>Ga0265297_10000153_pt1 | contig 229512 bp, 225 predicted proteins | sample Munlanlwell13791_FD_192502 | JGI IMG/M metagenome (GOLD analysis project Ga0265297, IMG submission 192502) | Leachate microbial communities from a municipal landfill in Southern Ontario, Canada - Leachate well 137-91 | ecosystem: Engineered > Solid waste > Landfill > Unclassified | place...
GTAGCTCGCGTTCTCGTAGATCGGCTTGCCCTCGAAGGTGCTGTTCGGGTACCCGACGTCGAGCACCTGGAGCGCATTGATCGTGGTCTCGGCTTCGTCCTGCCAGAGCAGACGGTCACCGCCCATTGCAAACCGAAGGCCCACACCTACGGTGAGTATGGCACAAAAAATGATAATGACGTGTGCCCTCTTCATATCAAATCACCTGAACTTATCATTCGAAATAATGCCGATCCGGTGCAGCAGATATTCCGCCATAACGCGCATGATACCCAAGCCGTACACGATCCCCGCAATCACACCGACGCTCGAAGCATCCTTGAAATAACGCGTTGGAATGGGAATTTCTTTAATACGGAAACCGCGCACCTTGAGCTGGGCGATGATCTCAGTGTCGAATACGAAGTTGTCAGAGTTTTTTTCAAACCGGACTGACTCTAGAACCGCACGGCTGTACGCGCGGAAGCCTGAGTGGTACTCACTGAGGTTGAGCTGCAGCACGGCATTCTCGAACATGGTCAGCGCTTTATTTGCCGCATACTTCCAGCGCGGCATGCCGCCTGCTACCGCACCGCCCCTGGTGAGCATGCGGGAACCGAATACGGCATCACACGAGCCATTGGCGATAGGCCTGACCATCGCGGGCACGAGCGTCGGATCGTACTGGTGGTCGGGATGGACCATGATGACGATATCCGCCCCTTGCTCGAGCGCAGCCGCGTAGCACGTCTTCTGGTTGCCGCCGTACCCGCGGTTATGGTCGTGCACGATCGTGCGGAGCCCGAGCGTGCGCGAAAGCGCTGCCGTCCCGTCGGTGCTCGCATCATCGACGAGAATAATTTCATCAACACAATCGCGGGGAATATCGTTGAGCGTAAGACGCAGCGTCTTTTCAGCGTTGTAGGCGGGGAGAACGGCAATAACTTTTTTCTCATTGACCATGACTAATTTTTATAGACCCATAATTTATACAAGAAAAAATTCCACATTACCTGGATGACGATAATGGCGAGCTTGGAAAAAAGGTACGGAAGCGATGCGTGCTCGGTTAAGAGGTAGATGAGGAGCATGGACAGAAGGTAGTTGGCAACCATCAGGAGAAGGAACCGCCGGAACTGCTGGCCGGTGAACGAGTACTTTTGGAACGACCAGTACTTATTGAGGATAAAAACCAAAAAAAAGCCGATGCCGTACGAGATGCCCGCTGACAGGACATACCAGAAGCCGATATATTCGGTAAAAAAGTATAAAAAAACGATATCAGCTGCCGAGGCGATCGCACCGATGCATACGTACTTCAAGAGCTGATCAAATGTCTTCCACGATAGTAATTGCATGGATCAACGCTATTCCGAAAAAAACCAGTAAAGTACCTCCGCGCCCGCCATACTTACTGTCAGTATATTGATTCGCCGCCAATAAATCAATTTTTCCGAATGAGGTCATCTCTCGAAATAAGCCGGAACTTACCGGGCGAGAGGATGCCCAGGCTGAGATTCCCCTCCCGAATGCGCTTGAGCGCTACTACTGAACGGCGAACGCCATTGAACATCCTGCGGACCTGCCGGTTCCACCCCTGGTGCAGCACGATACGGTATGTTACCCCCAAAACAGGCACAATCATATCGGCCTTCGCGAGCCCCTCAGTGAGCCTGACGCCACGGCGGAGCGCCGCTAACTCCCCTTTGCCGAGCGGCTGATCAAGCGTAACTGCATACTCTTTCTCATGCTGAAATTTTGGATGCGTCATCGTATTAATAAGCTCCCCGTCATCAGTCAGTACAACGAGCCCCGCGGAATCTTTATCCAATCTGCCTGCAATTTTGAGATGCTGGTATACGCGTGGCAGGAGCTGAAAAATAGATTTTTCACTGCGGAAGCGCCGGTTGGTGCACACGTACCCGAGCGGCTTATGCAGCACAAGGTAGGTGAAGTTTTCACGTGGAACACAGGCGTGGCCGCGGACGGTGACTGTATCGCGATCAGGGTCAACGCTCACTCCAACCGTCCGGATGATCTCGCCGTTAACTCTTACCATGCCGGAGGCGATCAAATCGTCGGCTCTCCGCCGGGACGAAAGTCCGCACGATGATATAAATTTATTGAGGCGCATGGTAGACACACAATTTTTATGAAAAACGGCCAATGTGCTTGCCTTTGACTATGATAAAATATGCCCGTAAAAACCAAGCGATAAAGGTGCCAATTTTTGGAAGACATATGAGCAGCAAAATTAACCAAAAAAAATAAAAATGTCGCAAATCATCCGGAATCACGAGCATTGTAAAACAGATTGTTATCAATGCGGTCAGTAATGTCGCGCGTGTGAGCGGTTTTTTTTTATGAAACCGGGATCCGAGGCTCTCAACTTTTGCACGCAACCACGAGGAGGTAAGATGCGCAGCTAAGGTTCCAGCGATAAGCACAACAAACTCCGTCGCATAGCGTGGATGGACGTACGCTATTAAACCGAGTAATAAAAAAATATCACTGAGCCTATCGGAAGCAGGATCGAGAAATTGGCCAAAATTTTGCATGTGTTGCGACCGCAGTGCCATTCGACGGGCAACTTCACCGTCGATAATATCAAGCAAACCGCCCAGGGCAATACATACAAGCGCGCCGAGCCACCGGCCGTCACTGAGGAATACTCCAGCTGCAAGCGCACACAGAACGCCAAAACTGGTAATATAATTTGGCTCTACTTTCAGCCGAACAAGCAATGAAACAAGCCCCCGAACCACTACCTTCGCAGCACAGTGTATCCGGGTCGGTGAAAATTCATTCTGCTCCATAGTACTCATCAGTATAATACGCCCCCGGGAATAAAAAAAGCAGGCCCTTGTGAAAGCGACCTGCTCTACTCATGCTCCGTGACTAGCTTGTCTACTGCTTCATTCCAAATGACGATTTTCGGCTTTTTCTTGTCTATGCGCTGTTTCCAGCTAATGATCTGTTCACGGTAGTACGGACGTTCCGCGTACTGCAGAGCAGCCAGCAGATGGTATTGCGCAAACAAGAGAAATCGCTGCTGCATGCGCTCGTCTTCCGTTTCTGCCTGCCAAGTATAATACTTAGCCCAATCAAGCTCCAGGAAAAAGCATGCCCCTCGGTCCGAACGATCAAGCTCGAGATCGAGGTACTCCAGATCCTCAAGAATCCTGATGAGGAGATCAGACAGATTGGCCGCAGCCTCCAGACCGACGTTGATCCTGAGAAACCGGATGTTCTCGTTTTTTGGCTCCAGATTACGGAGCGCCGTGAGGCTATCAAAAGCCTCCCTGACGAGCCCGCCGGCACCGGCAAAAGCCTTACGCAGTTTGCTCCACTCGCGGATTTCCATCACCTGGAGCGCAGAACGGTACGCACGCACAACCGGCTCGCTATGACCGCGCACATACGCTTCGACGAGCTGCTGCGCCTCCTTTCGCGCATCAGAGTAGTCGTCATTCGCACGGGTAAAACTGATATTCGTCAGCAACCTGATGCGCGTCAGCGTATCGGCTACCGGCGTAACCTCGAGCCTCCTGCGGGCTTCCTCGGTAAACAAAAAATGATCGGCTGTCGCAGCGACAGCGCCCTGAATGAGCACGGCAACGCAGAGGGTTGCCGCGCAACATAACATACACCGCACGGCAACCTCCTTTCATGGTTGGCAACGAACGATTAGATTATCGTATCAACGATTTGCCGTCCCGTCAATACTTACCCCGAGAACGTTATCGCAATTGCAGTAGCATCATCGTGCATTTTCGCCCGCGGGTACCGCACGCAAGAGGGATCTCCGCGCTCCGCGCTGCGCGTATACTCATAAATATTCCGCAGTCCGCCCCTGCGAAAAAGCTGCATAAACAGACCACTATCATCCTCCGCCCGGGGGTCTTCTTTGGGAACCATGAGCCCGTCGGTAAAGAGAATGATGCTGCGGACCGCATCGAGGCTCCCCGTACCGCTCTGGACGAACCGAAGCGCGGCCTGGCTGCCATCGAGCATCCCGTAGCTCACGTTTGCCTGCTGCCGCAGCGATATGAGCTCTCCGTGCATCTCATCCCAAAAATTTTTACCCTGCTTATCGGGAATTGCTTTCCACTTTAAAAAGAGCTCGCGATCATGGTTAACGTCACCGGCGAGGAGGGAATGCGCCCCGTCCGCGTACACAATGAGGATATTGCCGTCACCCACGTGGACCCAATCGAAACTCTTTTCCTGAATACGGACTGCGACCGCGGTTGTCATCCAACGATTCTCAACAGCCGGCGCATCTATACCGTGGCACCGCATCGCTTCGCCAACAGCCCTATTCGCATCGCGAACGAGTTCGGTGAGCGGTCTCCCGTTTTCACTGAATACCCGTGCTGCCGCGTATGATGCGAGCAGCGCGCCAGTCTTGCCCTGTCCATCCGTGAAGCTGTCAAACCCAGTCGCGCCATCAAATACCGCAAAAAGCGGGTCGGCTACGACAAGCTTGTCCTCATTTACTTTCCGCGATCCTCTCTCGTGAATGTACTCAATAGCCATGTGTTTTCTTCTGCCTCACAATGAGAATGCCGAGCCAGACAGCACCAGCGGCGATCATCGCATCGGCAATATTGAAAACCGGCCATGACGTAAGCACAAGCCAATCAACAACAGCACCGTACACGAACCGGTCCAGGAGGTTTGAGCAAGCACCAGCCACAATGAGCATTAGGGGGATGAGCGGGCGAATTGATCCCCTGTGGTGGCAGGCAACCGCTGCCCCGACGCAGAAAATGATGAGTCCGATAACCAAGCTCATGAGGATCGTGGGGGGTATGGCGATGCCATACGCGATACCGCTGTTCTCCCGGAGCGTAATGCCGGCAATGCCCGGAAACAAAAACAAGCCGTCAGGGGATAACTCGTGGACCGCAAGCCATTTCCCGATCCGGTCAATGATAAAAAATCCGAGCGCAATGCCGGTGCCCAGCAGCACCCTGCCGCTGACCCTGCCCATTACCGCCCTGACTTAACGTGGCATTCGATGCAGTGCTGAGCTTCGGGATACGCAAGCAGGCGCTCTTCGCTAATCTCCTTGCCGCATTCTTCACATGCGCCGTACGTTCCCTTGTCAAACTTCCCGAGCGCCTTATCAATCTTTTCGAGAGTCGTTTCGAGCGTGCGCTCAAGTGAGATATTATCCTGGAAATTCGCAACCTCCACCGCATTATCCTCCTCCTTGTCTCCGATATTAGCCCACTTGGACTGAACACGGTCCTTATCGAAGGTTTTTTCCTGTGTCATTGCTTCGAGTTGCTCGGTGAGTTTCTCTTTTTCACTGAGCAGCTTTTCTTTCGCTAAATCGATCACGCCACTGTCCATAGTTATCCTTCGGTAACGTAATTAAATCCTCCGTTAATCCAGTATACCAGGTCAAAAAAAATAGGCAACACTCCCGGCAGCATGCCGCCTCCCCCGTTGGCGGGGGAGGCGGACTATCGAAAACCAGTAAAATCGTGAAGTGCTTAGAAAACCGGCACGCTCGAGATATTCAGGCCACCTCGGAAGCCGGTATGGTGCGTAAAGAATTGCGCAACCGGCTCACCCTCCGCGTTGAACGCGCGTACGTGCGGCCCCATCCCCGCGCCGGGCGCCGTTACGATATCTGCCGTACCATCCTCATTCACATCAGCGACGAGCGAGCTGAAGCTGCCGCGGAGATTCTGGGCGTACGCGAAGAATGAAGTCTCAGCCTCGCCTGACGTGCTGAATACTCTGATATGCGGCCCGGCATTGCTCTCCGGTGAAGCGACAATCTCATTCTCACCGTCTCCGTCAACATCGCCGACCGAGGCGTGCATACCGCCACGGAACGTCGTCGCGTAGGCGAAGAACCTCCCGATGAGCTCACCGGATCCGGTGAACATTGCGACCTGCGGACCGAGTCCCGGGCCAGGCGTAACGACGATATCAGCCGTTCCGTCAGCATCGACGTCGCCGGTTGCGAGGTGGAAGCTGCCGCGGATCGTTGAGGCGTACGCGAAGAACTGGGAAACCGAGCTTCCGTCATAGTCAAACACGCGGACGTGCGGCGCGGAATTTTCACGTGGAATAGTAATAATCTCTTCCACTCCGTCGCCGTCTACATCGCCGGTTGCCAGGTTGACACCGCCGCGGAATGACTCAGCATACGCGAAGAACTGGGAAATCACATTTCCCGATCCGTCGAAGATGCGGACCTGCGGGCCAGCACCGGCCATTGTGGTAACGATAATATCATCAATCCCGTCTCCGTTAACATCCGCAACCGCGAGATTGTATCCCGTCCTCAGGTGCGTTCCGAACGCGAAGAACTGCGACTCAAGATCCCCAGAAAGGCTGAAGACACGTATCTGCGGCCCAGCACCCGGACCAGGCGCAACAATGATTTCATTCTCACCGTCACCGTCAACGTCGCCCGCCATTGACTGGATCCCGATCCGGAGCGTCGAAGCGTATGCGAAGAAATTGAGCTGCGCTTCACCCTCGCTATTCCAGATGGTCACCTGCGGGCCGCCGCCGGAAGCTGGAGTCGCCACGACGTACGCCGGGCCGCCACCTGCTGCCGCGCCGATGGTAGTGCCGGTTGTCATCGCAAATTCGGTAAAGTGGTCAACCTGCGCGCATCCTGTCGCTGAACCGTCATCATTGAGCGATACCGTCGTACCGGTCATAGCCTGCCATGCGCCGCTCTGCTCATTGTACGTCTTCGGGAAGAGTTCCTGAGCAGTCAACCCGAGCTCATCAATGACGGCAGCGGGGACAGGAATACAGATCGTCGCGCTGCTGTTGAGCGTCTCGACAAGCTCCTGGTTTCCGCTCGAATCTACCTTGGTGATTGAAAAGTCCCACCCATAGGTCGGGATCTTCGTATCAGCGGTGTGGAAAAGCGCCGTCTGCGGGGTCGCCATGAACGTATACGTGCTCTCATCCGAACCCGCCGCGTTCGCCGGGAGCGATACGGTCGTGCCGTCCGGCATCATAAAGTTATTCTGCTGTGTCGCGGTAAAGGTCTGATTAATGGCCTCGGGGATCATGAACGATGCTTCGGTGAGCGTCAATGATACCGTCTTCTCATCTCCCTCGTTGACAGTAATCATCTGCTCCTGCGCACGGAAAAATTTATTCGTTTCCGGATTAAACGTATCGCAACCAACCCAGTACGCCTCACTGCCGCCGCCCGATGTCACCGGAATGCGCGCCTCACCGCCCATTGCGTCCCTGCCTGAGTGCCCACCCTTTTCGGACCATGCAAAGCACCAGCCATACTCAGGTTTAGTGCCATCCTCAAAAACAGGATATGCGGTGATAAATGCGTCAGCTTGCCGGTACACGAGATTCACGGTAGCCGGGCTGCTGGCACTCACGCTCACATCGACTTCCTCCGGATTCATGTAATCCCCCTGCAGCTCTGGCGGCATGCCGGAGTGGATCGTAAAGTCGCCGGAGATAAGCCGCAGCATGTACGTTCCGTCACCCCTGGTTTCCGTTCCTGCATGAATGGTCTGCCCGCCTTCAAAATCTCCCTTGAGTTTCCCCTCAAGCGACTTCCAATTGTCTGCACCGACCCATACGAATGGCATCGGCGTCTTTCCGTCCGGTGCGTACACCGTGCCCTGTACGTACGTATCAGCCCGATACACAGTCACCACTTTAGTAATTTCGGAATTTGCCGGGACGCTAAATGAGCTCTCCGGCTCAGGATTCGACTCCATATACTCAGACCCGTCCTTAGACCACGGATGGAAGCCAACCATATACTTCTCGTCGGTACCTCCAAGCATGCTGATCCGGAAGCTGCCGTCAGCATTGAGCTGCCCCGGCCGCCACTGCCAGTCTCCAACCGTAACCGCGAAAACTTCGCCAATGCCGCTGCCTTTGCCAGTACCCAGGTCTCCGGAAGACGTGATGACCTTGCCGTTCTGGTCTTTTATCCAGCCGATAATTGCTGAATCATTCTCGGCGAGCGTGAGCTTTACGTCCTTTGCTTGATTAACGTCAATCGTTACCTCGACTTCCGCTAAGAGAGACATATTTGCTTCCGGAGGCAATTGCGTGCCGCACGTGTATGTAGCACCGCCAAGTAACGGTATGGAAGCGGTACCCCGATCAACACCGCTGCCGAATTCCGACCCCGGGCCATAGCCGCCGCCCTTTACCCTGCACCATGCATAACCGAAAAATTCCGTGATTGCACTGCCATCTCTATTAACCATCTTCATGTTCACGGTTGCATCTGCGACCTGGACCGTGAGCGTAACATTCTGCGTGCTATTTTCGGCGATATCTACACTCGTCCGCTCGGTGTTAGCAGCAATGTAGGTTACCGTCTGGTTCTCATCCCGCCTCCCCTGGTCAAGGTTATAGCCCCACCTACCGCTCGAAACCCACAGTGTCGCTTTTCCGTCCGCACCGGTTTGTCCGTTGCTCCATCCATTGCCGCCTTCTTCTTTCCAGGCGTTGACCCATGCGCCCTCAACGAGATTCCCATCTTTATCCTTAACCGTTACGACAATGTTTGAGGTCTTCTTTTTCATGATGATCGTCAGCGTCTTCGTCTCATTCTCGCTGATACGCAGCTTAATCTCATCGGCATAGTACTGTGCCATATCAGGATTCTGCCACGTATCGGGATTGACCATGAGCACGTAGTCCCCCGCCATTATGTTTGCGGTGAACGTGCCCTTGTCCGGACCCTGATTATTAATGCCGGTTCCGGCACCGCCACGGTCCCCCGCGCGGATGTCAACGAACCCGCCGGGCAGAAGCTGCTGCACGTTATTGTCGTCGTAGTAGTATACGGTACCTCTGATTCTTGCGTTTGTTTTTTGGACTATGAATGTCAAACTCTGAACCTCCGTTGTGCTGTCTTGTATAAACTCAATTGCTCTCGGTGCTTCATTATACGCCCAATCAACATCATACTGCCGCTGGTTTTCTTGGTCCCACGCAACACTGAGCCCGACCTCCCACATGCCACCGGACATAGAGACTTGCCCGGTGCCAGATGAGTTTACATCAACGTTAACATGACTGCTGCCGCTCTTTTTATTTGCCCATACGCTCGCCGTCGTGACCGGCTCGCCGGTGTCGTACTTCACGGTTACCTGCAAAGTCTTGCTCGCGGTAATGAACGATACGTTTTTTGTTATCATCGTTCCACTATACACGACCGGCACGGGATCCGGCGAAACGACTCCCGGCGTCGATCCTGACCAGAGTTCCAAATAATACGTCGTGCCACTCACGATCGTCCCCTGGTCAGAACTGATTCCAAAAGCGTAATATCCATTTTGATCGAGGCCGGTTCCCATGTTGACATCAAAATTTTCGCTGCGGAGATTGACGCCCGCCCCGTACTCGTTAGACGCAGCCGATCCATCCGGCATTTTTACCCGCCCCGTAATCGCGATATTCCCAACAGGAGAAGGGGCTGAAGCATTGATCTGCTCACCCGGCCCTTCTGAGCCTGGCAAGCGCACTTCAATGCTCAGCGTATAGAGCCCCGTAAATGTGGGATTCTGTACACCAGTGATGGTGACGGTTTTGGTCCCGGTCGGCATCGCGCCGCTCGGCCGAAAATTAACCCGGTCAGGACTCATATACGGTGAATTGGTCATGTTGAATGACTCACCCGCTGTGCCGGAAATCGTGACCGTCGCGTTTGTGAAATTGAATCCCTGATCCATCGGAGCACTGCCCATAAACCCGAATGTCAGGTCACTTTCTGCCGGTATTGCAGTATTCACCACCATGGTAGCGGTCCACGTAGCGTTTGTCGCGCCCTCGCCGCTCTTATTTGTTGATACATTCGAGAGTGAAACTGCTGACGTGACAGCATGCACTGCGTCGATACTCACGAACGATAGCAGCGCGCAAGCGCCGATCACTCCAGCCGCAAACCATATTTTTTTCTTCATAAGGACCTGGTTAAATATTAATTTTTTACTCAAAATTTCTATATAAAAAAGGACCGCAATGCTGCGGACTCCTTATTAGTCCCCCTACAAAAATTGTGGAAAAACGAATCCCCGACAGTAAAGAATATGTGCATAAGCTATCCTGACAAGCGAAAAAATAGCTTACTGATAAACCTAGTATACCTCTTTTATGACCAAACGTCAATGCCGCAATATACGCTAGATGCTAGGGTGTTGGGCAAGGTACTTTTCAGCATCAAGGGCAGCCATGCACCCGAAACCTGCCGCTGCAATCGCCTGCCGGTACCACCAGTCCTGCACGTCACCTGCGGCGAACACACCCTCGACGGAAGTATTAGTATGGTTCGTTACCTTGATGTAGCCCTTCGTCAGCTCGACTGCATTGCCGAGAAAATCCGTATTCGGCTTATGGCCGATCGCGACGAAAAGGCCCTGGACCGTAAGCACCCGCTCTGCGTTTGTCCTTTCGTTCTTTATTCGGATTCCCTCAACGGCGCGGTCGCCGAGCACTTCGACAACTTCGGAGTGATAGATGAAAGAAATTTTTTCATTTGACTTCGCGCGGGCAATCATGATCTTGCTTGCCCTCATGTCCGCTTCCCCCTTCCGCACGATGACGGAAACTGACTTCGCGAATTTTGTCAGGAACGTCGCTTCCTCGAGCGCCGTATCGCCGCCCCCGACGATGGCAATATCCTTCCCTTTGAAAAAAAATCCATCGCACGTCGCACACGCGGACACCCCCCTCCCCATAAGGCGCTGTTCGCTCTCGAGGCCGAGATACCGGGGTGATGCTCCCGTGGCGATAATAACACTGTCTGCAGTGACAGTCTGCATGCTTGTCGAGAGCGTAAACGGCCGTTGTGTAATATCAACTGCCGTAACCTCTCCACTCAAGAACTCCGTACCGAAGCGCTCAGCCTGCTGCCGCATCTGGCTCATGAGCTGCTGGCCGCTGATATCCTCCGGAAAGCCCGGGTAATTTCCAATATCACTCGTAAGCATGAGCTGACCGCCAGGCAGCAAACCATCAAATACAACTGGCCTGAGCTCCGCACGTGCAAGATAGATCGCGGCAGTGAGACCTGCCGGGCCCGATCCGATAATTGCAATGCGGCTATGCTTTTCCATCGTCCTTATTGAGTGATCATATTGGCTTACGCTCCAACCGCCTTTTTCAGCTCTTCCTCGAGCTGCTTCTTCTGCTGAAGGCCGACGCCCTGCCACGCGACCTCGCCGCCTTTGAAAATTGCGAGCGTCGGGATGCTCATCACGCCGTACCGCTGCGCAGTCTGCGGATTTTGATCTACCTCGAGCTTGCCAACCTTCGCCTTTCCCTCAAAATCCTTGGCGAGCTCCCCGACAATTGGCCCCTGCATTCTGCACGGTCCGCACCACTCAGCCCAAAAATCAACGAGCACAGGCCCGCTGGCCTTTAATACTTCCTGCTCAAAATTTGAATCTGTCAACTCAACTTCTGACATAGGTATTATTTTTATTACATATTAGCTTGTTAATTGTATCGCCACCTTGAATAATTGTCTAATCACTTAACAATCCGAAATAGCGTATTCACAAGCCGCTCAAAATCTTTTTGAACGGAACCTCTTTGCGAACGCTGCAAGCAACCCCGCGCTTCTGCGTGAACGATCTGAATTGCCATCCGATCGAGAGCTTCACGCGCTGCCACAATCTGCTGGAGCACGTCGTAACAATCCCTGCCTTCTGCCATCATGCGCTCAACCGCCGCAACCTGACCGCCAATCCGGTGCAACCGTGAGTAAAGCGGCACTGCAGGCTCAACAGCCGAGTGCACCTGCTTTTTCCCCCTCAGAGACGTTGACATACAGTTAAAATCAATATACTCCCCCCTAGTATACCCCAGTATATACGATGCGGTCATAATATGTCAAGTCAAAAGAAAATGGCCCACCGGGGTGGACCATGAGAATGGATCAGAATGCAGTAATGCTACTTTCTTGAACGTTGATACAGCTGGCGAATTGCGCGCTGGACTTTGACCGAAATATAGAGTGAAATATTCGGGTCGCCATCCATTCCCGTACCAATACAGGGGATGTTCAGATAGCGGCGGTAGCGAACATACACACAGGGGCAAGCAACGTACACGTTTGATGCAGCGCCGAAGTTCTTCTTGAGCGCAAACGCATCTTTGAAATCATCATCAGTTAAGTAAACAGTTCCGATAACTTCGCTCTGCATGCTCGAGCCTGATTGATTGTTTTCCGGGTAATCGTTTTGCCACTTTCTCATTTTCCACTCTATCCGCCAATGGTAATCGCCATGACTCTGCACCCTAGAAATAATCAACATTGAAAAATTGTTTGGGGAATGGAATGACATTGTACATGATTGAAGATTTAAATTCGGAATCATGTTTCTGCCACGTTCGTTAAACCATGACAGTTCATGAGCGCCATTCTTGCTTCCCTTTTTCCCTACTTTTGTTTTCAAAGATCCTCCCTCCTTGATTTGATATAGTTGTAGTTCATGCATTGAATCGCCTATTTCAAAAAAACATATCACTTTGGCAAAGATACGTCAATGCATCCTACTGAATATAATAAAAACTATGCACTATTATTGATTGTGGTGGACCGTGGGGGATTTGAACCCCCGACCTCATGCATGCCATGCAAGCGCTCTAGCCAACTGAGCTAACGGCCCGCGAAAAATCGTAATAAAAGTCTATCAATATAAAACTTTTTTTTCAATAGCACTCTTGATGTTCCACGTGGAACAATAATGTAATAACAATACCGGCAGATATGCCGGCATTGTTAAAAAACTATTTACTAACGATTAGATACGTTATTTTTTATTTTTTCAATAACTTCTTTTGCCGCTTCTTTCCCGCCTAATCCAAATGCCAATCCTCCTGCAAGGGAAATCATCACAACAAAACCGGTAAAGAGAATCTTAAGTAAATCAGTTGCTACTCCCAGCTGGACAACAGCAGCGATGAAGGCAAATACGAATATAGACCACTTTGTTAAAGAAGCTAGGAATTTTGCGTGAATTATTTTTGCTGATTCACTCGAACGTAAAACAATATTGTACAGTAGATTTGCAACAAGAATACCAATCACAAGGATCGACACTGCTGCAATGACACTGGGGAGGTACCCGACGAGCTGGTCTAGAAAATCTGAAAGTTGCGTAAGCCCGAGCACATTTACTACCGAAGCAAGAAAAACGATCAGCACAAACCAGTAAATAACACCTGACAGTAGCCTCGTAAAGCTGATTTTAAATCCAGCCTTTTCGAAAAGTGACTTGAGTCCGATTTTCTCGACAATACTATCAAGTTTTACAGCTTTTAGGATTCGTCTTGAAACTGCTTCAAATATCCAAGCTAATATAAATCCTACAAAAAGCAGTCCAATTGCTAACAGTAATGCGGGGATAAAGCTGGTAAACTTTGACCAAAAATTTGAGAATGAGTCGAGTACGATTTGAGTTGTACCATCCATAGTTCCTCACCCCCTTTCTACAGACTTTATTAGGCTACACTAAGTATACCATATCTATAAATAGCAAAAAAATCGATCTAGTTATCATGGTGGACCTGAGGGGAGTCGAACCCCTGACCTCCGCAATGCGAATGCGGCGCTCTAGCCAACTGAGCTACAGGCCCAGAGTATATAACTAAATAGATAGTTCAAAATTCTTAAGTTTCTGCAGAAATTGCCCCTACCAGGAATTGAACCTGGATCTAAGGCTTAGGAGTCCTTTGTTCTATCCTTTGAACTACAGGGGCGTATATTGAAGAGGGGTCGCATTCCGAATGTTCCACGTGGAACGTTTTAAAAAGCCTTAAGTTAGCGGAAATTTCAAATAGGTAAGTCAAAGGGTAGAAAATGGTGAATACTAGTGGTAATTATTATATTTTGTCCAATGTTAGAGACTTTTTTGAGTCGTAAAATACTACTTAATTACCAAAGATGTTATTTTTTCGCTAATATTAGTCAATATATTTCCAGATTGATCTACAATAAATAGGCTTATTAAACATAAAATTAAAAAGCTGATAATCAACAGTGTAATGATAAGATCTTTTTTTATTATCTGATGCTCACTAATGGCAGATGATCCTGTAAAATCAACAGATTGTGCACTTTTTATATGTTCGGTTGAAGGACGAAGGTGTTCCATCCCTTGTAAATACTTTTTCTTCTTTCTTTTATCTTTTGACATGAAAAATGAAAAAATAATTAGCTGCACATTTGAGTTTATATCATCGCACATAAAATGGCAATTTATGATTGACTTATCAGCTTTAAAATACTACACTAATCGTACCTATAATCATTAACATTACCGCATATGGCACTATTTAGAGATGGAAATGAAGCACCAAATGAGGTTGATACTATTATTGGCCCTTCGGTTAAGGTCGATGGAAATTTTAAAAGCGAAGGCAATATTACTGTCAATGGAGTTGTTCAGGGCAGCCTCAGAACCAACCACGACCTGCGCATTGGGCCAATGGCAAAAATTAAAGCCGAGGTCTCTGCGAATAACCTGTTTCTTGAAGGTGAAATACGTGGCAATGTAACGGTTAAAGAAAAGGCTCAACTCAAGAGCACCGCAAAAATATTCGGCAACCTAGAAACTAAGGTGCTCTCAGTCGAGGAAAATGCAGTCATCAATGGAAAATGCACCATGCTGCCTGAACACGCTGAGGAACTAAAACAAGAAATGAAGAAGCAGCCGAAATAACGTATGTACTGCTACGTATACGATACCTTTCTTTCGGCCAAGAAGTATGAATCCGAATTGCACCAGATCGAATCACGGCTCATGGATCTCGGAATCAGTGGCCGGATAGAGCGGCTGACGATCCTGAAAAGCTTTAAGGAAATCATCGAAGAAGCGGTAAAGAAGGGGGCACAAACAATCGTTGCTGTTGGTAACGATGAAACTATCAGCAAGATTATCAGCTTCCTGCCGCACCACGATATCACGCTCGGCATCATACCGGTCGGACCAGATAATACGATTGCTGACATGCTCGGCATTCCATCGGGTATAACAGCGTGCAGCGTGCTTTCTGCTCGGATCACGCAGCGAATTGACCTCGGCAAGGCCAATGACGCATACTTCATTTCAACCCTCAAGGTACCCGCGCAGCCGGAGATGATTATGGATTGCGGCGGATATCACATCAGCTCCCTCTCCGAAAAAAATGATATTAGCATATGCAACTTCAGCAGTGAAAAAGGAGTATCGAGTTCAAGCCCGCAAGACGGGTTACTTGAAGCAATTATTTCGGCACCAACTTCTCGAGGTGGTTTTTTTAAAAAAAATCGGCGCAGCTTCAACCTCGAAAGCGTCTTTCCGTTCAAAAAACTCAAAATTAAATGCAGTACCGACTGCCTCCCTATTGTTGCGGATGGCCAAATAACGATAAAGACTCCTGTAACGGTGCAGGTTGTACCAAAAAAATTAAAAGTTATTGTCGGCAAGCAGCGTATGTTCTAGCACGACTGCAGCAACGTGCATGCTAGACAACGATCTTGCTACGGATCGTTTTTTAATCTCTCCTGCAGTAGACGCGGCTGCCCGCGCAGTGTATACTCAAACAAACTATGAACGTAACAGAACTCGCACGACGTCTACGAATACCTACCAGTGAAGTGCGGGAGCTACTCCCGCTCCTCGGCTTTGATATTGGAAGGAAAGCAATCAAGGTTGATGATAAAGTTGCGCAAAAAATTATCGACCGCATACGTGAAAATCCGAGCATCGTAGAGCGCGTTCGCGCCCATGATGAACCGGAAGAACAGCTCGATGAGCCGGCTATTGCTGCCGCAGAACGGATGATCACCATTCCACAAAGCATTACCGTTCGCGACTTTGCCGAGCTGCTCAACAAGCCGGTTGCAACCATCATCCAGGAACTCATGAAGAATGGAATCCTCGCCAACCTGAATGAGCAGATTGATTACGAAACGGCGAGTATCATTGCGCAGGACGCCGGCTTTAAAACGACCCCGTTCGATGAGAGCAAGCGGATAGACTCAGGAGAAGCCGAAACGACTATCGAACAAATGCTCGATGCAGAAACCGAAGGGCTGACCGCGAGGCCGCCGGTCGTCATCGTTATGGGCCACGTCGACCACGGCAAAACGCAGCTGCTTGACACCATCAGAAAAACAAACGTTGCTGCAAAAGAGTCCGGGGGCATCACACAGTCGATCGGTGCGTACCAGGTCAATAAAAATAACAGGCTGATTACCTTTATCGATACGCCGGGCCACGAGGCATTCACTGCAATGCGGTCTCGCGGTGCACGCGCTGCAGATATCGCCATCATCGTCATCGCCGCCGAAGAGGGGATCAAACCGCAGACTGAAGAAACTTTCAAGATTGTCGAGAACGCAAAGCTGCCTTTCCTCGTTGCAATTAATAAAATCGATAAACCTGACGCTGACGTTGAAAAGGTCAAGCAGCAGCTCGCTCAGAAAAACCTGCTCCCAGAAGACTGGGGAGGCAAAACAATCTGCGTCCCGGTTTCGGCAAAAACAGGCAAAGGCATTGACGACTTGCTCGAGCACCTCCTCCTCCTCGCTGAACTCGAACAGGAGCACATCAGGGCAAACAGTGAACGGCCTGCCATTGGAACAATCATTGAATCGCATGTCGATAAAGGTGAGGGACCAGTCGCAACGGTCCTTATCCAGTCAGGCACGCTCAAGCGCGGTGACTCAATTCAGACAGGGCATGCTGTAGGAAAAATTCGCGCGATGAAAGACTACAATGGCAATCCGGTTCCTGCCGCACCGCCCTCAATGCCCGTCCGAATCCTCGGCTTGAAAAACTTGCCCGAAGTCGGAGACTTTCTCCGCGTGGTCGCCGACGACCGTTCGCTCAAGAAGGTAGCCAAACAGCAGCAGCACCTGCAACGTGCATACCGTGACCGGCAGACGTGGCAGAAGAACCGTGCGGAAGAAAAAAAGGAGTCCGGGAAACGGTCTTTCAACATTATCCTAAAAACAGATACGCTCGGTTCGCAAGAAGCGCTCCTCCAGTCACTCGAGGCGATTGAATCGGAAGATGCCTCAGTCACAATCGTAAAGAAGGGGCTCGGCAACGTAACGGATACAGACGTGCTCGAAGCAGAAGGGCTCGAACATGCCATTGTTTATGGCTTCAACGTTAAGACAACCGCGAGAGCGCAGGAAATCGCTCACGATCGGTCCGTCCCCATTCGGACATATAAAATTATCTACGACCTCATTGATGACGTCAATGCTGAGATCGACAAACTAAGGACGATAAAGGTTGAAATCGTTGAGCTCGGGCGCGCGAAGGTGCTCGCAATTTTCCATACCGAAAAAACACATATCATCCTCGGCTGCCTCATTACAAAGGGGAAGTTTGAAAAAGACGCAAAAGTGCGCATTATCCGCGAAAAGGTTCCCGTCGGATCCGCCACCGCAACAAAACTCCAGCAAGGTCAGCAGGAATCGCAGCACATCCCGTCGGGCACTGAGTGCGGCATTGAACTCCGCGGAACAACGAACGTAAAGGTTGGCGATTTCCTCGAGGCATACCGCGAAGATCTGCATAAATAACGTACGTCATACAGGAACAGTGTCATCACGTCGTATCCAGCAAGTCAATGAACTCATCCGGCACGAACTCGGAAAAATTTTAGTTAGAGAAGTTACGCTTCCGAAAGGCTGCCTCGCAACGATCACGGATGTACGCACGGGCTCCGACCTCAAGAATGCTACCGTCTACGTGAGCACTATGCCGAAGGGGAGGCAGGGCAGCACGGTTGAAATGCTCAACAAACGCACGGGATACTTCCAGTCGCTGCTTGGGAATACTCTGAAGCTGAGGGTCACGCCAAAGCTGTACTTCAAGCTCGATCCAGCAGAGGAGCAGCGGGCTAGGATTGATGAACTCATTGACAAAATTCACCACGACGGGTAGGATTCATTGTTCTTGAAAAAGCCAGTAAAACCCTTCCCAATGGTTGAATTTTATCCACTATTTCAAAAAATAAAAGAAGAGGCGGTCAAAGCGCGCTCCGCCATTGTGATTTCCCACCAAAACCCGGACGGTGACGCAATCGGATCACTTCTTGGAATGAGCTACTTTCTTGACCAAAACGAAGTAATGCACGAACTCTTCTGCGCATCGCCGATCCCGGAGTACCTCAAATTTCTGCCGAATGTCGAACGCATTACAAACAACGATGAAGTGCTGCTCACCAGAGAGTATGACCTCATCATTATCCTTGATTCGGGCGACCTCAAGTACGCCGGCGTTGATATGCACTTCAGGAGCATCAAGGGCTTGCCGATCGTCATCAACATCGACCACCACCCTACGAACACGCTGTTCGGGCATATCAACCTTGTCCACTCCAAAGCTTCTTCGACTGCAGAGATTATCTTCCATCTGCTCGACCACTATCGGCATCCGATTACGAAAGAAGTTGCGACAAGCCTCCTCACCGGCATCCTTACCGATACCGGCGGCTTCGCGAACCTCGGCACGACCTCGTCTTCGCTTGAAGTCTCATCGCGCCTCGTCGCGCAGGGTGCACGGATCCGCGAGGTGATCACAAACACCTTCCGCAATAAACCCCTCAAGCAGCTCCAGCTCTGGGGCCGCGCGCTCTCGCGGCTCAAGGAAGACCCCAAGACCGGCATCGTCACGACGGTGCTCCTCAAAGGAGACTTCGAGGAACTCGGCATCGATGAAGAGAGCACCGAAGGAATCTCAAACTTCCTCAACAACGTCGAGCACGCAAAGGCGATTATCGTGCTGCGTGAAAAAGCAGACGGCACCATCAAGGGCAGCCTTCGGACCACCCAGCCGGACGTCGATGTATCTGCCATCGCAAAATTTTTTGGCGGGGGCGGCCACAAGAAAGCGGCCGGATTTACCGTCAAGGGCAGAATCGTCCAGACAAACCTCGGTTGGAAAATAGAGTAAAAAACGGACCCGCTTGACGAGCGCGGCCAGCTGTTTTAAAATACCCGAATCTCCCCTCTGTTCCTTGTTCCCATTCACCCCTGTACCTTGATGCTGCGCTGGGGAGACGCAACAATGCAGCAGTAAGGTCAAGATGGAGAAACACCAAAATGAGTGTTAATCTCACCCTGCGTCGTATGCCGTAACGCACTATGAACGGTATGAACTCTGCTGCGGTGCTACCGGACGCAGCAGGTGTACGGAGTATCGAATTGTTCCGCGCCGAACGAAGATGATCGGCAGACGTACCGCCTTGTGGTGACCCAACGGCCACAGTGGGGATTAAACGACGCAAGAATATAGCGTCCTATACGGCGGACACGTTGATCCTGTTGACGCGATGCGTCACCATGATTCCTACCGGATGCGGAGCACTGCGAAAAACGTGCAGTAACCGCCCGTAGCAAAGGGTAACATTGTAGTGGTGCCTCCATTACGATACATCCAGTATCTCTTTGAATGATTCTTACCATGAGGGGGGAACGCTCCCCTGAGGGGCAATTAGTCGCTGATGAAAGCGCAGGCGCAACCACGCCGGTAAGACGCTAGGCGCATGCCCAGCAAAAACGATACCGCCAAGGCCCGTCACATTTTCAATTGTGAACCCAAGGCGGTATTTTTTATGGAAATACGTGAATTCATTACGGGTTGACAAGCATTGACACTATCAACTATACTAGTAACTACCTTTATTAAATAATTATAGTATGTACCTCGTTCCAACGGTAGTTGAAAAATCAACACACGGCGAACGAGCCTACGATATATACTCTCGGCTACTTAAAGAGAGAATTATCTTCCTAGGCAATCCGATCGACGACACAGTAGCGAATACGGTCATCGCACAGCTACTGTTCTTAGAGTCTGTTGACAAGTCGAAAGACATCAAGCTCTACATCAACACCCCGGGCGGTTCGGTTACTGCCGGCTTAGCGATCTATGACACCATGCAGTACGTCAAACCGGACGTGACGACCATCTGCGTCGGGCTCGCAGGTTCGATGGGCGCAGTGCTCCTCGCGGCGGGCGCTAAAAAGAAGCGCTGTGCGCTCCCGAACTCCGAAATTCTCCTGCACCAGGTCATGGGCGGAGCAGAGGGCCAAGCGGTAGACATTAAGATTAGAGCAGAGCACATCATCAAGATCAGAGATCGTATCAACCAGATACTCTCGGATCACACCGGACAGTCGATCGACAGCATCAGCAGAGATACTGACCGTGACTTCTTCATGTCTGCCCCCGAGGCGAAGAAGTACGGCGTCGTGGATAAAATCATCCAGCAGTAGCGCCCGATCGCAGAGGAAGCTTATAAAACTCAACGCTAAGTAGCCGAGGATCCGACGGAAACGGATCGCTCGGACTTGAGCATGGATACATATACCTAACAATAATTAATTCCACACATATGGCAGAAAGCATCATCTGGGTTATCCTCACGGCAGTCGGCCTGCCGGGCGGCATGCTCGTCGGCTGGTGGGGACGCAAATTCTGGGCAGCCAAGCAGATCAATACCGCAGAAGCAAGGCTCCAACAGCTCATTCAGGACACCAAAAGCAAGCAAAAAGATCTCCTCATCGAAGCGAAAGACAAGGGGATGAAAATCATCGAGGACGCAAAACGCGAAGGGGAAGAGCGGCACAGAGAGCTTACCCATTTGCAACGGCGGCTGGAAAGCCGTGAGGCGCTCTTTGATAAAAAACTTATCACGCTCGAAGATCGGCAACAGAAGCTCACTGAACGCACCCAACGGATCGAGGCGGCGAAGCAAGAAATCCTCAAGATCAAAGAACAGCAGATAGAAAAGCTGCAGCGAATCGCTGAGCTTACCAAAGAGGAAGCAAAAAAGGTGCTGCTCGACAATACTGAACGGGAAATGAAAGACGAACTCTTGCTGAGGATCAGAAAACTCCAACAGGAATCAAACGAAGAGCTCGAGCGCGAAGCTAAAGATATGCTCTCACGTGCTGTGCAGCGCTGCGCAACTTCCCATACGGCCGAAACAACAACGACCGTCGTCAATCTCCCCTCCGACGAAATGAAGGGGAGAATCATCGGACGCGAGGGCAGAAACATCAAAGCGCTTGAGCAGCTCACCGGGGTAGAAATCATTGTCGATGATACGCCGGAGGCGATCATCATCTCGGGCTTCTCACCGATCCGGCGGCATCTCGCAAAGCGCACGCTCGATAAACTCATACAGGATGGCAGGATCCACCCAGCGCGCATTGAAGAGACGATCGAAATAGCAAAAAAAGAGCTCGCGAAAGACATTAAAAAGGCCGGTGAAGAAGCGGCATACGAAGTCGGGATTGCCGGGCTCGACCCGAAACTCTTGCAGATCGTCGGCCGATTGAAATACCGGACGAGCTACGGGCAGAATAACCTGCGCCACTCGATCGAGGTTGCGCACCTCTCCGCGCTGCTCGCCCAAGATCTCGGCGCTGATGTGGCGCTCGCAAAGAAAGGCGGTTTTCTGCACGACATCGGCAAGGCAGTCGACCACGAGGTGCAGGGTACGCATCCGGAAATCGGGAAGGATATCGGTAAAAAATTCGGCCTGCCAAAAACCGTGATCGAGTGCATCGCATACCACCATGAAGACGAGCCGCCTTCACTTGAAGCGCTCATTGTCAAGGTTGCAGACGCAATTTCAGGCGCCCGGCCGGGCGCCCGGAAAGACACGTACGAGCACTACCTCCAGCGGCTCGACGAACTTGAGAGCCTCGCTAAGTCGTTTGACGGAATCGAGAAAGCATACGCGATACAAGCTGGCCGTGAAGTCCGTGTGTTTGTCGCGCCGGATAACGTTGATGACCTGCAGGCAGTCAAGCTCGCAAAGGATATCGCCGGCAAGATAGAACAGGAGCTCAAGTACCCCGGAGAAATTAAAGTCAACGTCATCCGTGAAAAGAGAATCATCGAATATGCCCGATAATCCCCTCATCAAGGTCCTCTTTTTCGGTGATATTGTCGGAAAGCCTGGCAGGAGGGCGCTCGTGCAGGCAGTGCCAAATCTGAAAAAGAAGTACGCGCCGAATTACACGATAGCGAATGCGGAAAATATTGCCCACGGCATCGGCATCACGAAAAAAACGCTTAGCGAATGCGCAAGTGCGGGGATTGACCTCTTTACCTCGGGGAATCATACCTGGGCAAAGCCTGAGGCAGAGAGTATCCTCGGCGATGAGAATGCAAACCTCATCCGCCCTGCCAATGAACTGGAGGCCAAATCGGGCACGGGATACAGGATCGTTGATGCTGGAATCGGCAAGCTACTTGTGATAAACTTAATCGGCAGGGTTTTCATGGAGGGGAAATATGCTTCCCCCTTTACCGCCGTTGACAGCATCTTGGACGCAGTAGACGCTGATCAGCTCGCCGGAACGATCGTCGATTTCCACGCAGAAGCGACCTCAGAAAAAAATGCCTTCGGATGGCACGTCGACGGGCGCGTATCGGCCGTCCTCGGAACGCATACGCACATACAAACCGCCGATGAACGAATACTTCCGAACGGCACGGCATACATCTCTGACATCGGGATGGTTGGATTGAGAGACTCGGTCATCGGCATTGACAAAGATGTCATCGTCAACAACTTCCTGGAAAAGAGGCGCCTGCCGCATGACATTCCGGAACACGGCGTTTGCACGGTCGGCGCTGTACAGCTCGAAATCGACCCGCATACCCAAAAAGCAGTGCGTATCACGCGGATTAGCACAGAGGTGACGGTTTAATTCAAATAATTTAAAAAGAAAGGAGGTGACACAATGAATAAAGCTGAGCTCATCAACAGAATTTCTGAAAAAGTCGGCACGTCAAAAAAGCAGACAGAAGACATGCTCGAAGCTTTTGAGCAGATTATTACCGGAAAGCTCAAAGAAGGGGAGGAAGTAACTCTCACAGGGTTCGGAACTTTCATGGCAAGAGAACGTTCCGCGCGCGCCGGGGTCAATCCCCAGAATCCGTCGGAACGCATCCAGGTTCCTGCTGTCACTGTTCCAAAATTCAAAGCCGGCAAGTCATTGAAGGACGCCCTCAAGAACAAACAATAACGTTTCCACATACGCAACTAACCCCCCATCGCATCCGTGTGAGGGGGGTTTTCGTATCCCCGCTGTATCTCGGTAATTTTCAATCAGCTGCTGCCGGCGGGCATGGATAAATTTGCCGTGTACCACTTTTAACGTATACGGCGCCACGAAGCTCATAGTGGTTTATGGTGAACCATCAACCCGCCCAATCAATTTCTAAAAAGGTGGGCGCAGATGGATTTGAACCATCGACCCCCACTGTATAGCGGCCGCTTCTTCAACTCTTAAAATTATTTTTTTGAAAGCGGCCGATATATCGGCGATTAACATTATTTATCCCTTCTTTTTGGTGGGCGCAGATGGATTTGAACCATCGACCCCCACTTTATAAGAGTGGTGCTCTAACCGCTGAGCTATGCGCCCACCAAAAAGAAATAAAATTTTAATGAAAATCGCCGCTATAAGAGTGATGCTCTAACCGCTGAGCTACAGGCCCAGCAGCAGCTTCCGATCACTCCCTAAATGTCCGTATACTCTATTGTGCGACGGACTGTATCGGCTGTCAACCCAAAGATAAAAAAAGCAGCGAGACGAGCACCCGACGCTCCTGCGTTCATCTACGCACTCTTCATTGAAAATTTCCCGATCCAGCGCGCCAACTTGCTCTGCGCCTTCTCATCGACCAGCTTCAAGAATAGGAATGTCCACGCGAGGTAGTTAAACGTAACGTACGCCGCACCGACAATCGCGGCTATAGCGAACCACGCAACCGTACCGAATACGAGCGCAACGACAAAACCCTGCTGCGAAGCGAAGAAAAGACCGGCTATTGCAATCAGAATGAACGGGACCGCTGCAATACCCATCAGCAGCAGAATGAAGAGGCCGACACAAATTCCAATAACGAGGATGATAAACGCCATCTCAATGCTCACGAGCCACTGCTCCCGGAAGAGCTTCCAGCCGAGCTTGATTGATTCTCCAGCGGGCTTATCCTTAATTACGATATATGCGATAGCATACTTCACGACGAACGAAGCAACCACCGAAATGGGAACAAAAACAAAAAACACGATCACGACGAATACCGTCCCGGCCAGGAGGCTGTCCCGCAAGAGAAAGGTAGCGACGAGCGGTGTCCCGATGAGCACAAAAATAGCATACATGACAACCTTGATGGTCAGATTAATGAGCAGTACCGAACCGAAGTGCCTGTTGCCGTTTCGATACGCGTCCCCGTAGCTGATGTCCGTACCCTTTGCAATTTTACTGCCGGCATCGAAAAGCCCGATCTGTGAAACAATCGCCAGCCATACGATCACGAGAATGACAACGAGCAGCAAGAGGAAAAAAAGGAATGCCTGCCATGGGTTGGCGCTAAAAAAATCCATGGTACTCTCATACATTGACCACAAGAAACCATCCTGGTAAAAAGACCGAAGGCTAAAAATACCCCGGGAACGCTCGCCGATGTCCACGTAGCTGTTGAAGAGTGACTCAAATTCACCGCCCGCACCCAAGAATGCCGCAAAGAAGCCGAAGAACCAGAGAAACTTATACTTCTTCGCTGCCGCGTAGGCTCGCCGCAGCACTTCACGGTATGTCGATGCTGGAAGCGTTTTTCCGATAGCCATAGGATCCTCCTTATAGTATTACTATAATATCAACCGCAATATATATCAAGCTTTTGCAGGTTGACGGTTATCCTTAAAGATTGATTCAAATTCATCGTGTTCGAGCGTCTCCTTCTCGAGCAGCTTCTGAACGATCGCCTCAAGCATCGAACGTTTCTGCTTGACAATTTTCTTTGCTACTTCGTATGCATCGTCAATAAACTTGGAAACTTCCTTGTCAATCGTCTGCGCTACCTTCTCGCTGTAGTCACGTCGCTCGTGGATTTCCCTCCCGAGAAATACGAGCTCCTCCTGCTCGCCGAATGTCCGCGGACCAAGCACGTCGCTCATGCCAAACTGGGTAACGAGACGGCGTGCCAGCTTCGTTGCATGCTGGAGGTCGTTCGATGCTCCTGTTGTGGTATCTTTAAAAACTTCACGCTCTGCCGCATTGCCGGCGAGCAGCACTGCAAGATCATCGAGAAATTCCTTCTTGGTATGCATGCGCCGGTCCTCAGTCGGCATCTTGAGTGTATAGCCGCCAGCTTGCCCGCGCGCAATAATCGAAACCTTCCGAACCGGATCAACGTCCGGCAGCTCGTGCGCGACGAGTGCATGGCCTGCTTCATGGTACGCGGTCACTTTCTTATCATGCTCGGAGAGCACCCTGCTCTTCCGCTCCGGGCCGAGCATTACCTTCTCAATGCTCTCGAGGCACTCGCTGCGCGATACCTTTTTTTTATTGCGGCGCGCCGCAAGAAGTGCCGCCTCATTCAGCAGGTTGGCAAGGTCAGCCCCGGAAAAACCGGGCGTCCGCTCGGCAATTTCGCGAAGATTCACGTTATCCGCGAGCGGCTTCTTGACTGCGTGTACCTTGAGTATCGCTTCACGATCCGCAATATCCGGCTCATCGAGTGTCACGCGCCGGTCGAACCTGCCTGGCCGTAGCAGCGCCGGATCGAGCACATCCGGCCTGTTGGTTGCCGCCATGATGATGACATTAGTATCGGTATCAAACCCATCCATTTCAACCAAAATTTGATTGAGCGTCTGTTCACGTTCGTCGTGTGAACCGCCCAAACCCGCACCGCGCTGGCGTCCAACCGCATCAATCTCGTCAATGAAGATGATACAGGGAGCTGATTTTTTAGCACGCTTAAATAGATCCCGCACGCGGGATGCGCCGACACCGACAAACATTTCGACAAACTCGGAGCCTGAAATGTGGAAGAACGGCACATTTGCCTCCCCCGCAACTGCCTTGGCAAGGAGCGTCTTGCCGGTTCCCGGCGGGCCAATAAGAAGCACGCCCTTTGGTATCCGTGCCCCCAGCGCAAGAAATTTGCTCGGACTCTTCAAGAACTCGATGACCTCCTCGAGCTCCTCTTTAGCTTCCCGCACACCCGCAACGTCCTTGAACGTAACGCGGTCTCTGCGGTTCTGGACCTTCTCCTCACGTGCCTTGCTCTGGCCAAACGACATCGCATTTTTCCCAGCCCCCTGGACCTGCCGCATCATAAACCAGAAGAAGACGCCGATCAACAGGAGCGGAAACAAGAACGGCAACACTGCACCGAGCCAGAAGCTCGCACCGCCATCCTCCGCAATCTCAACGCTGACTTCCTTGAGCTTCTCGGGATCAATGCCGTAATCATTCACGAGCGAGGCGAGTGAATCGGTGACCTCCTTGCGCGACTCTACGACCGTGCCATCCTTCAAGGAAACGGTAAGCTGATCCCCTGCAATCTCAATCTTATCAACTTCACCCTTGTCGATCTGATCAACCACGCTGCTAATCCCGACGATTTCAGGCTCATCAAATGAAGCCGTGAACAGACTAAAAATCCCCATCACGACGGCAAAGATGATAAGAAAGATAAAAAAATTTTTCAATAAGTTTTTTCCCATACTTTTTTTCACTACCCGCATTCCAATGACTAATCGAAGATTCAAAAAACGCGGTTACAATTATACCCTAAAAGCAACCCCCTGACAAATCGTCCATTCGCCCAAAAATACTGCCAACTAGGAAACTTCCTTGCCTGCCGCCGCATCGTGTTCCTCTTTCGCTGCAGGCTGCTCATCGGTCGGCTCCGGCTTCTTCGGAACGGGCTTTGCGTGCACGGCCTTGAGCGACAGCCCGAGACGGTGGTTTTCCGGTTCAATCGAAAGAATCTTGAACTTGTACCGTTCGCCTATTTTAACCTCTTCCGACGGATCCTGGATCCGCTTTTCCGACAGTTCAGAAATGTGCGCGAGCCCGTGAATATCAGTATCGAGCTCAACGAAAGCGCCGAATGGATTGATCTTGAGGACGGTACCCTGCACGATATCACCGATTTTATACTTCTCCGCGGCCTGGGTCCACGGATCCTCGATCAACGCCTTAATGGAAAGCGATATCCTCGATCCGTCAATACTGATAATCTTTGCCCGTACCTTATCGCCGACCTTAACGTAGTCTGAGGGTCGGTCAATCCGCTGCCACGCGAGCTCTGAAATGTGGACGAGCCCCTCGAGGTTTTCTCCGAACTCTACAAATGCGCCAAAATCAACAACGCCAGTCACGATCCCATCAATGGTATCGCCAACCTTATACATAGATATGGTTTCGCGCTGCTTCTCTTCCCATGCTGCCTTTTCTGAGACAATCAATTTACTATCCGCCTCATCAGCATCGATGACCTTCACCTTCAGCTGCTGGCCGATGAATTTTGAGAGCATTTCCAGAATGCGGTGCTTATCTCCGCCCTCAACGCGCGGATAGTGCTCGACAGTCAGCTGAGATACGGGCAAGAATCCTTCAATCTGGCCAACGTTTACCATGAGGCCTCCCTTGTTTGCCTCGGTGACGAGCACCTCGATGACGGTTCCCTCGCTCATGAGCTTCCCAATATTGCCCCACGCTTTCTGGTGACCTGCCTGGCGGAACGACAGTTCCATGATGCCATTCTCGTTCTCGAACTCAAGCACCGTCGCTTCGACTGAATCTCCGGGCTTCAAATTGGAATATGTGCCTGATTCGTCAATGAGCTCACGCCCTCGGACAATCCCCGTCGTCAGTCCGGCAATATCGAGATGGGTCTCATTGCTCGACACGCTGATGACGGTCGCTTCGACAACATCGCCCACTTTCGGCAGGACTGGCTGATCCGCGCTCGCCAGGAGCTCCTTCATTATTGAATGTTGGGTTATATCTTCTTTAATCATACTGCTAATAAAAAAAACCGATTAACCCTTCCGACCTTTTTGATGCCGGATGAGCCTTTCTTGGCTACTATTAGCCAAAAAAGTGCAAATTAAACATATAAAATTGTAGGTACTGTATACTCTACCTCATTGCGACTTATTTGGCAAGGAACGTACCATCCCAGCAACCGTGGAATCCGATCCAATGCGCGTATTGTGCGCTCTGTATGAAACCGATATACTATTACTGCATCGATACATGCAAGCAAACACGCTTATGGCACAGCCGTACGCAAAACAAATTAAACTTGATACCACCAAGCAGGCGGTGAAGAGCTTGCTGCGCACCTCACAGGGAAAGACAGTTACTGATGCGAAATTCAACAAAGAATTCCTGAAAAAAGACAAGGAACTCAGGAAATACTTCTTTAAATCAAAGGGCTCAAAGCTTCAAGACCGGGAGGCCAGGCAATTTGTCAGTAAAGCGCTCAAGTCGGCCCAGGCCAGTGGAAAGCTGAAAATCAGCGCGCTGGCCGCTAAAAAAATTGGGGTGCACATCGGCCGCACGGGAGAAATCGGCACAGCGAGCATGAAAAAGCTATATGGAAGGATGGTCAGCGAAGACCAGCAGAGTACAGCCAAACCGAATGAGCCTTCTCCTCAGGAGCTGCGGCAGCAGAAACGGCACGAAAAAGCGGTCAAGGCAATGCATAAGCGGGAACGCTCAGACGAAATCCGCAGAGACAGGATTGGGGAAACTAAAGGTGCCGCCGAAAACAAGGGCAGTGGCGCAAGCCAGCAGCCGCACACGGTACCGAGGGCTGGCGGCGGGTCGTTCGCACAGCAGCAGCCGGGCAGTAATGGTTCCGGAACCCAACAGCAGGACAACACACGCCGCGGCAGCGGGCAAACGAATACAATCGATACGATCCCGTTGGTCGTACTCCCGCTCTATAATCTCTCCCCAAACGTTGATGGACTCGCGACGATAGTCGACAAGCTCACTAAGCATATACTCCAGACCGTACGAAATATCGGCATATTCTCAATCGTCCAAGAAACCCAAATCAGAAAAGTGCTTGCCGAAATGCACTTGGATGCTCCTCCGCCCATTACCGATAGGGAAGATGTTCTTGCATTTGGCCGTACCGCACATGTCGATCTCCTCATAATCGGCTATGTGCAGCAGACAGGGCCAACTATCGAAATGAATGTAAGTCTGGTCAACACGCACGATGGCCGCCAGATGCCTCTCGTTTCGATCAAACAGGATGATGCGGACTTGTACCTGCTCGAACAGCAAATTGCGTGGCAGATGACGCACGTGTTGCGAGGACAAATCACAGAAACCGATGCGCCACTCCCGAACCCAAACGAAGCCCAGGACATGCCGATTTAACATAAAAAATCAGCCCAATTAACTTTACGACATCGGTACAATGTGCTACGATGAATGCACATTTTTCTTTTTTTCTTATGTACATCACTTGGTTTGGGCAGTCATGTTTTAAGCTTCAGGGAAAAGAAGCAACCATCATTACGGACCCTTTCGATAAGAAGGTTGGTCTTACGCTGCCCCGGCTTACGGCTGATATCGTTACCGTGAGCCATGACCACTATGACCACAGCAATGTAAAAGCGGTATCGGGTGAACCGTTTGTCATCAAAACCATAGGCGAATACGAAATCAATACCGTATCGATACGCGGGATTCCCTCATGGCACGATGCCGAGGAGGGGAAAAAACTGGGCGCGAATATTATCTTCATTTTTCAGCTCGAAGAAATCAGGATTGCACACCTCGGCGACCTCGGCACCCTCCTCACTGATTCACAGCTCGAGCACCTCGGCAATGTCGACATCCTCATGATCCCGGTCGGAGGCACCTTCACCCTTTCCGGAAAGCAGGCAGCTGAGGTCGTGAGCCAGGTTGAACCGCGAATCGCTATCCCCATGCACTATAAAATTCCCAAACTGACAGAAAAACTTGATACCGTTGCGGCATTCTGCAGTGAACTCGGCGTACAACCTAACGGCGAGGAGGAAAAGTTCAAGGTCACAAAAAAGGAGCTCCCTGCGGAGGAAACAAAGGTCATCATCCTTAAGCCGTAACGCTATGGCGCCGATTGATGCCGCGCAGCCACCCAAGCGCACCCAGAAAAAAAATACAAAGCCGGCACAGAAATCCGCGGTACGAAAACCGCCTGTCCTCAAAAAATTTGAGTACCCGGCAAACGAGAGAAAAAAAATTCAAGCCATAAAAGAACCGGTCACCAGTGCCCCGCCTCGGGTGAGGACGATGTGGATACTCGTCATCGTTACGACGGTAATCATCGTCGCACTGTGGGCTCTCCTGTTTTCGAGCGGCAGCCTGACTCCCGAAGGCAAATCAACGGGGCGCTTCAATATTTTAAGCAATAAAATAGAGGGGCTCTGGGAATCAATCAAGGAAGATGTTCTGCATATCAAAGATGCGGTCAAGCAAGAAACCAACACCGCAAGCCCGGAGCAGATTGAAGAGCTCGAAGAGCAGGTTTTCCCCCAATTTACTGACCCGACAAAACAGTAACTCACCATGCTAAAAAAATGAAACGAACGAGCAGAAAGCCAGCTGAAGCCAGAGAGCTGCCAGCGCCACCATCCGGCGGCAAGGTCGAGCCGCGGCCTATTGTCCTGGAAATGCAGGAATCGTACCTCGACTATGCAATGTCGGTTATCGTTTCACGCGCCCTCCCGGACGTCCGCGACGGCTTGAAGCCGGTTCACCGGCGAATCCTGTACGCAATGTGGAACATCGGCCTGCGCTCGAATGCAAAGTTCAGAAAATCGGCAACGGTCGTCGGTGAAGTGCTCGGCAAGTACCATCCCCACGGAGACGTCGCAGTCTACGACTCGATGGTACGGATGGCACAGGACTTCTCAATGCGGTACATGCTTGTCAATGGTCAGGGCAATTTTGGTTCGATGGACGGCGACTCGCCAGCTGCGATGCGGTACACGGAAGCCAAGCTCTCAAAAATTTCTGAAGAGCTGCTCACTGACATTGAAAAAAATACGGTTAACTTCGTGCCGAACTACGACGGCTCCCAGAAGGAACCGTCCCTGCTCCCGGCGAAGCTCCCCAACCTCCTGCTCAACGGCACAATGGGCATTGCCGTCGGCATGGCAACGTCAATCCCCCCGCACAATCTTACCGAGGTTATCGACGGCATCACGCATCTGATCGACCATCCCGATGCGTCTATTAAGGACCTCATGCAATTTATCAAAGGCCCTGACTTCCCGACGGGCGGCATTATTTACAATAATAAGGACATTGAACAAGCGTATGGAACGGGCAAGAGCTCAATCGTTATGCGCGGGAGAGCTGAAATCGTAGAAAAGCATAATGAGCACTTCAGCATTATCGTTTCGGAAATGCCGTACCAGGTGAATAAAGCAGGCCTGATTGAGGATATTGCCGAACTCATACAAGCAAAAAAAATTGAAGGCATCAAGGACCTCCGGGACGAATCCGATAAAGATGGCGTGCGGATCGTCATTGACCTCAAGAAGGACGCATACCCGAAAAAAGTGCTCAACCGGCTATACAACCTAACCTACTTGCAGACGTCGTTCCACGTCAACATGCTCGCGCTCGTCGATGGCCTGCAGCCGCGCGTATTGAACCTGAAAAATGTTCTTGAAGAATACGTCAAACACCGCGAGGAAACGATCACGCGGAGAACGCAGTTTGACCTCGACCGCGCCGAAGAGCGGGCGCACATCCTGAAGGGCTTAAAAAAAGCCGTTGATAACATCGACGCGGTCATCAAGGTCATCAAGGCTTCACAAGACCGTGAGCACGCCAAGGTAAACCTCATGAAGCAATTCAAGTTCACCGAGCGGCAGGCGAACGCGATCCTCGACATGAAACTCTCGCAGCTCGCGAACCTTGAACGGAAAAAGATTGAGGACGAGCTCAAGGAGAAGCTGCAGCTCATCAAGGAGCTCCAGGCAATCCTCGCCTCAAAGGTAAAAATCAGAGGCCTCATTAAAAAAGAGCTTACCGAAATCAAAGAAAAATTCGGGGATGAACGGAAAACCGAAGTCAAGGCTGGCGCAGTCGGCGAATTTACCCAGGAAGACCTCATACCGAACGAGGCGACCGTCATCTTGGTGACCCGCGACGGCTACCTCAAGCGCGTTCCTCCCGAGACGTTCCGCGTGCAGAAACGCGGTGGACGCGGAGTAATCGGGCTGACAACGAAAGAGCAGGATACCGTCCAGCACCTGCTCACAACGACCACGCACGCTGATCTGCTCTTCTTCACTAGCAGGGGCCGCGTATTCCAGCTGAAGGCGTACGATGTGCCCCCGGCTTCACGGACAGCGAAGGGGCAGGCGATCGTAAACTTCCTGCAGCTCAGCCAGTCCGAGAGCGTTACGTCGGTCATGTCACTCGAAGACCTCGAAACGTTCAAGTTCATCATGATGGTTACCCACAACGGGATCATCAAAAAGGTTGACATCGAGGACTTCCAGTCAGTCCGGCGTTCGGGGCTCATTGCCGTGAAACTCAAGCCGAGCGATACGCTCGAGTGGGTGAAGCCTTCGACCGGTAAAGACGATATCATTATCGTCACCGAGCACGGACAGTCAATCCGCTTCAAAGAAAAGCAGGTGCGTGCCATGGGCCGCAATGCAGCCGGCGTCAGGGCTATCAAGCTTAAAAAGGACGATAAGATTGCGGGTATGGACATGATTAATGAGGGGAAGGCAACACAGAATGAACAGCTGCTCGTCGTCATGGATAACGGGTACGGCAAGCGGACAAGCCTGGCGAGCTACCGGGTTCAGAGCCGTGCCGGCACGGGCATCAAGACCGCGAAGATCACCCCAAAGACAGGCTCGATCGTTTCGGCATTTATCGTCAATGCGAAGCTTACCGAAGAAGATCTCGTCATCGTCTCAAACAAAGGCCAGGTAATCCGCCTGCCGCTGAAGTCAGTCTCCGTACTCGGACGCGCTACTCAGGGCGTCAGGCTGATGAGCTTTTCTCAAAAGGGAGACAGGGTCGCGTCCGTAACATTCGTCTAAAAAACGCAAAAATAGAAAAATACAAGGGGCGGCTTCGAAGCCGCCCCTTGTATTTCCAATCGCGAGGCGACGGGCTTTTTCCGTCGAATGACGGGATCTAAATCTCCGTACCGAGCGATACCTTGGGAAAAGGGGACATGAGGAAAGAAACCACGGATCTTGCCTCATTCAAAAAAAACCGCTTCGATCCTATGAAGCGGCTGGGAGCAAAAAATTCATACGTTACCCGATCATCCGATCAGCCGGACGTTCGGGCAGCAGGACAAAACTGTACAGTCGTGGTACGAAGGCCATCTGGAGATAGAACTCCAAATCCTGAGCCGTACAGACCTTTGGCATGACGGTAACCGTACCGATCGCCATAACCTCCCTGTAGGTAAACGGCGAAACGAGCACGAGCACCTTGATGCTGAGCGCGTCCATGCCCCAAATCATTGAGCGGACATCCATGCCTGGAATGTTATAATTCGTCAGTACGACGAGATTGGGGCGGTAACGACCGACGCACCTGTCACGGAGCTCATACGGATGGACCACCTGGACGAGTGCGCGTTCATCAAAAATCCGCACGCGCTCTGCGATGCATTCGGGTAAGTCAGGCGTACTCCCAGCCACCAGAATTACCCGCTGTGTAGATGTTGCCTCCACGGGAACACCTCCTTCGGTTGTAGGTGAACGATTTTTTATAATCTGGGAATGCGGATTCCCAGACTGTCTTCAATTGATGCCTCTGCACGCAGCTTTTTCACCGAGCAGAGACTACTCACGCTACCACACGCGGGCCGCGCTGTCAAGACGCGCGGGCTATCACTTGTCAAACGCTCTCCGCTTGGCTATAATGACTACCACTATGGGAACACCAGCAAAAAGAAGGACAAAACAGCAAAAGCGCGAACGGGCGTCACACATCAAGCTCGAAAAGCAAGCCCTCACGTCATGCCCGAAGTGCAAGAAGCCAATTCGTCCGCACTTCGTATGCAAATTCTGCGGCTACTACAAGGGCACAGACATTCTCTCTCTCGATACCAAGGCAGAACGCAAGAAGAAGAAACAAAAGAAGAGAGAGGACAAGGCAAAAGGCAAATAAGTATAGACGTGGGGTCTAAGTAATGAGCATTCCAGTGTTCATGATGCCGCAGGTTTCACCGCTCATTTGTCACTCGTAAACTATGTCGAACCGACACCTGTGCCGAACGATTGCGATGCAGTCTCTGTACGAGTGGGACTTTAACAGTCTCACCGTCGGTGACCTTTCGCGTATCATTGATCGCAACCTGAAAGAATTCGCGCCTGGATTCGAAGACAACGGTTTTACGCTCCGGATCGTCAAGGGCGTCATCAACAAGCTCGATGAAATCAACCGGCTCATCACGTCGTACGCGCCTGAGTGGCCGCTCGACCAGATCACGGTCGTGGACCGCAACGTGCTCCGCATCGGCATTTACGAGCTGAAATTTTCAGGCGGTGAAATCCCGCCGAAGGTAGCCATCAATGAAGCAATCGAGCTCGCGAAATCGTTCGGCGGCGAATCGTCCGGAAAATTCATCAACGGCGTACTCGGCACGATCTACAAAGAAATGCAGAAGAAAGGCGAGCTGCCGATAACCGAGGGTGAAACCGCTGAACCGCCGAAAAAAGAAGCTGCTCCGCAGAATCAAGAGCAACGAGCGTAGACAAGCATGGAAGATATCTCCTCACTTGAAAAAAAAATTGGGCTTACGTTTACAAACCGTGACCTGCTCAGGCAAGCCATGGTGCACCGTTCGTACCTCAATGAGAATCCGGGATTTAAAATCGGCCACAACGAACGGCTCGAATTCCTCGGAGACGCAGTGCTCGAGCTCGTCGTTACCAAATACCTGTACGAAAACTACGATAACCCGGAAGGAGAGCTCACCAACTGGCGCGCGAGCTTGGTAAACTCGCGAATGCTCTCCGAAGCCTCTCAGAAGGTCGGGCTCAACGCGCACCTATACCTATCGAAGGGCGAGGAAAAAGACCAGAACGGCAAGGCGCGGCAGTACATACTCGCCAATGCATTCGAAGCACTCATCGGGGCAATCTACCTCGACCGGGGGCTCGACGTTGCGAGCGATTTCATTCACCGGCATATTCTCTCCAGCCTCAAGTCGATTCTGGCAGAGAAACGGTACCTCGATCCAAAAAGCAAATTTCAGGAAGCTGCGCAAGAGCGGTCAGGCATCACGCCGTCGTACCGGACGATCTCAGAGGTAGGCCCAGACCACGATAAACACTTCGTGATCGGCGTGTACCTCGGAGATGAGCTCATCGCAAAGGGCGAGGGATCGTCCAAGCAGGAAGCGCAGGTTGCCGCCGCCGCCGCAGGGCTTGAAACGAAAGGCTGGTAACGCCGGCTCCACAACCTTTCCAGCTGAGGAGGCTTTTTTTATTGAAAACAGGGCTGATCCGCAGCGCGGGAGGTGAACAGTAAAAAGAGCGCAATAACCAGACGGTAATGCCAAAAGGAATACCCATTCTCCCATTGACACGAGGAAACAGCAGAGGTACCATAGAAAACCGCACCTGAGCATCGTACAACATGCTCCGTATATAAACCCCAAACAGTGGAGGGAAGCCGTGGACCACATGAATGCCGAAACCGTACCGCGTGTGCCCGGTTTGGAAGCACTGGGATTCGTATCCGATCTGCCCGTTGGAACAAATCGAGTTGAGGTAACACTGACGTGCGATCTCATGCTGCCCGCGACAATGTACTTCCGCATCAACCCAGCTGGCAATGAAGACACCGTCTTTTATGTCAGCTCGGTTAAACGCAAAGGCGTACTGGTCGACCGGGCCATGAAGGGTGACAAGGTCGCCGTTCGTATGATTGCGCCGCCGGACGCATGCGTCGAAATCGGAACACCGGTCTACATCGGCCCCGAAATCGGCGTAGCCACCGACGTATAGCATCCGCAGCGCTCATCGGCTGCCGAAGAGCAGCCCGAGCACGGCGAATAAGCATCCGGCGTAAAGTACGATACCGAGCGCAGTATGGTCACCAAATATGGTAACCTGCTGCGCTCATTTTTTACATCGCGATGCGTAAAAAAACTGCAACAGCGTGCAGTATTTACACAGGTTTGCGCACACAGCGATCCCATCCCTGCTAAGGTATCTTTACAGTATCGCCTTGGCTTGCTATTCTAGTATAGAAAGCTATGATTAATCCACAATTTTTCCAGCTCACATCACCCAATCAAACTGCGCGGTGACCTATTTCCCCAGAACGGGGATTTTTTTAAATAATTGAGCAAAAACCACATGGAGAGCTTCAAAAACCGAGATATCATCTCGATCCGTGACTTCTCAAAAAAAGAGATCTTGTACATCCTCGAGGTGGCAAAAAAATTCAAAAACAAGCCGCACGCCTCGCTCCTCAAAAATAAAATCCTCGCGAGCCTTTTCTTCGAGCCATCGACGAGAACCCGCTTCTCATTTGAATCGGCGATGGAGCGCCTGGGCGGTTCCGTAATTTCGCTCGCCGATGCGAAAGCGTCATCATCGGCAAAAGGCGAGTCGGTCTCCGACTCTATTAAAATCGTGGAAAAGTACTGTGACGTCGTCGTCATGCGCCACTCGCTCGAAGGCTCCGCCCGCCTCGCCGCTGAGGTGTCCCGGAATCCGATCATCAATGGCGGTGACGGCGCAAACCAGCACCCCACTCAGACATTCCTCGACCTCTTCACGATCATGGAGACCCAAAAAAAGCTTGGCGGCTTGAACGTTGCGATCGTCGGCGACCTCAAGTACGGCAGGACCACACACTCGCTCGCGTACGCCCTCGGCATGTTCGGAGCGAAGCTGCACTTCGTATCACCGACCGCACTAAGAATGCCGAAGTACGTCACGCACGAACTCAAAAAAATGAAGGCAAAGTACGCCGAACACAAGCATCCGGAGCAGATCATGCCGAAGCTCGACATCTTCTACGCCACGAGGATCCAGAAGGAACGCTTCCCCGACCAGCTCGAGTACGAAAAGGTGAAGGACGTATACGTGATTACAAATAAGCTCCTGACAAAGGTAAAAAAGAACTTCAAAATTATGCATCCGCTGCCGCGCGTCAACGAAATCAACTACGAAGTAGATGAGACCCCGTATGCATACTACTTCGAGCAGGCGAACAACGGCCTGTACGTCCGTGAAGCACTCTTAGCATTAGTTTTAGGAAAAGCCTAGTATGAAAAAAGAACAACCGCCGCGAGCATTTAAAGTGTACGCCATCAAGAACGGTACGGTGATCGACCACATCCCCGAGGGCAAAGCGCTCGAGCTCGTCGACCTCCTCAACCTCCGCAAGTGGAAAAAAATCGTAACCGTCGGCATTGGCTTCTCATCAAAAAAATTCGGGAAGAAAGACATCATAAAGATCGAAAACAAGGAGCTCAACCCCGAAGAGGTCAATAAGGTAGCGATCATTGCGCCGACCGCGACGCTCAACATCATCAGGAACTTTAAGCGCGTCAAGAAAGAGAAGCTCAAGATTCCGGAGACGATCGAGGGTATCCTGAAGTGCCCCAACCCGGCCTGCATTACCAACCATGAGCCGGTCGTAACAAAATTTTACCAAGAGAAAAATACATCACTCCATGTACGGTGCCGCTACTGTGAACGATACTTCAACCAGGACGAAATTGAAATAATTAAGTAAACGGGATGGACCTCTCGGCAAACATTGCAGGGCTCACGCTTAAAAATCCGACCATGCTCGCATCGGGCGTGCTCGGCGTATCAAGAGCGTCGCTCAAAAATGTCATCGGCCACGGCGCCGGGGCGTGCGTCATCAAATCAATCAGCCTCGAAGCGCGAGCCGGCCATAATGCGCCGAATATAATTACGTTTGAAGCTGGCGCGATAAACGCGGTCGGCTATTCAAACCCCGGCGTCGACGCCGCGAAAGAGGAATTTTCAAACCTCAAGGAGCTCGGCAGCCCTGTTGTCGCGAGCATCATCGGCAAGAATGCCGATGAGTTCGCCGAAATGGCAGAACGGTTCCTCTCAGACGAATTTGCCGCAGTGGAGGCGGTACTCTCTTGCCCGCACACCCCGGGCTATGGGACGCTTGCCGGGCAGAACACGCCGGAGAACACTGAAAAAATCACGAAAGCAATCCGTAAAAAAACGGACCTCCCCGTTTTCATAAAAATCTCGCCGGACTCAAATCCCATCGGGGAGGTTGCGAGAGCTGCGGAAGCCGGCGGTGCCGATGCGATCGTCGCGGTCAATACGATGGGTCCCGGCATGGTGGTCGATATACAAACTGGGCAGCCGATCCTCGATTTTAAAATGGGCGGCGTTTCCGGGCCTGCGCTCCACCCGATTGCTGTACGGTGCATCTACGATATCCACAAGGCTACCAAGCTGCCGATCATCGGCTGCGGCGGCGTCACGTTCGGTAAGGATGCCATCGAAATGATGATGGTCGGCGCGAGTGCGATCCAAATCGGCACCGGCATCTACTACCGCGGCATTGATGTATTCAAAAAAGTTACGGATGAAATCGCGGAATTCATGCAGCGGAAAGGCTACAACAAGCTTGACGGCTTCATCGGCTTGACGCACAAGCTGGAGGAATAGCTATGGAAAATCCAATCGGAAAAATCGAGCAGCCCATCTCCCTTCCGATCAAGCGGATCGTGCGGGAAACGGAACATATCAAAACCTTTTTCTTTAACCGAGAATTTGGGTCAAAGCCCGGCCAGTTCATGATCATGTGGATTCCACGGGTCAACGAAAAACCGTTTAGCATCGCGTACGATGAGAATGGCGAGCTGGGCTTAAGTATCGCGGTCGTAGGCCCATTCACCGAAAAACTATTTACATTCAAAGAGGGCGACCTCGTCGGCTTGCGCGGACCGTACGGATCATGGTTCAAGCTCAAGCCTGAATATAAGAAGGTCCTCATGGTAGGAGGCGGGTATGGCACGGCCCCGCTCGCAACGCTCGCACAACAGGCGGTCGCACAAGGAACGGTAGTCGACTTCTGCAGGGGAGCCCACTCAAAGAACCTCCTCCTGTTTGGAAAACGGCTCAATGAAATCGGCGTTAATAAAATCACCGCAACCCATGACGGGAGCGAAGGTACGCAAGGATCGGCGGTCAACCTCGCAAACGACCAAATAGACAAAGAACAGTACGATTGTGTATACATCTGCGGCCCTGAACTCATGGAAAAGAAAATCGTCGTTCACTGCGCTGAAAAAAAGGTGCTCTGCCAGGTGAGCATTGAACGGCACATGAAATGCGGTTTTGGGCTGTGCGGCCAGTGCTGTATTGATGGCTCGGGAGAACGCATGTGCAAAGAAGGTCCTGTCACCACGGGCGAATACGCGCTCAAGCAGAAAGAGTTCGGCGCATATCACCGTTCAAAGAGCGGTTTACTCGAATACTTCCATGACGACCATTAAAAACTGTCGGCTGGCAGCCGGCAACGTTACCGACATCCAAATCGAGCAAGGCGTCATCGTAAAAATCGGCAGGCCGCTCTCAGGCGGAGATGAAATTGACACGCGGCACGGCACGGTTCTTCCAGGCGTTATTGATGCTCACGTGCACTTTAGGGAACCGGGCGGCGAGCATAAGGAAGACTGGGCAACGGGATCGGCCGCTGCAGCATCCGGTGGCGTGACCACCGTGCTCGACATGCCAAACACGAATCCCCCCACGGTCGACGAACCGTCGCTCGCCATAAAACGCGAACGGGCGCAGCAAAGCCTCGTCAACTACGGTTTCTTCCTCGGCGCAACAACAAAAAATAGCGAAGCGATAAAAACGGTGCGCGATGTCGCAGGCGTCAAAATATACGTCGGCTCGTCGACTGGCAACTTACTCGTATCAGAAGACGATGATATTGAAAAACTCTTCGCGATTCCCTCGATCCAATGGGTCATCCATGCGGAAGATGAAAGCAGAATCCGAGAAAACAGCAGGCAAATCGGCAGGTCCGAAGATCCCGCAGCGCATTCCCAGATACGAGACCCCCAAACCGCGGTTGAAGCGGTACGGAGGGTCATTGCCCTCGCGAGAAAAACGAATGCCCGCATACACATCTGCCACGTCAGTACGAAGGAAGAACTCTCGTTCATCGATGCGGCACGGCATGAGGGCGTAGCGATCACGTGCGAGGTAAGCCCGCATCACCTGTTCCTCAATGAAGCTGCCTACCGAATGCAGTTTACGTTCGTAAAGGTAAATCCTCCCATCCGTACCGCGGAAGATAACGCCGCGCTCATACAGGGGCTCGCGGCGGGAACCATCGATATCGTCGCCACGGACCACGCTCCGCACACGCGCGAAGAAAAAAATCAGCACCCGATCGATGCACCCTCGGGTATGCCTGAAGTCGAAACCTCGCTGCCGCTGCTCCTCAACCTCGTGAACCACGGGGGGCTCACGCTCGAACGCCTCCAACAGATCACGGCCGAACGCCCGGCAGAACTCTTCAGGCTCAGAGGCAAAGGGAGGATTGCGGTAGGATACGATGCGGACATCACCGTTGTCGACATGCAGAAAAAGCAACGCGTCAGCAAAAACATGATACGGTCAAAGTGCGGCTGGTCTCCCTACGAGGGGCAAATGCTCACCGGGTGGCCGGTGATGACGATGGTGAATGGCAATGTTGTATATAGCAATGGAACTCTTAACGACCGATTCAAAGGAAAGGAAGTAATGTATGGAAAAGTATAAGAAAAAATTTATCGAGTTTCTCGCCACGTCAGGCGCATTGCAGTTTGGCGAATTCACCCTGAAGAGCGGCCGGCTCTCACCCTACTTTATAAACACCGGCTTATTCGAAACAGGCGAACAAATCGCAACCCTCGGCAGGTACTACGCAGAAGCCATCGAGGATGCGTACGGGGATCAGTTTGATTTCATCTATGGCCCGGCGTACAAGGGAATTCCGCTCGCCGTAACGACCGCCGCCGCGCTCGCGAATGGGCAACACATCAACCGGGCGTACACGTTTAACCGCAAGGAGATAAAGGACCACGGCGAAAAAAAAGCGTTCGTCGGCCACACGCCGAAAGACGGCGAGCGCGTCGTCATCATTGACGATGTCATCACGGACGGCGGCGCGCTCGTAGAAACGGTCGAGCTCCTCAGGAGCCTCGCTGATCTGAAGTATGTTGGCGTGATCCTCTCGGTCAACCGGCAGGAAAAAACGAAAGAGGGCAAGAATGCCGTAAAAAATTTTGAAAAAGAGTATGCGGTGCCGATTCACTTCATCGTCACGGTTAGCGAGATTATGAAGCACCTCCACGGAAAAAAAATTAACGGCACCATTCTGCTCGACGATATGATGCATAAAAAAATTAAAGAGTACCTGAAGGAGTATGGCGTATAATATGGATTACCTGCAGGAACGGAACAAAAAAACATACGCCGAGCGTGCGGCGCAAACGACGAACGAAATCGCGAAAAAACTGCTGACGCTCATGGATGAGAAGCAGACAAACCTCTGTTTCGCCGACGATGAGACCGACCCGGATAGGATGCTCGAGCAAGCTGACAGTGCCGGACCGGATATCGCGGTGCTGAAGACGCACATCGACGCGGTCGAAGACTTCACTCCAAAAATTACTCAACAGCTTCAGGCGCTCAGTAAAAAACACGACTTTCTCATTTTTGAGGACCGCAAATTTGCCGATATCGGCAATACGGTCAAGCTGCAGTACGGAAAAGGCATATATAAAATCGCTGCGTGGTCGGACATCACAAATGCCCATATCGTGCCGGGTCCGGGGGTAATTGAGGGATTGAAAACTGTCGCGGTAAAGGCGGGCAAACCCCGTGGACTCATACTGCTTGCCCAAATGAGTTCAAAAGGCAATCTGGCAACCGATGAGTATACAAAAAAAGCCGTGGCAATGGCGGAACAATATCCGGACTTCGTGTTCGGCTTTATCGGTAACGGCGGGAACGTTGAAGAGCTTAGGAAGCTCGTAGCCTTAGCAGAACCGTCATTCGTTATCATGGCCCCTGGCGTCCAGCTCGGCGGCGGCGGGGATGCGCTCAAACAGCAGTACACCACGCCGGCTGATGTCATCGCAGCCGGCGCTGACGTGATCATCGTCGGCCGCGGCATTTACGGCGCTCCAGACCCGCTGGAGGCGGCGAAACAATACCGTGCCGCCGGCTGGAATGCCTACCAAAAACGTAGTTCAAAAACCCAACCACGCTTGTCATTGCGAGCCCGACCCTGAGCGAAGTCGAAGGGGGAGGGCGTGGCAATCCCAGAGATTGCTTCGCATCCGCTCGCAATGACAAACGTATAACGAATACATGTCTAACAACCATAAACTATAAACCAACTATGAAACATTGCCTCCACCTCAAAGACTGGCAAGCCAATGAAATCCGCGCTGTCATTGAACGTGCCATCGAAATCAAAAAAAAACCCGCGGACTACGCTGACGTGCTGAAAAATAAGACGCTCATCATGCTGTTCCAAAAAGGGTCAACGCGCACCCGGCTCTCGTTCGAAGCGGGAATGACACAGCTTGGAGGGCACGCGATTTTTCTGGACCAAAAGACGACCCAGTTTGCCCTGACTGACTACCGGGATGAGATCAGGGCGGTCATGCGGTTTGGGCAGATCATGATGTTTCGTGCCAAGGAGTACAAGAATGTAGAAACGGCAGCGTCGTTCAACCAAATTCCCGTAATTGATGCCTGCTCAGAAAAGTACCATCCGTGCCAAGCTCTCGGCGATCTATTAACAATGGCTGAACACTCCGGCGGGCTGGATAAAATAAAGAAAGTGGTTTGGCTCGGAATTGAAAATAACGTTTGCAACACACTAAAACTCGCCTGTACAAAGCTCGGCATTGATTTTTACCTCGTATCCCCAAAAGTCCACGAGATAAGCATTGACAAAGAGCTCAATACAATGGCAGATGCAACCGGACACGTACACAAAACTCTGGATTTAAAAGAAGCCATAACGGGAGCCAACTATGTGCACACTGATACCTGGATGGATATGGAATTTTTTACGGACGGTAAAGTACTGCCGGGACACAAAGCAGAGTACGACAGACGCATCGAGCTTTTCAAGCCCTACCAGCTGAATGCCGCACTGCTTGAAAAATACAACCCTGATGTAAAAATCATGCACTGCATGCCCTGCCATGTGGGGTATGAAATAACGTCCGATGCCATCAACCATCCGAATTCAGTCATCTTCGACCAAGCAGAGAACCGCATGCACATACAGAAGACGATAATGCTGCACCTGCTCGGGCTGTAGATTGCGATACATTCAGGAGTGAGGCTGCGCTCGGCACAGGCAAATTTTCTTTTGAACGCTCAGCCGTACAAATTTACATTTGAAAAAACCGCCTGTCTGTGCTATACTTGGCCTGATAAGAGGGCAGATGCTCCTCTTACTAGTTTTTACAGCAAGGTATGTATCTCCAAAAACTCACGATTCAGGGATTTAAATCATTCGCCAATAAAACATCGCTCGAGTTCACGCCCGGCGTAACGTCAATCGTCGGCCCCAACGGCTCTGGCAAATCCAACATCGCCGACTCTGTTCGGTGGGTTTTGGGTGAACAGAGCCTCAAGACGCTCCGCGGTAAAAAGTCCGAGGACGTTATTTTTGCTGGCTCGGACAAGAAAACTCGCCTCGGATTCTGCCAGGTCGACCTCCACCTCAATAACGAAGACCACAAGGCGCCAATCGACTTCAATGAGATCGTCATCTCGAGAAAAGTGTACCGGGACGGGAACGGCGAGTACTTCATCAATAAAACTAAGGTCCGGCTGCAGGACATTCTCATGCTCCTCGCCAAGTCCAATTTCGGCCAGCGATCGTACAGTATCATCAGCCAGGGAACCGTTGACCTATTCCTCGCCGCGACGCCCGCACAGCGAAAAGAGTACTTCGATGAGGCGGCTGGCGTACGGCAGTTCCAGATCAAGAAAGAACAAGCCCAAAACAAGCTCAATCAGACGCGTGAAAATCTCCGGCAGGCAGAGCTCCTCATACAGGAAATTGAGCCACGCCTCCGGTCACTGACGAGGCAGGTGCACCGGCTCGAACGGCGCGAGGAGGTGGCCGGAGAGCTCAAAAAAATCCAGCACGAGTACTACGGAGGAATATGGTACGATTTCAAGCAAAAATTCGATATCGCAAATGAAAAACGCACAGCAACCGAAAATAAAAAACAGGCGGCAGACGATGAGCTAAAGAAACTGCAGCAAGAAATGCAGCAGCTCGCGCTCGGTTCCTCGCGTCAAGATGAATTCAACAAACTGCAGCGCGAGTACGACCGGATAGTCGCAGAGAAGAATGGGCTGCTCCGGGACCAGGCGGTGCTCCGGGGAAGAAAACAAACTGAACACGAGCAGCGGGGCGAATTCGACCTCTCATGGCTCGAACAGAAGCGAGATCAGCTGCACGCCGACCTTAAAGAAACACAGGGGCTCCTGAAGCAGAATGAGCAGGACATGGAAAGATACGATGCGGCATTCAAACAAAAGGAGGCAGAGCTCGGAACGCTCACGAAAGAAAATGCCGATCTGGCCGTTCAGCTCGAGCGTGAGAAAGCGAAGCTACGAAATAAAAAAACAATCGCACTGCCCGAAATTTCAGAGAATGTTGCGCGGATCTACGCCCGCCAAAAAAAACTGCTGGAAAAAATCGATGCCGTGCAGAACCCCGAGGAACTGCGCGGACTGAAGGCGGACGCACGGACCGTTACGACAGAACTTGCACAGCTCAACCATACGCTCAGTAATGCCGGCGCAGGTAACCCGGTTGCAATTATTTCACTCCAGGAAAAAATTACCTTGCTCCTCAGTTCCAAGGGCACGCTGCTCACGGCGATCAGCGAGCTCTCGATCAAGGCCCAGGTTGCCCGCGAGCGGGTCATGCATTCAGAAACAAAAATTACCGAACTCGACGGGGAGCTCAAAAAAATTTCAGGCGACCTCCAGCGCCTCGGGTCCCGCACGGCAGTCCTTGGCAGCGGCCTCGTTAAAGAAGAAGAGGGACTCAACCGCAAACTCAAGGAAACAGAAAAAAACCTTAGCGATATCAACGGGCAGCTTTCCAAATTCAACGAAGCCGAGCAGAAAAAAAAGGAGGGAGTTTTCAGGCTTCAACACACATACTCCCAGAAACAGGAGCAGCTTAACGCGATTAACGCTGAGCTCAACGGCCTTAACGTGGAAATCGCAAAGATTGAAACGAAACAGGAAGATACCGAACGTGAGATGGTCGATGAACTCAGCGACGAAGAGCGCCAAAAAATCTACGAGCTCACCAAACCGCCGGCACCCCGCCCTGAACTCTTTTCAGATATCCAGAAGCTCAAGCACCAGCTCGAACTCATCGGCGGCATTGATCCGCAGGTTAGTCACGAATATTCCGAAACAAAGGAACGGTATGACTTCCTGACCAAACAGAGCGAGGATCTCATTAAAGCAATGAGTGATCTCGAAGAGGCGATTGCCAACCTCGATGAAACGATCAAAAAACAGTTCAGCAAGTCTTTTGAGCAGATCGGAAAACACTTTGCGGAATATTTTAAAATTTTATTCAACGGCGGCAATGCGTCCCTGAGCCTCGTTAAAGAAGAGGTTAAGCTTCCGGATGACGACGCGGAAGACGGGGATGAAGATGTGGATGACGACGCGGAAGACGGGGATGAAGATAGACAGCCACGGGAAGAGGAGGAAAAGTCGCGTCCCGCGCTAAAAGCCGAGAAGGTAGTGACCGGCATTGAAGTGTACGCTACCCCTCCGGGGAAGCGGCTCAAGGGCATCAGCATGCTCTCAGGCGGTGAGCGGGCACTGACCTCAATTGCGCTCATTTGCGCAATCATCCAGAATAATCCGTCACCGTTCGTCATACTCGATGAGGTTGACGCTGCGCTCGACGAATCAAATTCTATACGCTTCGCCTCAATCATCGACCGGCTCTCAAAACGCTCCCAGTTTATCGTCATCACCCACAACCGCGCTACCATGGAACAGTCCCATACCCTCTACGGGGTAACGATGGGGGATGACGGCGTATCGAAGCTCCTCTCGATTAATATGCAGGAGGCCGAAAAAGTGATTAAAAATGGCTAGTGCCATCTTTTAATCGGTCTGACTGATTTTAGAATCTCTACCATCAAAAAAAGTTGACAACATTTACGCAATAACGTATCATACACAGCACTATGCTAGTAATACGACTATCACGAGTAGGCAAGAAAAAACACCCGACGTACCGAGTTGTCGTATCCGAAAAAACCAAGGATACGGTCGGCAATTACCTCGAGCTGCTCGGAAACTACGATCCGCACGAAAACAAGGCGGAGCTTAAGAGTGACCGCATCAAGCACTGGATCAGCAAGGGGGCAAAACCCTCTGGAGTCGTGCATAACCTCCTTATCGATCAAAAAATAATTGAAGGCGAAAAGCTTGCAGTCGCACACATCAAAAAGAAAAAGGGGGATGCGTCGGGCGGGCAGGAAGCAGCCGGAAAACCGGCAGAAGGTGCACAATCCGTATCAGCGCCTGCTGAACAATCCAAGGCAGAGCCGGCACCAGCGCCGCAACCTGAAAAAAAAGTTGAAGAAAAGAAGACAGAACAGCCTGCAGAAAAAAAGGAATGAATTGACAGGGGAATACTCCCCTGGTACGCTGAAAGAAGACGGGATAGGAATGCCGTCCAGTCTGAATCATAGGTCGACAGTACTGGTACATTAATTGATAAATACTGGCAAACAACTATGGCAAAATCGGAAATGGATCAGGAGTTTGTCGAGAATGTGGTCAAGGCTCTCGTAGACCAGCCGGAAGACGTTTCAACGGACCGGTCAGTCGATGAGATGGGAGTTCTCATTACCCTCAAGGTAAATCCCCAGGACCTCGGCCAGGTAATCGGCCGCCAGGGCCAGACAGCCAAGGCGATCAGGACTCTCCTCCGAGTCGTCGGTGCAAAGAACCACGCTCGCGTAAACCTGAAAATCCACGAGCCGGAAGGCTTCCGTAAGGGAGGCCCGAAAGCACCCCGACAAGAGCGGGTAGAAGAAGCTGACACATCAGCTGTAGACGACCTGAAAATATAAACGATAACTTTTCAAAAAGCGGAAACCGCGCGGTACAAAAATCGGGCGGTTTTTGCTATGATGAAGCTATGCTACAGATTGAAATCCTCACAATCTTTCCGGGCATATTCAACTCTTACTTTACGGAGAGCATCCTCAAGCGTGCCCAAAAAAAGAAGGTAGTTAAAATCACTATTCATGACTTCCGCCGATTCGCTACGGACAAGCACACAACGGTTGACGACCGCCCGTACGGCGGCGGTCCGGGCATGGTGCTCAAGGTTGAACCGATCTACCGCTGTCTCCGTTCGATACCTAAAAAAAAGAAATCGCGGGTGATACTGCTCACGCCGAAAGGGAAAACGTTCAGCCAGAAAAAGGCTCAAACGCTTGCCACATACAACCAACTGATCCTGATTGCCGGGCACTACGAGGGTTTCGATGAACGGATCAGAAAGTATGCTGACGAAGAACTCTCGATCGGTAACTACGTCCTGACCGGTGGCGAGGCGGCGGCAATAGTTGTCGTTGACGCGATTACGAGGCTGCTGCCCGGCGCGCTCGGCGATGATTTATCGCCAATGGATGAGACATTTTCAAAAAATCCCCGCTACGTCGAATACCCGCACTATACGCGGCCGGAAAACTTCAAAGGTAAAAAAGTGCCAGCCGTATTACTATCCGGTAACCATAAAAAAATCAGAGCATGGAGGGATAAAATGGGGAAAACTCACCCATATTGACACATTGCTTGAAATGCTATACAATAAACAGGCTAGAGAAGGTGGTCGAAAATTTTGCTAAGTTAACAGTAAAATTAGGAACATTGCCTAACGGAACACTATAATTAGGTACAAGAAAACCTCTATTTTGTGTCCCGCTTGCGTATCGGGATTTTTTATACCCGGTACTATGCAAACCACCCCATGAACCTTGACAGTCAATATCGTGGTAAGAAAGAACGTTAATTCCATTTTTTGTACGTTTTAGTAAAAACGTACACTATTTGAGAGTTTGATCCTGGCTCAGGATGAACGCTGGCGGCGTGTCTAAGGCATGCAAGTCGAACGCGTATGGCGCAAGCTATGCGAGTGGCAAACGGGAGAGTAACACATTGGTAACTTACCCTGAAGTTCGGCATAACTAATCGAAAGATTAGCTAATACCGGATGTGCTCTGCAGATACTTTCTGCAGCGTAAAGATTTATCGCTTCAGGAGAGGCCTATGGTCTATCAGCTTGTTGGTGAGGTAAGAGCTCACCAAGGCGACGACGGATAGCGGGTGTGAGAGCATGACCCGTCTCACTGGGACTGAGACACTGCCCAGACTCCTACGGGAGGCTGCAGTCAAGAATCTTCCCCAATGGCCGAAAGGCTGAGGGAGCGACGCCGCGTGTAGGAAGAAGCCCTTCGGGGTGTAAACTACTTTTCTGTGGGAAAAATTAATGATGGTACCACAGGAATAAGGGGCTGCTAACTTCGTGCCAGCAGCAGCGGTAATACGAAGGCCCCGAGCGTTATCCGGAATTATTGGGCGTAAAGAGCTCACAGGCGGTCAGTCAAGTCATCGGTTAAATCCTGGTGCTCAACATCAGGGCTGCCGATGAAACTAGCTGACTTGAGGGCAGAAGAGGTAGACGGAATTGCCGGTGTAGTAGTAAAATGCGTTAATATCGGCAAGAACACCAATTGCGAAGGCAGTCTACTGGGATGACCCTGACGCTACACGAGCGAAAGCGTGGGGAGCGATACGGATTAGATACCCGTGTAGTCCACGCTGTAAACGATGGATACTAGACATTGGGAGTTTCGACCCTCTCAGTGTCGGTCTGCAAGCTAACGCATTAAGTATCCCGCCTGGGGAGTACGGCCGCAAGGCTAAAACTCAAAGGAATTGACGGGAACCCGCACAAGCGGTGGAGCATGTGGTTTAATTCGACGATAACCGAGGAACCTTACCAAGGCTTGAAATCCTAGCTGCACATCTCTAGAAACAGAGACTCTTTCGAAGGTGCTAGGACAGGTGCTGCATGGCTGTCGTCAGCTCGTGTCGTGAGATCTCGGGTTAAGTCCTTTAACGAGCGCAACCCTCATGGTATGTTACACTATTCATACCAAACTGCCTCGGATAACGAGGAGGAAGGTGAGGATAACGTCAAGTCAGCATGGTCCTCTGACGCCTTGGGCCACACACGTGCTACAATGGGCTGTACAATGGGTTGCCAAACCGCAAGGTGGAGCTAATCCCATCAAAACAGTTCTCAGTTCGGATTGAAGGCTGCAACTCGCCTTCATGAAGCTGGAATCGCTAGTAATCGCGCATCAGCTATGGCGCGGTGAATACGTTCTCGGGTTTTGTACACACCGCCCGTCACGCCAAGAGAGTCGGTAATGCCCGAAGTCCCTCGTCTAACGGGGGCCGAAGGCAGGACCGATGATAGGGGCGAAGTCGTAACAAGGCATCGGTAGCGGAAGCTGTCGATGGATCACCTCCTTTCAAGGAGAATCACGCCGGTATTTATGCCGGCGAGGTCGATGCGCGGCCTCTCGAAGGCCGTGCAACCGCAGGTACCAACCTGCAAAAAACGCAAATACTTAGCGTTCTCTTCTTACCACAATAGTGACTGCCAAGTTCAAGGAATACGACTACAGCTCGATGTTGTACCAAACGAACCGAATTGATTTTTTCGCTCACGTCTAGTACACTGATTCCGAAGGCTGTAGCTTTTTTTATTAAGGGCGATTAGCTCAGGTGGTTAGAGCGCGTCACTGATAATGACGAGGTCCCAGGTTCGAATCCTGGATCGCCCACCACCATTTCAATCAATACTCGCTAATGCCGATGTTTCCGCCGAGGTAGCTCAGTGGTTGAGTCCCGTATTTATGCCGAGGAATAATATGCCGAGGTAGCTCAGTGGTAGAGCGAAGGACTGAAAATCCTTGCGTCGCCAGTCCGATTCTGGCCCTCGGCATAAATACGGGATAAACTCCGGACTGCATCGATGTGAAGAAAATCCTGGAGCCTGTCCCGCACACTGAACACAGTGAAGTGTTGCGGGATCTATCAGTCCGATTCTGGCCCTCGGCATGAGTGCGATATTAATGAGCACTGAAAATCCTGGAGCCTGTCCTGAACATGTAGCGCAGCGAAATGGTTCAGGATCGCCAGTTCCCCCGGACTAGATCCGATTCTGACCCTCGGCATAAGCGAGAAATTGACAAACGAGGCAGCGAAGCGGGTTCCATCGAAAATGGAAAGGGCGTGACCATAGGAGCGCCTTGGGATGAACGGCACCCAACCTGCAATGATCAGGCGAATGAAAAAAATCTTCTACAATAAAATCATTCGCGATAACATTCCGAATCGTATACGATCTGCCGGGGCAGATTATAGCGTGTGCGTTCTGCCGAAAAAAAAATTTGAAAAAGAACTCATCAGGAAAGTTGAAGAAGAGGCAGGCGGCATGCAGCGTGCCCAGACCAGACGGGAATTGATTGATGAAATGGCAGATGTAATCGATGTACTGGAAGCAATACGTTTACTGAAAAAAATTTCCAAACGCGAAGTCGCAGCCGCACGCACATGCAACCAAACAAAAAAGGGCGGTTTTAAAAAAAGGCTGTTCTTGTTCTGGTCATCGGACAGCGGCTATAAGATAAATGAGAAACGGCATGATAAACGGCGGGCACGTGCTGCACGCCAAAAAACCTAAAACGTAACGGGGTGTGGCGCAGTTGGCTAGCGCGCGCGCTTTGGGAGCGCGAGGTCCCGAGTTCAAGTCTCGGCACCCCGACCAATTAAGGCATTCTCATGAAGGAAAAACCCCTCATTGGTACTGCGGCGATTATTGTGCGAAATGGCCGTGTTTTGCTTGGGAAAAGAAAAAACTCCCACGGGCACGGTGACTGGGGTTTTCCCGGCGGACACCTCGAATTTGGTGAAGCACCCGAAGATTGCATTCGGAGGGAAGTGCGCGAAGAGACGGGACTGGCCGTGCGATCAATCACGGCAGCACCGTACACCAACGACTACTTTCCGGAAAAAAATAAACACTACGTTACCCTCTTTTTTATCGTCACCTGCAAACCAGGGGAACCAATCATTAGAGAATCTGAAAAGCTCGAGCGATGGGAGTGGTATCCTTGGGACAAGCTGCCCGACAATCTTTTCCTGCCGATACGAAACCTCCTCAAGAGGGGCTTCAACCCCGTGAGGATAAATACCTAATCAACTACCCTTTCATATATGCTCCAGGAGCCCCATGCATGCGCCCAGTGCGAAAAAGCCGGGCAGCCGCTGAGGTTCGGCCGTAAACTCAAACTCTACAGCGCTCTCTTCGTGGGCATTTTTGCGATTTCATTTTTGCCGTTCCTCGGGAAGCTGAACGAAAGCCTCACCGACTACCTCAAGCTGATCTGGTGGGCGATTCTGCTCGGCTTCGTGCTCGGCGGTATCATTGACTTCTTTATACCAGAAGGGTTCATCTTCAAGTACCTCGGGCGCAAGCGGAAACGGTCACTGCTGTTTGCAGTCGCCGCCGGTTTTCTCATGTCAGCGTGTTCGCATGGAATCCTCGCGATCGCAATCCAACTCTACAAAAAAGGGGCGAACATCCCGGCGGTTATTACGTTCCTGCTTGCCTCGCCGTGGGCAAACTTACCGGTGACTATTTTACTGTTCGGCTTCTTTGGATGGAAGGCGCTTCTCTTCATACTCGCCGCGGTGGTCATTGCGCTTATCACCGGCCTCATCTACATGGCGCTCGAACGGGCGCAGATGATCGAACCGTCCAGAATAGTGCCGCCCGAGATGCAAGCTTACGAGTGGAACCACATAAAAAACTTCAAATTCAAAACAGCGTTGAGGGGTACTATCAATGGCGCAATCAAGCTGGCCAACATGGTGCTGTGGTGGCTCATCATCGGAACCGTGCTCGCTGCGGTTATCGGCGCTTACGTGCCTGAGCATGTCTTCCACAATTACTTCGGACCGACGCTATTCGGCCTGGTCCTCACGCTCCTCGCAGCTACGGTCATTGAAGTGTGCAGCGAAGGGAGCGCCCCGATCGCGTTCGAGCTCTTCACCAAACTCGGCGTACTCGGCAATCCGTTCGTATTCCTCATGGCTGGCGTAGCGACTGACTATACCGAAATCGGCCTTCTCTGGACTAACATCGGCAAAAAAACAGCGCTCTGGCTCCCGGTAGTAGCGGTCCCCCAAATCGTCGCCGTCGGAATACTTTTTAACGCATTCCTCTAACGATATCCGCCATGGTACTTACTGCAATCTCCAAGCGTCGTGCGGTCCGGAAATTCAAACCCGACCCAGTCCCCGAAAACATGATTGATGAAATTATTACGGCGGCACAATATGCGCCAACCTCGCGCAACAACCGCGCAACGGAATTCATTGTCGTGCAGGACCCTGCGATACGCCTCAAGGTCTACGAAGCAGCCGAGCCGCACCAGGACTTCGTACGGGAAGCCCCGCTCATCATCGTGCCAGTTGCCAACCCTGAAAAAACCAACAATCCTGTCCAGGACCTTTCGCTCGCCACGGGGCATATCCTGCTCCAGGCGGCTGATCTGCAGCTTGGCGGCGTCTGGAAAAACCTTAAACCCGATTCTGCGCGCGCGGTCCGGGATGCGCTCGGTATCCCACAAAATTGCACAATCATCAATTGTATCCCTATCGGTTTCCCGAGTGGGCAACCGGACCCCCACACAAAAAGCGAGTGTACTCCCGCACGCATACACAGGGACCGGTGGTAGCACGGAGTACGGACGAACACATTGAAGCCGCAAATGCGGCATTCCCATTATGAATTTTTACGACAAAGTCTACCATACGGTGAAAAAAATTCCCCGCGGCAAGGTAGCGACGTACGGGCAGATTGCCGCGCTCGTCGGCTCACCGCGGGGCGCCCGCATGGTAGGCTGGGCATTGCACGCGATGGACGACGGCAAGCTCGAACACATTCCGTGGCAGCGCGTTATTAACAGGGAGGGGCGCATTAGCACCACGTGCGAAGTGCACCCGCCAGCTGAACAGGCCCGGCTGCTGCAGAAAGACGGCGTGCCCGTGACTTGCCGCGATGGGCATTTCTCCATTGATTTGGAAAAACACTTGTGGCTGGCATAGTATGAAGCTGCTGCAAAAAAATATTAACCCATACCTACAGGCGATTATTCTCACCGTGCTCGTCGTGGTAATCGTGCTGACCGGCGCGAACGTTTACCGGTACTGTATGAGCGTACAAACCCCTGCGGCGCACGAAAACTACGCTTATAATTCTGTGTGTTCGAGCCACAAAATCATCGGGCAGGAATCTCCCCAAACGGCATTTATAGAAACTGCGCCGCCGGACTACTCGGTACAGAAGGCAACTTACCGCGCGAGCGTCTCACTCAACGATGGGCTGCTCACGGTATATGGCAACAACGGCGATGAGCTCATGCAGTCTGCGCTCACTGATGCATACGTTGACGTTTGCGGATCCAGCCTCTTGCGCGATAGTCAGCCACAGCTCAATGTTGTTGACGAAAACAGTATCGAAGTGGCCTACCACTATCATGACGGCTCATCGCTGCGGCTGAAAATGCAATTTTATGATACTTTTTTTACGTATGTTCCTGAAATCTCGGTCGTGAATGGCCACAAGCTGGCGGGGCAATCCTTTTTTAAACCGCATTTTAAGGGAAATACAGTCGGCATCCTGAATCCGGACGCAGCAGCGGAAGCTGAGCAGGGGATTTTTCAGCAGCACCAAGTCCCCTCAACCGCCGATCGCCACCTCACCACGAGCGTCCTGTGGCAGCGGCAATACGGCGATGAGTACATTTTTTCCCCGACAACCGATGCATGGTACGTGCTATCAGAAAAAAATACCGTGCTCCACGGGCTGGCTGAGATTAACCGTGCATCAGGCATTGATATCATCGTGCCGAAAAACAGTACCGATATCACGTACCACTACGCAAACATTTCAGGCGAACAAACGCAGCTGTCTCCGGCAACTGCTTTCAGCGGCATGCAGAGCATCGTCGTTGTAACGGAGTCAAGCAGTGCGGTCGATGCTTTCCAGAGCTACTATGACGCGCTTTCCAGACTCGGCCTGACGGCAGCACATGCCTATAATACGGCCCAATGGTGGAACGGCGGCGTATACTGCAACTGGTTCGAGCACCACGCAATCGAGAAAACAACCGAGGAAGAAATTGAGTCCGCGCTCACCTCCCTCGAACAAAAGGGAATCATTATAAAAACTGTCGTGATAGATGAGGGATGGGCTGCGATCAATGGAGACTGGACAGAAAACCGAGAACGGTTTCCGGGCGGTCTTCGGCAATACATTGATTCACTGCATGATCGCGGCTATAAGGTTATGCTTCACTTTATTCCCTTCAGCGTACAGTATACGGATATCCGCGAATCCGACTCACCGCTACTCCCGGCCGTACAAACGCTCACACGCACCCTGATCGACTACAGTGATCCGCTCGTCCGGGGCTACATTCGCGATGCTATCAAACGCATGCTCTCTGATGCGTCAAAAAGTTACAATGCTGACGGCCTCAAACTCGACTTCGTTTTTGACCTCCCGCCCTCACATTCTTCAGTGCGATATAAAGACGCTACGTGGGGCCGCGGCGAGGACTACGTGCACAACTCGCTCACGTGGATTTACGAAACCGCAAAGGAAATAAAACCCGATGCACTCATTGTCGGCGAGGGCGTGAATCCATTTTTCCAGGACGCCTACGACGCAAACCGCACCAACGATATCACCGCGGTAACAACCCTCGAGGGAGCGCTCATGAGGGAAAAAATCCAGCAGATCCTTATGCCTGAACTCATGAGTTTTAATGACCTGTACAGCGAGCGATCGTGGAACTTTACGGAAGCAGCTTACCAGTATGCATACGCGATTCCGCACATTGTTTTCAAGGTCGGCGATCTGGACGATCAAGACATTGAAGAGGCGGTGTGCCTGTCACGAGCATATGACCGGGTCAAAAACGATCTCGTAAAAAAACAAGTGGCAAATCCATTTTCCCGTGCTGACGGAATCAATGCCCAGGGAGACGTGATTTGGGACATTAGTGATGATGGTAAGACGGTGCATATTACGGCAGACGATGAAGTAATCATATGTCGCCAGAGCTAACCTATTGACGGATAGAAAATACTCTGGCAGTCTTACTAGTACCATTCGTCACACCGAGTTCGCCTCGTCGTGACGAGGAAGAAGAGAAATGTGTGCGTACGGCGCAGTTTCTCCGCGCGCGCGGAGAAACGAAATCTGCAGCGCCATGTGGACGCGCGGGTATCGTATAGTGGTAATACCACAGCTTTCCAAGCTGTTGCCGGGGGTTCGATTCCCCCTACCCGCTTTGAAAAAGGGCATCACCGTTTAGTGGTGCGCTTTTTCATAGGTAGGCGGCGGCAGGAATCGAACGGGCAGGAGCGATCCCTGCCGGCAGGCTGGGGGAGCGCCGACGAATGCGAGCAGGCGCAGCATTCGGCGCTGCCGAGGGCCAGCCCCGGATCTAGTTCGGGGAAAATGGCGAAATCCCGCCGCATCGCAAGGCTCCTGCCTGCTCTACTCACACAATCAAACAGCCTGCTGATGCATAATACTTCAAACCCGGTAACTGAAGCAGGGATGGAATGGCCAAAAGAGATTTAAATTAAAGTTGGGAGAGAATGGATACAATTCGACCATATAGTGTCAGTAATTCATCAATTGATGCGCACTGACCGTTACAAATCAGTCAAAAACCAATCCACACCGTATCCCCTTGACATAATTTTTTAGCCTGCTAAGATAGCGAATTCAATTAACACCCCCTATGGTAGGGTGTTTTTTGATACCTAAATTTGGCTGTAATTAGCATAAAAAATATATTGCCTATAATACCGCTAATATCAGCCAAAAAATTAACTGCGCAATAACCTATGATTGGATCATTCCACCCTCGTTCAACAAAAGCAAAACACATAATCATCACCGTAGCGATCATGATCATGTGGCAGTTCTCATTTCCCTCGAGCGCTGCTGCAGTCGAGCTTAATGAGAGCGCCATGCCTGCTGATACAGCCACCAATGAATCGGCAGCGGCAGAACCGAAGCCTGTTCTCCGGCTCCCGGAAACACCAGACAAGCCTAGACCTGAAGCAAAACGGACGCTGCAAATAACCGTAACAGCCTACTCATCAACCCCGGACCAAACATCGGGCGATCCGTTCATAACGGCATCAGGCTCACGGGTACATGATGGCGTGATCGCGGCAAATTTTCTTCCGATCGGGACAAAAGTCAGGTTCCCGGAAAAATTTGGCGATAAAATCTTCACCGTAGAAGACCGCACGCACGCACGGTACTGGCAGCGCGCTGACATCTGGATGGAGACGCGGGAAGCGGCATTACAGTGGGGAGTGCAATATACGACGATTGAAATCCTCTAATGCCGAAGAGGAGCCCCCTACACAAGGGCTTCTCTTGATTTTTCGGGCCCTTTTGCTACCATAACCGTACGCCTATTAACATACTAGGCACCTTCACAAACTGTACGGCCACGTAGCCAAGTGGTAAGGCAGGGGTCTGCAAAACCCCTATTCAGCGGTTCGATTCCGCTCGTGGCCTCCACTTGCCAAACTCAACGCACAATCGCGAAGCTGCGGGTCTTGTGGGCCCCGAGCCGAGCAAAACAATATTAGAAAACGTAATGAGGAAAAAACCTTTGGTTGTCTCCTCATACAATCACGCGGCAGTAGTTCAGTTGGCTAGAACGTTTCCTTGCCAAGGAAAAGGTCGCCGGTTCGAATCCGGTCTGCCGCTCCACAGTACTCTGACGGTCCACGAAGAGCATGCGAGTCAATTCGCACTGTTTTATCCATTGGATAGCAGCTTGTCCGTACGAGCCAGGATATCTCACCGGATCACTCCGCACGTACGCGTTATCATCATGCCGCCGTGGTGGAACTGGTATACACGAGGGACTTAAAATCCCTTGGGGGCAACCCCGTGTCGGTTCGATTCCGACCGGCGGCACACGAGTCGAAAAGTACCGGCGGTCGCCTTACCGTGAAACGCCGACAGATCATCGGGCTGCGCAGAACCCTCCGTTGGCGTGAAGCTTCTCCGGCATAGCGGCAATTAAAATCATCCCAATGAATATCAAATTTCTCCTCACCGCCCTAGTGGCGCCCTCTCTTCTGTGCGCCTGCATCATGCCGGCAGCCGCGCAGGAGCTGCCGACGCTCGAAACTCTCGGCCCGCTCGAGCAGGAGACGAACGAACTCTCTCCGGCCATTACATCGGATGAGTACATTGCCGTCAATAAAAAAGCCCTGTTCGATGCGTCCGAATCGACCCTCCTCGATACAACGGCAGAACCGGTATACCGCTGGGATTTTTCTGATGTCTCGGGTGCGCAGTTTGGCAAAGAAGTCGTGCATGAATTCGAACAAACGGGCATCCACCGCATCACCTTGACCATTCAGCAAGGGGAATTTCGTGCAACGGCAGAAAAGGAAATCTTTGCCTACGATAAAAAAATTTTCATGGTTACCGACCGTGACGTCGAGCAGGAATTCCAGCTCATCGTGAACCAGGCTGCACACAATGGCGTTCTGCTGAAAATAGTATCGGGAGTGGAAGAAGAGACCGGCTTCCTTACGGAAGAAAAGCTCGTTCCCCTCATCAGCGAGGAAAGTGAATTCATTCGTGAAGCCGACGTGCTGCTCTTCTACGCGGACTCATCACTCGGCCTCCAAGGCTTTACGCGGTACTGGCAGAGCCTCGATGCCGATAAAAAAATCGATCTCAAACAAAAACTCATCATTAAAATCAGTGACCAGAATATGGGCATCGCCGCAAAGCTCGCCCAGCAGTCATTCGAGGTTATGGATCCGCAATACATCATTGTGACCCGCAAGGAAGCGCTCAATCCAATCTTTGAAAATGATGATGCGAACCTGCTCACGACCGAATTTGACCGGCGCGCCATCGAGTATCGGATCGTTGACGCGCGGAGTGAAAAGCCGTATGCCTTCTTCTTGTCCCACGCGGTCACAAACTTCATCGCAAAGGGAATTCCGACGAATACCATCTATCTCATCCTCGCATTCCCCTTCATCGCATTCGTCGTCACGTTTGCGAGGCAGGTGATCGGCCTGTCTTCGTTTGGCGTTTTCACGCCATCGCTCATCGCGCTCGCACTCATCATCCTTGGCATTTACTTCGGAATCGGCACGCTCATCGTTGTCATCGTCGTGAGCTACCTCCTCCGGCTCATACTCAACAAGTTCAAGCTGCTTTACATACCGAAGACCGCCCTCATCCTATCAGTGACCGCCCTCTCATTCCTCGGGATTATTTGGTTCCTGTCATACTATCGGGTCTCGTTAGCCGTCTCACTTGCGATTTTTCCGATGCTTGTCATGTCTACAATCTCCGAAAAATTCATATCCGCACAGTCTGAGGAAGGCTTCCGCGAAGCGCTGTTTGGCGTCTTCACGACCGTGCTGCTCGCCATAGCCGGCTACTACCTCGTCGTATGGAACGCATTCAACGACCTCATTATGTCATGGCCTGAGCTCATCATACTGCCGCTTATCGGCATGGTGCTCATCGGAAAATTTACAGGCCTTCGGCTGACTGAATACTTCAGGTTCAGGAGCCTGTTCAAGGAAAAAAACGTAGAAGAGTAAAACCGATATGCCGATCATACCAAAATCGTCGGGGATACTCGGCATCAACGCACGAAACCTCCTGTACGTCTCGCGCTACAATACAAAATCGAGTAAGCTGCTGGCTGATGATAAAATCAGCACGAAATTTTTTTTGGCAACACGCGGTATCGGTACGGCAAAGCTGTACTACGCCATCAGGAACCTCGGCGAACTGCGCAACTTCAAGCCGACCCTGCTGCCGAGGCGCTTCGTCATAAAACCGAACCATGGATACGGCGGGGAGGGCATCATCGCGATCAAAGAAAAACGCGGCAGCTCGTACGTATCGACTGCGGGAAAACGGTACTCCTGGTCAGACCTCTTCGAGCACTGCGTGGGAATTCTCGACGGGCGGTACGCAATTTCCGGGCTCCATGACCAAATCATTTTCGAGGAACTCCTGGAGCAGCACGAATACTTCCAGCGATTCTCCGATAAAGGGCTCCCCGACATCCGCATCATCGTTTTCCACTACGTGCCGGTCATTGCCATGCTCCGCCTGCCGACGGCGGAATCAGAGGGCAAGGCTAACCTTCACCTCGGCGCGATCGGCCTCGGCATTGATATGGGCACCGGCAGAACAACATTCGCAGTCCGCAATAATAAGCTGATCAAGTATCTGCCGAATGGCGAACCTGTCCGCAGCATCATCATGCCGAACTGGGATGAGATACTCCTCACCGCCTCCAGGACGCAGCACCTGACGCAGATCGGCTACCTCGCCGTAGATCTCGCACTCACGAAAACCGGGATTAAAATCCTGGAACTCAACGCCCGTGCCGGGCTCGCAATCCAAATATCAAACCAAGGCCTCCTCAGGAACAGGCTCGAGAAACTCTCTGACGTCAAGGTTATCTCGCCCGCCGAAGGCGTAAAGCTCGGCAAAGCGCTCTTCACCCGCGTCATTAAAGATTCGAAGAAAAAAGTGGCAGCCGAAAAGCCTACCATCGGCCTCTTTGAGTACGTGACGGTTCTGAGCGGCAGGGGCGGGCACGCGCTCGCAAAGGTTGATCCGCACGGCCAGCAAACGCTGATCGACCGAGGCTTGCAGCTCGACGAAAACGAACGCCTCCTCCCTATCAAGCTGAAAGGCGTCAAGCTGCAAATTCCTTTTGAACGTATGGACCTCTCACAGGCTGACCATAAAATCATACTCTCCGGCAAACACCTGCGGGATTTCCTTATTGACACGACGCAAACGCCTGATCCGTATGCCGCTGCGATATGGGTCGAAAGCAGGGCAGAAAAAATTATCCACAATGTCGATAAAAAGCTCACCGATATCAACGGCGGCATCCGCCTCTTGGCACGGCTGAAGCCGCTCAACCTCCTCGAAGAGCAGCGGCGATTCTATAAAAACCCTACAAGCTCCCCAAAATTCATATACCACCGCGATGCCGCGAGCATACAGAATTTACGCAGCGAATTGAAACGCATCCCGCGCAGCGTGGACCATCCGCTCATGCCGCTCTATTTAAAAAAAATTGAGGAGCTCTCGAGCAAACTGTCACTGCTTGACGCAGTCGGCAGCAGGGAAATCGAAATACATTCTCGGATGGTATACGGGGATGTCACGGACACTGAATACCAGGAAGCGAAAACGCTCCTCAACAACCTGCACCCGAAGCCGGATGCGAGCAAGAAGCTCGGCATCGATGAAATAACGTCTCGGCTTGAAACCTACCTGCGAGAAAATAAGCTCAACAAGTGGAAAATAAAACTCCTCGCGAGTACGACCGCCGACATGCAGATCAACAAGCAGAACACGATCCTCATCAATGAAAAGGTAAAATTCTCGGAGAATAGGCTCCGCGCACTCATCGCGCACGAGGTGGAAACGCACATCTACCGCCTCGAAAACGGACGGGAACAACTGTATAAACTCTTTGAGCAGGGAACGGCAGGATATCTCCAGACGGAAGAGGGAATCGCCATGTACAACCAGCAGAAACTCGGCATACCGCTCGGATCGAAAGAAGGCTGGCCAGCGCTCAACGTCATCGCCGTACATATGGGAAAGAGCATGTCATTTGCCGAACTCTTCCTCTACCTGTGCGACGAGTATGACGTAGACCGGGATACCGCTTGGAAAATTTGCACCAAGGTCAAGCGCGGGCTCCAGGACACGAGCGAGCATGCCGTATTTACCAAAGACCTCGTATACTACACCGGCTACCGGAGCATCGAACGTTTTGTCCGCGAGCACGGCGAGCGGGCCCTCCAGAAGCTCTACGTAGGCAAAATAGGCGTCGATGATATCTTTATCATCGAAAAGATTAAAATGCAGAAGCCCAAGCTCCTGCCCGAGTACCTGCGACAGCTCCCATAGCAATCCCTACCGGATAATCTTCTTCACCGCAACGATATCGCGCTGCACCTGCTTCCGCATGATCTTCGTACTCTCAAACGCGACGAGATTGCGGATTTTTTTTACTACCGTGACTTCCAGCTTCCTGCCGTACAGGTTGCCGGTAAAGCCGAGGAGATGCGCCTCAACCTTTCCGATCCCCTTCCCCCGCAATGGCGCTACCCCAATGATAACGAGGGTGCGGTAGCATCCCTCGCGTACGATAACCCTTGCAGCGTACACGCCGTTGGAAATTCCCTTTCCCGACAAGGCCCGGCGCGAAAAATTCGCCGTCCGGAAGCCGAGCTTCCTCCCCAGCTTATCGCCGTGGATGACTGTCCCCCTGATTGTCTTCATCACGCTATTGCTTTAATGAGCTGCTCGTGGATGAGCCCGTTGGTCGCAATCGCGCTCTCGCTGTCGAGCGACCACGGTTTCCCTCCATAATCGGAAACAACCCCGCCGGCCTCCCGTACGAGCAGCGCGCCGGGCGCGACGTCCCACTCAGAAACATCCGGCGGCGGAATGACGACACCGTCAGTGCGCCCGACAGCAACGTACGCAAGGTCGAGCGAGCCGCTGCCAAGCCTGCGGGTGTTCATTGCCGTACGGCTCAACTTTTGCGCTACCTGCGCGGACCGTACGTGAGAATCACGGTGGTGCGAACGGCTGAGCGTAATCACCGCATCAATGAGCCTCGTATTACCCGAAACCTTGATCCGGCGGTCATTCAAATACGCGCCAGCTCCGCGTTCTGCATAATACAGCTCATCGAGCATCGGCGCATAAATAATGCTCAGGAGAAGCTCCCTCCGGCGTACGAGGGCAATGGCGGTGCAGAATAGGGGGATCTTGAGCGTGTAGTTGAGGGTACCGTCGAGCGGGTCGATGACCCACATGTACGATTCGGGGTTTTTTTCCAATCCCGTCTCTTCACTGTAAAAATCATGGTCCGGGTATTCGTGCTTGATTGTGGAGATGATCGCATTGTTTGCCTCGAAGTCGGCGCTCGTGACAAGATCGTGCGCGCCCTTCTTTTCAATATCGGTATCTTTCAACGAAGCGTAGCTCCGCATGAGCCGATCGCCGGCGAGCTTGGCTGCCTTAAGCGCAATCTGTTTAAATGTCGTCATAGGGTATCAAGTAACACCAGCTCAAGCTTGCCGGAATCCGTATCGTAGAGCGCGAACGACGGTTTATTGCGGATATTCGCTACATTGCCCGGATTGACGAGCTTCGTTTTACCGACGGTTTCCTCCCATGGCTCGTGCGTATGGCCGTAGAAAACGATGTCATACGCCCCCTCTGCAGCGAGCCCGTGCGCCACTTTCGGAAAGTGCACGAACGCAATTTTTTTTCTGCCGGCTTCGAGTTCGCCGATATCCCCGTGCAGCGTAACATTACTGAATTCCTCATACGACCACTTCGTCATGAGGTACTGGTCCCCGTCAACATTCCCGAAGCAGACGTGGATCGGCTTGGAAAATGATTCGGCAAAAACTCTGAGCGTCGAGGGCGCGCATACGTCGCCGCAGTGAATGAGCATGGCAACGGGATGCCTGTCCAGGTACGCGGTTACCTTCTCAATATTTGCGAGGTTATCGTGTGAATCTGATACGATTGCGATTTTCATACGTACATTATTTTAGCTTCCACTCCTGCAGTATTTCATCGCACGTGCTAAAGGGCTGGCCGAGCCGGCATGCCGCGATACGGTCGGCCGTAAACGTATGCGCTGCCACGTCATGCCCGACCTCGCCCAGGTTCACCGCGAGCGTGAAGTGGGGGAAAAACTTACCGTACGCGCGCTGTCGAGACGTGCGCTCGCGCACCTCAAACGGAAGCAATGCATCCGCCACCGCCACGTGCAGCCCCTGGAGCGCATCAGTACGGCTCACGCCGACCCCGATAAACTGCACGTCCCTGTGCCGATGGCTGTACAACCCTTCTGTTGAGAGCCCAAGCGGATCAAACCTGCCGGCGATCATGGCTAGCTCCCTATAGAGCTCCTCGAGTTTGCCATTTAACACGTGCGAGTGTATAAGGCTCAGATGCGGCATCTGGTCCCCGCCGAGCAGCACGCCGGGATTACGGCGCTGCCCATTGAGCTCACCGCTCACCGCAACGAGCCACTCCCACGTTTCCTGCGGCGGCAGCAGCACGATGCCGAGATTTACGAGGCTATTCTGCATATCCCCCATTATACCTCGTTGAATAAAAATTTACACGCTAGATGTATCCCATCACAAAGTAGTACGCCGTCGCGCAGTAGTCACGGATGACCGATTTCGCCTCGAGCAGGTTTCGGTAGTAGTTGCCGGTAAACGCCGGATGCGACGCAATGCACGTGATGTTGGCATTCTGCTTTTCAAACACGTTGCAGGCGCGGCGCGTATGGAAATCTGAGGTTACAATAAGTGCAGCATCCCAGCCATGTGCTTCCATGATATCGAGGCTAAACTGGGCGTTCTGGTGCGTATCAAGCGACTGTCCCTCCTCAATAATCGCATCGGGCGAAACGCCCAGAAACTCCGCATACGCACGCATAAACTCGCTCTCGGTATATGTTTGGTCCTTGACCAGGCCCCCGGCAACGATCATGGAGTCGGCATACCCCTGTGTAATAAGATCAACGCCTTTCCGTACCCGTTCTTGTACGCCCCAGGGGAGCGTCTTGAGGTGCGTAACAACGCCGCCGCCGAGAACGATCACAACGTCAGCCTGCTGTGGCTCTTCGTCATTCGTGAGCGGAGCAGCGAGCAGCTGATATGCATCCGTAAACGTAAACAGCGCACACAAGACTGCAGCGGCGAACAGCAGCCACAGGATCGGCGTCGCAATGCGTCTCTGATTGAGCAGGGCAATCATCGCGTTCGAAGCGCTTTCAATGCCTGTATATCATCGGCGTCCTTGCCATCTTTCGGCGTCTCGAGCAGCCAGTCAACTTTTTTTAATGCTGCATGGCCGAGCATTGCCCGGAAACCGGCCTCGCCGATGGCGCCGTAGCCAATGTGCTCATGCCGGTCTTTCCGCGAACCGAGTTCACATTTCGCATCGTTCGCGTGTACGAGCCGGAGGCGGTCAATGCCGATGTGCTTATTGAATTCCTGCAGAGTTTGCTTCACGGCAGCGGCCGTACGCAGATCGTATCCTGAGACGAATGCATGGCACGTATCAAAGCACACGCCAATGCTATAGCGCGGCACCGACTTGATAATCGCGCCGATCTCCTCAAATGAATCACCGATGATCGTACCGCCAGCGCCCGCTGAATTTTCGATCAGGAATTGTGCGGACCCGCCGTATCCGTCGAGTATCTTTTTTACTCCTCCGATGACTTTTTGGAGAGCTGCTTGCTTGCCGAGGTCTTTGGATGAGCCGAGGTGGGTCATGACCGCACGGACTCCGAGCAAGGAGCCACGCTCAAGCTCCTCACGGATCACGCTGATGGAGCTGTGCCGGATGCGGTTGTTCGAGGAAGCGAGATTGATGTAGTACGGCGTATGGATATATGCCGTAAGCCTATAACGCTCACAACGGCTCCGGAACTGCCGAATGCCATCCTCAGTAAGCTCGGGCGCCTTTCCCCCCTGCGGCGGCCGTGAAAAAAACTGGAAGCACGCGCACCGCTCGGAGTACGCGTTTTCAGGCGCATTGTGCACCCCGCCTGCTGCCGACACGTGGGCGCCAATTTTCATATGGATGCTACTTACCCCTTCCTTGATTACGAAAGAGATCGAAAACCTTTCGATTCTGGAGAATGCCGTACAGGTGGTCGCGATACGCATGCGTATTGACCTGCTTCAGTGCCTCCGGATTATCCTTGTACGCCAGCCGGTGCGTCTCAATCTCCTTGTCTAGCTCCTCATCAGTGGTCCGAATAGATTCTTTTTCTGCTATTGCACGCACGACCAGCGCTGACTTGATGCGTTCGATGACGCGTGGCTGGAGCTCTTTTTTGAGATCATCACGACTTTTTTTAATGCTCAACAGATAGTCATCAAACTTCATGCCGCGATTCGCAACATCGTGCTCAAGCTCATGCAGCACCTTGCCCATTTCCGAATGGATCAGTACGTCCGGAATTTCCCCGAAGGCCGACTTCTTGACGACCGCATCGACAACCGCGAGTTCCCAGCGCTGCTTCTCCTTATCCTGCTTTTCGCGCATGATGCTCTCTTCAATGCGCTTCTGTAACTCACCGACGGTACTGACATTCCCAATGGACTTCGCAAACTCATCGTTGAGCTCGGGCAGCTCAATCTCATATACGGCCTTTACTTTAACTTTAAACTCAATGTCACGGCGGGCAAGGTCCTTGCGGTGGTATTCCTTCGGAAATCTCACGGTGAACTCTTTTTCTTCCCCTTCGCTCATGCCGAGGAGGTTTTCCTCAAATCCGGGAACAAAATTGCCTTCTCCGATTACCATCTGCTGGTTCTTAGCCTGCGCGCCGTCAACCGGGACCTTGTCGAGGTACCCATTCATGTCGACCTCGACCTTGTTTCCATTTTGGACCGGCCGCAAAATCCGCTTCTCCTTGCCATATGCCTTCCGCAGATTTGAAATGACATCGTCAACCTCAGCCGGCTCAACCTGTACGGCACGCTCATCTACCTTTACGCCCGCGTAATCACCGAGGGTAACATCCGGCAGGAGCGCGACAGTCGCCTTGAACGCGAACGGGTTGCCGGGCGCTACCTTTTCGATGCTGACCTGCGGCGGACCAACCGTGACGAGCTTCTCCTGAACAACCGCCCGGGCAAACGACTGCTGAACCGCAAGCTCGGCTGCCTCTTCGTACACCCTCATGGCGCCGACTTCGCGGGCAACAACGTCGTACGGTGCGTTGCCCGGACGGAATCCCGCAACCTTTACAGTAGTCGATATCGCTTTTGCCGCCTGCTCAAGAAAGGGCTTCAACTCTTCGTGAGCGAGCTCAATGGTGAGCTCAACCTGACTCTTGGGGAGCTGCTTCTTCGAAACGTGCATACTATAGATGACTGTTAGAATTTATTTTTTTGCAATCTGAGTGCGTACCCGAGTAAGTTAAAGAGGATATGCAGGCCGAATCCGAAACAAACCGTGAAAACGACGAATCCCCAGCCGGGGAAGTGCACGATGCTCGCCGCTGCGATAGCGCCGACCGTGTAGTCAATCTGATCGAACGGAATCCACGGCGTGCCCGGCGCCCTGTTCACCCTCCGCTTGAAGAAGCTGCGGATCGTATCCCCCCACACGGCTCCGGAACTGAGGAGGATCCCGAGTGCCCATGTCGTCTCGGGATAATCAAACCGGCTCAGTGTTTCAAAAAAATCAAACCGGTACAAATACTGCTGCAGGAGAAAAGTGAGGAGCCCAAAAATCGTGCCGAAAATAATACCCCGCCACGTCTTGTGGCTGCCGAAAATGCGCTTCCCCCGCCATGTCGCGCCGAAATCAACGCTGTACCTCAGCAGGGGGATAAAGCGTGAGAGCGAAGCGGTGAGGTTAGCGATGCCGGCCGGCAATATAAACCAAATGCTCTGTCCGATGAGTAGCCACATGCAACCGTGCTGGTAATGCTTATCTTACGCTCATTGTATCAGGAACCGCACCTTTCCGAAAGTGCCGCCATCAGGCGCGACCGTTGAGAACCTTCTTGCCCTCCGCGTAACCGTGATCAAAGATTTCATGGAGCTTTTCCGCATTGCGCTCGGCTGTCCGGTACCCCCGGCGGTTAATGGCGAGACGGACGTTCGGGAACGATCTCAGCTCTTGTTCAGAGGGGTATGAGAACGTCGCTGCGATTTTCTTGGCTACGACGCGCCAGCCGAAAATCGGCGCGTAGAACAGCGACTCTATAACGTGCCCGGGATATTCAAACATCGTTTTGAGGTGCGTCTTATTCCGATTACGCACGTAGATTACAGTTTTATCGCTGTGCTCTCGAATCACGTCCATAAAACCCTTCGAACGTATGGCGCTGCCGTCGATGTACCGCCTGCCGTTAATCTCGACGGCACGCGCGTAGTACGGCGCTGCCGATGATGAGGCCTTAATCGCCTGGAGCGTATCCGCCTTGGCATCCAGCAAAACATGCGAGCACGCGTCGACATCGTACACGCGTACGAAGAAACGCGTGGGCTGTTTTCTGATCTCTTCGACCGCGAGCTTCTTTTTATGTGACTCGATGTGATCGGTGAGGTAATCCATTTCAACGACATTCCGGACCTGGTGGTTCCTGTTCACGGAAGCGTGCAACACATCCAAAAGGAACCGAGGTGCCTTCCGGTACGAGATGAACAGAGGACCCGCTAAATCTTCAAAGTAGATGCTCGATCCGAACCTCGTCTGCCGCGACAAAAAGTACGCTCCGTTGTGGGCACCGGCCGAAACGCCGTACACGCTGTGCACACGCCCGTGAATTCCCGACTCACTCAGCGCCGTCACCACGCCAGCGCCAAAAACGCCCTGCATGACCCCCTCCTCGAGTATCAAAACAATATCACGCTCCATGGCTAATCCTTCGGACGGTTATCGATGACCCGCTTCTCCTTGAGCTCAGTTTCCATGCCGAGCATCTGGAGGAGCTCGGGCAGCTTCTTCTCAACGATCTGCGCATTGATAAAAACCTCGTTATGAATCGCCTTCTGGATCTTCGGCTTGAGCTCAGAAAACGGCACCCCATTCTTCGGCGCCACGTAGAGCATGATCTCATCAATGTCGTACGGATCGTTATTCCGCTTTCTGATTTCTACCTGCCACTCTTCAATTTCAGGCATCGGGGCGAGAACCGGATAAAAATTGTTGAGGTTGACGAGCTCACCCTTCACTTTCGTGAGATGGAATTCCTTGATCTCTGAGGTGCGTTGGATATCCATCTTGATCCTCGGCACTGTCTTGCCGCAGTGCGGACACGGGCTGTACTCAATACCCTCGGTCATATCTCCGGTCCGGTACCGCATGACCATTGTTCCGCGCCAGCCGAGCGATGTGTAGACGAGCTCACCCGGCTCGCCGTCTTTAACCCGATTGCCGTCCTTGTCAATAACCTCAAAAAACTCAAAGTCTGGGTAGAGGTGGTACCCGGACTGTTCATGGCACTGGATCCAGGCTGCCTTACCTTCTGTGAATGCGTACGTCGACAGGAAGCGGACGTCCTTAGCCCCGACCTTGGCGAGGAGCTCCTTTGCCTTTGCCTTCATGCCCGCACTCGCCCGTTCGCCGCCGCTGATGATTACCTTGAGGCCTGAAAAATCCCGCCCCTGAGCTACAGCTTCCCGAAAGAGGTGGTACCCGTAGCCGGGGATGAACACGAGGAGCCCTGCCTTGAGGCGTTCAGTGGCGTCGAGTATTTTCTGCGTGCCCATGACCTTGCCGCCGCCGGTCTGGATTGACGTCATGCCGAGCTTGGTAAGCGCATTGTAGACCTGCCAAAACGCGAGGTGCGGCGCGTAAGGGAATGCGTTGATTGCGACGAGGTCTCTTGAAACGTGCGCGGTGTCAAGCATGCGCTCGCCGGCCTCCCGCAGGAGCTCTATATCATACGCGGAATAGGTGAATGACGTCGGCAGCGCGCTCCTGCCGGTCGTAAAGTGGACGTGGATCGGCTTGTACTCCCACTCAAGCTTTTTCTTGACATCCTGCTTCGTAACCTTGCCCCATACAATCTTTGCGAGGGCGCTCTTGCTTGCAAACTTTTTGATCAGCTTCTCGTCGGGCTGCAGGATAAATTCCCTCGGCTTTGCTGGATTCTCTGCAGTCGGCGCTATATCAGACTTCGATGTGAAGGGGATTTTCAGCAGATCGTCGGTTGTCTCGATATCATCAAACCGCAGGCCGTTCTCCTGGAAGAGCCTCCGGTAGTACGGCGCGTACGGAAGCTGGTGCCGCACGTAATCGCGCAGAAGTTTATTCTGCAATTCTTTCTGCTGCTCGTACGGGAGCTGGGATACCTTGTTCCAATCCATACGTCGTCGTTGTTACTTATTATGTATTGAATACGCCATTCGTGCCTATTGTCCGGACCTCACCAGAGCGCCGATATGATCTATTATATCACGTGTAGCTGCAATGGGCAGCTCTCATATAATGCCGCTTTGCAGTGCAGATTGAGTATCAACTGCTCGCGCCGGGTTTGCCGTACGGCCATTGTCAGGATATTCGATGTGAGCTGTTTAAAAACGGTAATGCTTCCCGCACAGTGCTCCAATCCCCCGCATGACCGTCCGGTTCGCCTGTTCCAGCAGCTCTCTGCTGATAGGCTTGCCTACGAATTCTTTGAGGGACATCGGTTTGCCGATGGTAATATCAATAAACCCTTGCTTCGTAAACATGCTGCGAAATACCTCCCAGAAACTGTGCCCGGTTCCGTTGCGTATCCCGACTGGCACGAGAGGTGCGCCTGTCTCCAGTGCGAGGCGGACAGCTCCTGTTTTTGCCCGGCGGAGCTCAATCGGATCAGTATTGCGCGTCCCTTCAGGAAAAATGCCGACCGATTGCCCGCGTCGCACCGTCGCAATCGCTTCGAGGAGTGAACGGCGCTTATCCTGGTAGTACACCGGAATAAGCCCGAGCCAGTTCCCCGAAAGGCGCCCCCCGAGGCGCTTCCAGTACTCTTCCTTCGTGAAGAAGTATACCGGACGGTTGTAGTGCTCGAACATGAGCACGGCGAGCGCCGGAGCATCGAGGAATCCGCCGTGGTTTGCCGCGATAATGAAAGGATACTCTTTCGGCAGATGCTCGCGGCCCCGCACCGCACGAATCTTTCTCAATACGAGCGGGCCGCACAGCTGCCGGATGCATTCGTACGCCATACCGTTATGCGGCGTTCCGCTTACACGATGAGACCGATTATCAGCAGGGCGACTATATTCAAAATTTTAATCATCGGATTGATAGCCGGGCCTGCGGTATCTTTGTACGGATCTCCCACCGTATCGCCCGTTACGGCAGCCTGGTGCGCTGGCGAGCCTTTGCCGCCGTGGTTGCCTGCCTCGATGTACTTCTTCGCATTGTCCCATGCGGCACCGCCGGTTGTCATCGAGACCGCTACAAAAATACCGGTAATGATACTACCGACAAGCAAGCCGCCGAGCGCAACCGGCCCGAGCAGTACGCCGACAAGTATCGGCGCCACGACCGGGATGAGTGCGGGGACCATCATCTGCTTGATCGCCCCGCGGGTCACGATATCAACGGTTCGGGCATAGTCCGGCTTCGCTGAGCCATCCATAATCCCCTTAATTTCACGGAACTGGCGGCGGACCTCCTGCACGACGTACCCGGCAACCTTGCCGACTGCCTGCATCGCCAGAGCGCCGAAGTAGTACGGCAGCAGGCCGCCGATGAGGAGGCCGATAAGCACCTTTGGATCGTCCAGAACGAAGGAAAAGAGGTTGCCCGTATTGGCAAGCTCCTGTATATAGGAAGCGAAGAGCACGAGCGCGGCTAAGCCGGCTGATCCGATCGCATACCCCTTGGTGACTGCCTTGGTAGTATTGCCGACGGCATCGAGCGGGTCGGTTACGTTGCGGACCTCTTCCGGCAGCTCCGCCATTTCCGCGATGCCGCCCGCATTATCGGTAATCGGACCGTACGCATCGATCGTGACAATGACGCCAGCAAGGGACAGCATGCTCATGGCGGCAATGGCAATCCCATACAGATCAGCGAGCGAGTAGGCGGCGAGGATGCCTCCCCCGATGACGAGCACCGGCATCGCCGTTGATTTCATGCTCACGGCAAGGCCGGATATGATATTGGTTGCGTGCCCGGTTTTCGAGCTCTCGGCAATCGACTGCACTGGCTTGTACTTCGTCGACGTGTAGTACTCGGTGATGACAACGAGCAGCGCGGTCACGATGAGCCCGACGACTGATGCGAGGTAAATGTCCATGGTGCTGTAGAGCGGCACGTCAGCCATCAGCCAGCGGGTAATCGGATAGAATCCGATCGCCGCGAGTGCGCCCGAAACAATGACGCCCCGATAGAGCGCGCCCATGATGTTTTTTTTCTTACCGAGCCGGATAAAGAGAATGCCGACGATTGAGCTGACGATCGCAAGCCCGCCGATGACGAGCGGATAGGTGAGTGCATTTTCAAATCCAGCGAATGTCAGCGATCCGAGCAGCATGGTCGCCACTGCGGTAACCGCGTATGTCTCGAAGAGATCAGCTGCCATTCCGGCGCAGTCGCCGACGTTATCGCCGACGTTGTCGGCGATGACAGCCGGATTACGGGGATCGTCCTCTGGTATCCCCGCCTCAACTTTTCCGACGAGGTCCGCTCCGACGTCCGCCGCCTTGGTATAGATACCGCCGCCGAGGCGGGCGAATATCGAAATCAGGCTGCCGCCGAAACCAAGGCCGATGAGCGCAGTAATATCTTTGACAATCGCATAGTATCCCGCAACACCGAGCAAACCGAGCCCGACAACGAGCATTCCGGTCACCGCGCCGCCCTTTGATGCGACACCCAGAGCCTTGCTCAAGCCCTGCTTTGCCGCCTCCGCCGTACGGACGTTTGCACGCACCGAAACGTTCATGCCGATGTAGCCGGCAAGCGCGGAAAGCACTGCTCCGATGACAAAGCCGACAGCCGTATTCAGATTGATCAACAGCCACAAGAGCACAAAAACGGGCACCGCGATGAGCAGGACGGTGCGCGTCTGGCGGTTGAGGTACGCTCCTGCGCCTTCCTGGATCGCTTTCGCGATCGACTGCATGCGTTCATTGCCTTTCGGCAGTCGAAAAATCCATCGGCTCAGCAGCAAGCCGTAGATAATGGCAAGCCCCGCTGCTCCGAGGGCAATGATTAGCTCTGTGGACATACGTTTTGTATCCCTTAATTAGATTATTATATTTTTCACGTTACTTCGTATCTTTTTCGGGCGCTCCCTGCGTCTCCGGCGGTTTTGCTTCCGCCGATTCTCCCTGGGTTCCTGGCTGGCCGCTGGCGTCTGTTGCTGCATCCTCTGCCACGGGCTGCTCCTTCACCTCGCCGGCCTTCTGTCCTTCCGCGGGCTGAACTGCCGTTTCCGCATCCGCCGCGGTCTTCCCCTTCCTTTCTGAAGCGCTCCGATGCGCAGTGACTTTCTCCCCCTTGTCGGATACAATATCGATCCTCCACCCGGTCAGCTTCGCCGAAAGCCGGACATTCTGCCCCGCCTTGCCGATCGCGAGGGAGAGCTGGTCCTCTTTCACTTCGACGAGGGCTGTCTTCTCTTCTTCGTTGAGCGAAACGCTCAGCACCTTTGCCGGGGAAAGGGCGTTTGTGATGAACTTGACTGAATCCTCATCCCACTCGATGATATCAATCTTTTCGCCGCCAATTTCGGAGATGATGGTCTGGACGCGTGAACCGCGCTGGCCGACGCACGACCCGACCGGATCAATGTTGAGCTGCGATGTCGTGACGGCAATCTTCGTGCGCGATCCCGCCTCTCGGGCGATTGCTTTTATCTCGACTGCATTATTGCCGATCTCCGGCACCTCAACAGAGAAGAGCTTCCTGACCATATCATGGTGCGCGCGGGAGAGAATGATCTCGGGACCCTTTGAAGTCTGGTTGACTCCCACAACATAAAACTTATACCGCTGGCCCGGCACGTAACGTTCGCCCGGTATCTGCTCAGGCGGGGGCAAGAGTGCTGTCGTCTGCCCAAGATCGATGAGCACCATGCGGCCCTCAACGCGCTGGACGCTCCCATTGATAATTTCACCCTCGCGCTCCTTGAACTCTTTGTAAATATTTTCACGTTCTGCTTCCCGGAGGCGCTGGATGATAACCTGCTTTGCGGTCTGCGCTGCCATCCGTCCGTAGGCAGCAGGGGGAGTCAGCTTTGTCCGGATTTCATCTCCCTCTTTCGCGCCTTTCTTGAGTGCCTGGGCGTCCGTGACGGTTATCTCCGTCTTCGGATTAAAGCGCTCAATTTTTTCTTCTTCACCTTCCCCTACGGCTGCCGCCTCTTTCCTTTTATCCTGAGCCTCCGCGTCTGGAGCAGCCTTTTGTTGCTGTTTGCCCGCCTCTTGCACGGCCTCTTCCTGCGCGAGCCGCTCTTCTCTGAGCTGCTCTGTCAGCGCCGCCTTTTCATCCGATACGACGGTCTTGACGTCGTACACTTTTGATGTGCCCGTTGAGATATCAAAATCTACCTTGATATTCTCATTCTTTTCGCCAAAATCTTTACGGTACGCTACCGCGAGTGCGGCTTCTATCGTTTCTACTACAGATTCGAGTGAAATGTGTTTCTCCTCGCAAATCTGCTTCGCTGCCTGCAGGATTTCATTTTCCTTTGCCATACGTATTTTTTACGATTCGTTCATTAGTTAACAAAAAAGACTAGTTATCATAGTAACTAGTCTCAGTATCAACAGTATAACCCTCTTTCCTGCACAGCGCAAGGGCTACTCGAGTGAGGCGTTCCGGATGTGCCGTATTGCCCCGCGGACGACCGTCAGTACGTCGAATCGGTACGGACCGACGATTTCTTTCTCGGCAACGTACGTTTCAATCGCACGCCGAATAGCCCGCTTCTGCACCGGTCCGATTGAGAGCTCGGGCGGACCGAACGAGTGAGTCATCCTGCTCTTCACCTCGATGAAGACGAGATCGGCAGTGCGGGAATCAACTGCAACGATGTCAATCTCGCCGCCGCGTATCCTCCAATTCCGCTGCACGATCCTGTATCCGCGCTCCGTGAGGAAAACGCTGGCAATCCGCTCGCCACGCCTGCCGACTTCATGCCTCTTCACGCGCACATTCAAAACCTTCCTCAGAAGGGGAAGGTTGGATTAGGGGGCACTCGATTACTTTCGTCCAAACAGCAGGCCGTAGTGGTGCGTGCCGGCATCGATGCGCTGCACGAGGCGGAGCCCCGTATGCGCAGCGAGCCGCTCGACATCCGCACTGGAGACTATCTTTTCCGTATCGGGCATATACTCAGCATCGCTCCGCTTCCAGTCAATCACGACAACGTGGCCGCGCCCGGACAGAATGCGAACCACTTCCCGGAAGATATCCGCATGCTTTGCAGACTGCGAGAGCAGCTGCACGAGTAAAACCGTATCGACCGAGTGGTCACGAATCTTCCGGGCCCCGCCGGGCACCTCGACGTTTGACCATACCGTTCTGATATTCGTGAGGTTGTAGAGCTGTGCCTTGCTCGCTACTGCCGAGAGCGCCGCCTTAAGCACGTCGACGGCATACACCGTGCCTTCTTCTCCTACCATGTGGGCCGCCGGAATGACAAAGTAGCCGCCGCCGCAGCCGAGGTCGGCAACGGTGCTCCCGTACGCCAAACCGATCTCGGTCAGCACCGCTTCTGGATTTACAAATGCGCTTCCATGTACCTCTTGTTTCAGCATACGCTTTCAGTATAGCAAAGAGGCCTCAAAAACGGTAGGCTCATGTGTAGGTGCCCCGCATGGGTTTGAAAGAACGCCGGTGCTGCTCGCACAACCCGTACCTCGCTATGCTGCTACGGTGGGCTGCCGTCCCGTAACCTCTATTCTGGTCGAAGTGGTAGCGCGTATTTTTCAGATGGTGCCGATCCATGAGCCGGTCCCTGGTTACCTTCGCGATAACTGATGCGGCCGCGATGGAGAAAACGCTCGCGTCTCCCCTGACAATGCCCCTCGAGGGGATCTGCCCGTATTCAATGTTGTAGCAATCGACGAGAACGAAGTCCGGCACGATGCCGAGCTTTCGTACGGCAAGGATCAGCGCCGCAGCGTTCGCCCTGCCAACTCCCCACCGGTCGATTTTTTTACTCGGGATAATCGACACTGCAAATGACACGGCGCATCGCACGATCACGCGGTAGACGTCTTCCCGCGCTTTTGCAGAGAGCTGCTTCGAATCCCGCAGCCCGGCAATCCTGCACTCGTGCGGCAAAATAACCGCCGCGGCGACCAGGGGGCCTGCCCAGGCACCGCGGCCCGCTTCATCGACCCCGGCAATGCGCCGTATGCCCAGGCGGTGCAGCCGATTCTCTTCTCTGCGCGTCGGTTTGTCCATATGCTCTCAGTATAGAGGAAAAATCGATAATCAAAAAAGGGGCGGGTGGACCGCCCCTAAAAAATATTATTTTTTGAGCACCACTCGCCCCGCGACTATTTACGCGGCACGACGTCCGCTCGTAAACGAGCAGGCGTAGTGACGTTGTGCGAAATAGCCGTTAGGCTTTTTGTGTTGGTTCTCAAAAAGCAATATTCCTCTACCACCTCGCGGCAAAACCCTAATTTGCATTAAGGAGATGCCTTTTATTTTTATTTTAGAAAAATTTTTTCGGGCCAACCAACTTGTGGCCCTCCAGCAGTAGAGAAAGAGCTTACCTCAAGACTCCACTTTAGGTAAAATCCTTCTCCACCTGTGTATAAATTGTCAAGAATCATTCTAAAAACAGTATATCATATACCAATGTAAATGTCAATAGCTTTTTTATGCTTATATTAGCACAAAAAAAATAAACATACACAAATAAACTAAAACAAAACTTTGCTTAGTTATCCACAATTATCCTGCTATTTTCCTATATTCTTTTGCACGAACTCAAAAACCGCCCTGTACTCCTGCTCTTTATCCATATTCGTAACATCCAGGAAAAGATCATAGTTACTGGAATCGAAAATATCGAGACCGTAAATCTTCCGGTACCGGAGCGTTTCACTCCGGATGCGATCCGTCATGCTCCGCAGGACTGAATCGTACGAGTTGAGGTTCCGGTCCTCATTCCTGTTATCTTCATGCTTGCCCTTCAGCGCGGACCAAATACGCTTCGCACCCTCTTCCGGCGCTACATCGAGGAATAATTTGAGCGACTGCGGGATAAAGTGGAATGCTGTCCTGCTCTCAATGATAAAGTTGTCCTTGGTTTTGCCGTAAGCTTCTACCTTCGCATCAAAAAACTTATCTCCCTGATCGTTCGTTTCCGCCCACTTGAGGAATTCAAGAAGCGACATGCCGCGGCGACGCGCCTCGTCGCGGAACATGCCGCCTATATAAATCCGTTCATAGTTTAGCTCTACGGCGAGCCGTTTTGCTACGGTACTCTTCCCTGATCCCGGTTTTCCGCTCAGGCTAACGATCATGTCGTGGCCTCCTGCCTTTCTGGAACGGTCGCGGGCTCGGACGCGGTTTTGAGTACGGCTGCTCCGGTGCGCCGCCATTGAGGACCTTATGCGAGAGCTCAATGCGCCCGCGTTCCTTATCGACGCCCATCACCTTCACCTTGAGCTTATCGCCGACCTGCACAACATCGGTTACCCGAGCGATTCGCTCATTTGAAAACTGGGAGATATGCACCATGCCGTCCTGGCCTGGCAGCAGCTCTACGATTGCCCCGATCTCGCTGCCGGTGTTACGGTCCGTCACAATTTTAATGACCTGCCCCTCAAAGATTTCACCAATCTCAATCTCGCGGGTCAGGTTATGGACCCAGTCGAGCGCTTTCTTGCCCATCTCGGCATTCGTCGAAGTGATCATGACGAGGCCGTCCTGCTCGATATCAATCTTCGTAACGTCGTTCCCGCCGCACTCATCAATGATCTTATTGATCGTCTCACCGCCCTTGCCGATCACCTCCCGAATCTTTTCCGGATCGATTTTGAGGGTCGTGATCCTCGGTGCGTACTCAGACAGCTCCTCGCGCGGCTTCGGGATGCAGCGTTCGATGACGTCGAGAATCTTATACCGGGCCTCACGGGCTGCTGCAATCGCGTCCTTTGTAATTTGGAGTGAAATGCCGCGCAGCTTCGTATCCATCTGTATTGCGGTAATGCCGCTGCGGGTCCCCGCAACCTTGAAGTCCATATCGCCCGTGTGGTCCTCAACGCCCTGAATATCCGTCAGAATCTTGTACCGGGAGAGATCGTTTTTATCGCTGATCAGGCCGATTGCAATGCCGGCGACCGGAGCCGTGATCGGGACGCCCGCATCCATGAGCGCGAGCGTAGAGCCGCAGCACGATGCCTGCGAGGACGAACCATTCGAAGAGAGCACCTCAGAAACAACCCTGATGGTGTACGGAAATTTCTCGCGTTCGGGCAGCACCGGCTCAAGTGCCTTCTCAACGAGCGCTCCGTGACCGATCTCCCGGCGTCCCGGGGAACGGACCGGCTTTGCTTCTCCGGTGGAGAAGCCGGGAAAATTGTAGTGGTGCATGAAGTGCTTCTTGCCGCTCTCCTCCATCGTATCGAGCAGTTGCTCATCACCCGGCGATCCGAGCGTCACGACCGACAGTACCTGGGTGGCACCACGGCTGAAGAGTCCTGAACCGTGCGTCCGCGGGAGGAGTCCGACTTCAACTAACAGCTCACGAATCTCATCGAGCTTGCGGCCGTCAACCCGTTTGCCCTCTTCAAGAGTTAAGCGCCGAGCAGCTTCATCGAACTGCCCCTCAACCATCCGGACGCCCGCCGCGCGGAGCTCTTTGCTGACTTCATTGTCGTCTTTCAGTATTGCTTCAAGCCCATCTTTGAGCTTGAGGAGTGCCTCTTTCTGCTCCTTCTTCCCGGTCGTGCTCAATACTTCGCCCATGTGCTCTGCACAGTACTCACGTACCTTCCCCGTAACCTTCTCAAGCGCAGCTCGCTCTCCATCGTTCATCTCCCCGAGCTCGACCATCTCTTTTGGAACGCCAATTTTTTTCTGAATGTCCTCAATTGTCGTGACAATTCCCTTGAGGTGCTTGTGGCCGAACTGTATCGCATCGAACATCGTATCATCGGGAATCTGCTTGCCGCCCGCTTCAATCATTAAAATTTTCTCTGCATCGCCGGCCACAAACACGTCCAGGTCGCTCTTCTCCCGCGCGCTGTAGGTCGGATTAATGGCCCACTCACCGCCAATGCGCCCGACGCGGACACCGGCAATCGGCCCGTGCCACGGAATGGGCGATACGGAGAGCGCAGCTGATGCGGCAATCAATGACAGGACATCGGCATCGTTTTCGTGGTCAACCGAAAGGACGGTAATAATAACCTGGATATCGTTCCGGATTGACTCGTCAAACAGGGGGCGGATCGAACGGTCGACGAGCCGCGAGGTCAGAATTGCTTCATCCGAAGGTCGCCCCTCGCGCTTGATAAAACGGGAGCCTTTGATTTTACCGGCGGCGTAGAGCCGCTCCTCGTAGTCGACCATGAGCGGGAAGTAGTCGATCCCGTCACGGATTACATCGCTGCGAACGGCGGTCGCCAGTACGACAGTGCCGCCGAACGTCACGGTGCACGCGCCATGCGCCTGTCCGGCTAACTTGCCAAACTCAAACTGTAGCTTGCCCCCGTTTAACTCTGTCTCAAATTTCTGTACGGATGATGACATACGTACGGATCCTTTCTGTCCATCACATCCCGTGCATCCACGGACAGGTGCGGAGCGTACGCCGCTTCATAAACTCATGCCTCGCAAGGGGCTGCTCGCCCCGTTGCGAAGAAAAAGTCTACGAAATCAGACGTGCTCCAGAAAACCTGCTGCTGAAAAGAAACGTGGTGTAAAGAACTGACGGACTTTGTTACTTATTAATCTATAACGCTTTCTTGACGATTGGTGCCATCGGACGTGCCGGCGGCATGATCCGACGGACGCGCCGCCGAATGGTGCCGAGGAGGTACTTGCGCCTGTTCTCCGAGAGGTCGGTGAACTTGTCCGCATGCTGTATGAGCTGTGATGAAGCGGATTCCGAAAAGGTCAAAACCTCCACGTACTGCCCGTGGTTCTTGAGGTACTCGACGAGCTGTATGAAATCTCCGTCACCCGTAACGAGCACGACGACGTCAAGCTTGGTTGAGAGGCGGATTGCATCCATCGCAATGCCGATATCCCAGTCGCCCTTCTTGTTGCCGCCGTAGAATACCTGCAAGTCTTTCATCTTGACCTCAAAACCCTGCTTGCCGAGCGCCTCGAAAAACTTCTGCTCATCGACGTTGTCTGCCTTGATGACGTACGCCAAAGCGCGGATAAGCTTCCTGCCGTCCACGGCCGTCTTGAGCACCTCCCCAAAATTCACCTTCGTCTGGTACAGATTCTTTGCGGAGTAATAGAGGTTTTGGACGTCGACGAATACTCCGACCCGCTGGTCCGCGAAGTTTATCATTACTTTTTGAGCTTAAGATTTTTAATGAGGTCCTCGTAGCTCTTTGCGTTCTCGCGTTCGAGGTAACGCAAAAGGCGGCGCCGCAACCCTACCTTGTGCAGGAGGCCTCGCCTCGATGAAAAATCTTTCTTATGGTCCTTGAGGTGCGACGTCAGCCGCTTGATCTCCTCGGTGAGGATCGCAATCTGGACCTCGGAAGAGCCCGTATCAGACGCATGCGTCTTGTACTTCTCGATGAGCTTATCCTTCTCTTTTTTGGTTAACATCGCGTGCTTCCTTTCGTCCGCGGAAACCTAGTTTTTGGCTAACCACTCCAAAAAACCAAGAATCCGTAGGTTAGTTATAGTGCCTGTATTATACGGACTTCTACGGCAATGTCAAGGCAAAACGGCGCAAAACAAAACCCACCGGATGGTGGGTTATCGTGAGCACGTGAGTGCAGGATGCTGGCGTTAGCTCACGCCGTCAACGATCTGTACATTGCCAACAAGGCATGTGGGATGAACATAAAATCGCCTCGGATGGTCGCGTATCCTCCGGCAATGGCGAGCCATACCATCAGTATGAAAAAACCCGCCGCATTGCGTCCAACAGTCACTGCCATTTGAAATCCTCCAATCTATATGAGATGAACAATGTCGGTTTATTCCTCTACACTACAGCGTATGCGCATAGTCCGTCAACCGCTTTGACCTAACCTATGATGCGTCGTAAAATGAAGCTGCTGCCATAGAATAACAACTTCACTCCGAGCAAGCGTGGGGGACCAAGCCGCTCTTACCCGGAATAAAGCATACCCGATGCTTATGCCTACAATACACCAGCTCTTGCAGTCATACCGTAGCTACCTTTCGCGCAAAGGCGCTGGCAAGGACACGGTTAGCAACTATTTATTTTACCTGGCGCGTTTTGTCAAGCACGCGAACGTACGCGGGCTGGAGGATATAACGAGCTCCGCAATCGGCAATTTCCGTTCGGACCTTTCGCGGCTCCGCAACAGGCGCGGAGGGGTCATGAAGCAATCGACGCAGAACTGCCACCTCATCGCGCTGCGCTCATTTATCGAGTACCTGCGCCGGGAGCATGGAATGCCGCTTGATTGCGGCAGCATCACGCTCAAGAAAACCGGTGGGGCGAAAAAACAGCCGCTCGAGAAAACCGACCTCGAGCGCCTGCTCGAGGCGCCGATGCAAGCAAAAAAAACCAGTGCCATCCACCGGCGTGACCGCGCGCTGCTCGAGCTGCTCTTCACGTCAGGCCTCAAGGTGTCCGAGATATCGAAGCTTTCGAAAAACGACATGGGCCAAGGAGGGGATACCATCGCCATCCGGGGAACGGGCGGCAGAGTGCGGGGAGTTCCGCTGACACACCAGGCACACTACTGGATCAAAGAGTACCTTACGGTGAGAACTGACCGCTTTCCGGCGCTCTTTCTGCGGCACGACCGGGCACGGCAGCGGCAGCTCGACTCCATCGAAAAAAACGCATACCGGCTTACTCCCCGGACCATTCAACGGATTATAAAAAAGTATGCCGCCTCAGCTGGGCTCAGCCCACATGTGTCCCCGCAGTCCCTCCGAGATGCCCATACGGCAGAGCTTCTCGCACGGGGCGCCGATATCAGCATGATTCAGGCGCAGCTCGGATTCACATCGCGGGAAGTCGCACAGCAGTACGCGAAACGGATCCGATACGGTTGACGGAGCATGGATTTTTTGGTACAGTCCCGTTGTTTTAAACAATGAGGGTAAATGAACGTGGCAAAAAACAACAGAGGTAAAAATAAAATCGTGATGTGCGACGACATATTCGGGAATCTGTACCGCATCCCCGCACGAAAGCTGCAATTCAGGCCATCTGTCTATGGCATCATTGTAGAGCGCGGCAAGGTACTGCTCTCAAAAATTTTCGGCGGGTACGACCTGCCGGGCGGGGCGATTGAGCTCCATGAAACGATTGAGCAGGCGCTCATACGCGAAATCTGGGAAGAAACGGGCTTCAAGGTAAAACCCCAACAGCTGCTCTCATCAAATTCGAATTTCTTCGTGCTCGTAACAACGAAACAGCCGGTCAACAGCATCCAGCTCTACTACCGGTGCAAAAAACTATCGGGCAGGCTGTCAACAAAAAATTTCGATCACTACGAGAAAAAATACGCCGGCATGGCAGAGTGGGTAGACATCAACAAAATGGGTGGACTCAAGTACTACAGTTCAATTAATATCCCGGCGTTAATCAAACAGTCTGTACAATAAATTATCGCTCGGCGGAAGATGTCCCGGACCCGACCGATACGTTATGCAAAAAGGTAACTTGGGGGAACAATAATTAATGTTTTCCCCATACGCATGCCTCCGTAGCTCAACGGATAGAGCGCCAGCCTTCTAAGCTGGACATAGAGGTTCGATTCCTCTCGGGGGCACGAGAATCATTATTGACTAAAAACGTATGGCATGTTTTACAGCACCGGCAGCGGCGGCAATAGCGATTGCCGGCATTAAAAAAAAGATCCCCCCGAAATACCATATCGAATGGCTCACCACCATGCTCTGGGGCGGCGTCGTGATGCTCGCGGTCGAACACGTAACTCATGGCGAGGTCGTTTGGTATCCGCCATTCCTGACGGCAATGGAAAATCCGGCTGATATACCTGTTATGCTTAAAGAAATCGCAACAGTCGGCGGTGCCATGACCATTGCAATCGTTGTAGCATGGGCAGTTATGGCAGTAGTAGCAAATAATATGGCGAAAAAACGAGAAACAAGGACTCATACAATAACAGCATAAAAACATATGTGGTTACTAACGACTGGCACCGCCGCGCTCATCGCTACCCTCTTGTGCCGCACGCTGAAAAACAAATATAGATTGGGGCTGTTAAGCTTGATGCTGTGGGGAGCAACGATTATGATCGCAGTTGACCATATCATGGGATACGAGGGCGGCCAATTTCTGGAGATTACAACGGACGGGATGGTCACCAGCGGTACGTGGCTCGGGATAATAATGTTAGTTCCGGTATTCCTCATCTGGCTCGTTGCGATTATTGTACCGAGGCTGAAACATACGCAAACAGCGCACAACCAATAACCGAAGCCTGTTCGATGGACATATCATGGCGGAATGTAAAGCTGCCCTGATTAACAATGCATACGCCCGGCCACACGGCGAGACGGGCCTGAATTAATAAAATAAAACGTTCATAGCAAACTCACGGCCAGGCGGCAAGGCGGACCGTAATGCCGGGAACTCTTGAAAAATAATCCTCCTTTGTCTATACTTCAAACCACTTACGCGCGCATAGCTCAGCCGGTATCCCTTGTCCCGCAAAGCGGGACCGGGACCCCGGCCCAAAGGGCCAGGGGGAGCAATTACACACAGGTACATGCACTACCTATACATACTACACAGTAAAAAAGATGCAAACTTGTATGTTGGGACAACAAACAATGCCGAAAGAAGGCTTGCTGAGCATAATGCCGGGCAAGTAGCGTCAACAAAAAACCGCAGGCCTCTGGCAATCGTATATTTGAAACCGTACCCAACAAAACGGGAAGCCGCTAAACAGGAATGGTTGATAAAACATACCCCCGGCGCCGGAAAAAATAAAAAAGACCTCATTAAACAGTATCAACAAACCAAGCGCGCATAGCTCAGCCGGTAGAGCAGTTGCCTCTTAAGCAAACGGTCGGGGGTTCGAATCCCTCTGCGCGCATAGCAAAAGCACTCAGCAAAAACGAGCTGGGTGTTTTTGATTACCCGCAGACGTACTGCAAGCCGGGATTCGAACGGGCACGAACGAGGCGCAGCCGAGTGACAAACAATTCGAGCTTACGCAGAATTGTTTGGTGCCCAGGACGAGAATCCCTCTGCGCGCATAGCAAAAGCACTCAGCAAAAACGAGCTGGGTGTTTTGATTACCCACTGGCAACACTACACTGGCCGCAGCGTACTGGCCCACACCTGCCACGCGAGAAGCGACTTTGCGACGAGGCTCAAGATAATATACGCACGCTCGCCGTACAGGTAGTCGCGCCACTTGCCAACCTTCTTATACTGCAAGATCATGTTGACTGCGAAGGAATTGAAGAACAGGAAGATTGAGAAGTAAATCCAATACACGAACGCCGGCGCCTTTGCGTCGCCTTCCCCGGCCGTAAACAGGTAAAGCCCGACAACGATCCATGGCACAGCTCCCGCGAGCACGCCAAACCAGTATGAAGTCCAGTCGGTCTTTTCGGTCCGCTGGTTATGCAGCTCCATCATCCAGCCAAACAGGATCATCATCATATTCAAGAAAAAAATCATAACCAGCCCGAGGCCGTCGTAGAGGCCGGTGAGCATGGCGATAATCACAATCATGAGCGACGAGCTGAATGCGTACTCAATCCAGCGCGCAGGGTTGATTCCTCTTCTTAGGTTTGATGCGTACTTCCGGTAGCCTGCGGGCAGCGAAATGAGGAGATGGGCGAGCGCTGACAAAAACAGAAATGCCGCTACCATCGGGCCGAGCTGTACCGTAAATTCAGTCTTGAGCACCGGCTCTAACTTCAGAGATTGCCGATTCATTTCCACGAATGCGGAGGTAATCGGCAACGCGAAATCAGAGCTCAAAAAGAGCATCAGGAATCCCTGCACCGCATGCAGTGCAGCCATAATAATGTTGAACCGCCTGAGCTTACCGAATTTTGCTTCGTCTTGCTGCGGAATTGCATCCGCTGTCTGTTCATTTTCCATAGTGCTACGCACAATAATGTTACATTCTAACTATATAGTTAACCGCGCTATAAAACAAGATCACTGGTTGGGTATTAAAATTCGTATCAGGTCCGAAACCATCGTAACAAATAATCATCACACTCGTACGCTCCATCAACATTTGCCCATTGGACTGAATCCGTCTTCATGAAGAGTAGCCTTGAGGCTAACGGTACCGGCATTTGAATATTTGTGCAAATCGTGCATTGTGATTACTCTCTAAAGTAGAGTATACTGACAGAGCTAATCTCTGCCGCTTTACTATGAAAAAATGTACCGTCATTGCACTCTCCGTGGTTCTCTTCCTGGCGCTTATCCCGGCGGTTGCCGCCGGGCAGCAGGATGACGAAATTTTTAAAGCCCGCGTGCTCGACATTCTTGAAGAAAAAACGATAACGGATGAAATGGGTGAGTCGATCACGCTCCAGCGCCTTAAGCTGCGCGGGCTTGAGGGAACGTGGAAAGGCATGGAAATCGAATTTGACGGCACCGAGTACGAGGTCATGAGCGCCAATGAGTATGAGGCGGGTGACAAGGTCATGGTCGCGGCTTCCCGTGATGCGGAAGGCAACGACGTCTTCTACGTCACTGACCACGTGCGGCAGGGATCACTCTACTGGCTCGCGGCCATCTTTGCTACCGTCGTCGTGGCCATCGGCAGGCTCAAGGGAATGCGCGCGATCGCCGTGCTGGTTGCGTCATTTTTTATCATTTTAAAATTTATCATCCCGCTCATCCTGGACGGGAAGAGCCCGCTGCTCATCAGCATTATCGGATCCGTCTTCATTCTCGTTATTGCCATCTACATCACCGAAGGATTCAAGCGCAGCTCAACGGTTGCCATCGGTGCCATTACGGTTTCGCTCCTCATTACCGGCTTCCTTTCCGTGTGGTTTACGAAGCTCGCGAGGCTCACCGGATACGCGAACGACGATGTATTTTTCCTCAAGAGCTCACTCGGCAGCGGCATCAATGTTGAGGGCCTGCTGCTCGCCGGCATTATTATCGGCGCGCTTGGCGTGCTCGATGACGTCGTCGTCGCGCAGATTGAAACGGTCAACCAGCTCACCGGGGCGAATCCCTCACTGAAAAAACGCGAGCTGTACGCGCGCGCCATGAAGGTCGGCGTGACCCACATGAGCGCGATGGTTAATACGCTTTTCCTCGCATACGCAGGCGCTTCACTGCCGCTCCTCATCCTCTTCAGCAACCGGCTCGAGGTGACATTCTCACAGGCGCTCAATAATGAGCTTATTGCAACAGAAATCGTACGTACGGTCGCAGGAAGCATCGGCCTGATCCTCGCGGTGCCGCTCGCAACGCTGCTCGCGGTCCACTTCATTCGATCCAAAAAAATGAAGGTAAAAACCGCACCAGAGATCGCCTCCCAATAAACAATTGCAAATCATTTGCAATTAAAAATTCATCGTGCTACCATGGTTACAACCTATGGATTTTGTACGTGCGCTGCAAAAAGCAGGCTATAAATGCACCAAACCGCGCTTGGCGCTGCTGTCGCATTTTAAAAACAGTGCGTCCCCGCAAACCCCCCAGCAGATCCACCGTTCGGTCAAGCGGCAGGGAATTGATCTCACGACCGTTTACCGCACACTCGAGGTATTCAGAAAAGTGGGCATCGTATTCCGTGAAGAAATGATGAGCGAATCCCGATTCTTTTTGGCGGAAAAAGAACACCACCATATCATCTGCCGCACGTGCGGCACCATCAGGTGCCTCCCGTGCAATGTAAAGCTGCCGAAACCGAAAGGATTCTCAAAAATCAAGCACGCATTTACCCTGACCGGCATCTGCAGCGACTGCACATAACTAAAACAATATGACCACAACATGGCTCTACACCATCGGCAGCGTTCTCATCGTCAGCCTCATATCGCTGATCGGATTGTTTACGCTCGCGATGAATCTCGACCGGCTGAAAAAAATACTCCTCCTACTCGTCAGCTTTGCGGCCGGTTCGCTGCTTGGGGGCGCATTCCTGCACCTCCTGCCGCACAGCATTGAGGAATCGGGTAACGTCGAGCTCACCGCCCTAATGATTCTCGCCGGTATCATACTTTTCCTCGTGCTCGAAAAAATACTCTGCTGGCGCCACTGCCACATACCAACATCAGAAGAGCACCCCCACCCGGTCGGCATCAACAACCTCATCGGCGACGGCTTCCATAACCTCATCGATGGCATGATCATTGCTGGGTCCTATATGGTCAGCGTGCCGGTCGGCATCGCAACAACGATTGCGGTGCTGCTCCACGAAATACCGCAGGAAATCGGCGACTTCGGCATCCTCATCCACGCCGGATACTCAAAAGCGAAAGCAATCTTCTTTAATTTCATTTCAGCGCTCACCGCCGTACTCGGCGCAGCCATGACTCTCCTCATCGGGACGTCAGTAGAGGAAACGCACCACTACCTGGTGCCCTTTACGATTGGCGGCTTCATTTATATCGCGACAGCAGACCTCATACCCGAGCTTAAAAAAGAAACAAACCTGAAAAAATCGATCACGCAGGTCATTGCACTCCTCTTCGGCATCAGCATCATGGGGCTGCTGCTCTTGCTCGAGTAGCACGCACGGTATACTATGAAAGCATATGAAACTGCAAGCCCACTTCATCTATACCTTCGTAGCGGGAGTCATTATCCTTATTGCGGTGTTAATGACGGCCGCTGCACTCTACTACCAGTACTGCCAGGATGACGCGCAGGGTTCGGTAGCCGTCATTTCCTCTTTCGAGGACTGCGCCGCCGCAGGAAATCCCGTCATGGAAAGCTACCCGCGCCAGTGCGTGGCCGGTGGCAGAACATTTACCGAATCACCGGCAAATGCCAACCAGCTGCTCGGCGGCGATGAGGACGAGCACGGATGCAAAGCATCGGCCGGGTATTCATGGTGCGAAGAAAAACAAAAATGCCTTCGGACATGGGAAGAAGCCTGCGAATCGGCTACGGATGCCGCCACTGGCGATTAGTGCGGCTCTTGCCCTGCAAATTGCATAACGACCATTCTCTATGAAAAAAATGCGCATCGGCACGTTCGCACTCCCGCTCCTCGCGGTTCTTTTAATTGCAGCTCCGGCAGCGGGGCAAGTACACATCAACTCCGAACTTGGCATGACGTTCGGCCCGCCGCCTGAAGCTGATCTTGAATCAACCGTCATCAACATCGTACAGTGGCTGCTCTTCCTCATACTCATTGTTTCTTTCTTACTGCTCGCACTCGGCATTACGATGACCGCGTTAAAAACTCATGCAATGAAAAAAATGAGGGAGCGGCACGCGCTGCAGTATGGCATCAACGCTCCCTGGCAGGCTTCGGAACAGGAACAGTACCACGCATTCAGGCGAAGCAGAACGATCTTCATCATCATCCTCTGCGCAGGCGGCGCGGGCATTGTGCTGTCGCTCATCGCATGGACAATTACAATTTTTGTCGTTTCCCAAACTGCTGTGGTATACTAAATGCTGCTGCAGAAATTAATAGCAATACGTATGGATCAACAATCTGACAATACGCATAAGAATGGCCCCTGGCCGATTCTCATCACGATACTCTTCGTCATTATCGTCGCGGTTGGGATGGCATACGTCATCTTAACGACCGACAGCAACGAGAACAGTACGACGAATGCGGCGAATGCCCCGTTAAACGGGAATACTGCCCCGACAAACACCTAGCGCGCCAGAATGCCTGTTCGGGCGCAAACTTCCCGTCGTGGCCCATCTTTCAGTCACTGGCTGGCAATACCAAAACCCTGTAGCAATCCTGGAGGGGGAATTTGTATTAAAAAAGAGCCACCGGTCTGGAACAACCAGTGGCTCTGCACATGACTGAAGCTTACACCTCCATGAAGTTTGCGTCCGAACACCGTATCGTGATCGGCGACGACGCCTTACTGAACGTGCGCTCATGGCGCTGGACATACGTCTTGCCGGGCGGAATCCTCCAGCCGCTTTTTGACCTGGCAAGCTCATGCGCCGTTTTACTTGCCGTATATCCATCAGGGAGCCGGCGAAACCGCGCACGCATGATTCGAACCTCATCGCGCCTGGCCTGCCGGATGCACCGGACCATGGAACATCCTGGAACGGCTTCGACACTGCGCTGTTCGTCATCGGAGCCGACCACGATCGCGTGGAGCGCATAGACGATGACACACAGCAATACTTCGCGCAGATACCCGAGATCGGATTCGTAGGCATTCTCAAGCACGTGGTCATTGACAATGAGCTGAAAATCGACAAGCTCAGCCGGAAACCAGCAGAGCGCATACGCGTCCTTGCGGACGCCGATCTTCAAGCCGCAGTTCGGAAACTCATGCCCGTTCGGATAAAAGGCAACGGCACGAATCCCGGAAAACCGCAGCGCGCTCAGGTCAATTTCGACCCGATCATGCCCGTCGGGCAAGAGTTCGCACTGCACGTTGTCGCGGATCTCATCGCACATGCGCCGAAAGGCGGCTCGCAAATCGTTTTGTCGGTCCACAAACCGCTCCTTAAATGCCCGGCTCTCGCGATACATCCGATCCTTGCTGGCGCGGTCAGCCGTGATGAAGTCAACCAGCGGCTGCTCGCAGTCATCAGGAATGAGAATGTGAGGCTTCTGAAAATCAAACTGCCCTGGCACTGGTTCCGCCGCAACTGCGGACTCCCCCTGCCGTTCGTCCAGCCACGCGGGGGTATAGATGGCGATGCTCCGATTGAGCGACGCGAGCAACTCGAGTATGCCCCTCAAGTAGTCATCGACATCACGATCTCCCTTGCCGGCTGCCCGAATCAGATTAACGATCCACCGCTTCGACGAAAAAGCTTCATCACACGGCAACACGGCGGCCTGTATCGTGATTCTCGCGAACAACGGCGGCCGCTGCCCAAAATAAGCGCTTTGCTTCGCTTCCGGAAGCGAGATGCCGTGCTCGATGGTGGAGCTGATCTCGCGAAACAGAAGCTCACAGAACCGCTTGGTGTTCTCGATTGATTCGCCGATCGCCCTGAAGATGAAACCGGACGTTGCCGAACAAACGCATACATACTCACGCGAAACATTTTCTGCCGGAGTCATCGCGACCTCCAGTAGCGACAGATCCCCCTTCGCAAGGCTGCGAAGGGCAATCTTGGAAATCAACTCAACGTAGGCTGGCGTATCAATTCGCCCGGCGAGCTTGCAGTAGCGCTTCGCGACAAAATTGAGTATCTTCCTGAAAATGGCCCTGCAATCACCTCCCGATACGCTGCCGTCGCTCGTACCGAACATAGACTCGTAGATGCCGCCAACGGCCTGATTGGACAACTCGCCCGTGCGTCCCGACAATACTTCCGCCAGAAAATTCCCCAGGATTTGGTTCGCGCCTCCATCGGCGTGATTGGTTCCCTTCTTTTTCTTGTTCCTGTTTTTGGAGCTCAAGGCAGCCCCTCCTTTCTCTCTCGATCTATATGTATATTCTATTTTCAATGTTCCGATCACCCAACGTACCAGAAAACGGACTCCCCGTCAAGTACAATCGCATTGATTATTCAGTACTTTTTCAGTACAATGAAAGCACGGAACCGTATGCGTGCAATCCAAAACCTCCTCAGAAAAAAAGAGCTCTCGTTCATCCCGAAACTCCTCAAGCGGCTGCCGAGAGCCGAGCTCTTTTTGGTTGGCGGCATCATCCGCGATACGGCGGTGAAGCGTCCGTCAAAAGACTTCGACTTCGTTATCCGCAACGTCGGGGCAGCCAAACTCCAGTCGGAGCTCAAGAAGCTTGGGTGGGTTGACCTTGTCGGAAAGCGGTTCGGCGTATTCAAGTTTATCCCACAAGGCCTCACGCTCCCTGAACCGATCGATCTGGCGCTGCCGCGTACCGAGCATGCGCTCCTGACCGGCGGATACCGCGACTTCGACGTGCAATCAGACCCCAAGCTGCCCATTGAGCAGGACCTCATGCGCCGCGATTTTACCATCAATGCGATGGCATACGACATCAGAGAGCAAAAGCTCATTGACCGGTTCGGCGGCATGCATGACATCAAAAAAAAGCTGATCAGGACGGTTGGCAAGCCCAACGAACGCTTTACCGAAGATTTGTCCCGTATGCTCCGCGCGCTCCGGTTTGCGTCACAGCTGCACTTTTCAATCGAAACGCAAACCTGGCGCTCGCTCAAGAAGCTCAGCGCGCGCATCAACAAGCTCATCGCCGGAGAATACGTCGTACCGCGTGAAACCGTCGCACGCGAGCTGACAAAGGCGCTCACCGCAGATCCCGTATACGCAATCGGGCTCCTCACAAAATCCGGCATCACCGAAAAGCTCATGCCTGAACTCATGAAGATGAAAGGGTGCCGGCAGCCGCGGAACTTCCACAGCGAGGGAGACGTGTGGAAACATACGATGATTTGCATGCAAAACCTCTACTCAAATCCGTTCAAAAAAAAATTCGGCCCCGAGCCGCCCTCACCGGAACTCATCTACGCGGCGCTGCTCCACGATATCGGCAAACCGTACACGATAGAGCGGGCTGACCGGCTGCGGTTCAACAACCATGACGCCGTGGGGGCCGAGCTCTCAAAAAAAATCCTATCGCGCCTGAGGATATCCTCGTCGGGCGTCGATACGGACCGGATCGTATGGCTCATACGGATGCACCTCATCACCACCCACTCCAAAAAATCACCAATGAAAAAGACGACGCTCGAAAAATACTTTTTCAACGACCAACTGCCCGGAGGAGACCTGCTAAGGCTCCTGTACGCTGACGTGCAGGCGACGATCCCGCCGAGCGGCTGCCCGGATTTTACCGAGCACCATGCGCTCGAACAGCAGATAAAAAAACTCAGCCCGGAAGCACGCCACAGGCGTTCATTGCCGCCCGTGATCATGGACGGCAATGAGATCATGCAGCAGCTCCGCATGGAACCGGGACCGGCCGTCGGGCAGCTCAAGACGCTCCTGCGCGAAGAGCAGCTCCGCGGCGGCCTCAAGACAAAAAAACAAGCAATGGAATTCCTCAAAAAGCATGCCAACATTCGACGTTACGCCTGACAATGCCAAACAACGGCTCGATAAATTCTTGACCGAGCGGCTTCCGGGGCGCTCACGCTCACAGATCCAGAAGCTGATCAAGTCGGGCGGCGTTGCCGTAAACGGAAAAACCGTGGCAGTCCACCACTTCTTGAGGGCAAAAGACTCCGTGAGCATTGATGATGCGAAGGTGCGCGAAGCAGCCGGCGGCGGTTTCATGAAAAAATTACTGCAACGGCAGCTGGCGCCGGAACTGGCGATTGTCCACGACGCTGGGGACTTCTGCGTGGTTAATAAGCCGGCCGGGCTGCTCGTCCATGAAGCGCCGGGCGATACAGGCACGACGCTTGTCGACCTGATCCTGAAAAAATTCCCTTCGGTAAAAAAAGTCGGGGAAGACCCGATGCGCCCCGGCATCGTGCACCGACTTGATAAGGAGGTGTCCGGTCTCCTCGTCATCGCGAAAACGCAAAATATGTTTGACCACCTTAAAAACCAGTTCAAGCAGCGGAAGGTGGCGAAGGAGTACACCGCGCTCGTCCACGGCGCGCCCCAGCGGCACGGCGGCGAGATTACGTTTAACATTGACCGGAGCGAAACCGCAGGCCACAAGATGGCTGCGGTGCCGATAACAGGCTCAGACAACCGCGGCAAACGTGCGGTAACTCAATTTGAAACTATTGAAAAAATTGGCAACTTCACGTTGCTCAAGATCATGCCAAAGACGGGCCGGACGCACCAAATCCGCGTCCACCTCAACGCGTATGGGCTGCCGATCGTCGGCGACCTTACGTACCGGCCGAAGAAGGTCATCTCAAAAATCGAAATGAAGCGCATCTTCCTGCACGCGAACCACCTCGAATTCAACGACGTGAACGGGATCCGCCGGTCCTTTGATGCGCCGCTGCCCGATGAACTGGCGACCGTACTGTCACGGCTTAAAAGCCAGAGTTGACAGCTCGCATGAAAATCGCTATGCTGATGAAGCTAACTATTTCTAATTGACGAATAAAGCAATGACAATCGCACACGAACTCAACAAATCGAAGCTCAAGAGCGGCATACCGGATATCCGGCCGGGTAATACGGTCATCGTACACCAGAAGATTCAGGAGGGTAAAAAAGAGCGCATCCAGAAATTCGAAGGGATTGTAATCGCCCACAAGGGCGGCGGCGGCCTCGCGAGCACCATTACCGTTCGCAAATTATCGATGGGAATCGGCGTTGAAAAAATTTTTCCCCTGCACTCTCCGACCATTACAAAAATAGAGGTTATTAAAAAAGCGAAGGTCAGGCGCTCAAAGCTGTACTACCTCCGCGGGTACAAGAAGAAGCTCGAAGAAACCGCAGTCTAAAACCTCACCATTCAATGCATGCCCAGGTGGTGGAATTGGTATACACACTAGGTTGAGGGCCTAGGCACATTTGTGCGTGCGGGTTCAACTCCCGCCCTGGGCACCATGGTGGCTATAGCACAATGGTTCGTGCACCGGTCTGTGGCACCGGCAATGAGGGTTCGATTCCCTCTAGCCACCCCAGAAAAAGTTACGACACCCCTTGCGGGTGGCGGAACTTTTTTTGATATAACTTGAAGAGGGAATCGAACGGGCAGAAGCGACCCTGAACTTGATTCAGGGGAGCGCCGGCGAATGCAAGCTGGCGCAGCATTCGGCGCTGCCCAGGACAAGGCTCCGCAGGAGCCGCGATAATCCCCCGAGCCGCCCTAGAAAAATTTTCAGCACCTACGCGCGGATAAAAAACTTTTTATTGTGTGCTCATCACGCCGGCAAAGCATAAAACTCCCGTCCTGCTAAAGGAAGATTGGAATTTACCAACACATCAATGCATAACCGCATGTATTCTGATATACTTACCGTATCCCTGTAAATATAATTCTTATGGATTTCTCCTCCTACGCCACCAAAACGGTTACTAAGACCGCCGCTGAACTGACAACGTCCATCCGCGGCCTGGCGAACGATGAAACCCTACGGCGGCGCCAACAGTACGGCTTTAACGAAATCGCGAGCGCAGAGCCCATGTGGTGGCACATACTCCGGCGCCAGTTTACCTCACCCTTCATCTATCTGCTTATCGGCGCTGCGCTCCTCTCGTTCTTTCTTGACGAGGCAATCAATGGCATCTTGATCCTCTTGTTCGTGCTCCTGAATGCCGGACTCGGGTTTTACCAGGAGTATCATTCAGAAAAAACGCTCAAGCTCCTCAAACAATATGTAACGCTAAAAGTCAAAGTGAGGCGCGAGGGAGCGGAAGCGGTTGTGCTGAGCCGGGAACTAGTCCCCGGCGATGTTATCATCGTTGAGGCGGGCGATATTATCCCGGCTGATATTCGATTTTTTAAGGACAACGACCTTCTTATCAATGAATCCGTGCTAACGGGCGAATCAATCCACGTATCCAAGTCCAGCGAACCTCTCAACAAGCCGATACGTGAACTGTATAAGGCTTCAAATATCGGCTTTTCCGGCACCACGGTTGCTAGCGGGCGAGGTGAAGGGTACGTGTTTGCAATCGGCCGCGAAACGGCGATGGGCGCCATCTCACGCCTGAGTACGGAAACGGTACGCACAAGCACGTTTGAAAAAGGCATCCGTAAGGTCAGCTCGTTTATACTGCGGCTTATCCTGGTCACGCTCGTATTTGTCTTTATCGCCAATATCGCGATCAAGGGGGGAAGCGCAAACGTAATCGAAATGGTAGTCTTCTCGGTTGCGCTGGCAGTCAGCGTCATTCCCGAGGCGCTCCCGATCGTGACGACATTCTCGCTATCCCGCGGCGCCCTGCACCTGGCGAAAAATAAGGTTGTCGTAAAGCGGCTTTCCGCGATCGAAGACCTCGGCGGCATCGAAGTGCTCTGCAGCGATAAAACCGGCACCCTGACTGAAAACAAACTCAAGGTCGAACGGGTAAAGACCCCCGACCCTCATGCGGGCGGCGAACGAAGCGCAATACGCTATGCAAGCCTAGCCTCGGAATTCTTTACAGAAAAACTGACAGGAAAAAACCCAAATAATGCATTCGATCTCGCGCTCCTCAATGAGCTGTCAGCCGAAGAAAAAAAATCCCTCAATGCGTATGCAATGGTCAATGAGGTGCCATTTGATCCGCAACGCCGACGAAATAGCGTCCTCGTCCAGCGCAATGACGCGCATGAGCTCATCGTGCGAGGCGCTCCGGAAGCGGTGCTGCCGTACTGCGCAGGCCTGAGTGCGCAACAGACGGGTGAATTCAACGCATGGATCGCCAATGAGGGGGCGGCTGGCTGCCGCGTACTTGCAATCGCACATAAAAAATTCGGCGCCCAACACGAATATACTACAAATCAGGAAGAAAGGGGGCTTTCACTGGATGGAATCATATCTTTTGCCGATCCGATTAAGGAAAGTACAAAGCAAACCATTACGCGGGCGCTGCGGCTTGGCGTCCAATTAAAAATATTGACGGGGGACAGCAAGGAGGTCGCCGGTGCAGTCGCCCAAAAAGTCGGACTTATCACCGATCCGAAAGATGTCATAACCGGCGACCAGTTCCAAGCAATGCCTGATCTGCGCCAGCAAAAAGCAGTAGGCCAACACGCGGTTTTTGCGCGCATCTCGCCGGAGCAAAAATTCCGCATCATTGAGCTTCTCAAGCAAAAATTCGAGGTCGGGTTCCTCGGGGAGGGCATCAATGACGCGCCCGCTCTCAAATCCGCCAATGTCGGCCTGGTTGTCCAAGGCGCGTCGGACATCGCGCGCGAAGCTTCAGACGTTATCCTGCTTGAAAAGAGCCTCGGGGTCATCATCGACGGAATCACCGAGGGGCGAAAAGTTTTTGCGAACACGATTAAATATATCAAGGCAACGCTCGCTTCAAATTTCGGCAATTTTTTTGCTGTCGCGATCGCCTCGCTCCTCATCGATTTCCTGCCGATGCTGCCGCTCCAGATTCTGCTCCTCAACCTCCTGTCCGATTTTCCCATGATAGCGATCGCTGCGGATACTGTTGATACGAATGAGCTCAAGAAACCTCGGAATTACAACATTCGTGAAATCGCGCTTCTTGCGCTCGTCCTGGGAATCGTCAGTACCGTGTTCGACTTTATTTTCTTCGCAATATTTTACCGGATCGGGCCGTCAGTGCTCCAGACCAACTGGTTTATTGGAAGCATCCTTACGGAGCTTGCTTTGCTTTTCTCTATTCGGACAAAATTCTTCTGCCTCCGCGCCCGCCGCCCGGCACGACCGCTCCTCTGGCTGTCAGTTGTGGCAGCCGTGGTCGCTATCGCGTTGCCGGCAACCGGAATCGGACAATCCCTCTTCAAATTCACCGCGCCGCACATGCATGACATTCTCCTCATTGTCGGAATTGTCGTCTGCTATTTCGTCATTACCGAAACCGTAAAATTATTCTACTACCGGACATTTGAGCCGAAAAATGCGCAGTTGAAGCGCGCCTGATGTGCTTCGTCGCTAAACAAAACCGGCATGGACTTACATCATCAATAACCTCCATAAGCTTTGTTCAATCAAATTTCCGACTGCGATCGTAAAAAAATTCAGCCCCTCAAGCGGGGATAGAATGTTTTACTATTGGGGACATGCACATCCCTGCTCCGCTATTCCGCCTATACCAAAAGGCGCCTGCCACTGTGGCCTGCGCCTTTTCGTTTATAATTCAGGGTTGAACTATGCTTTGCTGACCTTGACCGCTGCGGGGCCCTTGGGCGTGTCCGAGATCTCGAACGTGACTGCATCACCCTCTTGGAGCTCGCTGAACGTGACTCCCTGGAGCTCATTGGCGTGGAAGAACAGGTCTTTCGCCTGGCCCTCAGCCGAGATGAACCCGAAGTTCTTGTCGGTCAACTTTTTGATCGTTCCTTGCATGTGTGTAGAAATAAAATTGAATTAGATAATATAGTAATTTCGAAATTCGACTTTATTTCTATACTTACTATACGCTGTGGACAAGCCAGCGATAATTTTAAAATCAAACTATCAGCTGGATTGTTCACGGGCATGGTATCACTCTTCTAAAACTTTGTCAAGGATACGTTCTGAAGAGATAGGAGTGGGTGGTGTAATTTTTTTATCATTGGATTGCTGAACAAGCTCGCACATGACCCTGCCGCAGCCGCGCCAAAAAACTTGATTTTTTTCCTGGAGTATTGTACGATTGGATAATCACAAAAACCTTTGCTAAAGGCCTGCGAATCCAGCGGTCTTTTTTTACGGCAGGATGTGACAGATAAAAATATGAAACCAATTCCACGGACAGAACTCAACTGCGTCGGAGCGCTCCGCAGAGCGGCAGAGAAACTTGGCGTTGAGGTAGAAACGATTGATCGCGATGCCGGACTGCAGCTTTTTAAATACGGCACGGAAAGTTTTTTTGTACAGCGGCATATTCCGGATCTCAACACGTTTGTCCCCTCGAAAATAGTCAGCGATAAATACCTAGCGAAAACAATCCTGGTGCAAGCAGGCATTCCCACTCCGCGCGGATTTAAATTCACAAATCTCCAAAAAGCCATCAAGCTGCTCGAAAACGGTACGATTAAATTTCCGCTCGTCGTGAAACCCATCGAGGGGAGCGAAGGCGAGGCGGTCACGGTCGACATCACTAAACGGGAATGGTTCGTCACGGCAATCCAAGAGGTTTTTAAGTACAACCGGAGGAAAACCGGAAAGCCGGGCACCTTCTTGGTTGAAGACTACATTGCCGGCAATGATTACCGCTTCTTGGTGCTCGACGGCAAACTCCTGGCGGTCCTGATGCGCAAGCCGGCGTACGTTATCGGTGACGGAGTACACACGATCTCGGAGCTCATCGCTGAATATAATGGTCAGCCGGGGGTCGCGAAAGACCAGCCGCTCTGCCCCATTGTCAAAGATTTTGAGCTCAAGCGGAACCTGCTGAGCCTGAACCTGTCCCTCACAACGGTCGTGCCTCCGGGGAAGCAAGTATTCCTGAGAAAAAATTCTAACGTCAGCACCGGCGGCCGGTCGTTTGAATGCTACGAAAAAGCGGCTGCAGATTATAAAAAACTTGCGTTAAAAATCGCTCCCCTGTTCCGCCTCCGCTTTTACGCAGTTGATCTCATTGCAAAAGACATTAGCGAGTATAAAAATTTTGCAATCATCGAAATAAACAATTCCCCCGGCTTTGACATACATGAAGCGCCGTACCGGGGGAAGTCCTTCCCGGTTGCGGAACACTTGGTGCGAGCCATGTTCAGGAAGAGCATGGGGCAGAAGTAGGGGCGGGCATCCGTAAGGAAGCATCGGCTGCTCGGTGGAGATAAAAATATTTTTTTGCGCATGGGGGTTGAACGAGGAAAATTGCACCGCAAGCCAATGGGCAATAAAAAAATTAAGGGGATCGGCTTTGACTATTCTGGGGTTGTCGCCGGCATATCGGGCGCCCAGTTGTCCAATGCCATGTGCGAAATATTGAATGTGGCGTCCGAAGAATATAAGCGCCACTACTATAGCATCAACCACATTTTGAATACCGGGCACGTGAACCGTGACGATTTTTGGAAATTATTGCTCAAAAGACTCGGCAAAACCGACAAGCATGCGGAAGTCATACAATACCTTGACCGCATCCCTGCCCATAAAATAAATGAGGGGGTATTACATGTTGTACGCGGATTACAATTGAGGGGATATAAGCTGGGATTACTCAGCAATTGTAATTATACGCAGGCCAAAAACATCAAAGAAAAACTTGCTGGGCATTTTGATGCGGTGGTCCTGTCAAGTGAAATAGGATTTATGAAACCATCGGTTGAAGCATACAATATTTTTTTTCATGCCTTGGGGGTTGAACCCTCGCAAGCTGTTTTTATCGACGACGCGGAGCAGAATTTAATACCCTCAGATGAATTGGGATTCAAGCCCATTCTATTCACCGGCGTTGAATCGCTGCAAAAAGCTCTGGCAGATTTTGGCATTTGTTGATAGGCCGCTCTCCCGGCGATCAAACGATATCCGTGACCACATGCTCGCTAGCCAAGCAAATCGTCATACAATTTTACGCAACTTTTTGCTATACTAGAAAGCAGATCGCCCAGAGAATATGCAATTCATTAAACTCATACTAAAAAACTTATTCAGCCGGAAAACCCGCACGGTGCTGACTATCGTGGGGATTAGCATTGGCATTGCCACAATCGTTATCTTCGGTATGGTAACCAACGGCCTGAAAAACAGCATGGGAACGGCTTTGCGCCCGGGTTCCGCCGACTTCACGATCGCGAAAGCTGACGCTACCGATATGATTCTGAGTGTCCTCACCACAGAGCAAATCAGCACCATTGAATCTACCGCCGGTGTTGAAACAGTAGTCCCCTACGTCATGGCAATGGCGGAATACGGCGGCAATCCCTACTTTATCATGAGCGGCATTGATCCACAGTACGCATCCGTGCTCGGTGCGACAATCATCGAAGGCCGGATGTACCAAAACGAAAATGAAATCGCGCTCGGCCGCATTGCCGCAAAAAACTACGGCCTCGCGGTGAATGGCACGATGGCCATCAACGGCAAGGCGTACAGCATCGTCGGTATTTTCGAGTCCGGCGTGACGATGCAGGATGGCGGTGCGGCTATAACCATCAAAGAAGCGCAACGGATCAATAGCATGCAAGAAGGCCAAGTAAGCATGGCTATGGTGAAAGTTAAACCGGGCCTCGAGCCGCGTGCCGTCGCAGATGAAATAGAAAAAGCCGATTCCGGCCTCATCGGCATCGTGGATGTTGATGACTTCAATTCAATTGACCAGGGCTTGAACATCGTCGACTCCGTATCCTGGGCGATTTCAGCGCTCGCCATGGTAATCGGGGGAGTCGGCGTTATGAATACAATCATCATGTCTGTGTTTGAGCGTACGCGGGAAATCGGCGTGCTGCGCGCGGTCGGCTGGAAACGGAAGCGCATTATGATGATGATCCTGGGCGAAGCTATTTTCATCGCCCTCGCCTCCACCGTGCTCGGTGCGCTCCTGGGGCTTGGTATGGTATGGCTCACCATGCAAACCAACATGGGCAAATCGTGGCTCGACATCTCTCTCGAACCGACCGTCTTTCTGCAGGCACTGCTCGTTGCACTCGTCGTCGTTATCATTGGAGCGGTATACCCATCCTACCGCGCTTCACGCTTTTCGCCCATGGAAGCGCTTCGCTACGAATAAATATATGGACGACTACATCATCCGAACTGAAAACGTAAAAAAATATTTTGAGGGAGGCCGGGTCAAAGCCTTGGACGGCGTTAACATTGCGATCAGGCGCGGAGAGTACGTGTCGATCATCGGGCGGTCAGGTTCCGGCAAATCCACCCTGCTCAACATGATATCCGCCATGGATCGGCCAACCTCCGGCAAGGTTTTTTTCGACGGTATTGACTTAACCACATATAATAAGCTCGATGAAGTGCGCAGTCACAAAATCGGCTTTATTTTTCAGCTCCACAATCTTTTGCCGCACCTCACCGCCCAGGAAAACATCATGATCCCCATGCATGAGATTAAAAGCCCGGCATCCGATAAAGAAAAAAAGGCGCTCTCCCTGCTGGAACAGATTGGCATCGGATACCTTGCCGACAAGCCGCCGACGAGAATGTCGGGCGGCGAACGCCAGCGCGTGGCGATTGCCCGGGCGCTCGCAAACGATCCGGCAGTCGTGCTCGGCGATGAGCCGACTGGCGATGTGGACACCAAAACCGGCAAGCTCATCATGGACACCCTCGAGCGCCTCAATCGGGAAAGGGGCGTTACGCTCGTCGTGGTAACGCACGCGCTCGACATCGCCAAGCAGGCGTCCCGCACGATCGAGATCCGCGACGGAAGAGTGGTTTAGAAACAGTACCGATCAGTAACGTTCCACACTATGACATCTCTCGTCATATATGATTCCCAGTTCGGCAACACTCAGAAGGTCGCCGGGCAAATCGCCCGGGGAGCCGGGGCTGTGCTCATGCCGCTATCTGAGGCCGGGCAAACCGACTGGAGCTCGCTGTCACTGCTTGTCGTAGGCTCACCGACGCACGGCGGCCGCCCGTCCCAGCTGGTACAGCAGCTCCTCAACCGTATCCCTCAAAACGCCTTGCACGGAATTCGTGCTGCTGCATTCGACACGGGAATGGCCGCAGAGGGGCAAAAATTTTTTATCCGCATGATCATTGGCTTTTTCGGCTACGCAGCAAAACGCACGGCAGCCCTGCTCACAGTGAAGGGGGCTGCGGTCATTGCGTCTGAAACATTCTTCGTGCGTGGCAAGGAAGGCCCGCTGATAGAAGGGGAAGAGCGGCGGGCGTACGAGTGGGGGCAACATTTAGGAAAAATATAACCCGTGAGTTACGGAACGCTATGCAGAAAAAAACTCTCCTGATCGCAGGAATCATTGCAATCGTCGCCATTGGAATGGCAATCATCTTCCTTACGGGCCCGAAAGAATGCGCCGAAATGGACGAAGAGGAGTGCAGAATGGCGGATGAGTGCATCAGCACCATCGTGCCGGTACCGTGCGAGACTGAACCGTGCGAGCTCAGGACCGAATTCAAGGAGTGCAAAGCGAAAACTGAATAGCGGATACCGTTCTGTGGGCGCACGTTTGCATTGAAATAGTTGAGCAAGAGTGCACGTTTTTATCATTGCTGTCCTCCGGCAGGAAACTTTGGTATACTGGAGATTACTTAACTACGGTAACCAACAAGGTTGTGCGCCTAAGAAAAATCAGTATCGTGGCTGCGTGTGCGGTAATGCTCGCGGCGTTCCTGTGGGCATTCGACGGTGTCGTGCTGACGCCGTGGGTTACCGATCTCGGCCTGTATGATGTCCCGACCTTTGTCTTTATGCTGCACGCAGTTGCGTCGGTTTTTTTGGCTTACTTCCTGATAAAACGCAGGGGTGAGCTCAAAAATCTCAACTCAAAGGACTGGGTCGCATTCATCCTGACCGGAATCTTCGGCGGGGCAATCGGCACCATGGCAATTGTTGCCGCCATCATCGAGGTGCACACGGCACACCTCAACATTGCAGTCGTGCTCCTGCTGCAGAAGCTGCAGCCGATCTTCGCGATCCTCCTCGCGCTCGCCTGGCTCCGTGAGCGCCCCAAGAAAATATTTTACCTATGGGCGGCCGTCGCGCTAGTCGGGAGCTACCTGCTCACGTTCGGATTCGACAGGGCGGACTTCGATACCAGCGGCATGCTCAAACCCGCGCTGCTCGCCGTTCTCGCTGCATTCTCCTTCGGATCCTCGACTGTTTTCTCGAAAAAGGCGATTGCGAAGGTAAGCCACGGGCTCGGCACATCGCTCCGCTTTTCCATTACGACCGGCGTGATGATCGCCATCATTGCCTGCATCACGCTGCTCAATGCGCTCGATGTCGATACTGGATACGAAGGAATACAAGGCTTCTCAATAATCAACTGGAATCTCATCGGCGCTTTCGTCATTATCGCGCTCACGACGGGGGGCACCGCGATCTTCATTTACTACTGGGGTCTGAAGCGCATGCTCGCCTCGCGCTCCACCATCTACGAGCTGATGTTTCCGGTCAGTGCAATCGTGCTTGAGTTCTTCATCCACGACCAAACGTTCGCTGCAGGACAGTGGCTCGGGGCGGCGATCGTATTCGCCGCAATAGTCGCAATTGCCAACCTCAAAAGCACAACGGTGGCGTAGCGCTGCGCGAGAAGGGGAAACCTCGAGGCAGATAGTTGCAGGGCTGAATGGCAAACTTTCCGAAAAATTATATAGCAAACCAAAAAGATCCCGTTTGACCGGGATCTTTTTGTATCTTTCGAAACCTTAGCGATCTTGGAAACTGCCGCCACCGCGGGGTCGATTGGTCATCGGCCGCGCTTCGTTGACGACGATTGCTCGACCGTCGAGCTCCTGGCCGTTGAGTGAATCAACGGCTGCTTTCGCCTCGTCATCAGATGCCATTTCGACGAAGCCGAAGCCCCGTGAACGGCCTGAAATGCGATCGATGATCACGCTTGCGCTCTCGACGGTCCCCGCCTGGGAGAAAAACTCCTTGAGCGAGTCGTCGTTAACGCCATAGGAAAGGTTTCCTACGTATAGCTTCTTTGCCATGTAATGTACGCGTGTTAGATGGATAAAACGCTATCTTTTAGGAAGACCTTTACCCCTAATGAAACCATTAGATTACCCTAAAAAGACTTGCAGCGTCATACTAGCAAACGGAGGCGCCACTGTCAAGCCTGGCCATACGGTGCCGGGTCCGACCGTCAATCCTCACGCCTGTACAGCAGCGCTGTTCCGATCGTATCGAGGTGGCGGTATCCGAATTCATTCAAGAGTGTGTGGTACTGCCGCGCATCGGGAGCCCAGTTGCCGATGACCGCAAAACTCGGGATCCGATGTGCAATCAGAATTTTAACGTCATCATACGAAAGGATGCGGTAGATCGCCCGTTCATCAGCTTCAACGCTGTCCCCGACTTCCACCCCGAAATGGTTCTCCATCCCGCGCACAATATGCTGGGAGGTGGCAATGACGTATCCGGGCCAAAAAGTGAGGACATCGCCATGCGCCGTATTTTCACGATCAATAGCGCCCGCAATCCGGGTGACGGTGCTAATTTTCCAGTCTGCGGCGTGCCGGCTGGCGTCCACACCCGGCACGTCAATGCCCGTCACGGTGTACCGGTACAGTTCCGCGGCGGCGACTGCTCCGTACACAACCAGTAGCATGCAGACCATGACGGTAATGCTCGTGCGCCCGATCCGCCTGAGAAAATCACCATAGAGGAGCACCGACTGCAAAACCATGAACGGGATCAGGATCGAAAAGTACTGGACAAAAGTCGGCGTCGGCAAAAAGCATACAACGAAAAGGGGCACGGTAAGCAGCAAAGCAAACGGCACTCTTCGCTTTGATACGTAGTGGCAAACTCCGTACGCTGCCGTAGCAATGAGCAGCAGCAGAAACTGCAGCCCGAGGAGCCTTTCGGTGCCACCAATCGCGAGCATCTGCTTGAACACCTCCACCTTCTGGCCAAAGTCGCCGATCAACCCTCCATTACCCCTCAATGAATGGTACGTTATATTGTTAAATACAAATTGGTCGGGGAATAAACCGATATAGATAAAGCTCGGAACCAATCCGATCAGCAATCCGACCGTGAAGAGCGCGAGCAGGCGCAGTTGTCGGCGTTTTCCGGCGCAGCGGTAGATGTGGTAAAGAAAAAAAGGGACGAGAGCTGCGATGAACAAACGCACATCAACCGCACATCCGAGGACAAGTCCGCTCCAAAAATATTTTTTCCCTGCCGCACTGCCCGATAGCAAATAAAACGCCGCAAACAGCAGCAATGCCACGATGCTGTGTGTTTTGACGACAGTCAGCCAGCCGAAAACCAAGCTCGTCATGCTGTAGAGCGCGGCGGCAACGACACCCATCCACGCGTTACGGGTCCGTTTCTGAATGTACAGGTACAGCAGGCACCCCGTACACAGCGCAAAACACAGGGAGAGGATCCGCCCTGAATACCAGCCGATACCGGCGATTGTATCGACCGCGCCGTAGATGTAGGGAAGGAGCGGCATTTGAGGGTAGAAAAAATCTCTGTACAGCACGTCGCCGCCTGCAACGAGCTTGCTTGCCAGAATATAGAAACCCTCGTCGCCATCGATAATGCGCCAGAGAACCGCGGTCAATAAAAAAAGCAGTTGAATAACGGTAACAAGTATAAACCCGGCGCGGGCTGAAACAGGCGGAATGGAGGACAATCGGCTCAATGTAATCATCCTGTGATAATAAAAGTATTCGGACAGCTACTCTATTACTATAACACCCAAAGTCTATCCGTGGAATGCAAAAAAGGGACTTTTTTGCTACAATGGCACTGTAACAACAAAACAGCCCATCGCCGGCACCACCGGGGAAAGGGGAGCGGCATGGGCAGCTCCTTGCGCGATTGAGGGCAAAAAAGCTACACTTTACCATAGCTCAATAGTAACCAACAAACGTATGGTCTTCGACTTCAAGGACGATGTCGTTGACGAGGACGGGATCCTCGACCGTTACTCGTACAAGGATAAAATGAAAAAATTTCTCCCAGTCATGAAGACGGCAAAAGAGAAGAGGAAAAAACAGCAAATCGAGTTCAAACACCGCGGGAGAACGTACGAGTTCGTCGCCGACAAGGAGGGGACCGCGAGCCTCCGCAAAAAGCCAATCAAAGGCGGCTTTTTTTAGCTCAACGCGGCAGCCCGTTTGCCCGCATCCAATTTAAAAATTCTATGGTTTTACTGCACACGCCTGCGGCTGCGCTCGGCGAACGCATTCACCAATTCTCGCTTCCGGGAACGGACGGCAAGATATACTCGCCCGCATCATTCACAGCGGCGCCTGCTGTCGTAATCGTATTTACCTGCAACCACTGCCCGTACGCCCAATACGCCAAGCCGAAGCTCATCGAGCTGAACAGGCTATTCGCGCCGCAGGGAGTGCAGTTCGTAGCAATCAATCCGAACGATGCCGATGCATACCCGGAAGATAGCTTCGAGAGCATGAAGCAGCCTGAATATAACCTCCCCTTCCCGTATCTCCGCGATGAATCCCAAGCTGTTGCACAAGAGTATGGCGCTGTCTGCACGCCAGATATTTTCGTATACGATGGGCGGCGGGAACTGGCATACCGAGGGCAGGTTGACAATGGCCGTCCAGGCCACGAATCAACCACCGATGACCTGAAACAGGCGCTGCAGCTGGTCCTCGACGGCCAAAAAATTACGGCACCCCAGCAGCCGTCAGCAGGCTGCTCAATCAAATGGAAAGAAACCGCGTAGGGGTTGACAGTTTGCCGTTTATCAGCTATTGTGATCGATTAGAACCGTGCGGAAAACTATGGCAAATAAGAATACAATTTCACCGATAGCACGTGAACTCAGCGAAGTATTTCGCGCGCAGCGCGGCGTTGAGTCAATACGCGCGACAGTCGACGAGCCCAAGCTTAAAGTCGACGAAACGGTCGGTAAAGTGGCGTACGTCTACGAGAAAGTGCGCGTCGCGATCGATTACCAAGAGGAGCACTTGATACGGAAAAACGCGATTGCACGCATGCTCAAGCGGCGCATTACCATGCGGGAGCGCGGCAGGAACATTGCAGCGCCCCTGCTCCGTGAACTCATCCGCGCCGGGTACCTCAAGAACAACTACTTCCCCGAGTCGAGGATCCCGGACATTGAACGCATGGTAGCAAAGTACGTACGGCTCATCGATATCGCAGCGAGCCGGAATCCGAACCTCAAAGAACGAAACAGGACGATAAAATGGATTACGCAGGTGGCATCTGCGGAAATTGAGGCATATCTCTCACCGACGATTAAAGATGACGCGCTCGTCGAAGCAATGTATAAGACGATCCGAAGCCAGATCGACCTTACTGAACAGATGAGGGCAGTTGAGGACCAAGACATCCAGGTCTACATCGCCATCCACCGGGCGCTTGTCAAGTCAGACCACGCGATACTCCGGTACCACCTCACATACTACTACGCACCGTGGTGGCGGTACGCGACCGACGAAGAAATTGAAGCTTTTGCCGTGCAGCTTCCGCGTCTCATGCGGAAAATCGAGCTGCAAATTTCCAATAAGCTTTCTGACCGGCTCTTCCGGTACGCAAAAAAGTTCGCGCCGCTTTTTCTCATATTCAAAGACATCCTCAATGAGCGCGCGGCTGACTACGAAGCACTGCTCGCTGACCCGAATCAGCTCGAGAGCGCGATACGGAAAACGTGCGATAAGCGTTATACTGAATCAAGTACCAAGCTCAGCCGCGGTGTTTTTCGAAGCATTATCTACATCTTTTTCACGAAGACGATTATGGCATTTGCGCTCGAGCTCCCCTACGAAGCGATTTTCCTGAGCCAAATCAAGCTCCTGCCGCTCGCTATCAATGTCGTATTCCACCCGTTCCTCATGTTCATTATCGCCACCTCTATCCGCGTGCCGGCTGAAGAAAATACGCGAAAAATATTCCAGGGAATCTCCGAAATAGTGTACGATCCCGATGAGAAAGTCCTGCTCAAACAGCGCGAGCGCACCTTCAGGACGAGCCGAGCCCTCAATGCCGTCTTTTCGCTGCTCTACGCCGCCGCATTCATCATAACGTTCGGCGGCATTATCTGGCTCCTCCGCGTTCTTGACTTCTCGTCCGTCAGCTCATTCCTCTTCGTCTTCTTCCTCAGCGTCATCAGCTTTTTTGCCCTGCACCTCCGAAACAATGCAAAGGAACTCGTCATGGTATCAAAACGGGACAGCGCACTGATGGCAGTCATCGACTTTTTCGCCCTTCCGGTGCTCCGTGCGGGCCGGTGGATTTCGAGCAAAACATCGAAAGTCAATATTTTCATGTTTATCATGGACTTCGTCATCGAAGCTCCATTTAAGGTACTCATCGAAACGGTTGAAGACTGGCTCGCCTTCCAAAGGCAGAAAAAAGAAGAAATTATGTAAAAATAATCAAAAAAAGCTCCCCCCGCTAAAACGGAGGGAACTTTTTACTTTGGAATTATATTACCTGGTTACGCTGATCGTTACGCCGAGCTCAGGATCGCACGTTGCAACCGTCACGCGGCCCGTCCCCGCATCCTGCGCTACGTAGTAGTCAGTATGGCCGTCAGTGCCGGTGCTCGGATCATAGGGCAGCCCTGTAATGTACGTCGGCACCAGATTTGCGGTCAAATCCAGGGTATCGGCTTCTGCTACGACCGCTCCGCAAGCATTAGGATTGTTGCCGTCAACCCCTGCCGTGCCGAAAACCTGGTAGGTCGCGTTGATCCCCGCGGGTATTGAACCGTTGTTGTCGACGGCGTACTGGTGGATTGCATTGAGCAGCGCATTGACGTCGTTCCACCGCTGCGCGTTCCGTGCTTGCGCAAACTGGCGGCCAGGATTAATCGCAACGATTACGATCGCGGCTAAGATGCCAATAATGCCGATGACGACGAGCAGCTCGAGCAGTGTGAAACCCTGCTTATTACTTTGTTTGGCCATAAGGATATTCCTATCCAATTTAATATATAAAGTTTTTAACCTGAAAATGCTCAGACTGCTAACATTATACCACAGATACGGCACTTTAGCAAGAAAAATCTAATTGTCCGTACCAAATGAAGGGCTCCCGCCGGCACTGTAATCGACATTATAGTTCACATTCTCATCCCCGAACTGGGGCCGCAGAAACAACACAATTAAAAACAAGGCTACGAGAACCGAAAAAATAACGACCATCGTGACGAACCGCTTTTTCGAGCCTTCGGACCCGCCCATCCGTGAAAACTGCGGCTGTTCCGCTTTCGATTCCCGCTGCTCGGGCATGCTCTTCCCAACCCGCCCCTGGTCGCCGCTGCGTGCGTAAAGATTGATGCCGTTCCGTATGGAATCCGAGTCAACGCCCCGGAGCGCAAGGCCGACCGCAGTGCCGTACAAAACCGGCTCTTTAATCTTTTGCAGAGACTCGCTCGAGTACTGCAAGCCCTCGAGCGGATTGCTGAGAAGTACGTTCTCTCCGAACCGCATCCGAACGTGAGCCACAAAACCCGGCATCAAGCTCACCCCGCCGGTGAGTATGATCTGCTTAACCCGCGTGCCGGTGCGCCCGGCATAACTCGCCGCCGCACGCCCAATGGAACCGACGATCTCTTCAACGAGCGGCTCAATGGCCGACTGGAACGCTCCCTCGCTGCCTTTCTTAAACTCACGGACGAGCCCGACGGTCCGCAAGAGCTGCTCAGCGCGGGCAGGATCAACCCCAAGCGCCTCACTGATAGCGCGGATGAGAGTGCGTCCGCCTTCCTTGAGCGTGGACGAGTAGCGGATGCCTCCATTGTCGTAGATGGTGACGTTGGTCGTGCGTGCGCCGACGTCTGCCATCAGGATTGCGTCGTGCTCACCGCTGCGCACTACCGTGCGTGTGAGCGCAAGTGATTCGGGCTCGAGCACGATAGGATTAAGGCCCGCCTGCCGCACAGCGCTCCGGTACCCGTCAACAATTCCTCGGTAGCATGCCACGTATAGCACCTCACGGTACTCGGCTGTCTGATCGACAATGCCGTAATCGTAGTACACCTGGTCAAATGAGAGCGGTATCGTTTCCTCTGCCCTGAACTGCACAGATTCGCCGACGTTCTTTTCCGATATCACTGACGGCAGGCGGAACGTATGGATAAAGGTGCGCGACTCGGGAACCGAGAGTACGACATCGGCTGTCTTTGGCGGCTTCGGTTCTGCCTGCTTGAGCATGCGGCGGATCGCTTCAGCGAGCTCATTAGGCTCGCGCACCTCGCCGTTTTCTACAATCCCGTCGCGCAACTCCGCACGGCCGTATGAGACAACTTGGAACTTTTTGAATTTTTTTTTGAGCTCAAACATTTCGACCGTGCGGTCAGAAATATCAATTCCAAATGCATGAGATGATTTCAGTGCCATAGCCGAGACTAGCTGTTTAGTTCTTTCCACGCGTCGACGCTGACCACGCTGCCCGTGAGCGTAACCGTACTCTCGAACTTGCGCTGGATGCCGGACACATCAGCGGTAACCGTAATCGTCTTCTGGACCGGCCCGCTGTCGACAACCGTAATAGTACACGAGCCGAACCCGACATTCAAACTGCCGCCGGCGTAGCTGCCGGATTGTTCGAGCCTGAGGTACGCTTCCTGCATGCACGCGTCAGCGGCCGTAAAACTCTGGACCGCTTGCTGCGTCCGGAGCCCGGACTGCGTCTCGCCGATGCTGAGGACATTCATGCTCAATCCGATGCTGAGCGTTACGACAACAATAATGAGAACCGCGATAAGCGCAATGTATCCGCCTTGATTGTGCTGGTTTGTATGCATACTAATGCTGATCCCTGAGCTCAATGGTCGTCTCAAAGGTATTGCTATAAGCCCATTCCTGCCGGTTTTCCGGATTGACGTGCTCGAGCGTAACGGTAAAAAAAACATTAACGGTCCGCGCATCAGTGCTCGACACGTTAACAAATTGCAGGTCCGCGATGACCACGCTGTCTGAGTGGAGCTTGGCAGCTGCACCGGCGCCTTCGCTCATTGTGAGCGAGCTGCCGCTGAAAGAAAAACGGACCGGGTCTTTTGAGGCATCCTGGTACTCAAGCTCGAGCGCTGTTCCGGCTACCCCCGTCCCTGGCAACGATACGGCTGATGCGCCGTGCGCCGCTTGGGCGACCTTCTCAACGATGAGGCGCCCGTTCTGCTCTACTTCTTGCATGACGAGCGCCTTCGTCTTGCTGTTGATGATCGTCCACGCAAAACTCGTCGCGGTAATGAGGATGCCGACGATGAGTGCTATATATATAACCATTTCGATCAGGGAAAACCCCCGCTGCTTATGGCTCATAGTCGATCGTTACGTCATGGAGTATGGGCGTCTCAACCCCATCGGATAGTAATTCAGCGCGGTACTGGAGCCACCGGAGGCCTGTCGCTGCAGGATCCGCGCCAAGCACCTCGCCGGGGGCGGCGTAGTAGCTGCCGGCAGCGCCATCAGCGCCTACCCATGCCGCGCCGGCAAGGCCGGCTTCGGTATCCGCGGTACGGGTCTGCAGCCGCACTATGGTACCGGCAGGCTCAGACGCTGCCCAGGCAATATAATTCAAGACCGGATTAACCGCGCCGGTATCGTACGCTGATGATACAATGCTTCCACTGAGAGAAAATCCGGATGATGCAGAGACGAGGTACGCGAGCCGCACCGCGTCGAGCGAAACCTGCTGCACGCCGTCCGACCTGAGAAAGGCTTTGAAGGTAATCCGCCGGGCCTTCGGTAGGAATGAAGCGATGTGCGCATCAATATCGGCAGCTGTACTGTAATTATCCGATCCCGCGACCGCCCACGTGCCGCCGTCCCAGTACTGCCACGTCGCACCGCCATCATCCGAGAGCTGGTAGTAGATCTCGCCACCGTTCTTGGTTGCGATCTCCTCGAACGAGTGCCAGGCGTACACGTCAGCCGAGCTGAACGAAATTTTCTGCATGATCGATGGGCTCGTAGTCGGGTATGATGCGCCTGCGGCCTTTTCCCAGTACGCGAGTGCGTTGTCAAAACCGATGGTAAAGGGACCGGCCCGTACACCGGTTGTATCAACCCACACGGCGAGCTTGAGGTAGTACGTGCCGGGCGCCGCGATGCGGCTCGTAATGTCAATCGGGCCGAACGAAGCCCAGGCTGTGGTTCCGATGAGCTGGCCCGAGGTCCACGCTTCAGTGCCGATGGACGGCAAGCCCGGCTTTGTATCGACGAATACGTACGCCTGGAATTGCCGGGGCCTGCCGCCCAATCTAATGACCGATGTGTCAAACTGCACGAAAGCAGGGTCGGGATTCGACTCGGTAACCTCAAACGACTGCTCGAAGTAACCGCCAAGCCTGTCATCGCGACCGATGGGAATATAAATCTGCGCGAACGCGCCGGGGTTGCCGCCCAACAATTGGTAGCTGCCCCGTACATCCACTTCATTTAAACCCTGGTCCCAATCAGTATACTCCCATGGCTTGAGCTCCAGGTCAAAACCCGAATTGGCGGTACCGCCGGACAAGGTCGGGCTCTGGTTCACGAGTTGCGCCGCCGAATCAATAACCTCAATGTCGCCAGAATCGAATGAATAATCTGCGGGGATATCGAAGGTGGAATCAAACGCCCTAACCGCATCATACGTTACCCGCACAGCATCGAGTGACACCTGCTGCGCGCCATCAGAAGACAAAAATGCGCGGAACAGGAGCCGCTGCGCACCCGCAGGGAAACTCAATATGTGCGAATTGATTTCCGCGGCGGTATTGAAATCGGTATCAGATGTAACGACAATCCACGTGCCGCCGTCCCAGTACTGCCACGTCGCACCGTCATCATCCGAGAGCTGGTAGTAGATCTCGCCTCCGTTCTTGGTTGCGATCTCCTCGAACGAGTGCCAGGCGTACACGTCAGCCGAGCTGAATGAAGCAGTTGGCGTAATCGGAGGTTCATCGGCCGGGTAGCTCGGCGTCCCGATTTTTTCCCAGTTCAGCCGCGCATCATCAAAACCGATGCGGAATAACCCATCACGGGTGCGGTCGCTCTCGACCCACACGGCGAGCTTGAGGTAGTACGTCCCGGGCGCCGCGATGCGCGAGGCCACGTCGATCGGCCCGATCGACGTCCACGGCGCGGTACCGGTCAGCTCGCCAGATGACCACACCTCCGTACCGACAACCGGCTCGCCGGGCGCAGAATCAACGAATACGAACGCCTCGAGCGTAACAGGAATCCCATTGAAGGCAAGTACGCTGCCGTCGAAGGAAACGTACGCGGTCTCTGGATTGCTCTCCGTCACGGTAAAGCTCTGCCGAAAGTACCCGCCGACCTCGTCATAGGTGCCCTGCGGAATGATGATTTCGGCGTACCCGCCAGGATCCCCTCCGGACAACTGCCGTAAACCGCGTACATTCACCTCATCACCGCCTTGGTTCCAATCGGCGTACTGCCAAGGCGTGAGTGCGGCATCAAAACCCGGATTCGTCGTGCCGCCGGACGCTGAGATGCTCTGGTTCACAAGCTGCGCCACCGAACCCGTTATTTCAATGTCTGCGGGATCAAAGGTATAGCCCGCCGGGTCGTCAAAGGGAGAGATGAAGTGCGGAGGCACTCCCGCCTCAACGAGGCGGACATCCCCCCCGTCTGTCCCGGTTGCGACCGCACTGCTCAATGTGCCCTGATTAAAATCAGCCTCCGTGGTCTGTACCCACTTCAGGCTCTGCCAATTCGTGAGATAGCTCGTCAACGACACTTCGGAAGGGCGTGAGGTGGTGAAATCCCACGTGAGCGTCGCCGTCAGCTTCTTGGTATCAAAATCAACAGTGCCCCCGGCCTCGACAATGTTTCCAGACGCATCCCGCTGTGCCGGCTCAACGGTAACCGTACGGACGAAGGTGTCATCAATAACATTCGGCACCGGAGAGAGAGCCCACGTCCCGCCCGAGCGGTCAATTCCGTACGCCCCGTCGGCAAGGTCCCGCCACCCTCGGTTCGCGATGCTAACCGCAGCTTCATGCGTTTCTTGGGCGAGCAGGGCAGCCCGCGTGCGCTCTTTGCCCTGCCGATTTGCCGAGTGGGCATCGAGCGTTAGAAACATGACGCTCGAAACGACCAATACAAACACTCCCATCGCCACGATGAGCTCGATGACGCTCTGGCCGCGTTGGCTGTTGAAGCTACTGTACATTGACAATGCCGAGATTGTTAATGGTTAACGTGCGCGATCGGCCAGCCGCCGCGCTGATGGTGACCGTTGCCGGAGCAGCCGTGCCCGTGACAGCCTCAAAAACGACATCAGCTGCTGTGACTGAAAGCGGCTGGCTAACGTCCACCACATCGTTAAATTGGTCCCCCGGAACGTAGGCGTGCCCGCGGAAAAGCACGAACTGCTGGCCATCGAAGTGGACGCCAAATGCTGACAGCGCATCCGACGCCATCGCCATTGACTGTGCACGCCGGAGCGCTTGGGCTGCCTCGTGCGCCGTATCATCGAGGCGGCTGTCAACCTGGAACGACTGGTAAAAGGGGATTGCGAGGCCGCTGAGCAAACCGAGCATGCCGATCACAATGAGCACCTCAATAAAGGTAAAGCCATTCGACTGTACGCGGCATTGAATCATAGGATGCTACCTGGATAGCGCGCCGGTAAACTGGTAGATCGGCGAAATGATAGCCACCGCCAGAAAACCGAGCACGACGCCGATTATAACTAAAAGGACCGGCTCAATTACACTCGACAAATTTTTTGTAATTGTATTCACCTCCTCCTCGTAAAAATCCGCGAGGTAGGCGAGGCTCTCCTCCAGCTTTCCAGTCGTTTCACCGACGCCCACTAACCGCCGAACCATAGGAGTGAAGATATCTTCATTATCCAAAGAGGAGGCGAGTGAACCGCCCTTACTGATGCCGCTGAGCGCGCGGCCGAGCTCACGCTTAAAATGGATATTGCCCACTGCGCCTTCCGTGATTTCGATGCTCTCGGTAATGATAATGCCGCTCTTGAGGAGCACCGAGAGCATGCGGGTGAGGCGCGCCAGGTTGAGATCCCGTACGAGCTTGCCGATAAACGGGAGCTTCAAAACCAGCTTATGGAGGAGCGAGCGTACGTGCCGCACCCTGGCGATGAAGCGCAGCCCAATGATGAATGCGACAAATCCCACTATCACATACAACCCATAGTCAACGAGAAAAGTAGCGACGTCTAAGAATGTTTGCGTCAGCCCGGGCAACTCTACCCGGAACGTGTCGAACATCTTCACGAGCTTGGGAAGAATGAATATTGACAGGCCGATCCCGAGCGCAAGCGTACCCGACAGGATAATCGCCGGGTAGATCATTGCGCTGACCACCTTCCGGCGCAGCTCGTAGTCACGTTCAAGCTCATCGGCGATGTAGTCGAGGTTGCGTTCGAGCGTACCGCTCGCTTCGCCCGCGTGTACCATGCCGACAACCGTCTTTGAAAAAACATTCCCGTGCTGCTCCAGGCTTGCGGCGAGCGTCTTTCCGTTGCTGACATCCTTGAGTACGCTATCGGTAACGAGCTTGAGTTTCTTCGAATCCGCCTGATCACGCACGACGCTGAGCGTCTCAACGAGCGGAAGCCCTGATTTCAGCATGGTGCCGAGGTTGCGTACGAACATGATTTTATCGAGCTGCGATACCCTACCGAAACGCAGGGAGCGTACGACTGCATTGGCGGCCGGCTTTGGTTGCCGCCCCTGTCCTTCGCCCGTCACAGACATAATGATCAGGCCCCGCTGGCGGAGCCCGTCTAAGACGGCACCCTTTGAGGCTGCCTGGACAGAGCCCTTCTCGATGTGGCCATCTTCAGTTGTGGCAACGTAATCAAACTTCATACTGATCCTCCCCCATGGTGAACGGCGTATTACTCCGTCGATACCCGGAATACTTCTTCAATCGTGGTGACTCCCCGAATCGCTTTGTGCAGGCCATCGTCGAGCATCGTGGTCATCCCCTCGTGGAGCGCTGCCGTACGGATCTCGTCGCTATTTGCCTGCTTCATAATCAAACGCCGGATCGCTTCGGTCATTTCGAGCACCTCAAAAATCGCGATACGGCCTTCGTAACCCGTATTACTGCACAGCTTGCAACCCCTGCCGCGGTACAGGCGAAAACCGCGCTTATCCATGCCGAGTTGTGCAAAACGCTCGCCACCGATAACATCCCGTATCCTCCGCAGCTCGTCTTCTGACGGGAGGTAGCTCTCCATGCAGCCCTGGTGCACCTTCCGTACGAGGCGCTGCGCGATTGCTACGTTAACGGTCGAAGCTATTAAAAATGGCTCAATCTTCATGTCAATAAGGCGGGGGAGCGTCGTCGGCGCATCGTTCGTGTGCAGCGTCGAGAGAACGAGATGGCCCGTCATCGCGGCGTTGATCGCAATGCTGGCAGTCTCCTCATCCCGTATCTCACCGACCATCACGATATCGGGATCCTGGCGAAGGATCGAGCGCAACCCATCGGCAAAGGTCAGATTGGTTTTCGGATTAACCTGGATCTGGTTAACGCCCTCGATGTCGTACTCCACGGGGTCTTCGATCGTCGCGATATTTACCTCGCGGGTATTGAGTATCTTGAGCACTGCGTAGAGCGTTGTCGTCTTGCCTGATCCGGTGGGGCCGGTTGCGAGAATCATGCCGTACGGCTTTTTGAATCCGCGCTCGACTTTATCCAGGTCGTCCGACTCAAGGCCGAGCTCCGGCAGGCCAAACAGACGGGATTTCTCGGACAGTATCCGCATAACGACCTTTTCGCCATCCGAAACGGGAACAATGGAAACCCTCGTATCCACCTTACCGTCATCGACTGTAAACTCCAAACGTCCATCCTGCGCAGCGCGGTGCTCATCAGTGCGCAATTTCGACAGTATTTTTATCCTCGTTATGATGTAGGGTTGAATTTCTTTCGGGAGCGTCACGACATCGTGCAGTATCCCGTCGATCCGAAATCGGATCGCAACGCTCGCCTCATGCGGCTCAATGTGAATGTCCGAAGCTTTATTGTGGTACGCATACTCGAGTACCGATGCCACGATCTGGGTTGCCGGCTGTTCCCGGGCGCTGTCGGTTGCGCCCTTCGCCGCTATGATGCTGTCTGAAATGATAGTATCAAATTCATCCGCAATGCTCTTGCGGTAGTGCACGAGTGCTTCCTTGATATCCTGCGCAGTAGCGTAGTACCGGAGAATTCGCTCACCGGTTTTTTTCGCCAAAAAGTTGACGATCTCCTCATTGCCGGGATCGGCCATGGCGAGTTTTATGCCCGCAGAACCACGCTCGAATGCAATAATACGCTGCCGCTTCGCGACGATCTCGGGCACTATCTTGAGCGCCTGCTCATCAATGCTCTTCTTCTTGAGGCTTACGAACGGAACAGAACAGATATCAGCGATGATTTGCCCGAGATTTTCATCAGATATGAATTCACGCTCGACGAGTACCTCCTCGAGCGGCACGTTACGTTCCCGGGACCGGCGCTCTGCCTCGGCGAGCCGCTCCCGGGTCAGGAGCTCCGACTCAGTCAGAACGCTCGCTAACTTTTTGTAGTCAAGTGCCATGTGCGTACTAACCAATGTTTTTTTTAACCTTCGAAACGAGATCAACGAGGCTTACGTCCGACTTAACGAGATAATCGACGGCACCGAGCTCGAGCGCACGCTCGACATCGCCCTCCTGCCCAAGGTTCGATGAAATAATGACAGGGCAATCCTTCGTCCGCGGGTCAGCCTTGAGCTTCTCGAGGACGAGAAAACCGTCCATGCCGGGCAGGATAAGATCAAGCAGGATAAGCTTCGGCTGCTCGACCTGCGCTTTCCGCAAACCCTCATCGCCGGTTGTCGCCATCGATACGTCATAACCGCTGATCCTGAGCTTATTGCCGTATATTTTCAATAATGAGAGGTCATCCTCAATCAGCAGCACTTTTGGTTCAACACTCATTGCGTGGATGGTGAATGCTTAGGTAACGAAACATAAACGGTCGTGCCTGCGCCTTCTTTTGACTGGAACCAAATCTCTCCGCCGTGCGCACCGACGATCACGCGGGCGAGGTATAGCCCGAGCCCCGATCCCGTCGTGTTCTTGTGGAGGATATTTCTCGCGCGAAAAAACTTTGTGAAGATTGCTTCCTGTTCATCATCTGGAATGCCGACTCCGTTATCCCTGCAGGAAAAAACGATACTCCCATCCCGATCCTTGAGCGAGACGGCAACCTTGCCCTTGCCGCTCGTATACTTGATGGCATTCGCCAGTATATTTTCCACCACCTGCCGGAGCTTGATAGCGTCTCCCTGTATGGGCGGAAGGGATGCCGGGGGCTCGGCGAGCTCAATGGTGCAATTTGATGCTCGTGCGAGCGTCTGCATCTTGTCAATCTCTGCCCGGACAATGTCAGCCAGTTGCACCGTTTGCCTGTTCAGCTCCATTTTTTCGGGATCGAGCTTAACAATATTGAGGTAATCGTTAACAAGCTCTATCGTCTCCCTGCTCACCTTGAGCGCATCATCGAGATACTCCTTCTGCCCGGGCGATACCGCGCCCTGGTCGCCAGTAACGAGGCCCTCCAAGTATCCCTTGATAACCGAGAGTGGAGTCCTGAGCTGGTGGCTGATGATCGAGACGAAATTCGAACGGCGCTCTTCCATTTTTTTTATTGACCTGACCCGCGTCTGCCGTTCCCGCTGTACCAAATAAAAAATAAAAAAGAGCTCCCCAATGCAGATTATTATCAATGCGATCGTCAGCGCGTCCATAAGCGTTTTGTACTTTAAAAATGCCACGAACTAACCTATTTGTCAACGTCACAATTATTACTATCCTTAATAATTTTCCGTTAAAATCTTTATAATTTTCATTGACAAGAGCGCTTTATTATGCTACAATGAAGGCAGTAAAAAATAAAAAGAAAAATTACAATGAAACAGTCACATAAGATTGTGTTCGATGGGCACCCTCACAATGCGGTCGTGCTCTATGCTCTCGGAAACAGCATGTACTATAAAAAGAGGAGGGCGACGCATATTTTGGGCCGTTTACTTGAAACTTTTTTAGTACCAAAAAGCTATGCCAAAAATCGATAGCATGCTCGTAGACGCTATTAAGCAGGGCGCGTCTGACGTCCACCTCGCAACGGGCAAGTCACCGGTTTTCCGCGTCGACGGCAAACTGATTGAGCAGAGCGGCCTCAAGGTGCTTACGCCGGAGAGCGTCAAGAGCCTCATCTTTGAGATCCTTTCGGAAAAGCAGCAGCAGATCTTCACACACGAGCGTGAACTCGACCTGTCATACGAACTCGATGACCAATCGCGTTTTCGCGTTAACTGCTTTTGGGAACGGGGCAATGTCGCCCTCGCGGCCCGTATCATCGCTTCGCAGATCCCGAAACTCGAGGAGCTCATGATCCCTGACGTGATCCGAAACCTCATGGACCTCAAGCAGGGGCTCATTCTCGTCACCGGCCCGACCGGGTGCGGCAAATCAACATCGCTCGCAGCGATGATCAACTACGTCAACCTGAAACGCGCCGCGCACATCATAACGCTCGAGGACCCCATCGAATTCATCTACCCGCCCGATTCCGGCAAAAGCCTCATCGTTCAGCGCCAGCTCGGGACCGATATGCTCACGTTTGCGCAGGCGCTCAAACACATCCTCCGCCAGGACCCAAACGTCATTCTCGTCGGTGAGATGCGCGATCTCGAAACGATCGCAGCGACAATTACGCTCGCCGAAACCGGGCACCTTGTCCTCGCGACGCTCCATACCTACAATGCAGCCCAGACGGTTGATAGGATTATCGACGTATTCCCGCCGTACCAGCAGCCCCAAATCCGCCTCCAGCTGTCGCTCTTCCTCAAGGGCATCATGTCGCAGCAGCTGCTTCCGAAAACCGACGGCGGCCGTGTCGCAGCCCGGGAAATCCTTATCAATACGCCGGCAGTCGCGAACTTAATTCGGGAAAATAAGATACCGCAGGTTAAAACGGTCATCCAGACGAGCGCAGCGGACGGAATGTTCACTATTGACCAGGATCTCAAGCGCCTCTACGAAGAGGGATTCATCTCTGACGATACCGCAAAGACGTACATGGTAACGCCATCAATGATCGAGTAACTCCCCCCTGAGATGCCCCAGCCGACAGCCGCTCCCCGCACGTTGCCGGCTTGATTTTCTTTAACGCCCGTGCTACCGTACCATGGTCGCCAACGCGCCCGTAGCTCAACTGGATAGAGCGTGTGGCTTCGGACCACAAGGTTGGGAGTTCAAGTCTCTCCGGGCGCACCATCCATGTATCAGTTGCGGGCAACTAGCTCAGTTGGTTAGAGCGTCTCGTTTACACCGAGAAGGTCGGGGGTTCGACTCCCTCGTTGCCCACCATAAACGATAGCGAACAGCAGCGACGTTTACAAAATATCAACAGTGCTAGTTGGCCGGCAGGAGTCGAAGGGCAGCAGCGACCCCAAAGGGGAGCGCCGATACGTGCGATGCAAAGAGCACGGATCGCTGCCCCGGGAAGACTCCCTCGTTGCCCACCATAAACGATAGCGAACGGCAGCGACGTTTACAAAATATCAACAGTGCTGGTTGGCCGGCAGGAGTCGAAGGGCAGCAGCGACCCTGAGCTTGGCACAGGGGAGCGCCGGTGCGCGCGACCAGGAGAAGCGCGGACCGCTGCCCCGGGAAGACTCCCTCGTTGCCCACCACTAACAAACAATTATTACCTGAATACTATGAAGTACGTTATCGGCATCATCTGCATCGGCATCGGATTCGTCATCGTTTGGAAAGCTGACTGGATCATGAATAATGTCGGCCGGATCGCATGGGCTGATGAAAAGCTCGGCGCCGAAGGGGGGACGCGCCTCTTTTACAAGCTTATCGGCATCGTCATCATCGTGTTCTCGTTCCTGTACATGTCCGGTGCGCTCGAATCAATGCTCGGTGCGATATTCGGCACCACCATAGAAACGGTTGCAGAGTAACCTGCGGGCCCGTAGTTCAGCTGGTTAGAACGCTTCATTTGCAATGAAGAGGTCAGCGGTTCGAATCCGCTCGGGTCCACCACACGCTGCCGGGCCATGGGGAAATCAGCGGCGGTTTGTCGCACCGGTTCACGGGAGATCCGTCCGGAAAAATTCCCACAACGCCATTCAGGAGGCCGCACGTACGGCAGAGGCATGAGTCCACACAACCATGATTGCTTTTCCATACTACAAACAAAAAACGAGGTACACCTGCGGAGCGGCCTGTATGAGAACGGCCCTCGCGCTGTGCGGCATCCAAAAAACCGAAGAGCAAGTTGCTAAATTGTTGAACACCAACAGGGTCCGGGGCACGTGGCACAAATACTTTCCCCTCGCCGCGGAAAAATTCAGGCTGAACTATCGTACGATGAGAAACGCCGGTTTTGGCGATTTGAAAGAATGCCTTACAAAGGACCTTACGGTCATACTGTGCGTTTACTATCCCGCCAGGAACGTTGACCACTACCTTGTTCTGAAAAAGATAGACCGCGTACGCATCTACTGTTGGGATCCGCTCTTCGGTGAAGAGCATGCGTATTCCCTGGCTCACTTTAAAAAAATATGGAGAGACGATCCTTCGTACGATAACGAAAAGGGTTGGTTTTTTGCGTTACAAAAACAGTAGCAACACAACAGGCGGCTCTCCGGAACTATTCGCCTCACAATGCGCGTTTTGGATGCGGTTGACACAATACGGAAGCTACGATAGAATAGCCGCACTACAAACAGCAACTTTAACAACGGCGAGGTTATACATGAACAGGCAACGGATCCCCCGTGCCATGAAGCAAGCCCGTGAGGCAGGAGCGCGGCGTCGTATTTCAAATGCGTTCCGCAGCGCGAAAAAAAATGCACGTGCCGCCAGAGGACAGGAGGCGCCTTCGCCTCCCGGCCGCCAAGAATAACGTTGACATTCAAGTTCCTGGTTGTATCGCACCCGCTTATGGGTGCTTTTTATTTAAAAAACAGCGCCTCGGAAAAACCGACGCGCTAAACACTCCCGCCTGTACAGCGCTAATCAACGCGCGTTATGAGCGTAAACGAGCCGCCCTGCACGACCGCACTTCCGTGCTCGACGGCAAACCGGCTGTAGTACAGCCCCGCATCCGGCGCGTTGAACAGGAATTCAAACGTGCCCGTCTCACCGGGCTTCACGCTCCACTCGGTGAGGCGCGCTGCCGTGGTCGAGTCCTGCCACCGCAGATCCTGGAACCTGCTTGCCGTATCGCCGAGGTCGTACGCCCGCAGGACGGTATTCCGGTCCCACGTTGAGAGCCCGACATTTTTAACGGTAACGACGGCGGGGAAGCGCCACGTATTCAGTACAGCCGGCGGTATGTTGTGCTCCACGAGCTCCGCCTGGTAGGTTGAATCAACGCGAGTGATTGAACGGTCGATCTCCTGGACCATCTCATCGATGCCGATGAGCTCATACCGGTTATAATACAGCCCCGGTTCATGGGGGCTCACAAACGTAAAGGTAAACGTCGCGAGGCCATTCGGCGCGACTGCATCCTCTCCAAAGCTGAACGATCCGTTCTCGTTCGGCCAGCTCGGATGCCGGAACCTGCTCACCGCGTTTCCGAGATCGTAGATGTTGAGCTTCACACCGCCCCGCTCCCACGTCTCGAGCCCGCGGTTCTTGAACTGGATCGTAACAGTCTGTGAAGCGCCCGTGAAGGTCGCCGGCGCGATGACCTGATTGTCGAGCTCCGCCGCGTACTCAAATCCGGTCACGTTTGCGGTGACGGTAAATGCCGTCCCGCTGACTTCTTTGCCGTCCACCGCGAGTAAAAATTCCTCGGTAACCGTCAGCGCATCATCGGGGGCAGTGAGCATGAATACAAACCTGCCGACTTCACCCGGCGCGACATTCGGGGTCACGAGCGTCATTGGCGGCTCGCCGGTGCTGCCCGCCGCGAGGTTGAGCAGCGAATAATCGCTCCGTGCGAGAACCGACGGCACTGACGAGGCGTAGCTCCGCCAGGTCACGTTGCCCTCATTCTTGAATTCTACCCACACTTCCTTCTGCTCTCCCGCATTGACTGAGAGCGGCTGCGCGCTCTGCCCGACGAACGATGCCTCCACAACCTTCTCTGCGGGGCCGCCCAGGCGCTCGTACTCCGCCTGTGCAGCAGAACGGATGTCGGGCAGCTGCCGGTACAGGTATGTTCCGGGGCAGTCGGTGCAATCTAAATCGCGGTGCCCGACGATATTCGGGTACGTGCCGTCGATGAGAAATCCTTCCCCGCCCGGAACAATGCCGAAATCCTTCGCCTTTGAAGCGATGAGCCGGGCGAGCGAATCCTGCACCGCCGGATTGAGGCTCTTGGCCTTCTGGTAGTCCCCGAGGATGACGATGCCGACCGTGCCCCTGTTGAAATTCGCTTCGAGCGACGCATCTCCGAAACGGGACCGAGCGCAGGTAGCGCTCCGATACACATGCGCGCCGACGACGCCATCGCCGCCGAAACGGCCTTCGTACACAGTGCCATGCTGATCGATAAGGTAATTGTAACCAATATCGCCCCACCCAAGTACCACGGCATGCCAGTAATAAATACCGCGTATGGTGCCCTCGGGATCACTGCCCCCGTCGCTCCCCGCGGTATGGTGCAGCACGAACTTCTCAGGCCACTGGTATTCGGGCGCCCACAGTTCCTGCCCTGAAGCGTTACAGCGCCAGTCCTCGTCGGCTTCCCACGCATCGCGCGCCACGATGCTGAGTGATTCGCCTGCAGATGCCGCTGAAAAAAACTGCGTTAAAAAATCCTGCCATGCCGGCGCCATCCCACTCGGTGCGCCGAGATACGTTATGCGGACCCGCCGTATGCCGCCCGGCTGCTCGGCCCTGTACTGTACGGACGTCGCGGCATTGGTCAAAACCGGCTCGGTCAGTATTGACCAGCCATCCCGTTCAATGGATTCATACGATTCTATAGCGTACCACTCACTCCAGCCGTCCGCATTCCCATACCGGACTGAGAGCGCTGCCTGCGTGCCGCCCTGCCAGCTCAAGCCCACGAGTACGGCAGGGTAGCCTGTTTCAAAAACGGGCGAAAGGTACGGCCCAGCGCGCTCCGCAATGGCGGTATCGATTATCTCCCCCTGCTCAATGCCTGCTGGTTCGGCAGCATCCACGCGAATAGCTAAAAAACTAATCGCGAGTAACGCAACTGTCCCCAAAGCAAGCAACTTTTTCGTTGCACGTTCGTTCACGGATGGTGTTTACTATTGGTTTTTATTTTCTACTGTTCCCTTCTATTATAGCGTATTTTCAGTGTTTTGTAAAGGTTTCTATAATCAAAACGGGCCCCCGCTCTTCGGGTGCCCGTTTTCCGGTTTCATGATTGATTTAATACACAACTACAATCTTATACGGCCCATCAATTTGGTCTGTCGTTCTGACCGTCCCGTCGCATACATTATCTACGAGCTTGTAGTTAATGTAGACATACCCGTCAATAAACTTGACGTAATTGGGGTAATGGCCGCCACCAAGAAACTCCCATGCCTCTCCATCATTGGGCCATCCAGACGCAGCATTCTCCTCATACGCATAGACGTTGATCTCGGGCATATCGCTCATGTCTAGCTCTGGTACCGCAATCTTTGCCCAATGGTAATCATACGTCGCGGTGTAATCATCAAATGGGCACTCAGGATTTTGATCAACGCTGACAACCTCATCGCCATCAGCGTCCATATCAAGCGTGCCTTGGTATACCTTCTTTTTTGCTACCGCAGCGCCATTCACGGTCAAATCGCCGACAACTTCCATATCATCATTCACGATAAACGGTTTATTGTCGTCAAGCCCAGCGCCTGCGGTTGCCCCGCGGTACACGCGACCGTCAATGCGGACATTGTCACCGAAGGTAATCGGATTATCAGCGCCGCCGGTTCCGGTCGTGTTGTTGAGAATCGTGCCATTGAACGCCGTAACGCCGCCTGCGGTCTGTGAGCCAACTTTTAACGAATTCACCGTCATCACGCCATCAACCACAAAATAATCCCCGGAAACGCCTCCGAGGGCTGTAGTGACATTATGGGATGTTGCCGCACGTACGATTCCGGCGGTAATTGCGGTTGAAGCGATAATTACCACAGCCACAATCATTACTTTTTTCATGATATCACCCCCTTTCGTGTAATATTCTACTGATTCAGTATACCGCATACTTTCTATTACTATGGGCCTCCGGGATGCCGGAGGCCCATATTGAACTTTTTACTGACACGCTACTCCCAGACTTGGTACGTTAGGTACAGCCAATCGTCGCCGTTTGACTCGCCAAACCACTCTTCGCCATTATCATCACGCACGGCAACCATCATGTTAATATTAGGGCCAACGTAATCATCGGTAATAGTCCACTGGTACGTACTGACACTGCTCCAATCCTGCACAACAGTACCTGAACCGCCGTAATCAAACAGCATAAATTTGTACTCAAGATCGTCGCTTTCCGTGTCTGTTGCCGCAGCGGTAAAGGTTATCATTTCGCCCACCTCAAGCATGGGGTACTCGGACCACTGGTAGGTGTCATCTCCTTCGCCGGCAGCTGATTTATTTTGCGTATTGCCCAACGAATCTACCACAGAAACGAGAGTAGCATTTTCATTGTCGCCTCCGCCCAAAACCTTATACGTCATATAGAGCCAGTCGTCGCCGTTGTCGCCTGCCGCGAGAATGTCGTTGTCATCCTTCACGCCGACTTGCACGTTCACCGACGGCCCGATGTCGCTGCTGCTGATATCCCACACGTAAGTACTGTCAGCGCTCCAATCCTGCACGGTCGTGCCAGAACCGTCCGCACCGTAGAATATAAACCGGTACATGATCGCATCGCCTTCGGGATCTGTTGCGTTGACGGTAAAAGTGAGCTCATCGCCGACCGTGAGCTCGGGATACTCAGACCACTGGTACTGGCCGTCAGGCGTCCAGGAAAATTCCTGCACATTATCCTCCGAATCGGTCACGCTCGTAATGGTTGCATCCCCGTTGTCAGAACCGCTCTGTACCTGGTAGGTGAGGTATGTATAGTCGTCGCCGAGGCCAGAACCCATGCGCTCGATTGAATTGTTATCCTTCACCCAGGCCGTTACCGGCATCTGCCTGCCAACGTGATCAGCATCAACCGTCCAGGTAGCGGTATTGGTCGTTGACCAATCCTGGATAACGTCATTGCCGTTACCCACGGTAAACTTATAATAAACATAGTTAACCTTCTTGCCCTCGTACACGCTGACGCTGCCGGATTCGGATGTCGATGCCTCAACAATATCGTCAGAACTGATTTCCTCGTCATCAATGTAGTCCACGGCGTTCACCGTAAAAGTAATCTCATCGCCGACGGTAACAACGGGGTAGTTGCCGCTCGCGTACTCATCCATGCTCCACTCGCCGGTCCCCTCAACGGCCCACGAATTCTCCTGCTCATTGCCGAACGAGTCCTCAACCTTCACGATGAGCGGATTCCGTACGCCGCGTGCAATGCCGACAACATCCGCCCGGTCAGCGAGGAATGCGGCCAGCTCTTCATCGGTCGGTTCACGCCCGATTTCACTCATGACGATATTCCGCAGCACGAGCCGCCGCTCGGTACTTCCGTTCAAAACCGCCAGAATGTCGCCGACGTCCGAACGGGTGACCTCAAAAAAATCGACATCCGGCTCTGGAGCTTCACGGTCAAGGTACCGGCGGTACACGTTCTGAATCGCGAGCGTACGCTCAATCGTATTAAACACCTGCTCGCGGATGCGGTTATTCTCGGCGACCCACTGCTTGAGCTGCGTCAGCTCGCGCTCCATCGCAGCCCTCCCCAGCGCACGCTGGTAGATTGCATGGATGGCGAGATCACGCTCCGGCCACTGGTTAAGCTCTGTTTTAATCGCCGCGCGGGTCGTAAAATTCGCACGGTTGTTTACGAGGTCTGCTGCGCTTGGATCCCGGTCGAGCATTTCCTGAAACGCAGCCTTAATCTCATCGTCGAGCGAGAGCGCTGCCGCTTCCTTCGGGAAGCTCATGCCTGCCAAGAGGACCGCAAAAAAAGCGAGCAGTATCGCTGAGCCCGCCAGCCCTCTCGTGGTCGTTGTCGTACCCATAGCTTTTTTGTTAAGTATTAAGCCTTACGGGGGGTAAGTTCCATTATTATAGCATACTATTTTACCCGCACGAAAAAACAGCATTGTGCGTAGTTACAGACAAAAAGCAGCACCATCCGATGCCGGAGCGCTGCTTTTTGGGGAAAACAACGTATGTTACCGCTTCAGCTCGACCACGTCGAGCGTATTATTGTACATGCTTGCTGTTGTTCCATCATCGGTGTTCCACCCGACCTGAAATGTATGGTCGCCGGCTTCGACATCAACGAGCGCCGTGAAGGCGAGCGTAAACGTTTCATCGGCAGTATTGGAAGTCCCGCGACGAATCGTATGCGATACGATGGAATCATCAACTACCAGGAAAATCCTGGCAGAACTGTTATTCGTATCGTTCGATAGCACGCCGCTGAACATGACGAGGGCAACGCTGTCTCCGGTGGTCATGTCGACCTCGGTTGTCAGGAGGTCATAATCGTCCGCGACCTCGGTTGTTGTCTGTGCCGCTGTTCCGCTATCCTCGGTCGCCTGTGTTACCGCGCTAGCCGCGAGTGCGGCTGTTCCGACCGCACCATCACCGATCGCAGCCGCCGTAACGGCATCGTCGGCAATCTGATCTGCGGTAATCGCATCGTCGGCAATCTGGTCTGCGGTAATCGCATCGTCGGCGACATTTGCAGTCGCTACGATGCCGTCACCTGAGAACGCAGTTGCGGTCAAGGTATCAACCGACAGATCGCCAACCACCTCCATGTTATCGTTCACGATGAACGGCAGATCATCGGTTACTCCCGCCGTTGCCCCGCGGTACACGCGCCCGTCAATGCGGACATTGTCGCCAAAGGTAACCGGAATATCGCCACCTTCGCTGTCGGTCGTCTGATTGATGATCGTACCGTTAAAAAAAGTTACGCCACCGACTCCCTGCTCGCCGACCTTGAGCGCATCGACGAACATAATGCCGTCTACCTCAAAGTAGTCGCCGGCGACGCCGCCGAGCGTCGAGGTAACATTGTGGAGTGAAGCTGCCCGTACGATCCCCGCCGTGAGGGCAATCGATGCTACAACTACCATGGCGGCTGTAAGTGTTCGCTTCATTCGAATCACCTCCTTTCGCTAAATTTTATGAGCAACCGTATTATATCACACCTGCGCCTTTTCTGCCCGGCTCAGCTGGGAAAGGATAACGGCAATGCCAACTAAAATCCAAAATTCCACCGCGAGATCATTCTTGAAGTACGGCGTATCCAAAAAGCCGTGCGCTAAAATCGCGACCATGGCTGCCATCAGCCCCACTGCATATGGCCGGTACGTCCGGAGCGACTGAATGGCGGCCCTGAAATAACGGAGGATAACCCATCCGAATGCAACGAGGCCTAGTGCGCCCATCTCGATCCAGAGGGTTAAAATCAGGTGATCGGGATTGGGGAAATACTCTGTATGCGACGCCTCCTTGTAATCCTCGTACACCACCGGAAAGCTCGCCAAGCCGGTGCCAAAAATCGGATGGTTCTCAATAATCCGCCATGCGCCTTTCCACATCACGAGCCGCACGTCCGTTGACGCGTCTGAAGCATCAAATACGCTCCCAACATTGCTCCGCACTTGCGGGACGAGCATCATGGCGGCCATGGCAACGACGATACCGATCCAGAGCCACGTGCGCCACCGGGAAAAAAAACTGGCAAAAACAACCGCAACGAGCACCCCGAGCAGTGCGCCCCGTGAGACTGAAAACAGCAGGCCGACCGTGCCGAATACAATAACGCCGACAGGAAAAATAGCGCGCTGCACGAGCTCCCAGAGCGGCCGTGCTTGGCCGAGCCCGCGGGTGATGAGAATGCCCGCAAAGAGCGCTACGATGGGACCGACATACTTCCCGACCGCGGTCGGGAAGGGAAATACCGACGTCGCCCGGCGCGGCATCTCGAATCCGTAGTGGGCGGGAATATCGGCGATGCCAAGGTACTGCAGCATGGCGTAGAACCCGACGAAAACCGCGCTCGACCCGAGCCCCCACAGCACCTGGCGCACCTGCTGCTTTGTCCTGATGACATTGACGAATACGAAAAAAAACATGAGTGGCTCGAGTACGTACGCCTTCCACAAGCCTGCAGCCGCACGCAGGTCAGGAGCGATAAACAGCGCGGCCGTACCGGCACACAAAAATCCCGCCAACGTCCAGAGCCAAGGCTTGGATGCAGGGCATGCCCTTGACCGAAAGTACGTTTGAATGTTACGGGCTGTCCAGACGCAAAACAAAGCCAGTACCATCACCTCGAGCACGGTCATCGGCAAAAACCATGCCTGGAACCGTATCAGATACGCCGGGAGCAGGACAACGCAGAGCGTGATTGCCCAGTCGAGCTTCCACCAGGCAATGTACAGAAAGCAAACGGTGAACAATGCTAGTAACATTCCTTCGAACATAGCTGCATTGTACCACAGTACGGAACAGATACAGAAGCCTCATTCGACTCGGCAAAAAAGAGCATCCAAAAAGATGCTCTGCACTACACATGAAAGCGCCCATGCCTCCCTACAGCGGCAAACACCCTTCAACGTACCGGCGATTACCCCGCTCAACAATAACCTGCGCGTGTTCAAGCTGCGCAACCAGGTCAGCTCTGCTGCCGCCCGTCCAGTCAATGAGTTCCGAAACGCTCGGCCCGCGTACGCAATACTGATTAAACAGCACTGCAATATCAGCAGCCGAAAGCCCTGGCTCCGCGAGTGCAGGCTCCTCGACCTCGACGCCGAGAACCCGCATGGCAGGGCGTTGGTACGTGATTGCGACGTGCGTATCGCGCGGCTGCGCCTCCGTACTGTAGTAGAGCAAAAAACCGCTGCTCCCGAGCCCGACGAGCGCTGCGAGGATAAGGTAGATAGCTACGGCCGCCCGTGATTCATGCATAAGTTTAAAATCTCGAATCAACTGTAGCGAATTATCGATAAAACGTCAACGGCGGGCCACATGCAGAAACCGCCAGCGGTGGAGCGATACTACCCGTCGGCATGTACGAGCCGGCGGAGGTACCGCCGCTCTTCCGAACGGATGAGCCACAGCACCCCCACGATGGCAGCTGTATCAATAAAATACAGGTGGCCGGTAAACGCCGGCGGAATGATGAGCAGCAAATCCTTCCACCGAAAAAATTCGGCAATAAAAGGATGTGATGAACGGTCGCCGCGGAATGCGCTGAGTTCAACGTACGCCTTCCTGCTCCGCTTGATCGCCCGATAGTACATCCGGTATACGATCCCCGTGCCGATGAGTACGAACGCAAAAATCCAGACATACCATGGAGACGAAACCTCGATCTTTGCCATGACGGTAATAACAACGCTCATTCCGAGCAGAATGTCCCACAGCGTATCGGCACGGTGTTCATACTGGTTAAAGGCACGAACCGCTTGTTGAAATTCCCTAGTCATCGGCACCCCCCTTCCGTACAGAAAAAATAGTGACATTTCCAATGCTGTGCCGCGTAATGCCGCTGGAAGAGATGAACCACTCAGGGGGCGCAGCGGAAAAACCGACAACCGCCGCGTACTCCAGCCCGGCCTCCTGCGCTGCCGGCGAGAGTCCGGCCCGCTCAAAAAGGTATGTATAGCCCGAATCGTACGCTCCGACAGGCAGGCTCACAAACACAAACGGTTCGCCCCTGCTGTCATCATGAATGTACTCCACGGCAGACTCCATTTCCGAAAGGGTGATGGGGTACGAGCTTGCTCTCGATCCTCCGGGAGAGAGGTCACGAAGCAGTATGACCGAATAGTACAGCTGTAATCCCGCCAGCCCGAAGAGTAACCCGAAGAGCGGAATTCGCAGCGATCTAGCGCGCCAACCGTACCCGAAAACCCACCCGAAAAAAATAAACGGCAGTGGAAAAACGATGCAGAAGTAGTGTACCGGTATCTTCGCCTGATACAGTACGTACGAACAGAGCGGCAGCACGAGCCAGATCAGCATGAGCGTCCCTGCGACGTGCCGGCGTTTTCGTTTAACCGCGGCAGCAAGCTCAGCGAGCAACACCGCCGCCGAAGCGGCTGCCAGTGCATAGAACAGCACGGCTGATTGCTTGTGGGTCAGGCTCTCAAACCAAAAATCCCTGACGACGTTCTTCGCCTCCCGCGCACGCTCAAAAAGGCTCACTGGATTGTCTGTCTCCGACTGGGTGAGTATTTGTGTGAACCCGTTAACATTTTGGAAGCCGTGCGTCACGTCGTACGCAATCATCGGCGCATTCAGCGCTACAATAATCGCGGCCGCAGCTGCGTACTTCTGCCACGGAATCCGCGGACGGAAAATGATAAAATAAACAACGAGCATTGCCGGTACGAGAATCAGCGCTGTGCCGTGCAGCTGAACCACAAGACCGACTGCGACTGCAAGCACGTACAGGTACCATGCACTCTTCCGGTTGCGTTCCAGGTGCGCGAGCTCATACAGCGAGAGGAATATGAGGAGCATAAAAAACGGAACGACGTTCGGATGCCATACCCAGCGCCCGTAGTACACCATGAGGTAGCTCGCCGAAAAGAGCGCTGCGGCAGACAGGCCGGCAGCGGCATTCACAAACTTTTTTCCGACAAGGTACACGAGCACAATGCTCGCGCTCGTCACGAGCGCCGCGGCGGCAGCGCCACCGGCTGGCGACAGTCCGCTCATCCAGTAGAAGGGCACGAGCAGGTAGTAAAAAAACGGTCCAAGGTGGAAGCCCGACCAATTGTTCGGCGCTGCAGGCCCGAGGGCAACGAGATCTTCTCCCGTTGCAATGCTGCGGACAACGCGGGCCACATTTCCCTCATCCTGACCAAAGTGCATCCAGCCGCCAACCTGGTAAAGCCGGAGTGCCGACCCTGCCAGGACGATAATGACCAGGAGCGCAAATTCGATCCTGTTCCTACGAATCCAGCTGAGTGCCCGCTGTACCATGAAATCTAAAAATTAAATTCTGGCATGTAACCATCAATCCAATGAGGAACCAGACGTGGACAATGTAGAGCGTCGAGAACGTCTGATACTGCACGATCGTTCCGATGAACGCCGCAACGAGGCCGACCATGAGCGCCCGCAAGTACGTATTCGGTGTGAGTCGCACCGCGCGTACCGAACGCACAATAAGCACCGCGATGAGTGCGAGAAAAGCAGTGAAGCCGAGAATGCCATTCTCAGCGAGCACTTCAATAAATTCATTATTGACGATGCGCCATCCGTCTTTCGGCACGTAGTAGGGATGCGGGGCAGCATACGGGCCGAATGATCCGGGTCCGATCCCGATAACCGGATGGCCTCTCCACGCAGCGTACGCCTGCTCAAATGTCACGATCCTCTCATCATACGACGCGCCGTAGAATGCGTTGACGACGTGCGCTTCGAACTTTTCGATGGTAAAGAGCTCCCCGCTCGAGCTGAGGGTCTGCACGACAATCCACCCGACGAGTGCAATTGCAGCAACGAGGATGATCACATTCCGGGGAGTAAAAAGTTTCTTAAAGAAAAAAATGCTGACGACAAAGAGCGCTGCGGCCATCGCGAGGTACCCGCCGCGAGAGACTGTCAGCACGAGATTGACTGCTCCGAGGCCGAAGAGGGCGATCAGCCAGCCGACACGTACGACGTTCGTACCGACGAGGAAAAAGGCGAACAGAACTGAGACGGGGATGAGAAGGTAGTTTGCAAAATAGAGCGGCTCGTACGCGGTAGATTGTACGCGGGTAAAACCCAGGATATCCTTCGAGTACAAGTCACGCAGGCCGGTGACCTCAGGCGGGAGCCCGGTCATATCACCGAGAAACTGGAACAGCCCAAAAATCGACACGGCGACGAAAGCGATGAGAAGCGCCGCGAGGATGCGGCGCATGTTGCGCTCCGTCAGAACTAAATTTGGGATCACGAAAGCGAGCATTGCCGTAAAGACTATATAGCCGAGAATGGTCAGCGAGCGCCCGAGATTCACGGCATTCATCAGAGAAAAAACGTTGACCGCCAAGAAAATTCCGAGCGGAATGAGTGCGGGATTCTTTGCAAAATGAAATTGCTTTTTCTGTGCCGCGTAAACGGCCCAGGCAGCTGTAGTCACCGCTAAAAAAATTTGGCTTATCCTGATTGTCATATCGCCGAACTCATACGCCCCGATCCGCTCAAAGGGAAGTGCGAGCGCAATGAGCACGATTCCCGTAGCCGGATCCCGGATAATGAGCGCACATAACACCAGAAACAGCAGCCCGGCTACGACAAAAAACCAGGGGAGCGCACTCGAGCCGATTCCCATGACGATGACGGCGAGCAGCGCCACGCCCGCAACTGCCCAGTACCGCCCGTGATGTACGATGAGGCCCTTTGCCATACCCCTACTTGCGGAATAGTAAATAAAAGTCCCGTTCCATTCGCTCGAGGCTGAAGCGCTCTTCAACCTTCACCCGCGCCCGGAGCGCCATTTCCTTCGCCTCCGACCTATTATTGTAGAGGTAGAGGAGCTGGTCGGCAAGATCCCGCCCGCTGCCCGGCTCGGCAAGCAGCCCCGTTTTTCCCGGATCGATGATCTCCTGCGTTCCGCCGATTTTTGAAGCCACGACAGGCACGCCCGATGCCATTGCCTCAACCAGCGTCACGCCAAATGACTCCCGCTTTACCGACGGCAGGACGTACGCGTCAAAGTACCCGTACCAGCGCTCAACCTCCCGCTGATAGCCGATCCACTGAATGATTTCCTTCAATCCGAGCTGCTCGGAGAGCCACACGAGCTTTTTCCGCTCGCTGCCTTCGCCGACGACGATGAGCCGGACGGACGGCACGAATTCGCGGATGATGTTGATCGCCTGCAGCAAGTACTCAATGCCCTTCTCAGATTCGAGGCGGGCAACGCATCCGACATTGAACCGCGCTGCGTGCTCCCACCGCCGCTCCCGCATCACAAAACGGCTGGTATCTACCCCGCAGTATACGAGTTTCACGCTCCGGTCAGGGACACCAATTACATTCGTGAGCTGCTCGCGAATAACGGCTGATATCGCTATAACGGTCGCGCAACGAGAAAGAAACCGGTAGAGCGGCCGCAGCGGATTCTTCGTCAGCCAGCGTTCGAACGTCACATGCTCGGCCCAGTACACCCGCATTCCGAGCATGCGCGCCGGAAGCGTCGCCGCAATTTTCTCGGTGAGCGAGAGACAGTAGACGGCGGTAACTCCCTTCCGAAAACGGTAGTACGAGAGGATGAGCGATAGATAGAGCACGGTGTATACAATGGTGAACGGCCACATGAGGAGGGCTCCTTTTGATACCGGCTCAAGCCCGACCCGCGCCCTCCGGGCATGCCACTTGCGCGCCCTGAATTCGCGGAGCAGCACCGGGCACGATGAAACGAGAAAAAAATCGAATCCCTTCTTCCGCAAACCTTCGACGAGCAGCAGCGTATGCCTTTCTCCGCCGCCGAAGAGCGAAGAGAAGGGAAATTTTAAAATGAGTATCTTTTTCATAGCTACTCTCCTGACCTTACAATTTCCCGCAGGTCACGTGCGCTGACTCCCCGCAGCATGAGCAGCGTAACAACGTACGTAACCCCCCCGAGGGCAATCTGCATGAAGAGGTTTGTGCCAGCCGCACCGTAGAGGACAATGGCCATGATTACGCATGCAGCGGCCGACTTCATGAATACCACGGGCGAAGGCCACGCCCGAGTCGCTAACGAAACGATAAGGAGTGCCGCAAGCGTTACGAGGAGTTCAGAAACGACGGTCATGCCGGCTGCACCGAAATACGAATATCGGGGAATGAAGACGAGATACCCAACCAGCGAAATTACGGCAACGCCGAGGTATACCCACATCATAGTCAGCTGCCGACCAATTGCAACGACCGTGTTGCCGAATAGATTGCCGATGAATATCGTCGCCGTCGCAAAGATGAGCACCTTGAGCAGCGCCGCGGAGTCGTCAAAGCCCGGCGCGACGAGCTCCATCACCGGCCCGGCCACGAAGAGCGTTCCGACAACCAGCGGGAGTGCGACCATCGCCATTGCATCGAATCCGCGCCGGAGAACCCGTTTGAAGCGCTCGTGGTCAGCTGCTGCCCATGCCGCCGTCAGCAGCGGCAGCACGAGTCCGGCAAACATCGCCGGAAGCGTCGTGAGGACCTCGAGTACCTTGTAGGCAGCGCCATAAATGCCGACTGCCTCTTCGCTGTGGTACAGGGAGAGGATTACCGTATCAATCTTGAAGTACACGAGGTTGAAAGCGATTGAGAGCGCGATTGGCCACGTTTCTTTGATAATATTTTTCCAAACGCCAAACTCGAACACGAGCTTGATCTTCACGAAGCGACGGCTGAAAAAAAACGTCATGAGAAAATTAACAACGCTCCCGATGACGACGGATCCCATCACCCACAGCAGGCCGCAGTCTGCGCGGATGACCAGGAACGTTGCAGCAAGCAAAAAAATTCTTCCGATCACCTCGGCGATGACGACGCGGTCCATGCGCAGGTGCTTTTGGAATACGCCGGCCAGCGCCTGGTTAAGCGTAATGCCGAGAAACGACAGCGAGGTGACGAGCACGCCGGCCTTGATGATCGCCGGCTAGGGAAAGAAGAGCACGACGACCGGAGCGAGCCCGAGAAAAATTACAGCAGACACGAGCCGGAGCGTGAAGATGTTGCTCACGATTTGCCGCTCGTCAGTCCCCGGTTCGGAAATCTTTTTTACGAGAATAATGTACAGCCCCATGTCAACGAGCACGCCAAAAAACTGCAAGAACGCCATGATAGTCGTATACTGCCCGAAGCCGCCCTGCCCGAGGTAACGGGTCAGCATGCCAATGACGACGATGCCGATTACCGTGCTGACCCCCTTCCCAACAATTTGGACAATGGTGTTGTGCGCGATCTTTCTCGTGTACGACATCGAGTGGAGATAAAAAAATTACGCTGAAATCACTTTCGGTACCGCTGTCATACTGTATCCTATCACTTATGACACTGATTGACAATTGAAAAAAAATGTGCTAATATTACCGTAGAGTACAGAAAACTCCAAAACAAAAAATAAAAAGCTCCCAAGAATTTAAACGGGGCTCACCAGTCAGCTGACGCTGCACTAGGAAAAAAACAAAACAAAAAGTCAATAAAAACGAGATATGCGTGCATAATGACGCACTGTAGGAGTGGGAGCATACAGCGGTGCTGTTTTTCTATCATAAAAAAATAAAAATAAATACAACCGACACCATGTATAAAAAACACTACACGCCCCTGTTCGCGATGGTTATGCTCATGATGCTCGCGCCGTTTGCATCACAAGTTCTTTCGACAAAACCGGCTGATGCCGATACGGTTGCGCATGAAGCCGTCTTTCCCGCAGGGTACGATGCCGCAACGGCCGTCAGCATGACCGATATCATCAGCACGGGTTATGTTGGCCAGTACCGGTGGATTGAAATGCCCGAGCGGGCCAGGAATCCTCAGGTGCTCGGCATTTCGACTGTCGCGAGCCCGCCACCGGCATACCGCGCGGAAGTCGTCGAAAAGAGCCACGGTTACCTTACCCTCAGTCCCGGTCAGTCCATCACTGTCTGGGTTGATTTTTTAAATACCGGCGGAGCAACATGGCGCAGGACGGGCGATCATTTCGTTGCACTCAATGTTGCCGGGCCTGCCGGCCGTGACAGCTTATTCCGGCACGCATTCTGGAATGAGTACTACTACCGTCCGGCCCGGCTCTTGCAGGACGAAGTGAAACCAGGCGAGATGGGCAGGTTTCGTTTTGCGCTGCAGGCTCCTGCAACGGTAGCGACGTACCTCGAAGAATTCCACCTCGTTGCCGAGAACCTCACCTGGATCGAGGGGGGATATACAAACTTTACCATCGGAGTCGGCCAGAATCCGGAGAACGTTCCCCAGTACCGGGCGCAGGAAGTGGAACGGAGCATTGGCGGCATGATCGCGGTTGAGCCTGGAGCGGAGTTTACCTTCTGGGTTGACTTCAAAAACACTGGAACAAAAACGTGGTACAACACGGGCAGCCGGTTCATCGCGCTCAATGTAACAAATCCCGTCGGCAGGGTCAGCCCGTTCAAACACGACTACTGGAATGAGTACTACTACCGCCCGGCTCGGCTCGAGCAAAGTGCCGTACACCCCGGCGAAACGGGACGGTTTCGCTTTGCCCTCACGGTGCCGAATGTAGACGATTACTACGTTGAATCATTCGGCCTCGTCGCGGAAAATTTCCAATGGATTGCAGGTGGATCGCTTACGCTCGGATTCAAGGTTGGCGATCCGCCGGCCATTGAACCGGTCTACGCCATTGAAGACGAACCGGCGATCAGGGTCGGATTGTACGCAACCGACGAACCGGTGAACATTACGGCGAGCACACCATACTCGGTGACCGACGTGGCAGCTGATGAGACAACGAGCATGCCTGCCGACGAGATAACGAAAGTGAATATCACCGACGGCACGTACGTCCGCATCATACCGCAGAGCGCCGATGGCATCGTAACCGTGACAAACTGCGACAATTCCCCGCTCTGGAACTCCTCGCTCAACGACAACACGTTCCGCGGCACGATCGAAGTGCGCTACTCAGAAGAAGCAGATACGACGTGGGTCATCAACGAACTCCCGCTCGAATCATACCTGCGCGGACTCGCCGAGGTATCCAACGGCCAGCCCGACGAGTACCTCAAGGCGCTCATCACCGCAGCGCGATCGTATGCGCTATGGCATATGCTGAACGGAGGCAAGCATCCGGACGAATTCTACGACATCAACGCAACGACCGACCAGGTATACCGTGGGTACGGATTTGAGCAGCGCTCGGAAGATCCGCTCAGCGCGGTCATCGCAACGACCGGTACGGTCATTACGCATCCCGATGCCGTATCCCAGATCAACCCCGACGGCGTTGCGATCGCGGCATACTCATCCGGCACCGACGGTCGGACCCGGAACTGGACCGAGGTATGGGCGGGGAGCGGATTTCCCTGGCTTGTATCGGTCGACGACCCGCATGGCGCGATTCCGAATTGGAATACGCTCCAAGGCAACCACATGGTCGGCATGTCGGCGATGGGCGCGCGCGGGTATGCGGTCGAAGAACTAAAAACGTACGACTGGATACTCAAACACTACTACACCGGCGTAGCGGTCGAAAAACTATACTAGGCGGTTGGGTAGTAACGGTGCCCGCAAGTATGGTAGAATGTACCATGCGGAACGTTTGACATGCGCAACAGCATACCCATCACGAAACTGGAGTCAGTACAAGGCCTGGGCCGGACGATCAACGACAGAGGAAAGGGGAGCTGGTGAGGGGTGCGCTTGGGCTGCCCCCTTACAAAAAACACTATGACAATCATCGGCCCCAACATGGAAGTGACTGAGTACGACTGGGATCACATGAAAGCCGAACTCGAGAACTACTCCCGCGGCAAATTTTGGCCTGACTACACGTGGCATGCCGCACGCATGGCCGTCATCGACCCTGAACGCTTCAAAGAAGTGCTCATCACCGATAACGAATGGGTTGGTATGCTCCGCCAGCTCGAGAACTACCGGCGCCAGGAAAATTGGGATGCCTTTGCGGCACGGCTCGCACGGATGAAAATTATCGATCAGGAGCGGGCGAAAGATATTGACGTTACCGATGAGCAGTGGAGCAAGCTGTACGCGATCCTCAAAAAAACGGTCGCGATGAACAACTGGACCCTTTTCGCATCGCACGCGCACCACATGAAGACGATTGATCCGGAACGGTTTCAAAAAATCCAAATCGAGGACAAAGCATGGAATGGAATGGTGGGCATGCTCAATGACTACCGGACGCAGGACATCCGCGGAAAGTTCACCAAGCACGCGTCATACATGAAAACGATCGTGCCTGACCGAGCAAAAGAAATCCGCATATCCGCAAATGACTGGGAGCAAATCGCCCTTGAGCTACAGCTGAAACGCCAAAAAAACTACTGGGCGGCTTTTGCCGCCCAGGCGAGCAGAATAAAAACATTGCTCGAGTAACAACCATGCAGCCTATTCAAAAACAGATGTGGGGTGCCTCGCTGGCTACAGCGGCTATTTTGCTCGTGGCGCTGCTCGTCTATGCGTTCATCTACCATGGTGCGGCCGGTCTCCTCGCAATCAGCCAGGCCGTAGCAGGCGCAGCTGGCTTTCTTATTGGCATATCATTCCTCCTGGGGCCCCTCGCTTATTTTTACAAACCAGTAAGCCTCACGGTGGCATACCGCAAGTACATCGGCTTGACCGGATTCTGGCTCGCGCTCGCATACTCTGTCCTGCTCATGTTCGTTGATTCGGACACATACTACGCCAATCTCTTCGCTAACGTCGATAGCGCCGAAGTGCTGCTCGGCCTTATCGCTATTGCTATCCTCGCGTTCATGGCGCTCATTTCAAACCAGTGGGGCATCAGGCTGCTCGGCCCGAAACGCTGGCGGTGGGGTTTGCGGCTCGGATATATCGCGTATACGCTCCTCGTCGTGCGCGGATACCTGTTAGAAAAAAATATCTGGCACGACTGGATCGTCGGCGCCACTGGCGGCCTGCCGCCGCCGCGGCTCATACTCACGCTCTTCGCGCTCTCGGTCATGCTCCTCCGAATTGTTGTCATGATACAAAAAAAATGGAAAAAAGAGCGCCTGCAGAGCGGGTGAGCGCCACTGGTACGCGGCCATTATGCAGCGGCAGCCTGCATGAATGAAAACTGCCGCGCTCTACTGAATAAACATTCCGTCGCCAAAGCTGTAGAACCGGTACTTTTTCCGTATCGCCTTTCTATACGTGTCGAGTATGAGCGTTCTGCCGGCAAATGCCGAAACCAGCATGAGCAGGGTTGACCGGGGGAGGTGAAAATTTGTCACCATAGCGTCGACGAATCTGAACCGGTAGCCGGGATACATAAACGTATCGAGCCATCCGCGGTATGCGTTTTTTCTGCGCGGCGCCATGACGCTCTCGAGTACACGGACCGATGTCGTGCCGACCGCGATAATCCTCCTGCCCTCACGTTTTGCACTCGCAAGGCGCCCCACCGTCTGCGCGTCAACCTCTGCGTATTCTGCGTGGATCTTATGTCGCTCAATAGTCAATTCTTTAACCGGCTGAAACGTGCCGAGCCCAACGTGCAGCGTGACGTACTCGAGCTGGACGCCCCTGCGCGTGAGCTCCCGCAGTAACCGCCTGGTAAAATGAAATCCGGCGGTCGGTGCTGCGGCAGAACCTACCTTTTTTGCATACACGGTCTGGTAGTCGGACATCCGTGCTCGCCGCTTGACATACGGCGGCGTCGGCGTGCTGCCGATTTTTTCCGCTATAGCGAACACGTCTTTCGCGGCCTTATTAAAGCGAGCATGCCATGCGCCGCTGTCCCGTTGTCCAATCGGCGTACACCGCAATCCTTCGCCAAATGAAATTTCTAAACCTGCCCGGCGCACTTTTCCGCCGATAAGCACCTCCCACACCCTGCCGCGCAGCGGCCGAAGCAAAAAAACCTCATTCTTCCCTCCGGTAGGCCGCCTGCCGATAAGGCGGGCAGGAAATACCTTCGAATCATTGAAAACGAGCACATCGCCAGGCCGGAGGTAACGGGTAAAATGTGCAAACGTATCGTGCCGGATACGCAGCGTTTTTCTGTCCACCACGAGCAGTCTCGAACTGTCACGCGGCCGGGCCGGCCGCTGTGCGATACACTCCTTCGGCAGCCGATAATCAAATAGTGCAGTCTTCATACGCGACAGCTAGTTCATTTCCAAAAAATCAGCGAGTGACTGGTATTGGACGATAAGCTCCTCGATCCGATCAAGCTGCTCGTCGCGCTCTTGTACCTTCAAAGCATGCTCCTGCTCATGGAGTTCCAGCTGGGTTTGCACGTCGCGGTACGCGTCGTAATCTTCAAAAAGCTGCGTCGCATGGTACGTCTCGAGCGCGGCGGCAACCTGAAGCCGGGAGGTTTCAATCGACGTCTCAAGGTTAGCGATCTCCAGCTCAATGCCATTGAGCGATGAAATCTCCTGGCTGTATGTTTCTTCAAGGTCTCTCAAAGCTGCCACTATCGGCTCACGCTTACCGTAACCGCCGTAGCTCTTACCACCCGAAACCTTAAAAACACGGACGTTGCTGACGACAAGGTCGTCACTGCTGATATCGATGGCGCTCGCGGAAACGCCCTGAATATTCTGCTGTACTGCCTGCCCGAACTGCTCGACCTCGGTCGGCACCTGGCCCACCACGAATCCCGTCACAGTCGTTTCAATATAACAGAAGCCTGAATTGAACGACGAGTGCTCTGGAGGGCACTGGACGCCGGGAGCGACGTGCCGATCCATGTCAAAGAGTGCCGTGCCATAACCCATTTTCTGCAGCAGCACGATTGTCAAAAACGTCTTATCAGTGCAAATTCCCTTCCGGTCATAGAGCGTCTCATACGGAAAACGGGGGAAGAAGCTCGCATCAATATCATCAACCACGGCCTGCGTTTCCGCATTGCTCTCAGTGCGGGCATCGAGCATCGACTGGCGTTTCTCAAAATCATATGGGATCGATTGGACAAAACTCGCGACAAAATCGACAGTCTCATCCTCGGTAAGCCCGCTCTCGCCTGCCATGCTGCTCAACGCTCCAGCTACCTCCACTATCGTACCATCACGGTCAGTCTCCAGGTTGCCCAGAAACTTGCTATAATACTCAGTGGGGCTCGTCTCTCCCTCAAAAACCTTCACGGGGTGCTGCGCATAGAAGTCGTCGATCTCCCTATACAAATTCCTCTCGAGAGTATACTCCTCTCCGCGGTAATTCCACGTATACGTGTTCGAAATTATATCGACGGTGAGCTCCGGAAATTTTTTCTCATACCTGCCGATTTCACCGGGATACAGGTACAGGAAGGCCACCGCTATGAGGAGCGCAAATAATCCCGAGCAGGCGTAGTAGAGGTGCCTCCGCCGCTTTTTCTTGCGGTGCAGCGCTCCGGAATCCTCCCTGCTCGCTTCGTTCTGTGGCTTCGGAGTGAGCATTGATGCAACTTTTTCCACCACTTCCTCGGGCGTGTGCTCGGTATGCATCCAGTAATCGTCAATGAGGAGGTTGTTCGCCCACCGGACGCCGACCCACGAATCAACATCAGACAGCCCAAGGACGGGAATCGAACTCGTATCCTTGTGCTGCTTAAGGAGCTGGACCGCGGAAAAACCGTCCATCTTCGGCATGCTCGTATCCATGATGATCAGGTCGGGCTCCTCGTCGCGGATGAAACGGAGAAAGTGCTTCGGCGGATGCTGAAAGTGGTGGTAGGAAAAATGCCGCCTTGAGAAGGCTTTCCCATAGGCCACGGCGAAATTGGCGTTGTTTTCAAAATGAAAAACTTTATAAGGCCGCTGTAAATCTGACCGCCGCGGTTTACTCTTTCGTTTTGCTTTTTCCTCCATTATACTCATCAGTGTACTACTCATAGTAAAATAAAAAAAGGCAGCTCACGATACACCACCGCAGTTTAGCTCAACACCCAACATGCCCGACCACGGGACGTTGACCGAAGGCAGCCTGGTTAACGGAAGCGCTAATGCTGCAGGCAGTCAATCACATTTGATAAGATAGCGCTCACTTGGTACAATAATCCCACGTATGAAATTAAAGAAAAATAGGAAGCCCCCCAGCTTCAACGCGATCATTACGGTCATGCTTTTTATCGCCGTACTCGTTGTCGGCTACTTTGTTTTTCTGAGCTGGCAGAACAGGCAGCAGGTCATAGAAGTAACAAACGTTAACATCGGATCCCTGCCGGAGAGCGGCGACCGCGAGGTGCCGGAGCGTACCCCGCTGGGGACAGCGCAGCCGGACTACCTCTGGATACCAGACCGGGGGATTGAAGCTCCTGTTGTTTATGTCAATGAAACAACTGAAGAAGCATTTCAAAAAGGACTCGAAGGCGGGGTTGTACACTATCCCGGCACCGCGGTCCCCGGTGAACCCGGAAACCCGTACCTCTTCGGCCACTCTTCAGACTACCTCTGGAAAGCGGGGGACTACAAACAGGTTCTCAAGGACCTCATCGATATTCCCCTTGAAACCAAAGTGCGGATCACCAACCATGCCGGAGAGCTGTTCATCTTCCGCGTTATCGAGACAAAAATTGTCGGCCCAAAAGAAGTATCCGTGCTCGACCAGCAAAACTACGAACGGGTGCTTCTCACGCTGCAAACCTCATATCCGCTCGGCACGGCTCTCAAGCGGTACATTGCCGTCTGTGAACTAGACGATGAAGCTACCTACGGGCCGGCAGGCACAGCGCAGTAATACACCGAAACAAAAAACAGGCACAATGCCTGTTTTTGTAACCACTAAACCAACTTGCTCTGCAGGTTTCCTGGCGGCTTTTTTCCTAAGTGCCGGTACGCCATCTCAGTTGCAGCACGGCCGCGCGGGGTACGCGCCAGAAATCCGATCTGCATCAGGTATGGCTCATATACGTCCTCCAGCGTTGACTGGTCCTCTGATATTGCCGCGGCAATGGTATTAAGCCCGACAGGCCCGCCGCCGAACTTATCTATTATGGTAGTGAGTATCTTGCGGTCTACCTCGTCGAGTCCCCGCTCATCGACCTCGAGCTGCGAGAGTGCGTCAAGAGCGATATTCGAGGTAACCCTTCCATCAGCCTTTACCTGCGCATAATCGCGCACGCGTTTTAGCAATCGGTTCGCGACCCTCGGTGTCCTGCGGGCGCGGCCCGCGATATGCTGCAACGCCTCCGGCTCCACAGCGACATCTAAAATCCGAGCGGACCGGCCGACAATCTGTTCTATGTCGCCATGCTCGTAGAAATCGAGCTTATATACCGAGCCAAATCGGTCCCTCAGCGGGGATGAGAGGAGGTGTACGCGTGTCGTCGCGCCAACGAGGGTGAACTTCGGGAGGTCGAGGCGGAGCGTCCGCGCGGACGGACCCTTACCGACGACGAGGTCGAGTGCATAGTCCTCCATTGCCGGGTAGAGCACCTCCTCGACGATACGGTTCAAACGGTGGATCTCGTCGATGAATAGAATATCGCCATCCTCAAGATTGGTGAGGATAGCCCCGAGATCGCCGGCTTTCTCAATCGCAGGGCCGGATGTCACGCGAACGTTGACACCCATTTCACCCGCGATGATGTGGGCGAGCGTTGTCTTGCCGATGCCGGGCGGCCCGTGCAAGAGCACGTGCTCAATCGGCTCGCCGCGCTTGCGCGCTGCCTCCATAAAAATGGTTAAGTTATCCTTAACCTTCTGCTGGCCAATAAACTCATCAAGCTGCTGCGGCCTGAGCGTAGCGTCGAGCGTCCGGTCTTCCGCCCGTTCACCTGAGGTTACAATTCTATTTGACGGAGCCATGGGGATTATTTCCGCTGCCTTTTCTTCTTCCGTGCCGCCCGCTTCTTGCCCTTGAACCGCTGCACACGGATGAGGCCGGAGCAGGGAATGACCTCAACGCCGCGCTGCTCGATCTCATCAAGAAACAAGTTCATGCCGACGGAGTCGGATGACATGTGCCCCGCGATTATTACATTGAGGTGGTGCTTCTCTGCCTCCTTCTTATAATCCTCATGGAGGTGCATGCCGATGATCGTGCCAATCCCGGCTTGCGCAAGCCGTTCGTACATGTCTTTTGAGCCCTCAGTTCCACCCGTGATTTCAGTGACCGCAATTTTTCCCGCGAAGCGGTCCTCCCTGCCGGTGAAGAGCATGGGGCCCGCCTTCTGCTTCATCGCGAGCGCGTACTCGGGAATTTTCTTCAGGAGCCTGATGACATCGCCCACGTACTCAAGGTTCTTCCGCTCACGCCGCAAGAGGCGCTCGAGGTACGTCGCCACCATATTGTCCGTTGCCGTATGGGTGCACATCATATCGAAACCCAAAAGCCGGGCTGCATCGAGCTCACGGTTATGGTTTACCGACGATACTGAGCGGGAGACCTCAGCGAGCCTGATCTTCACGAGGCTTTCGGCAATCGTGATCGGAACCCCATACTGCGCGAGTACCTCCGCCTGCAGCTCCATAACCTCATGGAGGCCGGCAAGCGCTGACCCTATCGGGTGGTGCGACAGGATGAGGTCGATCGGCCTCGTCTGTGCGATCTGCTGCGCTAACAGCACCTCCGCTGTTTTTATATCGATGCCCGCGAGGATCCTCTTCACTGGTTTATTGGGATCGGCAGCGAACATCCGCGTATCTGAAAAGGGATTAGCGAGGCTCTCAATATCAAATTCTTTCTTCTGCTCAGTGGGGAGCTTCTCGTACTGCTCACGTTGCCGCTTAAGCCTGCGCCGCACCGTTGCGGCCCCCCGCAAGTCATTCTCAATGCCGAGCTTGATTGCGAGCTCATAAATCTGGCGTACTGTCATCATAAAATTGTCCACGTTTACAGGGATTAACGCACTGGCATTGTACCATCAGGGAGGAGCCCTTGACAAGCATTTCAAGGTATGATACGATGTCCTGTTCGCGCAGTAAATACCTTACCATTCGAATTTTTTCGGCTCAATAAACGCAGCCAGAATCACCTGCCCGCCGCCCAATTTACACGGGCGTTCGGTGTGCCTAGCAGCCTGCAGTCACGACAAGCGTGGGGGTTGTTCATCAGGATAACCGGGGTTTCGACTTTGGTTACTCCTCCGAACAACCTTCTTGACTGCAGACTACTGGGTACACTACAATGACGTGGCCCGCTTATTCTGGCTGCTCCTGTTATAGAGTCAAAAGTCAATTAACTTACAACACATAAAAACAGAGAAAGGAGGCTTACTCCAACGAAACCGTTCTTTCCATTTCAAGTGAGCATTGGATGCGCAGCAACACATAGGATCAGTGTACTGACCGTAAAAAACGTTAACCGTTTAATAGAGGAAGTACACGATGATTCAAACAATGTTGAACTACAGCGTCGTCGTCGGGATCGTTATCCTGGCGGTGATCGGATGGGTAAAATCCGAAAGCAAGGGCTGGCGGAGGACTTCATTCGTCTGCCTGCTCATCATGTTTCCCTTCGCAATGTCATTCGGGGAACAGTGGTTCATATCACACAAGTCGCTGCTGTGGCTTTTTGGCATCGAGCAGGAGTTCGTTAACCGCACCGACTGGGGGCCCGTTTTCTTTCTCATGATTCTCGGCCTCCTGATTCCACGCCTGCTGCGGTGGCCGATTAATTTCGCGGCCTCGTGGTATTCAAAGAGCGAAAAAACTCCCGGCTCGATCTCGCCGTATGCCGTCGTCGCTACGTTTCTCGCGCTCTCGCTGTACCTCGTCGCAGGTGCCGGCGCTTACCTCAACAAGACAAAGGGGTACCAGGTCGGCACAAACGTCGTGGCGAGCATGAGCGAAACCGCATCGGATATTTTTGCGGCGGGAGATGATCTCTCGCGAGAGATCGGAAACAAGAAAAAACAGACGCGACCGTAGCTCAATGCCCGACTACCCACCGTACATACATAGGAGGTTCGTATGTACACGATTTCAAACAAACTACCCGGCACACATAGGATATACGTGACCGGGTTTTCTTTTTGCCTCAGGCCGTCCGGCTGGCTCACTTGACTTTTCCACTATGTGCACTACAATAGTGTAAGCTTAAAAAAGTTTCACCGTTATTTGTACCAACAAATAGCACACCTTAACAACCAATCCAACCAAGGAGGACCGCATGTCTGGAACCGAATGGTTCTTAAGCATTTCTCTGTTTCTTGCAAAGCACCTGCTGCTGCAAACCAACCCGCTTACCATGATTATTGTCTTCTTATCGGCAATAATCTTGCTCATGATGCGGATTAAGAAGCCTCGACTGAGCTATACCGTGAAAACGGTCGCGATTATCCTGCTCATCTGGGCTTCGGCCAATGGTGGCTGGTACCTTTGCTACAACGGCTGGGGCGTTGATGTCGTCAATTATGAACGGCTCGAAAAAACCGAGTAGCTCCATGAATATGCTGGCAGCAGCACAATATCGCTCATTCCGGCAAAAAAGCCAACGATAAAAGTAGTTCCTTCGAACCCTTTCACTCATTAGGAGACGCTATCATGAGTGATCCGCGCAGTACAACCCCACAATACCCGGTACGACAATCCACCTGTGTCCCGGGTTTTTCTTTTTCTCCTACTCAGCTGCACCAGATAACTCTTCGACGCCAACGAGGCATACCTCTTGCCACGGCTTATAATGGCTCCGGAAGGTTTCTACTTTCTGCTCGCCGGTTACGTACGTGATCGTACGGGTAAACTCCGCGTCCGCGCCGGTGTGCGCGCGTTCGGTACACTTCTTCTCTCCGGGTGCGAGATCGGTAGTCTCGACGAGCTTCGTATCGCCGGGGCGCACGAGGTTAAAAATGCTGGGCTGCGTCTGCTCCACCGCCCTTCCGTCTGCCGTGCCATAGAATCGGAACGTGAGATCATTGCCGTCAATCTCCGTGGTGAAGAGAACGTAGTGCTCCGTATCGTTGATGAACTTAAAATCCGGCTTGGGATCATATATGGTGGCATCGGTTCCTGCGGGTTCGTAGTACGAAACGCGGTACGAGTGGTTTGTGCGCTCGGTAATCGGGAAACCAGCGTCGAGTGCGGCGCGGAAAGCCGTCGTGCCAATCTGGCATAAACCCCCGCCGTACTCAGGAACGGTCTTATTGCCCTTGATCACGAGCTCCGGGAGGTAGCCGGTCGATGCCTCAATCTTTCCGAGCGCTCCGACGAGCGAAAACTCTTTTCCAGGCTCGATCAGTATTCCATTCAAGGCGCCTGCGCCAACGGTGATATTGTGCCTCCTGTTCTTCGGGCTGCCGGAAAAATTCGATTGCCCCTCGCCGATGAGCTCCCGGATCCCGAAATTGTTGACATGCTCGGTCGTCACCACCGGCTCAGTCACCTCGACCATAAGATCAATATCGCCAATGCCTACCTGGCGAATCTTCTCATTGATGCGCGCGATCGAATCCTCAATCAGCAGCTCCCGGCCGTTCCGCGACGGCTGAAATTCGAGCACCTTGCCGTTTTCCATAGCAAACTTTGCCTCGCGGGTTTCAATATCAATCTCCGCTGCGATCGGCCCGAGAAAAGTTTCAAGCTCGTCTCGATCCAGCTCGACGGTGACAGCGCTGTCAGCATACGCAAACTCGAGCCAGATGCGGACCTGCTCTTCGGTAATAGCCCACCGGTAATCCTCATAGGCAACAACAAACGGTGCGGCATCGAGCGTCTGCTGCACGAGATTCATCGCAGATGCAGCCGCCGACTGGGTAATACGCGGAAAGTCCGGCTCGAGCTGAACCGTCACTGTCCTATTGGCGAGCGAACCGAGATTTGCAACGGCTGACTGCACGATTGCCTCGTAGTCGAACGCCTGCCCGCCCTGCTCGGGGGTTATTGAAATGTGATCCCCCTCTTCGATGACGAGCGACGCATCCACTGCCGGCTGCTCATACTTCGCGAGCTCGTGCCGCAGCGTCTCGGCGAGCCGGTCCGTATCAACATCAACCACGGGTGGAACCGCCCATCCCGCCACCGAGTAGTACACCTTCTCAGCTTCATTCCAGCCCGCTTGTATTCCCGCGATCTGCTCAATTGTCGCATCGACATCGAATGAGAGGAGCCGGAACGACAGCTCGGGATTTGCCGTGTCTTCAACCGTCGAGGTGACCGGAAATTCCTCCCCACGGTAACTGAAAGTGATGCCCTCATCGATAATGGCATTCGTGACTTCCTCGAGCTGTTGGCGGGCGCTGCCGTACGTCATGCCGCCGAGGTCGAGGTACCCAACCTGCGTACCCGGGAAAAATTTCCCCTGGTACGACGCGCTGAAGAAGAAAACAAATGCAATCGCTGCCGTGCCGACAACGAGCAGGATAATAAAAATTCGCAATGCCAGCCGGTGCGGCGTCGCCTGCGGTACTCGCACATCTTTTTTTTGCCGTGGAGCTCCCATTGCTGATGGTACGCTAGAGTAAGGTAATGATTAACGTCGGGAAGACCACGAGGCAGAAAATGAAAAACAGGGTCAGCTCGAGGCGCCGTTCGTCGCGATCAATCTCCTTCGGGTACGGCTTAAGCGAATCGTACATGTACTTGCCGATTGCAAAAACGAGAAAGACAACCGCACCGAAAAAGAGGTACATAGCGGAAACGATTATCGCATTGACCGTGCCTGCTGACAACGAAAATCCGGGTGTCGAAACAAAAAGCATCACAAAAAAGAGCGGCAAAACCATGAGGGTAAAAAAGGGCCAGTGCCCGATTGTAATCTCATGCTGAGGCACCGCCGCCCGCTTTTTTGCAGGCGGTTTTTTTTTCCGCTCCGGTAATGTACGCTCCGTTCGCATACTATCCCCTCAATAAGTTATTGAGTACCTCTTTTGCGAGTTCCTTCCGTGCTGCCTCTTCGGTCTCATCGGTCGTTACGGCAATCCTGACTTTACTGCCGTCCCGAATGCCGTCTGGCAATCTCTTGATCGGCCACCGCACGACCTCCTTTCCCGGAAACGTGATAATCGCGTCGGTACCATCAAAACCGGTAACTACGACTTCAAGGTAGCTACTACGTTCTTGGATCCCCATACTGCTACTCCTCCTTTACCTTGACGACGGTCACCTTGCTGACCTTCTTGGCCTTCGGCAGCACGACGGTGAGTATCCCGTTCTTCATTGATGCCTGGATGCTGTCGACCTTCACCTCACAGGGCAGGATGATCGACCTCGAAAAGCCGCCCCAATAGCACTCGCGGTAGAAATAATCGTCATCCGCCACCTCGTGCTCTTTCTCCCGCTTGCCACGGATCGTTATCATGTCATTATTTACGGAGAGGTCGATTGCCTCCGGCTTGACGCCGGCGATCGTCGACTTGATTACGATATTATCCTCGGTCTGGTATACGTCAACGGCGAGCTGCCCCGCATAATCCTCATCCTCGAGCCAGTCCTTGCCGTCAGCTCCAGCCGCTCCCTTCGGTGACGGCAACGAGCCATTCGCTTCCGACAGGCCGTTCGAAAATTTGTAATCGTACGTCTCGTCCGGTTCTTTACCTTTTGTATTTTTAGGCATAATACTCCTCTTATTCGTTATGGGTGTGTGCCCCAGTGCTCCTCTAGTATAGTATAAAGCGTTCCCCTCGGCAACGACTGGAACATATTGACAGAAACGCACACCTCAGGTACAATTTCCAATCATTCACGCCGCTGTCGTCTAGCCTGGCCTAGGACTCCACGCTTTCAATGTGGCAACACGGGTTCGAATCCCGTCAGCGGTATACAACCACGTTTCAAGAAACGATGCCGTGCGTACCATCGGTAGCGGATTTTATGGCAGCCAGGATTCGAACGGGCAGAAGCGAGCCTGCAGGGGAGCGCCGATGGATGCGAGCTGGCGAAGGATCCAGCGCTGCCCAGGACAAAAATTCAATCGGCGGCATTCTCATCGGGTGCGCATATCCTAACCGCATTTTTTTTTGCCGCCATACGGAGTATACTAGGTACATGCCAGATGATTTCCCATACTACTCAAAGAACGAGCGGGCCTTGCTGCGGGGCATCGCCTCATTCTCAAAAAAAGATCAGCGGCGCATCCAGGCTGCGATCCGAATTGCGAAACAGTACCACGCAGGCCAGGTGCGTGACGAAGCAGACACCGAAAATGCGGGGTATATCATACACTGCGTACGCGTAGCTCGCTGGCTCGCGGAGCACACCGCTCGTAATCCCGATGCGGTCATTGCCGGCTTGCTGCACGACAGCCTGGAGGATACACGCCTGACGGCAACGGACATTAAAAAAATATTCGGGCCAAAGGTGCTCAGCCTCGTACGTGCCGTCACGAGACCGCGTCCGTTCCGCGAAACGGAAGTTGAAAAAATTTTCAACAAGCCGAAGCAGCTAAAAGCGATCCTCAGGGCAAACCGCACCGTGCGCATGATTAAAACTGCGGACACCCTCGACAACATGCGCTCCTGGCCGTTCATTCCACGGAACCACCCGGTGCAGTACAAATTCCCCCGCTGGTTCAATGAAGCAAAAAAATTTTATATCCCCATCGCGCTAACAGTCGATAAACAGGCTGCGGGCGAAATGGAAGGCATCCTCAACCGCAGCATGATCCCACGGCAAGATGAACATACTCGGTATTGAATCGTCGTGTGATGACACGGCGGTCAGCGTCGTTCACGCGACGCAACGCGAACGCGCAATCCTTTCGCACGTCATCGCATCGCAAATAGCGACACACCGTCGGTACGGTGGCGTCGTGCCCGAGGTTGCTGCGCGGAAGCACGTCATCAACATTATTCCAGCGGTGGACTACGCACTCAAACAGAGCGGAGTGGCACCGAAAAAAATCGATGCAATTGCCGTGACGGTCGGACCCGGGCTCGTTACCTCGCTCCGCATCGGCGTCCAGACCGCCAAAGCGCTAAGCCTTGCGTGGGGAAAAAAAATCATCTCCATTAACCACATGGAGGGCCACCTGTACGCAAACTGGCATGGAAGAAATACTATTCCGCTCCCCGCGCTCTGCCTCGTCGTATCAGGCGGCCACACGGATCTCATGCTCATCAAACGGCACGGGGCATACAGCCTCATCGGCAGGACGAGAGACGATGCGGCAGGTGAAGCATTCGACAAGGTCGCGAAGATGCTCAGGCTCAGCTACCCGGGCGGCCCGGAAATACAAAAACTGGGCAAACGGGGCGATCCTGCCGCATTCACCTTTCCGCGACCGATGCTTACGCATAGCAGCTACGATTTCAGCTTTTCGGGCCTCAAGACGGCAGTGCTCTACATGGTACGACAAAATCCGCGGCTAGTAAAAACGAACTTACCGGATATCTGCGCGAGTTTCCAGCGGGCGGTTACCGACGTGCTCATAGCCAAAACAGTCCGCGCGGCACAGGCGCTCTCCGTACGGAGCGTACTGCTCGCTGGGGGGGTCGCGGCGAATGCTGAGCTGAGGCTGCGTCTCGGCTGCGCGGTCCGCGAAACGCTTGGCCCTCATGCCCTCTTCACTGCCCCGCCGCCCGAATACTGCACTGATAATGCGAGCATGATCGCCATCGCCGGGTACTACCGCCGTTCCGGAGCACGGGCCACGCACTGGAAAACGCTCGAAGCAAACCCAAACTGGGAACTGGTATAAAGAGTTGATTTTTGGTAAAATAGCTGCGTCATCAGCTATTTTCTTATGACCACGGAGTTACATAAGGCATACCAACCGAAAGACATTGAATCCGGCATCTACGCAAAATGGGAACGGTCCGGTTTTTTTAATCCGGACAAAATGCCGAGCCCCAGAAAAAAATCTTTCACCATATCCATGCCGCCGCCGAATGTCACTGGAGAACTGCATCTGGGGCATGCGACCGGCCTGACCATCCAGGACATCATGACCCGCTACCACCGGATGAAAGGGGACCGGACGCTCTGCCTACCGGGAACCGACCACGCCGGCATCTCCACCCAAGTCATGGTGGAACGCCTTATTGCGTCTGAGGGAGTCAACCGGGACAGCCTCGGACGGGCTGAATTCCTGAAACGCGTGTGGCAATGGAAAAAAAAATACGGATCAAGAATTACTACCCAAGTCCGCCAGCTCGGTATATCGTGCGATTGGTCGCGCGAACACTTCACCATGGATCCGGCGCTTACTGCCGCAGTGCACAAAGCGTTCATCACGCTTTTCAACGAAGGGCTAATCTACCGCGGGTCGCGCATCGTGAATTGGTGCCCGCGCTGCGCAACGGCGCTGTCTGACCTAGAAGTCAAGCACGTTGAAACTTCGGGCAAGCTTTGGTTTATCCGCTACCCGCTGTCCGGTTCAACAAAATACATCGTCGTAGCTACGACCCGGCCGGAAACCATGCTCGGTGATACAGCCGTGGCTGTGAACCCAAAAGACAAACGCTATGCCCAGTATGTCGGAAAAAAAATCATCCTGCCGATCGTAAACCGGGAAATTCCGATCGTTGCTGATGCGCGCGTGGACATGGAATTCGGCACCGGCGCGGTGAAAGTCACGCCGGCCCACGATGCCGCCGACTATGCCATCGGACTGGACCACCGCCTGCCAGCCATCAACATCATTGGCCAGGACAATACAATGACGAAAGAAGCGGGTGAGTATTACGGCAAAAGCGTGCAGGATGCTCGCCACGATATTTTTATCCGGCTGGAGGATGAAGAGCTGGTCGAAAAAACCGTTGACTACATCCACCAGCAGGCGCGGTGCGACCGGTGCAGCACACCGATTGAGCCGCTCATTTCCAAGCAGTGGTTCCTGAAAATCGCGCCGTTGGCCAAACCGGCGATTTCGGCAGTCAAATCCGGAAAGATCAATATTATACCCAAACGCTTTGAAAAGGTTTACTTCCATTGGATGAACAACATCCACGACTGGTGCATTTCCCGCCAGCTATGGTGGGGCCACCAGATACCGGTCTGGTACTGCCAGAAATGCCAGGAACCTGCTGCCAGCTCTGACAAGCCAAAAGCATGCAAAAAGTGCCGCGGCAAACAGTTTAAGCAGGAAGAAGACACGCTCGACACCTGGTTTTCCTCCGGCTTGTGGACGTTCTCAACGCTCGGGTGGCCGAAAAAAACCAAGGATTTAAAACTGTTCCACCCGACGTCGGTCATGGAAACCGGCTGGGACCTGCTCTTTTTCTGGGTTGCGCGCATGGTTATGCTGAGCCTGCATTTCACCCATAAGGTGCCATTCAAAACTATTTACCTGCATGGCATGGTCCTGGACAAGCACGGGAAAAAAATGTCCAAATCAAAAGGAACCGGCATTGACCCGATCCTGATGACCGAAAAATACGGAACAGACGCCATCCGCCTTTCGCTCGTGCTCGGCACTGCTCCGGGTTTGGACTATCGGCTGTATGAAGAAAAAATCGCCGGGTACCGCAACTTTATCAATAAACTGTGGAATGTCGCGCGGTTTACCCTTTCCCAGCCCGCGCCGAAAACCAAAAAGCTTGAGGCAAAAACCCTGGCTGACACATGGATCATGGGCAGGCTGAACCAGCTGGTTGCAGACGTTACAAAAAATATTGATAATTTTAAATTTTCTGAAGCAGGCACCGCACTCTATGACTTCCTTTGGCATGATTTTGCCGACTGGTACCTGGAAATTGCAAAGCATGAAAAAAATTACGGTGTGCTGCGTTCCGTTTTAACCACATGGCTCAAACTGGCCCACCCGTTTATCCCGTTTGTGACGGAAGAGATCTGGTCACGCCTTGCACATACCGGCAAAAATAACATGCTTATCGTCCAGGCCTGGCCGCACCCTGATAAAAAAACTTCCAACAATACCGCAAAAAAAGAATTTGCAATGTTGCAAGAATTTGTTACCGCCGCACGCAATATTCGTACTCAAAAAAAAGAACCCGCGAGCGATACAATAACTGCACATATTCAGGGAAAAGGAGAAAAACTCATTTTAAAAAATAAAAAGATTATCAGTCAACTTGCCAAAATCGACGTGACAACCAAGAATGGTTCTCAAATGACTCACTTTCACGCTGCGGGCGTAAACTGTTGGCTTGAGCTTTCCCGTGGCTCCGCAGTCGACCTTGAACGTCAAACTCGAGATATTTCTTCCTATATCCAAAGACTGGAGGAAAAACTTTCCAATAAAAATTTCACCGAACGGGCGCCGAAAGACGTGGTGGATAGGGAACGGCAGAAACTGGCTGAAGCACAGGAAAAGCTTAAAAAACTTTTGTAAATCCTACTCAATAACAAAAAACACCCTCGCCAACTAAGGATGTTTTTTGGATAAGCCTATTTTTTCAATTCAATGCAATCAAGGGTGGCCTGATACATATTGGCGCTCGTCTCCGTATTCCATTCCATGCTGACGGTATGCGTGCCTGCCGCGACAGAGAATAAAGCCTGTGTGGCCATAGTAGTATGGTTCGTATTGTCACCACCGGCCGTTCTCTGTATGCGCACGGTCCGCTGAATCAAAGTGCCATCCAGCAGCATCTGTACCCAAATGAACTCGTTATCATTCATTGTATCGCCATAACCACTCCACATGCAGAGCACGGTGCTTGCTCCTGTGGTGATTGACAGGGATTGCAGCGTATCAAATTCAGCCTCGGTTTTTATCGTATTAACGTCGGTTACCAAGCTGCTCTCCACTCCCTGCGTAACCGCATTGCTGTCAATATCTGCCGTAGTTACGGTGCTGTCGCTGATTTTGGCGCTGTTCACGGCACTATCAGCCATATCGCCGGTAGCGATTGTCCCATCGAGAATGTTCCCCGTACTCACAATGCCCGTTCCCGATAGTGATGTAGCTGCCAGCGCCCCGGTGGAAAGGGAATCTGTGGCCAGGGAACCGACCACCTCCATGTTATCATTGACAATCAGGGGCAGGGAATCGGCAGTGCCGGCGGTTGCGCCGCGGTAGATTCGGCCGTCAATTCTGACGTTGTCGCCGAAAGTGACAGGATTGTCGGCAGTGCCGGCGCCCGTCGTGTCATTTACGATTGTGCCATTGAAATACGTCACGCCTCCCGTGCCTTGCTTGCCTACGGTCAGGGAATCAAAAGCGCCGCTGGCGGCTTTCACCACACCGGCGGTCAATGCCATTGACGCGATAACTACCAACGCGATTATGAACTTCCTTCTCATAGTATCACCCCCTCTCATACTACGGATACGCGTATAGTATAAATCAATTGCCCCATTCCAGCAAAATGGCGATAAGAAAATCAATGAAAAAACAACTTGGGATAACTGCTCCCCGCCCGCTTTTTTTGCCCCGTGCCGGTCAACCAGCCAGTCTCGCGTTAACGTTTTAGCCGGAACTATCTACCGGCGAGCGCAAAAATTCTTCACTCTGTCGCTTTAAAAATTTCCTCCGGCGTTGTGATGCCCTGAGAAACCTTGAGAATGCCATCCTGCGCCATCGTCAGCATGCCGTGCTTTTTTGATATTGCCTGTATTTGGTACTCCGAAACCTGGCCAGTCAAGATGAGTTTCTCAATTTCTTCATTCATGGTTAAAATTTCAAAGATGCCGATGCGCCCTCGGTACCCGATTTGGCTGCACTCCACACACCCTTTCCCGCGGTAAAACTTGAACGAATCTCTCGTCAGGCTGCCGCGCAGATTCTCTGGCAGGGCATCGACCAGCTTGCCGACACGCTCCGCAATTTCAGGCGGCGGCGTATACTGCTCTTTGCAGCGCTCGCATATCTTCCGTACGAGCCGCTGCCCGACAATAACGTTGAGTGCGGGCGCAAGGAGGAAAGGCTTCACGTCCATTGAGAGCAAACGCGGTATCGCACCAGCGGCACTGTTCGTGTGCAGCGTTGAAAGCATGAGGTGCCCGGTGAGCGCTGCCTGAATTGATATTTCTGCTGTCTCGTGGTCCCGGATCTCGCCGACCATGACGATGTCCGGGTCCTGCCGGAGGACGGCCCGGAGGCCGCCTGCATACGTATAGTGCTTCTTGCCGCCGCTCCCGTCCATAATCATCTGCCGGATATCCTTCTGATCGCTCTCAGCCTGCTCATTCCCCTCAACCTGGCTCTGTGTAATGCCTTTCACCCGGTACTCAATGGGGTTCTCGAGTGTAATTATTTTCGTTTCCGGCTTATTAAGCTTCTTGACAACAGCGTAGAGCGTAGTCGTCTTGCCCGATCCAGTCGGTCCCGTCGTTAGAATCATGCCGTTCGGCCGGTCAATCTCTTGCTTAATAATGTCGAGGGCGTGCCCGACGAGGCCAATATCCTCAAGTTCAAGCCCGGTTGCCGACGACATGAGCAGGCGCATGACGATGCTCTCCCCGTAAGCGCTCGGCACGGTTGAAACGCGGACATCGATGAACTCGTCTGTCAGGTAGACGGTAAACCGCCCGTCCTGGGGGACATCGGTTACGTTGAGCTTGAGCTTGGCGAGCAGCTTGACGCGGCTGATAATCTTAGGCCACAGCTTTTTATCAATGATTGCCACGTCATAGAGCACGCCATCAATCCTGAAACGGACCTTGATGTCATCCTGCTCAGTCTCAATATGGATATCGGATGCGTTCGCCTTGAGCGCAGACGCTACCACCATGGTAAATAAATCCGAAGTCGATACGCGCTGTATCTGGTCGTTGAGATCGCGAAATGATCCAATCTTGCCGCGGTAGTTTTCGAGGTCCTCTCCTGTCAGCTCAATGCCCCCCTTGAATTCCCGGCGCTTCGGCAGCATGGCGTACAGCCTCAGCGCAGCCTCGAAGCTCCGCTCGGAGATGAGGTACACCTCTGCGCGGGCTTTTGTATCATTTTCAAGGCGCTGACGGAGGGCGTCGATGCCCCCTGCCCGCGGATTAACGCTGCCGATTCGTATCTCGGCATCGCCGAAAAAAAAGCAGACGGCTTTCAGCTCGCGGGCCTCCGCTTCCGGTATCAGTACCAAAGCTTCGGGGCTCACGGGAAAGCCCTTCAAGCTGATGTAGGGAAATCCTTCCTGGGAAGCGCGCTGCTGGGTAACCTGTTCTACTTTTTTTTCTTGTATGTCGTGAATTTTTGTTTGCAGCTTTTCCTCAACATCATCGGGACTAACCCGTATCCGTGCGCTTGCATCGTGGGACTGCTGGATGAGATCATCAATGCCCCTGTCAGTTTTACTCGTCAGGTCATTCATAGTTCACAGTATACCAGCTTTTCAGCATGCCGTAAATTAAAAAATTCCCTCCAACCGATGATCGGGCGCTTGCTTCCTTCCTGCGAGCTATTGGTTTTTTATGAATTCCCGGATGGTCGCCAACACCTCGGCTTCGACCTCAAGCAGCTGCCGGCGGTCAAATTTAAACTTGGTGAAATTCCGGGTTCCGGCGGGCTTATACTCCTTAAACAAGCGGAGGCCGTCAATTGATTTGATCGTATTAACGATGACCCGGATGCTGCCGCTGTTGCTTTCGTAAATGAGGACGATGATTTCGGCATCGGGCGTATTAACGATGAGTTCGTCTACAACACCTTCGAGCTCCCTCTCTCCAGCGCCCGATTTTTCAAAATCCTGGTTGTTGAGCAGAGACCAGACCAGCCTCCCGTCGAGGTCGGTTTTGAGGCGGGCGAGCGCGCGGCCCCAGAGCTTGAGCGTGCTGATCGTCTTCGTGCGGTAGAGGTGTTTGATGATATCGTCACGGCGCGCGCCGTTTTCAATGAGGAGGCTGCTGATCGCCAGTGACCGCGGCGTTACCGTGGTGCTCTGAAAGCTCTTTGTCTTCGAGATGATTCCGGTGAGGAGGCTTGTCGCGATATATTCGTCCATAGCGCCTCCATTGAGCTGCCTGATGAGCTCAAAAATAATTTCTGATGTCGAGGTCGCAACGAGATCCACGGAGTTGATTTCACCGAAGTATTCATTCGACGGATTGTGGTCAATGTTGATGAGTGGCGTATGGTAAAAAAATTCAGTATTGTCGTCGTAAATTTTCCCGAGGGACTCCAGGTTTGGAGAATCTAGGGTAATGATGAGGTCGTACTCATACGCCGATGCGGAAGTTGAAACGTCGCGTGGCTCGAAAAAGCCATCTTTCGGAGTTACGTATATGTTGAGCTTGCTGTTGTTACTAATATCGTAGCTCAGCTCACGAACCTTCGTGCGTGATAGGTCGAGGGTGATGATGAACTTTCTCAAAGCTGACAAGTCTGAATGGATCTCCCCGCTCTTCGGCAAGAACTGGTGGGAGGGAGGGAGGCTGAATTCATTGCACACGACCCTTACCTTTTTATTAACTTTTTCGAGCGCCAGAAAAAGCCCCAACCCTGAAGCAACCGCATCGGTTGAAGGATTTTTTGGCAGCACAATAACAATATTGGCGCTTTTTTTAATTAAATCAATTGACTGTTGTGCTTCCGTCCGTTCCATACCCGTACCGTATCACACGGGTGATCTCAAAATTTAATAGGTTAGTATACTGTACGCCGATCCTGCTGTCAAGTTTGGCACCATCAGCAATTTTAAGTACAATGCAAGTATGAAAAAAAATACCTCCTCTGAAAAAGAAACAGAATTATTTGGGCTTGCCTTAGCCAAAAAAACTCATGGAGGCGCCATATTCGCCCTAACGGGTGACCTCGGTGCCGGCAAAACGTGCTTTGCGAGAGGCTTTGCGCGCGGTCTCGGCATCACGTCTGCAATCCAGAGCCCAACGTTTATCCTCATGAAAGTGTACCCTGTCCATGCCAGAAGCGCAAAAAAATTCTGCCACGTGGACCTTTACCGGCTTAAGCACACTGGCGATGTGATAGACATCGGCCTCGGGGAACACTTAGGAAAACGCGACACCATTACGATCATCGAGTGGGCAGATAAAATCAGTGCGATGCTCGCGCCTTATCCGCGTACCGAAATCCGCTTCTCGCTCGCTGGCCAGCACACGAGGACGCTCATTATTACAGAAAAGAGCGGCAGAGAATAGCCGCCCATGCCAAGCACGCTGGCCGGGTTCTACGTTGCAGGGACCGCCCGCTTCAGCGGCACTTTTTTTTGGTCCTGAACGCGGACAGTGCCGTCTTCGATAACCATCCTCTCATTCGTGATGGAGACAACTTGTTCGCTGTTCACGAGCAACTCGCGCTGCAGTATCCCCCTGATGATATCTCCCGGCCGCACGTGGTACCGTACGATGCGCTGCAGCTCCGGATCAACTTCAAAGTCAGCAACCTTGCCGACGTGGTCATCAGACTGCGTATATACCGGAAGCCCTATGATCGTATCTTTTGAGAGAATCATTTCGATATGACAGCGGGAGTTTCACCGTCCGCCGGACTATCCTTTTTCATAACATACCACTGCTGCGCCACCATGAAAAGAGTTGAAACGAGCCAATACAGCGTGAGTCCCGCAGGGAATTGAATCCCGAAGAAAACTGTAATGATAGGCATAAAATACAGCATCTGCTTGTTGAGGTTCGCAGCCATACCCTCGTCCTTCGCCCCCGGAACCCTTGGGGGCTTTTTTGCCTGAATCATCTTTGCCTGCCAAAACTGCGCTGCCCCCGCGAGAATCGCGAAAATAAAATTGCCCTTCTGCGATAGGTCAAAAATTCCTAAAAAAGTCGGGTCAATCGCCTGGGACGTAAAAATATCGCGGAGCGGAGCGTACAGGTGTTCAAGATTTTCCGCGATCAGTATCCCTGTTGTCGGATCAGTTTGCGCAACGGAAAAAAACACGCGATACAGGGCAATGAGTATCGGCAGCTGGAGCAGGAGCGGAAGGCAGGAAGAAAAAGGATTTACCTTATTTTCTTTATAAAATTTCATGAGCTGCCTGCCAAGCTCCTCCTTATCATTTTTATACTTCTCCTGGATCGCCTTCATCTTTGGCTGAGTCTGTTGCAAATTTTTCTGGGCGCGGATCGACGAACGGGAGGGGATATAGAGCAGGAGTTTAATGAGTACGGTAATAATGATGATGGAAACGCCGAGGCTCGGAATGTAATTATAGATATACAGCAACCCATTGAACAGAGGTTCAAATAGAACGAGATAGTAGAGATCAACAATCATACAACGTAATCGTTAAGAAATGGGGTCGTATCCCCCTCGGTTAAACGGATTGCACCGGATGATGCGCCTGATGCCCTTCCAGCTCCCCCGGAAAACACCGAAGCGCTCAATGGCTCGGTACGAATACTCCGAACAGGTTGGATGAAAACGGCAGAACCCATAGGGGTGCCGTGCAGAATAAAACCCATGATCTGGCGAGAGCGTTCCCTGGTACAACCGTATGAGCCGGAGGGCAACGCCGCGGACTACTGCAGCTGTTCGTTTCATAAGAGTACCCGTGCTTTTTTTAAAACCTGGACTACTTCATGCTCCATATTTTCTGAGGACAGCCCAACCAGTGGAGTGCGGGCGATAAAAACCACATCGAGCCCGCTGCGGACGCTATCGACGTACTTTCCGGCAGCCACACGGAGCTGTCGCTTGATCCGGTTCCGTACGGTAGCCCGCTTGCTGACCTTCGTGCTTATACTGAAGCCAAACCGCGTTGCGGCATTTCTGCTCCTTAGTACCTTTACGACTATCCCACGCCCGTGAACGGTGCTGCCTGCCGCATGAACGCGCCGCCAGTCCTCAGTGCTCGATAACCGGTGGATGCGGGGCAGCATTGCTACAATGAAAGTTTTTTTCTTCCCCGGGCCCTGCGCCGCTTCAGTATCCGCTTACCCCCGGTCGTCCGAGAACGCTTTCTAAAGCCATGCGTCTTTTTTCGGTACCGTTTCTTTGGCTGGAGAGTTCTCTTCGGCATAAGGATTTTTATTGGAGAATAATTGAGTGCCTAGAGTATAGCAACAAACAAACACCCGGTCAACGAATTTTTTCTGTCCGCATGCTATGAACATCTTATACACATAATATGTACCTCTACGGTATATGTTCGCCCGTGCCTTTGTGGTAGGATTACTAGTACCAATTTTTTAACCAATTCCATGGACACTGAACAGCTGTGGAGTGCGGCACTTGGAGAACTTGAGCTAGCACTCAGCAAAGCAAACTTCACAACGTGGTTTAAGAATACCTTCATCCTATCCCACGAAGACACGAAGGTTGTTATTGGCGTTCCAAATGCATTTACAAAAACGTGGCTCGAAAATAAATACCACCATAAAGTGCTCGAAGCGCTGCAGCACGCCACGCAGGGAAAAGTTGCCGAGGTAAGCTATCGGGTCGAATCAAAACAACGGGCTGCGGAAACGCACCGTGCCACCGCCGGGCCGGCAGAACCAGTTGTAATACCGTCCAAAAAAATGGAATCGGCTCCCCCGAAAAACGGATTTGGGCTGAACGCCCGCTATGTATTCAGCACGTTCGTCGTCGGAAAAAGCAATGAGCTCGCCCACGCAGCCTGCCAGGCAGTCGCGCAGCGCCCGGGCGAAGTATACAACCCGCTCTTCCTCTACGGCGGCGCCGGGCTTGGGAAAACCCACCTCCTCCAGGCAATCGCGCACGAGGCGCTCAAGAAGACGCCGGGGAAAAAGGTGATCTATACGACGTGTGAAAAATTTACCAATGAATTTATACGGGCAATCAGCCAGGGTGGCAGTGAAAAATTTAAAGACTCATACCGAACTGCTGACATTCTGCTGATCGACGACATCCAGTTCCTCGCGGGAAAGGAAGGCACGCAGGAGGAATTTTTCCACACCTTCAATACGCTGCACCAGCAGAACAAGCAAATTGTCCTCAGCTCAGACCGCCCGCCGAAAGCGATTCCTGCACTCGAAAACAGGCTCGTCTCACGGTTCGAGTGGGGGATGATCGCCGATATTGCCCAGCCTGACTACGAAACGCGAATGGCAATTCTCCGTGCAAAATGCAAAGAAAAAAAATACTCCCTGCCGCAAGAAATCATTACCCTCATCGCAAATAAAGTGCAAAGTAACGTGCGTGAACTCGAGGGAGCGCTCAACCGCATCATCGCATTCCACGAACTCAACAGCGCGGCGCCGACCGCCGATTCAGTCAAGGCAATGCTCTCCAGTATTTCGAGCCAGCAGAAACGGGAGGGCGCAATCACCGTTAAACAAATTATCAATACCGTTGCCGATTTTTTCGACATTACCATCGACAATCTGGTTGGCAGCAGCAGAAAAAAAGAACTGGTCGTGCCCCGCCAGATTACCATGTACCTCATGCGTGAAGAAGCAAAATGCTCTTACCCGACGATAGGGCATGAGCTCGGGGGGCGAGACCACACGACCGCCATGCATGCGTATGAAAAAATCAAAAACCTGCTCGAGGAAGATGAAAAGATACGGCAAGACATTAATCTTATCCGGCAGCGGCTGTATAACAAGTAGCTTGTGTGTTGATAATTGATATGGGACCGCTGTACAATGTGTGGACGCGTAAAGCACATATCAACAGCCCCTCCTGCCCCTGTAATAAACCACCCACAATCGGCGCCCAACACATACACCGCCCATCACCCCACACCACACACACAGTAAAAAAAATTAAAACTTTTACCCCAACAAGAGCAGCCCTCAATCAACCCTCACGGCAACCTATACACTTTTCCACTCCTCTACTATTACTACTACTCTTCTTTAAAAAAATATTATTACTACTATGAAGGTAATTTGTACACAAGAAAATTTATCCAAAGGGTTGCAGCTTGTAAGCCACGTCGCGAGCAAGAATGTTTCCCTCCCGATTTTAAGTAACGTACTTCTCCGGGCCGAACGTGGAGGGCTCACCCTCCAAACCACAAACCTCGAGCTTGGAGTGACGTGCGTTGTCCGCGGGAAGGTTGAACAAGAGGGCTCTTTTACCGTTCAGGGAAAAACACTTAACGACTACATTAATCTGCTTCCGAATGAAAATGTAACACTCGAGCTGGCGGAACAAAATTTAAAAATCGGGTGCCGAGATTCAAAAACGGTTATGAAAGGGGTTGATGCTACTGAATTTCCGCTTATTCCTGAAGTTGAAGCAAAATATACGCACGGAATTGATGCGCAAATTCTCAAAGAGGCGTTGGACTCTGTTGCGTTCGCAGTCGCTTTTGATGAGACGAGGCCTGAAATCAGCGGCATTTACTTTGATTTCAGTAAAAATACCCTCACGGTTGTGGCAACGGACAGTTACCGTCTGGCGGAGAAAAAAGTTGAAGTTAAAAATACCAGCGGCATTGATGCTTATCACATCATCGTGCCAATCAAGACGGTGCAAGAGCTCATTCGCGTGCTCGGTGAAGAATCTGGGCCTGTTGAGATCCAGAGTAACGAGAACCAGGTTCGCTTCTCGCTGAACGGCGTGAATTTAACATCACGGGTGATTGAGGGGCAGTATCCTGATTATGAGCAGATTATTCCACGCGAACACCAGACGCAGGCAACGGTTGGCACGAGAGAATTTACCAATACCATTAGGCGGGCGAGCCTTTTCTGCAAGCCCGGCGGGAATGACATTGTACTCGCTTTTTCACCAGCCAAGTCGGAGATACTCGTATCAGCCACCAACCTGCAGGTCGGGGAGAGTGAGGCGCGGCAGGAGGCGTCGATAAAGGGCGGGGAGAACAGCATTATCTTTAATTATCGGTTTTTACTCGACGGGCTGCAGAACATTAAAAGTAGCGAGGTAATACTTGAGCTCAACACGAACGCAACACCAGGGTTGCTTAAGCCGAAATCTGGCGGAGACTATACCTATATCATTATGCCGATCAAGCAGTAGAAGAATAGTACGAACCATATACAACAGGCCCCTCACGGGGCCTGTTGTTAGTGGTTGGGGCGCAATTTAATCTGAGGTGTTCGTGTTCACGGTATTCGTATTGATTGTCGTGCCGGAAGCGCTCGGGAGATAATTGATGGTGATGGTATCGGAGCGCGTGTTGCTGATGTCATCGAAGATGTCGGCTTTGATATCATGGAATCCAGCCTTTGTATTCTCGGGAAGCGTGAGGGTCAGCGTATAGGGGCTCGTTTTTGTGGATCCAATCAGCTTGCCGTCGAGCGAAAAGGTGATTTCCTTGATTGTCCGCGGTGAGGTTGCTTTCGCCGACACCGTCACCGTTACGTTTCGTGCAGTGAGAGTTGCATTTTTTTTTGGAGCAGTGATGCTGACTGTTGGTTTATTTTTGTCAGAACGCAAGTTGCAATCTTCTTCGGCAGGGATGTTTTCGACGTAGCCATTTTCTGCCGCCCAGCGGGCAACGGGTTCTTCCCAGCGGACGTATTGCGGATCGACGGTCGGATCTGCCGGCACAGGACCGAGCGGGTTATTGCGGTCAACGTAGTGGAGTATCGTGTGCACGGTGCGGAACGTTTTCTCTTCTTGAAATTCTTTGGGGTAGGTATCGAGGCACGAGTTGGGAATTACCTTGCCGGTTGTGGAATCTACCGTCAGGGTGACTCCGCCTTCCAGTTCGCCCCGTAGGATTGGCTTATCCGGCTGCGTGATGGTGGGGCTATTGAAGGGTTCTGCCGGGCCGCCGACCGTCCGTTTCATGAATTCGCGCCAGATCGGTGCGGCAACGATGGATCCGTCGGCGCCGCGCCTCATTTCTGAGTTATCATTGTTCCCCACCCATACGCCCGTAGCTATGGACGGCGTGTACCCGAGCGTCCAGGCATCTCGGTAATCGTTTGTTGTGCCGGTCTTGGCCGCAACTGGCCGATCAGGAAGCGTGAGGTAGTTGCTGGAGCCGAAGATGTAAGCGCGCGCGCCGTTGTCTGACAGTACGTTGTTGAGCGTCCGGACGGCTTCTTTGTCGAACACCTCCTCCTCGCGCTCCTCGTACTCCTCAAGTATCTTGCCGCCGCTATCCTCAACGCTGAGGATAGCGGAAACAGGGTGGCGTATCCCCTCGCGGGCAAAGGTTGCGAATGCTGATGTATGTTCGAGCAGCGTAACCTCACCGCCTCCGAGTACGAGGGAGAGCCCGAAACGGCTGCGGTCCTGGAAGGTGCTGTATCCAAACCGTTCTGCGATGTCGAGCACGTTATCAATGCCGGCGAGGTAGAGCGTTTTCACGGCTGGAATGTTGAGCGAGCCTGCCAGGGTGTTCCGCATGGAGAGCGGGCCGTGTTCCACGAGGTCGTAGTTTTTCGGTTCGTAATCCTGTGCGTCTGTCTTAAACTTCGTCACGAGGTCGAATAAGATGGTGTCCGGCGTATATCCCTTTTCAAATGCGGCAAGGTAGACGAGCGGTTTGAGTGAAGACCCCGGTTGGCGGGGCCGCAGCGTGACATTGACATTGCCGTCGATGGTGTCGTCAAAGTAGTCTTTTGAACCGACCATCGCCAGGATCTGACCCGTTTTGGTATCGAGGCTCACGAGCGCGGCATTGCTTGCATTATAGTTGAGGTAGTTTTTTTCGGCATACTCGCGGATTACCTCTTCGGCAACCCGCTGTTTGTCGATATTGAGCGTGGTGATCACCTTGAGGCCCCCCTGTTCAATAACCTTTTCCCCGTACCGAGTGCTGAGCTGTTCCCGGACGTACATGACAAAGTGGGGCGCCGTGATATTCTCGTATTGAGGCCTCATGCGTTCAAGTATGTTGTCCTTTTTGGCTTCTTCCGCCTCCTCGGCAGTTATGAATCCCATTTCTACCATCTCGTTGAGCACGAGGTGCAGCCGAGTGGAGAGCTCTTCGGTATGGTTTCCGTACGGGGAGTAGTACGTCGGGCGGTTCGGGATCGCAGCGAGGAATGCCGCTTCAGAGAGCGTAACGTCATGAATCGACTTGCCGAGGAATGTCTGGGCAGCGGCCTCCACCCCGTAGAGCGTTGATCCGAAGGGGATCTCATTGAAGTAGAGCTGGAGTATTTCGTCTTTGGTGAGCTTTTGCTCGAGCTGGTAGGAGAGTACGAGCTCTTTGATTTTTCTCGTGTATGAGTGCTCAGAGGTGAGGATCGCATTCTTTACGAACTGCTGGGTGATGGTAGAGCCGCCGCGCTGTGGGCAGAGGCCGCCGAGATTTCCGAAGATCTCATGGCAACCCGCCTTGATAATTCCCGGGAGGTCAAAGCCCTTATGCTCGTAAAAGTCCTGGTCTTCCATGGCGATTGTTGCCTGCCTCATAAGCTCGGGGATGTCCTCGAGCTGGATGAGCGTGCGTTTTTCGTCGCCGTGAATTTCGTAGAGGAGCGTCACGCCGTCGCGGGCATAGATTTTTGTGCTCTCGGCAACCGTCCGCTCGATTATTTTATCGGGATCGGGAAGATCGCGTGAGTACCACGCAAAGACGCCGATGCCGCCGATGATTCCGGCTCCAACGAGTATGCCGCACACCATGAGCGTGCGTTTTGCTACGCGTTTCCACTTCGGTCCGGACGGTTTCCGAGCCGCATCCTGCCTGCGCCGGACACGGCCGGCGGCGCGTTCACCGATTTTTCGAATGCGGAAAGTTGGTTCCTTGAGGTGTGGGATCGGCATAGTCTATGCGGTTACCTTGTGTTGCGTCAGGAGCGCTGCTCCGATAACGCCAGTGCCGTACCCGAGCTCGGATACGGTGATGGGTATTTTTTTCAGTTCAGGGTAGATGAGGCATTTCCTGGCAGAACGGATGGCTGGATGTATGAGCGGCCGGATGCTCGACAGCCCGCCGGTAAGCACAAGGATATCGGGGCTGAATAGGTGCAGTGTGTTTGCAATGCCGATGCCGAGATCGTGGGCCATGGCGGCGAGTATGGCGTTCGCATGGCGGTTGCCAGCACGCGCCCGTGCAACGATTTCGTATGAGGTGAGGGTTTTTCCGGTGCGTTTGCGGTACAGTTTTACCATTGCAGTGCCGGAGGCGAGCGCTTCAAAGTGGCCGCGCTGACCGCAGCTGCACCACGGCGATGTTGCTGCAATAGCTATATGCCCGAGTTCAGTTGTATTGCAACCAGTCCGGTAGAGCCGCTTGTCAATTACGAGGCCGAATCCGATGCCGGTGCCGATTGCCATGACGGCGACGGTGCGGAATTTTTTTCCGGCCCCGACCGTCGCTTCGGCGAGCGCGCTCGCATGGACGTCGTTATCGATTGCTACGGTAACCCTGTACTTCTTTTCGAGGAGCTGTTTCAGGCGGACACCGTGCCAGTCCCGCGCTAGGTTATGCCCCCGCGTGACAACACCTTTTTCAGCATTGACGAGCCCTGTTGTGCCGATCCCGATTGCCCGCACCCGGTTCGAAAAAAAATAATCGATGCTCGTGCCCATGCATTTGAGGATGTTCTTTTTGGTTTTTTTGCCGATTAAAAATTGTTTGCTCTGCCTGAGCACACCGTTTGGGCCAACAAGCCCCGCCTGAATTTTTGTTCCGCCTACGTCGACGCCGATCGTGTACGTACCCATAGCGTAAAGCATTTAACCTTCCTATTATAACAAAAAGCGGGTATAATAGGAATGCACTAAACGTTATTTTATGAATCAGAAGGAAAAGAATCAAGAGCTGCTCACGCGAGGCGTTGCTGAAGTGATCGTCAAGAAAAGTTTGCAGAAAAAGATCGAGAGCGGCGCAAAGCTCCGCGTTAAGCTCGGCGTCGATCCGACCGCACCGCATCTGCACCTCGGGCATACCGTCGTCCTCAGAAAGCTCAAGCAATTCCAGGAGCTCGGGCACCAAGTCATTTTTTTAGTGGGCGATTTTACCGCCCGCATTGGAGATCCATCGGACAAGTTATCGGCACGCAAGCCGCTCGAGGGGAAGGAAATACAGAAAAACTGGGAAACGTACAAGGAGCAGGTCGGGAAGGTGCTCGACCTCCGGGAAGTCGAAATACGGTTTAACAGCGAGTGGCACCAGAATATGGATTTTGCCGAACTCTTTCAGCTCACGAGCTTGTTTACGGTTAACCAGATGCTTGAGCGTGATATGTTTGAAAAGCGGATGGAGGCCGGTAAACCGCTGTGGATCCATGAGATGCTGTACCCGATACTGCAGGGGTATGATTCGGTTGCGCTCAGTGCGGACGTCGAGCTCGGCGGGACGGACCAGACGTTCAATATGCTCGCCGCACGGACGATACAGCCGACGTACGGGCAAGACCCGCAGGATATTATGACCGTTGACTTGCTTGAGGGAACCGACGGTAGTGAGAAAATGAGCAAGAGTATTGGCAATACGATCGATCTTACTGATACGGCGGGTGAGATGTTCGGGAAGACCATGTCGATTCCTGACAGCCTCATCGTGAAGTATTTTACGCTCTGCACCGGCGTGCCGCTCACGGAGATTAACTCAATTGCACAGGAGATGAAACGGGGGGCAAATCCGCGCGACTATAAGGTACGGCTCGCCCGCGAGCTGATCGCGATGTACCACGGCATCGCGGCTGCCGATAAGGCGGAAGCGGAATTCACCCGCGTATTCAAGGAAAAAAAAGCGCCCCGGTCAATGCCCGCGTACCAGCTGAAAAAAGAGGGCAGCTATTCGCTTATCGATATTATCACTGAAACGGGGCTCGCCCCATCGAAGAGCGAGGCGCGGCGCTTGATTGAGCAGGGTGGGGTCCAGTTCGACGGCATGCAGATTACGGATTGGAAGAAGAAGGTGCGCGTCACGGGCGGAATGGTACTGCAGGTTGGCAAGCGCAAGTTTCTCAAATTTACCTCTGGGGAGTAGCGGAAGCATGCAACTACATCCAGCCTGTCGGTCTTGACGCGAAGTTTTGCGTACGGCGGGAAGGGCGACTGAACGGCGGACACAGGGCGAAGATGGGCAATGCTTCCGTATGCAGCGCCACCGGGCAGGAGAGTGTGCAAGCTGCAGTCTTATTCATTGCGGTGTTAATTTGGTATACTGAGCGCATGAATAATACGGCGAAAACATACACCAAGCTCGGGAAGCAGTATCTCGATGATATCGCAGACCTTGCACCCGCCGAGCGCGAAGAGTTTATTCGGCGCCTGCCGAGAGGCAGTGCGGTGCTCGACGTCGGGTGCGCCGGAGGAAGAGACAGCGGAGCGTTTGTTGAGAGCGGTTTTCAGGTCGTTGGCATTGATTTGGTCGGTTTGTTTTTATCGGAAGCGCGCAAGCGCGTGCCTGCGGCAACGTTCCGCATGATGGATGTTTGTAAACTCGACTTTCCGGATGAATCGTTCAACGCCGTGTGGGCGAATGCGATTCTTATGCACGTGCCTAAAAGAGACACCCTACGGGCACTCAAGGAGCTGCAGAGGGTGTGTAAGCCGTCCGGCTTGCTCCTCGTACGGGTGAAGCATGGGCAGGGGGAGAGAGCAGTGGCAGATAAACTGTCACGGGGCGTGAACCGCCTGTTCAGCTTTTTTACCGAGGATGAGCTGTCTCAATTAAGTGAGCAAGCGGGATTTACGGTTGAGTCGGCTGCGCTTGTTGAAGACGGCGCTGGCAGGGACGGAGTGCGGTGGGTCAGTGTGTGGGCGGTGAAGCGGTAGCGCAGAGAGGGTTTATTTTTTCATGGTGGGTTTGTCTGTAAAAAAATGCAGCCCCCGACAGGTGCCGGGGTTGTTTCTCTCTGCTGGTAAATGGCACGTTACTTGCCTCGGTAGAATTTTGCGGCGTCTTCAGGAGCCACTGAGTTGATGATAATCCTCGAGCCGAGCTCTACGCCAGCCCAGGTGTCACGGCGCGGGCACACCCGAAGGTAGAAGTACTCTCCTTGGTCGGTGATCGTCTGGTGCATGTAGTAGTTGTACGGCAGGCCGAGCTGGTTTACTTTTTTGATGATGTGGCGAAGCGCGTGCGCCACGGACTTGAGCTCTTCTTCTTCGAGCAGGGAGATGTTGTCAACCTGCCGCTTCGGCACGATCCACGCTTCATAGTTGTATGAGGAGGCGTACGGGCAGAATGCCGTGATGTACTTGTTGCTGAAAATGTTCCGCGGCCCCTTCGCCTCATCGCGGGCAAGTTTTGCGTAGTATGAGGTGCCGTGGAGGATGCTATACTTTCGGGCGCGCGCCAGCTTATTGACGATGTGGCTCGGTACAAAACCTGCCGCTAAGATCTGTGAGTGTGCGTGCACGAGCGAAGCGCCAGCCTTACCGCCGTGATTCTTGAAGATAATGATGTACTTGACCTTTGGATCTTTTGAGAGCGCTTGTGTCCGCGCCACATAGGATTTCAGCACGCGGTACACGTGTGGCTCAGAGAATTCCGCCATCTCCTTGTTGTGGTGGGGTGTCTCGATAATGACTTCCTGGTGGCCGTACGCATTCGGATTTTTTTCGTGCACGAATGGAAAAATATTTTTGATGACCTTGATTTCCCACCACTGGTCGGGGCCCTCTTGGTACAGCGGCGGCTGGGACATCATTACCGTTTCCTGGCAAAAGGGGCAGTCTTTGGACTTGACCGGGACATCGTGGGGTTTTGCGGTGTCGTGCGGGCGTTTCGTCCGCTTCGGGGCGATGATAATGAAGCGGTCATGGATTTCATCAACGCGGATTTCACTGCGGATAAGCGGCACCTCAACCTCGCGGAGTTTGGGGCGTTTTGGAATTGTTGTCTTTTTTACAGCTTTTTTTCTAGGCATCTGGGTTAACTAAATGAGTATAGAGCTTGATGTACGCACTGGCGGAGTGGTCCCACGAAAAGTCCTTTTGCATGATCCGTTTGACCACAGTGTACCACGATTTTCGGTCGCTATACAGTTTAATGGCGCGCGTGAGCGCGGCGAGAAAGTCTTTCGTATCGTACGGGCCGAATACGAAGCCTTCGCCGCCGCTGGAGCCGCCGTTCCAGTCAGCGACGGTATCCTTGAGCCCCCCGGTCGCCCTGACGATGGGCAGCGTGCCGAACCGCATTGCAATCATCTGCCCGAGCCCGCACGGCTCGAAGCGGGACGGCATGAGGAATGCGTCTGATCCGGCGTATATCTGCTGGGCGAGCGCGGCGTTGAATTCGATATGCACGGACGTTTTCTCGGGGAATTGTTTTGCGATCGACAGCATCATATTTTCGTACTTTTTTTCGCCGGTGCCCAGCACGACGAACTGCACGTCGTGTTCAAAGAATTTTTCAGCTACTTCGTAGATGAGGTCGACGCCCTTCTGGTCGACGAGCCGTGAGACAATGCCGAAAAGCGGCACGTCACCGCGTACGGGCAGTGCGCAATGTTTCTGGAGCGCAGCCTTGCACTTTGCTTTTCCGGAAAGGTCTCCGGATGAGTACGGCACGGCGATTCGTTTATCGGTTTCCGGATTGAAGCTGTCGACATCGATTCCGTTGAGGATTCCAGTGAGGTCGTCAGCGCGTTCGTTTAAGTCGTTGTTGAGGCCGCATCCGTATTCCTCCGTGAGAATCTCCCGTGCGTACGTCGGGCTGACCGTATTGATGTAGTCGCTCGCGAGGATTGCCTGGCGTAAGCTGGAAATGTGCCCGTCCTGCTGGCGCTGCAGCGTGGGATAATCGCCAGCCGTGATTCCGAGAATGTGAAATATCGTTTGGGCTTCGTGCCATCCCTGGTGGGCGAGATTGTGAATCGTGAGGAGTGTCTTAATGTTTTTCAGCTTCGGGTCGTTTCGTGCGAGGATTTTCAGCAGGACGGGGATCATGCCCGTGTGCCAGTCGTTGCAGTGGATGAGATCGGGGTACCAGCCAAGCGACTCAAAGAGCGAAAAGCATGACCGCGCGAAAAACGTAAAACGTTCGGCTTCCCGATTCGGGTTGTCGGACGGCCCTGCGGTATCAAAGTATACCCCGTTCTGGCCGAGGTAGTGATAGTTGTCGATGAGGTAGATTGGGACGTCGCTCCCGGGCAGCGGCGTTTGGAATATGCCGATCGATTCTTCCGTGCCATTGAATGGAACCGGGATGCCCTCGGCGATTGGCGTTGATGGGTACTTTGTGTTATCAATGCTCCCGTATTTCGGTAGCGCAATCCGCACATCGATCCCTCCGTGCTTGAGCGCTTTTGGGAGCGCGCCGACGACATCGCCGAGGCCGCCCACCTTGGCGAGCGGGTTGAGCTCGGCGCCGACAAAGAGAACTTTGAGCTGTTTCATATTTTTAAATAATTGTTAGATGGCAGGTACCTGTTCTTTGAGTTTTTCGTAGATTGAGTACGGCACTGAGAAGTAGTCCCACTGGCACCGGATTGCCTCGTGCTTGGTAAAATTAATGTCTCCATGGTAGTCGCTGCCGCCTGTGATGAGGAGCCCATGGGCGAGTGCGAAGCTCTGGTAGTGTTCAATCTGGTGCCAGCTATGGTATGGGGAGAGCACCTCAATGCCTTCGAGGCCGGCATCAATGAGCTCGCGTATCAGCTTATCCCCGTCGTAGTTGAGCTGCTGTCCCGGGTGGGCGAGCACAGCGAATCCTCCTGATTTTCGTACGATCGCTATTGCTTCATCGGTCGGCAGTTCTGATACGCGGAGTGCGGCGGGTTTGTCATAACCCATGAAGTATTTCACTTTTCCAAAGAAATCCTGCTTGTCCGGGGGGAGCTCTCGCTGCATTTTTTTGATATTTTTTTGGTACCGCTCGAGCTCCCTGATGACGTGCAATACGCCGCGGTTTACCGCGGGACCGTTAAAGATAGCGGTTTCATCGAGCGTGAAGCCCTGCTCCTGGAGGCTGTGAATCGACTGTCGCACATTGTGTTCATTATCTTCCTGGAGTTTCCGGAGCGCACGGGAGAGCTCCGTGTCGCCGAGTTCAAAACAGTAGCCGAGCAGGTGGAGGTTTTGGTTACGGTACCGGGTGTATATCTCAACTCCCGGAACAACGTGGATGCCGAATTCATCCGCGCATTCGATTGCCTCATCGATGCCATTGATTCCATTGTGGTCGGTCAGCGAAAGTACCGCAGTGCCGTTCTCTTCCGCACGCTTCATGAGGCTGCTGCATGAGCGGTCGCCGTCCGAGTAGTGTGAGTGGGTATGGAGATCAATTGTTTGTTCCATAGTTATGGCTTACGGTATCGTTTTTTGAGCATCGCCGTCAGCGTAACGCCGGAAAAGCGTGCGAGCTCCCTGAAGTCCCGTTTATCCGGGTAGTAGTTGAACCCGATGACGTTGAATACGGCTTGGACAAACACGGTCGCATTCCACAGCTCGTCAAAGTTTTTAAAACCGCGGTACTGCCGTTTAAATTTACTGTGGAGGGAACGCTGCCAAGCGGAATGGCGTGAAGCGCGCATCCAGACGGTCACCACGTCCTTCATGATTGAAGCCCAGCCGACGTTTTCCCAGTCGATAATTTTTGGCCGTCCGCCGGCTTCGAGCATGTGGGGTGCATACAGCTCCTGGTGCGCGAGGACCCGGCGGGTAGTGCGGTACACCGGCCCGTACCGCTTGAATTCCCGCCGGATGAGCAAACCGGCGTTCGGCCACCGGATAAACGATTCCACCAACGGGAGGTTCGGGCCGATGAACTGCCAGAGGTAGTTCAGCGTCTGCGGCGCGTACAGGAGCCTCTTGAAGTTTGACGGAAGGTCTTTTTCCCGGATGCTGTGGAGTTCCCTGAGGAGATTGAGCAGCCACCGCTGCCGGTCTTCCGTGAAGAAGGAAGGGACGAAGCGGATGTTGCCGCCGTTAATATTTTGCGGCTTACCGCCGACGTATTCGCGTATGTACCAGGCTCGCGGGCCGATCTCTGAGCTTAAAATGAGAGGAGCGCTTTGCCGGAGGAGCTTGTGCGGCGAGCTATTGATGTAGCGCAGGAAAAGGATCTCGCGGGCGAACTTCTGGTTAGTCAGGTGGTCGCAGGAGCGGGGGTATATGCTGGTTTTGAACAGCGCTTGTTGCCCGTCTTTTTTCCCGACCGCAATGTAGTACCGGCTTCCGAACTTGATTTTTTTGATGGGGATAAAACGTTCGCCCCTGTGCAGTTCCCTGATTACCCGGCGTGCGCGTTCACGGTGCCGGCGTTTCGTAGCGGTAGTGCCTTTGATCATAGCTATTTTCTGGTGATCAGGTCTTTCTTTTCCTTGAGCTCTTTGATCCGGTTCCGAATCTGCGCGGCGCGTTCATACTCCTGCGTCCTTGCCGCCTCGTGCATTTGTTTTTCCAAGTTGCCGACCATGCTATTGAATTCAGCTTCGGGTATGTAGGGTATGTCGGTCGTTATGCGCTGCGTCACGTCCTCGTCTGCAAGTTTTGCGAGCGTGTCAACCTTGCCCGACCGCTGCCAATCGAATGCGGTGAAAATGATGCGCCGGTAAAGCTCCTCGGCGCGTTTTTTTTCAGCCGGGCCTACCGCCGCGGCCTGTACGACGAGGTTGAGATCCCGCGCGCCCGCCTCAATCATTTCGATGCTCCACCACGGCATCGCCGAAGCCCACCAGTACTGGTCTGAATGGAGCGCACGGTCGAGCAGGGAACGCGTCGTCGGGTAGCTTTTCGCGGTTTTTTTCATCGCATCGACGCTCTGTATCGCGAGATTCGTGAGTTCCCACTGCATCGCGTGGATTTCATTATCTTTATCCTGCCATCTGGAAAACGGAGTATTGCGTTCAATGTCCCGCTTCATGAGAGCCCATGAGGACGGCCGCGGATCCACTGAAGATCGTTTGGTGAAGTGGTCTGGCAGCTCTGAGAGCGTGACGGAGGTGAGTTTTTTATTTTCATACAGGTCAAAAAGGAGCTGCTCGAGCCCGGGACGGTGGTGTCCAAACGTTTCGCCGTCCATTGCGGTTACGAGATATTCATTACCGCCAACGCGGGTTCCGAGGAGCTGGATGAGCATGTCACTCGTGAATACGCTCATGCCGATTTCAGCGGAGAGGATCCTGAAGCTCGCTTCACGTTCACGGAAAAAAATGAAGAAATCATCGTGGCCTCTGAGCGTGTAGATTTGCGACCAGTCGATTTTTTTTAGATCGCCGGAATGTGCGAGCTCGTCGAGGATGAGCCATCGGAAACCCATGGAGGCGGCGATATCGCCGACTTTTCTGTCGTACGCCATCTCGGGCGGGAAGAATCCAGCCGGAGCGTACGCCGCGCCGAAGAACTTTTTATTTGTTTCCGTGTTGAGCTCAATTTGCCGGATGATTTCTTTTTTCGGCATGAGGGGGAGAAAGGGGTGGTACTTTGCGCTGCCGGTGAGCTCTACCTGGCCGCGTTCGGCGAGGAGCTTGAGATCGGCAATCACATCGAGGCAGCCGTACTGGTTGAAGAGTTCGGTGAGGCCGGCATTGATATTGATCGTCGCCCGGGCGTCAGGGCGTTGCTTTAAGCCCGCGAGCACCTTCCGATAGCTCTCGTTTGCAATCTTTCTGACCCAGTACTCTTTCTGGGTCGGAGGCTGGTAGATGTGGAGGAAGTTTGCCCAGTACATTGGTGTTGGTGGTGTTAGTATTAAGCTGAAATTTTTTTGCCGCCGAGGAACCGTACGGCAGCCCCCTCATTCGTAGCGAGGTAACTGTCCGCAGTCGACCTAAAGGTCATTTTTTGCTGCCACGTTCGTGCGAGCGAAATGATCGTCGACGCGAGCTTTACGGCTTGTGGATCGCGCGGGCTGACCAGGTCTGCAGCTGAGAGCAGCTCACCCGTTTTTTTTGAAATGATCTCGAGGCTCCACCACGGCTTTGCGGACGCCCACCAGAATTGGTCAGATGCATACCGCCTGTCGAGCAGTTCTCGTGCCGTCGCGTAGTTCTCGTGCGCCTTATGCCGTTCGATGAGGGCAGTGACGCGCCTGAGCAGCTCCCACTGGTTTTTATGGATGTCATTATGCGGGTCATTCCACAGCACGTACGGGTTGCCGCGCCTCATTTCACGTTCCTGTGTTGACCAGCTTGCCTTTCGGGGGCTGATAACCTCATTCTTCGTGTAGGTATGGAGAAGTTCGCTCATTGTCACCGTACGGATATTGTGGGAGGTGACAAGCCGTTTCCAGTAGGAGTCCCAGCCCTTCCGGTGGTGTCCGAGATTTTCGCCGTCCATGGCCGTAATGAGGGCTGTTCCGCTTCTGCTGTCTTGCCTAATCGTTTCCCAGAAACTCTCGAGCCGTTTCGGATTGCCATGAAAGGAAAAGTAGTCGCTAATCACTCTGTTTCGGAATACGATATTGAGCTGAGTGTTTTTAATGCGGTAGCGAGCGTTGAATAAGGTTGTGCTGAGTGTTCCGTTTTTAGATATTTCATCGGCGATAAGCCACCGGTAGCCGAGTTTTTCGATCACCGGCGCAATTTTTCCTCCGTACGCCATTTCGGGCGGAAAAAATCCACGCGGGCGGTATACGGGGCCGAAGTGCAGGCGGTTGACCCGGGCGTTGAGTTTGACTTGCCGTCTGATTTCATGGGCTGGGATGAGCGGCAGGATCGGGTGGTACTGCGCAGAGCCGGTGAGTTCGATCTGCTTCCTCTTGGCGAGCCGTGCAATCCGGCCGATGATATCCGCCTGCCCGCACTCGGCGAGCTGCTCGGTCAGGGAGCCGGTGACATTGAGGGTGATTTTTATGCGGGGGTTTTTCGTGAGGATCGCGCAGAGCGGGCGGTAGCTTTCACGAGCTACCTTGCGGACGATTGCAGGCGACCAGTTTGGAGGCTGGTATACGTGGAAGAAGTTTGCCCAGCGAAGCGGTTGGCGCTTAGTGCTTTGATTGTGCATCGTGCTTATTTTTAATGGCGCGACCGTAGAGCTGCACGTATTTTTTAGCGGGGAGCTCCCACGAGTACGACTGCTGCATCCCTCTCCACGTCAGGTATTCCCATGCCTGCGTGTATTTATAGTTTTCGAGTGCACGGGTCAGCGCGATGAGGAACGCATCGCGCGCGTACTGCCGGAAAACGAATCCGTTTCCCTTCCTCGTTTTCGGATTGTAGTTCATGATCGTGTCAGAGAGCCCTCCCGTTTCGTGGACGATGGGTATTGAACCGTACCGGAGGCTCTTGAGCTGGGAGATGCCGCAGGGCTCAAACCGGGATGGCATGAGAAACATATCTGAGCCGGCATACACTTTGGATTCCATCTCTTCCGTGAAGGGGGTATAGATGGCGAGTTTCTTGGGGTACCGGCGCGCTACCTTTTTGAAGAAAATGACATACTCCCTGAAACCGCTGCCAACGATGGCGATTTGCAGGTTCATGCGCATGAGCGTATCGATTGTTTCCATGATGAGCTTGAAGCCCTTTTGTTCGGTAAGGCGGTTAACCACGCCGATCACTGGGATATCCGGGTTTTTTTCGAGGTTCAACTTTTTTTGGAGCACGAGCTTATTTTTCTTTTTGCGGCTGAGCGTATTCCAGTCGTATTTGAATTCAATGTTACCGTCGAATGCCGGATTATGGACGGTGTAGTCGATCCCATTGATGATTCCGTGCAGGTAATCTTTACGGTCGCTGAGGTACTTTTCGAGGCCTTGGCCGAATTCAGGCGTCGTGATTTCTTCCGCATACCGTTCGCTGACCGTATTGATGGCGTCTGCGTGGAGAATGCCGCGCTTGGAAAAATTGAGATATTTCAATTTGCCGATACGCTGCAGCGGATTGCCTTTCCCGTCATCGGCGTAGTATTTTTTCAGTTTCCACCAGTCTCCGCCCGACTGAAAGGTGAGGTTGTGTATCGTAAAAACTGATGCCGTATTCCGCAGCGAGGGGTACTTGGAACCCTCAAACCGCATCATATTTGGAATGAGTCCGGCTTGCCAGTCGTGGCAGTGGATGACGTCGGGCTTCAGCCTCTTAAGCTCAATCAGTTTGAGCGCTGCAATGCTGAACGTGCAAAATCGGAGGTTATCGTCCGGGTGCCCGTATATTTTTGACCGCCCCGTGAAGAGCTTTTCGTTGGCTACGAAGTAGATCCGGAGGTTCTTGCTGAAGTCGAACGCGTAGTAGGAAATTGGAAATTTATTCCTGCCGACGACGACCGTCGATTTAACGTTCAGTTTTTCGAGTGGGAGGCCCTGCTGCTTTATGAAGCTATAGTACGGAGTAATAATCGAAACCATGTGCCCGATGTTCGCGAGCGCTTTCGGCAGTGCCTTGGCGACGTCGCCGAGGCCGCCCGTTTTAGAGTAGGGAGCGACTTCTGAGGCGATACTCGCAATGTGGAGGCTGGAAGTCATGTATGCTTGTTAGAAGATTTTTGTCTGCGCGCAGCAGATCGCCACCGCCAGTGCGTCAGCCGCGTCGTCGGGCTTCGGTATGCTCTCGAGGTTGAGCTGGCGCTGAACCATTTTTTGTATCTGGGTTTTCGTAGCGAGGCCGTAGCCGGTGAGTGCCTGTTTGATCTGCATGGGGGTGAATTCACGCATCGGCACGCGGTGCTGCCATACGGTGAGCACGGCGACGCCTCGCGCCTCACCGACGGAGAGGGCGGTCTTTACGTTTTTTGAAAAGAAGAGCTTCTCAATGCCAACGGTCGCTGGATGGTATTTCCGGAGGAGCTTCGAGAGCTCACGGCTGATGGTATCGATGCGGCTCCCGAACGCTTCGCGGGGACCCGAGGTAATGACCCCGTACGCTACGGCTTTGAGGCGCGATGGCGTGTGTTCGATGATGCCATAGCCCGTAATCGCGAGCCCAGGGTCGATGCCCATGGTCAGGCGTTTTTTAGAGGCTCGCATTGGTGGAGCAGTTACCCACGTCATCATTTTCCTCAAGCTCTTCGAGCAGTCCAGATATCCGGTCGCGGACTTTTTGCTCTTCGATTGCCACCATATTCTGTGGAATCAGCTCGGCTTCAGCTGACTCGGCGGCGAAGCCGCCCTGCTCGAGCTTCTGCTTGATCGCGGGCAGCTCTTCCACCTTGGTTGTGATGGTAAAACCGTCTTCGTCCTCGGAAAAATCTTCTGCACCAGCATCAATAACCGCGAGCTCGAATGTTTCACGGTCCGGTACGGCCTTTTTCGCGACGCGTATAATGCCCCGTTGATTGAACATCCACAGGACACTACCGGTACTCCCGAGCTTGCCGCCGTACTTTGCGAGCGTACTGCGAATGGTATTCGCCGTCCGGTTCTTGTTATCCGTTGCCGCCTCAATGACGATTGCAACGCCGTTGGGGCCGTATGCCTCGTACGTCACTTCTTCGATGCTTTCGCCTTCGAGCTCGCCCGTGCCACGCTTGATGGCGCGGTCGATATTGTCATTCGGCATGTTTGATGAGCGAGCTTTGTCAATCGTCATCCGCAACCGGAAGTTCATTTCGGGATTGCCGCCCCCATGCTTCGCTGCGAGCGTGATCGCATTCGCCAGTTTGGTAAAGAGGTTGCCCCTTCGCTGGTCCGAGACTCCTTTTTGTCGTTTTATCTGTGACCACTTTGAGTGCCCTGACATTGTAGCGTTTTTTTAATAAAAAAAATAAAGGTACCGCTACATTATAGCATATTTTGGCAAAAAATTCAATTTGAACAGATGGCGTTTTTTAACTATACTGTAGGTACGCTACTGACAAAATATATATGAAAAAAAAGAGTATGGCGCTCGACAGCCCCAAGAGGGTCGAGCAGCTCGATACGCAGGGCATGGTACAGTCCATTGAGTCGCTCGCGCTGCAGTGCGAGCAAGCGTGGAATGATGTGAAGCGGATCCGCGTACCGCGGCAGTACCGCACGGTGGAAAATATTGTCATCAATGGCATGGGGGGTTCGGCGCTCGGAGGGCATATCATTGCGGCACTTTTTGAGCGCGAGCTCAAGAAGCCGCTCCACGTGGTCAATAGCTATACGGTTCCGGGCTTTGTGAGCAGGAGTACGCTGTATGTCATTTCGAGCTACTCAGGCACAACCGAGGAGCCGGTTTCGACATTCCGCGAAGCTCGGAAGCGGGGAGCGAAAGTCATGTTTATCGGCGCAGGGGGGACGATCGCGGCGTACGCGAAACGGTATCGGATCCCTGCTTACATTTTTGAACCCCAGTTTAACCCGTCGGGCCAACCGCGGATGGGGCTCGGGTATTCAATCGTCGGCCAGGTTGCGCTCTTCAGGCGGCTAGGGCTGCTCTCGGTGAGCGATGCGGCAATGCGAAGTGTTGTAGAGCGTATTATTAAGCTGCACCACGAGTACGGAGTGAGGGTTCCGGCAAGCCGTAATGCCGCAAAGGAAGCGGCCCTCGCACTCCACGGGGCGATACCGGTATATGTCGGCGCGCAGCACCTCGCCGGCAACGCGCACGTCTGCGCGAACCAGACGAACGAGAATGGCAAGACATTTGCGGCATACTTTACCGTATCAGAGCTCAATCACCACCTCATGGAGGGGCTGCGGTATCCGGCATCAAATCCACGCAACCTTCATTTCGTGTTTTTTGAATCGGGCAGGTACCTGCCGAAGATACAGAAACGCTTTACCATCACACAGAAGGTGCTCCGAAAGAGCGGGATTCCGTTCGAGGCGGTGAGGGTGCGTTCGACAAGCGCGCTCGAGCAGGTTTTTGAGGTACTGGTATTTGGCAGCTACCTCAGCTTTTACCTCGCACTCCTACGCGGCATTGACCCTTCTCCGATTCCATTCGTCGATTACTTTAAGAAGCAGCTGCAGCAGTAGCATTCCGTACACAGCAAAAAAGTTCCCGCATCCATGCTTGGCGGGGACTTTTTTAGTACGGAGGTGAGAAGTGGTATACTGATGGTATGCAATTGTGCCGCCGCATCGTACAGTTTTTTATGCAACACTGGTGGTTTGTATCGTACCTCCTGCTGTTTGCTGTTGCGATTTCGTTCCTCGCTTATTTCCAGACAACACCGGCGTTTCCGGACCCGGATTCGTTTTACCACGCGAAGATGGCACTGCTCATCGCCGATGAAGGTTTGCCGACGAGTTTCCCCTGGCTGCAGGCAACCGTGCTCCGCGACAGCTTTATAGACCAGCACCTCCTGTACCACGTTTTTTTAATTCCATTCGTCAAGCTCATGGATCCACTGCAGGGGGCAAAGTTTGCAAATGTGCTCATCGGGACTGCGCTCATCGTTTTTTTCTACCACCTTCTCAGGTCGCAGAAGGTGAAGTTCGCTTTTTGGTTTAGTGCTGCCCTGCTCGCCACGATGCCGTTTACCTTCCGGATCAGCCTCGTGAAAGCTCCCGGCTTTTCAATCCTGCTTTTGCTCGTGGGGCTGTACTGCATACTCAAACACCGCCACCGGGCGCTATTTTTGCTCAGCATGCTGTACGTGTGGGCATACGGCGGATTCCTGCTCATCACCGTTCTCGCCGGTTCGTACGCATTCATTTCCGTGCTGTGGAACTGGGCTGAGCGCAGGCCGCAGAACTCGCTCTGGAGGATTGCGAGCCACAGCCATGAAGTTAAACTTTTCCTGTCCGCAGCGGGGGGCGTCATCGCAGGCCTCGTCATCAATCCGTATTTTCCCCAGAACCTTACCTTCTACTGGCACCAGCTCGTTAAAATCGGCATCGTTAATTACCAAAATGTGATCTCGGTTGGCAATGAGTGGTACCCGTATAAGTTCGTAGATCTCATGGCGAGCACGACGATCGTCTCGATAATTCTGCTGCTCGGGCTCTACCTGTTTTTTTTACGGTACCGCAAGCCAACGAAAAAGCTCATCACGAGTTTTGTGCTCTTCCTCTTCTTTATGTTCATTACGCTTAAATCGCGCCGCTACGTAGAGTACTACGTTCCGTTCGCGATCATCTTCGATGCGTTCCTCGTTAGCCACCTCATTAGGTCGGTCGACTGGAGAGAGCTCTGGCGGTCTATCGCCGGCTTTTACCAGAAACGCCGGGTTATTTCGACGCTGCTTATCGTATACGTGCTCGTCATGCTCCCGACCGTCATTATCCGGGATGTCAAGAAGACGTATGCGGATTTTAAAAACGGCATTTCGGTGCACCGGTTTGAGGATGTCTCCGTGTGGCTCATGCGCTACAGCAGTCCCGGAGACGTGGTATTCCATTCGAGCTGGGATGAGTTTCCGATACTGTTCTACCACAATGCCCAGAACTACTATACCGCAGGGCTCGATCCGACGTTTACTTACGAGTACAGTGAAGAATTGTACCGAAAAATGGTCGATATAACGGTCGGTACCCAGAAGTCGAACTTGCATGAAGATATTGCCGGCAAGTTTGGAGCGTCGTTCGTGTTCGTAGAAGCAAATCACGGGCAGATGGACGGCAATATCCAACGCAGCCCGGGATTCCGGCGCGTGTACCATGATGACGAGGCAACAATTTATGAGGTTCTTAGCTTATGATACAGCGCATTCCATTCAGCAAGCAGATGGTCCCGCTTTTCATTGCGGTAATCGCCGTCGCCGTCGCTGCAGCCATCGCGATCGCCGCCCCCGACAAGCTGCTGATTCCAGCGGATAATGCCGATGCGGGAGTACGCATGCTGCGGGATGATTTTGAGCTGAGCGTTTTTTACAACCGCGGCAGCTGGCTCCTGAACGGTTCAACTCCGTACGACCCCGAATTGTTTCAGGAGTATCCCCAGCTCGGGCTCATGTATGTTTCGCTGCCGCACGTTTTTAGCAGTTCGTACGCGGGCTACCGTACCGCGCTGATCGTCATGAACCTGCTGGCGTATGGTGTGCTGATCGTCGTCACCTACCTCATACTCAAAAAACTCGGCAGGAGCAGCTGGCTTCTCCTCCTTTTTGCGCTGCCTTCAATGCTGTATTTTGCGATGAACAGGTTTGATATTTTCGTTGTACTGCTCGCGCAGGTCAGCCTGTACTTGCTTCTGTCAAAGCGGTATACGGCGTCCTGCGTCCTGCTTGCGGCCGCTGTGCTGACGAAGTGGTACCCGATTATCTTTGCGCCCGCGTATGCGCTCTACATGTACGCCCAGCTTGGCCCGGTTCAGTATCGGGCAGCATTGAAGCGGGGCATGATCGCGTTTTGTGCGATCGTTGTGGGTGTTATGGGATTAAGCTTTATGGTAGACGGAGTCCATTCACTCGTGCCGTACCTTTTTCACTCTTCCCGGCCTGCTGGCGTTGGCAGTTTCTACTTCCATGTTGTGCAGCAATTTTTGCTCGGGCTCGGCCTTGAGCAGGTGAACTATTTCGGCATCGCAGTTTTTTTCTTCCTGCAGTTTATGATTCCGCTGCTCCTCCTCGTACGATTCAAGAAGCTTTCCGCTGCCCCCAGAGGTGATCGTTCATTGGTTTTATGGCTGACATTAGCAGTTTTTACGTTTATTCTTTTCTCTCGGTTTTATTCGCCGCAGTGGGTTCTGTGGTTCTTGCCGCTGCTCGTGCTCGTTGCGAGGACAAAGCTCGAGGTGTTCCTTATCATTATTTTTGATATCATTAATTACCTCGCATTCCCGGTGATCTGGCAATCGCTTGGGCACCAGTCAAGCTTGTTTACCGCATCGTCGCTCTCGCTGGTCGCGATCCTCGTCATTCTCACCGCCCTCGCGGCGAGGCAGGCCATCTCAGCGGGCCGCTTGCCGCCGCCAGTGCGGAGTAAGCTATAGTGCCTATGCGAATTTTCACTGATCAGGAAAAAAAGCTGGCGTTTTACGGGTTCTTGTTTGTGGGGCTCTATCTATACTTTTTCTTTTTTTCGCTTGTCGTACTCCGTTGCCTTCCGTTTATCAGGGAGCTGTACCTCGTAAAAATGGTAGCAGTTGAAATGGGCAGGTGGACTCCGGCCGTTTTTTTGGTGCTACTCGGCCTCGTATACTATGTGGTGGCAAAAAAATTTAGCTCTCAGCACATCTCCAGGCAGTCGGTTCCGGTCGTGCTATTTTTTGCGGTTATTTTTCACCTCCTTCTTTTGCTCAGCTTTCCGACCCTCTCGGCGGACATCACGGGCTACATAGCGCGTTCGACGATTGTGACTGAACACCACCAGAATCCGTACCGGGTGACGCCAGACGAGGTTGATCCCTCGCTCTACACAAACTGGAGCGACACAAAGATGGCGTACGGCCCGCTCTGGACGCTTATCGGCTCCTACACCCGAATTTTTAGTGGCGATCAGGGAGCAAACTTTTTTATTTTCAAGCTCGTGACAGTAGCATTCAGCGCCGGATGTGCCGTACTCGTATATGGGATTGTCCGCCGCCTCAAGCCGGGGCGCGAGCGGCTCGCGCTGCTCCTGTATCTCTGGAATCCGCTCATCCTTGTCGAAACGGTCGGGAGCGGCCACAATGACGTCGTGCTCGCCTTCTTCTTGCTCCTTGCCGTTTATTGCGCCGTAAGCGGGCGCCGGCTTCTGTCATTTGTCGCGCTCGCCTTGTCTGCGCTCGTGAAGTATGTCACGGTCGTTGCGGTACCGTTTTTCCTGCTCCTGTATTGGTGGCAGGGCGGCAAGCGCAGTGAACGTGCCGTTTTTTCACTGAAGGGCGCATTCATCATGGTCGTGACGGCCGTTGCGGTCGTGTTTCCGTTCTGGGGGGATGGGTTTCTCGAGGGCATTTTTCAGCACTCGCAGTCGCTCGGCGGCACCTTGCTGTTTGGGGGCATAGCAAATACGCTGGCGTACTTTATCATCGTCATCCTCATGGGTTCCCCATTTGATTCGGCAGCCGTCCACAGCGTAGTCAGCAATGCAAATGCCGCATTTCTGGCCGTAGCGCTTATGGTACTGTTATCCGTTTACCTGTACCGGCAGAAAAAATCGTATGTTGATTGCATTGCCATGCTGCTGCTCGTGCTGTTTGCAATCGCGGTGTTGAGCCCGTTCTTTTTCCAGCCCTGGTACTACGTGTGGGGGCTCGGGCTCCTCATCGTCTGGGGCGCCGTTGTTCGGGACGGGCGGTACCTGACGCTCGCTGCACTCGCTTCATTCGCAGGTCTGTTTACCTACACAATTTTCAGCATTGTCTCTATACTGATAGGTATCGCGCTGTTTACGATGGAGCGGCTCTCGGGGGACGTAAAAGGTTTTTTTAAGCAGCTGCGGGCTTAATATTCATTGTTACGGTATGGGCATTGCGGCGTATGTGAAGAGTTTCACGAAAGGGGAATGGTGGTTTTTGGTTGCCATCGCCATCGGAGTCATTGCTGTCACCGGTTTGCCATACGTGTACGGCTGCATGACAGCCCCCGCGGGGACGGTTTATACCGGCCTGCACCACCTGACCCCTGGCGACACGAATGTTTTCCTGTCGATGATTGAGCAGACTAAACAGGGGGAGAACGTTTTCATCAATCTCTATACATCGGAGCCACAGGAGCGGCTCTTTGTGAATCCGCTTTGGCTCTCCGTCGGATGGATCGGCAGGCTGCTCGGGGCTTCAGGCTTGCTCGCGCTCCACATTGCCCGTTCGCTGCTCATCGCGGGATTTATTTTTGTCGCATACCTCTTCATTGCTTATTTTATTGAGAAGCGGAGCTACCGCCGCTGGGCGCTCCTTTTGCTCGTTTTTTCATCGGGACTCGGGGTATTTTTTAATCCATTTTTGTTTGATACGAGCAATATCTACGAACACCCGACCGATATCTGGGTCGCTGAGAGCATAACGTTTTTGACGCTGTACCACTCGCCGCACCTCGTCGCTTCACTGATGCTGATTATACTCGTTTTCCTGCTGATGCTTTTTGCGTTCAGCACAGGCAAGTTCCGCTACAGCGCCGGCGCAGGGGCGGCATGTCTGCTGCTCGTTTGGTTCCACCCGTTCAACGGACCGACTGTATTTGCGGTGCTCGGGATATACATTTTCGCTTATTCAATAGTAAAGCGAAAAATAGTGTGGTCGTTCGTGCGGCACTACGTTGTTCTCGGTTTGTTTGCCGCGCTTCCGGTCGCGTACCTGTACTGGCTGTACCGGGCCGACTGGGTAATCCGCAGCTGGTCATCACAGAATATACTTCCGTCGCCGAGCGTCTGGATGTACCTCATCGGTTTTGGCGCTGTTCTGCTTTTTGCCATCGTCGGGGCGTGGCGCGTATTGAAAAAACAGGGCTCGAAGCAGCTCTTTATCGTGTGTTGGGCTGCAACTTCAGCGGTATTACTCTACGTGCCGGTTGATTTCCAACGGCGGCTGTCGGAAGGCCTGCACGTGCCGCTCGCGCTGCTCGCCTTCCTCGGCATCAGCTACGCTGTCGGGCGGTTGCGGGAGACGTACGGCGCGGATACCGCTCGCGTGTACATCCTCATGATGCTCCTCATCGTATTTTTACCGCTGACAAACATACAGATACTCGGACAGGATCTGTACATGTATTCCACCAAGAAGACCCTTCCGTACTACCTGTACGAAGGCGAAGTCGAGGCGATGCACTGGCTCCGCGATAACGCGGCCGAGCGCGAAATCACCTTTTCGAGCTACTATATGGGCAATTTTATTCCGGCGTATTCAGGAAGGATCGTGTGGATCGGGCACGGGCCGCAGACGATCGACCTTCCCCGAAAAAAAATTGCTTCGGATTGGTTCTGGGAAGCGGATGCCGAGATTTCAGAAAAGCGGCAGTTCCTGTACGATGAGGGGATCAGCTTCGTTTTCTACGGGCGCAAGGAGGAGGAAATTGGCACGTTTGATCCGGATACCAAGCCATTTCTCGAGCAAGTTTTCCGGAATGAGGATGTATCAATTTATCGCGTTCAGTAGGAGAGTTCGTACGGTTTTCCGACTTCATCCCTCTCGGTGATTGAAATTGCCGCAGAGCGGATGCCGTTTAGTTGCATGGTTCCGTGTATACGGACGATCTGGATGCTGACATGGTAGCTGCTGGCCGAATACTCGCGTGGTATGAGAAACCAGTGGTTTGTTTTTACCGTGCTGCCGTTTTCCCACGAGCTCGTCGGATACAGTCCGTATCCGAGCTGGTACAGCTTCTCGTATACGTTATTGCCAGAGCCGTCGCGGATGGCGAGCTCGATTTGGTAATCATCAGTAAGAATTCCATGGACTTGCCAGTAGAGTGCAATTGGCAGGAGTCCGTACGGCGTCGTGCTGCCGTCCTGTTCGATTGGTTCCATGCCGACGAGGCTCAGCGGGCTGCTGGCGTTATTGGAGGTGCGCCGCACGTTTACAGGAAGCTGTTCAACGGATTCATACAGCGTAACGGCTGGCTGGATGCCGCGGCGGTAGAGGGCGATATCGTCAATGATTTTTACTATTCCAAAGCCCCGTTCCTCGATCAGGCGTACGATCCGTTCGCTTCCGGTCGGGTACTGCTCGCTGTATGAGGTGATGGTTTCGGATTGAATGTTGTATACGATGAAATCACTGAAGTCGATGAGGAGCGTGTCCGCTGTATCCGGTATCGCGTATGGTTCGTCTGAGAATTGTTTTTTCCCCAGGAATGCATAGTGCAGGGAGTAGAGCTCAGGCCGCTGGGAAAGGTGTGGAAGAAACGAAAAGCTGGACACGACGCGGTCGGCACCATCGATGTGGTCAATAAATTCGCGGCAGAGGGCGCGGTATTCGCCCGCTGCTCCATTGTGGACCAGTGCCCTGGCAGAACCGATGAGCGGGCTGAACGTTACGAATGAGTACAGTATCGCCGCTCCGAGAATGATGTATCCGATCGGCTGTTGCTTTGTAAAGAAACTGGTGAGCTTCCGTTTTTTGTACGCACCGCCGCGGATTGACCCGAGTCCGGCTGCTGCGGCGATGTAGAGAAATGGCACGATGAGCGCGGCGTAGTGTGTTTGCAGGATGACGGTGCTGCTGACGCCGGTCAAGAAGAGCTGGCCGGCGGTGAGGGCAACCGGGATTAGGTACCGCAGCTTGAGGATCGGGAGGAAGATAAGCGGCATGAGCAGCCCGACAGCCAGCAGAATGTTGTTGAAGCTGATAACTTGCTTGAGCACAAGGTGCGGTTTCAGAAAAAAGTTTTTAACGATCTCGCCGGGCGTTTCCCCGAGCCAGGAGTAGAAGCTCAGGAATTTATTGGAACCCGATACGTTGAAGTAACCCGTGAGCTGCAGGGCAGCAGCGAACCAGAGGATGCCCGCGGCGATCGGGACGAGCGCCCAACGCATCGGCCGCCGGTCGATGAGCGCGAGTACGCCGAACATCACGACGACGAGCGCGACATCTTCACGTACAAGCAACGACAGCAGAAGGAATGCGGTGAAGGGGATGAAGCGCTTTTCTGTGTAGAACAAGAATGCGAATACGAGCAGCGGAACGGCGAAGGTGAGTATGTGGAATTCAAAAAAGAGCATGTTGAGCACGAACGGGCACAGCAGGAATGACACCGCCGCTGCAAGTGACAGCCCAGCCGGGAGCCAGCGGCGTACAATGAGGTAGAGCGGCCACGCGGTGAGTGTAACGGCTGCCGTCTGAAGGAAGAGCAGCGTCAGCGGAGACTTGACGGCGGCGAAGAAGGGGACGAGTGCGAGGATGAAGAGCTCAAAGTGGTCGCCGAGGTACAGGTGGGGGTGGACGGTAAATTCGAAGAGCTGGCCGCCTGCCGTGTTGAAAAAAACCTGGCCGTAAATGCCGAGGTCAATCGCGTTGTAGCCGAAGCTGCCGTACTTGTCCATGAGCGCGAAAAAAATTCCGCACGTCGCCAGTACGATGGCTGCCCAGAGCGCCTTTTTACTGGTGCGGTCGCGGTCGAGGCAGCGCATGAGTTCCAGAACAGCTTTTTTCATAGGGTAATTGTATCGCATGCGCACCCGGAAAACAAACCCCCCCGTCCGAAACGGACGGGGGGGGAGATATGTAGAATTACTTTGCTTTATGCACCCGTTACGTTCTTAGTTTGCGAGACAACGAATATGACGATTGCCCACGCAAGTAAGATAACGATGAGACCAATGACAGCCGCTGAGATGATTTTTTTTGCTGAAGCAACTTTCTCTTCGTTACCGCCAGCAGTCATCCACTGGAAGCCGCCAATGAGGATCATGATAACAGCTACGAGTCCGAGGAATCCGAGTACCCACTGTACGATATTGATCACGGTTGCCTCGAGGTCAGCGGTACCGAGACCAAAGGTCGGACCGAGATCTCCTGTGCCAACCTGAGCTGCCGCAGCCATAGGGAGTGCGAGTAGACCGATAGCAAGTAAACCAGTTGTGATTTTTTTCATTGTATTCACCCCCTTTCCGTAAGGTTGTTACAACTAAATTAAATGATATTTTTACTATATATCAGTGCAGTATATGCCCCTTATCGCATTATGTCAAGGGTAACGGCTCTATTATACACTTAAATTAAAAATTTGTCAAATTAGCTGGCAATGCCCCGAATAACGCCTTCGAAAACGAACTTGAGTACAGAGTAGCTGAGCGTAATGACGAGTATCCCAAGCGTCGCCCAGACGAGTGTATCCTTCGCCTTCTTGATGAGCGTCGGGTTGCCTGCTGAGATAAGGAATTCGAAACCTCCGAGAATAAACATAAAGAGGGCGAAAATATCAACGCAAGCCAGGCAGAGCTGCATCGCGCGGATCATAATAGAGATGAGATCCATGTTTTTCCCGAGGATATTCGGCAGCTTTACACTGCTCGTACTATCATCGCCGCCATCATCCTGCCCCATGGCAACCGCCGGCAATAGCAACATGCCTGCCGCGAATAGTGCGATGCACAGGGTTACGGAAATGGTAAGGTAATATTTTGCCATAGGGGAAAACTCAATAGGTTAAGTATAGCACACTCGTTTACTATGGGGTGGAATTACACTGGGCGATATTTTGGCAGGTATTGGCGCTCCACAGGTGGGTAGCGGGAGACCCGAGGCACCCGGTCGACGAAGTCACCGGGAAACAGCCATTGCTGCCGTCTTTTGGCACGCAGCACGTGTTGGTGTTTGCATACTGGTCACACGCAGCTGCGTAAATATCACACGAGCGCGCTTCGTGGAAGGCGGCATCAATGCCGGAGCGCGCTTCGTACTCAGCGCATACGGTCTCATTGACGTAGGCGCAGCCAAGATTGGTAAGCGTGCAGCACCCCTCGATCGGCGTTACGATTTCACCTTCACCGCCGCCCCACCACTCTTTTTGCCAGACATCGTACTCAGGGAAAACGTTTGGGCTGCCGGTCAGCACGAACACGACGAAATAAGACCACGCCCATGCCATGAAGAGGATGATGATGATGCCGAGCACGATCGAGCCGACCATCTTCTTGCCTTCTTGGATTTTTGTCGGGTTACCGCCTGCCATGATGAGGTTGAATCCCGCCCAGATCATCATGATCATGGTAATGTACGGAAGCACCTTAAGGCCGACGGATGCAACATTCACAAACATCTGGATGAAATCATCCGCATTGCAGTTGCCCTCATCGAGCGCGCAGTCGGGCAGGATCTGGAATCCGCTGTCGTACCGTTCGTATTCGTACGCGTTTGCGGTACGCGGCGGCAGTGTGGCTGCGCAAGAGACTGAGATCGCTATCGCGAGCAGGATGATGATTTTTTTCCGGTGAGACATAGGCTAGTATCCCTGTTGGATTTTATTTGCGGCGAGATCGATTGCATCCTTGATTCCGGCGGTGCCCGCTGCAACGGTCTCAACCATGATGCCGAAGTACTCATCGGCTTCTTCGGGGCTCCGGCCGTGGTACCAGCTCCGTGCGGTGAGCGCCTGCTGTGCGAAGACCGCAAGCTCGGGATCCTGGAGCTGTTCATTGATGACCGCTCTCAGCGCGCTCACCTGGCCGGTATTGGCAAGGTACGGGCGTACCTGCTGGTTGCTCGCCGCGTACTGGACGAAATTCCACGCGAGCTCGGAGCGCGGGGACTGCCGGGCTACCGTGTAGAGCCAGTAGTTCGCCACGCTGATCGGGGTTTGCGCATTGACCTGCGGCACCGGCGCGATCGCGTAGTCTATTCCGCTCGCCTTGGAGCGGATTTCCTCGTCCTGGTACCGGTATCCGAGGAAGAAGGCGAGCCGCCCGTCCGCAAAGGAATCGAGCGCATTCGGCATGGTACTGTTCCAGGTGTAGACTGATTTGGAGTTTTTTGCAAAGTCCGTATAGAATCTGAGCGCCTCCTGGCCGGGGAAGTATGTTCCATCGCTGCCGGAAGCCGTATTGAAGTAGACGCCCTTGCCGTCGGACATATTCGTGCCGTTCTGCATCATGAGGAGCGTCACGATATCGCTCGCCCGGGGGATATTGTCATACGTGCCGAGCGCAGCGCCTGCCCTGATGATATTGTCTTCGGCATCGAGGACTGCGATGCGCGTTACGACTCCGGTGAATTCATCCCACGTCACGGGAGGTTCGGCGACTCTCGCGTAGCCCAGAAGGGTCCGGTTGTAGTACATTGAGAGAGAGTCCATGGCGAGCGGGAGTGCGTATATCTGGTCGTTGAAAACGACGTCGCCGTATACCACGTCGACAAAGTCACTTTTAATCCTCGCGGGGGTGAGTGACGGCTCTGTCGCGGGGGTGATCTCCGTCTGTTCCTGGAAGAGCACCTTTTTTGTCGTATAGTAGTATACGTTTGTTGCAACCGGCATTGGCGCGATGAATTCATCCGACCGGAATTTGTTTACCCACGAGTGGGGCAGCATGTAGATATCGGGGCCGGTATTTTTTGCCCACGCCTTGATGAGCATGTCCTCGTATTCTTCGAACCTGACCTTCACGTAGTTTACCGTTACGTACGGGTGGAGGAATTGGTACCCATCGATGATCTCCCGTAAGTCGCTCGTATCATCCCATACGCCCCATACGGTCAGCGTCTGCTTCGCCGGCGGCGTTACCGGATTCTGGAAAAGCATGATGAAAACGACGCCGAGTATGACAAGGGCGATGAAGCCGAGCACCATAACGATAAAAAGCTTCGACAGGCCGGTCCTCTTTAAAATTTCCGCAGTCATCTACGTGCGTTGTTTAGTGATTGAGCGCAGGTATTGCAGGAGCTCGACTGACAGGTCGTCCCGCATAAGGGCAAAATCAATGTTTGCCTTGAGGTATTCGAGCTTGCTGCCCGTATCGTAGTATGTGCCGTTTATAATTTCACAGGCGTATACCGGTTCATCTTTCATCAATTTTTGGACGGCATCGACGAGCCAGAGCTCGTTATCTCTGCCAGGGGCCAGATTGGTGAGGTGCGGCATGATGCCCGGGGTAAAGACATACCCGCCGTGCGTCGCGAGGTTCGAGGGGGCGGATCCGGGTTTCGGTTTTTCGACAATTGATTTTATTCGAAAAATATTATCCCTGACCGGCGTTACGTCCGCGATGCCGTACTTTGAAACATCCTTTTTATTTGGGATGCGGACGGCGCTAATGACTGATTTTCCAAACTCTCCGTAGACATCAATGAGCTGCTTGAGCCGCGGCGGGGCGCTGTAAATGAATTCATCGCCCCACAGGACGGCGAATGGCTCGTCGTCGAGCAGGTGGCTCGCCGAGAGAATGGGCGTCCCGTTGCCGTAGCAGCCTTTTTGCCGCACATAGATAAAATTGGCCATCTCAGCAATGTCCCTCATCTGCCGCAGGAGCTCTGTTTTTCCGGTTTGCTCCAGTTGCCGCTCGAGCTCGTACGAATGGTCAAAGTGGTCTTCGAGTGACCGTTTTTGCCAACTCGTAACGATGATAATGTCTTTGATGCCCGACTGTACCGCTTCCTCGACCACGTACTGGATTATCGGCTTGTCGACAATCGGCAGCATTTCTTTCGGCTGTGCTTTTGTGGCAGGCAGAAAGCGCGTCCCGAAGCCTGCAGCGGGTATGATGACTTTGTGGATTTTTTTCATACGGCCAGTGGGTGTTGTGCGTCTGATTTTACCATAAAAACGCTAAAAAGTAAAATTTATCATGCGTTCAATGATGTGTTGCCCGTCTTCAGGAGAGAGTACCTGCGGCTGGGCGTAATCGCGTATCCGTACGGGCGTGATTGAGTACTCAAGTACCCCGCCCTCTGAGAGGGTAACCGAGGCGACAGCGCCCTCGGTCGTCTCATCCGACCACATCTGGTCGAATACGAAGTTTCCGAGGCTGTACAGGATGAGGCCGTTTCCGTACTCTTCAATTGGCTGAACGACGTGCGGGTGGTGCCCGATGACGACACGCGCACCGCTGTCGATCGCAGTCCGGGCAAGGTCCTGCTGGTACTCGCGTGGAGTGTCTTCGTATTCGACCCCGGCGTGCAGCGATACGACCACGATATCAACGGCTGCACTGAGCCCAGCAACATCTCGGGCGAGCGAGTCCTCATCGAAAAAAGCCACTCCGGCCCGCTCTTCCGATGCCCGGTCGCCTGCTGAAGTGAAGCTGCCATCAGTATACGCGAGATAGCCGACGGTATAGCCGGATGCTTCCACTATTGCGGGCAGCGCCGCTTCGCCGGCATTCAAGCCTGCGCCAGCGTGGGCAATGCCGGCAGCATCAAGCACTTCAAGCGTGCGCGCTATTCCAGGCCTGCCCTGGTTGCCCACGTGGTTATTTGCGAGGGATACAACGTCAAAACCGCCGAGGGTGAGGCCTTCGACCGATTGCGGGTCTGCGCGGAAGGACATTTCGTACGGGTTAACGGGCGAGCCTTCGATAAGCGGGCATTCGAGGTTGCCGAACGTGATATCCCCGCTCTCGGTGAGGATGTGCGTTTCCCGAAACGGGTACGCCCAGTCGCCGTATTGGAGCATTTTTTTTTCGACTGTCCGCGATAGCATAATATCACCCACCGCGATGAGCGTAATTGGCTCTTTTTCGGATGCGTGCGCTCCCGGAGCCAGAGCGTAGGGCGCGGGACCCCGGTCAGGCTGCGCCAGGAAGCCGTACCACGTAAGCAAGCCCATTGCCGCCAGTGAAGCGCCCGCGAGCAGCACGCAGCTGAGTGCGTACCTTTGATTCTTTTTTTCCATCGAAATTCGTTAAAAAGTTCCGATAGTTTGAATTTCCATTTTAAGCGCAACGCCGAATTGTCCGACTACCTCCTTCTGGATGAGCTCGATGAGCGCAAAAACGTCTCTCGCCGTAGCGCCGCCGCGGTTGATAATGTAGTTGGGGTGCATCGGGCTCGCTTCCGCGCCGCCGATCACCGTTCCCCTGAGCCCCGCCTTATTGATAAGCCATCCCGCCGGCACCCTGCCCCCGTGCGATGCGGCGTTTGTTTCTTGCTCGAAGAGCTTTCGGACATGCTCGCTGACTTCAGGATTGATAAAGCACGAGCCTGCGCTTTGGATGTTTTGGATATGTTTTTTTTCCCGCTGCTCTATCGTCTCGCGTCCCTGGCGTTCGATGATTTTCCGGTCGCCGGCACGGAGAGCCAGCTGCGCCCGTACGATAATCCACTCAGGATTCTCTTTAAAAAAACTGTTCCGGTAACCGAATGAGCACGCAGCTGCTGAAAAGGTGTCAGTCGTAAGTTTGTGCGTATTGAGTGCCGTGATCGACTCGATCGCATCCCGCATCTCACTTCCGAACGCACCCGCATTGCCGCGGATGGCACCGCCGACGGTGCCGGGGATGCCGGCGAGGCGCTCGAGTCCCGTGAGGCCGTGGCGGGCGGCAGCTGCGACCAGGTCACATAACGCCGCACCTGCATCGGCCCTGACCGTCGTGCCGCGGACGTCGACGGCTGCCGCTCCGAGCTTGATGATTGCACCTTCGAACCCGGCGTCCGAAATGAGCACGTTGCTGCCACCCCCGAGCATACAGGCAGGGAGGTTGCGGGTTTGCGCCCAACGAACCGCTTCGGCAAGCTCACTGGCGTTGTCCGCTTCAATAAAAAAGCGCGCACGCCCGCCGATATTGAATGTCGTGTATGGCTTGAGCAGAACGTTTTTTTTGGGCCTCATCACGCTTGTGGCACTCAGTGGGCGGCGCCCGCTACTTTCGTATGCTCGCGACTGTCACGAAATTGCTCCCGGACTCACGAGTCCCCTCGACGGTTACGGTATCGCCATCGACGAAAATGCCGTTTGTGATTGCATCAGCGCACGGTTGCGTCCCGTCGGCCGTGGTGCACTGGGCACGGAAGTCATCAATGAAGAGCGTGGCGCTCTCATCCGCACCTTCGGCCGTGGTGTACGTGAGGCTGAAACCGGATTCAATCGTTCCGGTCAGCGTTCCCTCCTGGGTAAACTGGTCTGGGTTTTGTTCCCGTGCCGCTTCGCTGAGGCCGCCCGACTGGGTATTCGTAGCGTTGGATGGAGTCTCGTCACGTTCACTCTGGTACCACCACGCCGCCCCGGCCATGAGGAGCGCGATTGCCACTATGGTAATGAGCACCGACGTGCTGATCATGTTTGCTGTATTGTTTTTTTGCATAAAATTGTACGTTACGTTTTTGTGAATAGAGTATACCACTGAATGGCCGAAGAGGGGAGATCATCCGAGTACTCGAACACCGGCACGCTCAAGCATGGCGGCGAGCTTGTACAGCGGCAGTCCGACAACGTTATAGTAGCAACCGCTGATTTTTTTTACGAGCAGCGCACCGTGCCGCTCGACGGCGAAGCCGCCGGCGCGGTCGAGCGATTCGCCGAGCCGTACGTACTGTTCAGCCAGGTCGCTTGAAATCGCGGCCATCGAGAGCAGCGTTATCTCACGGTCGAGCAGCGTTACCCCCTCATGGCGGTTGACGAGTGCAACGCCGGTCAGGCATTCGACCGTTGCCCCGCTGATACGCTTGAGCATGCCAATCGCATCCTGTTCGGTATGCGGTTTGCCGAGGATCATCCCCCTGTGCACGATGACCGTATCGGCGCCGATCACGTACGCGCGTGCGTCCTGTTCGGCCACCTGGAGGGCTTTACCGAGCGCGTGCCGGGTGACGAGCTCGGGCGGTTCGACATTTTGGCTGTTGTCTTCTTGATAGGAGCTCGGAATTACCGAAAAACGTTTTCCGATGAGCTGCTCAAGGAGTTTTCTCCTCCGCGCGGAGCCTGATGCCAGCACAATGGTAGGGTATGCGCCCATATGCCTCGCGCTCAGAGTTCTCTAAATTTTATCACCCCGCATTTTTGGCCGGTGTTGAACAGCACTTTTTTATTCCTACTCCGGTGGGCAGCCTCGACCCTCCCGATGAAGATGTAGTGGTCTCCCGCATCGACTTCCCTGGCAAGGCTGCACTCGAGGTTGATCGTCGCGTCGGCGAGCAGCGGCGTTCGCGTGAACCGCGCTGGAATTGTTTTGAGCTTCGATTTCCTAAACTTATCTACTTCGTTTCCATGGATTGAGCCGAAGAGCCTCACCGCGCGCTCGAGCTTTTTATTGGCCACGGCGACCACGAATTCTTTCGATTGTTGGATGAGCTTGTGCGTGAAGCCCTCCTTAGACAGGGCAACTGCGTAGAGTGGCGGCTCAAACGAGCACTTCATGTGCCATCCGGCAATCATTCCGCTGGGGGCTCCCTTTCCGTCTACGGAGAGCACAAAAATGCAGCTTTCCGGCTTGAACGCGGCGAATCCGTCCTGTGGTGTAACTCGTTTCATGGGTGTTGGGCTATAGTCCGTTCCACCAGTCACTGCCGCCGGTAACGCGGACGGTTTCCGGCACGGTACCCTCGAATACGTCGTACCCATCGTGGTATTCGAGCGTTTTGATGGAGAAGCCGGGATTCTGTGCCATGCGGCTGTTCACGAGGTCTTCAAGGTAGTCTTCCGCCATCTGGAGGTACTTCTCAGAAACCGGCAACCGCCCGATTTCTGCTTTTTCAAGCGTTAAATCAATTGATTTTTCCGATACCTTTGTGATGCCAGCCCGTACGTACACCGGCGCGTTAACGTATTTTTTGACCATTCCGGAAGCTTCAATGCCCCCCTCAACCATTTTTACCTGGACATTCGAAACGTACGGATCGTTCTGCAGGTACTCATTGAGGAATGAGGTAAGTTCCTCCGACGTGAGCTGGTGGTCGATATTCACGGAGCCGATAAACTCTTTACGGTTGAAGATCGTATAGTCGGCGGGATCGCCTTCGAGCGTCCACGGAGTTTTTTCAAGTGTGCTCGCCAGCCCTTCTGAGCTCGCCTGCACGCCGAGATCCCTCGGTGAATCAGTCCCGAGGAGCGCAGAGACGCCCGGGACGGCATAGACGCCCGTTGCAGCGGCAGCGATGGCCACGCCGGCAATGATGATCGCGAGCACGATGAGGGTCGTGCGCAGGCGGTGGCGCTGCTTCGGCTTTTCTATTGCGTGTTTTCCTTCTTCAGGCTTGAGGATGTCTTCAGGCAGTGCGCCTATTTTTTCCTCTTGGCCAGTGCGGTCCGTTCCTCCTCCTGTCGCTTCTTCACCCATACTTTTTTAGACGTTAGCTGATCGTATGCCTCTATTGTATCGTCCAAAACGCAAAAAGACAAACAGCCCTTTGATCCGCTCACGCTCACTGCGGCCCGCAGTACAGTACCGCCCACCGCCTGCCCTGGCAGGCTTTTATCCGTTCTAGAAGTAAATATTTTTGCCGGTAACGAGCCGCGCCGTTCTGGTTATGATACTAACAATCACTCCGAAGATGCCGATGCCGAATCCGATCCGTGCAACGGTGTTGAGCCAGCCAATACCGATTGTGGTGAAATCAAACGGGAAGACGGTGATGAGCCGGTACAGCACTATGATGCCGATCACATCGAGCGCCATGCGCGCTGCATAGTAAAATCGACGCTCATCGTAGAAGATACATACGGCGTAGCAGATGGCGCTGAGCGCGAGAGAGAGGTTGAGTATGCCGAGTACGTCCTCCCAGCGGCCGGTGAGTGCTTCGGAAACGTACGGGATATTCCATTCAATGGCATAGTTTGCGATCACGAGCGCGGCGATGTTTCCGATCATGGCACCGACGTAGCTGGGAATTCTGGAGCGTTCTATTTTTTCTTTTATTTGTTCTTGTTTTATCGATTGCTGAATCATAGGCTCATACGTGGCTGATGCGGGCCATCGGTTTGTTAATGGTAAAGAATGAAAATAAAACTGCCGTGAAGTTGAGCGCCATGTGCGCGAGCGAGCTCACGATGAGGTTGGGAAACGACAGGTACATGGTTGTTAGGGCGATGCCTCCGATGAATGCGAGCGGAAAATCGACACGGGCGTCTTTGTAGATGAAGTGCAGCGCGCTGAAGAGGAGTGCGCTGGCTACTACCGCGAGAACGGTGCCCGGCAGCGCTTCAGTGAGCCGGGGGAGCAGGAAGCCCATAAAAATAAATTGCTGTGCGGCGCTGATCGGCATGAACCAAAAGAGGAAGTGGTCGTCTCTCCACCACGTTGTGGCTGATTTTTTTCCGACTGCGTGGGCATATCCGGCGATCGCGGCGATTCCGGCGGCGGTGAACAGGAGGTACGGCATGAGCGAACTGCCAACCGTATCAGTGCGGATGCCCATTGCCACGAGCGGGGTCCCTTCACAGGCTGAGACGAGCACGCATCCGGCCAGAACGGCACCGAGGACCCACAGGCGGAATCGTACCGGCACAACTCGGCAGTAGAGCAGCGTGAGCGGGAGAATGAAGAGCAAGATTATTTGTATGAGTAATGCCATGCCACTGTTTTAATGTATTCTATGCCAAGGCTCGACACGCCGTTAGTATAGCAGAGCGCAGCGGGATTACGGAATGTCTCTATTTCTATTGCGTATTGCTGCCAATGGGCCAATCAGTGTCATTTGAGAATGGTTATTTTCATTGGCATTGGATTCAAGCAGCGGCAGGCGGGCAACGATCAAGCGAGGCGTCGGTTGCCCGTCTTTCAGATGATGGCTATGCTATTTGCGTTGAGGTAGTTGCATTGCATGGACGATCCATCCGGGTTGGCTTGTCTATCCGCTTTTAGTATACTGTAAGCATAACAACCTAACGCATACGGTGATGAATGGCTACGACGACGAAAATCCCGAATCTATGTTTCAAAAGCTGTCCGAGCATGCCAGGGAGCTCAAGGACAAGTACCACAAGATGGATTCGGATACGAAAAAGAAGATCCTAACCGGCGTGGGCGGCGCACTCGCGTTGCTCGCGAGCATCGGCATCATGCGCAAGCTCAAGCCGAAGGGCAAGAGCAAGGACGACGTTGAGGAGTAGTGCGCTGCCGCTGGGCCGTTACGAAGGCAGGTTTTTGCGGAGTTGTTTAAGCACGCTGCTAAAGAGGCGCAGCAGGCGTTTTTCGTACGGCGGCGGCAGGTTGCGCGCCGGCTTGAGCGTCGTGTAAAAATTGCGGTAGTGCTGCCACGGCTTGAGGTGCGGCAGCTTTTTCATTTTGAAATCTCGGTCAAAGGGGGTCTGCACCTTCCGCCTCCACAGGCTGTAGAAGCCAAAGTCGAGCTCCTGGTTTGATCCCGTTTCCCGGTCCCGCCCGAAGTAGTGGCTGAAGATTCCCGGCTCCCTGAAGGGATCGCCGACAAATCCCACCGCGGCAGGGTCGATGCCGAACGCCCGTGCGAAGAGGTACATCCGCGCGCACTTGTAGCACCGGTGGCACCACGCGGACCCCCGGCGGAGCGGATGCTGTGCGCTGCATGAGAATTGGAATCTGCCGATTTCCGGGTAGCGCGTATGGAGAAAGTAAAAGATGGCGCTCTCCTCGAGCGGCTCGAGCGAGCTGTGGACGCTGCACTGGCCGCGCGTCAGCAAACGGGCCATGTTGCTCTGTGCGCCAGTCCACCCGCTCGTCTGGTCAAAGCCCGACGGGTACAGCTTCCACCCGCGGTACTGTTCGGTATCGTTATTCGAGTGTTCGTTCCCGAACAGCATGTACCGCGCGCCGTAGCGGTAGACGAATGGCATGAGCAGCAGCACGAGCAGCGTCGTCTGTGCGCCCCACCCAAGCTCGGTCTTGGGGATTCCCCTGAATGCAGCCCCGTACCGGAACAGGCCCGATTCGTGTGAAATGTAGTGGGTGCGCACCTTAAACTGCCGGCTGAACGTTTCCAGGGCCCGCAGCTTATAGTCGCGTTCGAACGGGTGCGCCGGCTCCTCGCAGTATATGAGCACCGGCTCGATCCCGAGCTCTCTGCAGAGTGCAACCGTCAGTAAGCTTTCCTTGCCAAACGTAAACGGCACGATTGCCACATCGCGGCGCGACCTGAATTGTGGGACGTCCCCGCCTTCGAGCCATGTGCTGCCGCCCGTTTTAAACGTGCACTCGAGGTTGTAGAATGCCTGTATGAGCGAGAGGTGCTTGCGGCGGTCCGACCGTTCGACATCAATCATGTCGTACAGCTGGTTTTTGAAAAAAATCGGCTCAAATACCGGCGCAGGAAAATTGTACGTTACGGCGGATGTGTTGAGGATGAGCGGCACGAAATTGGTGCTCGCATACGCGATATTTTCCGACAGCACGCGCCGGAGGTTCGGTGACAGCTCACGCCATACGGTAGCGGGGTATGACGTGCTAAATGCGCGCCGGCCGATGCGGATGTCGAATCCGGAGCGGGTAACCTGTACGCTAATGGGGGGCAGCTTCTCGCGACGTCGCATGGGTTTGTGAATTACGTTTTTGTTGCTTTCGACTTGTACCGCTCGATGCTCAGGCGGATGATTTCCTCGAGCAGGTTTTCGAACGAAATGCCGGCGAGTTTTGCAGCGGACGCCAGGCCGTGGGGATCGGAATAGTTGAGCCACGGCGCGGGGTTGACCTCGAGCACGTATGGATTATCGTCCCGGTCCACCTTGACGTCTACTCTGCCGTAGTCTTTGCAGTTGAGTATATTATACGTATCGAGCGCGATTTCGGTAATGAGGGATTCGATTTTTTTGCTGATGTTCTTTGGCGGCAGCTGGCGCGTTACCATGGCCTGATCGCCGCGCTGGAGCCACTTCGACTCGTACGTATTGATGTGCCAGGGCTTCTGCGTGCCGCCGTGGAAGATCGTGCGGCAGAGCGGCAGCACCCTGAGGTTTTCTTCACCGTTGCCGAGAATGTACACTTCGTATTCATCTCCGTCGATGTATTCCTCAATGAGGGCCGGCCGTTTCATCGTTCGGATGATCCGCTCGAGCTCCCGCTGCAATTCTTTCCTGTTGGTGACGATTGATTGGTCCGTGATGCCGAGGCAGTAATCGGTGCTCGAGGGCTTGACGATCAGCGGAAATTCAAGCTCGTCGTCAATTTCGTCTTCGAGCTCGTACGCGTAGTCCCACGCGGGCGTGGGAATTTCATGGTACGCAAGCAGCTTCTTAAACCGTATCTTGTCGGCAGCGAGCGAGTGGGTAAAAACATCCGATCCCGTATAGGGGATTTGGAGCGCATCGACGATCGCCGTTATCTGCGGCTTGAAACTGTCATCGTCGTAGAGCCGTTCCCCCAGGTTGAAGATGAGGTCGATTTCTCCCTTCCGGAGCACATCAAGCGAGCCCAGGAAATTATTGAGGTTGATCGTCGATACGTGGTATCCGATTGTTTCGAGCGTTTTTTGGACTGCAGTCGCCGATTCGGTAATGTTTTTTGCGATGGGATCCGACGTCTCTTTGTAGATATTGGCGAGTATGCCGATCTTGAGGTTTTTTATGTCATCCGATTCCCCTCGGTTGATCGCCTTGAGGCGCGCGGTCCTGATGAGCAGATTTTTGTTGAGGACGGCAGCAGACGTGCGGCTCTTTCGCTCTGTCTTGCCGAGTGAAGATTCCGGGTCGAACTTAACCACCTTGTACGAAATCCGGGTGAGTATATCCTCGAGGTTATCCTGCGCGTCAATGGTATTTTCACCGGTCACCGTCAGCCATCCGAGGTGCTCAAAACCCTCCGGGGGAACGAGGATGGGGTCTCCGATGTGCTTGTAGATTTCGACCTCTTCTACGTATTTGAGTTTTTTGAGCGTGTCGGGATTATCGAGCTCGACGAGCATGCCCGATTCGTCAGGGTGGAGGTCCCACCCGATGATGTACTTTTTGGGAGTCTCCGGCGCGTGGATTTTCGGTATGTACTGGCCGATTGCGATTTTAACCGCGTACTCGATCAGGTCAATGCCCCACGCGCTCTTCGTGTATGAGTACACGTAGTCGCCGCCCATCCTGAGGTTTACCTCAATCGGGAAAAAGCCTTTCTTCGAGTGCTTCGCCTCGAAATGAATGCACGCGTTCTGTATGCCGAGCTTCTCGACCGTCATCTCCGCCATCTCGAGTATATAGCTCTGTACGTTTGCCGGCAGGCTCGAGGGAATTGCCTGGCCGCTGTCGACAAAGAACAAACCCTTGTCCTTGTTGAAGTTGTCCGATATCGAATAAAATTTAATCCTTCCGTTCTGCAGGAGGATGTCAATATCGACCTCATCGCCATCGATGTACTCTTCTGCGAAGATGTCGAGCCCGTCTGACAGCGCGGACTCGATGCTCGTCGAGAGGTTGTTTTTAACGTAGCGGTAGAGGTCGGTGAGGCCTTCTTTTTTTTCAACCTTGACGACGTATGCGCTGCTCGATCCGTACGCCGGCTTGATGACGATCGGAAAAGCAAATTGGTCCCGCAGGTACTGCAGGTCTGACTCGTGCTTGACGAGGAGGTGCTGGGGGGTCGGAATATCGTGCGTGCGGCAGAACTCTCGGAAGAGGAATTTGTTCCGCACATTCTTGGCGATGCCGTACGGCACGCCAGTCAGATTGAATTTATCGACAATCCGCGAGGTGAGGAGTACGTCATCTTCCCAAAAGGTAAGCGCCCCGTCGAGCTTGATGTGGGGATTGGCGCTCAGGAATTCTTTGATTGCGGAGATCGCTTCATTGTAGTTGGTATTGTCGGCGATGATCCAGTGGTCAACATACTGCTGCGCCCAGTTTTTTTCCCGGTTGAGGACGACAATCGTCAGGCCGAGCCGTTTGAGGCGCTGGATGATGAAGCGTTTTTTAATGGATCCGGTATTGACGAGCAGGATCGTTTTGCCCTGCAGCGGGCTGTCATGCTGCCTCATAGTGCCGGGGCGACAATTGCAAAGATGCCTCGTTCGTGGACGCGGTAACCGAATAGTACTTTTTTCATTGGCACGTAAATCGTTAGTGGCAAGGTTTATCTACGCTAAAAAGTATACCGCTTTTTATGCGGATGTCTATAGACGGCCGGGAGGTGTGGAAAACTAATTAGTGAACTTGAACGATTTCCAGGCGAGCGCGAAGGATACGACGATCCATCCTCCAATGAAGGCAAGCTGCGTGTAGATGTTCTGTATTCCGCCGCCGTTGATCGCGACTTCGCGGAGCGCTTCGATCATCGGCGTGAGCGGCAGGTACTGCACGATTCCCGCAATCGCCTTCGGCAGGGTTTCCGACGGGAAGAACACGCCGGAGAAGAACATCATCGGCATGGTCACGACCTGGGACAGCGCTTCCGCGGTCTTCGTGTTTTTCGAATACCCCGCGACCGCGAATCCGATGTTCAGGAACACGACGCTTCCGAGGATGCAGATGAGGTAGAGGAGGAGGTAATTGCCGTACACGTTGACGCCGAAGGCGAGCTGTGCGAGCAGTATGATGAGCGAGATCTGTATGATGTTCACAAAGAGGTATGAGAGCACTTCGGCCGCAAGAAAATTGCGTATTTTAATCGGGGTTGCGGACAGCCGCTTCAAGAGTTTTTGTTCACGGTATCTGCTGATGCCCGTTGCGATGCCGATCACTGCTGACATCATGATTGCCATGCCGAGTATGCCCGGCATGATGATGTCTATGTACTTGATGTTTTTTGATTGGATGTTTTCGGTCGTGTATGAAAACAGTGTCGGTGCGCCTGCGGCCTGCAGGTTCATTTGGTCGATAAACTTATCGACGACGCTCAGTGCGATTTGGTTCGTAGTGATGTTGCTCTCATCATAGTATACCTCGATGGGCGAGAGGCTTGGCAAGGCTTGGGACGGCGGGACTGCCGTATCGCCCGCGCGGTCCTCCGGCATCTCAGCGGCTTCCGGAACGCTGAAATCTTCCGGTACGACGATGATGGCCTGGATGTCGCCATCGGCGAGCTGCTGCTTTGCCGCATCAAGCGTTTCGGGGGCATCCTGCTTCTTGAGGAACTCCAGTTTGTCAAAACCAGCCTGGAAGCTTGCCGAGAGTTCGCTCTCCGCGTGGTCGAATAGAATGTATTTCATGTCTCCCATCCGCTCAAAATCGAACAGCCCGAAGATGACGATGAACATGAGCGGGAACAGGAGCGACCAGAAGATCGCCTGCTTATCGCGGAAGGTCATTTTGATGTTGGCGACGAAAAGTTTTAACATACGTTACTCGCGGAGTTTTTTGCCGGTTAGGTCGAGGAATACGTCCTCGAGGTCAGCGGAGATTACTTCGAGATCCTGCATGAAGACGTTTGTCTTTTCAGCCCATTGGTACAGTTTGGGCAGGACCTCATTGCTCTTCGTTACCTTGAGGTGGTATACGTTATCCCCGTTTTTTTCCGTATTGAGGACGCCGTCGATGCGCTCGAGCTGGGCAAGGTCAAACCGCTCTTCTGCGCGGAAGTGGATTCGAGCGGATGACTTGAGCTGGCGGACGAGGTTTTTGGGCGTATCAAGCGCGATAATCCTGCCCTCATCCATGATGCCGACGCGGTTGCACAGGTACTCGGCCTCTTCCATGTAGTGGGTGGTCAGTATTACCGTTTTGCCCTGCGCATTAATTTTTTTGATAAATTGCCACATGAGGTGCCGGGCCTGTGGGTCGAGCCCGGTCGTCGGCTCATCAAGGAAGACGATCTTCGGGTCATTGACGAGCGCCGCGCAGATCGAGAAGCGCTGCTGCTGCCCGCCGGAGAGCTGCTTGATGAGCGCCTTCTTTTTATCTTTCAGCTGTACGATTTCAAGGAGCCCGTCGGGATCGACCGCTTTTTCATAGAAGCTGCCGAAGAGCTTGAGGATTTCCCCGAGCCTGAGGTATTCGTAGTACGCTGATGACTGGAGCTGGATGCCGATGAGGTTTTTGACCTTGTTCAGCTCGCGCTGCGTACTCTTGCCCTCGATGAGCGTCTCGCCGCCTGTCGGCTGCTGCAGCCCTTCGATGATTTCGAGGGTCGTGGTCTTGCCGGCGCCGTTCGGGCCGAGCAAGCCGAAAATTTCCCCCCGGTGCACTGAAAAAGAGACGGCGTCCACGGCAACGAGGTCCGTTTTATCCGGTTCTTTGAACTTTTTTGTTAATTTTTTTACCTCAATGACGTCCATAGGCAGTTTTGTGACCTATAGTGTAGCACAGGTGTGCGGCAATGAAAATCATCTCCCCGCGGCCAGGATCAGCTGCAGCTTGTCGATTCGCGAGAGCTGCTTGATGCGGGCTTCTTCTCTTGAGGCAGTAGTGCGGGTCCGGTATTTTTTTGAGTATACCAACGCGAGCGGCCGCCGGGTACGTGTGTATTGTGCTCCGAGCGTTCCCGCGGTGTGCTCCCTGAGCCTCCGCTGGAGATCGGTTGTGATTCCGGTATAAAGTGTTCCGTCTTTGCACCTGAGCATGTAGACGCTGTACATATCGTACTACTCAATTCCTTTTCCAAATCTCCAGAAGAAGGTGGTAATGTTCGGGTAGCCGTCGAGATACCGGATGGCGCGCCTGAGCTCGTACTGCGACAGCCCGTTGCTCAGGGAGATTCTTTCGCCCCCGTACCCCGTGTACCATTTTTCAAGCACGGTACGCGAGCGTTCATCGCCGAGCTGCCCGAGCGCCCACACTGCCGAGTTCCGGCTCCGGAAGCTGTTCGTTGTGTCGTCGAGGTACGAGCAGAGCGCCGCCACGCAGTCGCCCGCATACTTCGCCTGCGCGATCTGGCACTGCTGCTTCACGCTGTAGCCGATGATGGTTACGCTGATCAGGAAAATGAGCATGAACGTTGCGAATCCGATGCCGGCTCCATACAGGATCGCATCTTTGAGTGTGATGTTTGGGAGTATTTTTTTCATAGACTGTTACTCAGCAAAGGTGAATATTTTTTCTATGTGTTTGTTGAATACGCGGGCGATCTTATAGGCGAGCTCAAGCGAGGGGACGTAGCCGCCCTTCTCGATGGCGATGACGGTCTGGCGGGTGACGCCGATTTTTACCGCGAACTCCTCTTGTGTCAGGCCGCGCTGCTTCCGCAGCTCTCTGATGCTATTCTCGAGTGCCGCCATACTTTTTATTGAAGTAGTGGAAAAAGATCGCGTACAGCGTGATGTTGAACAGCGCGACGTAGCTGATAACGACGCCGAGCGACTCAACATAGAATTCATCGTTCTGCTGCCCCGAGAAGATGAGAAACAGCGCAACGATCCCCAGCAGGAGCGTCGAACTGAGGTGGGTCAGCCGGGCGGCGTGGCCGCTCACGTTGAGCACGCGCTCGTCAATGATAACGTGTTTGTACTGTTGCCGGACGAGGAATACGAAGAGGGCGCCGATGAGCAGGCCGGCGATGGCCAGAAAAAGGTTGCCGATGACGAATGCTACCGCGGTGGTTATGCCGATGAGGAGGACGATTGCGAGGCGAATGATCGAAAAGCCTTTCAGCGTCATACTGTTTCGTGGTAAATTGTGTATAGGTATAATGTAAAGTCTACTTTACATATTGTCAATACGAGTTATCCACATGGGCATTAAAAAAACGCTTATATAAGCGTTTTCTGTTGATACTGTTCGTCAAATTTTCAGATCATACATCCGGTATGTTTTGTAGATTTGCGCGCCGATCCGTTCAAGCACCGTGCGCATCGGTTTGTTCGATTCGTTGATCAGGGACATCTCTGTCCAGCGGTAGCCTTTTTTCCTGCCCTCTTCAAATGTTCTTTTGTAGAATACGTTGTCAAAACCGCGGTGGCGGTGCTCTTTGAGCACGCCCATCGCGAACGCGCGGAACGCATCAATGCTCCGCTTCTTAAGCAGTAGCTTGATGAGACCGACGGGAAGCAGCCTTCCGTTCGCTCGCTTGATCGCCTGGTTGATGTCCGGCAGGAACAGGGAGAAGCCGATCGGCTCGCCGTCGAGCTCAGCCACGAAGGTGATATCTTCATCGATCACCATCTTGAGTTCCTTGGCGAGCGCCATGATCTCCTTCTCGTTCAGGGGGACCGCGCCCCAGTTCTCGTCCCACGCTTCGGTGTAGATTTTATGCACGATCTTCGCTTCGCGCTCAATATACTTGAGATTCATTTTCCGTACGTGGAAGTTTTCGTATTTTTTTTCCACCTCATCTGCTTTTTTCAATACCGTATCGGGCAGCCCAATGCTGACATCCATCCGGTACGCGTACATGTCCTGCGAGCCTTTGAACCCGTATTGCTCGATGAGGCTGCCGTAGTAGGGCGGGTTGTGCGCCATCATGACCATCGGCGGATGCTCGAAGCCGTCGACGAGCAGGGCGTACTCGCCGTTGATCGAGAAGCTGAACGGCCCGCGCATTGTCGAGTATCCCTTGTCCCGCAGCCACGCGGATGCGTAGTCGAAGAGCTTGTTCGCAACCGCACGGTCGTCGATGCATTCGAAAAATCCGAAGAATCCCGCTTTCTCATTGTGCCTCGTGACGTGCGGGATGTTTTCGTGCACGGACAGGCGGCCGGCCGGCTCGCCGTCGCACAGCGCCGTGATGAGCTGCACGCGCGAGTGGCGGTAGTACGGATTCTTTTTCGGGTTGAGGAAGTCCATCCGCTCGGAGATGAGCGGCGGAACCCACGCAGGGTCATCTTTATAAATCGGCCAGGGGAGCTTCACGAACTGCTTGCGGTCCCGCTTGGTGCGGACTTCCTTGATAGTGATCATATGGCACTAGTGTATCAGAAAAACGGTTTCAAGGCGATTGCGTTGCTGGCTGCCCGTGCCCCGTATGCGGAGAGTTTCCCGGCTGGCAGGTTCTTTGCATTGGCCTTATCCCAGGGCCTTTTTCAGCCGCATTGTGACTTCTTGCAGCAGCGCTTCCGATGTTACGAAATCGCGGTTGGTTTTGTAAAGATGCCCGTAGCAGGCATCCGTAAAAGTTATGCCCATAAACTTTTTCGGTTGTGCGTATCGGGGAACGAGGTGCGCGTGGAGGTGCCGGGTTTCATTGCCTAGGAACGCATAGTTGAACCAGTCCGGGTTAAAGCAGGCCAGCACGGCGCGCCGCAGCGTTTTTAGTATAGCGAAGAGCTCTTTCCATTCATCTTCCGTCGCATGAGTGAGGTCGAGCGCATTTTTTCTCGTGCACCAGATAACGCAGCGGCCGAGATACCCTTGATTTTCATGGGCATACACCGACCAGTGCCTGAATTCTTTTATTAAAAATTTTGAGTAGTCTCGCTTCATAGTATAAGGACGCACGGCTGTGTGATATTACGTTCCACGGCGGAGAAAAAGGCCCCTGCGTATCGCCGTTCAATCATTCGTTGTGGCATAACGTTTATATATCATGCGCTACCCGCCGTAGCCTTTTTGAATAACGTACCTTTAGCGAAGTGGGTGGCGAAGGCTGGGTGGCGTATATACGCTGTTGTCCGATGTGCGCCATTTTTTTAATTTTTTTGACAATACTTTTGATTAAAATCATTCTTATCACCGTATTCAGAAAAAGCCTCTTGATGTTTGGGTGGAAATAAATCTCGGTCCTTTTCATGTTTAATGCCACACCAATAGAGCTCGGTTTCGGCGCCCATTTTTGCCCAGTAATGAATCACTCCGTTTGCATAGCCGCAATACATGCAATAAAGCTTTTGAAATAAAGAAAGGTACGGTAATTTCGCACGGTCGGTAATCTTGATATAGTCTCTGCGTTTGACATACGGAATCCGCATCAGTGGAAAGCAGATTCTATGGTAGATTTCCGCCCAAATATCCAGTAGTAACACCGGTAGTACAACTGTTGAGATAATCGGTGTAACAATCATATGTTTGAGCATCCTATGAGAATTTTTCAGATAAATCATATAGATAACAATTAGTACATTTTATATAACGTTTGAGTCTCATGCGCAGTCCCGTCGAATGACCGGATGGCGTATATACGCTGTTAGGTGAAGTTAGCCCATGAATAATAAGAGTGAAAACAAAATTAGTTTATTGTAATACTGTCCGTTGTTTCGCCAATTGTATATGGGTACACTCCTTTATTATTGAAGGTGTATGAATACGTATTGTTCGGCTTAATAATTATATCGATGCCCTGACCTGTAAAATCAGCGCGGAATACAACATCGTGATCTGTTAAATTGTTCCATACGATTGTATTAGGATTTGAACAGTTGCCCCGAGTCACCATAAAATTTTGCATCGACAGACCATCCTTCAAATATAAATTGGTATTTTTATATTCATCCGAGTTGAGAGTTTTATAGTCGATCGTAAACCGTTCGGTTCCTGAGCACCCACCGTCGTCAGTAATAACTAACCATATAAAAAAAGCAATCACGATAACAACTACTGGTAAACCTAGCTTTACTAGTCGAGATTTTGTAGTGGTCATATTTATATATTATGGGTTAATGTCACCTAACGTTTGTGATAACCGAAATCCCGAGTGACGAAGCGAATCGTGATTTAGGGAAATGTCGAGCCGAGGCATTTTCCGGTTATCACTTGTTAGGCGTCCTGAGCGTAACGAAGTGAAGCTCAAGCGCAGCGGGGTCGAAGCGATAGCGGAGAAGTTTAAATTAATAATGCCCTAAAATTTTTTTTACTTGCTCCATACCTTTTTCGGAAACCAGTTCCAAATTAATCGGGGTTATTGATATTTTTTCCTCGGCTAAAGCATGTAAATCGGTGCCTGGTTTAGTTTTGGAAAAATCAATTGGCGGAGAAACGTATTTATAGACCTCTTCGGTTTTATGAAATAGTTTTCCATACGGATCTCTATGGGGGCGAGTAACAACAATTTCTGCATCTAATTTAACGTTGAATGGTATGTTTATGTTTAACAGGTCAGTTTCGCCAAGGGGTTTATCAAAAAATATCTTTATTATATCCACGGTGATTTTAGCAGCATTATGGAAAACAATTTCATCTACCTCGGAATGATTGACTCCGTTCGGAATGTGAATTGAGGCCGCTATCGATTTTAGCCCATCAATTGAGGCTTCCATCGAGGCGCCGATTGTCCCTGAGCTCAAGATACGGCCGTGCCCAGTGTTTAGACCAGTGTTTATTCCTGAAACTACTAGCTTCGGTCTTTCTTTTAAAATATCATACAGACCGATTTGGACACAATCAGCCGGTGTACCGTTTAAGGAAAAAATTTCAAATTCTTTTAGTTTGATAGGAGTTATTGAAAGAGCGTTAGCCTGAGAAATGGATTTCCCAATCCAACTTTGTTCCGTTGAGGGTGCGATGGCGGTAACGGAAAAATGTTTTGAAAGCTCCTTCAATAACGGGTAAAAACCGACAGACTGAAAGCCATCATCATTTGTTAGTAATATATCGGTCATAAAATTTTGGGACATTATTAATTTAAATTACGCCTAACGTTGCGGGCTAGCCGATGTCCCGAGCGTAGCGAAGGATATGGGTGAGTGGGTAATGTTTGTTGCTATAAAATTTCTTCTATACGTTTCTGACTGTCCTCATACTTCCCGACTTTACCATAAATCTTTACCATTTTTCCTAAACTTGGCACATGAAGTAGAAAAGGTCCGTCATATTCTCTTTCATCTACTTTGGCAGTCCCGTCATCAATAATCCATGCGTCATCATTCATTAATTCCTTCAAAACTAACTCTGGATTCTTTGTAGCTTTTTTCCAAAACCCAAGACCCCCCTGTTTTTTCATAATGAAATAGAAGATGACGACTAGTAGAACAATGCCAATTAAGTAGTACACATGTTTAAGATCATCGGATTAATTTTATAGTAGCCCGCGAACCGGCTAGCCCGTGTTAGGTGACATAAACTACGTTTAGTGATTTCTTATCTCCTTGATTTTAATAATAGCAGGCGGCAAGAAAAGAAACGCAAGAATACCGATGACAAAACCCACGATTACACCTGGACCGCCAGTTATTACCAGACCAATAAGTGAAGCGACCAGCATTATAAATATATTTGCCACAATAATTCGTGGGTGTCTTTTATAGTATTCTTTTGTTGTTGATACGTAATCTGTAACTTTTATGCTTTCCCTAAGCGTTATTTCATGTTTCATACTAAACGTAGTTTATGTCATACAACGTTCGCGTCTCATGCGATGTACTCGCTATGTCGTATAGACGCTGTTATTGGATGTAAATTTTAAATATTTTCCCAGAGGTAACTTTTTACTAGTTACCCCTGGGCCTTACTATCTTATCCCTCTAGAATTTCGAAATGCTGCCGTAAACAATCCTCAGCTTTATTCCAGTAGCTATCCGCCTGCTGCTGGTTGCCGTTATCTTCACACTCTTCCGCTTTATCGTGCCAGACGGTGGCATCAACCCGGAGCATGACAGCTTTCCTTGCTAATTCTGGGTTTATACTGAATTGCAAGCAATAAAGCTGTGTCATGTTTTCAACGAGCATTTGTTTGTCTTTGCGGTGATGTGCTATCCACCACCCGACTTCGAAATGTGCAAGCAGGGTCGTCTTCTCTTGAGTTTCCATCATTTACCTCTTTGCCATGAGATGATATTTAAAATTTATTTCCGATAACGTTTCGGGCTAGCCGATGTCCCGAGCGTAGTCGAGGGATATGGGCGAGCGCGGCTAAAAATTATTCACAGCCCCAACCATCATTATCTCGATCAAGGTCAAAAACATCCGGGCCAGTAACTCTTACTTTGCCCGTATAATACGGGCCGTTACCAGAGCCTCCCGCGCAGTCATAGTCGCTAGCGTCAGTTTTTAGACACCCCGAGTAACTTGGATGACAATTTTGCTGCTCACTTTGAGCTGGTTCAATTACTGGCTCTGCCTCAGGCGCTATGGTAGGTTCTGGCTCGAGTGTAGGAGCGGTATTAGAATTTTGCAGTAAAGGTTCAGATTTGTTACCACTAAGCGTATTCTGGGGTGCGGGCGTTTGGGTGGTACACCCTGAAAGTAAAAAGGCTAAGATTATTATGCTATATAAAAAAGTCTTTTTCATAATTTTTTAGCAAGCGCGAACCGGTTAGCCCGTGTTAGATGATGTATTTTTCTTCCTTAGTACTTCTATACCTTTTTTAATCTCGTCAACGATTTCTTCAAATTGTTCTTCATTGATATTGATCTTTTGACCTTCTCGAAACCATTTGAGTATTTTTGCTTTTCCGATTTCTTTTTTTGCTGTACCACTGTGATGAATAATCGACTGACGAAAATGTTTTAGATCTCCCATTATATCAGAGGTGATTTCGTTTTTTATTTTACCACTCTCCTTAGCAATTTCTTGTCTAAAGTAATCTTCCCAGTAATTATAAATCATCACTACACAAAGACGAGCGATTAAGTAACTGTCCTTGCCATTTTTCTTAGTTCGTTCCTTGAATTCGCCTTGAGTGCAGCTATGTAATTCTTTTCCCTCAAATGGTTCCCCCTTACCAAATGTTTGTTTTCGCAAGTCTAACTCTTCAATGCTTTTTCCAAGCTTAATACTATTTTCTTCTTGAAATTGAACAAACTTTTTTCTAAAAACCCATATAGCATTAACCGCATCTAAGTAGAGACCGTATATATCATCTACAATTTGAAGAAAATCATCTACTTTACTCATAGCTTATAGTAGTAGAAAGAAAAATATGTCATCTAACGTTTGCGTATATCTGAAGCTATTAATTATTTTTAATCACTAGTATTACACTTACAATAGTTGTGAGCGTCATAACGACAGTAAAAATTAGGATCCAAGTCGTGAGTTTGCTCAGAGTTTTATTATATTTTTCTGTACTCTCGTTGTTTTTCTTAATGAGTTCAGTCAAATATTGTAGTACAATTTTTAGCCTTTTATCAAGTATTGCCTTAGTCGCCTCAATTCTGTTCACATATTCAGAACTAGGCGTTTCTGCAATTATATCAATTAATTCTGTGTCAGACCTTTCATTCAGATCCTTTGCCAGTTTGGATAAATATTCTTTTTTCATAACTGATCAAAAATAATTAATAGTTTGAGTGAGTGCCTCTAAGCGCGAACCAGATATACGCTGTTGTGTGATGTATACTTTTCTTTTCCCCGATATTATCGGGTGCTTTTCTGAAATGAGCAAATTTGATCTCCTACGAATAATTTTTACTCAGGTATTTCTTTGAGTAATATCCAATTTCCACTTTCATCTCGCGTATACTGGCTGGTTTTCACAAACTCTATCTTTGCTTCGTCTCCTTTATTAAAAAATCCCATTACTTCTCTTTTGCCGTCGCCTTCATTATATAAGTTTAATATTCGATCGCTAGAATCAAATATCTCCCATTTGCTAGCAACTCTACCCATGGCAGAAGCATCTCGTTCTTCCCCTTTTGCCATTTTGTAAATATGGTTGTGATCCTTGTCGAAGATGTCTAAATCATCAAGCGCCCGTATGCGATATATTTCCGAAAACCATTTTTGTTTTACAGAATACTCCCTACCTTGATTCTTTATTATTGCCTCAGTTAAGAAATCAAAACAAAAAATTGCAATTTCTCTTGTCCAATTTATCTCTCCCCACGAGTAGCCATGTTGTAAAATATATTTCCAGTCCTTTGCATTGTTTACACCAACCTTAGCTGTGAGATCTTCAAATTTACTTATTAGATCGCGACTAATTCCTCTTTCGAGAAACTTTGCTCGGTCATTCAAATCGGAAAGCAATCCGTCATCTTGACCTGGAAAAATGTTGTAAGAAGCTCTTAGTCTTCTCGTCTCCTCCGATGGTGGTGAGAGATCGTAACGCGGATCAAGCTTGATTCGCATTAATTCCTCATCAAATATTTGAAATTTGATTATCGCTAACTTGTCCAAAGCATCTTTGTATTTCTTATTTTTAATGAGCTCTTCAACTTTTCTTAATTCTTCTCTAACCGATTCCTTTTTGATCAAATCAGCAAGACTAATAAACTCCCATTCTAGGCCAAAATAATATTGTGAATATTCATGAAAGAAAGAAACAATCGGTCCTAATAATGTTTTTGTTTGTTTGATATTGGGAGTAATACCTTGATGTTTGATATTGTTGCGTATCGCATTTAATTGTCCTAATTCATTTTTACTTTTCAGTATAAAGGATTTATTGCTCCTTTTTTCATACTTCTCGATGTCATTTAATGTTTCAATAAGAAAACTTTGTTGCTTAGAAATACTTAAATTTGTAGCTATCGCTCCGGTAAAATTATCAAGTGCATCATGCAGGGCTATTAAACCACGAGAAAAGCTAAAGACATCCACGTCAGTATTGCTAAGCTCTAGCCCACTTTTATATAGGTCTTTGGAGAGCACAAGTCGATAAATTATGTGTGGTTCATTCTTTTTAATTGTCGGCATATTTGAGTGTGAGATTTTAATCAAATTTAATCATGAAAGAAAAGCATTAGCCGATAGGCGGAAAGGAAAAGTATATATCATACAACGTCCGCGTGTATCTGATGCCCCGCATAGCGGGGTATGGGTGGAGGCTCGCCGTTAGGCGAACCCGGAACCAGATACACGCTGATATATGGTGTATGCTTTTCTTTTCCCGACGATTAGTCGGGTTACTTTTCTGTAATGAACAAATTTTATTTTCGTCTTGGCGAAGGGGCAGAGGGGTCGGGGGTGAATGCCCTGGAGCCAAGATACCTATCTCTTTTTCTTCTTGCGTGCTGGTGCATTTTCATCTAGCAATCGCATCAACAAACTAGCAAGTGAAAGATACTCGATAGTCTTTAGTGGGTCGCGTTGGATATAATTCAGGTGTGCCTTATGATCCCTCACACCAACGATTCCCTTAAATAAATTCATCAATCCACGCTGCTCTGCCTTTTCCAGACTAGTCTTTAAAGGGTTAAACTTGATTTTCGGGCGTTGATTATCACACCCAAAGACATGATTCATCAAGTCGTCGCCATCTAAGTCTTTTCCATTCTTATTTTTGGGGTGCCCAGTTTTGACCTTTACTTGGTCAATTACTTCGATAAGGGCGTTTAATATGGCTCCTTTGAAATCATTATTTTCGAACTGCTGAAAAGCAACTTCTTTTATACGAGCGTGGAAATCATATCGTGCAAATAAATCCGTTCTTTGGCCTGGTATAGATGTAATCGGATGTTTTTGTATATACTTCCATTTTCCCGCCACCTTGATACGACTCAAAAACCCACCAGGTCTTACTGCCCGGATTAACGCTACGCTTAGGCTTGATGTGGGAAAATTATTTCCATTAGCGGCGAGCCCACCAGAAATTTCCGACAATTCTTTCGCTTGTTCAAAAAAATTTTCCCGCCAGAGGCTCCGCAATAAGTCTGGAATTGAAATGCTATTCTTCTTCGACATATGGGTGCTTTTGAATGTATTCGTAACTACCCCGGGCACCACGACGTGTTAAATATTTTGCTCGCTTCAGTGCCATGCCTAACTCTGGTGTAGTAAAGTGATAGTCGTTACTGTCTAATCGTTCAACAATACCTGGGTAGGTACGCCATTGTTTTAAGAATCCAATCTTCCAGAGTAATTTTAACGCCTCCGTTGCACTTCGTACTACCTTGTTAGACTTTTTGGTCATACACTATTTCGTCTCTAAACTTTTTTCCACAAATTGTTCGCCAGAATTTGTGAGATACCATGCCTTATGGCTATCTTTTTTTTCTGAAGCCTCCTCAAAATGTCCATTTCGAATATTCATATTCACTTTGTCGTTCAAATTGAGTGGCTTCGTTTCTTTTGCGTGCTCGAATGCAGCCTCAAGATCAGTGATGGTGAAGACCCCAATACCCTCGTACTTTTCCAAGTAATATCCAATAACAAGCGTTTGTTTTACGGCATCCGTTGGTTTTTTGGAGAGTAAAAACTCGCGTAAAGACAACTTTTTTGATGTTCTTGGTGGGGTTACTGGCACTGGACTGTGCTCTAGCTTAGCAATGCGTGCCTCAAGCACATCAAGTCTTTTAATGATATTCCTAGTATTTTCTTTGGTCATGGGGTTTTGAATTACTTTCTTGAGCTAATTAATTTCGCTATAGACGCTACTCTGCTTGTAGGTATTTCGTATTCACGCTTCCCAACCAACAACCCCTTATCCTTTAGTGTTTTGAAGGCGGGATCAATCGTGCCCTTACTAATACGTGTTGCCTCACGAAATTCCTGTGCTGTGATGAGGTCCGTTTCCGAAAGCCCTTTCATTTTAAGTAATTTTTTTGCTAGACCGTAGACGAGGATTTTCTTGGTAACCGATAGGTCTGTGTCTTTGAAGAAAATCTTGTTTGATGAACGCTGTATTGTTACGTGGTCGTGAAGCACCTGAATTACCTCATTTTCATCGAATGGGCCACTGTCCGAGAAAAGGGAGTCGAATGATGTCTTTTTTTCTGTCATAGTTTCAGTAAAGTTTAGACTGCTTAATATTATTTAGTTATTGTCCATTAATTGGCTTATATATGGACTATTGCAAGCAATAGCTTGTCTTCTGTTATGATAAATCACCATGACTTTGTTGTCAAGCCAATGGTGAGTAGAAAACTACGTATCAACGTAAAGCCCTAATATTATTGGGTTTTTTAGCTTGTTACCTCCCCACTACACCAAATGAGGGTGGCATCATAGCTCCCCTCATAAAAAATGAAAATAAAATTTGTTCATTGCAGAAAAAGAGAAGGTGTTAGCCTAGAAAAGAAAAGCATATGCCATATATCTCCTTTCTATAGGTACCAAAGGACGTATATGGGGGTATTCTTGCACGTTATGCGAATACTGGCTATACTGACCATATCCTTCCCCCATCTAATAAATGGTAGGTAATTTTTGCTTAATATGCAAACATATCTTGGGAAGGTGGAGGAGGAATTGCGCCTCCGTCATTACAGTCCCCGGACGATCCGGGCTTATCTCGGATGCCTGCGGGATTATTTCATTTACAAAAGGGGCAATTTTCACGTACTGGATATCCCTCATATCAGGGCATATCTTGTTCGCCAGCACGATGCGGGGTCGGCGGCCTCGACTACCAATCTGCGTTTAAATGCCATCAAGTTTTTTTATCGGGAAATAATGAGGATAGCGGATACGATAGACATCCGTTTCGCCAAGCGTCCCTCCAGGCTGCCGATCATCTTAAGCCGCGAGGAAATCGGTCGGCTGATTGGTGCAATTAGTAACGCCAAACACCGCCTGCTGATTTCACTGGCGTATGGCGCGGGACTGCGCGTGAGTGAAGTTGTCGGCCTGCGGGTCGGGGATGTAGATTTTGGCGAGCGAACTATCCACCTGAAGGGTGCCAAGGGCAGAAAAGACAGGATTACCGTATTACCCGACAAATTGGCAGATGGTCTGCGGAATATGATCGCCGGGAAAAGCGGCCATGACTATGTGTTCTCCAGCGAACGGGGCGGGGGGCTGACTTCACGAACCGCCCAAAAAATTTTTGAACACGCGCTGGCTACGGTTGGGATACAGAAAGCAGCGACATTTCACAGCCTGCGCCACAGTTTTGCCACCCACGTGCTGGAAAACGGCACGGACGTGCGGTATGTGCAGGAGCTCCTGGGCCACCACAATATCAGGACAACCCAGCGGTACACCCACGTTACCAGCCCGCAGCTAAAAAACATCAAAAGCCCTTTGTAATGCCTGCTTTTTTGTTATTCCAAATGTTCGAAGTCCAAGGCCACGCACGGTTTGTCGCCCGCAACCCGCGCATCGTGCCCTGGGCCGACTTCAAACGCCTCGCCAGGCCCGACGGTAGTTTGTTTGTTGCCGGCACCCTGGATAACCATATGGCCGGATATGATATAGCCGATGTGTTTTGCTGACGGTTTGCCGGTTTGGGGGCCGGCGTGTTTGGACCATTGCCAGCCCGGCAGGTATTCGCCCCGCCCGATTACAACCGATTTTAAAAAGACAACCGACCGTTTGCTGCCGTCAAGAAATGTGCGTTGGTTTGCCGCTTGATTCAAATTTTTTGCTGCTATAATTGCCATAAGAATCTTTTTATGTTGTGGAGTTTGGCACGTTCACGGTTTTAACGGCATAAGCAGCAGCATGAGGGGCGTGGCTGGCAGTGCGGGCTTCGCCTACCGTTATCGTACCACGCACCCACGCCCGAGCCGCTTTGATTGCTTCCCGGGGCCGGTCGTCTTTTGGGCGTTTTTTTTCGAAATAGGGAAGCACGCGCTCAGCGCAGTCAGCTGCCCGGAGTGCTATTGATGCATGGTCTGGCTCCTTGAGTTCCATTTGTCTTTGTGCCAATACTGATACCGCCTGCGGATCATTTTTTTAAAATTTCCCTAATTCTCCTGACCACGTCCGACGGCATCATGTTCGCTTTGGTGAGGAAGTCTACGGCGCCCAATTCTTTGGCTTTTGTTTTGGCATCATCCCGCTCAAGATTCGTGAGGATCATCACGGGGATGTTTTTCACGAGCGGGTCTTTTTTCATGCTTGCCAGTACATCCAGGCCGTTTTCCGCGATGAGGACCAGGTCAAGCAGGATGATGTCTGGTTTTTGCTCGCGGGCAAGCTTCAGGCCTTCCGATCCGTACCGGGCGGAAAGCATTCCAAAACCTTCCAGTTCGAATTTGCTTTGGTACAAAAATATCTGGTCGGGATCGTCCTCGATAAGCAGGATTGTTAGTTTTGTATCCATAGGATTTCCATATATCCTCATGACCTAGAAACCAAAACCTTGCAATCTAATTACTGGCGATAGGAAGGCTGATAAAAAAGGTGGAGCCTTTGTTCAACTCGCTTTCCGCCCATACTTTTCCGTGGTGCCCCTCCACAATCTCCCTCACGATAAAAAGCCCTAGTCCGCTCCCGTCGGTGTACATAGCCGTTGCATTCGAGGCACGGACGAATTTTTCAAACAGTTTTTTAATTTCTTCTTTGGGAATGCCGATGCCATTGTCGGACACGCCTACGACGATATCCTGTCGTACCTGGCGTATAGTTACTTCTACCATGCCTTTCTTGTCACGCCGCGACCTCGCCTCCTTCACCATGTTGGTGGATGGAGTGTATTTGAAAGCATTGCTTATCAAATTGCTGATTGCTTGCTCCAGGAAATTTACCCGGCCTTTCACCCTGGGCAGGCGTTTTTTGGGAGGGCGCCACACAAGTTCGATACCGCGGCGTTCCGCTTCCAGCTGGAATCCCTTGACGACCTGGTCAACGACGTCTTCCAGGGATATCGCGGGCGTATGTGAATCAACCATGAATGTCTGGGTGTCGAATTCAGATGCGGCCAGGATGTCGTTGATGATAATGTCGAGTTTTGCTCCTTTTTGCCAGGCGTTTTCGATGAATTGCGCCTGCTTATCCCTGGGCAAATGCTCTAAGTCGCCGTCCCGGATCATGGACAACACGCCCCGGATCATGGAAACCGGCGTGCGCAGCTGGTGCGAAGCGACGTCCAGGAATTCGGAGCGGACCTGCAGAAGTTTTTCGAGGCGTGCGTTTTTCGCGATGATGTCCTGTGTCTGATCCTCGACTTTCACTTCCAGCATGTCGGACAATTCCTTCAATTTTTGGGTTGCCTGTTCCTGGGCAAATTGGGCTTTGATGATTTTTTCCGTGCTTTTATTGAAAAAATACCCGAAGACCGTGATCGAAGCGAATACGGAAATAATCGCCAGCGCTGAGATTTTCCCCTCGACCAGAAAAAAGAGCGGCAGGATGATTACTGCCAGCGCGACACTGACTATTTGGTACTGTAAAAATAGGCAGTTGCGAAACCGATACCTGCAGTACTGGCAGCGCCGGTACGGAGCGTAATTGAGGTTTTTAACCAGCCAACAATTGTAGTTGAGGTATTTGTCTCCTCCGACTGTTGTCTCTGCATTCGTTTTCATCCGATCGAATTTATTTGCCCTGTTCGTTGCCAGTGCCAGGAGTGCCTTGATTCGGTTTTACAAACATTTTTTTGATCAGGACGTACATCAGCGTCGCCACACAGAAGCCGACAAAGCAGGCTAAGAAGATCAGCAACGTAACTAATAGGATGAAGTACCAGGCGAAATTAACCCATGTATCACAGTAGACTAATATAAAACCGAATAACAGGAGCGCGCCCGTCATGGCGGCGACAAAATTCAATTCTGCGGATTCTTTTTGGACTGGCGCCGTTTGTTTCTTCATCATTTTCTTCAGGACCACGGCGTGGAATTGGTAGAGGAAATTTAGCTTCAAGGAAAAAGCGCCGAGGATTATCAGGACAGCGACTGCGAATACCAGCCATTCGCTGCGGATAAAGAAGGCGAGGAGCGTCAGGGCTCCGTAGACTGCTCTGGAAAATTTCAGGGAACCGTCGTAGATTTGGCACTGTTTCATAGGGCGGCGCGAATTAGTTTTTTGGGATTAATAATATGTTATGAGATTTTGGCTCCAACGATTTCTTTTACCGCGAGGCACGCCTTTCTGACATCATCAATGTTATTGTAAATATAGAAGCTCAACCGGCAGCTGGCTGGCGGGTTCAGTTCGTAATAGTAGTGCGCCAGTGTCGCGCAGTGGCAGCCGGCCCTGGCTTCGACGCCCCGTTTGCTCAGTTCTTCCGCGATTTCAAACGGGCTGACGCCTTTGCAGTCAAACGACACGAGAGACGTCCTGTCATGCGGATTCTTCGGGCCGAAGAGAGTTAATGATGGTATTTCGCCCAGAATCTTTAATGCCTCTCCGATGATGGTCTTTTCGTGGTCCTCAACAGCATCCATAGCTTTTTTAACTTCGGAGGATTCCAGTTTTTTATCGGTATTGAAATACCGGTATTTTCCCGGGTTCAAGGCGAAATCCATGAGCAGTCTCAATGCTTGGGCGGAAAGAATTGTCCCGAGAATATTCGGTGTGCCTGCGGTAAATTTCCACGGGAGCGCGTTGTACTCGACTTTTTCCGGGCTAACCTTTCCCTCGGCAATCATATCGCCGCCGTATAGAAACGGCCGCATGCGTTCCAGCAATTCTTCCCGGGCATAGAGGGCGCCCACGCCGAACGGCGCCGTAATTTTATGGAACGACCACGCGAGAAAATCCATCCCCAGTTCTTTCACGTCAACGAACATGTTGGGGACGACCTGCGCGCCGTCGATGAGCACGTATGATTTTTTCTCGCCGCTGGGCTGGACGTATCCGCTCGCGTCCGCGATTTCCCGAATTTTTTTGATGGGATTTTTCGTCCCCAGAAAATTTGACGCGCCGCTGCAGCACACCAGCTTCGTTTTTTCATCGACCAGAGATTTCAGATGGTCGAGATCAAGCTGTCCCGTTTCCTTGTCGAACCGCGCGATCCTGTATTCAATATTGATGCCGAAGCTCGACAAAATCTCCTTCGAAAGCCCATACCACGGGACGTAGTTTGAATTGTGCTCCATGTATGTCGTCACCACGTTGTCGCCGTCCCTGAATTCGGTCATCAAAGAATAGGCGACCGAATTGATAGCTTCCGTGGTGTTCCGGTAGAGGATGATGTTTTTTCTGGACGGGGCGCCGATGAACTGCGCGATGGTGTCGTAGGCAGCCTCAAACCGTTCGGTAGTGAGCATGGAAGACCGGGACTGGCCCCGGTGGACGTTATCGTACTGGATGACGAGCTCTTTCATCAGGTCAAGCAGTTGGACGGGAACCTGCGTACTTGCTGCGTTATTGGATACGAGCCTCCCTTCTTGTATTGCCGGGAAGTACATTCGGATCTTTTCAGTATCGATCATGCGCGTTTTTGTAAAATTTTCGCTTATGTATCAACGAAAGAACGCTCAGATATACTGGTAATATAGCCGAATGAAACGCTTTGGGCAAGCATAGTGTATTTGGAATGCGGGCGGGGAACCTGTGTGAAAAAACGGAGGCGGGAGCTATTCACGCTGTCGTTTGATTTCCCACGGGGTTTTTGGTTTCAGCTTTGTTTACTTTGGCAACAGCGACTTCATTTGCTTGGCGATAAGGTTTGTCGCGAAAGCGGGGCTGAGGCGATACAATATATTCATGAGTTTTGAATCTTTTCCTACGAATATCCGTGGCTTGTTTTTTTCCATGCCGTGGATAATGATGCTAGCCGCTTCCCGCGCAGGCAACATCGAAATGCCCTTTTTTTGTGAGCTGCTGCTTGGCAGTTCTGGGCCTTTGACGCCTGAATTGGCGGTAATGTTCGTGTTCGTAGCGCCCGGAAAAACAACGGATACGCGTACGTTCGTGTTTGCGAGCTCCGCGTATAGCCCCTCGGTCAGCAGCTTAATGGCTGCCTTTGACGCGCCGTACACGCTTTGGCCAGGCACCGGCAGGAAGCCGCCCATGCTGGAAATGTTGACGATATGGGCTTCCGGCCGCTTGAGGAGCAGGGGCAGGAATGCCTTGACCATGTACAATGCTCCGTAAAAATTGACGTTCATCACCCGGTTGATTGCCTCGTAATCCAGGTCGTTCACCCGGACAAACGGCTGGATGATGCCGGCGTTGTTGATAATGCCGTCAACTGTCCCGTGCTTGGCAATGACGTCTTTCGGCAAGGCTTCCACTGCGGCTTTATCGGTTATGTCCACAACGTGGGCTGAGATGCGCTCGGCTTTTTGGCCGGCAAGTTGCATCGTTTGTTCCAACGTAGCTTCGCGCATGTCTACAGCGGCAATACGCGCTCCCTTTGTGAGCAAAGCAAACACTAATTCCCGGCCCATGCCGCTTCCGGCGCCGGTAACAACGATCGTTTTATTATATACGTTCATAATACTATTATATATTTGTTACATGATCTCTCCGGGCTATTGACAGCCGGCGGTTTATTTTTTCGGTCCATGCCTGCCGAAACAGCAGTGCTGATCCGATGAACAACAGGGCGAAGAAGGCATTTAAAATAAACGTGCCGGCTACGCCAGGTGCGCCCCAGGAAACGTCAGGCCAGAGGACGAGCGCGGCGACTGGAATTGCCAGCTGGACAGCTGCCATGGAAAACAGAACGTATGACATTCCCCGCGGCTGGAGCCGGCTCACGATGGCGCCGATGAATCCGGCAGCGAATACGCCTATGTACATCAGATTGGCAGTAGTGTCGTCTCCGATGATGCCCACCGCTGCATTTATCCAGACAAGGAGAAGCATTGTCGCCACCGCAAGGCCAATCGCAACTTTATATACGGCAGTGTTCGCTTTCCTCGCTGCCAATTCATACACAAGCCCAGAGCCGAACAGGAGAACGCCGGCAAAAATGAAATCGCCCACTGTCCAGACCACTTCATCGGTGAACTGCATCGCCACCAGGGGGATGAGCAGTATGCATATTGTTGCGATCGTAATGCGGAGAATGTTTTTATGTCTCATGCTGATGAGCCGTGAATGTGGTTAGGTTTGAGATTGGCAATCTACCAATAGTTCCTTGGGAGGCGGGAGTCCCGCCATTCGGCGGGATCTTCGTCCCTCGACTTCGCTCGGGACTTCGAGATTCTCACTCAATTTTTTAAACGGAAGGAGCAGGATTTGCCATCCCGTCATTCGACCACGCGATGCTCATGCCATGTCGGCATGACGTGGCGCATGGCGCCGCAGGACGGCATATTGAATGACGTGACGAACCCCCAAAGCGGAAGGGGCGAGATTTGAACTCGCGAAGGCCTTGCAGCCTTACCGCTTTTCGAGAGCGGCCCTTTCAACCACTCAGGCACCCTTCCGCTTTGGGGGCTACTTTTGTATAGCCAGTAACAAATCGCGAATTTGTTGTTTTAAGAACCTTTTACCCTTGGTAGTTTTTAAATATTTTTCACGCCGCCGAGCGTCTGTCTCCTGTAAGTAAACTTCGTAGTGAATAAGTTTGACTGGCCGTTGGTGCTTTGTTGATTGAACTTTACCGTCCTTATGCTGCCGAAGTCTTTGATTCAGATAATTAGTAAATCCAGTATATAGCCGCTTGTTTGATAATAATAGGATGTAAACGTAATTGTTCAAAGTAGAGCAACGGTTTTCGCCCCATCGGATGATGGGGCGCACGCCTCCATTAGCGCTGATAGATGTATATCTTACTCGACTTTGGGTCATTCTGTCTAGACGGGAACTTTTTGATCGGCTTCCATGCCGTGATGGGGAAGGCGAATGAAATGACGATCGTGCCCGGCTTGAGCTGCCGTTCGAGGAGCTGCTGCACCTTTGGCATCACCGAGTCGATCAGGAAGCAGAAGATGATGTCCGCGTCGTTAATGTTTCCCCTGTAGAAATCGCCGTACCTGACCTGTACGTTCGATCGGCGGAACAGCACGTTGAGCTTCGCGAGGACATACGCCCAGGGCGAGAGCTCGAAGCCGATTGCCTGTGCGCCGGTCCGCTTTTCCACCTCGAGCAGGAAACGCGCGTTGCCGCAGCCAAGGTCGTAGACTGTATCTTCTCTGTTGATCACGATCTCCCGTAAAATTCGATCAATAGCCTGCTTGGGCGTGCGTACGAAGGGCACCTTCGTGTAGAGCAGCACCGCGAGCACCGCGAGGGCAACGAGCGACAGGGCGATGGCGATGCAGAGCACGATGGAGGAAATAAGGAGGGCCGATGTCGATTCCATAGGTTACTCAGAAGAGTTGGGTCTGGTTGTATGCGCTGTCCGGGCGGTCTTTCTCGGTAAACACGGAGACGGTGCCGTACTCGCCGTCGTATCCGGGATTGACTGAGATTTTCCCATCGCGCACGCGCCGTATGCCCTCCGCGATTTTTGGGAGCGTGATTTCCGCCAGCCGCTCCGGCGGCAGGTTGAGGAGCACCTTGAACTCGCTGCCGCCCCGCAGAATGAGCGATTCGTACTCAGCGGCGACTTTTTTCGTGCCGGTTCCCTGGCCGAATGCGCCAGCGATGATCTCCCGGAGCGGCACGAGCATGCGGTACGGAGGCCGGTTAGCCGGTTTATAACTCTCTGGCCGGTCGGCGAGCTGTTCCACGCGGTTCAGTACGCCGATGGTCAGCGGTTTTTTGCACTTCGGGCAGATGCCCCCGTGCTTTCTTGACTGTGCCGGTTCGAGCCGGACGCTGCAGGCGCGGTGCCCGTCCCAGTGGTACCGGCCTTCTTCCGGGTAGAATTCTAGTGTGAAGGCGACCTTATTTTTTTTACCTTGCTTCTTGATCGCGGACATGATGTTTGCGTAGGACAATTCCTCGAGTTCGAATGCGGTTGCCTCACGGCCGATGTTGGGGGCCGAGTGGGCGTCCGAAGATGAGATGATTGACATCCGGTCAAGCTGCGACAGGCGCCAGTTCATCGGCGGGTCTGACGAGAGCCCCGTTTCGACCGCGTGAATGTGGCCGGCGAGATCGCCGAAACACTCTTCCACGCTGTCAAATCCCGACTTGGAGCCGAACATGGCGAACCACGGCGTCCAGATGTGCGCGGGAATGAGCATCGCCTCGGGCGACGCGCCGAGCGTGATCTCCAGGAGTTTTTGCGAATCAAGCCCCAGGATGGGGCGGCCGTCTGCTTTCAGGTTGCCGATGAGGCTGAGCTGCGCGATGATTTTTTCGACGGCATCGAGGGTCGGCGCGACGATAACGTGGTGCACGCGTCTCGTCTCGCCCCCTTTCTTGTAGATGCAGCTGATCTCGGTGGTGGGCATGAAGTGCACGTTTGACGCACTGCTTTTCATTTTGTACAGCCCGTTGTCCTGCAGCGTGAGCCGTTCGCGGAGTTCCGCAAACCAAGCCGGATGCGTAAAATCGGCCGTCGCGAGGACGTCAACGCCCTTCTTCCCGGCCCATGCTGCCATTGTCTCGAGCCCCATGTCCCGCGACACGGCACGCGAGTACTTTGAGTGGAGGTGGAGATCGGCAATGTATGTTGGCATGGGGGGGCTGGTTACCTCCCCCCATTGTACCATCGCGGGTGCGCCCCTTCAACCGGGCTGTTGTAGCCAGGCTTCGGCATAGTGTACAATAGAGTCAACGTATGCGTCTATCCCGAGAAGCAAAATTCATCATCCTCATCATCCTCATTTATTTTTTCCTGTCGTGGATTTTGACGTGGACATACTTTGCGACGCACCTCAAGCACATCCCTGATGGGTGGGAGGCGTGGCACGAGCAGATCATGGCGGGGGACCATCCGGACTCGAACCAGTTCCGCATCGTGACGCCGCTGCTCGCCGAGGCGGTCAGCACCGCATTCGTGCAGCCGATTTTTGCGTCCTATTTGATTATCCGGTTCTTTTTTACGTTCCTTATCTTCTGTACGTTTCACCTTTTCTTGCTGAAGTGGTTTGACCACAGGACAGCGCTCCTCTCGGGCGTATTGCTCGCCGCGATTACGCCGGTAACGTACCTTCCGATGCTGCAGGAGTCGGATGTCGCGCTCCAGTTTGCGTTCCTCGTAGGCCTGTGGTTTATCCGCGAAAAGAAGCTCGTGCCGCTCGCGATTCTGTTCGCTGCCGCCGCGTTCGTGAAGGAAACGATCGTTTTTCTGGTCCCGTTCTACCTCCTCATCCACTGGAAGAGGGGAGCCGAGGTTCGCGCGCTCATCGAGACGGCAGCGCTCTGTATCGTATGGGGGGCTGCATTTTACGTCAGCAGGACGATGATTTTTGACGGCCAGAACTCTCCGCTCTGGCAGCTGCCGCACAATATCATGGTTGCAAAGCAGTATTTCACGTACAATCCGCTCGTGAACGCGTACCTCCTCTGGGTGCCGCTCTTCGGAGTTTTCTGGGCGCTGCCGTTCGTGCGCTACCGGGAGAAGCCGTTTTTTTTCCAGCGAGCCGCCATTTTTATCGTCATCTTTACCGTTTTGCATTTCCTGTTCGGCTGGCCCGAAGAGACGAGGATCATGCTTCCGCTCGCATTCCTCGTGATTCCCGCGGGGCTCATGACGCTGTTTTCCCTGGAGGGCAAGCCGTAGCGTATGGCATGTGCATATAAAAAAACCCCGGGGTTGGCCCGGAGTTTTTTATTCTTTGTAAGGCAGTTATTTATCGGTAGCGTCGAGGATGCGCTGGATGCCGAGCATGAAAGCGGCTGTCCTGAGGTCAGTCTTTTTTTTGTGTGCGAGGTTCCAGACGTTTGAAAATTCCCTGGAAATGATGCTGTCGAGCCGTTCGAGCACGATTGATTCTTCCCAGTGCTCGTTCTGCATGTTTTGCTGCCATTCAAAGTAGCTCACCGCAACGCCGCCGGCGTTCGCGAGGATGTCAGGCACGACGGGAATGCCACGCTTGAACAAGATTGCGTCGGCCTCCGGGGTCGTCGGCCCGTTTGCGAGCTCGATGATTGCCTTCGCTTTGATTCGGCCGGCATTCGCATCGGTAATTTGGTTCTCGAGCGCGGCAGGCACGAGCACATCGACGTCGAGTTCGAGCAGTTCGGCGTTGCCGATTTTTTTGCACCCCTCACACGCGAGCACGCCGGTCTCTTCTTTGGCCTTCTTGAGCTTTTCGGGATCAAGCGTGCCGCTTTCCGCCACGATGCCGCCCTTTGAATCTGATACGGCGACAACCTGGTATCCTTCGTTGTGCAGGATGCGCGCGATGTGGGAGCCCGCGTTGCCGAATCCCTGCACGGCGACGCGCGTTTTGCCCGGCTGCATGCGGAGCTTTTGTGCGAGCTCGCGGAGCGCGTAGAATCCCCCCTGCGCCGTCGAGTAGCTCCGGCCTTCCGAGCCGCCCGCTTCGATCGGCTTGCCGGTAAATGCTCCTGGCGTCGGTTTCCCGGAAAGCTTCGAGTACTCGTCAGTCATCCATGCCATGATCTGCGGAGTCGTGTAGACGTCGGGAGCCGGAATATCACGGGAAGGCCCGATGTGCTGGTAAAATGCGTTAACCCATACCCGCGAGAGCCGCTCGAGTTCCGTTTTCGAGAGTTCCTTGGGATTGACCTGGACGCCGCCCTTGCTGCCGCCGAAGGGGATGTTGACAACCGCGCATTTGAGTCCCATGAGGAGGGCGAGTGTTTTTACCTCATTGAGGTCTGCTTTCGGATGGAATCGGATGCCGCCCTTGTACGGCCCCCGAGCGCTGCTGAACTGGACGCGGTAGCCTCTGAACACCTTTGATTCTCCGTTATCCATTTTCACGGTCAGGGGGTATACGAGCACAGCCTCCGGGGTGCTGAGCTTCTTGTACATCTTTTTATCGACGTCGAGGAGGGCAGCCGCTTCCTTCAGCTTTTTGAGCGCGTTCTTAAAAGAATTAATAGTAGCCATTGGTGTGTGAATGGTTAGGTTCTCTTATATGTAAGTTTATTTTTTTCTGTATGCGATGAGCCCCCGCCTCAGGATTTCCATCGCCCGCTTGAGCTTCGGGCGTGAGAGGACGAACGCAATGCGGATCTCGCGCTTGCCCATGCCTTTCGTTGCGTAGAATCCGTTGCCGGGCGCGAACATGACCGTCTCGCCTTTGTACGAAAATTTTTCAAGCAGCCAGATCGCGAAGCGCTCGGCATCTTGGACGGGGAGCGTGACGAGCGCGTAGAAGGCGCCCTGCGGGCGCGGGCAGTAAACCCCCGGCATTGTATTAAGGGCTTCCACGACGACGTTTCGGCGCAGCTTGTACTCGCTGATGAGGGATTTGGTGTACTTTTTTGGGTTCCTGAGCAAGGGGATGACGGCGAGCTGTTCGAGCGTCGGCGAAGAGAGCCTTCCCTGCGCGAATTTGACTACGCTCTTCATGACGTCTTTGTTTCTGCATGCGATGCTGCCGATGCGTGCGCCGCAGATCGAGAACCGCTTTGAGACGCTGTCGACGAGAATGACGCGATCTTTGATCCTCGTAAATTCCATCAGGCTGACGTGCCGCACGCTGTTGAAAATAAGCTCGCGGTACGGCTCATCGGCAATGATGAAGAGGTTATGTTTTTTTGCGATGTCGACAATCTGCTGCAGCTCCTGCTTGGAAAAAACCGTGCCGGTCGGATTCGAGGGGTTGCAGACGAGGATCGCTTTCGTCTTTTTGGTGATTTTTTTCGTGATGCGGGTGGCGTCGGTCAGCATGAAGTCTTCTTCCGCCCGCAGGAGGACCGGTTCGATCGTTATCCCTGCCATCTGGCCGTACGTGATGTAGTTGGTGTACATTGGCTCAAAGGCGATGATTTCATCGCCGGGATCGGTGACCGCGAGCATGGCAAAGAGGATTGCTTCGCTGCCGCCGGTGGTCACCACGATATCCTCGTTGCTAAGCTTGATGCCAACCGTTTCGTAGTAGTACCGCCAGGCATCGATTACCTCGCTGTAGCCCGAAGACGGCGCGTACTCGACGGCACCTTTTGCGTACCGGCGCACCTCCTTGAAGAAGTCGGGCGGAGTCTTGATATCCGGCTGCCCGATGTTGAGGTGGTGGACATGGATTCCCCGCCTTTTTGCCTGGTCAGCGTATATGTACAGCTTTCGGATTGCTGATGAGGGCGTGTTGGCGGCTCGTGATGATATTGATACGGTACGCATAGGGATTTATGAGCGTCTCTTTTTCCACTCCCGGAGCGCCTCCTCGTAGATTGCCGGCGTTCCCACGTCGTACCATTGTCCGGAGAACGGATGGCTGTAGAGCTTGCCTTCCCGTGCAAGCCTGGGGAATACGTCAAACTCAAGCATCGCTTGCCCCCGTTTTGGCACGTACTTGAATATTTCCGGATTAAAAACAAACATGCCCGCATTGATGAAATGCGAGACATTTTTTTTACCCTGGGGTTTTTCGTTGAACGAGACGATCCTATTTCCATGCAGCCGGACGACTCCGAATTCCTGGGGTTTCGCTGATGAGGTAACGGCGACTGTCGCGAGGCCGCTGTGCGACTTATGCGTATCGACGAAATCATCGATGTTGATATCGGCGAGCACGTCGCCGTACATCATTATGAAGGGCGACCGCTTGAGGTACTTCTCAACGTAGGTGAGGGGAGCCGCGGTGCCGAGCTCCTTCTTTTCATTGATGTACGTAATCTTGACGCCGAACCGCGACCCGTCACCGAAGTGGGTTACGATTTTATCGCCGAGGTGGCCGATGAGGATGTAGATGTCCTTGAAGCCGCTGTCCCGCAGTGACTGGATCGTATACTCGAGGATCGGTTTGCCGTTGATCGGGAGGAGCGATTTCGGTATTTCATACGTGAGCGGGCGCATCTTAATGCCGCGTCCGCCCGCGAGGATGAACGCCTTGTTGATGCTCGCGCCGAGTGACTGCGACAGGAGGTACTCAATGGCATGGGAGCGGTTCCTGATACGCGAACCGTCAATCACCTCGTCGATGCGAGGGAGCAAATCTTGGCGCAAGGTAATCGTAAGCCGCTTCCTATCCATAACGGTTGGCAGTTATCATACGGTATCATACTATATATGAAGCAGTATCCTCCTTGCGAACCGGAAGGTCAATCCTTTTATCCACAGCGTTATCCACTATTGCGCTAATATTGGCTAAAAGTAGCGTTTTTATTAAACTGGCGATGGCTGATCCTTCGCCAAGTTTACCCCGATGAATATCGGGGCTCAGGATAGGCCCGTTATAGAAAGTTATCGACAAACAAAAAACGCCCCTCTTTCGAGAAACGTTCTTTGATAGTTCTGGCGATGGCTGATCCCTCGGCAAGGCCTCGGGATAGGCCCATGATTGGAAGGGTTTTGGTAAACAAAAAACGTCTCCGATTAAAGAGACGTTCTTTGATAGTTCTGGCGATGGCTGATCCTTCGCCAAGGCTCAGGATAGGCCCGGTATAGAAAGTTATCGGCAAACAAAAAACGTCTCCGATTAAAGAGACGTTCTTTGATAGTTCTGGCGATGGCCTACTTTCCCAACGGTATGCCCCGCAGTATCATCGGCGCTACCGGGCTTAACTGCTGAGTTCGGAATGGGATCAGGTGTTGCACCGGTGCTAAAATCACCAGAGGCCAGAGAGCAAACCTGCGCTTGTTCCCTGCGCCCTTCGTGATTTCATAACCTTACCGAAGTGGCGTAACCACGAAGATAAGGCTAAAGAATGCGATAACGAGCAGAAAGACAAATACGAAGTGTGCGGTGTAATTTTTTTCCATTGAGTTTCACTTTTTGTGTAATACTGTGCTTTTTAGTGATTGCAATGTGGCTCGATTAGTACTCCTCCGCTTAAATCCTTACGGACCTTACACGTAGAGCCTATCAACCTGGTAGTCTCCCAGGGAGCTCATAACGAGACCTTGTCTTGAAGACGGCTTCGCGCTTAGATGCTTTCAGCGCTTATCCGTGCCGAACGTAGCTACCGAGCTCATGCCCCTGACGGGACAGCTCGCTCACTAGAGGTTCGTCCTTCCCGGTCCTCTCGTACTAGGGAAGGGCCTTCTCAAGTCTCAACGCCCACGGCAGATAGGAGACCGAACTGTCTCACGACGTTCTGAACCCAGCTCGCGTACCGCTTTAATTGGCGAACAGCCAAACCCTTGGGACCTTCTCCAGCCCCAGGATGCGATGAGCCGACATCGAGG
>Ga0265297_10000154_pt1 | contig 228886 bp, 349 predicted proteins | sample Munlanlwell13791_FD_192502 | JGI IMG/M metagenome (GOLD analysis project Ga0265297, IMG submission 192502) | Leachate microbial communities from a municipal landfill in Southern Ontario, Canada - Leachate well 137-91 | ecosystem: Engineered > Solid waste > Landfill > Unclassified | place...
AATTTGCCAATTATCATTAAGGCAAAATTCATTCTGTATAATTGCAGCCATTCCATTCCATAAGAGGATTCCGCCATAGACCCACTTCCCTGTTTCTAGTGATTTCCCCCTAAATTTTATTTCTCTTTTTTTCATAATTCGATTTTAAACAATTTGCAAAAACCAGTTATTAAAATGGCCAAGCCAGCAAGCGACGCAAATACAACACTTATGGTCATTAAAATATTGTATATAACATCTGAATTAAATTGAATTCCGATTGCGCCAATTGCAATAGAAAGCGCAAGATAAACCACGGTCATAGTAAAACTAAAAGTTCTTTTAATAAAATTTTTCATTTTTTTAGTTTTAAATTATAAACAACATAACATAAAATATATCGTGAAAATTATCGTGTCAAGTGTTACTATTATTGCAATTGTAAGACACAACACAATTAAAATTGAGTCTACTATTTCTCCAATTGATTTAAGAATAAATTTCCTTCCCATTGCCGTGTATCCTGTTACATATATCCTTGTTCATAATAATAATTTCCGCAGGAGACCCATAATCTTTAGTTATGAGATAGATGCAGTTTAATTTTGCAAATATACGAAAAATATTTAAAAATGTTACAATTAATTTGATATTTTTCATTTTTTTTCTATATTTATAGAAAACAACAGAAAAAGAATGATAACTTATAATGCAGAATTGACAGGGTGCGATGAAAACAAAGGGTTTCTGATGAGTCTTTTGGAAGAATATCGCATTATTGTTAATAGGGCATCGAAGTTACAATTCGAAAGCAACTTAAACTCCATCACCACGCTTCACAATGCATTTTATTATAAGACGAGAAGTGAGCATCCAGAGGTTCCATCACAGGTGGTTATAAAGGCTGAGCAAGAATCTCTTGCATCATATAAGTCAATTAAGTCGAATAAACACAAAATTAAAGGGCAATTTATAAAAAAGAATTTGTCTTTAAGGCTCGACAAGAGGCTTTATTCCAAAACCAACTCACAGACCACAATATTTATCACAACCAAAGAGGGAAGAAAAGAATTTACAATAAAAACATATCCCAAATTAAACGAATTGTTAAATAAATACAAATTTGCAGACCCGTTTTTGTTCGTGAGAAACGAAAAAATAATGATTGGGCTATCTTTCGAAAATAAAACAAAAGAAATAGAAGAAAAATCGTTGTGTCTTGGAGTCGATTTGGGAATAAGGAGAGTTGCTGCATGCTCTGATGGGAGACTTATAATCGACAAAAAATTTAATGCAGAGAAAAGAAGGTTGCGTTACTTAAAAAGATGTTTGCAAAGCAAAGGAACAAAGAGCGCAAAAAAACATCTGAAAAAATTAAGGCACAAAGAGAAAAATAAAAATAAAAATCAGACCCACCTGGTTGCAAATGAAATATTGCGAACAAACGCAAACATCATTGCACTAGAGAACCTTAAGGGCATAAAAGCCAAGAAACACAAAAATCAAAATAAAAATGCGATAAGTCAAGTGCCAATCTTCGAATTAAGAAGGGTTGTGACTTATAAGGCCAAGAATATGGGAAAACATATTTGTTTGGTTTCGCCTGCAAACACAAGTCAAATCGACTCCATCTCAGGAATTAAAGAAGGGTTAAGAAAAGGATGTAGATTTTATGCAAAAAGCGGCCTTGTGTATGATGCGGATTTAAATGCATCCGTAAATATCGCTCGAAGGAGCAAACACCCCATTTCGCAAGGAAACTTGCTTGACGGGCAGGGCGTCGTCAATCGTCCAATCGCATGTCAGCCTCCCGCATTTTCGGAGCATTGCAAGCCAATGAATTTATTCGTTGGTCATTGACGCAAGCGAATATACACTATCAATATCCTATCATTTATTTAAATTTTCTTTTACCTATGATTGCCAAAAGAAAATATAATATAAGAGTTCCAAACCACCCCATCATAACAAAAACAAAAAGCATAACTACTGATATTACATAACCCACTGCTATGATGGGTATAAATATACTTCCTATCGTCTTTTTCATGACTATACTTCTCTGGCAATTTTAATTATGCCAAAGTTAAATAATTTTTTCGAGAAAACAAAATTTAATCTCCGTTTAAATAGAATTTAACAAATGGTGTCATTTTAAAGTCCTTGACGAATCCATATTGTTTTTCCTTTGGTATTGAATCTAAGACAGCTCTTATTTCAGGAGTACCATTAATTAGGAACCCACCAGTCATATAGTCAACGCCATCCTTTTTAATGGCGGCAAGACTGTTTGTTCTATCAATATTATTGGCTATAAGTTCCACTTCTTCATAGCCATTTGTTTCAGGTGTAATATGTAATATTTTCATGTTTAAAGTTCTTTTAATTCTTTTTCGGCAGCTGCCAATTCTGTTTTGATAAAATCCTTTAGAAATTCAGCCATCTTTGGTTGCAAAATTATCGGCACCATATTCTTTTCTCTTCCGTCATCTCCATCATCGCACTCAATAATTATTTTTGGATTTCTTGATACGGGGTGGCTTAAATCATAGTCCCACTCAAAACTATCTAAACTTCTCTTTATTTCATTTATTTTTTCGTCAAGCTCATTGGCTTTCTGTAATATTTCTGGTTCCATATTATTCGGGTTTAATGACATCAATAAATTCCGTAGGTTCGTTTTTTGCCCACTCTTCCACTTTGTCATAATCAGCATAAATCCAATTGTTACACTTTGGACGGGGGTTAACCTTTTCAAAATCATCAATTGCTTTAGACCTCTCATATGACGGTGCAGGAATATCAAAAATACCAGCATCTTTCATTTTTTGATGATGTTCATTCTTTAGCTTTTCATATGCTTCCTTATCAAAATTCACATCAATGCCGTCGTACTCTGGAGATTCAACAACTCTCAGCTCAATTTCTTTCCCCCTCAATTTTTCCTCACTTGCAAAAGTTAGCAATCCAAGGGCAGCCAATCCAGTGTTTTCTGGTTTTTCCTTGGCTTCATCGAAAGACGAGCTGTTTATTTTTTTAATCTTGTATGAGAGATTTTCAGCAACAACCTTTTTCTGGTGCTCAGTATTTGGATAAATCTTTGGACATTTAGAAACGCCACCAAAGGTACCACCATACCACCCGATAAATTTTCCATCTGCAAAATATGCAAAACATATGCTTTTTTTCATAATATTATTTTTTAATCAATCTCAATACAACAAAATTTATATTTTTTCCCACTTCCGCAGGGACACTTATCATTTCTCAGCGTGTTTTTATCAATGGGGTCGTCAAGCACGAATTCATTACACGTAACAGTTTCTTCGACTCCATTAAGATGATTTATCTCATGCTGCCAAACTTGTGCCTGGTAGCCCTTGTGAGTCTCCTGGTGAAACGTTCCATCTGGTGTGTAATATTCCACATCAACAAAGTGGTTTCTTCCTGCAATTATAACATAAAAATCATCTTTAATTTTACCCCACGTTAAACAACCTTCAGCTTTTATACGCTTTACCCCGTAATATTTAGTAATTTTTGGAGCTATGGCTACAACGCCTTCATGAGTGTTTATGTCCTTTATGAGAGCCATTCTCACATTAAATCTTATACCATCAACCGAACACTGATTTGCTGCCAAACCTATACAATTCTCTCTTGACATTGCATATTGCTCAAAAGCATCAACAATATCCCGATTTTCTTTTAAAAACTCAGAAATATTATAAATCTCTGGAGTAAGCGGTGTTTGTTTATGTTGTATTACTTCGAATTCCATAAAGCATTTTACTATTTAAAAGGCCAGCATAATATAATCAAAAGTATTGCAGCAACTAAAATAATTACCCACAATTTAACTTCACGATAGAATATTCTTTTTATTTTAATATGAAGCATCATGGTCTGTGTAAGTGTCTGCAACAATATCCCTAAATGTGTCAATAGCTTCCTGCAAGGGAACAACGCTATTAATAACAATCGGAGAAAAGGGAAGTTTGTTCTTTTTGTTCTTTTTATAGGCTTTTTCAAACTTAGCATTTTCCTTCTCATTAAGCTCTTCACACTTCTTTTCAAGCTCTTCTTTGTTAAATGAAATGTGGTCTTGGAAATATTCGTGTTGCCCTTCGTATCTCTTAACAATTACAAATGCTTCTTTGAACGTTTTTGTTTCACTTTTACCCGCCTCAAATGCTTCTCCAAAGATTTGTTTGCAGATATTATAAATTTGAACGGGTGTGAGTTTCTCAGCTGTTAGCGGATAGTATAGATTGTTTTCAAAGAAATTACTCTTTTCAAATTTTTCAAACGCTTTATAAGAATCTGAATCCTTTTGAAAAACCTTTGCTACATGCAATTCACCTTTCTTGCTCATGCGTCATTTTTCTATATTATACGTATTTTTTGCAAAAAAGTTTCAATCGTCTGTGTCAAAGACTCCAAAAAACAATCCCAGGACAAAAGCTCCCGCTCCCACGCTAATGGCAGTTCCCTTTTCTTCTGGATAAACAAAACACCATACAATACAAGCCAGTATGACGACAATTACGATAAATGATGCTGGAGTTAATTTTTTAAACATAATTAAGATTTTTTTATGAAAACATATAAAATAAAAATATTATAATTCCTATAACAAAAGGCAATCCTAAATAATATTGCCCAAACCATTTTTGCAAAAATTTTTTCGTCATACTTTTTCAATTTTTAATCCAAACAGAATAATCATTTTTAACCAATCATAATATTTCTCATCATTCATTACATGAGCAATAAGGTGTTCTTCTCGCCCCTTATGTTCCACAGTCCAATAGTGACTTTTTGAACAAAGTCTAAAAAACATCTGATGAGCTATTTTGTGAATACGTGTATCTGTTTCGAATATTACATTATCAAGCTCGCCATCTGTTGGAGAATATTTAATGTTGTATTTTTTTAAATCATTCACAAGCTTATCCACAGCAGGTTTCTTTTCCTCCCGCAATTTAATGAGCAATTCTTGTGATGATAAATTTGTCATTTTTTGTTGTTTGTAATTTCCACCCATCTGTCCTCTAAAAGCTGACAATAGATTGAGGGATGTATTCCGCAATATCCCAAAGAATATCCATCATTCACTTCAATTAGTTCCATTCTCCCATCGTTCAAAATGGCGAAATCAAGTGTGTACGAAATTGGCTGGTCTTTAAAGCTTCTTATGGCACGCAAAACAACATCGATTTGTGGGAACACCGTAAAATCACCGTCATAATGACATATTCCAACCAATTGCTTTCTGTTAACGAAACATCTGTATTCAGACTTGATATCAATTATGTTTGATATCATCACTTTTGTGTCCGCTGGAAGTTGCTGTAGTGAAATAAAATCAACTTCTGACCTGGCAACATATCCAGAAAACAATTTGGTGTCTTCCGCTGGCTTTATAAAAAATTTTCTTTCTGCAGAAATTGCTTTACGAGCTTCTCCAAGAGTCATTTCGATAATGTGTCGCTTACAATATTCGGGCAAATAAATTTGCGGGTTATAAGTTAGCGGTTTTTTAACATCTATTAAATCCAATATTCTTAAAAGAGTTTGGGTGCCCCCAACGAAAATATATCTACTCATAAACCCGAACATCAAATCGTTTGGGTCTTTTTCTTTTGCCTGTTCCCACGACTTAACATCATCAAGAGTAAATCTTTCAATCTGATATCCTTTCTTTTTAAATCCATATTCAGCGATGTATGTATTTACCGTTACGGGAATACCATCCTGATATTGTATCATTACTTGTCTCATTTTATCCCTTTCCATTCCATTAAACTAAAAGCATTTATCAAACCAGCTTCAAATGCCTCTTCGTAAGTGGCGAATTCTCTGCACACTATTGATTGAGTTATTCCTTTTATAATAATTTTGTAATGGTAATCCATTTCATCACATTCAACCTCTTCCTTTCCCTTTAGAAATTGTATTGGGTAAGGGAGCACCTCAATATTGTATTTTTCTCGAAGCCATTTTTGCAACGCCGTTTGGGTTGGTGCTGAATATCTGTGTCCCTTTTTATTATGATTTTGTTCGTATAAGTAAATTGTGGGTTCTTCTCTTGCTGCGTCTTCATAGGGAGTTAAGTCCAAATAAGCCCCCCTGCATTCTAAATCGAATCCACGTTCTTTTGCTAACTTAGCCGTTTCAAATAAAATTAATTGGTCTTCCATGAGTTTTATTTTATTAGTTTTAACCCTTCGTATAAACCCTTTTCCAATGCCTTTTCATATGTTTTATATTCTCCATTATCACCATACATTCCACAACCATCCGCAATAAAATCATCATCAATTAAAGACAAATCCCATTTTAATGCCTGAACGTTCCAGTTGGTTCCGTTGCTATAATGTTCAGCATGAATTCTAACTTCTATTTGAAATTTATCCCGTAACCATTTTTGAAGCAGCGCTTGGGTGGGAGCGGAGCATCTTTCACTTGTTTGGATAGATGTTTCGGTGTTGTTATCAAACAATATTTTCCCGCTTCCTTTAATTCCACTATAAAAAGCTAAACATGGTATGTCGAATCCCTTTTCTTTTGCTAATTTAGCAGTTTTGAATTCTGTTAATTCTTCTTTCATTATTTAATTTCTTTTGAATTGGTGTCTATTTTAAATCAAGATTGTAATTTTGTTTAATAGAGTTGTATGGAATGAATATGTCAACATTGCAAGAACACCCAGGAATAAGCGCCCAATCATTCCAAACATCATTGACAAATTCATATCTGTAATACTGAATCTTAGGTGGAATGCTATCGTTTTCAAATATTGTTACATTTTCTACTTCTATTTTGTCCTGTTTGTATCCTCCATTTGGAAGTTTTTTGTAATAAAAACAATAAGAAACACCTTCTATGCTTCCGCATCCCAAAAAGGAACTCCCTTCTGTATTAACTCCATCCGCAAGCGCTACTATTTCTACTGAGTGGCCTTGAAGCCTTTTTTGTTCTGGGAATATGCTTATAAAAAAAGCAATTAGAGCAGTCGCTGCTAACCATACAGTAGCAGCAACAAGTTGGGGCATACACACACAGCCAAATCTTTCCCTTGAGGGTTCTATCACGTTTCTCATTATAAAAGTCAGAAACTGTCCTCCAATTCTCTTTTATAAACCACGCACAAAGAATCGCTGAAATAACCATTGTAATAATAAATAAAAGCATCATATCTTTAAAGTTTTAAAATTAATAATTGTTTTTATTGTGAATTCCTCGTTTCGTTTTGTTTTCTTATGGCTTCTTCGTTCTTTTTAAAAATATCTGCAGAGTAACATTATCCAACAATTTCCTCAACCCATTGTTTGAGGGGTTTGTGTTTTAACAATGCTGGATGTGCGGCCAAGTGTTATACCAACAACACCTCTTCCAACTTAGCTCCAGTCTCACTACAAGTGTCATCCGACATGACGTGAAATAAGCTACAACTTAAATCAATATCAAGTTCACTAATTTGTTCTGGTGTAAGTTCAATTTTTTCCATATCTTTTTTCTTCATTAAAAATTCTTCCCCAATCGCCATATCTTTTATATCCTCTAAAATTCTCCTGAAAGAGCTTGCTGACTCTAACCCAAACTACATCAACAGGAACTCCACCCATATCATCTCACAGACAAACCGTTCTTCTTTATGCAATGGCTTTGGCACTTCCATTTTAAAATCCAAATTCTGTGAACTTTTCTTGAATTGCTCTTTGATTCTTTATCGTCATTATGGTGAAATTACGGCCTTCTGATTTTTTATAAACGCTTACATAATCCATTTCGCAGTCCAAATTTCCCCTAATAAAAATTCTAATTTTCACATCTTCTGTTCCAAACATTACCGCATCAAATTCCATCATATAATAATCTCCGCCGCATTTTCCATCTTCATATTTATGGGTTATTTCTGATTTAATTCTATCTGGGTAAGGAAATATAATGTGCAATATTTCTTCTGCTTCTTTTTTGGTTAAGAATTTAAGCTCCATTTCTGCATCTGCAGGAAACCAGAGTCTATTAAGAAAACGCCCAAGCCAAATTGCAATTGGTATCGTAATAAACACACCCAAATAAAACCATCTATTCCCCGTCTCAAAAAATAAAAAGAAAGGGGAAAGCCCAATTACAAAAGGAACCACAACCACTATAAATGATTCTATTACTTTAACAATTGTTGTAAAAATTAATTTCAGTGTTTTCATAGTTTAAGGAAATGTTCTGTATAAAACGTATGAACTGCCAATTCTGTTTTTGTGGTTTGCTTTAACGAATCTAAATTCCGCTTTTCCAACTCGGAGAAAAGAACTGTCATTTGTATTCCACACCGTTTCTGCAGAAACCATTGGACTGTCTGACCCGTCTTCAAAAGATAAAATGGCAACTCCCACTTCTGGCAACAATCTGGATTTAAAATCAGAGATTTCTTTTTTTTGTTCTTCTATGACTTTTTTAAGTGAGTCAACAGCTTCTTTCGAATTGTTGCTGCAGTATTTGCAATTTCCTTTGTGGCCGCCCCAACGGCAATCTCTACTGCCAAACTGTACATATTCACAACTGTCGTATGTGTATACAACTACATCATAAGGATATGGTTTTACTTGCTGTTTTGACTCAGCTTGAGTTTTGCTGTTACTGTTGCAAGAAACCACAATAAAGAAGGCTAATCCTAAAAGATAAATCGATAATATACTTTTCATAATGTCATCTATTTGACACCATATACGAAAAAATCAGAAAAAAGTTACGTTTTTTATTTTTTTGTGTTAATATAAACATTATTAACGCAAAAAAAATCCCCCAAATTATGGAGGATTTTAAATGTTGTTTTTAATTAAACAAGTCTTTTGGAATCTCGCTTAACGTTTCTTCTTTAGTGGGCAAGAAAAGCCGTATGTTGAATGGGTTACGATATCTGACTCCTATGTCTTTGATAATATCAGATTGTTTTATTCGCACATCATAAATGTTTTCATTGAGTTCCGTTATCTTTTTTGTGAGCTCCAGAATTGTTTCAGAATATTTAGGACTTGGATATACATTAACTGCAACATTTGACTGAGAATTTTTTTCTGTCATTTTATCATACATCTTTCCCTCGTATTTTCCATAAGTAGAATCTAAAAGAGCATTATATTGTCGTTGAAGAACATCTTTCTTCTCAATATAAATCTTTAATTTTCTATTGTTGCTAACGCTGCTTTCAATGTCGTCTATGTTTGTGTAAACGACACCAACAGATGCAATGCCAGCAATCAATATAATAATAACTAAACATACAATAGAAGCAACAATCCCTCCTTCGTAATTCGTTGAGGATTTACTTCGATTGTCAAGATAGTATGCAGCACCCATCCAAATAAGACAAATGGCAATTAAAATTACATAAATCATTTTATTTTCCCTTCTTTTTTAATTAATAAATTGTTTTTTCCACATATACGAAAAAATCAAAAGAAAGTTACAATATTTACTTTTTTTGGAAGATGACGGTAAAAAACCTTTCCGAAATCGCAAGTTCACAGGTAATTATATCTCCGTTTTCATTAATGAATTCCCACAAATAATAATTATCTTTATTTGTTGGCACTGTTGCCATAGATTTACCAAGTTTTTTTATTGTTGGCTTGAGCATTGATATTGGGTAAATCCATTTCTCTCTAAAACAGATAAACTCTGTTTTTTTCCAAAACAAAAATCCATGCATTACTCTCTCAACATGAATCATTGCGGAGACACTATCGTTTTTATAAGTTTCATAAGATTGTCTTCCTCCCTTGTCATAATAAAAGGTACTTCTATAAAACAATCCTTGTTTTGTCATATAAGGATTTACTTCACTTTCATTCATTCCAACAACAGACTGACTAAAACAGTTAAATGAAAATAAAAGTAGAAAGGTCACCGTAACAACGGCCAATATGATTAAATAATATTTTTTAAACAGACTTTTCATGAAACTTTGTTTTCTATTCATACGAAAAATAATTAAAAATGTTGCATATGTGTGTTTTCATAAATAGTTTCTTTTTTAACTATCAAGTAAAATTTTTCTTCATATGGGCACAAACCTTTTCGAAACACTATTCTCCCAAGTATACAACATATAAGCAGACCTTGAATGTGTGCTGAAATCGATTCTTCTAAATTCTTTTTGTTTTCGTCATTTTGAATCTATTTATATAAAATTAATTAAAATTCTGTATATTTGCCTTTTTAATAACACATAAGATGAATTTAAGAATAGAAATAAGAAAGATTTTGCTTGAATACTTTTCAACAATAAACAATTGTGATTATCTGGAGTTTATGGATTCTCAATACAATCGTTCTCCCATCGAAGAAATATTAAAGAAAAATTCAACAAAAAATGTTAATGAAGGTCTTATTAATTCGGTACCCCCAGAAAAGACCTTGCAAATACTTAATAAAATTGTTGGTGAAGCTAATATAGTGTTGTTTAGAAATAGGGGAGTTTTGTTTATAAATCTATTAAACATCAAAAACATAGAGAGATTGTTGTTCTCTATAAAAAACATAGGGTACTTTATTTCTGAAATAATATTGCTAAAAAAAGACTCGGAAGATTTACCAAAAAACTATTTATCAATAAAATATTCAGAACAATTATTATATGATTATTTTAAAGAAAAAGAAAATTATAAAATTTTATCAATTCAAGTCAATGGAAAACGCATAAATGAGGTCGAGTGGGATGGTTTTCTATATCACATTTCAAGCGAGGCAAATCTGCCAAAAATATTAAAAAACGGACTGGTGCCAAAATCAAAGTCTAAAAAAGTTTATCATCCCGAAAGAATATATTTCACTAAAGACATAAATGATTCTTTGCTTTTAAAAAGCCAGTTCGAAGAACATTTTAATAACAAAATGGTTATCCTAAAAATTTCCACAAAAGGGTTAAAAGACTTTAAGCTATATAATGACCCAGATTATTCAAATTATGGAGTGTTTACTCTAGATAATATTCCCCCACAGAACATTAATCAATTAGACATAATAAAACCATAATTTATGAAAAAAAACACTGTTTTACGTAAACTCATTAAAAATATCATAAACGAGTCTATAATGGCTGAAAACGAAATTGTGCCTCCCAATATCCCCAATTCCATGAACTTTTGGCACGGAGGAAATTTGGATGACTTTAATGACGTCATTTCTCAAAAAAACGGTAGGTATGAATATGGTCCAGGGCTATATATTACCACTCACTACGACACTGCCAGGAAATACTCAAAGGGAAGTCGAAAGCTTTACCTAATTACAGTAGAAAATGGACAGGACATTCAAAACGCCTTTTTAAGTGTCGATAAAATCAAAGAGTTTATAAATACCTATGTGGTCGGTAACAGAAGAAAAGAAATATGGGAAAGATTACAAAAATATATAAATAAAGGTAAGGTGAAGGCATTTATATTTAACAATATTCTACTCAATGAAAAAGCAATAAAACCAGCAAATACAAGGTTTTTAAGAAGCTTCTATGTTGAGAACGGAATCGACTATGAAATCGTGGATAACGCTTTCGGGTGGGGAGAAAAAATGATGGTTCTATACGATATGAAAAAGATTCTGAATGTAATTACCGTTAAGTCAACCGATAAAATTACTGTTTACGATTTACATTAAGCTCGTTTACTTCCACTTTTTTCGAAATCCAATGGCCATGTGCATTGTTAACAGCCTGCCTGAATTCTGGCCTGACAAATTTTGCTATTGACCGCCTAAAATCAATATAATTAAACTCATCTGCTATCCTAACCACATATCCTTCATTTTTTGCCTCATAGGGAGCGAATGCTGCAATTATTTTGTCCCTATCATATATTCCATCATAAATGACAGGAACGGTCTCTAAGCCTAAAATTTTAGCATATTCTACGGTTTCATCCCAAGAGAGGCATTTATTATCAATCCAAATTGAAAACATAAGGAAATATGAAGGCAAATCATCATATTTTACAGAATGCACAGCATACATGTTCTCTCCGCATATTCTCATATTGTCATCTAAATTATACCCCATCCTAGACCACAAACCCTTCACCCAGCTCCTTGTTTCATGAGAAGAAAAATCTAATGAGCGTGCATGAATATAATCATTGTACATGGAAGTGTTTTCTCCGTCCATTTTTAGAGACTCAATTACACGCCTCCCAATAAAGTGGTCATCATTTTCAAGCATCCTGTCGTCTTTTAGCAAGTTGCTCCATGGCAAATGATAAGTGCGTGGATATTTAACGTACTTTTGGAAATCGTTTAAAAACCCCCCTTCTTTAAGTGCCTTTTGAACGTTTTCTTCAAAGAACAATTCTCCTTTGAGCCTATTTTCTGTGGGAAGAACAATGTTGCCCCACTTGTCGTATTTGTAGTCGGGGAAAAAGTGCTCAGGAAGAACAATGTTTTCAATTCCTGCCTTTTCTCTTAGAAATTCACAAGACAATTTTGTTTGTTCTGCTTCAATATGGTGAAGCTCACAAAGAGAAACTCCATTGTCAATATAATATCCGCTATCCGAAAACAATCTCCTTTCTAAAATGTGGTGAGCATCCTTTACTGGTTTCCCGCAAACAATACAAGAAAAGGAGTCTCTTTTGAAGACTCCTTCTCTAAAATCATCCCTTGAAAGAAGGATATTCATGGTTAAAAACCCCTTATTTTAATCAGCCAGTTTTTAAGCGATTCACTTTCAAGCTTCTGCTCATCAAAGTTCGCATATTCATGCTGAATTCTGTATTTAAGAGCATTCTTATCAATAGAATCTTTGGCCTGGTCGTACTCGGTTTTGATTTTCACCAACTCCTGAGCCATACCATCGTTGTATGACTGGGTTTCTTTATAAACCTCTCTTTTGGCATTTTCCTGGGCTTTCCCAACTGTTTTCGTGTAAAACACACCAAAGTATCCAGTTGCAAGTTCCAGACCGCATAGAAGCACTACAAGACCCAAAATACACAATATAACTTTAATTCCTGTTTTCATAATTATTTATTCTATGGTTAATTTAAATGGAGAAACTATCACACGAGGCTCACAATAGACTGGGTGAGATACACCCGCTTCGTCGAGCATCAACAGCCAGGTGCCTTCGGCAGCTGGAGGCATATAAAGTCCATTTGGCTCGGCCTGCGGGATTTCATAACCATATTCATGCGTATAGTTCCCGTCATGTTCTCTTTTTTCAGGATTACTGAACTGTGTTGCATAAGGAATGCCATAGCCTAAACACTTTCCAACGAAAATCAACTTGCCGTTGAATTCGTTCCACAAATAAGCATAGCAAATCATTTTTTCCTGGTCACGCAATTCATAAATCATTTTCAGGTTTTTCTTTTCCTGATAATTAATCATTGCGGGAAATCCTACTTGGCGATTTCCTTCAGCAATTAACTTTTCCTGGTTAGCTCTCATTTTATCATCGGTGCTATCACCCTGCCAACGGCAAGAGCTAAACAACAGCCCGATAAACATTACTAATAAAAATAATCTTTTCATTTTTGTTTTTGTTTTTGTTTTGCCTACTCTGGGTAAGGATTTTCGGCTTCGTCCTTTTATTTTTGCCTTTTTCTTGCGAATGTATCATTAGTACTTCCATTCGCCAAACGATATGCATCACTTGTTTTTCTGCTAAACAAACGAGCTTTTCTCAAAGCTTCGTGTTCTTCTTTGCTAAATCTTTTTTTCATTTTCTTAGTTTTATTAATTTATACGAAATTTTATTAAAAAAGTTATTCCTTTTCTTCTTTAAGTTTCAAACGGATTAATTCCCCACTGTGTCGAAAAGATGTTAATGGAAATTCCCACAGCGTGTTGATGGCAAGGCTCAAGAAAGAGTGTTATTTCTAACCAATTGTCAATGATTTTTACATAATAAACATTAGTGTAAAAAATCAAATTTGTATCAAGAAATTCTTGGAATTGGAATTTAAATTCTTCTGTATCCATATTTTTTGATACTTCCCCCATGTGTTCTTCAAAAAACTTATTCACCACCTCCTGCAACTTCTGACCTTTTCTACTGAGAAACCCTTCATCTTCCATTTTCTTTCCCTTTCAATAGACACTCTCTGCAGTCACTTAGTTTTTTATAAAGAAGCATTTCTTTGTCCTTTCTTAATTCTTTGACTGTTTTTTCCAGCTCCGCAATTTTTCCTTTCCATTCTTTAAAGAAAAGCATTCTCTTAAATTCTTTATTTTCTTCTGATGTTAAGCTTTTAAATTTGAGTATTCTTTGTTTTAAAAACTTAACCTTATCCTCCAACTCATCAATGTAGGAAAGCAATTCACCTATCTCTTGCCTGGCGAATTTAAGCACCACTGCATCTGGAAGTTTTTCAACTGGATGGTTGTCTTCTGGAAGCATCGACGCCTCTTCAATTTTAGTTTGTGTATTTTCCATTGCCTTGAACAGTTGATTGTTCTTTTTTAACTAATTTTATATTAATGATTTCATCCCTTTGAAGATTATATGAGTGCGTAATTCCTTCTATTATTACACTTACAGTGCAAGCTCCCATACTTCCTTTTGATATAGCTCGCATAAAGAAGTCATTTGATTTTGTAATGTTTATAATCTTTAATGTTCCTTCGTTTTTAATAAACACTCTTTCTTTTTTTGTTTGATAATAATAATCTATCACATCTCCATCTTCTGTTTTGTTGTCTTGAAATATTACTTTGCAAGTATCGCAATTTACAAAAATAGAATCTGAACCAAAATTTACCAAAGAAAAATTGGGATATTTGGGCATTTTTTTTAAAACATTTCGAATCCTGTTTTTGTCTAAATTTAACTGTTGTGCGACGTCATAAGGAAGTCCTGTTTTTGAAGTCCACGTTTTTTCAATATTCGCTGGATACACCACAAGTTTTGGTCTGTCATAAAAAAGGGCATACGCTGCCCAGTAGTTAAACAATCCCATTTGTGCCATTCCAACACTACTTGGTTTTATGGATTTATGAAAATACAATACTGATTTAATATATCCATTTTCATTGCCTTCCGTCTTATAATAATAACTTTTAATCCTTCCATCATTATAAGTTTTAATTCGGCCTGACTCTTCTTTATAAAATAAATTTAGATTTTCCCAACTGGAAGGCACACATAGTTTTTTTCCTTTAATTGTAGAATTTCCATTTTCTGAATATGCACTTTTCGTTCCAAAACTAAGAAACCCCAAGTCTTCTTCTATTGTAGAATTTGTATGAACATCAGCAAATTTTCCAACAGCTGACGACTTCTTTGTTGCATCATTATCAACACAATAGTTTTTACTCGTTATATACCACAAAGACAAAGAATCATAATATAAATTATATCTTTCTTTAGAAACATAATTTGTGTCATTCTTCAAAGAATCATTACTATATAAGAAAGATAACGTAGCAACTATTTCAGATGCTTTCTCATCTGTTATCCACGACAAATCTTGAAACCTAACATCAAGCTTTTGTATTTGAGAAAAACTAAATGTTGGTAAGGTCAAAAGAAATATTAATATAATCTTTTTCATCACGCCTCCAATGCTGCCAGAGTTTCTCTCAACGACTTTTTCAATTCTTCCTTATAATCTTCTGACTGCAACGAAAAATCATTCATCAAAGTTTCCATTTTTAAATGAATGTCTTTAGCTTCCAACTTTGTCGACATCTTGAAGTCATTTGCACTGTCAACCATCAATAGTGGCTTAAGCAATGCTTCAATTTCTGGAATGATATAGTCTGGGTGACGTTTGATATTTTTAATACTAATCCATGAATAGTCTCCTTTATGTAATACAACATTAACCTTTTCTGGAAGGGATTTTCCTTCTCTTGGAAAGTAGTCAAGCCCGTCGATTGACAATACGATGTTTTCTCTTTTCCCTTTATAAACATTTTCTCTTTTTAATACAAAGAAAACGTCATTCATAAACCCCCTATCGCTTTCAAATCCAAGTTCCTTTAAATATTCATTAACTGCCATGTATTCGAAATATCCTTCCCTGAACTGTGGATTGTAAAATTCAGTGTTATACTTCAACGAGTTTGTATAACTCTTTGCATTTTCAAGTAAAGTTTCTAAGTTGCTGGTTTGTTTAAACCCAGGCACCTGATAGCACCCCGCTTTTACTTTGATAACGTGACACAAATATTTGTCAACATTATACATTCCATGTTCTGTAAGGGAGTTTAAAATCTGTGTTTTTCCCCTATCTACTGACCAAACCTTATAATGTTCAGCCAATGCTTTAACTGTAATTCTAGACATAAAAATTGTTTTTAAATTAATGCAATATTGCGTTTTTTAATTTTGATTTAATCATTCGTAATGCTTTGGAATCATCTTTTGTAATAGGTCGTTTCCAGATAACTTTATTCTTCCACCAATTAACCGCTTCCCAAACTTGAGCCTCATCAACTTTTACTCCATCTCTAAACATATCTTCCACAGTCATTCTGACAAAAGCCTTCTCCCACTCTAATTCTTTCAGCCTGGTCTTTTTTGCCTCAATCAAAACAGGAAGCATCTCAAGATAGTTCTGTCGGTCAGTCCTGCTGTGAATATAGAAATCAAGGTCTTCCAATGATATTTTATCATAATTCAAAATAAACCAATCGTCTGGATATAATTTAAAAGCTGTGCGTTTTTTGGGGTCTTCAAAATCATATGTTTTACCAGCAAAAAACAAAACTTTTATTACATCATATTCTTTTTTTCGATAGTCCTTTTCCTTAAGAATATCCTCAACTGTAAACATACAATCCCTTGGTGCATCTGGCAAGTATCTTCTGTATCCAAAGAACCTTTCATCAAGGTATTCTTTTTTCATTGCACTCCAATCGTAATGATATAAAATTCTGCTTCCCCTTTCAATCTGAGAATTTATTTCTTTTCTCCATTCTTTAAATGGCTTCCTTCCGCTTGGCAAAATGTTTTCTTCATCGTAAATCAACTTTATAGTATTGCCATAGCTGTCAGGATTAAATATGTTTATCCCTTCTGGAATTGGAGAGAAGATGTCAGTTCTATCAATGATTCCTTGAAGAACAAGAGAGTTCCTTTGATATTGAAGAACAAGAGAGTCTGCTTTCTTTTGGTCATAACTTTTAAAATGCTCTTGTTCCTTTATTTTTTCATATATTTTGTTAATCTCATTTTTTAGTGGGAAAAGCCTTGGGTCAACTGTAAGCGGTGCCCAAATTCGATACAAATTATTGCCATTCCTAATCAGAAAATAAGTTTTCATATCTTCATCTTGAAAAATAGCATTCTCGATAGAGCCGCCATAATCCTTTTTGTTCCTCCTTATTCTGAAGACCACAACCCCCTTTTCTTCTGGCATTATTTTTTTAAAGTGGTTGGAAATCCAATCGTCAAACTTTTTAATGTTTCTAAAGTCCACACCATTGTTATCATAAATTCCAACCTCTTCATCCATGAATAATATTTGTTGTCTGAAGCAAATTGGCTGTTCTGTTGAGGCTTTTGACCCCTCAACCAATTGTACAACATCTTCATGAACACCAAGATAAAGTTCAATTGTATATAAAATTTTATAAACCTTTTCAAGCTTTTCGCTAAACGCTTCCATAATTGCATAAAGCTTTCTTGCCTTACGGTCAAGCATTCCGTGTAAACGATGGTGTAACGCCTTAACATAATTCCGCTGGCTTTCCATTTCATTCTTTGCCTTTACTAAGGAGTCAGCAGATTTAAGATGTACAAGCTGTGTGCTTTCTTCTAACTCATTACTCTCTTCTGATTCCATCCCAAAATCTTCAATGTTTTTCTTCCCCGTTATTATATCAAGAACGTCCTGGTCTAATTCTTCAATAGGCCTATCTAGCTTTGAGTAATCTCCCATGTAATATTCAGTGAGCTCTCCATAATGACGCTCTTTCCCATCATCATCAAGATAACACATCTGAGGTTTTTCTCCATTGAAATTAATGTAAAGCTCAAACCCATCTCTGTGAATGATTTTGTCTCCATGACGTAAATCAATACTAGAGGTTAGGTGGATAACCTTATTCACAAGGTCTATTTCACTAGGCTTCGCCCTTTCTATTTCTTCGTCTGATTCCATGGTACTATTTTATATTCAACTCTTTTTTTACCAAACCCAAAGAGTTGTCAAGCTCAATAATGTTTTGATGGTGTGTGACTGCAAATACAGAATGTGTAACCATTATAATTTGATATTTTTTTGCCAATTCTGGAATTACTTCTTTGTGAAACCACATTTGGTTAAACAAATCTAATTGAGAATCCACTTCATCAAGCAACAAAGTTGGTTTGCAATCACCTTTAAATGATTTTTTTCTTAATTTTATATAGTCTACAAAACTACTACTAGAGGAATAAAAACTGTCGTTCTTAATTGTCAAATCTGGTACCTTGATATTAAGAAGCATTTCAGCAATGCCCTTAATTTGTTGTCCAGAAGATGGGTGATGGTCATGTTTTTTCCAAACAACATCAAGAATATTCCCAATTCCAGGAATCCATTCCGAACCACCCATACTATAACCCATGATATGAGTCCAATCAATCATGTTGTCGTGATGCATATAAAAACAAGGGTCTCCTGACCACTCTACATCAAGCTTTGAGTTTTTGTCGAAGTCATAAACGTTGGAAAGGTTTTTGTCTTTCATTACATATTCATATTCATAACTTGAGAACTTGAAATAAATAGACAATTGAGACCAGCCTCCACCGCCCGTTTGGTCAACGAAACAATAATTTCCAATCGTTTTAAGAAGAAGGCTTTTCCCAACGCCATTTCTGCCCCAAATGATATTCACGTCGGGAGCAAACTCGATGTTTTTCTTCTTCAACAAATCGTGAAGAACGCCGCTTTTTATTTTTACTTTACTAATCATATTAATCTTTTTTTACATTAAGAGGAACATCGCTTCTAATAAGAGACGAGTCTTCAAAATACTGTTTACATGCAGTACAACGAAACTTGTGAAGAACCCATACATATAATGCCCTTTTCTTCCCGCAAAGTTTACACCTTTGCCAAAGCATTGGTCCTGCACCCCATCCGCTGCCTTTAGTTCTTGCCATTATAGAAATTTTTTAACTGTAAGTTTATCAATAATGAATGCGGCAAAATCATCCTGCATTTTGGCTGCAACATCGGGCTTTAAACCCATAGCCCCAGTGCCAGTTAATGAACCCCACCCACGAATAGAAATAAACAATTTCTTAACTCCATTTTCTTCGTTAAAAATATCAGAATTGCTGTATGATAAATTAACACCATCAACAAAAACTTTACTTTCACCATTCAAAATAGAAACAATCGTTGATTTTTCTTCATCTGAAAGATATTGTCCATTGTCATGAATCATTTTTGTTGCGAAATCAAAAGCCCTTTTGACATCATTAGTCCAAACCATAAAGGTTGAATGCTCGTCTTTTTTTAGGGGAAATTTATAATAATCTGTGTATTCCATATCACTTCGTTCTAGCCATTTCTAGATTATACGAAATTTCGGGAAAAAAGTTACGTTTTTAATTGATTATTTATCTACTCTCTCTTTGTGCCACCAGAATCCTTCGTCAGATAATGTTGAGAACATTTTAACGGTATCTCCATTCATAACCACATCAAAGTATAGTGTGACATCGTCACTGTCAATTTTTGGGTTTATTTCGTCGTATTCTGAGTTGATTTGTCCACCCAGGTTTTGAGCCTCACTCCAAGACCCATTACTCATTCTGTCTGATTTGTAAATATCATAACCACCAAGAGTTTTCTTCTTTTTCGCCGAGAAATAAACAGTTTGTTTATCTGAGGTCATTGACCCATTTATATCATTGTCTTTAGTTGCACATACAAATGAAAACAAAATAACGGCTGAGATGATGATGGTTAATGTTTTCTTCATAACATTTATAAAAAACTTCTGAGAGAACTCAGCTGCTTTAGTATGGAGATGAATTATTTTAAACATTTTTGAATTCATTAAATTCATACGAAAATATTTAACGAAAGTTACATAATATTCTATAAATAAACAAAATTTTTTTATATTTATATATGAAGCACAAAATTGATATGAAAGAAAACAAAATTAAGTATATAAGAGCGAGAGTAACCGAAAAAATGAAAAATGACTTCGAGGAACATTGCAGGAAATACAATTATACCCCAACTCAAAGATTGAGGGTTATAATTGAGAAAGAATTAAAAACGAAATAAAGTAAATGCAAGTAATAAAGACATATAAATATAAACTGAGACTGAACAAGACACAAGAAAAAACTGTGCAAGGGTGGATTCACACTTGTAGAGCTGTCTATAATCTTGCGCTGGATACGAAGATTTATGTTTATAAGTCCAATAAGAAGAATTTAAGTTGTTATGATTTAATAAATCAGTTGCCAGAGTTAAAGAAAGATTTTGACTGGATAAAGTCTGTGCCAAGTCAAAGTTTACAGGATGTGATAGAAAGAATGGACAAGGCGTATAAGACGTTTTTTGCGGGAGGAGGATTCCCAAAGTTTGCAAAAAAGGACAGATATCATTCCATTACATTTAAGTCTGTGCAGATGGATGGATATGAAAGGGTGGTTCTGCCAAAGTTGGGCAGCGTGAAGTTTTTCTGTTCCAGACAGCCAGAAGGTGAACTGCAAAGAGCAACAATTACAAAAGAAATAAACGGTTATTTTATCAGCATATTGACAAAAAAAGAAGTGGACATTAAACCTGCAATATTTCACAGCGAAAACCAAGCTGTCGGAATTGACGTAGGAGTCAACTTCTTTTATGTTACTTCAGATGGAGAATTCGTGGATAACCCACGATTTCTCAAAACACAACAAAAACAAATGAGAATTTTGCAAAGAGCACTTGCAAGGAAGAAAAAAAGTTCTTCCAATTATAAAGAGCAACAAAAGCGAATTGCCAAGTTGCATAATAAAATTGCATGTCAGCGCCTTGATTTTTTGCATAAAGCAGCAAATAACATTCTGTTATATGATTTCATTTCGGCAGAAAAACTGCAATTAAAAAATATGACAAAATCTGCAAAAGGAACCATCGAAGAGCCAGGGACAAACGTTAAACAAAAGAATGGATTAAACCGTTCCATGCTTGACCTTGGTCTTGGGATATTCTTCGACATCATCAGATATAAAGCAAAATATCAGGGAAAAATGTTTGTTCAGGTTCCTCCGCAAAACACAAGCAATACTTGTTCTGTATGTGGATATTCTCACAAAAACAACAGAAAAACACAATCTGAATTTATTTGTTTAAAATGTGGCCATGAAGAAAATGCTGATTTTAACGCATCAGAAAACATTAAAGGGAAGGGCATTCCCATTTTTCGTCAACGTGAGACATTAGTCTGTGCGTAGAAAAAAAATCTCCTGTAATTTATCGTGGAGAGTTGTCAAGTTACGACACCAATGATGACCAAACGGTGCCTGGGTTTACAGATTTGTTTCATTTTAATGATTTTTTCAGTTTTTTGATTATAGGTTTTCCAAGAGGCAAGCATTTTATACTTTGCAATTCTTGCAATTCTTTCTTTTTTTGTTTCTACATTTTGAACACAAGAGGAACGACGCAGGTTTGCATATTGTATGTTTGCATATTGTAGACTGCCACACACATACCCAGTCGCAAATACTGTGCGATTATAAATATTTATTTGTTCAAAAGTTGGCGCCATTTTATTTTAAACTTTTTATACTTCCAGAAATATCAATATATCTTGCATCGCTTTTATCTGCGACGACCCTCCCAGAATTAATCACAACAATTCCTCCGACAGTTTCATCAACTGATGTAGTATCTTCATTTTTTACAGATAATCTTACAAAGAAATATGCATCGTGCCTATCTTGTAACTCACATTCAAAATTGTGAGTGAATTTGGCAGTAACCATTCTCCCGTCATTATTTGCATAGGTAACGGTGGCTGGAACATCACTTGAACAAGTGGCTTTATATGTTATTTTGTATTTCATGGTGATTAATTCATTTGGATTATCACAGCCTGCTAATACAATTATAAATAGTACGATAAATAGTAGTTTCTTCATTTTTTTATTAATTTGATTGCTTTTTTAATTGCTTCGTCTAATGCTAAATATTGTGTTGCAAATCCGTTACTATTTGTGCCAAGTTCTATACAAGAACTCTCATCTTCCACCTTCCAATGCCATCTTCCATCAACCCTAAATGCATAAAGGAATAGACAATGTTGGGCTTCGAACCAATCAACCACCTGCTGATACATTGGTGCCGACCACAAATATTCTTGCAACTCTTCCCCATTGTTGTTGTGAGTACACCACAAGGTCTCTCTTGCATAGTTTGTCCTAAAATGAGGAAGGGTGTCACCAATTATGTCCAACATCCATTTGGCCATACAGGGCTCGTCAAAACCAACTTCTTTTAATTGCTTAGCAATTTGGTATGGGATGAATAATTTTTCGTTCATATTTTTTTATTATAAAATCAAATTACATTATTGTATACGAAAAAGACCACACAAAAGTTACAAAACAAAGCAACTTTGTGTGGTCAAAATTATTAATAATAAAGCGCTATATCAACCCTTTTATTCCTTTAACGGAAAGTCCACAGGTATACATTTCCACCTGCCAAACTGGATAATCTTTTGTGATTTTCACCACCAGATTGTACGTTTCACTATAGTTTTCATGTTCATGGTAAGCCTGTGCTTGTTCCTCGGTATCAAAAACCATTCCTCCACACGCTATAACGTCATAAGACGCATGTGTACCATACAAATCGGTAATGCACCATTTTCCTATAAACTCATCTGGTATAGGTACTCTAACTTGTTTTCTCATCTTTAATTTTTTTACTTGTTGCACATTATTTTACAACTATAATGCCAAGGTCATCGTGTGTGAAATCCTTTACATTTAATTCAAACCCGTTCATGAAATTAACGTGGTTCAAATGATAATTCATATTTTCAACCAAAGATTCTGCCTGCTCATATGCCCTTTTCCCAAAAATACTTCCGCTGTGAAGTTCATAATAAATTGGTAATTGTTTCTTCTCAAACAAATCTCCAACGCTTAATTCAATTTTCCATAAATGTCCATATTTCCAATACCTTCTGTCGGCACACCTTGTTAAAAAAAACAAGCCATCCTGTCTTTTTTCAACCATAAACCAAATTCTAAATTCATGTTCTCCATGGCCACAACAACTTCCAATTGTCTTAACTCCTGGAAGTGCATTTATGGCATTGCATAATGGAATCACATCTTTGTCCATGTACTTATCGTACTTGGTCTTGCTATATAGTTGAAGCATGTTTATTGTTTTTAAATTATTTTTTCCCAATACCACAATGTTGTGAAGTCTCCTTCTACTGTAATATTAATAACATCCTCTTTCTGAATGTTGTTCTCCCCCATAAATTTTTCTATTTCTTGCTCAAAATAATCTAAGTCAATTGATTTGCTTTTAATTCTCATAGGATTTGCGACCACCTTTTTTGGCCTCAAATTTCCACTATAAATATCATAGCACACTTTTGTTTTCTTACAATATTCACAACTGCCATAGCTTTTTAAAGTAAGAGCATTTGGTGTGTTTTCATAATGTTTTGCTAAACAATCTTCACATATAAACATAAAATTTTCTCCTTATGTATTTAATTTCCAATTAAAAGTAACGTTTTTGAAGTCATATTTATCCAAACACCTATATCTGTTTGGCTGTAAAATGCATTTATATTCGATTTGAGGCATAGCGGCATAATATTCATATGCTTCATCATCTATGATAAGATAATGCTTCAGACCCGCTGCAATTTGTTCCAAGACGAATTTGCTTCTGCTATTACTATCTCCAAAAGTAAGATTGTTTACTTTTATTCCCCTTCCAAATAAAAAAGACTTATATTGTTCCTCAGAAGAGAATTTTGAATTCCACCCGTTAGAAATCATACATAAGTCAGCATTATAATACTTAATGATTCCATTAAGCGCCTTAATAGAATATTCTCTAAACGGCTGTTCTTTGTCCTTTTTGTCCCGAAATCCAAAATCTTCATAGGAACATAGCGTACCATCTATATCAAGGAATATTAAAAAATTATCGAAATCAATTTCTTTCACACCACGGTATACGAAAAAAAAAAGAAAAAGTTATGATTTTACAAAGACAATTGAATGCTCTTAAAAAACTTCCACTTTTAAAACCCAACAAATGCCTTAATAGTTTTATCTCCTTTTAACTTTGCTGCCCCAGCCCTATGCGTTCCGTCTATAATATACCCATTTGAGCCAATTACTATTGGTGGAATTTCAGTTTCTAACTTTGAATAATTGTTTACAACTGGCGGGTGCTGTCCAAAATTCCATTTAATTGTTGGGTCGTCTAAACTAACATCTTTTAGTAAAAAATATTCGTGACTCAAAACCCATTCTGAATCATCAAATTTTCTTTTTTCCCAACCAGACTTGTGCATTTTATTTATATAATCATAAACATACTGTGGGTCGTATTTTTCACCATAATTTCTTACTTTATCAATCATTTTATGGATATCTTCACTCATATTATTTTTATTCACCAACTCATTCAATGTGGTTTCAATTATCTCAATAAGAGTTATTTGTTTTTTATCAAAAAGTATGTATGAATCCTCTCCAATATCTTCATATTCGTTTTCATAAACAATTGAATCATATCCTTTGCTCTGCAGAAGCTTTACCAAGCCCCAACGTCTCCATATTTATTTTCAAAATGTTGTATTTCTTTTTCTGTGGCAATTTGCTTACCTCCATCACTGCCCTTTAATGTGCCCCTCACTGTATTCGTATCCCACACTTGAACGTCTTCATCATAGCATCTCAACGGATTTTTTATTTCTGCACGCACTTTAAATATATATTTTGCTCCCATATCTTCCGCTGCCTGCATATTATTAAAGAAATGCGCTGGCAATATCATATCTCTTAGCTCAAATTTATTGTTGGTTGCATGGTACAATACGATTCCGCTTTCAGAAAAAACCTCATTCAATACGGATTTAATCAATTTACGTATAAAAACCTCTTGACCCTTAATCATAATGCCCAATTTTTTCTTATATAAATATTCAAAATTAATTTAAAAATTGCCTATTTATTATAAAAATTGCCAATCTATGTAGGAACCTTCTAAAAAATAAGCCTATGAAAAAACTCGTCTGGAAAATCCAAGAATTTTTGATGAATATCAAATTGTGGTACTTCGTAAAGTTTAACAACCGAGTTTTTCATAACTACCCCACCCCACTGTACAAAGAAGGATACGAACTTACATTGCATGATGATTTCTTCGAAGATAAAATAGATACTGATTTGTGGATAAACAAAGCTTATTTTGGATTGCGTTTTGACCCAACAAGCATCGTAAAAGACGGGAAGGCTCCTCTAATATACTTCTCAAGATATAACAATGTTGCTAAATATGGCACCCTGAAACAATATGCCAAAGAAGGAGCGGTTGATATCCATTATATAGATTGGGACGGTAAAGATTGGGGAAATTACACCATTCCTTACTCGGTTGGCATGCTGACCACCAAAACATTCAGACAACAGTATGGATATTTTGAAATCCGCTCAAAAATGCCAAACAGCAGAGCCACCTGGCCTGCATTCTGGCTTTGTGGTGCCGAAACATGGCCTCCAGAAATTGACATTTATGAATATTATGGCAGCAAAAGCATGAAAAGCTTTGAGTCGTGCTTACATTGGGGAGTAGATAAAACAAAATCCCGTGGAAGGTCTTGTTGGAGACACAGATTGTTTGACTTAACCGAAGACTTCCATGTATACGCTTGTGAATGGACTCCAGAGTATATTAAAATGTATTTTGACGGAATATGTGTAAGAACATTTAAAGACCCCAAAGTGCTTAAGTGGTTTAACCAGCCGTTAATGGTAATTTTGGGGAATGGGGTGGATGACAGCAAAGGGTTTGAGGATGCTAGATTTCCAAATGTGCACGAAGTTGATTATGTAAAGGTTTATAAGAAATTATAGTCTCACAAAGGCAATTGAATACTCTTCAGAAGATTGGTTGACACATGTGTATAAACCTCTGTTGTTTTTGAGGAAGAGTGTCCAAGAAGTTTTTGAATAATTCTCAAATCAACTCCAGATTCCAACAAAGCTGTGGCACAACTATGACGCAATAAATGAAAATGATATTCATTACCAATATATTTTCGCACAATTGCATTGCACGATTCTTTTGAATATTGCAAAGAATTTTGGCCATTAAACAAATATGTTTTTGGTTTTAATTGAAGATAATATTCTCGAAGCAATTCTAACACTTTCTGTGACAGCGGAACGATTCTGTCTTTTCTCCCTTTACTGTTGATTATATTAATAATCATTCGTTTTGAATCTATTTCTTCAATTTTAAGATTTAGCACTTCGGACACACGCATACCAGTTGAATATGCCAATGAAATTATTGCCTTGTGTTTAATATTGCTAATCTTGTTAATTTGAGCTAGCAGAAACTCTTTTTCAATAATTCTTGGTAATTTCTTTTCGCCTCTTGGTCGCTCAAACGATACTTTAATATACTTCTTGTTAAGACCAAATTTATAAAGAAATCTTATAGCATTTATGACTTGATTTTGCTGCGAAATCGAAGAAAAAACGTAATTGTTTAAATAAACCTGAAAATCTGTTGCATTTAAATGAACAACTTGCTTATTAATGGTTTCTACAAATTGCTCTATATAAAACAGATATATGGTTCTTGTGTTTTCAGCATAATTTAAAAATATAAGCTTTTGTTCACAAATCTTTATAATTTTCTGATTTATCACGATGCAATTGTTTTGTTTTCAATTGTTTTTAAAAACATGCTTATATATACTAGTTCAAGCGAAATGCCGTCGCACACAATAAAGATAAGGCAAATTTTAACACTTCTCTTTATCCAAAATGCAATCCTTACCTGTAACCTTTAAACTTGTAGTGATACATCTGAACTCCTTATGAATATAACTCCAATAAGTATTGTTGCATTTTTCAGTGCATTTTCTAACAACTTTCTTTTTATCTTTCATATCACTTTCATTAAAATTTTATACCTTATCTTTCCTTTTCAATTTCGCTTGAATGGGCGAGGAATAGAGCCAACTCTTATAAATTGCTGTCCCATACCGACGGCATCTCGCTTGAACACAGAATAGCGGTAATTCACGCATTTTACCACCAAGCAACTGCAATTTATCCTGTATCTTTTTTCTCATTTATTTTAAAATTACATTTTAAAAAATGCTCAAAAACATACCGCTATTCCTCGCCCATTATATGGCATTGCTCCCGCAATTTCTTTTAGTCTTTCTGTGGCTCATAAAATTTGCATTCTGTATTAATACCATCACAAAAAGTATAATTACTTTCTTCGTGGTTCATACACATCGAAGAAGTATGAGTGCAAATTTCACTACCTTCTTCTTTGCCTGAATTAATTGATTTTTCTTGTAGGAATCTGTCTTTTATAAAATACAGATACTCGTAATTATCTTCTGGAAATTCTTTTTCAATTTCTTTTATAAAATCAATTAATTCTTTTTCAAGTTGTTTCATAGCAATTTCAGTGTTTATGCCTACACACAGGCTGCAATGCCATATAACGTGCGGGCGGTTGTACAATTAGTTAATTATCATTCTTTCTATTTTCTTTTTACGTTAATCCTGCAACGTCCATATAACAAGCGTTTGCCGCTATTAGCCCCGAAAATGGGGCAACAGACGGCAACCGCCCGCACGTTAGGCTTCATGCTCCAACGCACTCAGTTCCGTTAAGTCAGCAAGCAATTCGATACCTTTTTCAGTAAGCCAACCCGGCACACTTCCACCGTGTTCTGTAAGTTCCTTATTGTCTAAGAAGTACCACATAAAATATTCTGCCCCAGAATTTGCAAATACTTCATTTTTACGTTTATCCCATTGCTCGTATGTTAATTTCTTTTCCCATACAAGCTGATTAAGGTCATCAACTATTTGCAAAGCCTTACGCACGTGTTCTAATGCAGCATCTGGCATCCCACACCCACAGAAACCTAACACACCAGTAGCTATAAAACTTTCTGCATCTTCATAGTAACATTCATCTTGGTCATAATAACCATCTTCTTTTTTAAATTTATCTATAAACATATCGTTTCGTTTTACCCGCCCACAAAGCACGAAAGCCTAACAAGCGGTATAGTTAATAAAGGCTGAATTAAGTTTATTTCTTCGATTGGTCGGTAGTGGTCAGCCTTTACTAAACCATACCGCCAGCCGTTCAAGCGAAATGCCGTCGCACACAACAAAATCAATTCAATTTTTTCCATAATATTAATTTTAGTTTATTTGTATATACTTTTTTAAAAATCCACGCTTCGCTTTAAAATTCATAATTAAATCTACCACTACAATCCCAGACCTCGTTATGCACAATTAAAACGTATATGAAAGTAATGCTGTGCTATGAATCCATCTTTTACTTTCATAAAAAAAGTTATCTCGTAATTTGGATTTAAATTTTTTGAACAATAGTGATTATATAATAAATCGTGCAACCTTTTCAAATCGTAATCTATTACAATATCACCTTCTATATCCATTTCATGTCCGCAAGAACACGTAGTGTTAAATCCATTATCACGTAATATTTTTACGATTTCTCTTATAGGTTCTTCAATATTTTCTTCGTACCAATTCATATTCAAAAAATTTAGTTTATAATTTAACCGTGCATAACAAAGTCTAAAAAAACATTAAAACGATTTTTTACACTCAACCGTTATTCTTCATTTGGTTTCCAAGTTTTTAAATTTGTTTTCCCCTTATCAAAACACTCTTTGCATATGGTAACAATCCACCCTTGTGTGGAGCCCACATCCTTTGTAGTGCCGCAAAATTCACATATTTTATAAGACATATTTTCAGAAATTCTTATCATTCCATTGATATATTCATCTCCGCCGCTTGTATAGAATCTAAGACCTCCAAATTTTTCCTTTGCCTGGAGCAGTTGAATTTTTGGTGCTGGTATGCTCTCTTTTTTTAGGCTTTTTTCGAACCTACACAAAAACTTCGATGTTCCTTTTTTATACTTGAGCCAGTTTTTTATCTTTGGCAACACAATCCTCCAAAACTTAGATTTTATTTGCGTGTGAGGATGCCTTTCCAGACTCTCAATATAACTATGAATACAGTCCATTAAAGAATCAACCAAAACATACCATCCGTCGCCAAATTCAAAACCAAATTGCATTGGCATTATGAGTCCGCCTTTATGGACTTTGAGATACTCAAAGAACTTCGGATATTTCTTAATTAATTTTGCTTCTAGTTCTGATTTCATGAGATTTTCTCTTCGTAATTCACACAAATAATTGGTAGAATTGTTAAACTTTTGTTTTTTAATTTTTCCACATTCTTTTCAATTTCAGCTAAAGCATCTTCAATACTATCTTGTTCTTCATGAACAAAAGGTTCATCCAGCTTTTGTAAAACACACCTATCGAGTGTTTTCACATAATATCCATCTTGAACAACCTTTTGAAGATGCTCTGGATATACCATTTCGTAAATTATATATTTCATCTTTTCCTCCTTTTTTTATTCTTTTGTATTTACTTCTATAAATGCTACTATTACAAGTCCCGCCAACGCAAAAAATCCAAAAACTAGCGGAAGTCCTAGCCACATAATTGCATCCCATCTTGAGGGAGTGAAATCGCATTTTTTATTCATAAAATTGCACATGTGCCTGCCCATAATGATAGCTGCAAAGGTACACAGTATAAATAAAACCAACAAATCTTGCGGTACTCCTGACAAAAAATATATCATAATATTAAAAATGATTTTGAATAACCACGTTAATTAAAGTTTGCAGTTCAGCATCTGATACTGATATAATTCCAGTATCATATATTTTTTTGCATTCAGCATCCCCAATAAGATAGGCATACATTTGAAGGGTGCCGTCTTCGAATAATGTAATCCAGTGTAAATTGTGGCTTGTTACTCTTACATACCCATACTGCTGCCTATCATATCCACCACCAGATACAATTACATCCTTCATTGTTTCTCGAATATAAGTTCTTTTAAGCTCTTCTGAAAGTTCCACACCTTCTTTTTTTAAATTATCCGCTTTGGGAGTTTTAATCACCTCAAAATCAATTGGCTTATAAAGCTCAATTATATATTCCCACTTCCACTTAAATAAACGAAATTCTTTATAAACATCAACCCAGATTTTATATCCATTTTTGTTGCAATATTCTTTTGCACCATCAATAACAGATTGTTTATCAAATCCAGATATACAAACACGCAATGCTTTTCCTAGATACATATTTTTAGTTTTTCTCATTATACGAAAAAGATTCAAAAAGGTTATATTTAATATTGAGTTATTAAAAAAGTTTTATTATATTTATTAGAAATTAATGTTTATGAAATTTGTAAGAGAAATAATACAAGAAATAATTACAGAAATCTTTGACACTATTGAATTGCCTGATGGGATAGAAATAATTAAATCGTCTCAGAATTTAACGATTTATAAATTTGTGTTTAACAATATAATTTATGGAGTCGGTTTTGGGAAAATCACAAATACTGATGGCATGATAATAAATGACAACAAAATTAAAGACTTAATTTCAAGTTTAGAAAAATATTCTGTAAACTTTGGAACGCTTGATAAAAACAATCAAATCTCCGATGATATAGAAACAAATGAATATAAAGCAATTAAAATAATTAGTTTCGTGGGTGCCATAATTAGGGAATTCATAAAAAACAACAAGGTTGATGTAATATCCTATTTTGCAAAAGATACACGTGATGACGTATATAAGTATATTTACAAAAAATATTTAAAAAACGACTTCTTCTATTATACGGCAAAAGAATCCCCATTCTATGACAGAATTTTTATAAAAAAGGAGTTTGTACAATGAGCAGAGAAATTGAAATCAAAAGAAAACTTAAGGTTAGGTTGCAAAACGGACATGTTTTATCGTACAATTCTATCGATGACATTTTTAAAAACACCTTCAAGTGCAACATGTTTAATTCAGAAATAAACATAGGCTATGGCAATAGCATCCCAGAATTATACATGGAATTAAACTGTAATGTTAACAGATATTTATCCGCAGACTCTCTGTTGGATAATCTCAACAATTATTTTACAGGGTATTCTATTAGAAAAGATAAGTACAAAAGCATTATTTACCTAGAAGATGCAATAATCTATCATAATTTCATAAGAAACTATGATACAATAAACAAATTCTGCGAACAAAGTGAAATGAAATCCCCCAATGCACAGAATTGGTTTTCTTTGTTTATAAAAGAGGTTGAGATTGATTTATATAAAACGAAAGCGCTGATTCAGGAACATTTTAAAGAAGAAATACAAGAGATAAGATATATAAGCATAAAGAACTTTAAAGACTTTACATTCACCTGCTATAATTCCAATTCTATTGGAAAATCATACACCTTAAGCTATGATGATTTATCCTCTGCCACTAGCGCCCCCAATGTTTAATGCCCTGCATTTTTCCTCTACTTTTTAGCATCCCCTTTGTAAAAAAAAAGGCTACGAATCAAAATTTGTGAATATTTATTAAATATGCCAATAGCTTAAAAAATCAAAATGGAAACAAAACCCATTCTTTTTGAATCAGACATTACCGAAATTTATAATCTTATAAATGAAAATCAGAATTCATTTGATGACATTTGGCATGCCATAAAGGAAAAAATAAAGAATTCGATAAAAAAAGTAGAAACTAAAGAAGACGCTATGGGCTATATAAAAAGCACTGTTAATAAAACAAAAAACCTTCCATATAAAGTAAAAAACAAAATACTTTTATTTATTATCTTTACTCTAATGGGAGTTTTCGGAAATACTGTAATTATGGACTCGCTTCCTGGAGAACTCGATTATCTTAAACAAGGAATAATCCAGCACCAAGGTCCCAGACAAGAAAAAACACACCCCACAAAAGCATCAGAAAAATTAAGAGATTTTATAAAAAATGAAGAAGGATTTAGATTAAAAGCATACGATATCGGTGACGGAATGATAACAGTCGGGTGGGGACATGCAGAAAAGAAAGCTCATTCCCAATTTAGAGTCGGACAAGAAGTTTCAAAAGAAACTGTTGAAAGGTTATTTGAAAAAGATATGAGATGGGCAGAAAGCAACATAAATAGGATGCTGGATAAGTGGAAAAAAGAAGGAATAAATGTAGAAATCAATCAGGAAATGTATGATGCCATGGTTTCTATGGCTTATGGGATGGGGATTGGAAACTTTTTACGTTCAGACTTTATTCGCCTGGTCAAACACAACAAAATGGAAGAAGCGCAAAAAAGAATTTTAACCACAAACGTTTCTTACAAAGGCCACATAAAAAGAAGACAAAAAGAGGCTGAGATATTTGCAAACGGTCTGGAAAAGTTAAAATCAGCCCAAAGCATTTTATTCAGACACATGCTCCGAGAAAGTATAAAGAAAATCGTAGAGAAGGAATTTAAATATTAAAAGCATTGAATTTCTGTGTCCTTTTTTTTATATTTATTAAAATTCTCTATTTTATGCCAAAAAAAACAAAAAACCTTAGCGTTACAATATCATCTAATGTATATAAAAAATTAGAAGATGGGAAATATAACAAAAGCAAGCTAATAGTTAGCTTATTAGAAAAATATTTACAAAAAAACAAATAAATTTACGTCCACACGCCTGTTTTTATTTTTTTCTACTATTTATAATAAACAATTAAATATTATAAATCATGGGAAGAAAAAAAATTGCACCTGAAGTCCAGGCAAAAACCGTTAAAGTTCACATTCCAATTGAACTTTATAAAAAATTAGAAGAAAAAAATATTACAAACAAATCCAAGCTGATTAATTGGTTATTGGAACAGCATTTTAATATGATAGAAAAATAAATATGAAAATAGCAGAAGAAAAAAAAGTGGATAAAAAATCTTTAAAAAAAGCTTATGATAAAGCTCGATATAATGCGAATAAAGAATTTTATAAAGAATATAGAAAATCTCATAAAAAAGAAATAAAAAAATATTCTGATAGCCACAAAGAACAATTAAAAGAATATAATAAAAAATATCACAAAGCCAACAAAAATGAAATAAATCAGCGAAAACGAGCACATCATTTAACACACAAAAAAAACAAAAGTGAGTATGACAAAATTTATCGAAAAAACAATCTTTCTAAAATTAATAGGCGCAGCAGGAAGTGGTTTAATGCTAAGTATAAAACAAATGAGTTGTTTAAATTAAAGTGTAATATTAGAAATTTGATTATATCTTCAATTAACAATAAGTATGGAAAAAAGACTAAAAGAACAGAACAAATTCTTGGATGTTCTTTCTCTGAGTTTAAGTTGCATTTGGAGTCTAAATTCGAACATTGGATGTCCTGGGAAAATCACGGCAAATATAACGGAGAATTTAATTTTGGATGGGACATTGACCACATCGTACCTATTTCCACGGCTAAAACCCTAGACGATGTATTGATACTTAGTCATTATACCAATTTTCAACCATTAGATAGTAAAATTAATAGATTTATCAAAAAAAATAATGTATAATTAATTGTTAGGACATTGGCAAATCAAATGTCTCAATAATTGTTCCAGTAAATATATCTCCCCAAATTGGAATTGCCTTCTTTATAATTGGTACCACAACATTCATCATATCACTATAACTTATACCAAGGCATCCTTCGCTCCATGGAAGTCTTCCAGGGGCATTAACACTCAAAGGTTCTGCCATTATATGCCAATTGGTACCATATATTTTGTTATCTTGTTCATTAACTTCATCAACAACATTATCTTTAGTATTGTCACGCCAATAATTAATTCCCCTTACTTGTTGAAAATAAGGGTATCCCCACGGCAATTTTCCGCTCCCATTGCCCATGGTAAATTTCCAAGAGCTACGGTATTGGTCGGCTTTAATGACTGCTTCTCCTCCAGGAAGAGGATTTAGTGCACCCCCTTGCCCATACAAGCTTGCTTTTGTTGTAGCTTTTAACGAAATTAATTGCTCGGCTCCATTCTCATCACGATAAGCAATGTAAAGAAAATCAGTGAACATATTTGTAAAGATGTTTGATGTTCTTTCCCAAACAAAATTGAGATTGTACGACCCAGAATCGAAAAAAATAAAATTATTTTTTTCCACTATTGTTTTTAATGTTTGATAATCCATAACTATATTAGGTTTAATTGGTTCTACTACTTCTGCTTTTTTGGGAGTTACGTTAATTTTTTTTGCATCTTCTGCCGCCTTGTCTAATGTTTTTTCGTCCATTTTTCTTAATATTTGTATCAATAAATAGGACATAAAAATATTTTTTATAATTCAAAATGCTTGATGAAAGGAAAGGTAAAACTTTTGAGGAAATTTATGGAGAGGAAAAGGCCAAGAAATTAAAGAAACTGGGGAGTTTTCGGGCTTCTGGCGAGAAAAACCCAATGTATGGTAAAAAAATGTCAGAAGAAACTAAATTAAAAATTTCTAATGCAAACTCTGGTGAAAAAACGAAAATTACGGAAAAATTGTCAAAAGAACATCTTCAAAAATTAATTGATTTTAATACAAATAGAGTTGTGTCAAAAGAAACTAGACAAAAACTGAGAGATATAGCCCAAAATAGAAAATTTTCAAAAGAGACAAAATGTCAATCAATTCTTCAAAGGAAAGTAATGGTGATTTTAAAGGTGTAGTATATCAGTATGATAAAAAATGTAACTTAATAAAAACGTGGAAAGCACTTTACGAAATTGAAGGCGTATATGGCAAAAAATATTGCAATATATGCAGTTGTATAAATGGAAAAATAAAAAGTGCTTATGGATATGTTTGGACAAGAAACAAAATGAGCCAAGTGTAATTGACTCATTTTAATATGTTTATCACAATTCTGATAAAAGCAACATTTCATCTGACCAAGCCCCAAGAATCTGCCAATAGAATCCAAATGGAGACTGCACTAGGAGAATGGGGTCTCTCTTCTCGTATGCTTTTTTGAAGTCGTTTTCTTCTGCAATAACATAAAAGACTGGTTTTTTATTACAAAGAGCTTCCATCTTTTTTGTATAATCTTTCATCACCTTAATTGCTTCATCTGGAAATTCAGGAACGAAAATATCGGACGTTTTCATAACAAGTTCATATTTTTCCAAAATAACATCAATCTTTTCTTCCGTTGTGTTTGGAAATTTATCGAAAAACAGCTTGTTTTCTTTGTATTTTTTTCTATTTTCCAATCTTTCAATTAAAGCCTGTACTTCTCTTTTTGCATAATACTGAACAATTAATTTTTCCTTGTCTTTTAGTATTTCAACCTTTTCATCAATCAAGGCTAAGGAGAATGGTGTCGGCACCGTTTCCAGTTCCTTAAGTACATCAACTGGTTTTATTTTTATTTTCTTGGGTGGTTCATATCCACCACCGCCACCAACATCACCATCCATCATAATATTCCTGCCAGAATATCCATTATATTGGCTTGAGTAGTTTTTAAAGTCAAAAAGATAATTATCATCCAACTTATTGCTGCCTGGAGCACTATCTATTCTCGAATTATATTCGTCTACTAGTTTTTTATTCTTTCTACTGAAAACTCTTTTGAACTTTTTGAAGAAGCCGTCTTTTGGGTCTGTTAATTCTATTTGTAACATGATTTTTATTTTAATTTGTTTCTAAAGTTTTAATTCTTTTAACCACTAATCCCCATGTATCTTCCAGTCCGCATGCACCATACATGTCAAACCACTGAAAAAGACCATAACAATAATATCCTTTTTCAAATGGCATTAGGGCTTCCACCACTGGAATAAGAGCGCTCCAAGATTCGTGGAATTTAAATGTTGTATCTAATTCAATTGCGCCTTTTAATCTCCACACTCTTCCTTTATCGGGGAAAGAGTTATCAATCTTCCATCCCATAAATTTTGCTATGGCAACATTTCCTAATACAATATTGGGTTCTTCATATTCAATTTCTTCCATGGCTTACTTTACAAGTGAATTTATAGCTTTTTTAATTATTACATTCATTTCTGCTTCTTTTTTTTTAATTGTTCTATGTGCCGAAATGAGAAATCTAATTTCCATTGCATCAGCATTTAATTCGACTTCTTTGCAGCTATCTATATGTTTACTGACCTCAATTTCTAGAACATGTTTTTTAACTTCATCCAACAACTCTGGGGACAAACACACGCCATACTTTGTGCTTTTAAAGCTTTCTTCTGATTTGTATAAAATAACATTCATCTCAGGAATGTAGAAAATTTTATCCGACACCACTTCTGTGGGGTGAACTCCAAATTGTACAAATCTTTTACAAAAAAACGCTTTCATGCTTTTAATCTCTAATAACAACTTCTTCTTGTGTGTCGTAGTCTGGCGGACATTCTCTTTGATAGTCATTCCCTATTATTTCACGTGATTCATCCACTTCATTTTCAAACCCAATTCTTCTTTCTGCGCCAGCGTTATTCAACCTATCATTAATTTTTTGTTGTGCTTTTATTTTGTCAAGTATTTTTATTTCGGCATCAATTTCATCCAATAACCAATTAACAGTAATGTCAAAATTTCTATTCCCACTTTTTATAATCATATCTTGCTTCAGCTTCATCATAGATATACTGTTATATATATGAGCTCCAGTAACCTGACTAGAATGAAACTTGTTAATTATTTTTGGATTAATAAAGACTTCTACATCTTTTTTCTCAGTTAAGTTGAATTTGTATTTTAATGATTTCAAAATTATTTTCAAAATATTATCTTTTGATAGCTCATCAAATATCATCACTTTATCGAAACGTCCTGGTCTTTGTGCCGCCAAATCTAAAAGAAACGCAGAGTTTGTTGTTGCAAGGATTCCAACATCTTTTGGAAGCTTGTCTGTGCCGTCTAGTATATCAAGAAAGGTTTGTAACATTTCTGAATATCCGCCGCTATTCCTTGAGCCCAGAGATAAATCCAAATCGTCCAATATGAGCAACGAAGGTTTAAGTAAAACAGCAAGGTTTACTTTTTCATTTAAATATCTACATATTGGTGTTTTAATAATGGTCACTCCCCTATTCTTGAGCTCATTCATAAGAGTTAAACACGACTCTGTTTTTCCAGTTCCAGGCACCCCAACCAAGAGAAATCTTAGCAATTCTTTGTTGTTGGAGAAAACATTAATAAACATTTTAAGGTCTTCCATTTGAGGATTGGGAAGATAAATATCGTTCATTGTTCTCTTCTCAAGCTCTCTTATTTCCCATTGAAAAACATTTGGCACCATCGTTATGTATGAACCAGCCAATTCACTTTCTCTTAATGCTCGCTGAAATAGTTCTTTATAAACATATGTGTTTTTGTAATATGTTTTTTCGGAAGAGGTAAGGGAAATTTCATAAAAAATCTCTCCATTGCTTTTATAAATGGAAAATCCCATTTTTATTGTCAGTCCAAGAAATTTAAACCACACCTCCTTGGTTCCCAAATAACCATATAAAGAAATAGTATCTACAAATTTTTCATTGACCAATCCAATCATTTCAACCTCATCATTTTCTTGTTTTTTCTTTTCCTGATAAATGATGTTAAAATAATCTGAAAATATTTTGAACACGGCCATGTTGAAGTGTTCTGTAAAATTCAATCTATCCTTATACTTGTTCTTTTTTAAGTCCACGGAAGATTTTGACTTTTCTTCTTTTTCTTTCTCTGCAGCACTAGTTTTTTCTAAATACGTGTCTACAATTGATTTGTTCCTCGCTTTGTTTGAGCCTTTCATTCTGTCTTTTTTTTGGAATCCCCTTGATTCAAGGAAATTGATTAGTTCATCTGACATTCTTTATAAAACCAGGTTTTCTTCATTTACAACTATATTCTGTTTTTCGTCTGGGTTATTGATATACTTCTTATATTCTTTAATCTTTTTAAAGAACATTTTATCTATAAGTCTGTCGTTGGTGAACAAAAGAACACATCCTTCTCCTTTGTTCCAATATCCAAGCATTGCAAAAGACATTCCTATTTTGGTATCTCTTTTTACATCTTTAATTTCTTTATAAAATTTAAAATGATACTTTGGATAGTTTTTTACAATTCTTTGAAATGATTCTCCTTCCTTAACGTCTTTGGGGAAGGGGTTTGTTGGGTTTCCTGCTGGAAACAAATTCAACGTCGAGATTAAAAACAAAAAGATAATTACTTTCATGATTTATGGTTTTTTGATTTATGTGACAAAGAAACGAAAAAAAAATGACAATTCATAATAAAAAATACGTTTTTTTATTTATGACTAAAACAAACATAATTGAACTGGCTTTGCCAATGCTTTTTTTAACTTAGCATGTAGTTTCTCAAGAAATATATCCTCTGGGTGTGCATCATGTATAATAAATCTCCATGGTTCAGATTGGGGAAATATGTCTTTAAACAAACATTCCAATTTTTCCCTTTCTCCCCTATCTTGAATTAAGTAAAAATTCAATTCAGTGTAAAAGTCCTGCACTCTTCTTATAAATTCATTTTCTTCAACTATCCCTGACTGGAACTCCCTTAATGCCTCTCTAAAATGTTTTTGAAACTCCATGTGCTCGTACCATTGGAGTTCACCCTGAAGGCTTTCTTTTATATCTGCCCTTAACCTTGCAAATGTTTTTCGAACATTCATTTTTCCTTTTGTTCGATGACTGAGTTTTCCAACAAAATAATCACTACCAATCCTTTGAATAAATTGCTTTAGTGTGGTGCTTTCTCCCATTGCACCCCAATAGTAGGAAAAATCATAACCACATTCATCGTTTGATATAATTATTTTTCCTTTTCCATCTCCGAATTCATCCAAGATGACATCTGTATGACCTATTCTAATATGTTCCATTGTTTATTTTTTTGTTTCTTTATAATCTTCAAGAGGACATTTCTTTGGAATCCCAGGGTCTTTATCATGCCACTCATGATACCCATCAATCACAAGCCCTTTTTTCTTTTTACAAGACCATTCTTCTGGACGACAAAAAGAATCGGGACATGGTACTGGTTTTGTTTCGAAATACTCACACTTTGTGCACGATGTAAGAACACAAACTTTTTTTACTTGTTTTACTTGTTTTGTCATAACTCTAGAGGTTCTTTAAATTGATTTTCGAATATTCTTTTTACATGTTCTTTCGCCACTTTCAATATAGCTATGCGTAATAATGTGAGGCTTCATTGGTTTAAATATTTTTCTCTTTTTTTCTCTGACAAACTTGCCAGCCATTGCTGTCTAAGTTTCATACAATTGTGCCTGTTCCCTTTGCACTTCAATTTTCCATCTTTTCGTTTTACCCACTTAATCCATTCGCTCCAACCTGCCTGCCCCTCATCGTGACACCATTCTCCTCCATCATTTGCGTCAAAGTTCACACAATCATAGTCTCCGCCATAATTGTTTTGTTTTTTATCTGGGTCTTTCCTTGGCTTATTTTTTCTCATTTTTCTCAGAAGGTGCCCAACCTAATTCTTTTACAGTGTTTTTAAAAATATTACAAAGCTGGTCTGAAATTTTAAACCGCTCTTTATTTAGCTTTATGCTTTCCTCCATATTTCCGTTTTCATGTCTTTCTGTGGCAGCCTTCCAGTCAACAAAAAGCTCAACAATATCCAACAAACTCATTCCATCAATTCCATCTTTATAAAATTCTGGATGGTGAGAGTTGTTTTTGTAATGATGGTCTAATGCAACCTGCAATTTTTTGAGAGAGTCTTTATAGTCATCAGACCCATAAGTCAACGTTTTCAGCAAAGGTGTGTATTTGTCAAAATGCTCTTTTTCTGGGTCTTCCAGCTTTGAGTCGTCGTGCTTTACAGCTCTTCTTATTAATTCACCACACACGTCGGCCATCAATTGACCAACCCTTTTTTTGTGTTCACCAGTATCTTTTCTACTGTCGTATTTTTTTTCTTCCATATTATTTTTTTTGTTTAAATTTCTCTGGCAAATATTTATCTACAAATAAATTAAATATTTTTTTACAAAACTTATCTCCCATAAATTCTGAGTCTAACTCAAACTCTCCATCAACCTTGTGGAATGTAAGTTCTCCAAACCCAACTTTTTTATCACTCCAGAGAATTTTAAATCCTCTGCCTCCTTTAAAAATTCTTACTTCGTCTATTTGCATATCATTGTTTTTTAAAAAATAAAGTTACAAAAAATAAATTTAATATACAAGTTAATGTTTTTACTTTCTTTTTATTTGCTCTATTCTTTTTTTTATAATTTCTTCAAAACTCATGTTTTTACCAATATATAAAGCAAAAAACCAGTCCAGAGAATCTGCACTTGATACTCTGCTTATCATTTTCCTTCCTTCTTCTTTATTAAAATAAGAAGCATACGCCACAAGATTCCCACCTTTATAAAAAACAACTCTCATATAATCATAAAAATCATTATTGATTCTTACCAGTATTCCGCCATGAGGAAAAGAGTTTTTTGCTGGCGCAAACCCCTCATCCTTGGCTTTTAACATGATTCTTTCCATTTTTATCTCATCAACTCTTTGCATTTATTTCTGTTTTAATGCAATCTTTGACATCAAACAACTATTGTTGTGTTGACAATATCTTGTCTCATAACTATAATAACGCTGATATTTTTGATTTGCTATGTCATAGGGGCATTGGATAATCTTTCCGCCAATGAAATAGTTTGCAAACTTACATTTGTTTCCGCACTGATTAATTGTACTTTCAAACACCCCACGCTTGCTAACATGTATCTCCATCTCTCCACTATAAGAATTCAAGAAATCATGCACCAGTTTTTTATATTCCAACACAGGCATTGTTAAATCAGTGTCTTCAAAGAACTCTTGTGAAGGATTATCAAGTTCTCTAAGGCTGGATATGAAAAATACTTTACAAAAATAAACAATTTCTAAATAATCAGCAGTCTTTAGAAGTTCTTTAACGGTTGAGTTTTTTGACACCATAAAACAAACATCAAAAGGAATGTCAGCTGTTTTTGGCAAGTCATTAAGGCTTTTTGTTTTTCCAGTTTCGCAATAAATAGAGACCCTTATCTTAGCCCCTTGTAAATCGGCTTTAGAAAAATTTCCCAAGAAATATCCGTTTGTATAGATGGTCGTTTTAAGACCAAACCAATTGTTAAATTGAATCATTTCTTTAATGTCTGGATGCAGCAATGGCTCTCCACCAATTAAAGTAATTCTTTGCACACCCCTATTTGCAGCATCTTTTATGGCGCTTTTATATTCATCAAGTTCCATGTGTTTTTTCTCGCCCATAATTCCTCTAACAAAGCAACCTGTACAATTTAGATTGCAATGAGTAGTAATAAACATTTGAAGCGTGTTTATTCTCCTAACTGGCAATTCTTCATATTTTTCCCAAGGGAATTTCATTATATTATCTCCTCTATTAATTTCACACCATCTGTTTTAATCCTATATGAGTTTTATATAGAACATTTTTTATTAACACCTTGAAAATCCTTGTCGGCTCCTGATGTTTATCAAACATATATTTTTTTAATTTCCTGGCATTATAAATCTTTGATACAACCCAAATGCCACCGCAGTCATTGTTTGAATTGTCAATTCTGTTATTTGGTTCATGTTTCCATGAATTAAGTTTAAATTGCATTATGTTTGGGTTTTTTCTTAGTCCCAAAGACTGACAGCTTTCGGTAACGACTTTAAAATATACGTCAGGATTATCCTTAAACATATTTTTTAGCTATTTCACAACACTGAACAACCTTTTCCAAATCAAACTCGTTATTGGTTCTCACACCACTTTCCATATCAATCCAAATTTCATTGTCACCAACTACTGCTTCTATTTCCTGAAGCTTCCGCTCTAAGTTTTCTGGACTTAATCCGCCTGCATAGCCACAAAAAATGTTTGGAATTAATTGGGGAATTTCAGCAATTTCACTGCCATTTCCGCCTGAGCAATCGAACAGAATGTTAATTTTCTTACTTCTTTGAATATATGGAACAATAGCATTTATAAATGATGCATTGTTCTCGTTTTGCTGCAGTATAAAAGAAGTAAAACTTGTTTTTTTGATGAATCCAAATAAATTAACCAAATCTATATCACAAATTTTAGCATTAAAGTTAAGCTGAACCCTATCAGACACACTCAACATACGAGAAAGAATAGGGTGGTCAGACCATTCTCTAATTCCACCATCTGCAATAATTTGCCTGCAAATCTCTCCGCATATATGCGCTGCATTTCCTCCGCCACGCAAATGAACAGAAGGACATGTTAATTTTTCAATCGTTTTGGCAGACGGATACCGCTGAGTCCCCATTTTTGTTTTAGAAATAAGAAATCCCCACTCGACAAATGGATATTTATTAGAAATCTTTTCTAATTCCGACAGGTCTGTTTTATCATCAGCACCAGTAAATGTTACAGTTTTTAGTTTCATTTCTTTTTGTTTTTTGAAGATTTTATTTTTATTTCTAGTGCTTGAATTATCGCCGATTCCTCTATTATTGTTTTAGTCAACGCATCCTGTTGCTTTACGTGCTGCTTGTAATCATCCTCGATGATTTTCTTATATTCCTCTATGGTTATTTCTGATGTATTAATTTTGCAGCAGGGACAACGCATCCATTTATCCATATATTCATAACCAGCAACTATATAATTTCCGCAAATTGAGCATTTTTTCCAAAGCCTTTCTGTTCTTCCAAGCACATAGCTCCCCTCTGTACCATCGAATTTTGTAAATCGATAAGTGCGAGGTTTGTTCCCGCCCGTATCATCATACTCAAATAAGTTTTTATCTGGCTTTTTCATAATTTAACTAAATCTAGAAAAAATAAATACGTAGGGGTCTGCAATTTCTTCATTGGCCTCAAGAAAGAATAATTTTCTATATTTGTTTTTAACTTTTTCTTCATCTAAACCTTCAAAATTCAAAGGAGTAAATCCCCATCCAAGTTCTTCATCTCCTCCCACAGCCAAAAGCTTTCCAAAAGCAACATCAACATCTCCGCCATCACACCTAACAATTATAAATTCTTCTCCTTCGTGTCCATCAATCATTGAAAGATATTTATCATCCCAATAATCAAAATTCTTCCCGTTGGAGTCTTTCATATCATGCGGCAACTTCCACCCGTAAATAATATAATCAGTTCTATCTATACTCATATTGTTTAATTTTTACATATTTTTTCACCATAATCAGCATTCACCAACACCATATTAGTCCATGCCTGAGCAATTGCTTTTTTGTTTTTTTCAAAAAAATCTTTTCCTTTTTCAGAATGAAAAAAGGCATAAAAACCTTCTTTCTCAGAAATTCTTTTCATCTTTTCAATGCTTTCTTTGTCATCATGAAAGTCAATAATTATAGAATTTCCGCACTCATATTTTATACCATTAAATATAATATACATGTACATTCCAATAGGCAATTCACTTTCTGATTTTATTTTATAATAAATTTGTTCAATTGTTTCCACAATACTTCTTTAAAAAGTCCAACTACAGCTTTCGCACTGTCTTACTGAAAAGATTTTGTATTGGCATCCAAGCCTGGGATAGTTTGTGTATTTACAGAAGTCTGGTTTTACACCGTTATCAACACTGTTCTCAATGCCCATTGGCTTTCTTGCAAGTTGAGCCTCTTTCATTATAATTTTTCTATTCTTTTTTATTACATCAATTGTCTCATCAAACTTTCTGACCATATGGTTGTCAAAATCGGCTTCGTTTACAAAATCCAAAGTCTCAGGAAATTCTACAGAGAAACCTTCTTTGCGTAGAAAATCTTTTAATAGGAATAGTAAGCGTGATTTTCCAGAACCCGCTTGTCCTGAAATTGTAATAAATATATTTTCATTTTCCATATTCAAAATTTTCTATTCGTTTATTATTTCAATTATTTTACCATATACGTTTTTAGTCCACCCGTTGATATGTCCGTGGTTGTTTCCAATTTGGCACCCTTTTTTGGGGTCTTTTGCTTTTACTAAGTGGGTGTAACAATTTCCCCTAACCTTCGCATAAACTATATCACCAACTTCTACACTTTCCCAGGTCGCAGGAGCGATTCTAACAGGTTGTTTTGATTTTAGGATAGGCAGCATGCTATTTCCTGGTTCCTTGCTTATAATCGTTTCCCCTGCAAGTAACTTTTCTATTTTCCAATTTTTACTCATCTTATGATTTTTTATCAACAAATATATTATCTGCCTCAATGCCAAAATAACTGCAAATTTCAGTCATTTCAAAAGCAAAGTATTTATTTTTCATAGTACACTTAATCCCGTCATCATCTAGTATGTTGCTTCCCAACAATTCATTGAATTTCTCGATATCCCAAGTGGAAACAAAGGCATAGACTTCTTCGTTGTGCCAATGATATTCAACTTCGTTATCAGTTATAAATTTATATAATTCTAGTTCTGTCATTTTTTTATTTTCTCCATTTTTTCTTTACACTTATCGCAATACAAAGGTTCGTCAGAATCCCAGTCTGCTTTTGTTATGCGCTTTGGGTCAACCTCATCTTCTGAAAACCCTTCCTCCACAATTGCAAGACACTTGTTGCATAAAATGGCTGCTGCTCCATTGTTAAACTTCTTTATTCTTGCCATATTTCCCACTTAATATATTGCCAATTCTCATAACTCGTTCTTTAAATTCTTCAACAGTCCCATTATTGTCAACAACAACATCTGCACATGAAATATCTATATTGAAAGAGTCTGATGGTTCCTTTGGAAGTCTTTTCGACGCATCAACCCACACAATTAAATCAAACAGTCCTTGTTTTATACACTCTCGAATTTCTTCTCTATCTCTCATTCCAACATAACAGTCTGCAAGTGCAAGTATTCCCTTTGCCAATCTTGCTCTATCATCTTTATTGTAATCACAGATTAAATTATACCATTCTGCCCTATGATTAGACCTGTCTTCATAACAGTCTTCTGATGTTTTGTATTCATACTTTTCTTTTAACCTATCATATATAAATATGTCAGCTGCGGCTTGTGATGAAGAAATAAAAGCCAGTCCAAACTCATCTCTCAAAATTTCGGCAAATGTGTCTTTCCCGTGTCGGCCTGAACCTAGGATTAATAATTTTGGTAGCATAGTTTTATTTTTTTTACAAATATAAAAAAAATTATTTAAACTTCCAAACAAATCCTTTATAAATTCCTTTGTTTTTTTTAATGGCTTGACTAATTAAACAAGAATTTCCCTTTTTTATCTTCTTATCAAAAACAAAAGAAACAGATTTGGCAGCTTCTTTTAAACTGTTAAATTCATCAATGAAATTGTTCGACAAATCGAATTTAACAATTTTTTTGCCGCCCAATTTATATCCAGGTGCACCCTTATTCCAAGGAACATTTCCTTTTTTGAAGTTTGATGGGTTTTGAACAAATCTCATTTTACTTGCATTATCTACTATTCTCTTCAACTCCTCTTCCCCAATTTTTGAATATTCTTGTTCGTATAGCCAAATGAAACCACCACAAGTTTTTGTTTTTTTTGACAAAACACTATCAATCCCACGTTTCTTAATACACCTTTCGGCATCTAATGTAGATTCAAACGTTTTTACATATAATCCATCCTTATTCAAACAAACAACTTTTTTTCCATTATCTCCCTTTTTAAATGATGTTTGATTTCCGAAAGTACAGCCGTCTCCGCCTAATGTATAATTTATTAAATTAAACCCCCAAGACTTCATTTGACATATCCAATATGTCTCCCAAAAAACCCACTCATTGATTGGGACTATATCTACCACTTCTATAATTGGCTTTAGGCCAATTCTTTTTAAAGATTCTATCCAGTTTCTTTTGTGAATTTGGTGCTTCCTAGCACGATTTAAGTGAGCACCATATCTTTGCTTTACATTATTGGCTTTCCCAACATATCTCACCTCTTTGGTTACTGGGTCAATAAGAATATAAATGTTTGTTGTTTTCATATATTTATTTTTATTATAAATATATGAAAATATTTATTTTAACAAGCCCACAGCCAATTTTTCCGCAAATACATATTTTTTTTATATTTTCCGAACATTATCCCACATAGAACAGCTAATTTCGGTTTCAGTCCCAAAACCTTTTGCTATTGACACACAGATATGTTTTCCATTATCACTTTGGCCAACACTTAATGTGTACTCTTGATTTTTTATAAATCCGCAACTTAGGTTTTCTCCTTTAAATATTACTTTTACTATATGTGCCATATTATTGAATTTTAACAGCGGCCAATGCCACCTGGTATGTTTTCGTTTCTGGCGGCCATTCTAAGACGATTCCAGCGCATTTCATCGTTTCTGTGATGTTCACCCCCTCCGCCTCTGGACATTTTGAAATATGGTAATCGGAAAATATTTTTTTGAATTTTTTTATCTCTTCTAGCAATGATTTTCTAGCGGACGGCTGCCAATACAAACAACACTTAAGTCGATATTCTGTCCAAAGAGGATATTTGTTTTTTAAATTGTTTACATGAGTGCCCAGGTCAAATTCATTCCAAATTACATACACGGGTTTTGTTAAATCATACATCTTGTCAAAAAAACCGACATTTGGTGGGCATCCATCTTTCTTATTGAAGTTTGGGCAACCCTTCTTATGATTATGATAAGGCTTAACACATAAACTTCTCATTCTATAATCTATTGTCGGTATAACTTGTTGGTAAGGCATTTTTTTAATCTGTATTCCATTCTGGCGCACACAAATCAAACAGTATTCTAGTTTTGCATTTATCGCATTGAATTGCTGCAACACAGCAAGAACATCCACGTTTTTTCTCTTCCTCTTTTGTTGTCTCTACTTCATGAAACTCGCCGCCACAAGAGCAGAACGCTTTGTCTATTTCTCTCCCGTTAAATTCTCTCATTATTCAATTCCCTTTTTTCAAATATGTGATATTCCTTTTCATAGCTAGGCGGTTTATATTTTGTGTCACGAGGCTCAATGTCAATCGTGTCCAAATACATAACACAATTGTGAAAATTAGTTGCATTTGTATGATTCCACCTTGTATATTTATCATGTGTCTTTTGAAAATACGTTATAAGAAAAGCATTAATATATCCATAATGACGCAGACGAGAATTGCTGGTATAAAAACAAATCTTGTGCCCGTTTATGATAGCATAAGAAAATTCTATACAAACAGGTAGGGTTTCTTTGTTAAGTTTAACGTTTTTCTTATTGCTTTATGCCTTTTGGCGCACACTTCTACCTCTAAAATCGTGTACGTTTGACCTAAGCCAACTTCCCCCCAATCAACCGTGAGGGTATTTTCATCGTGTTCACGCCAATCTTTCCACAGTTGATATCTTTCTTCACTTGTAGCTTCAACTAGCCATTCTATGTCTTTAAAATAATCATTGCCGAGTGCTAAATGAAGAGTGTTTGTGTTATTAAGTCCTACATCCATAATTTTGATTTTATATGTTTTTTGATTACAAATTTTTTGTACATGGATTGTTTCCAATTGTCCCATCGGGTTTTAATACTTTATTCGAACAGGCTCCACAGTTTTCTTTGTTCCAATTACATGAATAGTGAATGTCTGGTCTCTTCGCTTCATACTCCTGCTCAACCATTTTAAGAACATGCACTTCATCTGTATTTGGCAGCAAAGGAACATTTGCTTCAACTCGAACCCCCGCTTTTATATTTGCATTAAACATGATGCAGTCGAATTCATTTGTGTAAACCGCAACAAACCCTGTCCTGGGAGTTACACAATTTTTACACATCTTTAAGATTTGATAAAACAATGGGTGAGCCAATGGTTCTCCTCCAGATATGTTAATCCTATCGTAAATTTCATCCCCAAGAAAATCATCTATTTCATCCATATCCAAAGACAATTTACCTTGTGGTCCTGCATTAGAACTGCAGTAGGCACATTCATTCGGACAGTAATCTGTTATTTCAATTGTTACTTCTTTCATATGCAAAAAATAATTATTTCTTAATATCTCTTATGCCAATTTGAATTTAAAAAAACGAAATCTTTTTAAAATCCTTTAAAATGTAAATTAATTTTTTCATAATATTATTTTTTCTTTGGCCTCATGAATAAAATCATTTTTTTGCCTTCCATTTTTGGAATAGCTTCTGGAATTCCACAATCTTCTAACGCATCAATTAGTTGCGTTAAAATCTCTGCACCCTTACTTTGATAAGCCATTTCTCTTCCTTTAAATACAACGACAATTTTTAGCCTATCGCCTTTTGCAAGAAAGTTTTTTGCATGACCTAGTTTAAAATTAAAATCATGCTCCCCAGTATTTGGAGTAAACCTTAATTCTTTCATGTCAATCTTATCAGGTTTTTTGGTGTCTTTCTTTTTGTTGTAAAGAAATTTTTGATAATCCATTATCTTACAGATTGGCGGAGTTTGAGACGCATTAATTTCCACAAGGTCAAGGTTTAATTCGTCGGCAATCCTCATTGCCTCAGCTATAGGATACGTATCCATTTTCACATTATCACCAACTAGTTTAACATAGTAGGCTTTTATTTGGTGATTAACATTAAGCCTGTTTTCTTCTTTCTTTTTAAAATTTTTATTGTTCATTTATTATAATAAGGGTAAATTTCCTGTGATTTTATCAATTTCTTCTGCCCAGTAAGGACCAATACCAACGCAAGTGTTTGTTGGGATTCCTTTAAATTCAGTTAGCCCAGCATCGGTTATTAAAACAGAAGAAATGTTTGCATCTTTTGCTTTCTGAAATATCTCCAAAAGTTCATTTTCATCTTTGCAATAAACACATATTTTTGTAAAACGTCCATTAAGCCATTTGTCCCATGGAGTGTTTTCTTTATATGCAAAGAACAATGTTTTATATCCGCACGATTTCATTATCCAGAAAAGAAAACGAGCAATAATAAATATAAATCCTTTAGGAACAATTCTCATCGTATTCAACACAACACCAAGACTCGCATGGCTTCCTTGGGCAATTTCTTTCCCACGCCTTACCTTCAGGTCTTTTCTCATCACGATAACTTGTTTTACTGCTTCCATATTGTGTGTTATACGAAAAAGTTATTGTTTTGTTTCATTGTTCATTTCTTCAATTTCAACTATCTCAAGTTTTTTCACAACGTATCCCGCCTTAAAAACGAGTTTTGCCAATTCAAAAAAAGCATTCTTTTTTACAACATCATAATTAGAAGAAACAGATTCAAAGTTTCCTTTATGAGGAGGCATTTCTTTTAACTCTTTGTCATAGAAAACACAGTTGAATTTTATTTTGTATCTCTTCACATCTCCAATTAATATTGCATTATCAAGCAGTTCTCCTTTTTCTTTGTACCTTTTAAAGACTTCCGATGCATAATATTCATCAACATCTTTAAAATTTAGAACTTTCTTAACCACGTATTCCATTAAATTGTCACGAAATACAGTATCGTTAAAACCATGTTGTACTCCAAGCGAAGATATCGCTTCTGGGAGTTTTTTCATTAAAACTTCCGTTTCCTGCGCATCCAAATTGAATGGCAAGTCGTCCATATAAATAATGTTATCGCTACTCATTCTTTTTCCTTTCCTTTAAAATCTCAATCATTTTTCTCAAACAAGCAAGTTCTGATTCTTCATAACCTCGAACTCCGCTATCGTGCATTGTTTCTTCCCCAGCACCATTTTCAACCTGGCAATAAAATTCAACACCAGTTATGGCATTGTCTGGATAACAACGCTTGGGTGTTATTGAGTGGAACAAGTCGTGTTTCTCACGAAACCAACGAAATGCCTGCTGATAAAGTGGTGCCAACATAAATGTATCTGGATTTTTTGTAATTAACCTGTCAACATAGGAAGCATCAAATATATAATAAAATTCACTTTCATGTTGTGGACAAATGGCAATACACGGCTCATCAAATCCAAGCTCTTTTAATTCTTTACATTCTTCGTAAGGAATGAATTCTTTTTTCATAGTTGTTTCCCTTTCATTTTTTGTTCAATAGTATAGCCAATCATTTTTTTCTTATATTGCAAAATAATTTTTCTAAACTGTAAATTAAGCTTTTCAATTTCATCAATCTTTCTCCGAACTGATACAGAATCTCTCTGTCTACTTGCTTTAGTAGAATCATCGTTTATAAATCCATCCAAACATTTATCAACTATAATTTGCAGTTTTTTTATTTTACTAAAAATCTTTTCAATTTCTAATAAATCTTTTCTGAATTTTTTTCTTTTTCTTTCAGTGCAGTCTGGGCAAACATCACCAAGACGAATCCTTGCATAAATAGTGGCCTGCCAATTACAACCACATTTTTTATTATGACATTTCCACCAATATTGCTTTCTTGAAGTCCTCCTCACAGCACTGGGATTAACTTTCCCATTGAGCGTGGGGTGCCAGTCAATAAAAATTTGTGGATGTTCTTTCTTTATACTGCGGGGCATATTGTTTTTAAATGGGAAAATTAATTTGGTTAAGCAAGCTGTTCAAAACATATGTGTAATCGTGGGTTATCTTTTTGATTCTTTTGCTTAAGTTCTTAGCCCATCGGGCAAATTTCTTTTCTTTCTCTTTGTCAATGTTTTTTGGCATCACCATATGTCCAGCAGTTGCTTTATTTGCTGCATTGAAAAGCTCTCTTGCATCTTTGTCCGTAAACTGTTCCATAATTTTAGATATTAATTTTTGCTTTATAACTACTGTATTTGCAAGCCATATACACCACTAAAGAGTTCCATCCCACTCAAATTTTACATCTTCTACTCTATAATCAACATCGTAAATCTCTTTTAACAACTTTACTGCATGTTGTTCATAACTACAATCTTTATTCATTTCTAAATGATATTGATTCCCGTCTACTTCCATCATCATATATTCGCCCACGAAACTATGACTCTCTATAAATCTTATTTCCATATTTGTGGTATTTTTAATAATTATTCTTGGTTTCTTTCTCTAGTTCTTTAATTTTTAAACTCATCTTTTTATCATATAAATGTTTTCCCTTAGCCAATACAACGACAACTTTTATCAACCCTTTTTCGTTGATGAATATTTTGGATGGTACAATAGTAAGCCCTTTAATTTGAGTTTTTTCTCTGAGTTTTTTAATTTCCCTTTTCGTTAGAAGAAGTTTCCTTTCTCTTTTCGGCTCATGTTGATTATAACTTGAGTTTTTATATTCAGAGATGTGAAGGTTCTTTAAAAAGATTTCATCGTCTTTTATATAACAATAAGCATCAGTGAAGCTTGCAGCTCCGTTTCTAATTGATTTTACTTCGGAACCAAAAAGAACAATCCCAGCTATAAATTCCTCTATAAAAGCAAATTCAAACCTGGCCTTGTTGTTTTTTATGCTAATGCTATTTTTCATCCTTTTCTAGCGTTTTCTCATACATTTCGTATAAATAGTCCACAGGATGTTTTTTTTCAGCACAGGAAAAGTTTAATGCCTTTTTCATCATCATGTCAATTATCAAAGCATGCTTTTCTTTGGGATAAACTGTGTCAAAAGAATCAGCTATTCTTTCTGGAAGGTGAAGCACGCATAATTCAAACCAATGAATCTTTGTAGTTTGAGAAATGTTAAGAAAAGAACAAAATTCGTCAGACAAATCAATGTGGATAAGTTCCGCTTCGTACTCTGGGAACAAATCATAACACATTTTTAATAACTTTTCTCTTTGGTCTTTTGATAGTGCTAGTCTTTCCATTATTCTTCTTTTTCTTCGTGGGTTTTTAATATTAGGTTTGCAATCTCCATGCTTTGGTCAAACTTGTCTTCTATAAGGGCGAATTTTTCTTTAAGCTTAAATCGTATGGGCTCCTTGAACTGCTCTTTGCTGAGCACAATCATTAGATGGTCGATGATTTTTTTATTTAATTCATTCCTCATAGCCTGCTCCACTCTGTCTTCATCATTCTCTTTTATTATTTTAGAATACTCAGAACGAGTCAAAAATAGCTTTTCATAATCCACGCTTTTTTCTAAAGAGTTTTTTGTAATTTCTATTATCTTTTTACAAAACTCATCATACCCATAAGCTTGAATTTCTGGGTCAATATAGTTTATTACAGCGTTAACTGATTTTAATTTGCCCTGCCACTCCTCGAAATTCTCAACAAATCTTTCCAATAAAGATTCTTCAATAGAATCCTTCAACCCAGCGACCATTCTCGCCTTCATAGCCCCAATCTCTTTTTTATTCATCACCCGCTTGTGTTATTTTGTTAATTAATTCTTTTTTTAAAATTTCTGAAAATTTTGATAATACTTCTTGAAATATTATTACAAATATTATAAACAATATCATTTCGACAGACATGTTTAATGATATAATTATATAATAAAAAGACCACCATAAGAGTGCTATACTAATAAAAGAAGGTATTAAAACATAAAAAAGTGATTTTTTTAGAAGACAACTTAACAGTTTGTTTTCTTCTAAAAGGAGAAGGAAAGATTTATTAATATTGGAACTGTCTTTTCTGTGTTCTTCACTTACATCTTTTGTCCTTTTTAAAACACTTATTAATTTTGGCAACAAAATATTTGCCATTAGCAGTCTTACAAATGAAAGCCCACAAGAAATAATAGCAAGTAATATGACAAATATTCCTATATGTACGCAAAAGAATAAATATAAAACTATAGACCAAAAAACAAAGAAATTATAAAAAGAACATATAAAAATTTCTTTTTTTGTGTTGGACTCTCCAAGGCTAGTTATTAACTTATCTTCAAACATACTTAAACACACTATAAAAACAACGCCAACAAAAGCAGCTAAAATTAAAGGCCAACTGAAGCTAACAAGATAAAGGAACCATAACAGCACCGCATAAGAAAGAATTGCTGATGTGCCATTAAGAATAGCCCTGACTACAGGAATATTCTCTTTTTCTATTTTTTTAAGGAAACTAAACATTTTTTCTATTTTAGATTGTTTATGCCAAACCTTTGGCCATGTTTTGAATCTGTTTTATTGAGTCTAAGGAGTCGCAAGTATTCTTGTCATCACGTAGTTCTTTAAATACTGGATGAAGCAATGAATAATTTCCAGTAGAGTCCTGAGAAAGACCACTACACTTAACCTCTAATATTGTATTCAGAAGTTTGTCTTGATTTTCTGTAATATAAAGCATCATCTTTTCATCAATTCCCGTTGGCTTCGTATTAACTACCCCATCAGAAGATGTTGCATTCACAGAAGAAATAACCTTTTCGTTTTTACCAGTTCCATAATTGAACCCTGTAATTCTAAGGTCAACGTCCATTTCAAGTTTACATTTACATTGCCAATTGGGTTTACCATCCTTCCAAGCCCCATCCTCAGCCTTGACAATTGTTCCTTCTTCTCCTCTATTGAGCATTTCTTGAAAATGCTCCATAGCTTCTTCAAAAGAACTGACCATCTTACTCTCTATTAATTTAACCCTTTGCAGAGGATTTTTATTCTCTGTAGGATTTGTATCAAAAGAAAGAATGTCTTGTAAATCTAATCGTCTAGTTATATACGATGTTGATGATTTTGCAGCAAGGTATTCCTCATTTGAAATGGTGTCCCACACGGTGTAAACTATAGAATCCAATGCACAATAATAATCCATATTATGCTCCGATTCAAATTTGATTATTTCTTTATCAACGCTTTTTCCTTCTTTTGACTTCTTCCCAATGCTTATCAGTGAAGCAATAATTCCATTACTTTCATATCGGGAAATCCCAGGAATAGTGAGTTCTCCGTTTAACACACAATCGCCTAATCGTTCCAATTCCTTCATAAACAATGGTAATACAGAAAAAACAGTTGGTTCACCCTGGCGACTTTCAAGCTCGGCATAATGTTTTTTAATAATTGCGTTGCAGTATCTTCCATCCATCTTCACGTCACTATACGCCTTTTTGCCTTTTTCAAACAACTTCTTTATAAGCACTGGGTCATATGGTTTAGCTCCCATATATGGAGGGTCTTCAATAAGTTTCGGAAAAATCTTGTTAATGTTTGACGTGCCCATTCCAATTTTCGGGTCTTTGTCAATAATGCGCTCAATAATATAAGCATCATCTTTTGATGTTCCTTCCAATAGGGCTTTAAGGTAATTTATTGCGGCATTTCCAGTAATTTCTCTGGTTGAGAATGCTTCTAATTTTATTACAGCCTGTTCAAGAGAATAATTAACAAATGACTGTTTATATTCTGGAATTTGCTTTATGTAAAACTTTATTCGTTTGGAGCATGCTTTATAAAGCACTTCTTTCAGCAACTCGTTGTCTTTGTAGGACGCCAAGATTTCCATTTTTTTATTAGTCGAACTTTCGGCTGCTATTTCATCAAATATTTTCTTAATCATAATAAGTGTTTTCTAATTTATACGTAAATTTAGCTAAAAAGTTCCATAAGCCTTGTCGAAACAGTCATATTTTATTTCAATTTCTAATTCACCTGCACTTTTTAAATTATCATTGGAAACAATTCTTGATAACTTTAAGTTTTTGAATCTATATCCAGGGAAATACAAAAGTTCAGTCCAAAGGCTTTTTATTTTTTCTTCTTTATCATTCGTAAAAATAAAGAAATGTTCACTTTCTTTTCGTGCCATAGCACAAAGTTCATCCAAAGCAGCCTTTTCTTCTTGTGTTTTATAGTCAAGAGAAATTACAAAAATAGTCTTTGTTTTCCCAATTTTTATATCCATGTTGATTTTTTTGTAAAAATAGCCTATATTTATGAAAAATCAAAATTTATGGCAAAAAAAGAAACAAAGAAAATATCAATAGCGATTACCCCAGAAGTAGAAGAAAAATTAAGCAAAGGAAGTTTTAATTGCAATAAGCTTGTAAATCAACTTCTTAGGGAATTTCTAAACAAAAACAACAAAAAATAATTATGGATTTCCATAATTTTACTTTTTTCTACTATTTATAATAAACAATTAGAGTTTTCCTTCTTTTTTAAAAGATTGCTTTATATAGTTTTGTAAAGTTAGAGAAAAACGAACCAAATTATAAACCACATGGGAAGGAAAAAAATTAAACCAGAAAATAAGAAGAAAATCCTTACAATTAATATTGAATCTGATTCATATGAAAGATTCGAAAGACTAGGTATTAAAAATAAATCTAAATTCTTTAATTGGCTCTTGGAACAGCATTTTAACGAATTAAAGTGCGAAGGGAATAGCTATGTCTAAGAAACTAACAACAGAAGAGTTTGTTCAAAAGGCAAGAGCTGTGCATGGAAACAAATACGATTATTCAAATATCGTGTATATTAATGCCGTTACAAAAATAAAAATTAAATGTTTTATGCACGGAAATTTTAAACAATTGCCTTATGTTCATTTAAAAGGAAGCGGATGCACTAAATGCGAAAATGATAAGAAAAAATCAACAACAAATGAATTTATAAAGAAAGCAAAAAATACTCATGGCGACAAATATGATTATTCACAGGTAAACTATAAAAGCGCACATGCAAAAGTTAAAATAATTTGCCCTAAACATGGAGAATTTGAACAGGTCGCCAATTTGCACATTCGTGGCCATGAATGCATGCAGTGTTCTGTTAAAAAAAGGTCAACTTTAAGAGCAAAAGACTTAAAAAACTTTATTCGTGATGCAAAGAAAATTCATAGCGATAAATATGATTATTCAATTTCTATCTATAAAAACAGTGCAACCAAATTAAAGATACTATGCAAAAAACATGGTGTTTTCGAACAACGACCAGCAGACCATTTAAAAGGATGTGGCTGCCCAAAGTGTAAATCATCAAAAGGAGAAATAAAAATATTTAACATTTTTGTAAAAAACAATATTAATTTTAAATCAGAACATCACTTAAAAAATTGTAATTACAAAAAAAAATTGTTTTTCGATTTTTATGCCATTGACACTAAGTGCTGCCTTGAAATCAACGGAATACAACACTTTAAACCAGTTGAATTCTTTGGTGGCACGAAAGTTTTTGAAGATAATCTAAAAAGAGATTCAATAAAAGAAAATTTTTGTTTGAGACATAAACTCCCATTAATTATCTTTTGGGAAACAGGAGAAAAAACAAATAAGTGGAATTTTGTAGATTTGTTCGAAAATTGCCCATCAAAAATAAAATTTCTGTTGTTAAAAGAAAGATTTGTAGAAAAAACAAATAGTGAGTACAAAGATTTTAAATCATCTTTTTAATTATTTCTACAATCTTTTCTATCATTTCTTTCTTGTCAGAAATCGGTTTAAATTTTTCATCTATTGATTTTAATCTGCTTCCAATATATTCAAATCCTTCGAATCCATTTTCACGTCCCATAATCATTGTAAATCCTGGAATTGTTTGTCCCTTCGCAAACCACTCTCCAGCCTCAAATCTACTTGTTCTTGCGAAACTTCTTCCAGGAATTTTCTCTGTTTCTTTGGCAAACCAAAAAACTACACACCCATGCTTGCTTGATTTATTTAAATATTTCGTTTCCCAATCTACTTGCTGCTCATAAATAAAATCTTTTGGTTTTTCTAATCTTCTTGGAGAACAAATGACAATGTTCCTGTTCGTTTTTATATCTTTTAACTCTTTCTTTATTTTTTCTATAAATTCTTCTTGCCAATTTTCGCAACCAGAAGCAGGCCCTGCAAGAAATAAAAATATACTTTCATTTAATTCTGAGTCAACAAATTCATACTCTTCTGGAGCTCTCAAAACTACAATTTCTCCTTTTCTATTTGCTACGTTTGCAATCGCTTCTCCAATGAACACATTAGCATCATAGAATTTTTTTATTGCGTTATGCAAGAACAATATTTTCTCTTCGCTTAAAGGAATAAAATTATTTGCATCTGCCGAAATATTTATAATATTCCTTTGAACCAAAAAAAGTTTGTGAATGTGCCCGCATATATTGAACACGTTTGTTTTTGCATTAGTTGGAAAATGGTTAATGTAAAAAATTTTTCCATCTATTTTTACTTCTAATTCATCGACAATCTTTTCGAAATACCTTGATAATATTTTATCATTTATTTCATATTTTGCTGTGCCTTTGCCGCTCTCATCATTTATGTTTATATCATAATTGCCCTTCACAAGCCATTTTTCTCCATTACACTCGTTTAACATTGATAATCCGTCTAAAGTCATAGAAACATCTCCAGCCACTATGACTAAATCTTGCTTCCCCACTGTTTTGTTCCACATTTTCACAATATATTCATTAACTTCTTTTGAGTTTTTGAATAATTCTTCACGAAAATACAAATTTAATCTTTCATCATCAAAATGCAAATCTGATATAAAAAACCTTTTTCTTTTTTTCTTTTTTTCTTTTCTGATTCTTCAATAATCATTTTCTCACGAATTTGACTTTTTACAATTTCTACAATTTGTTCTACTTTTTGTTCCATATATTATCCTTTTATGTATTTAACTTCCTGGACTTTGCTTATTTCTCCATGAATTCCTTTTGGTATTTTATTTACATGGTATCCCATATATAAGTTAGTTATAGGGCATTTAACCGAACTTAACCGACCAAGTTTTTTCAGCACCTATATTTGGATTCTTTGACATTTTCCATATTATTAATCTTGGATATTTAGAAAAATGTTTTGACCTTGTAATCCAAATCGTATATCTGAAAATTGAGAATACTAAATAATCAATTTCCATTCCTTCGTTTCGCTTTCTGTTGATAATCATAATTTTAAGTTTTAATTTTTTAAAAGCAACAATGTATTTGCGCCCATTTAATCTTCATCAAAAAAATCATTAATAAGGGGCGTCCACTTATCAATTTTTCCATTTTCATCGACATCCATAATAATATAATCTCCGTACCCATTTTCTTTTGGACACATAATACTAGGAACATAGCCATCTATTTCCTTTACGAGATTGTTATTATCATCGTATAAGGAATAAATTCCGCAGTCACAAACTTTATAATGTATTTTCGCCGTTTTCCCCTTTTCCCAGTTGATAATTATCCCACTGTCAATATCAATAACAGGACACCACACTTCTCCGATTTTACAAGGAATCAAAGTGCCACCGACATCTTCTATGCCATTCACATCAGCATCTTCATAGTAACGAATTTTTGCTTTTACTATAAGCGTTTTAATTTCAACTTCTTTTTCGACTCTAATTATTGCTTTCATAATTTAAAATAAAAATGCCCATAACTTTTAATTATGAGCAAAGGTATTAAAAAAAAATGTAATATACAAATTTATCTGCCGATATTTGACGCCGTTCTCGCCGCTGAACGTTTTACTAATCCGAACCACTTCTGAATGGGCACCAATTTCATAGCCTGCTCTTTGGTAACATCGATTCCAAAGTTCGTTCTTAACAAACTCAAAAGTCTTTCTATTCCATAGAAATTTGGGTTGTCAACAAAAGATGTAACAACCTTTTTAACAAAATCATTATATATTGGTTCTCCCACTGTATCAATAATTTCTTCTTTTGTTAAGTTTGTTCTTTTGTTAATCGGGTCTTCAGCTGTAACATCTAAAATTCTGCTAATGTACTGCACATATTTGTCATAGCCAAGCTCGTCAATAATGACATCTTTACTTACATCCAATTTGTTTTCAAATGGACTAATCATTGCTTTATCATAAAGGTCTTTTATGTATTTTTCAAACTTGTAATCACCAATTATTTCCTTAAGCTGCTGAGCCGTTAAATCAACATCATAGTTCGATTTTAAGATTGCCAAAACACCATTTACCCCCGAAACATTATCAGAATTAATCAATTTTTCTATTATATTGATTATAAAGGCATCATATTTTTCTTTTCCTATTGTCTCTATGACCTCTTCTTTGCTTAGGTTAAGCTTTTTGTTTGAGGGGTCTTCGGAAAGTTTTTCTAATATTTTTTCAACATATTCAACATAGCTTTGTAACCCAAGCTCATCAACAATTTCCTGTTTTGTTACCTCTAATCTGTTCAGGACTGGGTTTTCCATTGCCTTGTCCAAAAGAGCTCTTATATATTCTTTATACTTTTCATCTCCAACAAACGTTTTAAGCTCTTGCTGTGTCAAATGAATATCATAGTTATCTCTTAGTTTTTGTAAAACACTTCCAAGGCTGTGAATATTATCGCTCTCTAACAATTTTTGAACTAATGCTGTCACAAACTTTTTGTGATTTTCTTCTCCAATAACTCTTTTAATTTCTTCTTGAGAAACGTTTAATCTGTTATAGGCTGGATTTTCCAACACTTTGCCCAATTGTTTATATATATATTTTTTATATAATTCTTCTCCAATGATTTTTTTTGCTTCATCCATGCTTATTTCCAATTTACTGTAAGATGTGTTGTCAAGATTTTTAATAAGCATATTATAAACATACTCTTTGAATTTTTCTCCGACAAAGATGTTTTTAATCTGTTCCAGATTCAAGTCATTAGAATAACGCCAATTAAATCCTTTTAATGTTCCTTTATTTGCCATATCTCTAAGAAAATCGTACACAAATGGTATATATTTTTCAACTGGTGGCTGATTTCTTTTACCTTTTACCTGGGTAACATATAATTTATCGGGTTCTCCATTATATGCAATGGTTACGTGTGGTTCTTTGTTTTTGTCTCTTAAAGAAAAAAGAGTTGTCGCCGAACTATCTACCCCACAATGTCCCATTGCCGCAGCCTCAACACTTGAGTTGTTTGTATGCAAATCAATCCAATAATCATTGTCTGGATACGTTTTTAATATAGTACCAGATTCATCTTCGATTTTTCCTTTCGCCTCCTTAGAAGAATTCCATTCATTTGCGTTTTCTACGGCTTCTGACAAACTATCAATTTGCCTAAGGTCTACTGGCTGCCCTGATACATTAGCGTCTTTTATCCACTCTAAAACATAGTTTAGCTCACCCACTTTTGACCTTGAATAAGCCACCAACTCTTCCTGGTCTAACATTGGAAGGATATTCTTTATATGACCTCCCCCAGAGCCTTTTTCTTTAGCAAATTCCTTCGTAAGTATATTGCCCAAAAAAACAGAATATTTTTTATTAAACTCAAGCAAAAAATTTGACATGCCATCTGAAAAACCAAGCCCCCTCAATTTGTCTGTATCATTCTCAGTTAGCAACTCACTCTCCGAAAGTAAACCAGCCAATTTTTGGATTCTTGATTTATACTCCTCTGAAATCATTTTTTTTGTATTTTCTCTATAAATAACCTAAATTTTTCCATATTTATTAAAAACCAAATTTTTATTATATGAAAAAGGCAGAAAAAATTAAAAAACTCCTAGAGGAAAAGTTTAATTCACCCCCCCAATCTCTGGAAGAAGATATTAAGATAAAGAAATTAAATCCAGAAGTAGACGGTTCATACTATATTTTCGCAACATCCGACTCAATAGACCCCAAAACAAGAACCATGGAAACGGGGAACTTTGGAAACTTATCAAACGTTGCAAAAAGTGCGCAGCACAAGTGGGGTCACGATTTTACAATGCCTGTAAATGTAAAATATAAAGATAAATTCGGTTGGGGATATAAGATAACCCCAGGAATGAGCTCAGAAGAAGCGTCCAGGCTTCTTGACCAACTAAAAAAATTGGTTGATGAGTATAATGTAATGAAGAAACGTCCAATAGACCCAGAAACTGCCAGCCTTTCATCTCCAGAACAAGTAAGTGCAATATCACAAATAGCAGATATGGTTGAAAAAGCTATAGAAGACAATACAAATCCTAAAATAAAAGAAAACCTTGAACATTATCTAGATGAGCTTGAAAACGCTATTCAAACCGATGAAGTATACCAATTTTTAATTGAGTCGTATGAGAAGACTAGCAATTTCCAGAAAAGAAACCTTTTGTTCTATCGTTATTCTTTTGGAAATGCTCTTATAATCAGATATGCTGACCCAGAGGCAACATTTGCCGCATCAAAAAAAGGTTGGGAAGATAAAGGATATAGAATAAAACCAGAATTTTCACAAGGTATTACCATATTCAAAAAAGGGCTGCAAAACACCACTCTTAAAAACGCCAAATGGTTCGAAAGGAACCCAGAAGAATGGAGACAATATAAAGACACATTTGATATTCCTTTTGGAATGACTGTTGAAAAATATTTAGAAGGCTCAAAAAAAGGGTCAATAGATTGGAAAAAGGCAAGACAATTAGCCACATTCGGATTAAACAACAGGTTTTTTACCAATTATACCCCAGCTGGCGGTGATATGATACCAATTAGTACATACACAGACACTATGATTGAACCTATTCCAGGAGTTGAGCAGGTTCCCCTAGATTCATCAGAATTCTATGCAAAGGAAGACCCAATACAATCAATGGATATTAAAAAGAAAGTTGAGGTTCTTTTTGACGCTGTTCAAAAAATAGCAGATAAAATGAATGTTAATACCATTGGTATAAAAAAAGGAGACGGAGGCATAAATCAGTTTAATAGACTTTTATCTTTGGTCGCATTGGAAAGAATTTACAAGAGGTTTGGAAAACAAATGCTTCAAGATAAATCAAAAACTGTAGAAAACGAAGAGCTTCTGAAAGGATACGCAGAAGTTGTCTCTCATATTGTAAGAAAAAACTATGGTTTGCCAGCAGAATCTAGCAAGTACAATATTACGAACCTTGGCGCTGACAGAGAAGCCATCAAAGCAAGAAGTAAAGACATTCTTTCAATAGCACATTATATGATTGAAGATATTGACTTGGCAATGGGTAAGACTCTAGAAGCAATTCAAGAAGCAAGAAAAGCAATTAGAAACATTTTATTTGAACATTTCCTTAACAAATAATTATGAACTCAAAAAAAGAATTAAAAGAATTTTTGCTTAAAATATTAAGTGAGATTACCAACTCTGGTGGAGGAAGACCCCAAACGGCTCCTACTGTTGAACCTGATATAAAAACAAAACCTTCTACATCTCCTCCTGCGCCAACTCAAGAGCCAAACAGAAGAAGAAAGTTAACCCCAGATAGATGGCCAGAAGAAACCCCAGGTCCTAAGCCTAAAGCCGAAGGAAAAGAAGTAAGCATAGAGGAAGTTATTAAAGAAATGAAAATAATTGAAGAATTAACAAGAATGAAAACGTTAATTTCTGAAAACAGACAAATAGCACAAGAAATGGCAATGAACATAGAAGACCCCGAATATGAAACTCCAAATCCATCAGTACGAACGGGGATAGAAGGCGGTAAAAAGACTGCATTCAGCGATTCTGAGTTTTTCAAGGGGGGAACACCAGATTATTCTACATTAGAAAAAATAGGGAGCGAAGAGTTTAACCAAATAATAAAAGATGTTAAACCATTTGGAAAAATGAACATGCAAGAATTTATGCAAGCATTTCAATTAATGTCATCTATAGAAATGCCAAACAAAGAAGCATTAGAAGCGCTTGCTATAAGAAAGATTAAAGAACAATTTGGACTTCCAGATGAAGTTTCCGATAAATTAGAAGCAAAATTGGTAAGACAGGTTAATAAACCTGACGAAGATACCGATAATTTAGAACAAGAAGTTGAAAAGGATTTACAGTTTACCGATGAAGAAAAGGAAATTATAAGGCAGCATGTAGAGAAGAGGAAGCTTCAAAATGCGCTCATGATGGGAGCGGGGTTTCGAGCCCATTCTGCATTCAGGTCAATAAAAAACGATTTAGACGCTATTGACCCAAGGCTACATCCTTTGTATGAAAAAACAATGCCCAACGTTGCTTTATTTATGTGGCAATATCCGTTGGAAGATATGATGGGGGGGGTAACAATGATGGGACTTTCTAAGCTCAAAAAAGACGAGAATAACAATGTTAAAGCAGAAGCCCAGGCAACTATATTTCCGATACTCCTACACGAAACAGCCAAGGCTGCAATAGAACTTCTTTTTGCATACTACTTAATTGACCTTACTGAAAAATATGGCAAAAATGTATCTTCAGAAATCATAAAACAATCTGATGTTTTTGAAGAAGAAATTTGGCATAAGAGAATAGGACCAAAACTCTGGAAATACCTACACGACGTAATTGATTATGTTATTGTTCACGATAAAGAAAGCAATTACACTTTGGTTTCTTATTTGTTACACGACATATCAATGATGGAGCCTGCTGAGTTTGTGAATTTTATGACTAATATTGTTTATAATGGTGAAAAATCAATAGAAATTGTAAGTCAAATGGTTGATGTCATTGAACATGATTTAGAAAGGTCTGGAGAGGCCGACCAAACAGAAACAGAAACAAATGATGAAAATCTACTAAGAACAGCGAATAGAGTTGGAGACACATTGGCAAAACTAACTCAATCGGCAAGCGAAAAGCAGCAATCACAAGAAAATGTCGCAAAGGATTTTGTGGGAATGAGTGTGGAAGAACTACAGATTGAATTGCAGGACGCTATTGATACGGAGCGCTATGAAGATGCGGCAAAAATAACAAAAATAATTAAAAGCAAAATTTAAGCAAAAATTTTTCTAAATTCATCATAGTTTTTATCAATTATAAAAATAAAACTATATCCTTGACTTAAACATGTTCTTTGTTTTGTCAAGTTCTTGTCTAAATATTTTTTGTACGTATAGGTTGATTTTATTTCAATTATTAAATTTTTACTTTCCAAGTAAAAATCAGAAAAGTAAATTCTTTTTTTACCTTCGAAAAAATATTGTATCGTTTTACCGCCTTTTATCGGAACTTTATTGTCAAAACAAAAATCCAAAAAATGCTTTTCATATGTTCCACGGTAATATAATCCAGTTTTCTTGTGTGTTTTTCTTTTAAACCCACTCTTTTGTTGTTTTTCGTGTATTTCTTTGTTTTGTGTGGCGTGCTCTACTCCATATTTTTTTAAACAAACACTTTTTATTTTTTTCAGTATATTCTTGCTTTGAAATACGTTTTCTACTCCATATTTTTCCATACAGGTTTTTTTCTTTTTATTCTTTACACTTTCATTTTGACTAGGATTTTCAACACCAAAGTTTTTTAAACATGTTATTTTCTTCTTGTTTTTCACGTCCTCACTTTTATTTGGAGAATTAACCCCATATTTTTTTAAACTTGTTTTTTTTGATTTTTTTGCCACTTTTTTATTCTGCATTGGATTCTCTGCTCCATATTTTTCCATACAAGTTTTTTTCTTTTTAATCTTTACATCTTCGTTTTGATTTGGGTTCTCAACGCCAAAGTTTTTCAGACATGTTTCCTTTACTTTGTTTTTTATTATTTCACTTTGACTTATATTGTTAACTCCATATAACCTTAAATAAGTTTGTTCTTTTTTCCCCATAGAACATTTAGAGCTACAGCAATACCACCCCTGATTCTCAAAATTTATAGCATATACATAATAACGAAGACTTTTTTCTTTTCCGCAAATATCACATTTTGCACGAATAATCGCACTACTTTTTCTCTTTAAATGTTTCACGGGTACCAACATTTTTTTCCCAACAAACAAATTTTCGTATCCCAAATTTTTAAAATGCTTAAAATTAGAAGTGGCGACAATTATTTCAACCTCTTTAGTTAGTATCATAGAGATTCCTCCTTACTAAAAACATCAAGATGCTCTTTTAATAACCAATTAAAAAATTTGGATTTATTCTTCACGCCTAAATTTTCCAATCTCTTATATAGTTCTATTTCTATATTAAGAGTCAGATTCTTCTTTTTCTTTTCTGATTCAATTTTCTTGCGTCCCATATCTATAAGTTTTTAATGTTTCTTATAAATATGCAGAAAAAAAGTAAAAACAAGGATTTTCTCGTGTTTATTTTTCTTTTTTTTCTAAATATTTTTTAAGTAATTGATTTACAAGCTTATTGCTATTAAACCCTCCTTCATTTAATTTTTTATAAATTTCTGGGTCAATTACTATGGTGAGTTTTTTAGTTTCTTTTTTTGCCATGATTTATAATTTTTATATAAATATAATACAATTTTTCTTTAATTTTCAAGTAGGATTTTTCTTTTTTTATACGAAAATAATGCAGGGAAAAGTTTAAACAGAAGGAATAGTCACACTCACATTTACTGTAAACCAGACAGTACTTTTTGCCAATTTTATTAAAGTATCTGCATCTCTGTACATAGTGTCATATATATCACAACGATATTCTTTACCTGTCTTTAAATCTTTTAATATAGCATTAATTCTGTCATCACACAAAGTTAACGTGTGCGCTTTAAATTTTATATCACTTCTTAATTTATAAAAACAATCCAGCGCTATTCTACGACTCCTTTCTGGAGATAGGGGTCTCTTCATTCGAATTACTCGGCCATACTTATCATCTATTGTAATTGTTTTCATTGTTTAAAGTTAAAAATCAAAAAAACTACCATCAAATTTACATGTCGTCCTTTTTATAAAATCTTCTGCACTTGTAAATGGGGTGTTGTATATACTTGATTGATATTCTTTCCCAGTTTTTAAATCCTTTAAAACAATATTAACTTTGTCATCACACAATGTCAATTGATAATGCGTAAACTTGATGTCGCTTCTTAAATTATAAAAAGAATCAAGATAATTTATTTTATTTCTCTTTTTCATTTACACTGTCTATTCCTTCTTTAACCGTTAGCCTAACAAGAGCTTCCCAATTCCAAATCCAATCATAATTTACATTTCCAGCAACTCCAATATAATACCATCCATCCCTTACAGTCCTTTCCATTTGATATCCTTTAAACTTTAATTCAGTTTTTAAATTCATTAATTGGAGCGCTGTTCTACTACAATTATGACTATAATAATAATATTTCTTTTTACGCATCATATTGTTTCATTTGCAACAATTCAATCAATGATGTTTGTCTCTTCGTTTGTCTTATGTTCTTTACAGCCCTGGAGAGCGAGCCTCTCTGCCCAACAAAAACACAAAGTTTTTTCGCTCTTGTAAGTCCAGTGTAAATCAGATTGCGATATAGCATATTGTAATGCTGATTCATTAGCGGAATTATGATGGCATCAAATTCGCTTCCTTGACTTTTGTGAATTGTTATGCAATATGCAAGTTTTAACTCAAGCAATTGGTCTCTTTTGTATAAGACACTTCTGTTTTCAGTTCCAAATTCAATTAAACATTCCTTTTCTGGAGGATTGACCATAGTAATTTTTCCGATATCCCCATTGAAAACACCCAAATCATAATTGTTGACGATTTGAATAACCCTATCTCCTTGTCTTAAAATCCTATTTTTAAGCTTAATTTCGAACTTTCCTGGTGCGGGTGGATTAACGGCATCTTGTAAAATTTCGTTGATTTTAATCGCTCCTACGTCCCCCACATTCATCGGGCATAAAATTTGTACTTCTATATCTTTCCCGTAATATTTATTTACGGTTTCCATATAAAGCTTTTTAATCATTCCAATGGCATCAATTCCATAATACAAAGTTGACCAATCTGGATAATCAGTATAATCTTTATAAGGGTCTCCAAGTTCGGAGTCCACAAAGAGACAATCCGTTTTTTGGTTCCACAAATCTGGGTCAATTAGCGGGCTATAAATTTCTGGTTCTATTCCGCTGTTAATGCCATGAGCAAATCTAATAATATCTGAACCTTCTCCTTGTCTAAATATTTTATTTAAAACATAAGTTTTTACAAATCCGCTATTAATTAAATCTTTAAAAAACGCCCCTGGTCCTACTGGTGGCAGCTGGTCAACATCACCAATAAAAAGAATTTGACAATCTTGGGGAATAGCTCTCAATAGAGATGCTGCCAAATGTATATCCACCATGGATGTTTCGTCGACAATTATAAATTCACTATTAAGTTGAGTTTTTTCATTATGCTTAAAGCATCCTCTCACGTGGTCCCATCCCAATAGTCTGTGGATAGTCTGTGCTTGAACGCCTATGACTTCTGTCATTCTTTGTGCTGCTCGGCCTGTTGGTGCTGCGAGTAAATAAGTAAAATTTAATACATCTAAAAGATTAATTAAATATTTGAGCTCAGTTGTCTTTCCACACCCAGGACCACCTGTAAGAACAGAGACTCCGTTGGAAACTATTTCTTTGATACTTATTAATTGCTCTTCACTTAACTGCACTTCCTCTTCCTTTAGAGACTCTTCCCATTTGCTTATTAAAGATTCATCGGCTGGCCTTCCTGCAGTTTTCAATATATCAATCTTCTGTGCACAAAATCTTTCATCGTAAAACACCTGAACAGAATAATACCGTTTCTCTTCGGATATTGTTGATAGTTTTATTGTGTTGTCATCAACCAACTCGTCTAAAATAGCGTCAATTTTTTCTTGAATTCTTACTTCGAGAATTTCTGTGGATTTCTTTAATATCTGATGATGCAGCAAATAGCAATGTCCATCATTTTCACCCTCAGTTAATATATAAATAATTCCAGCGGCAATTCTTTCTTTGCAATCTCTGGCAAACCCCATATCAAGAGCAATGTTATCCGCATATTTGAATCCTATTCCCCGAATGTCATTTGCCATTCTATAAGGATTCTGACGAATTTGATTAATACAATCTCTTCCGTATGTTTCATATATTTTTGTTGCAAATAAAGTGCTTATGTTATAGCTCTGAAGAAAAACCATTATCTCATTAATCTCAGAATTTTGTATCCAGGAATTTTTTATTGTCTCCAACTTCTTCCTGGAAACGCCTGGCACCTCAACCAACTTATCAATTTCGTTTTTTAAAACATTAAGCGTGTTTTCTCCAAAGTGCTGGACTATTTTTTTTGCTATTATTGGTCCTATTCCTTTAAAGAAAGTTGAGGAAAGATATTTTACCATTGCCTCTCTGGTTTCTGGTGCAATCTCAATAGCCTTGTCCGCTTTAAATTGATTTCCGTATCTTGGATTTGAAACCCACTGCCCATGGAACTCCATGGTTAATCCTTCGTGGATTTTTAGCTGGTTCGTTGTTACTGTACACTCTTTTCCTTTGTCCTTAAGCAAAACACTCAGCACATGGTAGCCATTTTCTTGATTAGAGTATATAATACGCTCTACACTTCCAATTATCTTTTCATCCATTCTTAAATCATTTATGCAAATATACTAATTTTTTTTAAAAAATTAACCATTTTGTTTTTTTTTTGTTATATTTATATAAACGAAGAGAATTTTTTTATGAAAACAGCGGAACAAAGAAAAGAGTATAGAAAGAATTATTATAATTTTAACAAGGAAAAAATGTTAAAAAGTCAAAAAGAATATTATAATAAAAATAGTGAAAAGTTAAAAAAATCATCAAAAGAATACAGAGACAACAACAAAGAAAAAGTGTTAAAAAACAAAAAAGAATATTGTGCTTCTAATTCTGAAAAAATAAAAAAAAACAAACGAAGATATTATATTAAGAATAAAAAAGAAATTATAGAAAAAAATAGAATTCGTGCCATAAAAAAAAGAAAAGAAGACCCATTGTATAAATTAAAGGGAAATGTAAAATGTTTGATTTATCAAAGTTTTAAAAGAAACAAATACATTAAAAAAAACAGAACAGAACAAATTTTGGGATGTTCCATAGGACAATTTAGGATGTATTTAGAAAGCAAATTTGAATCATGGATGACGTGGGAAAATTATGGATTATATAATGGACAATTAAACTTTGGATGGGATATTGACCATATAACCCCACTCTCAAAAGCAAAAACTGAAGATGATGTTATAGAACTTAATCACTATACGAATCTACAACCACTTTGTAGTAAAATTAACAGAAATGTTAAAAAAGACAATTGTATTTTTTAAAGAACTCTTTTTACAATTTTGTTTTATTAACATAAGCATCTCCTGCACACCCCGCTCTACCGCAGTATTCACATTTATGTCTTATGTGTGCCCAGCAGCTTTTGTGTGCCCAGCAGCTTTTGTGTGTGCAAGGTACTCCTGCAGGATAAAACTCATAATCTACAATTTTTAAATCCATCCATTTTGTCGCCCTTATCCAGGTTATCGCCTCTTCTATAGTTTTGCAACAAAAGACAGCACCTTTGGTTTGCATTCCCCATTGGTATTTATTTTCTTTCTCGTTAATAAGAATATAAGGCTTCTTTAATGCATGAGCCATACCCATTTCAAATGTTGAACCGAATCCAGAAGGGTTGTCTTTTGTAATACATGCAATCATTGCGTCACTTTCTGCAACCTTTTGCACTTCCATTTCAAACCAATCTAGGTTGTTGTGAAAGTCTCTGGGGTCATGCCAGACACAATTATCAATCAGTCGTCTGACCGTATCCCTCCACTCACTCCAACCTCCAGCTAAATAGATTTTCTTCATATTTTCTTTTGTTTCCTCAATTTTTCTTCAATTCTTTCTCTTACAATATTAGCATCATCTTTCGTTGGATGGTAATCGTTCATTAATTCTTTTGGAATGTTTTCCCACGCAGAGCCATAATATTGAACGTTGAAATTTCTTGTCTTACATTCTTTGTATAATTCATCGTACCTTTTCTTAAGATAACCTAATTTGTCATAAAAGAATTTAACGTGTCCCTTACCCAAAACAAACTCACATGGTTGGTCTTTTAATGAATATCTTCCTTTTAAAACACAATTTGGGACCCTTTTGATTTCCCTATGTTCTGCAATGAGATGTTTGTGCGATAATTCAGAAGGGAGTATTCCACAATTAATTCTTGTCATTATTCCTCTGTTGTATAAACCATCCATCTATCATTATCCCAATCCCAGTGCCTGTTATCATAAGTGTCAAAAATGAAATATAGTCCGAATATTTCTATTTCAAAGCGAAACCCTGCATGGTCTGTGTGTCTGCTCCAGCTTGTAGAGATATTAAAATAACTCCAATTCTGCCAAATGCCAGACTGTAATTCTAATGATTTATTTTTGGAGAGTTTTTTGGTTGGGTTAAAAAAAAGTCTTTCTTTCATATCTGTTTTCTTTTAAAAAACAAATATAAAGAAAAAAGAGTAAATAACCAAATTATTTACTCCTCTTCTACAGATTCTAATTCTTTTACTTTAAGAATGCCTGACAATTCAAGATTTGCTACATAAACATTAACTAACTCCTTAACCTTTTCGAAGTCTTTTTTAGATTCGACTTCAACCTGTAGTCTGATTTCTTTTTCCATTTTTTATTCTATAAGTATTAAAAAAAAAATGAAAATTTGATTACATGCCTAATATATTTTTCTTTGCCCATTCTACTGAAATAGTTATCTTTTCATGTAGATGTTTTTCCAAATCTTCAACCTTCTTTTTTAACTCTTCTAATTTTTTTTCTTCTATTCCCGTAAGAAGAAATTTGAGGAATTCATCCTTTTCTTTTTCATCTAACTCTAAATAAAGAGATTTGATGTTTTCTAGTTTAGATTCTGGCATAATTTTATTCTCCTATTTTTATGATTTTAATAATATCAGTAATTTTTTCTATTCTGTTTTTTATCGTAATTTCTTGGTTCCAGTCCCTGTTCATTAAAAAAAAGTTCTCTCCTGGGTTACCATTAGAAATCCAATTGTCGTAATTGTGTGGGGCATCATCAATTAAATAATCCAATCCCAAACTTCCCTTGTCTTTCGTAATAAAAAGCTCATCAAACACTAAATTGTATTTTCCGAGCCAAAGATATGTCATTGCAACCAAGTGTGGCTCCTGTGTCGTCGCACACACTAATTTCATACCATTTCGGTTAGTCCAATCCTTTAAAATTTTAAACTGAGCTACCGTTCCAGGATAAGGCTTGGTTTTAAAAAAAATGTCTTCTGGGTATTCGTTAAAGATAATGTGAAACTTATCCTTTAAAGGCATTTTGATGTGGGGGAAATCGTAATTATATGCGATGTCACTAACGATATGTTCAGGATAGTGAGTCTTAAATACCTTATTAACTCCTGACATTAAATCTCTAAGCACACCGTCTACGTCCAAACCAATTTTCTGCATTTTATAAGTAATTTTGAGTTTATACGTAAAATTGTAGTTTTTGTTTCATTATACTACAAATATTTTGATTTATTAAACTTATTTTCTATATTTATTAAAAAACAGAATATGAAAAGCAATAAAGAATATAAGGCAATTTCTTTAAGTATAGACAAAGATTTAAGAGATAAAATGGATGAAGCGCACATTAATAAAAGCCGCCTCATAAATGATTTAATCAAGAAACAGATTAAAAAGAAAAAAAAATAAATAAAATTATTCTTCCTCATTTACAACAAATTATAAAATATTTTTATTTTTATTAACACTATTATAGTGTTTTTACTTTTTTGTACTATTTATAATAAAATTAAAGTTATGGGAAGAAATAAAAAAGAAAACAAGAAGGTTAAAGTGTCAATCACTTTAGAAAAAGAATGCATTGAATTCATAGAAGAAAAAAGCATTAAAAGTAAATCTGATTTTGTTAATTGGCTTATTCGTGAACATTTTAATAACTTAAACAAATAATATCATGATATTAAGCACTGAAGTTGAGGTCACCATTAATACCAGCAATTTTAAACATTACAAAGAGGCTGGGTATAAAAACATAAGGGTTAAACAAAAAATAGTTGTTCCAATAAATAAAGTTTACCACAATGGATATAATCTAATTGAGGTTAAGTGCGATGTTTGCGGGCACATTAAAACCATAAAAATAAATAGATATTTTATTAATTTAGGCAAATGGAATATCTATGCCTGCTCTCCCAAATGTGGTACAATCAAAACCAAAATGACTAGCATGGAAATTTATGGAGAAACATCTGCTCAAAAAAACAAAATTGTCAAAGAAAAAAAAGAAAGAACTAACATCGAAAGATATGGTGGGACTTCTCCGAGTTGTTCAGATGTGGTTAAAAAGAAGATAAAGTGTACAAACTTAAAAAGATATGGCGTAGATAATGTCATGAAAAACAATGAATTTAAAAATAAGCAGAACAATTCTTTAATGGTAAATTATGGAGTAAAAACCCCCATACAAAATGCACATATAAGAAAAAAAATAGAAAGGACGAACATAGAAAGATACGGTTCAAAGTCTCCTTTAGAATCAAGTGAAATAAAAGAGAAAATAAAAAAACACAATCTTAATGTTCATGGGGTTGACTATCCGTTTCAATCAAAATCCTTTAGGGACAACGCAGAAGAAGAAACCTTGTTAAGATATGGAACAAAATATGTAGCACAAATAGAAAGATTCTTTCTAAAACAACAAAAAAATTCGTTTAATTTAAAACTACATAAGAAAACAAGACTTTTTTATAGAGGAACGTATGAAAAAGATTTTTTAGATTTTTGTTATAATAATAAAATATATATAACAAAGGGAAAGGTTATCAAATACCATTTTCAAAATAAAACAAAAACATATTTTTCTGATTTTTACATGGAAAATATAAATTTGATAATAGAAATAAAATCAAATTATACATACAAAAGAGATTTGAAGAAAAATCTATCCAAACAAAAAGCGTGTATTAAACAAAATTATAAGTTTATTTTTATAATTGATAAAAATTACAAAGATTTTTTAGATGCTATTAAACTATAAATTATTTTTCTTTTAGCTTAGTCATCAAATCTTCTATGTGGTAAACGTACTCACTAAATTTTTTCTCTCTTTTTGTCAAACTATTTCTTTCTAATGGCAAGTCTATTTTTATATTTTCAATAACTCGCCCTGGCCTTGAATCCATCACATATACTTTATCAGCCAAATAAACTGCTTCCTGTAGATTGTGTGTTACCATAACAAAGGTGGCATCTACTTTTTTACATAGTTCCACCCATACTTTACAAAGCAAATCATCTATTTCAATTCCAGTCCTTACATCAAGCCCGCTTGAAATTTCATCCAATAACATAATTTTATCTCCAGAAACCAAGTTCCTTGCTATAGACACCCTTTGTAGTTGGCCGCCACTTAAAATTGGGTATTGAGCGTATTTATCCTCATGCCCTTCTAATCCAACTAATTTAATCATTTCCATGGCACGTTCTATTCTCTCTGCTTTAGAAATACCTTTTAATTCTAGCGGAATACATACGTTTCTTAGAACCGTTAACCACGGCAAAGAAGAATATTGTTGAAATACCATTCCAACTCTGTCTTTACTTGTTTGAAGCTTACCATCAATAAGAACTTCCCCAGATGTTGGTGATTGCAGTCCAGCAAAATATCTTAATATTGTTGATTTTCCGCAGCCGCTTGCCCCAACTATTACAACAAATTGCCCAGCCCCAACAACATCTTTTATTTTAAAATTCAAACCGTCAAAAACAATTTCTTTTTTTCCACTTTTGTCTGTATAAGTTTGGGAAACATTTCTAAGTTCTAAAATATCAGTTGCCCCATAATTTCCAACATCATTGAATATGTCTTTTTTTGACACAATTCTATCTTCCAAATCAGTATGTTTTTTTTCTGAATCATCCTTTACGATACCAGCAAAAACCCCTTCTTTTTTTTCTTCTTTATTAAAATAATCAGACATATTATGCGTATTTAAATTTAAAGATTTTTTTATCTAACCACTTGAAAAGAATGTCTTGCAAAAATCCAATAACTATTATTATAACAATAATCGCAAAAATTTTATCTAACCTACTTTGTTTTGCAGATGTGTAAATCATTGCACCAATTCCCCCTTCATTGTTTACCATTTCTGCTACAATAATATATGTATAGGATATGGCAGTGATTACCCTAATATCAGAAAACAACTTTGACATAACAGAAGGCCAATACACCTTCGCAAAGGTTTGCCAGCTGTTGGCACCCAAAGTATAAATTGTATCAAGGTGGATTTTTTCCGTTTCAAAAACACGCTGAACTACCATGGGCAATAAATAAACTATAATACCAAATGCTAAAAAATTCACTTTCATTCCAGTGGAAATTCCATACCAAGCAATAAATACACCTACAAGTCCAGTAAGAGGAACATATCTTAATGCGTCAATGTATTTACTGAACATACTTCTAAAAAATGGTATCAGTGCAATTAAAAACCCAACTGGTATAGCTAAAGCAATGGCTTTAATATATCCACCAACATTCAACTTTATAGAATATATGACGTTTGCAATTAGATTGTCTTTACTAAAAAGCTCGCCAAAAGACAATATAACGCTTTCTGGACTCGGAATTGTTTGCGGCTTAACCAAACCAGTTCCCGTAGTTATTGTATACCAGATAGCCATTAAAACACCAAATCCAACGATTCCCACTACCAGTGAAAGGCTATCAGATATTTTTCCGCCTGATTTAAAAAGTGATTTAAGAGTTTTCATTTTTTTCACTTAAAGGATTAAAAAAAGCGCTCAAGTCTTTGAGCGCTTTTTCACATTCAAAATTAATTAGTCTTTAACAAGTTGGAAGTCGGTGGTTCTGTAATTTTCATCACTACCGAATGAACCTGCAGCAATGGCATGCTTTGACCCATTACCCGTTACAATGATTCTGTTTTTATCAAAACCGTACATCATAATTAAATAATCGGCAACAGCCTGGGCTCTTTCTTGAGATAATGTTATATTATATGCGGCATTTCCTGTATTATCAGTGTTACCTTCGATGCGGATTCTCGCTCCAGCATTTGTTTTGGCAATGTCAGCAAATTCCTTAGTAATTGTTGCCTTGGATTGTCCAGTTAGGGTAAATGAGTTAGTCGGGAAATTAATTACAACTTTCTTAGTTGAATATGCTGTTTTGGTCTTCATTTCGTCGGTAGCAACATCAAATTTCTTTGACACTTCTGCTAATTGTCCGTTTCCAGTGAGAGTACATGCTTTAACAAAAGTCATATCAGAAACATCTTTCCACGACAAAGGATTATCGGCTTTTTTAATTTTTTGGTATTCACCAGACATTGATGTATAGAGCATATCTCCTGTTACGGCTTTGTTGTCTCCGATGCCAAAGAAGTTTTTATTATCGCCAGCATTTGTATATCTTACGTTATCCATTGAGGCCAGAGCATCTGCTTCTGACATTTGAAATTTATCGGCGAGTATTTTAGCGGCTTTAGCTCTTGCTCCATCCTTGTCGGCATTAAGCTCGGCAGCTCCAACCATCCATCCGTCATAAAGCTTCTGCAGCTTTTCGGAATTCTTTTTAATATATTCTTCTTTTGCAATAAAACAGTCGGCAATAATATACATAGCCTCTTTTGTGCTTGTTAATATTTTTGCACCAGTTACTTTTTTAACACAGTCAATATCGTCTGGAGACCAAACAACAGCTGCGGCAACTGCACCCTGTTTAAATGTACTTGCAGCATCAATAGCATTAGGAACGGCTTTTACCTGAATATCATCAATTGTCATTTGGTTCGCTTTTAACATATTAATTAAAAACGAATGACTTGGAGTTCCTTCAGCAACGGCCACAGATTTACCTTTAAGGTCGGAGAACTTTTCTATTGATTGGTCTACAACAATGGCATCACCACCACGAGACCAGTCTGCTTGGAATAAAATTTTAGGATTAGATAAGGCCATAGTGCCCTGTCTACTCATTTCTGTCGGAAGAGCATCCACAGTACACCACAAAAGGTCTACTTCACCAGATTCAAAGGCTTTTCTTGAAGCTACGAAATCATCGAGCAAAACAAATTGCACCTGAATACCATATTCTTTGTAATAACGGCACTCCATGTTTGGTTCAAAGCCGTTATTCATATACTGACCTGCAGCATACCCTGGCCATGTTACCACACCGATTTTAATTACTTCTCCGCTTACTGTTTTTCCAGCAAATGAGTTGATTTTGTCCTTGAAGGAGAAATACAGTACTCCAAGAACCACTACTACTAAGACGGCAATTACAAACCCACCTCTTGTTGTTAAGCCACCAGTTTTTGTTGTTGTTGTGTTCATTTTCTTAATTTTTGTTTTTAATTAAAAGTTAATAATTTTTGTTTTTACGGTAATCTATACGCAAAAAAACTTAAAAAGTTACACCAAATGTCAGATAAAATTTTTCCATTTGAGGGTTAACGCACAATTGTGTCACCATTGGAAGACTGTATTGGTCATTGAATTTAATCTTATAATTATAAGCTGCGCCTACATTTACGATTCCAAACCCATCCACATTGTTCAGATAGAAATCACTTTGTCCAGTAAGCGCTCCAACATACAACTCCCAACTTTCTTTATAATACCTGGCTTCAAAATACGAAGTAAATTTTTTCTCACCAGTGTTATATAAATCCCAACCACTATGTAATATGGTAGAGGCCGTTAGTTTTACAGGAAATCTTTTTGAACATAGCCACATTGCATCTGCCACAATATGATGAGAAACGGCTGTATCAGAATAGTTAAAATAGCTCTGAGAATTCGCAGCTCCAGATAAATCAATATAAAAATCAGTAACAGCAAACTTTAATCGGTTAAAAAATGTGTATGATGCATACAAATCTGCTTCATAATAATTATTAAGAGTACTCAAAGAGCCTACTGTTCCAATTTCAAAATTACCAATTGTTAATCCTAAAATAGGCTGTAAATTTGGTTTGTTGTCGAGCATAGTGCCTCTCCACACGTATTGGCTTACTACACCAACATTTGCAAACGGTTCCACTTTAACTTTACAGGTATCAACTTTAGTTGAATCTGTTGTTGCGGCTGAGGATTGGTACACCAAGAATAGTGTCAGACCAACCATTAATGATATAAAAATTATAAATCTTTTCATTTTAAATCTTCTTTTAAAATATTGCATGACTTTCTTTTTTTATTAATTAAAAATATTTACCTGTTGATTCGTCTTTCTTTAAGGTTTTTATCCCTTCGGCAGATTTTTTTGATACTGGTATTAACACAGGTTCTTTGTCTGAACTAAAATCACTAAAGAACGAGTCAAATCCACCATTTTCATATTCTTCCAACATTTTCATTCCATCTTCTGCAAAAATACCCTGTTCGATGTCAATGCTTGACACAAGACTTGCAGACATGTCCATAAATCTGTCCATGGTTCCAAGTTTCTGAGAAACTTCTTCTTCCATCTTATCCAAGGCCAATTCAAACATAGCCCTGTCATTAGGATTTCCGTTTAATATAGACATGCTTGCAGTTAAAGCTGCATAAGCCTGTCTAATTGTTTTGTATTCAATTTCCTTCTGTTCTACATCATCTTTCAAATCTTCAATGACGAACCCTGAAACTTCATACATTTTTTTAAGGACAGTATAAATCTTTTGAATTTTCGAAAGAAGGTCTGTCAATTTAATAGTTCCATCTTTTCTTCTGCCAGCTTTTCTCGCTTCAATCCATGCCTGACCCTTCTGTTCTTGTTCTTTTGCGCTGGAAGCAATTCTTAAACTTTTTTCGATATCGTTTTTATTATCAGATATCTTTCTTTCCAAACCACGAATTTCACCAGAAAGCCTGGCAATGTGGTCATTCATTACCACATGGTTCTTTTCCAAATTTTCAATGTGAATTTTAATTATTGCTATTGGATTAAGTTCTACGAATACACCAGTGATGTATCTCATAAACATTTTAAATCCAAAGGAAGCAAGATTTTGCACCTTCTTGCTTGTCACAACAAAAATTAACAAAAATAAAGCTCCGAGAAGCAACAATGCATGAAGCGTGTTGGTTAGAAGAATTATGATATAAGGGAGTAACATGTACAACCCAATGGCTGCACCAATTCCCATTAACCACAAAAAGACTTTTCCCACTTTACCTTCTGGTTTTTGAAAGAAACCTTTAACTCCTTTTTCTAAGTTGTTTTCCATTTTTTTGTTTTTAAAGTAAATAAATTATTGAATATGTTGTTCGATTTTTGTTTTGTAATCAAGGATTTGAGCCTGCAATTGTGCAACCGTAACTTCAAAATCTGCCTGTTTCTGTTCAATGAAAATTTTTGAATTGGATGATTCTGTTTTTGCAACTGCAATTTCGTCGCTGATTTTCTGAATTTCCTCCGTCAGCTTTTGAATTTGTTCGTTCTTTTCTTTTGCAGATGTAGATAGCTGCTCAACATAAGCATCCTTTTGTTCTACCTCTTCTGAAAGTTTCCTTTGCATTTCTTTTTGGAACCCTTTTCTTTCGGATTCAATTACATTCAAATAATGGTCAATTGATTTTACCAAATGGTCTTTAGTCATTCCATCCGAAGTGGAAAGAGTTGCAAAGACCATATTCATCTTATCTTTCTCTGCAGCTGATACGCTTGACATTTTTGTTAAAGACTGCATGAACTCCAAAAAATCGTTGCCAGGAAGATTGTTTTCCTCAATAGCAGATGACAGCTTTTCGAAAATGTCATTGTCAACGTTGCCGACCACTTGGCCAGATACTGTATTAGCTAATGGTGCAAAAGAAAGTTTTGACTTTTTAACTTCTTGCGCTGGAGCTGGAGTTTGTTTTTCTTCAGTGTTTTTCACAGAAGAGTTTTTTTCAGTAGTTTGTTCTTCTACTTCTTCGGGGGCTGCATTTACAAGACCCATTTTAGCAAAAAAATTCATAGTTTTTTAAATTAATTTTTTTTATTTGTTGACTTATACGAGAAAAAATGAAATTTGTTATACATAAAGTTTGTTTCTCATAATATATTCAAAAACATCATGAGTGATAACCTTTAACAATGACTCTTTTATTTCAACATAAGAAAGAGAAGGATAAGGTCTTGTTTCCTCTTTTAGCATTACAAACAACTTCCTTGCTTGAGTGGAAGATGCAGCAGAAACTGAATTGCCCCCTTCGTCCTGTATATAAATGTGAGGTGGCTGCAAATACCAATTAATCCAATCGTCTCTTTTTATACCATTTCTTGGAGACACAATAAAAGGAACATCCATCTTTAACAATTCATCAGAATTATACCAATCTTTTATTGTATTTGCCCTATCAATTCCTATAACAAAAGCAAACCGATAATTGTCATATTCCTTATCGTGAATTAATTTATTCAAAAGATGATATGTCTCTCCATGCAATTGATGTTTTATTTCATAATCACACACCTTAATTCTTCCATCATTTTTGGTTGCAATTTTAAGCATTTCCAACCTATGCTCTGGGGAGACCATTTCTTTGCCATCCATATGTTGATATACTGGCATCATCCATACTTCGTCAGCCCACTTGCTTACTTTTAAAACAAGCTCAGCAAGCTCTATGTGAGCTACGGTAACTGGGTCAAAAGCGCCTCCAAGTATTGCTACCTGAGTTTTTCTCCCCCTACCTTTGTATTGAAGCATTCTGCTGTGAATCTTTGCACTATTGTCTCTAATAAGTTCTGCAAAGTCCCAACCACTTTCGTTACAAAGCTGAATTAAACTAGCAAGCAAATCACCAGTCTCTTCCTTAAGGTTGGCAAGGTTTGTATAGTTACAAAGCTCTCTACACTCGCCTGCAATATCCTCCAACCTTTTTGTCAAAGGTGTATGAATAAAGGCTTCTGTAAATACCTTATCTACTATTTCCTGTATTTTCTTGTGGTCCAACTTTATTCGCTTTCATTTAGCAACTGCTTCTTGCTTTTATATGGAAAGAATCTTCCAATAACAATACCAAGAGCGAAAATAATAACTGCTACGAGTCCCAACATAAGCTTAAAGAGAAAAACTCCAAGCGCAAGAACATAAGAACCAATAAGGCATGCAATAACAATTAATGCGATAACTAATAAGATAATTAAATACTTGTTCATAGTAAAAATTTTTTTAGGTTATACGTACAAAATTAAAAAAAGTTTCTTAGATTAAGAATATAAAGGTCACAATGTCCGTTATATTGTCCCTTATGTTGCTTTTTTGAAAAAGTTATCGGACATTTATAGGACATGTCCGATATTATTTTTTATCAAGAACCCATTTGCCTTTTATCCAAACTCTGTATTTTTTTAAATCATAATCATAATCCACCCACCTTTGGCAGTCATTACAAAAGTGACAATCGTGTAAGGGAGCCCAAGATGTGTTAACATGCTTACAGGGTTCTTTTTTATCTGATGTTTCCATTTTTTTTACTTATTACTGAATTACATAGCACAAAACAATTAATGCATGGTCGTCTTCTTTATAATGTTTTTTACATCCTTCCCCTGACTTACATCCCTGGTCACAAAAATATTTATGTGTAGACATTACATCATGAATTAAAAAATATTTAGTTTTTTTGTTAGATATCATGGCTATCTCATCGCTTAATGTGCCACGCAGTTTTATGGGCTTTACGCTCCAACAATATAGTTTCCCATCAATTAATTGTGGGTCTTTTGTGTTTTCGTCTTGAATTGGGTTGTCTACAAATATTACTTGCATTATTATATATTTTTAATGACTAAAAATGTTAACATCCCCATTTAAATCTATTTTCAATCGCTTGTTGTCTTTAATAGATTCAAATTTATTTTCGAACTTTTCAGCGAATTTTTGCCAATTATTTATATCATTAAATTTTTCGTTTTTCTCAAACAACTCAACCTGTCTGTTATATCCTATTTTTATTGACACCCAAGATGTGTGATATTGGTCTACGTCTTCAAATAGTTCCAGAGTATAATCAACATCTTTTAAATGCTTATCAATCCACTTGCTGAAAACAGATTTAATTCTATCGAAGAAAATCAGCATTTCAACATGAGTGCTCAATAAATATAATTCCTTGATAAATTTAGATTCCATCTCCATCATATAGTTTATCTATGTGACCACATTTTTTACATGGTATCATTATTGTTTCTGCTTTATGAACAATTGGCATTTGTTGACCTTCCTCAACACCATGAGCACGCTCTCTTTGCATCATTAACTTTAAATACGATTCTGAATAATATAAACTACCATCAGCATATTCAATACAGTCTGCGTTCTTTCTTCCTTTGTTCTCTTTCAAATAATTTTCAACAAATTCAATCTGTACAGAATCCAATTTAATAGACTCCAACATACTTTTAAATTCTTCGGTTATCATTTTTGCTTGTTTTTAAATCAATTTCTTTGGCAATCCATTTATGGCCAGATGAAAATTGCTATAGGTGCTGTCCTCTGTTACTTCTCTCCCAAACCAAGCTGGGGGGACAAAGGCATCGCACTCTTCTTCGGTGTTGAATTCGACCTCAATTGAATATAGCCCTTCCAATTTGTTTTTGTAAACATCCAAGTCGGCCTTTCTCTTACTGTCATCCAAAAACACTTCATATCTATGTTTGTGAACTGTAAGATGGTCGCATAACGGCCACAAAACACCAAATTGCGGCTTCAATATTTCTATTTCAAACTCTTCTCTTTTCTTATTTCCAAATCCCTTTATTGTTTGAAAGTATCTGTCTCCAATGCTGTACTGGTCTTGCGTCATATAAATAACCTGCCTTAACCTATACAGATAGCTGCTTCCTATGTTTTGAATGTACCCCTGAGTTGTGTCCCCATAGATATAGTGTGACAAATCTGGCAGGTTTTCTTTGCTAAGCAAAAACTTTCTTTCAATTTCTGTATTTTTCATATGCTAAAGTTTTTATCATTTCCTTTGCCTGAGTGTAGTTAAACTTAGACACATCTTCTGATATATTTAGTTTTTCGGAAATTTCTTTATGAGTATATTCTTCAATGGCATGCATATTAAAAACAAACCTGAAGCCAGGCGTTAGTCTCTTAATAATTTCCATTAACTCTACCGCAGGCACCTCGCATAAGCACTCACAATCATCTATGTTGTCTTGTAATCCTGTGGAATCTGAAACGCTGGAAAACGAAACGTGAAACTCTTTCTTTTTCCTCATGTATTCTATGGCAATATCAACCATAAATTTTTTAGCCCACTTTTCGAAGCTTTCAGAAAAATCAAATTTGTGCAAACTGTTAAAAAGATTAATAAATGCATTTTGCAAGACAATTTCTGCTTCTTCCTTGCTTCCAATATATCTAATAAGTAAACCGAAAAATTTTGTGCTAAATTTCGAATACAGCTCTCGCTGCGCACTCCTTTTTCCTTTCAGGCATTTTTCTATTAATAATCTTTCATCCATTGCACTCATTTATACGCAAGAAAATTAAAAAAGTTATTTCTCTGGCAATAACATTTCTCCAAAAAGTTTTCGCAATTGCTTTTCAGTCAACCTTCTCTTTTTCTTTGGAACATATTCTTTGAAGTCATCAGACTTTCTTATCTCTTCAACATATTTCCACAAATCCTCCACGTTGGTTAAATCTACCACTTCCTCTCCCTTTTCATCAAACACAATTCTTTTTACATCTTCCCACAACCACCAACTTATCCAATCTTCACCCGCTTCTGAATAATGAGATTTTAAAAGAATTGTTATAACATCATGCAAACCTTCTTTAAGATTTAAATCATCAAATCCAAACTTATAAAGTTTCATGCTTTTATCAGAATCTTTCTTGAGCAGCAAAATAATTTGTTGAAACGCCTCGAATGTCATATTGTTAAATTTTATCGTATTTATTTCTTAACACTTGAATCACGTCCCATGCGTCTTCCACCGCAGTATGGGTTACGCCTTTTTCTATTCCAGCTCTTTTTAAACACTCATCTAAAGATGGTAACACTTCGTCTTTTCTCCAATCAACGTATAGGGTTGAGGGGTCGATTATTCTTCGACTGAAGAGCGGCGCTACCAATTCTTTCCATCCTGGAACGTTTACCAAGAATCTTCCGTCAAAAGATGCATAGTTTTTGCCAGCAATGTTGTTTTTTTTAGAATACTTATTTTTTTCTACCAAACACACTGTTAGCCACTGCTCAAACTTTTCAGCCAATTGCCATTCTTTTATAATATTGAACTCCTTTGTCATCCTAGCTCTTTCTTCACCATCTGCTGTAGAAAAATCAGACAATATCTTTATTATTCTTTGATTCATATTTAAAGCAAAAACACTTCCAGAAAGAACTCCTCGCTCTATTATACAATTGAACTTTGGAACATCTTCGTAATTTAAAAGGCTTTCAGTGTCTTCTACAACAGCACCAAACTCTAATATTAGGTCTGTTTCTGGATTAACTCCAGTTGTTTCTAAATCTATGCTTATTATAATCATAACTTTTAATTTAAAACATTTAAATGCAATAATAAGAATAAAAAACGAAACTGCAAAAAAAATCCCCACTTTTTTATGGTGGGGACTAATATTAAGTTTTTTTTATGTTTATAATTGTTTTTAATCTATCCAGTTCTCTTTTGGCCACCGCAGCCTTTTCAAAATCATCATCTTCTATATATTTTTTCAATTGAATGTTTAAAATTTCTATTTTATTTTTATTCATTTGCTCGTTATTTTGATTTTTCCTGATTTTCAACCTTTCCTCTTCCGTTTTATAATAAGCTATCTCAAACAATATGCAACGAATGGCCTCATATAAAGTTATCCTAGTTGCAGCGTCAAAAAAAGAAATGAGATTCTCATCATCCATGCTTTCGCACCCCTCATGATAATTATCCCTGTAAACTTCTACTAAATTGTTTTGCGATATTTTTATATTTTTTAATTCATTAACTGAACAAATACTTATAGGTATAAACAAATCAAACCCATCACTTGTTTTACCCATTCCCACAAATACAGGAAATAAGTCAATCGTACTTACTTTGTCAAAAGTAAGAAGCTCAAAAATCTTTGATATTTCTAAAAAATCCAACTTAAAATCACCTTCATCGACCAAATCTTCGTCCAACATCTTTCCAAATTCTCCCAACTTCCTTCCATTTAATTCTTGACAGAAAACAACATCAAATACATCTTTATCTCCAACAATCAACTTAAAGAAAGTACCAAATGTTACATCCTCATCAATCTCCACTTCACAAGACAAATAGTTTTTTAAACCTTTTACAGCACTAATCTTAACATCCTTGTCTACAGTTTCTTCCAGAAAGATTTTTCCGCTTTTTTTTATTTTTATTATTTTCATATCTAGTCAGATTTTATATAAATAACTAAACATTTTCTAAATTTAGAAAAATTTTTTTCTTTTTTCAATCATTAAATTTTGTTGTTTTGTTTTTTTTTTATATATTTACAAATAGTTAACGTTCGTTTGTATTTTTATTGGCATATCAAATGACATGGGTTCAAATCCCATATACTCCACTAAGACATTAATTACAAAAGGGGTATGAAGGCATTAGAATTTGATAGAGTGGGTAAAGAGAGAGTGTTAGCAAAAGCTTTAAACGGCGAAAATTTTATAAAAGAAGCTATGGCTCTAGCCAAAATGAGTTACAGCCAAGCACCTGTTAACACCCTTGCGGCGTAAATAGGTATAAAAGCCCTCTCTCCTTTAGGTTTGAGGGTTTTTACATCTTATTCCTTTTGGTTATACAGTTATCAAAAGCATCTAAAGGTTGAAAATTTGTGTAATGATTTAGTCTATATATTTCTTCTTCTTCTGTTTTTGCAGATGATATTGGAATTATATGGTCTAGTTGCCAGAATTTATTCTTTATCATTTTTTCATTTTTAAATCTTCCAACGTTATTCCAACACATCCAAGGCTCAAATTTGCTTTCCAAATACAATTTAAACTCCTCAAAAGAACATCCAAGTATTTGTTCAGTCTTTGTGTTTTTTTTAAAACCACTTGTTCTTAACGAGCTACTTATTAAGCTTCTAATGTTGCCGCTCAATTTATATAGCGGGTCTTCATTTCTCTTCCGCTTGTTAAAACTATTAAGGTAAGATGGGTTCTTTATTTTCCACAACTTATCATATTCTTTTTTATATTCTGGATGAGTTATTTTAAACTTTATTGTTCTTTGTTTTATTTTATCTCTGTTCTTTTCTCTTGATGCTTTTGCTTTCTTTTTAGAACATAATATGCAAAAACAATGAAGCCCATCTTTCTTAGATTTGCTTTTCCAAAATTCTTCAATTGGGCTTTCTACTTTACAACAGGGGCATATTTTAAATCCACGTTTTGCTTTTTTTCTAATTAAACCACCTTCTCCTTTACATTTCTTACATACAGATGCATATCCGTCTTTTTTAGTTCTATTTCTATAAAACCATTTAACATCTTTTTCAACACAGCAACATTTACAAAATTTTGTTTCCATTTTTAGTCTGTTATAAAACACCTTATTTCATTTGGCAAATTAGAACCCTGCAGGTACAAATATATTTTTTTATACTTATTCTCTTCAATAAAATCAATAAAGGTAAATTTTTTAGAAAATCTAAAGGCTTGAGTTAAATCGGGGCAATTAACAATGTGAATATTATATCCAAACAACTTTATAAGCTCTTCTATCTGTGATTCTATCAGAATAATCTTTTTAGCTTTCACATCTTCACCTATGAAAAAATGAATTTTGTTTGACATATCAGTTTTTTCATGCTCACATATTTCCTGAAATTCTCTCTTTAGTTCAGAGTCAATCCTTATTGTGATATTTTCTTCTTTTTTCATAATTTATGTTTTAATTGTTACAATGTTATAACAATGTTTATACATAAATATATAAAAAAAAATTAAAAAATCAAAATTTTAAAAATATTACAGCAAGAACTTCTATAACCCTGTAACCTTTTTACTTTTTTATCGTAATAGTTAAAAAACCTAACCTAACACGAATTAAACTACCGCCTATGAGAGCTCTGAAAATTTCCCAACAGATTACAAAAAGACAGTCAGAATCATTTCAAAGATATTTAAATGAGATTGCAAGAATAAGCAAAGCAAAGACGCTGACAGGAGAAGAAGAAGTAGAACTAGCAGAAAGAATTAAACTCGGAGACAAAAAAGCAGAAACTGAATTAATAGAAAGAAACTTAAGATTTGTTGTAAGTGTAGCAAAACAATACCAAAACGAATTTTGCCCACTAGAAGATTTGGTAAGTGAAGGCAACATAGGACTTATAAAAGCAGCTAAAAAATTCGACCCAGCAAGAGGATTTAAGTTCATATCATACGCTGTGTGGTGGATTAGACAGTCAATTTTGTGTTATTTAAGCGATTGTTCAAGAACAATAAGAATTCCTCTCAATAAAATAAATCAAATAAATAAAATTAAAAAAATTCAAGAGTCATTTGAGCAAGAATATAGCAGAAAGCCAACCACGGATGAAATTGTTGACATTTTGGACTACGAGATTGATTCGGAAGAGTTAGAAAGGTTATTTTCAATTGACGGTGGTCTTCAATCATTAAACGCTGAGATTGTAAGTAATAAATCAAAAAAAACCGATGGTAGTGGAACAACTCTTGAGGGTCTATTGATTGATTACACTGCCAGAAATACAGATGAAAATTTGGAGGACGAAGATTTAAAAAGAATCGTTAAGGAAATATTGAGTAAAATGCCTTATAAGCATAGAACTGTCATTGAATTGTATTATGGATTAACTGGACAAGAGCCTAAAACCCTTGATGAAATTGGGAGGCACCTTGATTTGACCAGGGAAAGAATCAGGCAAGTTAAAAATGCTGCGATAAGATATTTGGGAAATTCGAAAAACACCAAACTTATGAGTCCATATATGAAATAATAGAAATATATTAAAAAAAGTAAAGCCAAGTTTTTTTAAGACTTGGCTTTTTTGTTTATCTTTCCTATATTTAAAATAAAAATTATATGGAAAAAGACGTTTTTAAAAATTTGCTAACCGATTTATATAACATTTACAACCCAGCCAATATTCAATACGTTGAGGATTTGGTTGAAAGTTATAACAGACAAGAGTTCGATGCTCTGAAAAACATTTTTATTAAATACAACAGAAAGTCTGCTCCCTATTACGACCCAGAAATTGGAACCGATAAATACGTGCTGGATTTAATTAAAGAATACAACTCAGGACTGAGAAGCTTGGAAAACGTAGACCTGAAAGAAAAACATCAAGAAAAAACAGAAATTCTTGAACAAAAAACAAAAGAGGATGAAACCAAAAAGATTGAAAACCTTCAAAATGAAGTAAAGGAAAAAGTCACTGGAGAAGTAGATAAAAAACTTGAAGCTATTGCGAAAACTTTCTCTGACAAAGAAGATGCTTTTAAAAAACAATTAGAGACGATTTACAGCGACTTTGAAAAAAAGATGGGAACACTTAAAGAAAGCAACGATGATGTCACCATTCGAATCTTTTCCACGTATTCTAACTCAGAACTAGACCTGCCTAACAAAAAAATAATAGCTGGACTTGGAAAGGGCTCCAGGTTAATCATAAAAGACAAGGGGGGGAAAACTATCGGATTAGAAATTGTTGATATAACTTATGATGGTGTTTCTGAATTAAGCGGAAAACCCCTTGTGGAAATATTTGTAGAGAAGGTTTAATTCTTGTTTTTCAATCTTTCTTTTAACAATCTATCTTTACACCTTCCTTGGTAAAACCCTGTTGTGCCCTGCTTAAGAAAGCAAGCTCCTCCCAACTTCTTTTCTATTTTATTCATTAATTCATGAACGTCTTTCCATTCCTCATTGACCCTAAACAAAATCAACCCATCTTCAGTACAATAATTAATGATTTCATTTCCCAGGTCTGCAATAAGCAAAACTCCGTCTAAAAAAACATCACTTGTTGGGGCTATATATCCAATTAACAAAGTATCGCTATGTAACGAATCTTTTTTTTGAGCAACAGCCACAGTGCTTAAAAAAAACAAAAAAATAATAAAGAGTTTTCTCATTTTTGTCTTTATTATAAATAGTGTTTTTTTTAATCTTTATGTCAGCTGTTTTTTAGTTCGTCACGCAGTTTTGTTAAAACTTTTCCAAGAAGATTCTGCCCTGGCCAATCTTTGGAGTCTGTCTTCTTCGCATCATCCTCATTCAATCCGATGCCCCAAATTCGGTCAAATGGTGATGCTTCACAGATTTTTTTATCCCCAGTAGCAAGCAAAACCTTTTTAAGAACCTCGTTCTGTGTAAACTTTGCTTTGCACCCAACGGTCATAACATCAAACTTAACCTTATCCCAAAGAGTTGAATTGAATGGTGTCACTTGTTTTCCCAGCTTCTTTATTTCATGAGGGTCAGAAATTTTCATAATTTTATCTGCCGTTGTAAAATCAGCCATTAATGTGGCCTTAGCCCACATCATATACTGTTCAGAGTTTTCAAACTTTTGTCCATCCACTTCAAACTTTGCTGGATGCCAGTTGGAAAACGGAGAATTTGATTTCCAAAAAAATTCGTATTTATTTTCCATTTCTTTTTATTTTTTTAATCGTGTAATTCATACGACGGTGGCTCTATTATAGATTTCATATCTTCCATCCTTTTATACTTATAACTTCTACTCGCATCACCACCATCATCAATAAGACTAAGATATTCAGAAATTTTCTTGGCATATATTTCACCGTCAATATATGCAACGTTTCTTCGTTGAGTTATCATAGGCGCATCAGGAGACTCATCTTCAAAATAAATCACATATTCTCTCTTCATCTTTTCGTTCATACTTTCGACTATCCCTGGTCTAACCCCATTATTCCAAGCCTTCTCTGGCTTCATTATGTATTCGCTGGCGGAACCTTCCTGTATTTTCTCCATTGCTCTAACCATAGAGGATGAAACATGCTCATATCTTCTGTCGCATGGAATGAACACCATCTTAATTCTTGGGTCCTGGTCTTCCATTACCCTGAGCTGGTTTACTTCAAAGTCAAGGTCGGCACCGTTTCTTAATCCCCTCACGACTGTAACGTCATATCCTTCCTCCACCTTCTTATTGACATAATCAACAAGAAATCCTTTAAATTCTTCTACTTTTTTATTGGGGGGCAATTGACGTTTCAGCGTTTCTAATCTGCTGATTTTTTCGTCAACTTTCTTTTCTGGGTTAACGCCTATGGCTATTATAACCTCGTCAAAGATTGCTTCAGCCTTTTCCAAAATTGACAGATGCCCAATTGTCATTGGGTTGAAGCTTCCTGGATATATTGCTAATCTCTTCATGGTGTTTTTTTCTTTTATACGAAAAAATTCAAAATAAGTTTTTTTCTACATATTTATGTAATACAATAATACAAAAAAAATATGAAAAAACAAAATTCAGACCTTATTAAATTTGCAAAAGAATTTGCATATGCCTATAGTCCACACACAAACAGAATAGATAAATTGACTTTGTTCGACTATCAAAAGAAAATGCTAGAGTCACTTGAGAAGAATAAATTCACTATCATTAAACATAGCAGACAAGTTGGAGTTGATACAGCCGTGGCCATAGATATTGCTCATTTTGTTGTGAAAAATGGCAACAAAAGAGCTCTTGTCATTTCTACTAATGCAGACTGTGCTATACATTTTTTGGAAAAAATAAAAACAATTCTTTATCATGCAAATGAAACTCCTGTTATAAACAACAAGAAAAGTGTTGAATTAAAAAACAACAGCAAAATAACAGTAACTGGATACGACCCATGTTCCACAAAGGGGTTTAATTGTGATTTAATTTATATAAACAATTTCGAATGGTTAAATGACCCACAACAGGTTTTTTTAACATCAACCATGTTGTTAAAAAGTAGCGTTGGTAGACTTATAATATCATCTACTCCCCAATATAAAGAAGACTTCTTTTATAGATTGTGGACTAATTCAGCAAAAAAAATAAACGATTTTAAACAAATAAATGTTACATGGAAGCAATGTCCATATTTTGATGCTGCCTGGTATGAAAAAATGTGCAAAATGTATAATCACGACCCAGACAAAATAGCAACAGAAATAGAAGGAAAATTTATAGACAAAAAAGAGAAGAAGAAAAAAGTAGCAATTAATATAAGATTAGACAAACAAAAGAAGGAGAAAATTCTAATCAAAATGAAACAAAAAAACATAAGCTCCATAACGGATTACATCATGGAGCTTATTGATAGGGATTTAGGATAAATTATTTTTTCTTCTTTTCAAGAATGTTATCAATCAAATGATATTCTTTTGCTTCAACAGCGCTCATCCAGCAATCACGGTCTGAATCTTTTTCAACCTTTTTAAATGGTTGTTTTGAATGGAGGGCAATAATGTCATAAAGTTCTTTCTTCATCTTGTTAATTTCTGCCGCTGCAATCTCTATATCAGAAGCCTGCCCATAAGCTCCGCCCATTGGCTGATGAATTAATGTTCTTGAGTGTTTTAATGCACTTCTGTGTCCTTCAGCGCCAGCACATAGCAGAACAGCTGCCATTGATGCTGCTATCCCAGTATTCACCGTTACAATTCTTGGAGCAACATATTGCATTAAATCATAAATACCAAGTCCTGCATATACCGAGCCGCCTGGAGAATTTAGATATATATTAATGTCCGCATCTTTGTCTACTGATTCTAAAAACAGCAATTGGGCATTAACAATGTTGGCAATCATATCGTCGATAGGAAGACCAAGAAAAATGATTCTGTCAGCCATAAGCCTCGAAAATACGTCCATCGAAATTGCATTCATTTTTCTCTCCTCAATAATGTTGGGGGTCATTGCAACAGGTCCTGCCGCATTAACTCCAAGAGTAGTTCTCTTGTTTATTGCAGAATGATAGTTGTGTAAAGTCATGCTACTAATTCCCCTATGCCCCATGGCATATTTTTCAAATTCACTTCTGTTCTTCATGTTAGATTTATTTTTAGTTGGTTATTTTAATTTTACAATCCCATTTCTTCTTGAATGATTAATTCGTTCCCTATGTTGTTTAAATCTTTAGTTTTTAAAGAAACTCTTTCTAGGTCTTCTGTGAATTCCTCTTTTAAAACTTTCGCCTGCACCCTTAATCTCTCTTGGTTTTCATATTTTTTAACCAAAGATAGTTTTTTGTTTAAATCTGAATCAATAGCTTTCTTTATTGCACCCAATTTTGTGTTTGAATCTCTCATTTCTTTGAATACCTTCTTTGTTTCTTCTAAGCTGTGATGGTAAAGATATATGTTGGGAAAAACTTCTGCAACTTTCTCTAGTTTTTGATATTCACAATGAGGATAAAGCGGCGGATAAGCCGTTGCTGTTGATTCGTGGAAAATAAAAACATTCTCTGGTGATTTAGCTATAGATTCGTATAGTGCTGGATTCGTTTCGCTAATTATTTCAGTAATTGGAACATTGATATCTCCACTATAAATCAGAAATAAATCTTCACCACCCTTTTTGAAATTAAAAACAAACCCCGCAGATGGGAAGTCTTTATAATGGTGACTTGTCGTTTCTACTTTATGAATTATCATATTCAAATTGTCATATAAAACACCAGGATTCGAATTGATTTCATAACTATCTTCGCTGTGACCACAAACATCTCTCAGGTATTTTTCAAGATTCGGCTTTAAAGAAGGAATACATTCTATTTTCACAGGTTTCTTTTGTACAAAATATTTGTGATAAACAAGAGTGGACAAACTTCCTATATGGTCTTCGTGACAATGGGTGATGAACACACAATCAATGCCATCAACTAAATCTTTTTCTCTCAGCTCCGTATATACCGTGGAACCACAATCAACCAAAATGGTTCCCACAGCCGTTCTTATAATGGCACTTGAATTCTTTTCTTTTAAATCAAAAGCGCCGCCCGTTCCCAAAAAGCTTATTTCAACTATTGGAGATTTTCCTGTATTCCTAAGTAAAGAATTTATTTTCGATTTTAATATAAACTTTGCCATTACACCTTTTTCTTATATTATACGAAAAAATATGTTTTTTGTTTTATATTTTATCTAGGTTTAGTAATGTTTTCTTAATCGTAGTCTTGGTTAACTCTTTTGCCTTTTTTATTTCTAAAGTTTTAAGCAATTTGTTTAAAGTAAGGTCGCAGTACTCATCAATCCAATCTCCAACATAATACAACTTTCTGCTCCCAGCAATCAGTCCAAATAAAATTGGGTCTTTTGCCTTTTCCTTTTGAGCTTTGGTCAATTCTGTTGAGTCTCCAATTTTGTCAAAATGTAACACAACATAGTTATCAAACGCTCCATGCTCATCAAGTTTGTTCTTTATTTCCACCACTTCGGAAGGAATAATACGAACAAAATTCCTCAAATAAGTCAATTTTAAAACTTTACCTGGAACTTTTGAGAGTTCGAAAAATTTTACAACATCCTCCTCGTCAACATATTTTATTTTATCCAATTTTAATAAATGCAATTGTCTTAGAATGACGTTTCTTTTCGAAGCCAGAATTTCTACCAATGCTGTTTGATTGTTTTCCGATGCTGTTTTTATTGCATCTATGTAAAATTCCACAGACTCTGGTTTAACATCAAGCTCTTTAATAGAGTCATGAATGTTTTTGAAGAACAAATCTATATCTTGATATTTTACGGCTCCTGCTTTAATTTTGTTTGGATTCCCAGACGTTATTAACTTAACAAATTTAAGTTTTGCCCAATTAATTATGGTGCGATTCTGAGAATATACATAATCTGCATATGCACGCAATGTTACATCTTCACCTCTCACATTCGTAGAAGAAGATTGTAAAAAACCTCTCAATGTTTCTCCGCCCATATTAACGGTAGAAGGCATGAACAACCTGCCATCTGGAAGAGTAACTATGTTGCTACCTTCAACATTATTTGAGTCCTCAGTGTTTTTTTTCTTTAAGCCTTTATCAATCCAGAAACTTTCAAAAATTTCTAATCTACCTTGGTTTATCATAATTTACTTTTTAATTTATATTATTACCAATCTGAACCATGAAAACTAATGTCACAAAAACACGTAGATTTCATTAGTCTTCTTTTAAATTCTTCTTTAGTGATTTTCTCTTCGTGAAAAGAAAACTGATAGTTTTTTCTATCCCATCCGTCTGGGTCAAATATTTTCAACTTATATTTTTTTGGCACTAATTCATACCACTCCTGAGAGTTCTTTAGTTCAGCGTCTTTTTCTTCCATTGTTTTTAATTTATACGCAAATGTACAAAAAAGTTTTTTAATATCCTAACAATTTCTTCCACAATTTTGATACATTCTCCAAACAGCATAATTTCTTTCGAGATAAATCGGTGTCGGCATCCCCAACGTTAAATGAAGCCCCCACTTTCCATCTCTGGAATAGCCCATTTGCTCTCTCAGGTCTTTTAATTCATCACATCTCACCCTAAACCATACATGCTTACCATTTGTCCTGGGAGACATCTCATAAATGAATTTAATATCTTTGTTGTGATATAATCCTTTAAATTTTTCCCAATTGTCTTTATCGGTTTCTTCTCCATTAATTACGCTAATGTGAGAACCAAATGCTGGGCGCTGCAGCTTTATTCCATGCTGCCTTTCATAGAACCATGAATAATATGCACCAAATTCGTTGTCTGCCCCTAAAGAAACAATAACCCACCAGGGTTTGAACATTTTACCCGATGGGTCGCATATGGCTTTGGGGTCAAATACAATCTTCCCCTGATATTCTACCAATTGTTCATTTTCAAAATCAAGGCTGTACATTTTTGTTTAACTTCTCTTTTACAATTTGAGAAACAATTTTTCCATCGGCCTGACCTGCATATTTTGAATTAAAAGCTCCCATTACACTACCCATTTCTTTCATAGATGTAGCTCCAATTTCTAAAATTAAAGAATCGACAATCTTCTCAACATCTTCTTTGCTCATTTGAGCTGGCAGATAAGTGTTAAGGATTTCAATTTCCTTCAAAATGTCTTCTGGGACTTCACGCCCTGCAGCTTCGCACTCTGTTTTAGTAACCTCATGGTTCTTTTTGAGTTTCTTTAAAACTGCCAAAATTCCATCATCGTTTAAATGAAATCCCACGGCACCACGACCATCTTCCAGTGCCACTTCTCCCAAAATAACTTGAATTAAGCTTCTTTTTACAATGTCTCTTGACATCAAGGCTTTTTTCAAATCTTCTTTTAATTTTTCTTTAAGTGTTTGCATAATTGTTTTTTTAACAAAATTCTAATTCCTTTTTATTTTTAACACAATATTCCATTCCTTCAGCCAGCTTTAATGCCTGTATTTTGTCATAGTCTTCATCATTCCAATCTTTGATTAGCTCTCTTAATCTGGGCGCAATCTTTTTACATTGACCTGCTGTTAAATGTCCCTCACAATCACTATGATTTAATAAATCAACTATGGGGTCTTGTATTTTGTCCCATTTTAAAGGCCCTTTTGGAAGCCAACTGAAGCTTTCGTCAATGACTTTTGTTCCAACAGTCTTTATAGTTTTTTCTACCTTTGAATATTCATCATATCCAGGAATCCAAAACCCTTCCATTAAACTAAGGCAAATCCCAATTTCCATTGCCAGTCGCTCTCTAAAAATATCAAATCCAGAATAAGCCCACTGTGCATCTGCATGATTAAAACCTAAACCCATAAAATTATTTTTAAATTAATTAAATAAAATTCTCTCTGAACCAAGCTTTTGGAACGTTTTCGTCAATCCACTTCAAAGCTTCTGGCTTAACAAATGTAAACAAAAAATCGTACATTTCTTCCTCATAGATTTCACAATCAGAGTCCCAAGATATTTGATATTCGTCCGATATTCCGTCTATTGTTGGCATAGCTATATCCATCACCTTTTGAGCTTGTTGCTCAAACATTCCAAGATGAACCAGAGCATTCTCTATTTTTTGCCTGACAGTCATAACGGTGTATACGAATAAAACTAAATAAAGTTATAAAAAAAAGAAAAAAATTCAATATTTATATAAAACAAACCATAAAACCATGAAAAAAAAAGAAGTTGTATTAAAAGAGTTAAGAAAAATCGTCAGAAAGGTAATTGATGAAAATAGTGTCATAAAAAATATAAACGCTACAAAAAGACCTTTCACTGTTAGATATGTAAGCCCAAACAAAGATAGAGGAAACGCATTGTACTATACAACGTATGCATCAAATGAAGCTGATGCAAAAAGACAAGCGATGGCAAATCCAAAATTTACAAAGTATATGGAATTTGAAATAAGAACTAAGTCTTTTAGAAGAAGGGATTTATATGCTTACATTACTAAAAATCTCCAAGACATAGGAAAAGTTCAATTCTTCGAAGGCGACCCCCGTGACTAGTAAACTGTGCTCTTTTACAATTAAGATTCTGAATAGATATCAAAAAGTACATTGTTATATGACAATGCTGTGTTTTTTAATTTTTCAACAAGCACATCTAGTTGTTTGTGCGTTAAATGTTCAAATTTAACTTCCCATCTTTTAAAGAAAAAATTCTCACCATAATCTTCAATACATCTCACAACTGTTTCATGGTCGAAATCATTTCTAGTATCATGAAACTCTAACCACACTTCAACACCGTTTAATTCAACATTAGACTCTATGTGCTTAAGGAGTATTTCCAAACACTCTTTGCTAATTTCATGTGAAATATCACTATCTTCCACATACGCATATGTTTCTTGTATTTTACCATCTGGAATATAATCATCTTCATAAAAATCGTCCCAAATATTGATTGGGATTCTCTCTGTATTTTCTATAATATTAATTTAAATTATCCACTTAGCAATACGATTATCAAGAGAAAAAAGACAGTCCCTTTCTTCAACTTCTTCTTCAAGGATGTACTTTTTAAAATTCATGTAATACAAATTCCCTGGGCACCCGAACAATGTTTTGTATGCTTGGAAAATTGTTTCATTTACATAAAAGAAAATCGTTTTTACATATATTCCTTTCGAGATTTTATTCATTTTAAAAATGGTTGGTTTAACCTCCATCCAAGTTTCATTGCTCATACGGCTCAATTGTATTTTTTGAACCACTTCAAGAATTTGCAGCATTCTTTCTCTTGCAGCAGATTCTTCATCTCCCAGATTCATTACAAGTTCATCATGAGAAACAAAAATAATATTATCTGGAGGAAGAATCTTTTCCAAATCTTCAACCAATTTCAAGATGTGATAATGCTGAATATGTTGAAATCTCTTTGGGTTTAAGTTTCCAAAGACAACCTGCCTGAAACTTTTGCTGAATGAGACTACTGGATGAATTTTTAAATCAGCACATAATTCTATCCAACTTCTTTTCATTTCATTGTTCTGGTCAAAAATCTTCATAGACTGAAAATTTGCACTTGAGAAATCCAAAGAAAGCATAAAATTACCTTCATACATTTTCAGGTGGTCTTTCGTATAGAACTTGGTCTGAGAATAATCAAATTCTTGGCACTTTTTATAAGCTTCTGACGTGGCTAAATAGTTTTTGATGGTTTCATATACATAGCCCATTTTGTAATGTCCTACGTTGTTATATCCATTTTCTTTCAACCAATCTTCAAATTCAGAATAATTATTTACAGTCAAAACAATATCCTTAAACTCAAAAGACTTTGAAAGTGTGTTGATATAGTATTCAAAATGTTCTTCAACAGGAATGTTGAGCTTAAAAAGCTTAGCGAATTCTGCAATCTCTTTAATCTTTTTCATAGAATTCTTTTCTTATTTTATTTGTTAAATTTTCAATAAATTTATGGTCGACTTTGTTTGGAAGATTTGATTTTTCAAACAATTCATCCATTTTCGCAATTTTTTCTTCTGCGGTTTTAATCAAAGTGTCCAAATCAACTTTTCCGTGCCTGATATCAAGCAATTCTTTTGCATTTGGTCTTCTTACAACAATTCCTTTGCCTTCGGCAATTTCGATAGACATATCAATTAGCCTCATACAATGAAGCATGTTTTTCCCATCAATTTTTTGTCCATGACTCTCAACATCAACCCATCTCTGCATATTTCTTGTTTTCAGCCAATTTTGATATTTGCTATAATCTTTGCAGTGCTGGGTATAAGCATCTTTGTTATAAGAGAAAACGCAAACTGGTTTTTCTCCCTTCGGAATAGAACTTAATCTTAAATTGTTGGAAATCCCTGCGTTTTCTGAGCCGCCTTCTTTTTCGAGACCCTTATATCCTAACCCAACGGTTTTGCTTTGTTCCTTAAGAACTTTTTTGTTGTGTTCTTTATCTACTTCTTCCATACACTTTGCAAAACAAAGATGTGCTTTCGAATCATAGAAAAGTGCGAACATATTCGTTGCGTTTGATACGTTTACGACGCCACAAAATTTTTGTTCATAATTATAATCCTTTAAAAACCCCTTCAATTTTCTTGTTCCATATCCATCAATCACAAAGCAAAAGTCAATAGGGTTTTTTCTGGTTACCTTATTCTTTTCCCAGTTCATCATTTTATCCTGGCCTTTAGCTTTTTTTATTTGAGCTCTGGAATAGCCCCCAAAAGAATCAGCACATTTTTTTGTGATAAACTTATCCATTTCATTCAAAACCAAATCAAAAATTGGGTGTTTTGACACAACACAATCTTTGGGACTGTTCAAAAGCTCCAATAGTGTAGGATTTGCAGTTTCAATAAGCTGCATAAATTCGCTTAATTCAAATCCAACAAAATCTTTATTAACGTGAACTTGTGGAATAAACCCGTACAAATAATCAGGAAGAATGTAAACAAATTTTTTGTCCACATCACTTTCTGGAGTATTCGTTCCATATGCTTGAGAACCGACAATTGTTTCAAAAACAATCCAATTGTTAGCTTTCAAAAATTCATAAAACTTTTCCGAACTTACATTTACCATTATTTCCTTGGTTTAATATTTTCTGAATCTTTAATCTTTTCAAAAATCTCTTTTTCTTTATCAGATAAGTTTTGTGGAGTAAAAACACGGACATCAATATATAAATCTCCTCTATAATTTGTTCCCGCTTTATACATTCCTTTTCCCTCAACCCTTAATCTTGTTCCACTTTGAACTCCTGGTGTAATGACAACCTTTATTGTTCCCCCCTCGATTGTCTTAACTTCCAAATCTTTTCCAAATATTGCTTCACATATACTAAGGTGACACGTTGTATATAATTCAGAATCTTGACGTGTTACTGAATCATTAAAAGCTTCTTCAACAATAACAAACAAGTTTCCGTTTGGTCCTCCATTCTTAGATACATTTCCAGCACCAATAAACTGTAATGTGTCACCGTTTTTCACACTTCTTGGTATTTGCAAATCGACTTCTTCGTCTTTAAATGTTGTTTTTTTACCACCACAAGAACTACATGTTGCTTGAATTATTTTTCCGCTTCCACCGCAATTTTGACAAGGTTCTTGCGACATAAAACTTCCGACCATGGTGTTTTTTACTCTTTTTATCCATCCAGAACCTTGACAGTCTGGACATGGATGAACAGAAGAGTCGTTTGCTGCACCAGTACCTTTACAAACTTCACAAAGGACTTCCCTTTTATATTTTACCTTTTTTGTTATTCCAGAGAAAACATCTTCCAAATCCAGAGTAATCTTCATTCTTAAATCTGTTCCTCTGTTATGTTGTTGATTTGCTTGTTGAAATGGGTTTCTTCCGCCAAAGAACTGTTCGAATATATCATCTACATTAAAACCCCCGCCAAAACCCCCAAATCCACCTGGCATTCCCTGAAAATCTCCACCATCATATCTCTTTCTTTTTTCTTCGTCACCAATTACAGAATAAGCCTCTGCAATTTCTTTAAACCTCTCCTCAGACTGTGCATTTCCTGGGTTTTTGTCAGGATGATGCTTTAACGCCAACTTACGATAAGCTTTTTTTATCTCATCCAATGACGCCGCCTTGGGAACTCCCAAAATTTCATAATAGTCTTTTCTAGCCATATTAGTTTATACGAAAATAATAGAAAAAAGTTTTAAAAAAACCCCAGATTATACTGAGGTTTTTCCTAATTTATGCGGATGGACTTTCAATAGATTCAGGAGGAGGAAGTTGTACGGGTGGCACAAAAACCTTAACTTCTTCTGTCATCGATTTAATTCTAAGATAATTGGTTGCTAATGCGACGACATCCTTTTCACAATATTTTGCAATTCTTGGCAAATCTTTTTCAACCCAGAAAATATCCTTTACCTGGCTTCCGTCAATATCATCTTTTGATGATGCCGTGCCAAATATGTCAGAAAGAGAATCAAGGCTTACGGCGGCATCCCACACGCCAAAACTCCAAGTTTCCTTGGTATCAATGATGGGATTTTGCTCCCATGGTTTCAAGTGAGCATAATCAAACATTGCAGGAAGCTGGAATCCGTTTATAATCATTCTTTTTGCTATAAAAGGAAAATCGAACACTCTGCCGTTGTGTGCACAAAGAGCCCAAAAATCGGCTGGATTCTTTTCATATTTTCCAGCAAGCTTGTTTAAGATTGGTCCCAATTTTTCATGATTAATCAAATCATTCAAAAGAACTTTTTCATCTTCATTGGAAAAAGTGATGATTTTAATAGAGTAGAAATCTTTCCCTTCATCCTTCCACATTACACCAATAGAGATACAGAGAATTCTTCCAAACTCTGGGAAGATTGGAGCTTTAGTGTTATACAATTCTGTCCCAACTTCCAACTTAAATCCCTTAAAAACATCCTCTGTGGTTAACTCTTCTGCCTTTTTCTTTTTTACAGTTTTCTTTTTTCCGCTTTCTGGTTCCGCTACGGCAACTTCTTCTTTTAACGAAGATTTTGAGCTAAGAAATTCTGTGTATCTTAAATTCAAGGCAGCTTCGAATTCTTTTTTAAATCTCTTTTGGAAAAGCCCTTGTTGATGTTCGGTCAAATCACAAAAGTTTGCCTTTTGACTTGTTGTTTCTATATCAAGAAACAAAATTCGGTTTAATGGTTTTAGGTCTAGCATAGGTTTGGTTTATTATTTTAAGTTTTCTTTTTTCTTGGTAAACACATTCTCTGTTGAATCTGATGTAATCCCATATTCAAACTTAATCCTTTCACACTTTAATATTTTATTATAAAAGTTGTTTGGAAATGTATCCAGCAGTGTGTTGTTCTGATTTGCGAGCACCTGACACTCTTTTTCAATATTAAAATAGCCCTCACGTTGACTTGTGATAAAATTGCTTAAATCCGCATAAAATTTCGTGAACTCATCATAAGGAATTTGCTGATTTTCTTGTATCCACTTCCACGTTACCTTTTCACCATCTTTACGGTTTTCCATTATTATTTTAGTAACCTGAATAAATGTTTCCTTGTTGACATTTGTTATTTTTTCTTTTTGTAAATAAGTTTTCCACAACTTATCATAGAAACCCTTTTTTTCTTCTACTTTCTGAGTGTAGGTATTGTGATACATTTTTGATTTGTTGTAAACATTTTTACAGTCAATAACAATAGATTTAAGAAATCCAAACAAATAAAAAGCAGCCACAATTGCCACTATCCACCAAATAATTTTTTTGAAGTTTATTTGCTTTTTTGGTGTGTCCTTTTCCTCTCTTTCTGTCCTTTCACTCCTTGGTTCATAGTTTTTGTAAAGAAAGGACAAAGGTCCTTTGTCTTCATCCGACATAACCAAGTCAGCAATAACACATATAGTAAATACCGCCGTAATTCCAATTGTTAATGAAGATATTATTACATGAAATGCTCCAAATGACAGGTGTGCTCCATCATCATCTCCAATAAGTGGCACATCCCACAATGCCATTGTAATGCCAATTAATAAAAATGACACTATTGCACCAAGCACAATAGCCCAAGTTCTACTCATTAAATTTTTTTTCATTTTATATAATTTTTAAATTATTGTTTTTATTTCCTTTAATACGAAAAAAAATGAAAAATGTTATAGCTTACTCAATTCTTTAAGTATTCGAGCTGTATTTATGGCATCATCGACTCCTCTGTGACAAGTCCCTTCGAATTCAACTCCCATCTTTTTCAAAGCATTTGAAACGCTCGTAGATTGTTTCAGCCCATACTTAAAGGCGTACCATTCTCCTAAATTAAAATGTGTTTTTCCAAATGGATATTTAACTTTTTTAAGAGCGCACTCTTTTTCAAACGCAACCCTGTCATAATCTCCCCAGCTGAACCACATTCTTTTGTCTGCCTGAAACTCATCAATCAAAATCTTGCATGCTTTTTTAAACGAAACCCCATTTTTTTCAACAAACTCAGGAGTTAATGTAGTTAATTTTGTACAGAACTCGCTTATTTCTGAAAGTGCTGGCTTAACAATTATGCTTCTTGATTGTATCATTTCTTTCGTAAAATAATCCACACAGGCAACCCCAATTTCAATAATTTCTTTGTGCTGGCCGATTGGCGGATTCCCCATCCAACAACACGCCTCAATATCCACAACCAATGCGAAACTATTCTTTTTTTCTCTCTTTATTTTCATCAATTTTTATGTATTTAGGAGGAACCGCATCTGTCAAATAAACATCATTATCTGTTTTGTAGAATTTATATCCCTCATTATTCATTTGTTTTGCTTCAATTATTAGCACTGCGGCCTCAACTCCCTTTTGGTGTCTTGACCCTGTGTTTTTTGCCTTATCCATATTTTCTTCTGAATACAAATGAACGTGATGTCTATTCATCTTTTTCAACCCTTCTTTCATAATAGAAGGTAAAAATCTTGGCGCTGTTCCGTGATACAACTTAAACGGAGGAACTATCGGCTTCAATTGTAAATCAACATCAATTGAGTGTCCTTGATTTGCCATTATGAGAGTTTCATCATCATTAAATTTGAATCTTTGTTTATCGGAGGTTTTTACCACTTCTTTCAAATCTTCAAAAGTAAATTCAATTTTGTCTTGAGACTTCTCTATCAACAAATCAACATCAGCCCATCCATTCTTGTCCAGTGTAATCCCAATGGCACCTGGATTGTGCCGTAAGACATATGATAAATGCTTACTAATCTTTGTTATCTTTTCTTTATAATTCATAATTCATGCAAAAGTAATAAATAAAAACCATATATCAAAACATTATATTTCAACTTTTGTTGTATTGATAAATGCGTTATACAATCCTATTGGGTTTTGATTTGGCGCAAGACCCGACACCTGGCCATCTCCTGTTTCAACAACCATCCAACCACCATTTTCCTTTTCAGCAAAATCAACCGTGTAAAAAACACTAGCTGCACGCATAGCATAAGCCACTGCGTTTATTAGATTTTCTGGAGGCTTTGGTAAATCAATTAAAGCAGAATCAATATTACTGTTCTGTTCCGCCGCAGCAACTTTTCCTTTAAATACAAATATTCTCCACTCATTAACTTCACCAGCATATTTTTTCAACTCAACAAACTCACGGAAAGCAACTCCTTCATTGAAAAGCTTTCCTCTGGCTTCAATAAAACGATTTACAACGTCTTCCAGTTGTTCGTGAGTGGTTTCCTTCGGAATCCTGAATAAGCCAGGAATGAATTTTTCTGATTTTACATAATCTTTAAGAACTATTCCATCAGGGAACTGGTCAAACATTTCTCCCAAAGTTTCTTTATCAAACTTATCGGAAAACAAAGTTTTTGCTGTATATGGTTCAATAAACTTATATGAATTTTTCAAATAATGACATTGAGCATATGCGCCTGGATTTGTGTAAAGATAGTGACCTCTTTCTGAGAGCGATTTAAATAACTTTTCATACTCAGTTGGCGTTAGCATCCAACCCCTAAGAATAACTCTGTAATTCCCTTCTTTAATGTTGGAAAATTTAATTTTTCCTTCGTCAGCTAATAGGTCATGGTCATATCCCAAAGCCTCAAACCCTAATAAATTAGAAATTTTTAATTCGTTCTCAAAATTAGAATCTACCCTATCTGATTTGCAAGGGTCGCAGGGAAATAGTATTTTTGGTTGCATAAATTATGGTTTAATAGCAATCAAATGTTGCTTTCATTTCTTCTAAAAAATGTTTTTGTTTGTCTGACAATTTACAGCCAGGGGCTGTCATAGTAAACCCATGCTCGATATATTCAACAACTTCTTTTGTCGTTACATCTAAGGCTGCTGCAAGCAATTCAATTGCTTCTTCGGCCTTTACTAAATTAATTTCTGTAATTTCTCCCATTGTTATGATTCTTTTAATTTGTAATATCCATAAACACATCTTGTTCCATCACGACTGCAGTCATGAGTGTCATTTATAATCCCATCAATCACTGCAACCATATGCTTGCTTACACTAACCACCAATCTGCCCTTTGGAAGCTCTTCTTCTTTCAAATGCACTTTACATCCTTGCCCCACAAACATCGTTGGAACCCATATAAGCCCAAGAGACTCCATATAATCATTGAACCATTTTCTTTTCGAATTTATTCCATGTGCAGCAGTACGTACACCTTCTTCGTGTTTTGCTTTTTTTCTCTTTCCTTTTCTTTGTGTCGCATTACCATTCGCCAACACATCATAAACCTCTTGATATGGCCTCCCAGTTGCAATACAAATTGCACGACAAACACAATCGTCAGCATGCCCTTTATATCCAGCCGCTGCTCGTCCTCCGTCGTTTTCTTTAAATTCTGTCATGTTTCTTAAAATATTAAACTCCCGTGGTCATCCCACCTCGAATATAATTTACAATTTTCTCTCAGAATGAGATATTTATATGTGTCCTTTACTTCTTTTGACATACAGTCTTCATCAAGAACAACTCCCATCCCATTATAGCTATATTTGACCGCTCCAAATGGAAGAATTTCTAACGACTGTCCCTGAGATTTTATAAAGCTACCAATGTTTTCAAACCTATCTTCATTCATTCTGTTTTCTTCTATCCAAGTGTCAATATCCTTATGTTCATTTGTTTTGGAAGAATACAACTTTCTGAAAGTAACCTGGTCGGCGCCAAGGTCTGCTGCACGTCTCAACATCATAGCTGGGGCATCTTTATCATAAACATTTGTCATATTAAGCGACAAACGGAGGTTGAAATTGTTTTCTTTTATTCTTTTACATACATCTTCAATTTCAAAAAACAATTCTGGACTTATTCCACAAATTTTAGCGTTGTTTGTATTGTCAAATATATCTGACAAGGATAATGAAATGGTAGTAACTCCAATCTTTTCTTTTAAAAAAAGAAGATTTTCGTTTGTTAGCATAACTCCAGATGTTTGAATCTCAACCCAAAGATATGGACTTGGCAATTCTTTGTTTATATTAGAAAAAAACGTGAGAAACCTTCTGTTTTGCAACGCCTCTCCAGTTCCTGTTAACATTACAGTGTTACAATTGTTATCTCGTGAAAATTTTAACCTTTTATAAAATTGATTTCTGTATTCATCAACAACTTCATCCCTATCTTCTATATTTCCCCATGTACGCAAACATGGATAATCGTTTTCGTGAAGCCTTGACACACAAAACTTGCATTTGTTAACACAACCCTTTGTTGGCACGCATACTGATAAACTTTGTACATTCATTGTCTTTTATTTTTAATTCTTATACTAATTTATACGTTTTTTCAACAAAAAAGTTTCAAATCAAAAAATTTAAAAAATTTTTTTATATTTAATATTGAGCAACCTTTCCTTTGAATTGTATTTGGGGGTTGTTTTTTATTTTTATTTATTTAAAACACCTAATTTATGAATTGACGATGGAAAACAAATCTTTTGGACCTCATTTGACACTTGATTTAAGCAAGTGTAACAAAGACAGATTATCAGATTATAATTTTGTTTTTAAACTCTTAAACGAGTTGCCCGAAATAATAGGAATGACGAAAATAATACAACCGTATGTGTTCCCATATAACGGTCTGGTGCCAGAAGATAAAGGAATAACGGGTATAGTAATTATAGCCGAAAGCCACATCTCAATTCACACATTCGAAGAAAAAGATTATGTTTTTATAGACGTGTTCTCTTGCAAGGGATTTGACGTAGAAATTGCAAAGAAATACTTCGTGGAAGCATTCGAAGCAAAAGAAGCAACCATAAATGTTGTCGAAAGAGGATTGGACTTTCCTAGATAATTTTTAATATCCAAGAATATGAGCAAAAATCAAAGGAGCAACAATAGTTGCATCGCTTTCTATCCAATGTCTTGGAGTGTTTATTGATAGCTTTTGCCATGTGATTTTTTCAGAAACTTGACAATTAGAAAATCCGCCAAAACTAGTGTGCCCATCTGTAATTTGGCAATAATAACTCCATTCTTGAACATTAATTTTTAAATCTTGTATTAATAATGGCACTAAAGTTTGACACGAATCGCCACTTATGCCTCCCCCAATCTGAAAAAATCCAATTCCTTGTCCATCACAATTTTTTTGATACCAGTCGATAGTTGAAATCATATATTCCATTCCAGTTTTAAGAATTTCAATATTAATGTCTTTTCTAATGCATGCAGCCGCAAACATATTGCCAATTGTTGAATCTTCCCATCCAGCAACAACAATAGGCAAGTTTTTTTCAGCAGCAGCCACCACCCAAGAATTCTTTGGGTCAATCTGATAATATTGTGCAAGTTTTCCGCTAAGTATAAGCTCATAAAAGTATTCATGTGGGAACCTTCTTATCCCATTTTTTTTATCGTCTTTCCAAAGTTCCAACATGTGCGATTCAATTCTTCTAAAAGCTTCTTCTTCTGGAATACAAGTGTCTGATACACGGTTCATTTGTCTTTCAAGCAATGCCTTATCATCTTCTGGTGACAAATCTCTCCAATTTGGCACTCTCTCGTAAAAAATATGAGCCACCAAGTTAAAAACGTCTTCTTCGAGATTGGCACCAGTGCTGGAAATTGCATGCACCTTGTCCTGTCTAATCATTTCTGCCAGCGTTTTTCCTATCTCAGCTGTACTCATTGCTCCAGCAAGAGAAATCATCATTTTTCCACCTTTTTTAAGATGCTCTTCATACCCTTTAGCTGCATCCACCAAAGCTGCAGCGTTAAAATGCAGAAAATTATCCTGCAAGAATTTTTTTACTTCTCCGTTCATGATTGTATTTTATTTTTTAATAAGGAAATTTGTAATTTAAGCATTGCAATTTCAACTTGGAGAAGTGCTTCTTTCGTTTCAAAGGTCTCATCATTTTCACCAGACCTTATCATTACAGCTTCATCGTGTATCTCCTGACAAAAAGCTGGTCTTAATAATCTTTCTTTAATTTCGCTCATAAGTATAAGTTTTAGAATGCAAATATAATAATTATTTTTTAGAAACAAAATTACATTTTCATCCCAGTAATATAAATAAATTTATCTCTACGTTCAATTTTTCCAACGATTTTGAATCCAGCTTCGGTAATTAAATTAGCAAGCTCTTCTTCTGAACCTTCTTCTTCATATTTCTTTGCAGTTTCTGCAATATGAATTACACCACCAAAAGCTAATACACGGTAGGCCTCTGTAATATATTCCTTGTAGTTGGTTCCCCACAGTGCCAAACTGAATACGGCAACATCTACACTTTCGCTCTCCAAATGTGCACTTACATCTTTAATGTCGCAAGCAATAACAGAATCGTCACAAGCTATGTGGTCAAAAGCAAATACCTGATTGTTTGGTATGCAATGACGCATTTTGTTTTCTCCGCAACCAAAGTCAGCAACAATAGACCTTCGGTTCTTAATTTTTGTGGCAATATATTCATAAGGAATTTCATTCCACTCCTTCATGCTCTCATTACGTAATGCATGATAATGGAACCAAGAGTCTGGATTGTCAGCAAATTCGTTGTGCATTGTGGTAGAATGTAATGTTTTTCCACGTCTGTTGAATTCTGACAATTCTGAATTAATTCTATGTCTGCGTTCTTCACCTTCAATTATTTCAGGATAAAGATTAATTTGTGTAGCACTTCTTTCTTCCCCAATAATTTGTCCTTGATTAATTCTGTCTTTCCAAAGTTGGAGTGATTTCTGCGACTTTTTAAACATTGTGCCTGCTGTTGGCATAATTCTAGAAGGAATAATTCCATCGACAGCGGCATCGGCCAACGTCTTTTTATTTTTAATTAAATTAAGTCTTTGAATGTCCCATGACCAAATTTCTCCTTCTCCCAGCTCTACTTTAACTTGAGGAATAATAAATTCTACATTATCAAAAATTGAGCCCTGGCGAAAAATTCTTCCCTTTAGCTGAGTGTATTCAGAATCAGTCCAAGGAAGCGTAATTAAAATCATTCTATCGCAAATTTCCTGAAGACCATCAACGCCAGTACCAATGGGTTTGGAGCCAATAAGAACATCAATATTCCCATCAACAAAATCTGCTAAATTTTGGTCTCTAAAGTAAGGAGACTCGTCCCCTGTGTATGTCGCAGTTGTAAATCCAAGTGACTGAACAAATTCTTCAATTCGTTCTACAATTCCTGTGGTAAAATAAGTATAGATAATAACGCCTTTGCGAATATAATTGGCTATCATCCTAAACTTTTCATCCAATAACATTTTCTCAACATCAACGTATTCACTTGGTCGAAGTGCTAACAAATCATCTAACAAATAATTCGCAGTAGCACTAAGATTCGTCATGTTCTGACCAGTTAATTCGTTGACGCCAATGTCATATTTGGGAATAAATCTCAACCCATTAAGAATTAATTGTCTGAAAATGTTAAGGGCATTTGCAAGACTTTTTCTTGTTTCCAAATCTTCATACTCAAGTCCAGTCATAAGATTAAGAAGCGATTTCGCTTCAAAAAGATTATTAATTACTGGTGTTGCAGACATAACCAACGTATAGAAACTTGCGTTTGTTTCTCTAATTCTCCCAAGAAGTCTGTTTAAGACAATTCTCCTCAATGTCTCATTGTTATCGTCACGTTGTTTTGAGTTATGAACTTCATCAATGACAACAAAGTCAACCTGATTATTGTTTGTCAAGGATTGACACATTTCTTCAGAATATCCTTGCTGAAATTTTTCATAATTAAGAATGAGATAATTATGTCTGCTTCTATCAAAAATATAATTATCTTTATATTCAGTAAAAACCAAACTATCTGGATATACATTCTTAATTGCTTTGCAAGTCTGCTTAATTGTAGAATTAAGAGCAACAACAAGTGTTAAGGCAGCATCAATTTCTCTGCTGGCAATAATAAATGACAAAGTTTTCCCTGCACCTGTCCCCGACCAGTTTCCATAAGACTTGTTTTTGAGCAACCTCTGAACTGTTAATTTCTGCATTAAGTTTGGTTCATGCTCAAAAGAATATCCAGCTGGTACGGTATAATTTACAACCTTATTGTACTCTTCAAAGAATAAATTTTTGATTGTTGTGAAATACGTTCCACCAATTTCATCTCTTAATGTTTCTACATAACCAATATCATTTAGAACTTGGTTCCATAATTTACGCAATTTGTACTGTACAAGACTCTCTATTGCCTCTTCGTCCATTGTGGCATATAAAGAGTTGTCAAGAGAGTGTAAATCGGCTATGGGGTTAATTTGAGGCAATTTTGTTTCATCAATTGCGCTTACTGATGTGATTTCTTCGTCAACATCATCCACTTCAATAAAATCTTCATCCTCATTATTAATAACTTCGTCAACATCTTCAACAGAAATAATGCTATTTGCATCTGGAGAAGTTTCATTTGATTCATCTTCAAGACGCTCTCTCAACTCTTGCAAGGTGGCAATACGCTCATCAGTATCAGCTTCAGTGTTAATTAAAGGACGAAAATCAATTGGCAAGTTTCCCTGACCTATGATAATTGATAATTCAATTGGGTCCATTGTAAGAAGGTCTGAAGACTCAAGAGAGTTTAATAAAGAAAGCTTGTGAGATTTTCTCCATCCATGATTGCATATTGAACAACCTTGCCCCTGCAAGTGATTTGCTGGAATCTGTTCAAACATTCCATGAATTGGGCAAATAATTTTAACTTTAGTATCTGTATTTACATACTCTGCCAAAGAATAATCATATTTGTCTCCGTGAACCTTTTTGGCCTTATTAAGAAATTCTTCTCGTGAAAGTTTATAAAATCCACTACACCTTGGACAACCTTGACTTTTTAAGTGAACACTTGGCCTTTGTTCAAATTCACCATGAACTGGACATATAATTTTAATGTTAGTGTCAGTGTTTACATATTTTACTAATGAATAATCATAATTATCTCCGTGGATTTGTTTAGCTTTCTTAATAAATTCACCATTTGTTAATTTTATATTTCCTGCACATTTCCCGCACCCATTCCCCATTAAATGATTGCTTGGGACTTGTTCAAACTCTCCGTGTTTTGGACAAATTATTTTTACTTTTGTGCCTGAATTCTTACACTCAACCAATGAATAATCATATTTATTTCCGTGTATACCTTTAGCCTTTTGAATAAATTCTTCTGTTGTTAAAATCGTATTGCCCGCACACTTTTGACATCCATTACCAGCAATATGAGAGCCTGGCGTTTGTTCAAATTCATAATTACATTGACGGCATTTAATTTTTACCTTTGTGTTGGCATTGACATATTCTACACTACTGTAATCAAATTTATCTCCGTGAATATCCTTGGACTTTTGGACAAACTCTATTAATGTTTGTTTTTGAGCACTATTTGTTTTATCTCTCCCACAAATAGGACATCCAGACCCAAATAGGTGTGAGTAGGGTGATTGTTCAAATTCATTATTATGTTTTACACATTTAACAACAACTTTGTTTTTACAACCTACATATTTAACCTTTGAATAATCATATTTGTCACCGTGAATAGCTTTAGCTTTTTGAATAAACGTTTCTGTTGTCAAAGCTACATTGCCCGCACATCTTGGGCAATCTGATTTTTTATCAATATGAGATTTTTTTGTTTGTTCAAAAATGCCGTGAACATAACACTGAATTTTAACGGGCGTTGTTGTGTTTACATACTCCACCAAAGAATAATCATACTTATCACCGTGAATAGCTTTTGCTTTCTGGATAAAAGACTCCGTTGTCATTTTCGTTGCCATAATGTCTTCGTTTTGTTTCTATTATATTATACGAAAAAAACGGAGAAAAGTTACTTCTTTTCTACCTTTTGTTCATCGCCCACTTTTGGCTTGTCACTTTCCTTTGTTTCTTTTTTAATACGGTTAATATCTTTTCTTACTGGTTCGCTTGGATTTTGAGTGGTTGTCTTTGTGAATTCTTCTTTTTTAGTTATTTCATTCATAATGCTTTATTTTAAATCAAAAACTGAATTGTTCTCGACTGCTCAAATATACTTAAAAATTAAAAATTTTTCAATCTTTTTTTATTAATTCCAATTAAAATGATTCAACCATTCCTCACGCAATGAATCTGGAACTTTTAACCAATTATTCTTCTCACAAATTTTACCTTCTTCTCCAAAGGTTGGAATAAAACTGATATGAACCTCTTTCTCAAAATCCTCAAAACAATATTTTATTGATAATGCTCCAATTTTGTTAAATTCCAAATTTGAAATTTTTACTTGTAAATTTAATTTCTCGAAAAAATATTCTTGTAATTTATTCTTTAAAACCACCATTTCAAACCTGTCTTTGTCTGGGTCGTATTCTATTGGGCTTTCTTCAAAAAAGTCATTCATTATTTCTACGAGCTTTTGTTCTTTTTCCCCAGTTTCCATAAATACAGTTATTTAATTTGACACAAATATATAAAAAAGTTTCCAAGAAAAGAAATTTTTGTTTTTTAACTGTAATTTTCCTATATTTACTAAAAAATCAAAGTTTATGGCAAGAGAAAAGAAAAAAACAAAGGAAATAACAATATCTGTATCTGCAAAAGTTTTTAATGAATTAGAAGAAAAAAAATACAACAAAAACAAGTTAATTGTCAGTTTATTAGAAAAATATTTGTCAGAAAACAAATAAATTTTTAGCTATTTAGCTAATTTTATTTTTTTTACCTATTTATAAGAAACAATTAAAACTTATAAGCCATGGGAAGAAAAAAAATATCACCAGAGAATAAAGTGAAAACCTTAAAAGTCTACATTCCAGAAGAGCTCTACAAAAAACTGGAAGAAAAAGACATTAAAAACAAGTCTAAGCTTTTTAATTGGCTTTTGGAACAACATTTTGGTTTCACTGAATAATCTTAACTGTATGGAAAGCGAAGTTATAATAAGAAAATGTGGCGTATGTCGCATACCAAAGCCGTTAAGCGAATTTGGCAAAAATAAAGCTATGAAATATGGCCATAGATATGTTTGCATTGAATGCAGGCGAAATAAAGTTGTTAGAGTTAAAGAAATAATTCCAGATGGTTTTAAAAAATGTGGGTTCTGCAAAGACATTAAAGAGATTTCTGAATTTAACGTAGACAAACACACAAAAACGGGATTTGCTTCTTATTGTAAAGAGTGCAACAAAGGAAAACTGTTTGTAAAATACAGAAAAACTCATGTTTTAAAAGTTAAAGAAATTTTGCCAGAAGGATTAAAACGTTGTAGTAAGTGTAAGGATGTAAAATTAAAAGAAGACTTTGGTATAAATAAAAATACAAATGATGGATTGAGATATTATTGTAAATCGTGTAGAAATAAAGATTACGATAAAGAAAAAAGACGTAAGTATATTAATAAATGGTCTAATGAATATAACAAAAAAAATCCACACATAATGGCTTGGAGAAACCTGCTAAAACACTCATTAGAACGTCTTGGGAAGAAAAAAGAAGATTACACATCAAAACTGCTTGGTTATTCTGCTATTGATTTGAAAAGATATATAGAGGATTTATTTACGGATGGAATGTCTTGGGATAACTATGGAGAATGGCACATAGACCACAAAAAGGCAGTTTCTAAGTTCAACAAGGACACACATCCTTCTATCGTTAATTCATTGAGTAATTTGCAACCACTTTGGGCTACAAGTAGGTGGATAAATGGAGTTTTTTATCTGGGAAATCTAAATAAAAACAATAGAGATATCATTTAACCACTTCGCTTTTATATAAACCCATTTCTTCAAGCATTTTATCAACCTTTTCCCAATCTATAAAAGGCCTTGGATGCAATTCTGGGTCGAACTTAAGAGGGACGCCCAGGGCAGCATCATCAATAATTAATTGGCCATAAGCTTTTGGACTTTTCGTCCAAGTGTGTTGGTCGGGGTTCTTTTGGATTCCGTATAATGGGATTTCATTATCATTAAACCACTTAACCGCAGCGTCTAAAAATTCATCACTTCTCATTGTAAACAAAATGAGATTATGCCCGTTTTTAATAAGTTTTTTTAAAATTGGTACAGCACCAATATCCCCTCCAATCTCAGGGAAGCTATGCAACACTACAGTCCCGTCATAATCCAAAATTATATCCATATTATATTTCTCTTTTTAATATCAAGATTTGTTTCTTTGATGTTTTAAGAAATATAAAGTTTTTCAAGAACAATGTCAAATTATTTTCGATGTTTGTGTCAAATAAATTTTCAAACCCAAAAATATGTATTTTAAGAGCCCAATCTTTATTTGATATGATTCCAAAGAGAAAGTCTCCAACATCAATAGTTTCCACTTTCCCAGATACAATAGAACAATTAATATCGACATCTTCGGAAATACTTTCTCCGTTGATGGACATCTGCTTGTTTTTAAATCTAGCCTTTATATCTTGGCTAAACAGACCCTGCTGTTTTAATATTTCTGATAATTTGATTAGCATATACACTTATACGGAAAAACACGAAAAAAGTTCATATTTATAAAAAAATATTATTATGAAAGAATTTTTAGAAAACTACAAGAAAAAAGACTGCAAAACATGGATTGGAAGTATGATACAAATTCTTGTTTTTAACAACCTGGCTAGATTAGGATTTTTTTCTCTTTTAACAATAATCGGCGGAATTGGAATTGGCATTTTTCAAAGCATTGCAACAATATGGGTTGTTTTATTTTTCTCTGGACTTGTTTATCTTGCAATATTCATTTTAGTTGCAATTGCTTTTGCATGGATTATAAACCCCATTAGAAGTTTGAAAAATAAATGATGACTTTTATTTTTATTGTTATTTTGTTAATCGCCGCTGCAATAAGTGACGCAGCTATGGATACCATAGAATTTCACTTTGAGAGGTCTATATTCTCTGGCTTAAAAAAATGGGACAATTGGTTTAATCCTGCAGTGAGCTGGAAAAACAAATATAAGAATCATGACCCCCTACAAGGACCAGCGTTCTTTGGAAGTACGACGTTTCTTATTTGGACAACCGATGCCTGGCATTTTTTCCAAATGCTAATGCTAACCAGCTTTCAAGTTGCTATAATACTTGGAATAAATTATATATTTTTTCAAGGATTTTACTTTTGGAAAATATTGCTGATAGACATTGGAATGTTATCAATAGCAAAGCTTCTTTATGGAACAATATTCGAAGCGTTTTGGAGAAAGATTTTTGTTAAGAAGAAATAAAACTCATCAAGCAGAATGGACTTCTCTTGTTTCTGCTTTCGCATCCTTAAGATTATATTTCTTAGACACGGCCAATGTTTCTTTTCTGAAAAAAACACTAAGTAATTTTAATTTTAATTTAGAACAAAATCCTAACTTTTTCATTTTTAATAGTATTTGTTATTAGTTTATACGAAATTTTTACGAAAAAGTTACCATTCCTTAGAAAAAATAGCTGCTGGATAATGTTTATGGGCATAGTCCATCCAAATTTTCATTATTTTTCCCTTTTCTTCTTGATTTATAATAGGATTTTCTTCCATAAAGTAATTAAGATAACTGCTTGCTACGTCATCTATTGGAATCTTTTTTATTTTTGCCTCTCTGTAAAAACCAGCAATCATTGCTGGAATTTCATCCCTTGATACGAAATAACCATACTTATCTTCAAGTTCCACCCTTTTCCTTATGCTAAGAGGTTTTGCTCTTCCTGGAATATAGTTTTTTCCCTTCTGCTGGGTCAGATGCTCAATCTCATACCTTACAACACGATTTAACTCAGCGTTTATGTCAACATACATGAGGCGCTCTATTTCTCTGTTTGGAGCATCTATGTCAACTTCCATTCTAACAGTTTTGGTACTAAGCAAAGTCTCTCCACCAATCCTATAAAAACCCCCTTCTTTATCTATGGTTCTTTTTACGAAAACATAAAGCTTCATGTTGATTGGCGTCTTATATTTAAAAAGATATCCTTCCTCTTTTTTTCTGCTGACCTTCGAATCTCTTATAAGCTTCCAGATATCGTTAACGATTTTTCCAGAAACCCAGTCAAACCTTCCCTCATTCAACAAGTCGTCAATAACTTCTCTTACTATTTCCCTTACAATATCCATAAACAATAATCAACAATTTGTTTATAAATATTTAAAAAAAATATCTATTTATCAGCCACTGGCTGCCATCTTAGTTTATCATTTTTTATGGCCTTATTTATCCACCTCATTAGAAACATAACCTTTTCTTGTATGTTAAACGTAGCATCACCAACCTCTGCTCTTTCGCTAACGTCAACAGGAACCGTATACATTAAGTCTTCAACTACATAATTATACATCAAATTAGAACCAATACAGCAATCAAGTGTTGCCATATTGCCGTCTTTAACCATTTGTGTTACTGTGTGCTTTAGATTTTCCATCTTCATTAAATTTTGAAATCATTTCCTTCATTCTGTTTTCTCGCTTGATTAGCATATTCTTTAATTTCAACTTTGCTTCATCAGAGAGTTCTCCAATTGGGATAAGCGTTATACCATTCATAATTTTTGTTCTTCTAAACTGATTAAATATTCAAGCTCTTCATTTATTTCTTTTGAAAATTCTTTGTATAATTCTTTTCCAAGCTTTGTTCTAAACTTTAAAACCTTATAAAAACTTTCCTGATTCTCCAGCTGTTTTTTATAGTCAATTTTTGACTCCTTCTGCAAACCCAAATAATTTGCCTGCAGTCTCGTCGGTTCAAAAAGTTGTGTCATATCAGCATCTCTTATTACCTTTTGCTGGGTACTTAATTTGTCGTCATCAATCTTATAGGGAAATTCCGTTGCATCAAGAATTTCATTAATTTTTTCTAAATCAAAATCAAGTTCACTTTCTTTCAAAAACTCCTTAACCCCTTCTTTAGCATTCTTTATGTTTACATCATCTTTCTGCTCTCCAGCCGTATGATTGTAATCGTGAAAAATTGCTGCAATTAATAGCTCCTTCATTTCTTTGTCACTTAGTTTTTCAACCTTACCAATGTAGTAAGAAAAAACCGTTACGATTATGTTGTGATTTAAATTGTGATACGGAGAATAGAGAGATTTACTGTTCTCAATAATGAAGCTTAGCGCCTTGCCTAAACATTCAAATTTTTTAAAGACTTTTACGAAATTCATATACTTATATTTTAATTTTTAATAAATATAATGTTAAAAATTAAAAATATAAATACAATTTGTAGAAATGATTGGATTTGAACCAACGACCTTTTCCATGTCACGGAAACGCTCTGCCAACTGAGCTACACTTCTATAGTAAGAGTCCGAAGTCTTTTTGCCCTTCCTCTTATCCATTCCGCCACAGAATGGCTTAAGCCTCCAGGGGATGACCGCTGACTGAAGGACTCTCTAGACCCCGTATATCAGCTTTTACATTTTAATTTAAGTGACGGTTTAAACTTATAAATGTCACTTATAAATATGTAAAAGTTTTGGGTTGTGGAAACACTTGGATTCAAACCAAGGACCCTCTGGTTGTAGGCCAGATGCTCTAAATCAGCTGAGCTATGCTTCCGAAATTAGTGGGAGTGGAGGGAATCGAACCCCCTAAAAATTGGATGTAACCCAACTGCCCCAGCCGTTAGACGCCACTCCCGTAAAAAAAATAAGATGAGCATAGCCAGAGTTCTGTTTTATTTTAGCATTTGTCTGGCAAAATGACTCGTCAAACTGCCGTTAGCCTCTACCAGGTCATTATAGAATTGAAGGTTCCCATTCTAGACCCATTTGAGTTGCACACCGCCATTTGGCTATTTATTTAAAATAAACGTTGCACCAGTAATAACGATTGTAATTCGTGGCTTTCGGGTTACTGATTTATTTGGCGCACTCTAACCCATTTTTCTATTTTGATGCCAATCCTAACAACTTTAACATTACAATCTTCTGATTCCTTCTTAATGATGTGCTCTGAGCTTCCTCATGTATTAATTACATGCGCTAAATCCTCTTTCTTATTTTTATTAATTTTCCATCGTTTTTTTTGACAGTTATCCGAACAAAATCTTTTATGATTATATTCTGTGTTAAATTTTTTCCCACAAAACCCACAAGTTCTATTTAAATAACTTTCTTTTACTATTGTTTCCCATTTGTGATTATAACATACAACTGGACTTATTCCGATAAAATTTAAAAACTCAAAAACCTTTTTATTTGGTATTATAATTCTATTGGTACTCTCTTTTAAATAGGCATCAAACTCATAAAAATTCAATTTTTCAATTAAAACTTTATTATCTTCTTTGGAAAATGAATCAGTGCAAAAAACAGCCCCAACCTGATTATCTAAAGTCCCATCCCCTAAATACCAATGCAGAACAACGGTTCTGTTAAGTTCTATATCTTTGGGAACTATTTTTTTTCCATTTGGATACCACTTTTCTCTTAATTTAGTAAAACACTTATTTGCTCTTGATGTTATAGTAAAATAATCATTCCCGTTGCTATATCCACTATGCCCTTTTCCGCTGTACTGTGACAACTCAAATCCAAGTTGTTCTGCTAAAAAATCAATGTATTCTTTAAAAACACAAGAATGAGTAAAAGATGAATTTTGGTTATTGATTATTCTTTTGCAATGTCCATCAGAAAGTAAAGACCCATTTATAACATCTAAGTCATTTTTTGTCAAAACTATTTCTTCTAAATTCTTTTTTGACTCATCTGAACACCTTAAAGAACAAAATCTGTTTGCCTTATGTTTCCTTTTTAGAAATTCAGCTCCACAAATTTCACATCTTCCTTTAATATAATATTCATAACCAGTACCGCTTTTACGTTTTTTTTTGTAAGAACCATCTTTTGTTATTTCGAAATCTCCTATCATATATTTATTCTTTTATATAAATATATACAAAAAAGGAGAAAAAACAAAATTATTAAAAATAATGTTTCAAACAACTTATTTTCTCATCAGAATCCCACCCCTCCAGGTCAAACCTTTTCCCCAGTAATACTTTCCATCCTTTGACATTGCCCAAACATTCATGGCCTCATCCATGTATACTGGAAGATTTTCAAATTGCTCCATGGCAATTTTTGTTTTTGTTCTTCTTCTAAAAATTCTGTTGGCAAATCTTTTATCTTTTTTTTCAGACCCCCCACCAATGCCAAAAATGGGAGTTTTTCTTCTTGAGTTGCTCATGTTTTCTAAATTTAAAAATTTAAAAGACCGCAGAGCTCCTTCCATTAAAATAACTTTTCATGATAATTTCTTTTTTATAAATATTTTTAAAAAACTGTTGTTCTGCAGGGACTCGAACCCCGACTATCTTCATCCAGAGTGAAGCGTGTTGCCATTACACTACAGAACAATTTGTACCCTCCGCAGGACTCGAACCTGCAATTTCAGCTCCAATTACGATTACAAAGTTCGTAGCTTTGCTCGGCTAGGAAGGCATTTGTGACCCTTGAGGGATTCAAACCCCCAACCCCGAAATCCGTAGTTTCGTGCTCTATTCAGTTGAGCTAAAAGGCCGTTTGTGGAACTGGGTGTCTTCGACACACCGACCCATTGCTGTTCAGACAATTGCTCTTCCAACTGAGCTACAGTTTCTTGTTTTGTGGAACCTCCCAGATTTGAACTGGGGCAAACCTGGATTTTCGGTCCAGTGCTCTACCAACTGAGCTAAGGTTCCATTAATTCTCAAATCTGAGCGGCTGGGTAGGTAGCATTTTGCATACACCACTCAAACTTGAGAATAATTTTTAATCACAACATGTCAAAGACCTTGATGTTGCCTCACTAGGATTCGAACCTAGACATGCTTTTTCCGTCAAAGGGAAACGTGCGGCCAATTACACTATAAGGCAATTTGTGGAGATAGCAGAACTTGAATCTGCGACTTTCACGTCTTCAGCGTGACACTCTACCATCTGAGTTACATCTCCATTATTTAAAGAACTTTCTTGCTATTCTGCCTGGGCTCGAACCAGGACTCTTTTGAACCAAAATCAAACGTGTTTGCCAATTACACCACAGAACAATATTTTAAAGAACATAAAAAAACCCCAGGGTTTTTGACCTTGGGGTTTTCATTAAATTATATATTTAGTTTAACGACATAACACAGCCAAGGTCTTTAGTGCTTGTTGCACAAAAAACACCACCTGAAAAAAGCGCTGACTTGATATGTTTGTTAAATTTTTCATTACTTTCTTTTTTATTTAAATAGTTCAATTTTTTACTTTCTACGCAAAGATACAAAAAAAGTTACATTAAATGCAAGAAAAAATCAAATTATTTTTATTTTATTTTATTTTGAGTCGTGTTTTTTAGCAATAGCTGGCGTCTTCATTTTCATTATTTGTCCAGCATTTGTTCTTCCATCATAGTCAACATCTACTACAATACTGCCACATTCAGTACACCATCTTGCCACTTGAGAACTTCCGCCATAAGTGGATTCTGCTTCTAATATCACAATTAATTTGTGATTTCCTTTTAAACATTCTTCCATAATTTCACTTTTATATTTTATTACACTTTTCCTGATGCTTGGTATCAGTCCAACATTTATCAAACTCTTCACAATTCCTGCAGTGGTCAATGTATTCATCTCCTATAACACCAAATAAATGCAATATATCTTGCATTGCATATCTTCGGTCACCCTCACTCATCCCGTAAAGCCATTAATATTCCTTTAAGCACCTCCTTTTTGCTCAACTCATACATAAATTCAATCCTATAATATGGTTCTGTGCTCATTGTTGGAGTTGAATAGTGGACAAGCTTAAATAGAACAATATCTCTATTTTCAATGCTATCACATTTAACTGAACACACATCGCAGCCATCAACATTATAGCCGCTTTCTTTCATGTATTCTTTTATTTGTTGGCGTAAGTCTGTTTTTTCATTTATTACCACCAAACCAAAATCTTTTTTAATGTCACTGTTTTCCATATTATAGTTATGCACAATTAAAACGTATATGAAAGTAATGCTGTGCTATGAATCCATCTTTTACTTTCATAAAAAAAGTTATCTCGTAATTTGGATTTAAATTTTTTGAACAATAGTGATTATATAATAAATCGTGCATTCTTTTCAAATCGTAATCTATTATAACATCTCCTTCTATATCCATTTCGTGTCCGCAAGAACAAGTCGTGTTAAATCCATTATCCCTTAATAATTTTACGATTTCTCTTACGGGCTCTTCAATATTTTCTTCGTACCAATTCATATTCAAAAAATTTAATTATTAACTGTGCATAACAAAGTGTAAAAAACATTAAAACGATTTTTTACACTCAACCGTTATGTTTAATTATTTTTGTTTTAATTCTTCAATCAAAAGTTTTTTTACTTGCTTTCTAATTTTTTTAGGTATCACTATTTCTGGGACGCCTTCTTCAACTGTTATTGCAGATTCAATTTGAAAGGCTTCGCATTTAATTATTTTGGTTTTCAGTTTTAAATTTATCTCTTTCATAATTTATATTATTTTACCTTACGCACTTTCTTTTTAATAAAAATTTCCCTGTGTGTGTCCCATCTACAATATTTCCGTTCAACACACATCGGTCCTTGTCCAAATATACATAAGCTACAAGGGTTTTTATCAAGCTGTTCCTTTAACGATTTGTCGTCATCGAAATTTTTACTTTCTACAATAAGATTAAGTTCCATTTTATTTAATTATTTGATTTGTTTACCGTTAAGTATCATTCCCAATGCAGAATCATCACTGCTGTCTTCCCAATGCTTTTTCAAAATTTGTTTTATTTCATCTATAAGACCCTTTTCAATTTTACCATCTAATTTGAGTATTACATTTTCATAAGCATCAGCCTGTGCTTTTTTGCAGATATAAACTGCATCGCTTCTGTCTAAGAATTGATGGTTTTCAAATTCTTCTTTGAACAGGTTTCTCCAATATCCTCCAGAACTAACTTGCCTACAAAAGATATCTTTCCATGATTCTTTTTCCATATTTTATTATTCAGTATTTTTAAAAATTCCCTTTTTCTTTAAAAAATATTCTTTCAGCATTTCTCGTCTCAACTCGATATGTTTCACTATCCATTCATGCCCAGCATCAACACGTTTTCCCCCATATTCATAATAATGACACAGAGGAAGCGTTGTTCTGCTCAATTGGGTTGCTTTGTCAAAATATTTTTTTAATTTTACATCTATGGCATTTTTTATCTTGGCTTTAATAACATCGTCAACAACTTTTTCTTCTTTCTTTACAAGTTCTTTGCCAAGCTTTTTTGCCGCATGACCGCTCAGAGTTTTAAATCTTTCTTCACCTGAAAACAACCAATACCAATATCCTTCGATGGAATCAAAGTCTCCATCTACTAATGTAATCGGAGTATAGGAAAAATTACTAAGCCATCTTCCAAGTTTCGTTTTTGCCCTGGAATATATGTTAATGTGGGTTGTTCCGTCTTCACCTTCAATAATCATATCAATTTTTATATAAATAATGCTGGATTGCCAACTCACCGTATGGGGCGTGGAGAGTAGGACTCTCGGCCAATGTTGACAGTTTATGCCCACTCCAGCACATTTTATCTACTAACTTTAATGTCTGCTTCTGGGTACCTATAACAAGCACCCAGGTAATCTTCAACGAAATTAACAAGACCGTTGTAAGTGCCCCACCCGTTTTCTGGGTTAAGTTTTTTGTATTTTTCTGGTTCTATTTTAAGCTTGTGTAATCCTTCACGCAATGGGTCAATCAACTCTTTTGCTTTTGTAATTTCAAGCTCTTCTGGTCTCCATAAATGTTTGTATATGCCAGCCTCCTCAGCCATATCAGTCAAATTATGAGTGATATTCGCAGAAAAAACCTCATCACTTTCAACCTCTTGCGGCACCAATTTGACAGGTTCTCTTCCAGGATTTCTTTTGTTCCATTCCTCTATGGAAATTTCCTTTGTTTGTCCGCCTTCACGAACAAATATACCAGATGATTCTTTTACCACCGCAGCACCTTTAAGATTTAAAGAAATATCTAAGCTCATTTTAACCTCCCTTTATTCCAAAGTTATTTTTCCATTTAAAATATCTTCTCTGATTTTTTCTTTATCTTCAAAGACTTCTTTAATGAAGTGAACACTCTTTGGGTCGGTTAATTCTTCCAGCTGCTGTAGCAGCATAGCTCTGCCATCTGGAACATTCATTTGTATTACTTTTCCTTTTTCTTTTTCCATGCTTGTAAAATTGGTTTGTCTCTTATACGAAAAAATATTTTAAAGGTTACTTGGATATTGTAATTGTAGAATAAAAATCTATATTAACTGGTGTGCTTGCATATCTAACAAATTTGCCATCTAATTGTGAATCAATCTCTAAAAGCACATAATCTATTGGCATTTCAGCAAAATAAAGTTTGACGAGATTTTTCCCCATCTTCCCTGGAGAAAATTTGTAATATTTAATTTCTTTATTAACTTCATTCAGCATATTCCAAAGATTCTCAGAAAAGATTTCTATCACTGGAGTATATATCGACAAATAATCCTTTTTTTTAGAAATCAAGCCATAATAATAAAGAAGCCTGTAAACGCCGCCTAATATTTCAAACGATGGAATCTTGTCTTTATATAATATTTCCATTTCCTTCCTTTCTGTGCAAAAAACAATCTTGGGTATGATACTGAAATGTGTTTGGAATAAATAAAACATCCTTTTTTTGCTTCTCACAATACCCAAAATTAATCATTGCTTCTTTTTTATTAAACTGGAACTTCATAGATTCTGCTTCTGTCATCAGTCTATCCCACATTTCCAAATCATAAAATCTATCTTTATACCACTTTGCTTTTTTAATTATCTTTCCTCTTATTAAATGAAAATAGTCTAATTGCATTTTGTGGCTAAAAGCCGATGATTCTTCAAATTTCTGAAGATTTCTTTTCATAAAAAAACAATCGTTACAATTACAGTCTAATTTTTGTAACTCTATCATGCCTGCAGAATTACATTTTTAAGTATATTTTATCACAAAATCCACACAAGCGTTATAAACAGCCCTGTGAGATACTTGTAGAATTGCATCTTGATAAATTTCTTTATCCGTTTCTTCTTTTTTTAGGTCACAGACCCCTTTATGCTGCACTACATTGACATATCCGTCTGGTTTTGATGTGTCGTGCCACTCTTGAATGAAAACCTCTGTCTCGTCATCTTTTATCGAAAGTAAAACTCTCATTTTATACCCGTCTCTTGGGTTATGGTTTATTTTGTGCATAATCCACCTTAAAAATTCGAATCCAATTACTGGGTCATGTGGAGAAAATTGACTGTAATCTGCTTCATCATATCCAAGATACTTAAAAAGAATCTTGTTGTATTTTTTTGGATTTGCTAGATAATTTTCCATATCTAAAACAACTTTGGATTGTTAATATATGATAAGACACGTTCTGACAACTTTGCAGCAGTGTTTTCTCCAAAATCATCAATTGTTTCTTCGGTTTCTTCGTTGATTAAATCTCTCCAAACCAATTTGCTTTTTACCGTTGTATATGGTTTTGAAAACGTAAACCAACACTTATGCAAAAAACTATAAGCCCTTTTGGGAACTCTTTTGTAAATTACACGCTCAGTTGGGGGTTTCTGTGGAAGAGTCTTCTTAATTTTTTTTTCTTTTTTTATAGGAGTGCCAAGAATTTTTATTTTTTTATTTTTTAATAGCCATATTAGAACCATTGCCAATGCATTGGAGAGTTTTTTGTTCGATTCTGACACCAATATTTCAAGGTCTCTTGACAACTTATTATCTTTATAATATGCAATTGGGGAATCTGTCAAATATTTAATGCATAGACAATAAGAAGACCAACCATTGTGGTTATGTTTTATTTCTTTTGGAAGAATTTTTAACAACTCTTCTGTGGTAAATGTAGAAGTTATTTGTTTTTGGGTTTCTTTATTTCTTCTATCAAAATGAAATCCAAAAACATTAGTATCTTTTACTTTAAAAGGTATAAGAAAACTTGCTTTTGTAAACTGGCTATGGTCATATATTGCATAACTAGTTGTTTGGTCTACTCCTAATTTTTTAAGAGTTTTTGCGTATTTTAAATCGCAAGTAATATCTTTTAATTCCACAATATTAAACTCCCATTAATTTATCAAGCTCCTCCCACATAGAATCAACGTGCCCAGGAACATATAACTGCTCTTTAAAATGAGCATACTCTTTTTTGTACATCTTACTCATTCCGTGACCGCTTTTAACAGAGTGTCTTGTATTTGCAAGTCTGTCGGCCACTTTGATTTTTACCGCTTGAGCATTCTGCTTTAAATCATCATAGAACTTTTGGCTTTTTCTCTCTTTTCTATTCCTCCCCCTTTCGTCTGTACACAAAAAAACAACTTCGGCAATTTCAATCCCAAATGCTTCTTTCAAGTCATTATAAGACAAATCGGTGCCCTCCAAAATATCATGAAGTCGACATTGAATCCTACTTGAGACATCAGCGCAACCATGGTCAATTAAGACCTGTTCTGTTTCATCCAAATGAACATAATACTCCTGGTTTCCATATCTCTGCAGAGAATGCCACTTTGCAGCAAACTGTACAGCCTCTAAATATTTTTCACTAAGCTCCATATTATCTATAAGTACGACGAACAACTTTTGTGTTCCAAATGTTTAAATATTTTTTATTTTTTTTATTCTGTTTTATTGCAAATCTAATTACCTTGGGATGAGAGAAACCAATAGCAAGATTGCATAAATCAACACGCCCATTGTCTTTGAAAATATAATCCACTTTTTCGTGCAAATAACTTGCAATTTGTCCTGCCTTTTTGTTAGACAACAGCCCATTTAGAAGTCCATCAAAAAGAACCACTGTGTTTCTTTGCGCCGTATCCACAACTTCCTTTAAAAAATCTGCATTGAAGCATTCAACATCAAAGAATTCTATAACAGAGTAAAATTTGTTTCTTACAATGTCATAATGTTTTAAAAACGCCAGCGCTATTTCCTGATTCATATAATACTTTTCTGCTGTAATTTTTTCTATATAAGGAGGATACTTTTTTGCGATTTCCAAAATTTGTTCTTCCGTCAATTTACTTGGCTCTATACAACTTAAAAAAAGTGGAGAAACGGAATATGCAAATCCTTGTATTTTTTCATTATTAAACACTCTTAATGGAGAAGAGAAATTTTTCAAATGTTGGTCATAAAATTGTGAAACCTTTTCGTCACGCTTTACAATATTAAGAGTAAACAGCATCAAGGATTCATCTACAAGTTCTTTTTTGATGTAGTGTATTAACGTCACTTCTTTTTCAATGGCTTTGGCGGCCTGCTCTTTGGTGTAGTTCTTTACCTTTAATATAGAACTCGGCTTTAAATCAATTGCCATTTGAACATCTTCTTCCGTTGGTTCATTGATATACTCAATGTTGTCGGGGTCTTTGGCAATTACAATTGATTTTGAATTTTCATCTTGCACACTGGCAAACTGTATGGCTGCTGGATTTTGATAAATGGCTGTTAAAACCATTTCTTTTGTTTGCTCTGGCATAATAGAAAGCTGCATTCCATCGACCAGAAGTCTTTGCAACTTGTTTATATACCTTTCAACATTAAGCGTGTTAACGCCATCGGCATTGAGCCCAAGTGCAGCAGATTTTACAACAATTTCTTGTGTGAAATCTCCTAAAATCTTAGGATTGTAAATGAGTAGTCCTTTTGAGCTTTTGTTAAGCCTTTTATCAACTTGTTCACTTGTACAACAATTTTCCATGTTTTCAAAATTTATAATTAACGATTTCTTTTCATTTTTAATTCTCTTTGAGCCTCTCTTTCCTGAGTTTTCTTCTTTTCCAATCTTCTTTCTTTAAAGGTAGGTCCAGAGTTTTTGTCCTTTATGTTTAATAAAGGCTTTAGTCTATCAATAATGGTAGCAGTCGGCTCAATAGCCGCTTCAATCATCTTTGAGCTTTTATACGAATTCGGAGCCTCATCTATAGTGCCACGCACAACCGAAGTAGAATATATTCCTTCCATTTGTTTTCTAAAAGTATCCATGTCAAGAGTCTCTTTTGCTTTTGTTCTTGACATGCATCTTCCAGCCCCATGAGGTGAAGAAAAATTCCACTCAACATTTGATTTGCCTTCGCAAACCAATATTCCATCTCTCATATTGAATGGGATAATCATTCTCTCTCCAACATAAGAACGGATAGCACCTTTACGAATAATAAAATCCCTAAAGTCAATAAAATTATGGATACTTTCTATTTTATCAACTGGGATAATTCCTCCTAATATATTACAAACAATATTAAGCATCATTTCTCTGTTGAACTGTGCGTATTTTTGGGCGACAAGCATATCAATAAGATATTCAAAAGCAGCGTTTCCTTCCAAAAATTCCATTCCTTTAACATCAAAATCGAAATCAAGGCCTAATTCTTTTTTTGCCTCAGAAATTAAAGAAGAAATCTTTGATTTATCTTCAGTGTTTTTTGTGATTTCTTCAATTTTGGCTCTTAAAATGTCGTTTCTGTTGTGGTCAAGTCCCTTCTTTGCCTTGTCCTGGTGATATTCACAAATCATTTTTCCAAAATTTCTTGACCCAGAGTGAATAGTTACCCAAACATCCCCACAACTATCTGATTTTGAGACTTCTATAAAGTGATTGCCCCCACCGAGAGTTCCAATTGACAACTCAGCACGATTTGGCTTCATTCCAATCTTCTTACATAAAGCTCCAAAATCTTTATAATCGTATTTACTGTAAGAATAGTTAGTTCCAAATTTTACATTATAAGCCCTAATAAAGGCCAGCATTTCATTATTAAGCACTTCCCAATGAAAGTATTTATCAAATGAAAATTTATCATTAAAATTGAATTTAAATTCTTTTTCGTGAGTATTAATTCCCATAGGAACGTCTCTTCTTAATCTATCATCGAATTCTTTTAAAGTAATGGTTAATTTGCTACCAATGTTTGCTGATAGCATACCGCAGCCTATATCCACAGAGACGACATTAGGAATTATTTTAATTCCCATAGGCATTGTAAATCCAACACAACTTCCCTTCCCTGCGTGTCCGTCTGGCATTACAACAACTCTATTATCGAATGCAACATGACTAATCATCCTATAAACTTGATTAATCATTTCCTGTTCAAACTCATCAATTGTTAAATATGCCGTTGTAAATTTCCCCTTAAGCTCTATCATAATACAATATTTTTAACGTATACGAATTTTTTTATTAAAAGTTGCCAATTTAATAATTTTTTATTATATTTATAATAAAGTAAAATTAAAGTAATATGAAAGTAAAAAAAAATTTTAAGTTGTGTAATTTTCAGTTGCCAGTTGAGATATGTGATTATCTACAAAATGTTTCATCCAAAGAATATATGTCTATGACCCAATATGTAATTCAATTAATAAGAAAAGACAAAAACAAAAAAACTAAATAATTTAAAAAATGTTATTAACTACACACTGTATGGTGACTATATATTCAAGTAGAATAAAAAACTACTATAATTCTATAGGATATGAATGCAAAATTCATGATAAAATTAAAGTTAAAATAGAGCACATATTTAAAACTGTTAGAGGGAAGGTTGATGTCAAGTGCGACTACTGCGATAAAATACAAAAAATAAAATATTCGAAATTTTTACGTAGTACGAAGCATAATACATGCAAATATGCTTGCTGTAACTCTTGCGGCGGCCTAAAATCAAAAGAATTTTTAAATCAGAATTTTAATGTTATTAATGTAAGTCAACTTGAGTCTGTTAAGAATAAGAAAATAATAAAAAGTCAGCAGGCATATGGAGTTAACAACGTAAGCCAATCAAAAATAATACAAAATAAAGTTAAAAGAACAAAGAAAAAAAGATATGACGATGAAAATTATGTTAACATCAAAAAGATAAAAGAAACTAAATTAAAAAGATATGGAGACCAAAATTATGGAGCATTTGGCAGTATTTACTATAATAAAAAAATAAAAGAAAAATATGGAGACATAAATCCGAGCAACACACCAGAGGCAAGACAAAAGTCAAAAAACACATCAATTAAAAATTATGGAGTTGAGTATCCTTCTCAAAGTAAAATCATAAAAGACAAAACTGCAAAAACAAACATAGAAAGATATGGAGTTGTAGCTCCATTACAAAACTCAGAAATATTTAGCAAAAATCAAAAAAACGCTTTTAAATTAAAATTACACAAAGAGACTGGCCTTTATTATAGAGGAACATATGAAAAACATTTTTTGGATTATTGTTTTATCCAAAACATTGATGTTGCCCCTGGGTTACCTATGTCATATTTTTATAAAGACAAAATGAAAGTTTATCATTCTGATTTTTATTTAAAGCAATATAATTTAATAATAGAGATTAAAAGCAAATATTATTACGAAAAATATTTAGAAAGAAATTTGGCCAAACAAAAAGCTTGTATAAAACAAGGCTATGATTTTATTTTTATAATAGATAAAAACTATGAGTGTTTTGAAAATATTTTAAATAAAGTTTCTAATTTACCTTAATAAATCTGTGTAAGCTAAAACAGTTCTTTAAAATTGGAGAATCGCAAAATCTGCACCAGCTTATGTTGTCATCGAATCCATATAATTCTAGCAAGTCATCTCCACAGGCTGGGCACTTTAATACAGACCTTACTTTATATGTTTCTTTTATTTTTAAATATTTTGATTTTTCACCAATATATTTAACAATATCACCGCTTTTAACAATCTCTTTTTCTGTCATCGCTTACACTTTAAATGATACATCCCAGCATAGTATCTATAGCGTGGTGAGCCCACTTTTCTAAAAGGTCTTCTGTTGTTAAAGAACTTTATTTTATCTATCCCACAGTTTTTAAAAAGTTCATTTACCAAAAGACACTCTTCGATTGGAACCCTAAAATTAGTTCCTGCTTTATAATAAGAATTTTTATTTGAAATGTCTTTAAACCCCTCTATATCGTGATTTAAATTTAACTCAACTATCTCGAACCCCATACGAATATGTGCTGCAAGGCTCACTAAATTCATTGGGGATATTTCAAGCGTAAAGTCTCCATATGTTAACATTCTTTCTGTCAAAGTTCTTGCAATGCCCAATCTTCTATATTGCTTGTCAACATATGTATAACTCAAATAGGGATAAGCGAGAATTCCTTTGTCAAACGTTTTTACAGAAAATGCTATTGGCACCCTATCCAAAAAAGCGGTCACACAAGCAAATCTTTTTTCTTTAAACCCATCTTTATATTCATCTTGAAAAACGCCAATATTTCCCCAAATCTTTTTTGCTCTTTCGAATTTAGTTTCTCTAAAATAGATTTTCTTTTCTTCTGCCATAAAGCAATGGATGTTAATAATTATATTTAGGTTTAAAAGAATACCAATTTGTATTTTCCAACACTGGTGCGTAATCTGGCGCCTCTGCGTACCCAACCCGTTTCAACCAGTTAGAATATCTTTCCCATTTTCTCATAGGAACTCTTTTTAGCACCAGGTCTTGCCACAGCTTATAATCATATAAAGAATACACCCAATGTTTATATTTTGCAAACCCAAACATTGTATCAGTGGACGTGGTTTCACGCTGTCCTGGGAACATCATCCCAAACAAATTTCCCCCCTTGACACACAAATCAGAAGTAAACCCAGTTTCCGTAATGATTTGCTTTCTTACATCATACCAATGTTTAATATCCATTTCAGAAGCAAAATAATCTAAATTATCCTTTGTCAAAAATGACCTTTCTGCAGGAATAAAGATTGTGTCTGTATTAATTATTAATCCTTTAGAATTCTTTTTAACAGTTTCAACATATACCACTTTTGGTTTTTGAATATACAGATTGTAAATCTTATACAGTCCGATTCCCATGCATAGAATAATGCATAAAAAAACAAGCTTTATACAAAACCTTCTTAACTTATACCTGAAGAAGTTTATCGTTTTTTCTCTAACTATCAAACTAATCAGAGGCCATACGGACTCCATATAAAACCCCAACCGTTCTATGGACTCATCAAGCCATGCATCGGTTGGCACCTTATCGTCATGCATTGTTTTTTTAAGCAACCCCCCAAGAACCTTTTCTACCTTTATCCATCCAAACATTTTAAAAAATGCGCCAAATAATGCTACAATAAATCTCGGATGTTTTTTTCGGAAATGTCTTAAGTTATTCATAAATTAACCTTTTTTGTTTAACTTTTTTATATTTTCTTTAATGCCTTCTAAAATATCATTATCTTCATAATAAAAGAAATCTTTTATTCCATAAGATGGTCCTTCTTTTTTTGAAACTGGGGTGCCCATTTTTGTACAATTGTATAAAACTTGTCCGAATCTTTGTTTCGGACAAAGCATCCATAACCTCTTTAATTGAACAAGGAATTCATTTATTTCTTTCTCTCTTTTTGGTAAAGAGAATTTTAGGGTGTTTTTCCCATAGTGCTCAGCCATTTTATCAAGGAAGTTTTCAAAAACATCATCTCTTTCTTTTCCCATAAATTATTGATTTACAATGCACATATATGTGTAGTGCATTTCTTTTAATCATTTATACGATTTAATGCAAAAAAAGTTATATTATCGGACATGGGGAAAACACTTATTTTTAATTTTTGTTATAATTTGCCAAAAAAAATGATATTTATAATAAAAGCATATTTGTATGGGAAATGAAGTTTTAGTAGCGGTGATAGGAGCAACAGCAGTAATCTCTACTGCAATAGTTACTGGTGTGTTTAAAGTTATGGAATCCAGAAAAAAGAAAGCGGAGGAAGCAAATAAAAGAGAGCCTATAACACAGATGAAGTTGTTTGAAAAGGATTTGTTCAGTAAATCCGAATACTGGGTGAACTATACAATAAAGAGATTGGGATTTGAACAGGGTGACAGAAATTGGATTTACGAAACAATCATGAGGGTGAAAATAGAAACAATTGCAAAAATGTTTAAAGAATTTCTTCAAAACAACGACTTAATGGCCTTATCAGACACAAGATTTGAAAACTTGATATTTGCATTGATATCTGATATAATAGATGAGTATAATGAAGGAATAAGAGTAGAATTTAAAGAGTTCTTTGGAAAAAATAAAGGAGAAAAAATATTCAATCTTGTAATGGATAAGCAACCCTCAAAAGAAAGCCCATCGGCAGGATTCAACATTTGGAACGCTCTTACAATAACATATTTGGAAAAGTCAATAAAAGACCATTGCGACTCTTTCTATCCTAATAATGTAGAAAAAATGAGCATGATATTAGATGAATTCAAATGTGCCATTGGAGCCGCACATACACACTTATACAAAACATTCGGAAACTTCAATGGTGAATTGGATTTCCTATTGCTTACCTAAAATATTTTTGCTTTTATTAAAAAAATATTGTATATTTTAATAAAAAACAAATGAAAAGAAATAAGCCATCGCTGACAATAACAATTTCTCCAAAAATTGCAGAAAAGTTAGAAAAAAACAAATACAACAAATCTAAGCTAATTGATTCATTATTAAAGGAATACTTTCAAAACAATGATGAAGTAGAAAATAAATATAAAAAATAATCTGCATACAAGCATGATTTTTATTTTTTCTGCATATTTATAAGAAATACTAAACTCTTATAATTATGGCACGCAAAAAAATTGACACAAGAGACAAAAAACAACGAATATCAATCGTTGTTTCTCCAGAAAACTTTAATAAAATAAAACACCTGAGCATTAACGGCTCTAAATTTATAAGCTGGTTATTGGAGGTGCACTTTAATAATTTAGAAAGTGGAGGAAAATAATTATGAAAACATCAGAAAAGAAAAGGATTTATAACAAAAATCGTTATGAAAAAAACAAAGAAATAATTTTAAAGAAGCAAAAAGAAAGATATGAAAAAGAAAAGATTAGAATTCTAGATTCTCAAAAAAAATATTATAACAAAAATAAAGAAAAGATTAAAAATTACCAAAAGACTTATAACGCTATAAATAAAGAAAAAGTAAAACAGAGAAAAAGAAAATGGACAGAAAAAAACAAAGATAGGCTATCTGAAAATTCGAAGTTATATCGAGAAAACAACAAAGAAAAAATAAAAAAATATAAAAAAGACCATAATCTAAAAAGAAACGAATTGAGAAAATTAAGAAAAAAAAACGATTATATCTTTAAACTAAGCGAAAACACAAGGTGCTTGGTAAATTATGCATTTAGAAGTAAAATGAAATATAAATGTAAAACAACATCTCAAATTTTAGGATGCACTTTTAAATTTTTCAAAGAATATATAGAATCAAAATTTGAATCTTGGATGAGTTGGGATAATCACGGTTTCTATAATGGGAAGTTTAATTGTGGATGGGATTTAGACCATATAATACCAATTTCTACGGCAAAAAACGAAGATGATGTTATTAAATTGAATCATTATACCAATTTCCAACCCTTAGACAGCCACATTAATAGAGATATTAAAAAAGACAAATTAATCTTCCATCTCTAATTCCAAAAACATTTTGTCAATTTTCTTTTGTTCAGCTCTGTGATACTTATCACAGGCACACATTGGACAGCTGCAAACGGTTGATATTGTTTTTAAAAGATTCGATACCTTCCAATGTTCTTTTACGTCTTTCCAATTTGGTTTGCGAATTCTTACTTCTAAACCATCATCATCCTTATAACGCAACCCATCTATACTATTTGCCCATATTTTAAGACGTGCAATGTGTTTGACATTCTTCTGATGTCTTCTAAGCGCCCTTTTAAAGTTTTTCATATTACCTCCTTTTGTTATCGCCAACCCCGCTAGAGCCGAGGGATTGACTTAAAGTTTGAAGGTAATTCTATCGCTTTTTTTCATGTTTTACAATTTCGTAATTTCCAACCTGGATATTCCATTGGTGGGAATAAAAATTTCTTTTACGTTGGGGTCACCTTTGAATTGTGCATACTCTTCAGCGTATTTATCAATAGCTTCTTTAACACGTTCTCTTGGGTAATTTACCATGTTTACGTAATGAACAACAATAAGTTTCTTTTTTTTGAACATATTATTTATAATTTAAAACCTTTATTAATACATAGTTTGATTTTTTCTCTTTTTCTTTAACTCCCCTTTCAAACTCTTCTTCTGTTAGAGCACAATATCCATTTCTTCCGTCATAATATACCACAATTCCGTCTCCTGGAAGATTGTCATCTATAACAACATCATATTTTGTTCCTAACGAAAATGTTAAATCATCAAAAAACATTAAATCTTTAACGATGGGAAAAAGAATTGAATTTAATCTTATTTTATTAGCGCTGATAATGAGATTTTCTTTCACAATGCTTGCAGAAGCTTGATTAATCATTGTCATCAATGTATGGTTCCAATCTCTCTGAGAATAATAATTACTTGCCTCATTATTCACCTTAGACTCGTAGTTATAATCCCACTCAAGCTTTTTAAAACACTCCACTTCTTTGCTAAAACTATCAAATTCATCAGAGAAATAAACTATTTTAACATCACATTCTTTAAACATTTCGAAAGCAATTCTCCATGATTCTCCCCAACGCTTGTGTGAAAACTCTGGTTCATAAGTCACAAGTGTTTTAATTCCAGAATTTATAATCGCTCTGGCACAGTCTATACAAGGAAACATTGTTACATACATTATTCCACCTTTTAAACAAACTCCTGTTCTTACTGCATTGTATATGGCATTTCTTTCAGCATGCTCTGTGTAAAGATATTTTTGCGGTCTCTCGTATCTACTATCAATTTTGTCATTGGCGCCTCTCGGAAAACCATTATATCCAAAACTTAATACTGTATTATCATCATCAACTATTACAGAAGCGTTTTTAGTGCTTGTGTCTTTACTCCAGGTCGAAATGTGCCTGGCTAAATCCATAAATCTTTTGTTCCAGTTTGTCATAATTAATTATTTTTATTTAAAAGTTCATCAAACTTATTTTTTAACTCTTCAAACCTAACTAAAACTTCTGCATAAAGTTTTCCATCAACTTTAATAGGATTGATACATTCCACTTTCGTTTCTTGATTTCTTACTGGAATAAGATATTTAATAATTCCATCCTCATTCTTTTTGAATAAACCTTTCGCTATTTTTTTCATATAAAGATTTACATCAGCATCTGGTAAATTTCCAACATCCATATAATAAACTAAAATTAATGGTTGTACATTTTTAAAAGCTTTTTTCTGCTTTCTTGGAGTTCTGTTTTTCATAATATCTAATTTAAGTAAACAAATATAGTAAATAAATTCATAAAAACAAAAAACCCCCAACTTTAAATTGGGGGTTCTTTTATTTTGAGTCTCGATTCGTCGTGTCGCTTAGAGTGTTTCTCCACACATGGGGCATACCTTCCATACTGGCTCTACTTTTGTTTGGCACTTGGGACATTTACATTTTCCATTAATTGGTGTTGCGCATATTGGGCATACTTTCCAATTGCTCTTTACCTTTGCACCACATTTATGACACTTTAATTTAAGCTCATTAAATTCTGCTGGCTTTTGCGATATTGGTAATAATTTGTATATAACCGTATGCAGTGGAAATGTTTCAAACTTCATATCCACAAAGCTAAATTGCTGCCCAGAGACAGAGCCTTTTTCAACTCTTCCAGTTTCAACTTTTTTGCTTAACTTCCTCTTTGAAACAAATCCCCTTGAAAGTTCTTCTGGGGCATTGTCTATCGCCGAGTAATCCATCTCCACATCTCCACAAAACTGTTTATAATTTGATGTGTTTGTCGTAAGAGTACCACATCCGTCACGATAAGTTACGGTGCCAGTTGAACACTGTAAAGAATCAAGAGCAGGTCTTGTGTTTTGCTTTTCTTTAAAAAACTGTATAATGATTTCACCATTATCTTCAATAGCTTTTTTTACTGCTTCTGAATTTCCATCCACGGTGTAGGTTTCAAATAAGAATCTTTTATCTTCATTAATAAATCTGTCGAGATAACCTCTCATTCCTGGTCTAAGAATTAATCCACGATTGGAAATTGGATTTCCATTGATGGAAATCATTGCCATAATGTTGTCTTTGAGTGGGTTGAAAAATTCGAACTCGAATTCTTGTTTGTTTTCTAAGTAAACAGTGTTAGAACCGTAAACTTTTTTTCTGTCTTTGCCTATAGTTATATAAACTTCAGGTCTTACGAAATTTTTTTTCATAGTTTTTAATCTCCTTTTTTAATTTTTTCATATTGTTAACTTATTGTTGCCATTTAAACAACTCAACGGTCAATTACTCAACCGAAGTCAACAAAACGAGACTCGAAAATAAATATAGAAAAAAAATATTTTTATATCAAGGGAAAAATGATTTATTTTTTATATCAAAAACTTCGAATAATTTTTTAGCTCTTCCCAGAACTCATCTCCACCTTCACTATCATAATAATAAGTCGTTAAAGCATGGTGATAAATTTTGTTAGAATTGGAGCTGCTTATGTTATGAAAAATCTCTTCCGCTATCTGTTCTCCATACCAATCATACTTTGGGTTACAATACTCAGTTACAACATTCTTGTTTGGAAACAAATTTATCGCTTGAGATACAATTTTATGTCTTGCTTCCAAACTCATATTCTTTGCTCTACCGACCCAATATTTAAAGAACTCATCTGGATTATAAATTATTTTTATAGAATTGTTTCCTTCTTCGTTCTTATACATTAAGAGGTTTTCGTTAAATCTTCTGACAAAATCCTTTTTTACAGCATCAAAAAGATTTAAAACAGAATCAAGTTGAAAATACTGTACACTTAAAAAGTCTCTAAAAACGGATAATTTATTTAATTCTTTTAATACCTCGTCATGTGATTTAGCGCCAAGTTTTAGTTTAATGTTTTCCATTTGATTATATGCTTCATGAACCCTGGCATTTACTTCTTGCGGCAAACTCAAATAAAAAATATTCATGAAATTTTTTAATTCTCTTATATCTCCCAAATAACGTAACTTTTCCATTTCATTTCTAGCCTTATATAAAGCCTTTGAATAGCCGTTGGTATCAGTATCAACTATATATTGGAATGCATGAAATAGTTCATGAGAAAAGACCTTTTCAATGCTGCCCGTTAAATCAGTTTTATAATCCCAGTTTATTATATAAATTTCAAAATCTGCAGAATATCTAAACTCACTTTTAATAAAATCTTGCTTCAAATTCATAAACCTACCTGAGACACAATTCTTTTGTTTATTGTCTTCTTTGCTTGGGATTATCCGTATATCAATGTTCCATATCTTAGATATTTTTCTATCTTCTGGAGGCAACTCCTTCTGTATACGTAGGTTGTCATAACTATATAATTCTCTCTTCTCTTCTTGGAATTTGTTTAACAATATCTCCATTATCATCTTTGCGTACCTATTCGACACATCATCCAACGGAAAATAGTGACCAAGAACTTCTCTGATTAATTTTCTTATTTTGTTTTCCATGTTCCTTGTTCCTTTTAATAATAAATATTGGCTTAAAAATAAAAAAAGCCTCTACGATTGTAAAGGCTTTTTTCAATTTTATTCTCATACTCCTTCTGCAGTTCTTCCAATATCGGCGCAATCACTTTACAAGGACCACAATAATCGGCATAAAAGTCCAATATTATAGGCTTTTCGCCTTCAAACTTCCAATCATCATTGTTGCTGAAATTCTTAACTTTTTCTTCGAAAGCTTCTTTTGTTAAATGTTCTATCATGGGTTTAAATTTTGTACAAATATAATGAAAACACAGAATAAAGCAAAGAAGATTAGCTTTATTTAACCTGATTGGTCTTCCACGCCTTGTATTCATCAGAATCGTAGTCATGTGCCATATAATGTTTATCTCCAAAGTCTTTTGGGTGCACCGCAGGAATTTCTTCAATAGAAACCTTTGACATAGCGTTTTTAAACAACCCTATTGAATGGTGTCCAAAGTTGCCTTCGCTTTCTATTTGTGCATGGTCAGGAATTTTTATTCCATCATATCCTGCTTCCTCTACTTTTCTAAAAAGTTCTACTTTGTGATAATCTGGGTCAAGAAGACTAGCTTCTCTTGTGCCACCTGCAGTATAATCAAATATTTTCAAATTTTCTTTGGGTGTAATTATAAAAAGTCTTCCTTGGTGCCTATAATCAGCTGGTAAAACTTTTTCTTCTCCACCATTATATTCAACCTTTAACTTCCAAGAATTACTCCCCCTATATGAGTCTACTTCTCTAGGCTCGTATCCAAGTTCGGCAAGCTTTTCGTTTACGTATTTGTTTTTTTTCTTTTCAATATCATTTGCAAAATATTCTTTTTTTGCCTGTTCTATTTTATCTTTTAATTCAATTTCTTGACGTATTTCTTCATTTTTTTCTTCGGGTGATAAACTTGGCCATTTTACAGAAAGCTCTTTTTTAAATTTTTCGAACACATCCATCAATTTGTTATATTTATTCCATGATTCATAATAAGCATCTGAAATTCCATTGAACACGGGTGCTTCTTTATAAGATTCAACATGTGAATTTCCAACAACATCTGAATACTCTATTCCAAATTGTTTTTGTATTGATATTGTTTCTCTTCTTGTTGAAGGTTTTGAAAGATACTCTGTGTTTGTATAAATGGACATGCCAGCAACAGGAATATAGCTTTGAGAAATCGCAGATTGTTCAGTTGTCCAAAAAACCCCATCATATCCGCCTGGTCTTGATTTATTATAATCAAATTCCTCTCCAGTTCCATGAAACAATTTGTGCCCAGCAGGAATTGTTAAGTCATCAGTAGAGTCCGATTCTTTTAATAGACCAGCAAGCTTCTGAATTCTATGCCTATATGATTCTGATAAGTTCATTATTTATCATCTTCCTTTAATAATTTCAACTCATTCTCCACCGATTTCTTTTCCGATTCTAACATTATTTTTTTATGAAAAGTTATAACTTCTTTCTCTACAAACTCTAACAAATTACCTGACTCGTTTAATCCCATACGTTCTTCAAAATGTTCTTTTAATTTCCAATAATTTTCTTTAAAGAAATCTAGAAAAGCTTCCTTTCCTTCATAAATGGTTTTTCCATCATCTCCAAAGACTTTTGCGTTTTCTAATTTCATATTCCACTCAGGAGATTCTACCTGTGGAGGAATTGCCTGGTCTACGGTTGCTCCCATTACAGCTGGTGTGTAAGAACCAGAACTGGTTATGTCAAAATCTATATATAATTCAGCACCATATGGAAAGTTTTTATCATTTGACCCAATTATAACGTGAATTTTCCCAATTGAAAAATCTATGTCTGGAGTTTCTATGTACTCAAACCCGTTTTCTTTTATGTTGGAAACTAATTGCTGCGCAATATTAATATCTCCCACAGATTCTGTCAAAATCTTAAAAACTTCTTTGCGAATAATTTGCCTTACATCCATAACTGTTATTTTCTATATAAATAGGAAAAAAAACCCGATTCCTATTCGATTCTGTTACAAAGAAAAACCCCCACGTCTTTCGACGAAGGGGAACTTTTAGTTTTTCTAATCGGGCTCTATCGTATGATGAAGCGCAATCTAATAATGTATACGTAATAGTTTTAGGAAAGTTACAATTATTAGCAAAAAGAAACCCCCGCATCTCGTAAATACGGGGGAAACTTTCGTTTGTCGCAGGGGTTTAGCCCACTAGCTTCAAGCTTTCATCTAGGACGCACGGATTAAAAAAACACTGACCTTATCTGAAGGGTAAACGAGTTTTACCAGGAGTTTCCTAATCACAAAACAGAATCTTCAAACTTATACGCAAACTTTTAAAAAAAGTTTCAATTTTATTTATTTATTAACGCAATTAGTTTTTTCGTTGCGTCATATGTACGAAAATAAAACCACCAATATTTATGATGGCCTTCAAAGATTTTCATTTTGTGATAATATATATCAATTTTCATAATTCAAAATTTATTTGTAGCTAAGAAAGGACTCGAACCTTCAAATTCTTACGAATCACGGTTTCTGAAACCGCTGCGTCAACCATTTGCGCCACTTAGCCATTTATTATTCTATTCACAAAGTCAAAAAGTTCCATTCCTCTTATGAATTTATCTTTTGCTTCTTTATATGTCGGCGCATTAGTCACTGCTCCCCCACTCCATTGTACGATATTCCAACACCATCTTCATCTTGAACAATTAATACATCCCATTTTTCTATTTTCTCAACTCTAATTTTCATAATTCAAAAATTATTTGTGACATCGGAGGAAGTCGAATCCTCATGAGTATTAACTCGATAGCCCCTCAAGCTATTGCGTATAACCAATTTCGCCACGATGCCATTTTGTACCCCAAGAAAGACTCGAACTTTCACACCTTTCAGTACCAGGTTTTGAATCTGGGTCGGCTACCATTTTCGACATTGGGGCTTATTTAAAAATTTTTTTTAATCTTATTAATTCTTTTATAACTTCTTCAGATTCTTTAGTTTTATGTTTGTTTTCAAATAATTCTATTTTTTTTAATAATTTTTTCAAACTTATTTGCGACTTTACACCCTTAGATTGATTTTTTATGTGTGGCACTAATCTACAATTCGCTGGATGTCTTATTATTATAGGATTTATTCCAATTAAAAACCCATCTTTGACTGAAAAAACATGGTCTCTACTAACTCCTTTTAAATTATTCTTCTTATTTGTTGGACTATACCATCCGATTTCTTTAATAAGTTTTATATTAAATTCTTCTGGAAACATATTTAATGAAAATTTAAATTCACATTCTGCTCTGTAAAATTTATAATATTTTACCTTACATGATTCGCAAATTGTCTTAAACCCAAAAACTTCACCTCCTTTGCAAATTTTACAATATCTCATTTTTTTCTCCACGGGTTTCTTTTTATTTATTGCTTTTTTTATTTTTCTACAATCCTCGCAAATTGCATTATTTAGAGAAGCTCTTTTGTTTATCAGAAGTTCTTTTTCACACTTCTTACAATAGGCCTTTTTTGTTTCTGAATAATTTATTTTTCTCAGCTTATTGTTAAATGATGCTGAACAGGATTTAGAACAAAATATTTTATTTTCACTTTTCAAACTTTCAAAAATACTACCACAATTTTTACAATTATTATGAACTTTACTTTCTTTTATTAAAGAAATTTTTAATCTGTGGAATTTTAACTGTACCGATTTTTTAGTTCTACCAATAGTTTTAGCTATTTCATTACATGAAATATTGGATTTTGCCAACTCAACAATTTTATCTATTTCTTTTGTATCCCATTTTTTCATACTATTTTTATTTATAAATAGTATAAAAAAAGAGTATTACAACCTTTTCGAACCTAAATTTCAAAGAACTTTTTGTACTCTACCTCGGACTCGAACCGAGAAAATCATGAGCCTAAATCATGTGGATATACCAATTCTCCTAGTAGAGTGTTTGAGGTCAGCAACGGAATCGAACCGTTCTATATGGGTTTGCAATCCACAACTTAACCAATCAGACAGCTGACCTTATTTTTGTACCCCAGGAGAGACTTGAACTCTCACGCTACTATTATTTCGCCTCGGATTTTAAGTCCGATATGTACTACCAATTTCATCACTGGGGCATAAATAATCAAGGGAAAATTTGAAAAAGTGTAACCCTTTCGGGATGGCGGGATTTGAACCCGCAATGACCTTTCGGTCACCAGATTTTTAGTCTAGTGTCTGTACCAGTTCGACAACGAAGTAACTTTTTCGATTGCCACTTGATTTTATTTTCAATATTTTAAAGAACGATGTAAAAAGAAAAAGGGAGCTAGTTTTTCAACTGCTCCCTTTTTAAGTTTGGTTTATCTCGCATTTACGCAAAATCATACCACGTCAACTTGCTTTGGGAGCAATTGGCTAGTAAGAGGCATAAACACAAAGATATAGTTTTCATAATATATTTCTTTCTATTAAATAGTTCAATTTTTTACTTTCTACGCAAAGATACAAAAAAAGTTACATTAAATGCAAGTTTTTTTCATTTATTTTTTAAATAGCTGATTTACAATCTCTTCTTTTATTATATTTTTAATGATTTTTCTAGCCTCTTCAGTATTTCCATTTTTTTCTACACTTATAATCTCTACATTTTCTGGATTATAAACTATACAGTGATAAACTTTATCAACATCATTGAACTCGAACCCTTTTTTATATAATAACATAGCATCATAGCCCAACTTGCTCATTGCACGCATAAACGCCTGGGGTGCTCCGTTATATTGTTCTACCCTTAAAGAGTGCCACACCTCATCCTCTGTATCACTATATTTTATTGCTTCATTTATAGCCATTAACTTATCTGTTTCTATATCAGAACTCCAATTATTCGCATAATCTTCATCACTTATCATATCAAGAAACTTCTTCAAATCTCTTCTGTTTGCTTTAGAAGCGGACTTCATATTTGTTATTACTTTTCTTGGAGCTAAATTCACAGTATATGTAAGTTTTCCCCACATTGCAGCATTTTCTTTAGAATTTGTAAAATATATTCCAGGACCTTCAGCGTCAGGGACTCCAATTTTCCCTGCAAACTCATCTGAGAACTTCTCTATTTTAGAATTTGAACCGTGATAAAAGACTCCATTCATTTAAACTAATTTTTAATATAAATATCAAAAAATTTTTTTAAAAAACAATATTTTTTTTCTATTTATAAAAAACTATAAAGCCATGTTAATAAAAAACAATAAAGCACACGCAGCAACTTTTTATTATAAAGTTGGGGGAAAAATCTTTCATGTTAAAATTCCTGGATACGTAACAGTTGAAATTCCAGATTTAACAAGTACTTCTCAAATTGTATCAAACACTTCTGACCGTAGAATAAGACACATAGAGGATAAATTTGGATATAACTTTGAGACTACTTTTGAGGAACCGAATGACCCAGATTTTCCAACATTTTCTATCGTTTCGTCAACATCATCGTTGGGTACAATCCATCCACTTGGAACAAGTAAAATTGCACAAGGAGAAAGTGTTACTTATACAATGACACCATCAACCTTAGAGTCCTTTCAATTAACTGCTGCTACCACTTATCCAGCATATGGAATAATTAGTCCCAGTGGAAGCTCTTTAAATGCATCTGGATGCTGTTACTTAAGTGCGTTTGTAGTAGATGGAGCAAGCGCTATAAGTGCTATTACTGGTAATCTTAGTGCAGCTACAACATATCAATTCGCTCACGTATTTGCAACACACACAATTGCTTCTACTTTTTACTTGGCACAAAACACATTGTTTACAATGACACCAACAGCAGCTCCTGAATATAGAGTGTCAGCACATACTACAAATGAACCTTGTGGAACGCTATCTCCAAGTGGGAGCACTGTATATACATCGAATTTTTACTATCTACGTAGCTTTTTAATTGATGGTTCGGAAAAAGTCAGTGACGTTACTGGAACAACAAGTGGAGTAACAACTTATTTGTTACATCCAGACACAAACCATTATATAAATCCAATTTTTTCATACGTGCAAGACGTGCCAAGATTCTCAATGACGCCCACAGCCACTGGATATTTAATAACTGCACATACAACAAATCCAAATTATGGGTCTATTACCCCAAGTGGAAGCTCAATTGGAACACTAAATTATAATTACCTTTCAAGCCTTCTCATTGATTCAGTTGAACAAATCAGTGGAATTACAGGGAATCCTACCGCATCTACTCTTTATAATTTATCTATTGATAAAAGCTATGACTTTAATCCAGTATTTAGCCAAGTTCAAACTATTAAAAACTTTACATTGGCACCAACAGCAGCTCCTGGATACACTTTGTCTGCATGGTCTACAAACCAATCTTTAGGAGCTATTTCGCCAAGTGGAAGTACAATATATACATCAAACTTCTATTATCTATCAAGCCTTTTTGTTGATGCTGTTCAGAGGATTGCTAATGTTACTGGGACAACAAGCGCTAATACAACTTATGATTTAGCTGTTACAACAAACCACGATGTTAACCCAACCTTTAGCTATTCTAGTGATACCAAAACGTTCACAATAACGCCAACAGCGGCTCCTGGATATTTATTAAATGTTCACACAACAGGCACAGCAGATGGTTCTATTACACCAAGCGGAAGTTCCGTTGGCACAGCAAACTATTATTATTTATCAAGTTTCTTGTTAGATTCAACTGAACAAATTAGTGGAATTACAGGGACAGCTCCATATAGCTCAACTTCAACTTATGATTTAACCGTTTCTGCAGCACATAAAGTTAATCCTGTATTCACTCAATTCTTAGATACCAAAACTTTCACATTAAGCTCAGCTGCCACATTCTTAGTATCGGCTGTAACTTTAGGAAACTCTGGAGGTACAATAACTCCAAGTGGAATGTCAATAACAGCAGATGCTTATTTACGCAACTTCTTTGTTGATGGTGATGATAAAGTAGCTCAAATTCCTGGAACAACTTATAACTTGACAGTAACAGGAAATAATGACGTCAATCCTGTGTTTAGTAGAAACAACACTACCATTACGATGACGCCAGAACGTTATTTTGCAGTAACATCATTTACATTAGATGGTGTAAGCAAAATTGGCGACATTGTGTCAAATGTTTATACAGGAATAAGCACATCTGGTTTAGTAGAAGTTTTGTTCTCTGAATATGTTCACTGGGAAGAAATGGATAGCTCGCTCAATGGAAGAGTTTACACCATTCAATTTAGCGGAAGCGATTTATACATTGGAGGAGCATTCTATGATACTATGATGATAGTCAACATGCCAAACAATATCGGAAAATGGAACGGAACAAGATTTGTAAACGTCGGAGATTCATCTTCCTTTGGAGCACAATTCGGAATTGTTTATTCTATAGCATTTTCTGGAACAGATGTGTATGCAGCAGTATCTGATGCTAGTAGCAATTATTATGTTTCCAAATATGATGGAGCAAGTTGGACAAAGTTGGGTGGAAATTTTAATAATCCTGTTCGTGCTATTACTTTTTCTGGAACTGCCCTGTATGCAGGTGGTGGTTTTACCGCTAACGATGCGACTGCAATGACTGGACTATCTAGATGGGATGGAGCAAGTTGGTCAGAGGTCGGAGGCGGACTTTTAAATATTTCAGAAGGCGCACAAACTGTTTATTGTTTAGCTGTTTCTGGAACTAATTTATATGTTGGGGGAGACTTTACGACTGCTAATGGTACAACCACTTCTGCTAGAGGACTTGTTAAATGGGATGGAGAAAATTGGAGCGAAATTGGAAGTGGAGTAACAGTTGGATATACTCCAAAAGTTATATGCATGGAACTTGCTAATGACAATATATATGTTGGAGGGACATTTATATCTGTTAGTGGTGGAACAATCGGCATAAGTGGAATTACCAAATGGGACGGAGTTAAGTGGAACGCAATTGGAGAAGGTATAGCAGCAGAAGCCCAAGTTTCGTCTATAAGAGTTAAAGGAACCGATGTATATGCTGGAGGTTATTTTACAAGAGTTAGTGGGACAACAATTCCAGTTAATTACCTTGCTAAGTTTGATGGTTCTAATTGGAGTGGTGTTGGTGACGGTACTGGTGGATTTATTGAAAACGGTGCAATGGCAATTTATAGCAATAGCTTGTATGTTGGAGGAGAATTTACGACAGTCAGTGCAACAACAATTGCAGCAAAATACCTAGCAAAATACAGGCCTATTTAATCAAGAACATCAACAAATAAAAAGGGACTTCACAGTCCCTTTTTTACATCTTGCACTTAAAGTAAATGAATGCCCAAACCGTCCAAACAAAACTGACCAAAGCAATAGTTAAACAAATAGAAAATGACGGATGTGGGTTGCTTTTACACATTTCCGCTCCAAAAAAACCAACAGCAAATCCTGGAATTATAAAAGCCGCTTCTAGTACATCTTTAAAAGCATTTCTCTTAAATAAAAAATCTATAATCTTTTTCATGTTTACACTTTCTCAAATTGATTCTTATAATACTCTATACAACTTTTTACATCTTCGGTCACATCCCTTTTGTCATCACTATAAATTCTACGCACATCAATTCCTGAAAACGAAAGTTTATAGTGAACATATTCTGGCGCATTTTGCTTATTTAATATCTTTTCCATAAATTCTTTTGTCATCCCTTCTCTTCTCATAATTCTTTCTTTTCTTATTTCCAAAGGAGCTTCAACAAAAATAGCAAACTCAAAGATTTTATGGAATCTACTCTCTGTAAGAATAGCACTTTCCATCATAACAAATGGAAAATTTTCTTTATGTATTTTATCAGACTTCCAATCCAGAAATTCTTTTAAAACTGCTGGGTAGACAATATCCTCAATAAAATTTGCATTCTTTTTGTCTGAAAACAACATGTTTCCCAGACGCCTTCTATCCAACTCTCCATTGTTATAAATATCGCTTCCAAATAAATCACAAAAACTATCAACAACTTTTGAATCTTTGTTCATTATTTTCTTGGCACAATCATCCGTGTTAAAAACTGGAATCTCATTTTTTTCAAAAATTCTGGAAATAAAAGTCTTTCCACTTCCAACTCCACCCGTTATTGCAACCATTCTGTCAAAAATCATATTTTAATCTCCTGCAGATTAAAACTACTTGGATAAATCTTCATATCTTTTGCATCCAGAAATTTTGACATGATTTCAGGCTCATACAGCGATATTTTTATGTTATGGCCACCTTTCAGCAGGTAAGGATAGAAATTGGCGCCAAATGCAATCTTATTCTGTTTCTCTGGCAATTTTTGAATGAGGTATTCCCAGTCAATATCTTTTTGTTCTGCCCTTCCCTGATTTCCATAAGGCAATAAAACAAAATAATCAATCTTGTCTTTCCAAGAACCATAAATTTCTGCAAAGTAATCAATAGATTCTTTGTCTGAAATGATAATGTGAAAATTTAGCCTTATACCTTGTTTACAATATAATCGTGCCGCACCTTCCCAATACCTTTTTAAATGCGGATGACAGCTAATTGCAACCCCACCACAATATTTCTTCGTAGCATTTAATATACGTGTTTGTTTATCGTTTACAAAAATTGTATCAATAAACATCCCATTTGTGGTATAGTTCGGACAAATGTCAAATTCTTCTTTGAGCATTCTTAAGAGCTTAATAAAGTCTGGATGAGAAGTTGGCTCACCACCCCCTAATGCAACCTGAAAAGGCAAGCTTTCCTTCGGCATTGAGTTAAAAAAGGTGCGAATCTTTTCTACAACATTTTCATTGTGGGCACCTGGCTTGCTATCCATATAACAATATGGACATTTTCCCTCACAATTCTCAGTGACTTTTACATCATAAAACTCAGGATACTTAAGTTCCGTGATTGGTTTTGAGGGGTTGATGGCAAATCTCAATGTTTTGCCACCACACCAGATTGCTCTGTAGTTAGCAGAATCCTCTCTCCTGGTTTTAATTCCAGGGACTTCCATTTCTTTATTCATCTTTATATTTAAGATTAAGCACTGTAAAAAATTTCTCCATGATACCCATCAATATGTTATCATTTTGGTCTATCCGACAAACATACACTTGACTAAAATCAATATCTTCTGGCATGATATAATCATCCTTACAACTAGAATCTTCCCAGCTGCTTATTGTTGTTTCATTACAATTACCAGCTTCTTTTTTAATGAATTCAAACATTTCTTTAAGAATTCCTTCTGCTTTCGAAGTGTCAACAATAAATAATTCTGTTGAACTGTTTGTAATCAAATCTACAACACTGTGTAGTTTGATGATGACTATGTTTTTCTTATCCATCTCTTGTTGCCTCATGGTTTGTTGAATAAAGATATTTTAAAAGTCTGTTTGCTAACTCTGAATACTTTTCATCTTTCGGAAGAAGTTCTAAAGCTGTTGGATAAGGATAATATTCATAATAACCCTCGCTTTCTTCCGCATTAATCATCCATTCCGGCTTCTCTATTTCTTTTTTAAGAACCTTGAGTTTGGTTTCATTTATAAAGGCGTCGCTATCCTCTACATCTTCTGGAAATCCAAATTTATTTTCTTCGTCATCTTCATCTTTATAATGATAATTTTTCTTTAAGAAAACATCAGCATAAAACAAATCATCAAAAGTTTTATCTTCAATACCGAAGATTTTTAACATTTCATTTACAAGCTGCTTTACCGCTTCAATACTTCCCTCACTGTACGTGAAGATAACTGTGCTCGAATTTGTAATCAAATCCACTGAGCTGTGCAAAATAACTTTAATTGGTTTCATAGACTTATATTGGTTTTAGTTTTTTTTAATCTGTATATTGTTTGTAAATTTCAAACTTTTCTTTTATTTTTTCTTTTATTGCCCTGCAAGGTTCATGATTAATTTCATAATCATACCAAATTCCATAAACGCCCTCAATAGTATTTCCTTTTTCATCCTCCGCCTCATATACAGAAAAACTAACGGCATCACATCCGAACTCTTCCAATATCGCTGACAACGCAGAATATAAAACATCTTTTCCCTTTGCCTTCACAGAGCAAAAAATTTCCGAGGAACTATTTGTGATTATATCAACAAACGAATGCGGCTTTACTTCAAATAATAATTTTCCTTTTTTCATTTAATATAATTTTTTAAATTTCAAAAACTTCTTCAATCCAAAAGTGATATTGGTTTTTTGTATTTTCCTTGTTGTAAAATTTTCCGCTAAAGCCGCTTCCATCTTTGTATATCACTTCAATCTTATTGTCAAGTCATTAAGCATTACATAATTTTGAGAGAAAAACTCATCTATGTGCAATACGTGAAATATTTTCATAATACAATTTTATCCTAAATGATAATTGCTACCGCTTAATTGACTATTGATAATATCCCAGATGTCATAAGGGATAGAGTTGTCATCGCTTCCTGTTATTATAACACAGCCATCCAGCTGTTTGACAAGAGTGCTATTATAGTGATATTCCCATGGTTTTTTCCACCAATCTGGTTTTGTTTTTTTCTTCTCAATTTCTTTATATATTCTTTCTACTTCTTTTTGACGACTTTGATAGTCGTATTCCCCATCTTTACCAAAAGAAGCCTCTTGAATCCCGCCTTGAAAAATGCTTCCATCAGAAATCAAACACGCACGAGAATCACCATATTCAATATAATGTATACGAAGATTTCTTAAAGAATCTGAGTCTTCATCATCACTAAACCAACCTTCAATAGTATGAAATTTATTGTTCCAATCTTTTTCCTTGCTTTTCTTTTCGCTTTCTTTCCACCTTCTGAATTCCTTGAGGCTGAAAATATATGGTTCTTCAAACACGTCCATAGAATAACTTCCATCAGTCATCATATTGTAACCGCTGATAATCTTTTGCAAGACTTCCTTTACCATTTCAATAGTTTTCTCTGTATTACAAACAAATAATTCAGTTGAACTATTGGTAATTTCTGAGACAAAAGAATGAATTTTAATAGTACTAAACATTTTTCCCATATTTATTTTTTTAATTATACGTAATTTTATTTTAAAAGTTATAAAATTATTTGTTTAGTTTTCCTAGAATTGTTTTTATTGCTCAAAAATTAAAAACATAATTTATCTGTTTTTTTAAACTCCAAAAAAATTATTCGACATTCTTCCTGTGGAAACTGCTCTACTAATAGTGCTTGGTGCTCTATTTACGCTTTTTGAACCTTCTTCAAACGTAGAAAAAGAACAAATGTAATTTCCATCCTTATCATATTTATATACTTCTGTAGAACCCTTTTCTTTTACCGTCCCAATGTTTTGTTCATTATTCCCAAACCTCCATTGATTTCCGTTTGCAACTTTTGCTTTTCTGTTACACACATTCGATATCGTTACATAATCAGTGTGTGTCTTTTCTATGTATTCAATAGCTTTTTATTTTCTTTAAACCACTTTTTAATTTGCGCCAATTTTTCTTTCTGTTTTGGCATCTCTTCCGACAATTCGTCAATAGACATTTCTTTGTTGAGAATTCCCATAATATAGATGGTCTTCATATCTCGCCAGGAAAACATATCACTGGTATGATATTTTTTTACATCTTCAGATTTTACAAGCTCCATAAGCTCATTGAAGGTGTATCTTTTCATACCAATTCCCCTATCTCTATTCCATTTTTCTACAGCTTCTTTAATAGACTGTTCCTCATCAAATATACAAATCACTTCATTATTAGAGGTTGTTTCATAATGAAAAGTCCTTATAACATCTTCTTCTCTCATTCCCTGAGTAGCATTCGAAGATATAAACTCTTTTATCTCAACGGTTTTAATTCCTTCCGATAACAATTTGCATATTTCTGGCAAATCTCTTTTCCGAAATGTTGATAAATAGTTTAAACACTCAGCTTCATGTTTGGTTCCCCTCGAAATCCTAATGTTGGATGCAATGATTTTTGCTCTTGGACATTTTGGCAAAGGTCCAAAACATTTTTCAATCGTATAATCAGTACCCATCATAAGGCCCCAATAAACATACTCGTCTCCAGATTTTATTTCTTCATCACTCACAAGCAGAACTTGCTGAGGATACCACTCATCAACATCAATACTATTCGGAGAAATACAAATGTCGTATTCACCATGTCGAAAATTTCCCTTAAACTGAAGGACATCGCCAGCTTCAATTTCTTTTTTTATTGGAAACGCTATAAGACTATATTCCATTTTTTATGTATTTTTTCTTATACGAAAATAAATTTATTTTGTTATTCGTATGTTATTTTTCTTTTTTAAATTGTTCAAACCAATAGTTTTTTGCAGCATCAGACTTAGCGCCTTCAATAAAATCGTCAATCGTATTGTTAAAAATTTCATCATTACTATATGGTGCTGTTTCCACATCGTCTTCTAAATGTATAATACATGAATATTCCCTTGCAGCATCTTCAATTGATAAAGGGAATAAACTAGTACCTTTAAATTTTTCAAATCTTTTTCCCCTTTCATCTATTTCTTCTTTTGTCGGAAGTTTATCTTTTCGAAGCAACTCAAGAGAGGATGGGTCAATTGTCACATCTGGCAAAAATCCTTTCTTCTCACAATCTTTGCAAGCAGAAGAATAAGCGCTATCACAAGTTTCTACATCAACACACCATTTGTTAAAAAAACAATTTTCACATTTATGATTGTATCCATCTTTTTCGTAACAATCGAACATTTCACACCCTACTTCAATCTCATCAACAGGATTCAATGTCCATTCTTCTAAAAAATCTTTTGTAAATATTGGCAAGTTACCAAGCTTAATATTAGAAGCAATAATTTTTTTTCTATTTTCAGAAATATCAATAATGCCTTTTTGTTCCCCAACATAATTGGAAAATGTATTAATATACCAATCTCCATCTTTTGGCTCGTCATCACCAATAAGGATGAACTGTAAAACATCTTTTTTACTAAGTGGTAGAACTATAATTTTATGTTTCATATGTTACAACAGTTACTCTTTTTTCTTTTCTTTGCACGTTCCTACAAAGATATGTGGTTTTGTCAATCATGTTTTTATTGCTGTTGTACTTCCCAATTCTTGGGTTGTTTGAGCCCCAAAGAACATACATATATTCAAAACTGTAATATTTATCACCCTTTTTAAAAACCAACCTGCAGTCATTGTGTTCATTTCCCTCATAAACGAGTTGATTGCTTATGACTTCGTATTCTTTATATTTAAAGGGGTTATCAAAATCCAATTCTTCACCTGCAATGCTAATTAACTTTAACAAGTCGTTATGTTTCATCCGCAAATCATCTGGTGATGCACAATTTCTCTTAACCCATTCTTCACAATTTTCTTTGGATTCTCCCCAAACGCTAAACGCAGTTCTTCCATCTTTATTATAATCTTTGGGAGACCCTGTTTCAAATACAAGCTTTAACCCGTGCGGATACATTATGTATTTGCCGCTGGGAGTGGTCACATAATATTTGTCATCACGTTCTTGTATTCTAACTTTGGATTGCAAATATGCAGCTGGATTTATTGTAGTCCAACCGTTTTCAGATTTCTTAATCTTCATAATTTGTTTTTTGTGCACCTCATTATACGAGAAAAAACAAATTATGTTACAACTAACGTTTTTTTGTTGGGAAATATTTTTCGTTGATTTTCTTCTGACATTCTTGCCAGGTTTCTCCTTCGAATTCTTCTACGAATTCATATCCAGCATTGTTTTCTTTGTCAAACTTACGTGTCTTGCTGTGTAAGAGAATTTGGCCGCTTTCTTTGTTTTTATACACCTGGACTATCATAAATATAAATAGTCTGGGAATGTGGAAAATAATAAAAAAATGTGAAAATTTTGTGTAGTGTGGACCCAGGAGGAATTGAACCTCCGACCTTTTGATTATGAGTCAACTGCTCTGACCAACTGAGCTATGGGTCCTTGGTGTTGTGAAGGTCGGGCTCGAACCGACATATCTCCTGCTTATAAGACAGGCGCCGTCACCATTTAGCTACTCCACAGTTTGTGTTTCCCCAATGGCCTCTGGCTGTGGGGAAACTAACGTATTCGTATATGAATTTGTATCCGCATCATTAAAACATTATTCTATTTTCTTCAATTTGATAATCTTCAATTCTTTTATACCATCCACCTAAAATATCGCATCCTTCTGGTATCTTACTTAACACCCTTCTTGCCATGGGAAGAGCATAATCCTCCTCAATTTTGTACTCTCGTTCACTTTCAAACAACTTAAAAAGGTTTGGATTGCTCGCCCCACTTAAGCCCTTTAGAAGTCCACTATTTTCCCATGACCTAACTATATTTTCTCTCCGCTCTTGCAAGTTTTCCATAATTTTTTAATTCAAATATATGAAATTATATTTCAAATCTCAAGTTTTTGTCGGAATGGAGGGAGTTGAACCCACGACCTTTTGAATATCAGTCAAATGCTCTACCAACTGAGCTACATTCCGTTATTTGTGGACAAGGTAGGATTTGAACCTACGACCCCGAAGTTATCAGCTTCGTCTTCTAACCAACTGAAATACATGTCCGTTATAATTGTTTTCCTTTTTCGTATTGCTCCAATTCTTTTTTCCCAAGCATTATGTGATAATATCCTTCTGATAATACAGCTTTTTTCTTTGCTTCTAATTTATCTCTATCACGTTTTTGAAACCATTCTCCCTTCATTTCTATAACTAAATTTCTCTCTGGTAAATAAAAGTCTGTAACATGAATACTCTTTTCTCCTTCAAATTCATATTCTATTCTTAACGTTTCGTAGAAATACATTTCTTTTCTTTCATCCAAAACATCCATCATTCTTAGTTCATAAGAACTTCTGTAATAAACCTCCTTCCCATACCAAGTCGTGTGATATCCAGTTTGATATTTAGTATTTACATTTGGAATTGCTCTACCTTCAACAAACGCCAGTCTTAAAGACTTAGATGTTGTTCTTAAATTAATACCGTTCTTTTTAAAGAAAAAATGTGTTGTATTATACATTATCCCATATTCATTTCTTATTTGAATCAGTGCTTTTTTATTTGTAAAATACTCTTTTGAAAGGAGTATTAAAGCATTTTGATTTGACACCTGTAAGTTTTTTTGTAAAACTCCCAATTTGTTAAACAGATTTTTGTATTGTATGAAAGAACTACATAAATTACAATATTTTTTTTTGTTTTCATTAGAAATTTCCACCCCACAGCTTAAACATATTTTTTTATCTCCTTTTTTTTCACACAAAGGTCTCGCAGATTTTCTACGATTTCTTTCTTCATCAGAAATATTACAATTATATCTTCCATTGTTTTTACCAGAAGTTTTTAATATTCTTTCAGTAGACTGTTTTCTTCCTCTTAATTTTTCAGACGCTCTTTCATAGGATTCTTCAGTTCTAAATTTTGATGAGTATGTTCTAGCGCACTCTCTTGAACAGAATTCTCCTGTGGAATACTTACTGTATTTTATAGCTTCTTTTTTATTACAACTTTTACATTTCATAACAAACAAATTTACTATAAATATACAAAAAAATTCGAATATTCGATGCCAGATTAAAAATATTTCAAAGAACTTGTTTTTGTGACCCAGGCGGAGTATGATTCCGCAACCCCATCATTAAAAGTGATGTGCTCTACCAATTGAGCTACTGAGTCTTTTGTGAACCAGGTGGGAGTCGAACCCACATCCTTCGATTTAAGAGACCGAAGCTCCACCAATTAAGCTACTGGTTCATTGTACTGCTGGAGGGACTCGAACCCTCAACCCACGGAGCAAAAATCCGTTGCTCTACCAATTAAGCTACAACAGCGAAATGTTTGTGCATTCAGTTGGAGTCGAACCAACCTCTGCGGGTTAAAAGCCCGTGGCGAAGCCGCTTTGCTATGAATGCATTTTTACAAGTGAACTCACAACAATTTGCAGCTCACTAGTTACTGTTTTCGTTTACATTTAAATTTTTTCATTTTATTTTATCTTTTTTAATTTTTAACTCAAATAAAAACCCCCCAACTCATTTCTGCGCTGGGGGGTTTAAGGTTTTTGTTATTTACAATTATGCAAAAATCTCCCAGCCACTAAGTTTTTTAATCTTAATGCTAATAGATTTCTTTATAATTACAGTTAACAACATATTCATTTTATTTTAAATTGTCTGATTTTAATCAAACATAAATAGTTTCTTTTTTCCTTTATACGTATGAAACAAAAAAAGTTTCATTTTTATTCATTTATTTTTTTAAGTGCTTCAAAATATTGTTTCAATTCGTTTCGAAGAGTCATATATTCTTCATATTCTTCCAGCAGTTTTATTTTTGACTCTGCCAATGCTTTCAATTTAAAAGCTCTTGTTACAGGAGTATTGTCTTTTGCTTTTACATTTCCTTCTGCGTCAACATACAACTCTCTCCCGTCTACACAAAAATTGGTTTGAATATTGTATGTTCCTAATCCAGATAAAGAAGCACCAAGACTAATGCTTCCACTGCATATGGTACCAACCATGTTGTTTTCTTCTTCTTGCTTTGGAACAATGTCATATTCACTCTTAGAGAATTTCACAGACAATTCTATAAATCTCAAAACTTTTTCTATTTTCTTTTCCATAATATTTTTATTTAATTTTATGAAAATATAAACAAAAAAATAATGAATATCAAATATTTTTTTTCACACTTAATCAAAGAACGTTTTGCTGCCGAAGGTGGATTCGAACCACATTTTAACCTGACCTATTTGTCCTGAGATGACCTTGCAAGGAAAACATCTCTGCTTCAACAATCTTGAGCCAACTGGAGGGATTCCAACCCCCGTAATCCGCATTACAGGTGCGGCGCATCGAGCACTCTGCCACAGTGGCTTTTCACTGGAGCCGTAGGAGGGATTCGAACCCCCGACATCCTCATTACAAGTGAGGCGCTCTGGCCAACTGAGCTACAACGGCATTCTTTTGAGCCAATAGAGGGAATCGAACCCCCGAATTCCTCTTTACGAAAGAGGCGCAATACCACTATGCGATATTGGCATTCTTCAGAGCCGACGAAGAGAATTGAACTCTTGACCTCTTCCTTACCAAGGAAGCGCTCTACCTCTGGGCTACGTCGGCAGGTTCTGTTTAACTGATGGGATTCCAACCCACACGTCCTATAACCTGCATTTAATTACCGCACCGCAGCCGCCCTGTGCGAAAAAATTCGAGCCCCGTTAACTGACTAACCATTCCTCGAATGACGGGGCAAGCGTCGAGGTGTTTACGGTTTAGCGACTAGCAATTCCGCCACAGTTAAACATTGGGTGAAAGGTCGGCTTCGAACCGACAACCCTCTGAACCACAATCAGATACTCTAACCAATTGAGCTACAATCACCATATAAAAAAGGGGAAAAGTTAGAACAGGGTTTTTCATGTAAAATCCTGGAGTTTAACCAGTACCCATTGAATTAAAAGTCAATTGCTCAACACTGAGCTAATTTTACGAAGTAGCTGTTCAGATTGCCACCTTTTTATGTTTTCAATATTTTAAAGAACTTATTCTTAGGGTGTCGAACCAGATTCGAACTGGCGTTGACTAAGGTCACAGCTTAGCCGTAGAAACCAACACTACACCGACACAGAAGGGGAGGAGGGATTCGAACCCCCGTAAACCCGAAGGCACTAACGTTAACAGCGTTCCGCTCTGACCAACTGAGCTACACCCCCATGTAATTTTTTTTATTTTTTATAATCTTTTAGCCATTTTCTAATTGCATTGTCAGAAACACCATATTTTTTGCCAACCGCACAATAATTTGTTTTTTTAATTTCTTGCATCAACTGTTCATAAGACGGCCTTTCAACCCTTCTTCTACTTTTTTTATAACAATCTATACATTCTTTTGCTTTTACATCCTTCTCTTTCCCACATTTGCAAACTCTTGTTTTTTCACTTTTCCTTTTAATGTTTCTAAAACAATATGTGTTTAACGTAGAATCACAATTTGGACATATGATTCTTAGATTTTTTAATCTATTATCCATATGATTTCCATTAATATGGTCAAGAATTAAAATTAATTTATTTCCATTCCAATTTACATCCTGTCCACACAACTCACAACATTCTTTTTTTAAACCTTCATCATACAATCTTTTTTTAAAATTAGAAGGTAAGCTTTTTCCAACTACAAAATAATATTCAATTGGGTTCTTTTTGCAACCAGTAATTACACCTTGTTCTTTTAATCGCTTATACAGCTCTTTTTTTCCAGTAAAATGTGAAATGTCTACATTATATCGAGCAATATAGTTTTTTATTGTTGTAAAACTTGCAGATGCTGGATTAATATTAAGATTTCTTAAAGCATCAGAATAAGAATATGCATTTTTAACAGCTTCTAGTATTTCTTTTTCTGAATATTTCCAAATTCCATACTTTGCAACTTTTAAACCAAGACGCTTTGCTTTATGAGCTACGGAATGTTTACTCTTGCCTAACTTTCGAGAACAATATATAGCACCATGCTCTTCATAATTGTTCTTAAGAAATAAAATTTCATTTTCTACCCATTTATATTTCATATTGACATCTTTATTATAAATATGCCAAAAAATTATTTTTTCAATATTTCAAAGAACTTAATTTTGCGTTTCCTGTAAGATTCGAACTCACGATGGGGATTACTCCTCGTCAGGTTAACAGCCTGATGCCGTCGGCCACTTGGCTAAAGAAACATAAATTCGGGGAAAAGGAGCAAAAGTGTTTTTTCTATACTCTAACCAACTGAGCTACGTGCTCCATTTTTTTTATTATTTGGGAGCACGACTGGACTCGAACCAGCGACCTTTTGTTATCAAGACAAATGCGAAGTAACTTTTACAATTGCCACCGAATTATTTCAAAATTTTAAAGAACGATATAAAACAAAAAACCCAGACTCTTTTGGAATCTGGGTGGCTTTTTGTTTTCTTATATTTTTATTTTAAGATAGACATATTACACCCAGACACACATGTATTATTATGTTTGTTGGTCTTCGTGTTAATATGTATACTTAAAGCTAACATTTCAATATTTCCTTTTTATTTAAATAGTATGATTTTTTTACTTTCTACGCAAAGGTACAAAAAAAGTTACATTAAATGCAAGTTTTTTTTCGTTTATTTTTAAAATAATTTTTAAGTTGTTGATTGTTAATAATTTAATTAATCAATTATTTTTCTCTTTGGAACATTATGTTCATCCAGCAAACTCATAACTTCATCTCTCGCAGAAAGTGGAGCATAACATCGAATATCTTCGTGCATATTTTTTTTACCTTCATTTGTCGCAGTTGATAAATCAATTCGTTCATCATCATCTAACTCCTTTGTACAACCGTTATTCCACTGTTCATTAAATTCATCATCAGTTAAAAGTTTATTCTTAAAATCTTCAATTGATTCTCCCGTATAATGACCAATTGGGCTAATGGCTGACATTGTGCCATCATCATTCCAAATTTCTTTGGTCTCGGTATAATTTCTATATGCTTCCTGTAATCTACTCATACACCAAATATATAAAAAAGTTTCAATAAAGTCAAATTGGATTTAAATTTTTTCCAAAATAATTCTCTCAACGATTTTTTTCATATAATTCCAATCATCTTCTGATGTTTTATAATTTGGTGTTATGAAAGGGGCGTGTGAATCCCATTCTTCGCCCACTTTTCCTTCTGAAGATTTTATTATCTTTTGAGCTCCACTTTTCTGTAAGTATGATGCAAGCCTTCCTTTTTTATTAATGGAAAGCTTTAATATAACTCCTTCACGCAAAACTTCTACATCAACTCTTTTCCCGTCGAACATATTTTTGTGGTCTGTTGTGATTAAGTCAAAAACAACAAGGAGAGCTCCATCTTCATCAACACTTATGTTTTTAATATCAATTTTTTTTGGAATTTCCTCGGCACATAATTTTTCAATTACCCATTTTAATTCAACATCTGTTTCCTTGTCTGTCTTCTCTGGTATTGGAATAATATTAAAAGGGGTTGCCAACACTCTGTTTCCTGCCGTGAACAAAAGATATTTACCTCTATCTGGGAACCACTTTAAAACTTTATGTCTCCATAGGCTGGCCTAATATTATAAACAGTTCTTCCTATAAGGTCTTCAAATTTCTCTATTCCCAGGTGTTTTAATTGCTGTTGGTATTCTTCCTTGGAAAAATCTTTAAAGCCCGTCACATCAACTCCTGAGAGCTCCTGAAGTCTTTTTTTATATGATTCTGTCAGCATATCTTTATTTATATAACTTCAATATATTTAGGAGGAATAATCCCATTATATTTAACTGAATGTACAGTTTTTAAACTAAACCAATAATCTTTTGGATTAATACTAACAACATTGTATTTCTTGTCATATCTTTTTGGATTATTTTTGGCATATAAATTATATAACTTTTTTATATTTTTCCATACCATTTCTCTATTGCCCATGCCGTCAACAACAACTGGTTCATCTAATTCATTAAAATCGACCATTAATAAATTGTTGTTTGGGATTTTAATTTTTAATACAATTGGACTACCACCTTTAAATTTATTTAACTCTTCATCTTCTGATGCTTCAATTGAATAATACTCTGCTTTTTCATATAAATCTGTTAAATATGGGTTTTTCAATCCTTTGGTCATAATATTATCTAACACAGCATCCGTTGTACCATGATAAAAAATATTATTGTCGCCAATTATATTTGATTCCTCAAATATCTTTATTTTACTATATTTCTCCAGTTCGGGGTCATCTTTATAAAAGAATTGAAAATCTACAATTCGCCCATTCCACTTTGGTTTAAACACGTCGCTGGTAAATTTTGAATGGTAATGCTCAGTTCTTTTTAAAGAAGAAATTTTATCTGATTTCGGAATTATGATTCCAATATCCAAATCAGAATCGTCCTTGGCCGTTCCCTTTGCTTCAGAGCCAATAATAAAAGCATTAAGGATTGGATAATCAACTCTCGATGTTAAATTGTTTCTTAGCATAGACACAATATCCTTTTTGCTTGGATATTTGAGCATCCTGTCAATTTCCTCTCTAATCAATTTCCTTATGTATTTTTTATCTTCCATTATCTTAACTCATCAAATAAGTGAACTTGACTTTTCGGTACTTCTATAATAACATCATCATATCCCAGTTCTTTCATGGAAATCACTCTATGTCTTCCATCTGAAAATCCAAGTCTTCCATAATTTATTGAAACGTATGGAGCTTGAAATTCTACATCACCCCAATCGGTTCTCTGATTTGTTTTTCGGTTTATGTACCTTTGGTCTTTTGAGTAATCCATCCAATATTGCTTTGCTCTTTCAACTCTTCCTGGATGGTCAGCAGTTTCTCTGGTGTCGAAAGCATAATCTGGTTCGTCTTTTTTGTGTCTGGCCAGTAGTTTATTTATATTAACAACAATGAGCGTATCATCTTTAGAGTCCCTAAGTTTATATTTTGAGAGCATGCTCTCTGCAGGTGGATAGTCATTGTTCTCAATTTCATCTAATCCTTCATATTCATCTGGTCCTTTAGAGACATAAATTTCTTTGGCTTTTTTTACTTCCCCCGAATAAAAATATTCTCCTGGATTATAAGCATCATAAACATTTTCGGTTGGGACAAGCGCTTGAATTACATGGAATGGTTCCTCGTGATATACATGATTATTTTCAGCATGTTCTATTGCAAATTTTTTACTTAAAGTCACATAATCTTTATCTCTAAATTCAAAAACATCATTTGGGGCTGCTCTATATATTGTAACAAATGGAACGTTCATTTGATTACTCAGGCCTTTTCCGAGTATCCTTGGGGTTTCATCAACACCAGCCAACTCTTGTAATCTTCTTTTATATGATTCTGATAAGTTCATTTTTTAATAAGCGTATTTTTTTACTCTAGAGTCTTGTGAAAAGCTGTATGCATCCGAAGTTTTTGAGTCAAATCCGAAATCAACCACAACAACTCTCGGAACGCCATCTCTCAAAACCTCTCCATAGGTTGATATTCTTGAGAAATCCCCAGGGAGTGGATATTGAAAATCTTCTGTAAATTGGTTAAGGTCATACGCAAATTCATTTTCGCTTAAATCTCTCCCAGGCATTCCCCATCCTACTTTCCCTTGTATGTTTGCCATCCAGGCTGAAACTTCTTCTGGACTAGTACCTGTCAATTCTCTAAATCTTCGTGGAGTTATTTTCTTTGCAAGTTCCATTTCAATCCACATATCATCATTATCAACATCAAACACTCTTGCTACAACATCATAATTTTGTTTATATGCCCAGGATTCTGCATCATTTTGAGCACGTCCTCTTTCGTTCAGAGCAACCTTAAGAACCTTTTCGTCATCAATTCTAAAAACTGCTCTTCCGCTTCCCACACCAATTTTACCAAGCAAGTGTTGTGTTGCATATCTTTGTTTGCCAGCAAAAGACATTATGTTTTTAAATTCTTCAGGATTAAAGTTGGTTGGATAAGCCATTTCATCCATCATAAAGTCTTGTGCTTCACAAAAAATTTCGTCAAGACATTCTCTTATAACTTTTCTTATGACTTGCTTTTCCATTAAAAAAATCTTTTTATATAAATAGTTATAAAATGGAAAAACCCCCAGCGTTTTTCGGAGGGGGTTTTTATAAAGTAATTTTATGGGAATTCTAGGTTGAGCGTCACCCCTTAGTCCCACCCAAATCTTTTCAGACATCACCTAGTGAAGGAATGGGTTTATAGGCCAAGTATTATTAAGGCATTTACTTTTCATCCCAGTTTTTTTAAGGTGTTTACTGTTAACCCATAGTTTTAAGTTTCATGTCAACTCAGAAATTTTAAGCTTTTAAGAAGCTGCTCTAAACCTTCTAACACCCACACTTAAGTTAAGGCTTTAACCGTTAGCGCCAGGATGGCCGCAGAGCGTGCAGACCATTTTTTTTGCTGTTTATGAACATAGAAGTATCTCAAATCTTTACCACAAAAAAATTACTTCAAAGAACTTTATGCTTGTATAAATATACAAAAATTTCAAATTTCTAATGCAAATATATTACAAACGAAACTCAAATGCAAGTTTTTTACTTAAAATATCTAAATCCCTGAAACCCTTTCATTGGAATTGGTTCAATTTTATGGAAAGGACCAGAGCGTTCAATAAACTTTCCTTTCCAGTTCTTTCCAGATGTCGTACAATCAAAATTCTTTTCTGACATTCCCACAATTTCCATCCATCCTATTATAGCTCCATCATAAAGCAAGTAACATTTATTGCCAGGTTTCGTTTTTGGGAAACCGCTTACTTTAAAATTCATGACCTGCTTATAATCCTTTACAGCATCCAACTCTTTGTTATAATCTTTCCATTGGATTGACTTTGGGATAGTTATGATAATATCCAAACCTTTTTCTTCGTCTTCGTTTATTCCAGCCAATGCTTGAAGTCTGTTTTTATAATTCTTTGTTATCATTTATTATGTCGATTTTTCCCCCATAATATTCATATGGGCATTTTTTATCAAAACAATAGTTGGCGAAACCCACTCTTATACCATTCATATTATAAACTATACCTCTCACAGCATGAATATCATCTATGTTGGTTATAATACAATATGTTTTTTTATCATCTTTTTCCTGGATTTTCATTCCCACCTTAATGTCCTCGATGGAATAGCCCTTTACAAATTTTCTTGCCATTATGTTTTTTTGACGTATACGCAAAAAGATAATAAAAGTTACATATTTATAAAAAAACAAAAAACATGAATTACTTCTTCAATTCTAACAATAGGATAACTAATGAATTTTCTTATACAGCATCAACTACCAATCCAATAGGAAATATTACAAAAACATCAGGAATTGGCGTTTGGAATCTAAACGGAGAAAAAATTGTATCCACCAACAACATAGCAACAGAAACTATGACTGGAGCTGGTCCAACTTATTTGATGAAACTATATACAGATTCTTTTGACAAAATAACAGAATTGTCTTTAGGAAGTCTTGTTGACAATTTAAATATTTCTCAATTTACTAAAATTACTTCTCTCAATACCAATTCTTCTGGTAGTTTAACAAGCATTACAAATCCAAATTCATCTGCTGTATTTACATTATATTCCGTAAACAGTTGCGACTTAATTGGGGAATTAGACATAAGCTGCCTGAGTGGAATTGGCGGAACTCTTTTGGCTTATGACAATGGGAATCTAACAAGCATCAAAAATCCAAATTCTTCTCAAAACATTGACTCTTATCAAGTGTATAACTGCAAATTAACTGGGGATTTAAACTTAAGTGGTTTAACTGGTCTTGGTGGTGGATTTACATGTTATTCAAATGCAAATTTAACAAGCATCACCAATCCAATCTCATCTCGTAATTTTACTAATTATTATGCGTACGAATGTGATTTAAGAAATTTAAATCTATCTAATTTAAGTGGGCTTGGAGGAGCATTTCGAGCTGATAAAAATTCCAATTTAACAGCAGTAACATTTGCAAACTCTTCTGTTGAGTTTAGTCTTTTTTGGATGAACAATTGTGATTTAAAATCCTTAAATCTTTCTGGACTGAGTGCTCTTGGTGGAAATTTACAGTTGGGGTCAAACTCAGGATTAACTGCAGTAACACTTCCAACATCTTCTACAGTTTTTTCTAATTTTGAAGCGTCTGTTTGTGATTTGAGAAATTTGGATTGTTCTAGTTTGAGTAAACTAGGAGGAGTTTTTAGAACATATAACAACACTAACTTAACAGCGATAACTTTTACAAGCTCAACTGAAGTATTTACAAACGTCAGTGTTTTTTCTTGCAATTTAAAAAAATTAGATGTTTCTGGATTTAATAATCTTGGTGGATATTTTGCTGCAAATAGCAATGCGGCTATGACAGCACTAACACTTCCAATTTCATCACAAGTATTTACCTATTTTGATGTTTCGAACAACTCTGCTCTAATAGATTTAGATTGTTCTGGATTAAGCAACCTGGGGGGCTCCTTCCAGGCATATTCTACTATACTTATGACTGGAGTAACACTTCCGTCTTCTTCACAAGTTTTTACCGTTTTTGATATTCACAGCAGCAATCTATTTGATTTAGATTGCTCTGGATTGAGTAATTTAGGAGGAGATTTTAAAGCCCACTCAATTAAAGATTTAAGTAGTGTTACAAATCCAAATTCATCTCAAGCATTTACTACCTATGATGTACACAACTGCAATTTAATTGGAAATTTAAATTTAAGTGGTTTAACTAGTCTTGGTGGAGCTTTTTATTCTTATTCTAATCCACGTTTAACTTCAATTACAAATCCAAACTCTTCTCGAACATTTACCAACTATCGAACTTATAGCTGCGGCCTAGCTGGTGATTTAGATGTAAGTGGACTAAGTGGATTGGGAGGAAGTTTTTATGCTTATTTAAACACGGGGCTAACAAGTGTAATACTTCCAGTCTCCACACAAACTTTTAGTAGTATTAAAATATATGATTGTGCAAGTCTTGGATATGTAAATTTATACCCACTTTCTGGTTCTTCAAGCAACTATATTGATATTGAATTGAATGACAATTCATGGTCAGCAGCAATAGTGAACCAAGTTTTATATGATATAGACCAAATTGGGTGGACTTTAGGAACTCTATTTATAGCTGGTACAAATTCTGCTCCAGATACTACTTCTGGTGGGTATAATGGAACTGCTGCAAAATCAAATTTAGTAACAGTGAAAGGGTGGAGTGTCTTTTCAAATTAAAATAATATACTATGAATTTTTCTACAACAACGTACAAAATTAATGATTTTACTGTTAATAAAGTTACCATAGAACATGGGTGGGTAATGGTTTATGACAACACAGAAAAAATAATCATAACGAGCCCAGTTGAGGTTTCTAATTCTATACTTGAAACTACCCATGAATTTTGTGTGAAAGACACTGAGGATGAACTACTCGATATTATCGAGCAGTTAAAACTTTCTAAAATAGAAAATAGTAAAGAAACTATTATAGACAAAGCAATAAAAGAAACTTCTGAATATATTTCAAATAAATAAAAAAAGGCATAGCATTTATACTAGGCCTTTTTTATAAATAAATATTAATATTTAATTGATTATAAATTTAGCATCTCCCTTTAATGTTCTCAGTATATATATTCCAGGCTTCATATTGCTTACATCAACTTTATTCCCAACTCCTTTAATTACTTCTTCTCCAGAAATTGAAAATACTGAAAAAGACGTTTTCTCTGAAATATATAAACAAGTTGTTACAGGGTTAGGATAAATTTTAAAAGTTGTTTTATTTGGCACACTTTCAACATAAACCCCATCTATAACTACTGTTACTTTATTGGATGACTGCCAACGTTCATGTATACAAGTATCCAACATTAAATTGGTAACATATACAATTTTTGCCTGTATACTATAATCACCACTTGCGTATGCTATAAATGATGTATCTGTACCTGTATGAATTAATAACCCATCAAGATACCAATATACAGAATCACAGCGTGCACTTGTTCCACCTCCTGAAACATTTACATATATACTAAAGTCAGCAAGAGTTAATGTGTCAGTTTGACTTTTAGAGCTTCCCCCTAACAACAAAGAGGGGGGTAAAAATTTTGGATAAACAACAGCATATTCAACATCAGCTCCTACAATATATGCAGTTATGGTAATTGGATTCCCTATAAAAGTTGATGTGTTTGATGGTAGAATATAAGCTATTGTATCGCTATACCAAATTGTATCATTTGTATATGGTGGATTTTGATTATCAATTATCCAATAATCCACATTAACCACATCAGATGAGTCATCAAGAAGTTTTGCATAAATTGTATCTCCTCCAACTCCAGAAATACTTGGACTTCTATAATTCGTGTTTGAGTGCGGGATTGCAATAGGCTGAAGTCCTGACACCCAACTTCCACTGTCATTTAAAAAGGAAATTTCATAATTCTGCGCACTCACTCCTCCGCAAAAGATAAGAACCATTGCAATAAGGATAATAAAACTTTTTAACATTCTTTTCGTTTTCATAATAATAATTTTTAAATTGTTTTTACTATATTATACGAGAAAAAATAAAAAAGGTTACATTTTTATTAAACTTTTTTAAATTTATATTTTGGCTTGATAACAGCATCGAAGTAAGCTCCTGGTGATTTAGATTGTGTTATACCAGCATACACTTCAGGAGGAACAGAAAAATATTTATATTTACCACCTTTAACAAAATCAATTGTTAAAACGTCTGTTGAATCGTTGTATTCCACAGATTTTATTCTTGAAGAATTTAATTGCATACTCTTTTTCTTTTAAATATGCAATAATTTCAGATTCCCTTTAAAAACTTGTTTCAGACTTGTCCTTTTACCTGTTACATGGTCAACAATTAAGTCACTTTTAAATGTATAAGTCCTTCTTTTCTCTCCCCTGGAGCCAGAACCTATTTGCTTTCTTCTTCCTTCTACTTCTTCTCCAATTACACCAGTGCGATAAAATTCATTAACACGTCTATTCAATTCTTTTATTGCTTCGTCTTTATTCTGGTATTGATTACGACCATCACGTACTACTTTAATTTTAGTGGCATAATGAGTAACGATAACGCAAGAATCCGTGGTATTTTTGTGTTGCCCCCCGTTTCCGCTTCCTCTCGTTGTCTCCAAACGATATTCATCAGGATATAAATTTATTTCCTTATAATTGCTTTCTTCTAAAATTGCAACTGTAACTGAACTTGTATGAACTCTACCTTTTGATTCTGTGGGAGGAACCCTGCTGAATGTGTGTCCCCCAGCTTCTTGTAGAAAATAATTTTTTACGTTAGCGCCGTCAAAGACAAATGGAAATATATCCTTCTCTCTCTTCTAATATTGAGAAGGAAAAATTTTCAACTCTGGCCGCTTTCTTATAGACATTGGCCAAATCTCTTGCAAGAAGTTTGGAATCCATTCCGCCTTCTGCACTTCTAATTTCAACAATTACTTTTTCCATGTCTTTTAATTTGATATAAATATAATAAAATTTTTCTTAAAATCAAAACACTACACCACTTCTCTTCCCTCACAAAAAAAATCCTTGCATCTTTGCGGTTTATTATCTTGAATTGCGCATTTTCCATCTTTCAAATATGGACATAAATCTGTCCACATATAATCAATAAAAACAAGCTGCTCTTTGAACATTTTCAATTCTTTGTTTCCAGAAAGATGAACCAGCCAATGTTTTTCACAACATTTTCCGCAAGCCATGCAGTTTTCCATTTATACGTATACGTTTTTTTTTCTTAAAAGTTATTGTTTTTCTCTCTATTTATAAAATGATAAATGATTAATAAAAACAACATGAAGAAACTATTTCTTATACTAGCTTTTTTAGCACTCAACGTACTTTCTGTATTTTCTCAAGGTATAGACTGTGCAAGTTCTGACCCCTTCTGCACGGGAACTTCTTATAATTTTCCTGCAAGCACCAATGTAGCCGATATGGGCACTGTCGGCTGCTTATATACCACGCCAAACCCCGCATTCTATTATTTACAGATAGACCAGTCTGGTTCCATTGACATTACGATGCAGAGCACCCCGCTTGTTGATATTGACTTTATTTGTTGGGGTCCTTTCCCAAGCTTGGTTGCAGCATGCGCCTCTAATTTAATGACAAATTCTGGAGTTGATTGTAGTTATTCAACTGCGGCTACTGAAATATGTAATATTCCAAATGCAATATCTGGAGAGGTATATATATTGTTAATTACCAACTATTCAAATACTGTATGTAACATAGACTTTTCACAAACAGGAGGAACTGGAACCACAGACTGCAGCATTATGTGTTCTAGTCTTTCAAATAATGGTCCTCTTTGTGTTGGACAAACTTTAAATCTCACATCTACCACAGTTTCAGGAGCAACATATGCATGGACAGGTCCTAATGGGTTCACATCTAATCTTCAAAATCCAACCATATCTTCAGTTGTGGCTGCAAACGCAGGTGTTTATTCTTGTATTGTAACGGTAAATGGAAATTCTAGCCAACCTTGTACAACAACGGTTGTGGTCAATTTGCCTCCCCTTGTAACAGTTAACAGCCCAACAATTTGCGAAGGAGATGATACCGCTTTAACCGCAGGTGGAGCTTCAACATATGTTTGGAGTACTGGAGCGGTAATAAATCCTATAACAGTAAATCCACCATCATCAACTTCTTATACAGTTATTGGTACTGATGCAAATGGATGTAAAGACACCACTATTAGTAATGTCACGGTTAATCCGAATCCAATTGTAACTGTTAATAGTGCCACAATATGCCAGGGAGAAACACAAATAATAACTGCGAACGGAGCAATATCATACGTATGGGACAATGGTCAAAATATTAATCCTATAAGTGTAACACCAAACACAACTACATCATATACTGTTACTGGAACATCACTTGGTTGTACAGGAACAGCTGTTTCAACAATTACAGTCAATCCAAACCCAATAGTAGATATTAACGATACAACAACTTGTTCTGGAATACCAGTTATTCTTACCGCAACTGGCGGAGACACGTATGAATGGAGTAATGGAAGTCTGTCAAATCAAATATCCGTTAATCCACAATCAACATCTACATACACAGTAACTGCAACCATGAATGGGTGTACTGGAACCGCAATAGGAACAGTCACAATTAATGCAACTCCAACAGCTGAGTTTACTGTATATCCAAGCAACATCATACTTAATCAAGGAACATTTGAATTTACAGATGTATCATTAAATGCAAGCACATGGAGTTGGGATTTTGGAAATGGACAGGTTTCGAATCAGCAATCTCCTTCTTATGGGGGATATACATCCGAGGGAAGCTATCTTGTTTCATTAACTGTTACAAACGGAATATGTTCTGATAGTATTGAGCATATGGTTTATGTTGGGGATGTTTATTATTTTTGGGTGCCAAATACGTTCACCCCAAATGGAGACGGACACAACGATGTATTTATACCGACGGCATACAATATTGACCTTAACCAATTCTCTATGACAATATACAACAGATGGGGAGAAGAGCTCTATAAAACATGTGACATAAGCAAACCGTGGGATGGGAAAAACTTGAAGACAAACTTGGTTTATCCACAGGGAGTTTACTGTTATATTATTTATTTTGTCGGAAATGATAACAAGAAACATATCGTTGACGGAAGGATAACTTTGTTACAATAAACACATTTTTATACTATTTATAGAAAATATTTTATCATGGGAAACATAAAGAATTTTATTCTAGAAGAATTAAAAAGACTTCATCAAGTAACTTTGTCAGAAATGGCTGGTTATAACTACGAAGAAAAAATGACTGATGACAAAGGAAATACTTTTTATATAGGACAGCGCCTTAAAGATAGTGAAGGAAATTCTTTTGTTATAGATGGATTTGAAAAATTCTCAAGAGACAGCATCGGAGTGGACTTAAGAGGACAAGGTGGTGGTAAAGGGGTTTCTTTGTGGGATTTAAAATATTATAAAATAGTTGAACCAAAAAAAACTATAAAAGACTTCGTTCAAGAAGAGTTGAAAAAACTTCATCAAAAAACATTATTGGAAGAAGCAAAAAAACAAATTGAGTCTGAATTGCACATTTTAAACGAAGATGCTGATTTAAGCGGAGGAGGATATCACCCAGATGCTGACAACGATTGTTTTGTAACAGACAAACCATCTGGCGGATATGATGTTGCATGCTTCGGAAAGTTTGTTGGAAATTTTGAAGAAATTACAATGGCATTGGATGCCATTAAAAAGGAAATGGAAAAAGCAAATTTATATCCAACAATATGGTTTAGTTCTGACCACGGTAATGTTTGGCCAATTGATTCGGAAGGTAATGAATTAAAAGAAACAGCTGGTATTAAAGCACTGTATAGAAACGCTGGAATGCAACCGCCTCATCCAGGAAAAGGTATTCACACAAAGAAATTCCATAAATGTGTTACATCAGTTGGTGATGAAAAAGGGAAAAACCCTTATACTATCTGTATGGCCAGCTTGGGAAAAGATAAAGCCGTAAAAGCAGCCCATAGAACTGATGAACAAATAAATGAAGAATATAATAGGTGGAGTAATTTACAAGACCTAAAAAACAATGACGTTTTTTCAAAAGAAGACCTTAGCAGAATTTTGGATGCAATTTATCATCAAGTATACGAATCTGATTGGAACACAATACTTGATATAAAAAGATTTTTTAACGTTGCTGATGACAATTAAAAAAGCCCCACATTCTGGGGCTTTTCTTTTTTACGGAAGGTATTTAAAACCTTCTCCATAGAACTTCATCAGTTTTTCATTCCCTGATGCCATTTCGGCATATCCATCCGCTTTTTTATACGCTTCTGTCTGATTGATTGCAGAGACGTAGAATTGTAGCATATCGCCGCTCGTAAGCTCGATTTCTACCAACCAATATTTCATTGGCTGTTTCTGGTAATCTTTTTGATTTTCTAACATATTCAAATGTCATTAAGTAACATTGAATATTTTGTTAGCCAGGGCTGAATGACATATGTTTTTGGTTTATTATTTAAATATTAATAGTTAATTTATTCAATTTGTTCCAGTCTACTCTTTTCCTTGCAAGAATTTCTTCCTGTTGCCTTAATATATCTTCTGTTCTTTTCTTCTGTTCGGGAGAATCAAAATCTATTTTATTAACAATAAATTTAGACAATTCTTTTTTCATACTGTATATTTAATAAATATCAAAAAAAAATCCTGACTTTCTTTGAGAAATCAGGAAGTTTTAAAACCTTGAGTTTACAGGCTTTAGTGAGCCAACTTTCGGAGGATTATTGTTTCCCCGCCTTATCCACATGCCTTGCGACACGTACCGACTCAATCTCGACTGCTATGGGCAATCACTCCTATCGTCACAGACTACTCTACTGCTACTTTAACCACAACAAGGGCGCCCCCCTGCAATAGCCTTTCACAATAATCCGTTGAACTTTGACATCCAACGTCCCCAATTCATCTTGCGATGTCAGGGTCTGAGAGACCTGTCGTCCATAACGCCAGCGGAACTTTTTCTTTGCTTCTATTGTTTTTAGAGAATAGAGCGGTTTTTACCCCGCACCAAAGTATGTGTTTAATTAAGGATGTGCCGCTGGAACAGCTTCGCCACTTTTGGCGACGAAATACTATACACCTTCTGCGCCCTTTTGCATCAGTACGCTTTCATCTCCGAATCCTTCCTCCATCGCTGGAAGCGAGAATCCCAAAAACAAATGGAACACGCTCTATAGTCTGCTAAACGTTGAACATTATTCCTCGGTTTTTCCTGTTACCCCTTTCGGAGCTCAATCGCCTTAACACAATTTAGACGATATTCCACTCAGCAGTTGCCCTTGCAGAACGTACTAACCTATTGTATGCTCGACTTCCTTGTGAAAGCGGCGAGTTATAAACCCCACCTTTAATCCTGGTCACCCAGTTTATTTTGCCTGCCCCTTTCGGAACAGACCTTGACAACCCGTAGGCCACCAGTGACAGCACACTGCCACAAATATTTTCAATATTTTAAAGAACTTTAAATCTTGGTTACTCACCTATAATGAGCAAAGATATATAATCTAAAAACAAAAAGCAACTTTTTTCTTGTTTTTTTTTATTTTTTTTTAAAAAGACGTAAACAGGCCGCTCAACCACCTACCCTTGCTTTCTTCCGAACCTGGGGGAGTTCAGTAGGAGCTGGCCTATTACGCTTTTTAAGTTACATAGATACAGCTGAACCATTTTTCAGAGTCAATTTAAATGCGAAGGGCTTCCACTCTTGCGAGTCATACACAGCCTCACTTTCCTCACATACTGCATCAGGCGACTGAACCTGACCTTTTTTAATAACTTAAATTTTCAATATCTTAAAGAACTTTTGCCAATGTAAATATACAAAAAAAATTCCATTTACATAGGCTCATACGAAAAAAAATAAAAAAAGTTACGAGAATCAAATAATTTTTTCTATATTTATAAAAAAATTAGGTTCTCTATAATGAAAGACAAGTTAAGGCTTTTTATCCAAGAAGACATTTCAAAAATATTTGAAGACGATTATATAAGCTCATTCGAACCTGAAGATATCCCAGAAATGCAACCAGGCGGAGTAGCACATCAAGCATTTTTAAAAGATTTGTGGAAAGAACCATCAATGGGGAAATATAAAGACCCATCAGGAGAGGAAGTTGACAATATAATAAAAGGACTACAACAAGGAAATCTTGATTTGCCGAATGATTATGATTTGACCCAACAAGCAGAAAAGGATTTACAAAGAAAATTAAATTCACCTGAGAAAAGTGGCGCAGATACCATAAAAGACATGGAGAAACTTGCAGGAGCTGGCTCATATAACGAATCAATCAGAAAAATAATAAGAGAACAAATAAACACACTGTTTGAAATAAATGCTGGCATTTCAAGCGATACAAGACAAATTGCCATGGCAAGAAAATTAATGGGAGATGACTCTATTATCGTTCTGAATAAATTAAAATTTGGTGAAGAACTAAGCATGGCCGAAGAATCCGAAGCAAGAGATAAGTATTTTACAGATTATATAATTACAAAAACAAGACTTGGAAAAAGCTTAAAAAGGATAAATCCAATAAACTTATATGATTTAGAAGCCCTTTTCGAAAGAGGTGGTTATGTGTTTAACTCATATCTGTCAGCATTGGTTGAAAGATATTCAAACGTGGAACAAATAAGTAACCTGGAAAGAAATTCTTTGCTAAACACTGGAAAATTATACACTCCAGAAAATGCAAATGATAATATAGCAAAAAAATATATTATAAAAATGTTTGTTAACTTAGATGTTCCACAAGCTGATGACAACAAATGGACTCAGGATGACAGCATGGAAGCTTCAAAAGCATATCAAATTGCATTATCAGATGGTGAATTTAGAAACATACTTGAACAGGTGCTCTATAGAAAAGGAATGCAAAACTCTAGACTATATAAAAAACTTAAAAGCATATCTGATGAAATCCCTGCAACACCAAGTGCATTGCCACACCACATGAAACGATTTGCAGAACAACAGGAAAATATGTTCTAACAAAAAAGCCCCCAGAATTTGGGGGCTTTTTTTAATGACTCATATAAGTCATATTCGAAAATTGAGCTCTTCGAATCTCTTCATTCTTATTCAAAATTAAAGAATTAAACTCTTCTATTTCCAACTCAACAATTTCATTAACCTCAAGCTCAAACATTCTTATTTTATCATCATACAATCTGTTTTATCAATTGGCTCCACAAGACACAAACTTACACCAAGCTCGCCCTTTTCCAATTTCTCTTTTATTTGTTCAACAAACTTTAATCCCGTTTCTTTATAAAGGATTTTTGCTTTTTCATAATCTTTAATGTGCTGCTTCTGATTCTTTTTTAAAGCATCAATCACATCAATTGTTTTTACATTAATCTTTCTTGACATAACTTTGTTTTTTTTGGTTTATAGTAATACGTATTGACTTTTTTCTGAATTCATTAATTCCATGGTTTGCTTTAATTCCCCATTTTCCATGAATACTTTTACACATTTTTCTGTTTTTGCTTCCTCAAAAGTCCCTTCAGGAAAATAGCCACATATCATAATGGCTCTTTTTTCTTTCATTAAATATTCTCCTGGATTATTCAATACATTCTTGAATCTTTCAATTAAGAGTTCTTTAACTTCACTTTGCAATTCTTCTGGATTACTAGAATTAAACTCTGGAGTAAGAAAAAGAGTTATTCCTCTTCTTGGAACAAAATCAGAACCGTAAAAAATTGGCGTTATACATGCTTCATTCTTTACAGGCTCAGTGAGGTTTTCTTTATCATATATTATCGGAGTTAAGAAAATTGAATATAGATAAACTTTGGGGCCTTTGAATTTTAAAGTATCACCCACTTTAACTGTGACGGTTTTATGCGTTTCAACTTCACCACCTTTTTCCAATTGGATAAATGGCTCGTCCAATATAACTAGATGCTTTACATTTTCAAATTCATCACATCTTAAAAGCGCTTCTTGTACTATGGGAGCTTTTAAAATATCTGGAGTTAACATATATTCTTCTGTGAATCCAAGCCCTTTTTCAGCTTTTGTACCATGTGATATTTCAAATAAACTTTGTAAATATTCTGACATTTTCATAATTACTGTTTTTTAATTTATGAAAATGTAGTAAAATAAAATAGTAAAATCAAGTTTTATTTTGGCAAATGTTTTAAGTTCGATTTGTATTATCGCTTTTTTTTGCTATATTTATAGAAAAGATGAAATTATGAATAAATGTTTAAATTGCGGACAGGAAACAAATAACAATAAGTTTTGTTCTATTAGTTGCCAACATAGATTCCAAAAAGCATCACAAATTGATAAAAGACTTGGTATGTTTTTAGACTTTACAATTAAATGCAATAAGTGTGGAAAGGAGTTTGTAGTTAATGAACGTGAAAATTTATTTCCACAAAAAGAAAAATATTATTGTAGTAGAAGTTGTGCAAATAAAAGAATTCATAGTGAAGAAACTAAGAAAAAGATAAGCAAAAGAATTAAAGAGCTTATAAAAGAAAATCCAGAAAAATATAGCAATGGTGGTTATAATAGCGGTTCTGAATTACAAAAAAAAAGAGAAAAAATTGTAAAAATAATTTGTAAAAAATGTTTAAAAGAATTTTGTGTGCCTTATGGTAGAAGAAATAGGCAATTTTGTTGTAAAACGTGTGCATCTAATTGGATGAAAGGTTCTTCTAAATCTCAATTAACTGGACTGTTATCAGTACAAGCACAAAAGGATATGAGAAGAAGTAAAAATGAGATATATTTTTCTGAATTATGTAAAAATCACTTCAATAAGGTTTTAACCAACGAACCAATATTTAATGGTTGGGATGCAGATGTTATTATTGAAGACATTAAAATGGCAGTTTTGTGGAATGGTAAGTGGCATTATGAAAAGATAACTAAAAAACACTCTGTCAAACAAGTTCAAAATAGAGATAAAATAAGAATTAAAGAAATTAAAGAATATGGATATAATTACTACATCATTAAAGATATGGGAAGACAAAATAAAAAATTTGTTGAGGATAAATTTAACACATTTATAAAAATGTTGGGAACAAAAAATTCTTAGTGGCGATGACGAGATTTGAACTCGTAACCTTCTCTTTATGAGAGAGATGTGCATACCAATTACACCGCATCGCTGTTTAAAAAAATAGTGGTGCGTGAAAGCCTCCTACTTTCATAATCTCGCTGACTTACACAGCTAGAAGGTCTCGGAATCGCACAACGAAAGTAGTTGTAGTCGAACAAATTTCACTTCTTCTGAAATGATATTCATTCTTTCGATTGTGTCAACAATCCAACTGCTCCGTTGATTCACTACTGAACCTTTAATTACAGCGGTCTTAAGCACCGCACCACTTGCCTACAAACAACTCATGCATTAGCTGTTCATGTGCCAGGGAAACACTCGCCCTTTTGCAAATAGAGTCTGTGATTCCTTTTGAGCGAAAGATGGGGTTCGAACCCACGGCCTGAACCTTGGCAAGGTCCCACTCTACCACTGAGCTACTTTCGCATTAAAATTAGGGAATTCTCGAACTAAGCTTTTTCTTTTCCGCCCCATTTAGCCACTCTGGTACTCCTCGATTTTAATTTTCTTTGTCGAGGAGGATGGATTCGAACCACCGTAGGCTTACGCCAGCAGATTCCTTTCGAAGTATCTTAATTTGTTACCACTAATTTTTTGTGGAGATGACTGGATTCCAACCAGCGACTTCTTGATTGCAGGTCAAGCGCTCTAAGCAGCTGAGCTACATCCCCCATTGTTTTCCTATTAACTCTTCCTGCACTAAGGTGCGCAGGTTAACAGAACTTCGGAAAAGCTTCTATACTTGTTCAGTTAGTCGGGCATGCAAGATTCGAACTTGCGAGTTCTCCACATCCCAAATGTGGCGGGGTGGCCTGACTCCCCAAATGCCCGAATTTACAACCTTTGTTTGCAGAATAGTTTTTGAATTTTAATTTTTTAAACTATTTATAATAAAATACGATGAAACCTTTATTTACAGAAGAAGAGTTCAACAATGCAAAAAGCGAAGATAAACTTCCTTGCGAATGCTATTATTGTAAAAAACAATTTTTTCCCTATAAAAAAGCAATTAAACATGAATTAAAAAGTAATAGTGGGTGGATAAAGTTTTGTTCAATTGCATGTCATAATAGATATAAGTTCGGAGAATCTGTTTTAACAAAATGCTCTAATTGTAATAAACATATATATAAAGACCCTTCACAAATAAAAAAATCTAAAACTGGAAATATCTTTTGCTCAAAGTCTTGCGCTGCCACATATAATAACAAGCATAAAATTCATGGCACTCGTAGGTCAAAGCTTGAAATTTATTTAGAAAAACAATTAACGCTTTTATACCCAAGTTTAGAGATTCTTTATAACAACAAAGAAACAATAAACTCTGAACTTGATATTTATATTCCTTCTTTTAAACTTGCTTTTGAACTTAATGGAATCTTTCATTACGAACCAATATTTGGTGATGAAAAACTAGGTAAAATCCAAAACAATGATGAGCGCAAATTTCAAGCTTGTTTAGAAAACCAAATTGAACTCGTTTTAATTGATGTTTCTTCTTTAGGATATTTTAAGCCTAAAAATGCTGATAAATACCTTAATATTATTATCAACATTATAAATAAAAAATTAGGGAATTCTTTGCAGAATCTTTTTTTATAGCGTTCTAGCCATTAAACTATCCCCACAATTTTACTTTATTCTCTTTTGTGTAGGGAGCGAGATTCGAACTCACATTTCTGTCTTGGAAGGACGATGAAATTCTACGATTTGCCACTAATTTTGTCGGAGTAACTGGATTCGAACCAGCGGAAATCTTGCACCCCATGCAAGCCCATATAGCCATCTGTGGAACACCCCGATAAAATGACCAACGTCAAGATTTTTGAGTTGCTAATGCTTTTGCTACATCACCGTTAATGCTGCTTTGTCGACTCATCGGCAATAAGGCCGCTATTCACATTAATTCTTCCTCTCATATTAATCAGTCATTTGTCTAGGTGGCAAGATTCGAACTTGCGGACCGATGTTTCCAAAACACCGTAGTATAGCCATCTGCAATACACCTAGTTTTTTATTTTTCACTGTTGCGGGTGAGGGACTCGAACCCCCGCTTTCCTTTTGGGAAAGTCCAGCTTATGAGACTGGCGAGATGCCGCTTCTCTAACCCGCATTTCAGTGGGAATAGCAGGATTCGAACCTACAATTCACAGATTTACAGTCTGCTAAGCAACCGCTGCTCAATACTCCCAATTTCTCCAGCTCAAGGGTCAGTCTATCCCTTTTCTTTTTAACGCTATATTAAGGAGACTTCTATGTGTTCAACAACGCTCTCATATGCAGCTAGAGGAAGATTTTCAAAATTTGTCGGAAGGGTAGGAGTTGAACCTACATAGCCAGAGGCGACTGTTTTACAGACAGCTGATTTAGCCGATTTACCATCCTGCCGAATTAAATCAGGGAAAGGGCGGAAGAGTTTTTTTTAAATTCCCCCTTGTTAAATTTGTTTTTCTTAATTGGCGGGGGAAGTTGGATTTGAACCAACATTGTTTGTTTTTCACACAAATGTTTACCGAAGTATCTCTTTCTATTGCCACTGATTTGTGGAGCTTAACGTATTCGAAACGTTCTGCTTTTCTCATTGCAAATGAGATGACCACCCTAGCAGTCCCAAGCCCCATAGTTGGGATTATAATAATCCCAGGTTTTTTAATCTTTCGATTTCAATTTCATTTCTTTTTATTTTTTTTCTTAACAGAGTGTTATCGAAATCCAGTAGAAATGATTCTGGAATTTTGATATTTTTTTCTTTGAATTGGTTCAGCACTTCATCTTTTGTAAAGCTACATTCTACAATTCCGTCTGTCCATTGGTCTAGCCACAGACCCCAACTTTTTTTCCCTATTACAACACCCTTTAAAATATTAGGATGACAGCTTTTTAGGTTATGAATTTTGATTTCGCCATTTTCGAATTTTCTATAACAAAATTTTCCTTCATCTGAATTTAAATCGAATTCCACTTTCACATCTGAGCCGCAGAATGTAAGAATTCCGCTTCTGTATGATGTTAAAAAGAAGGTGAAGATTTCATTAAATTTTTCAGAATATCTTTGAAGTTTTCTATGAATTCTACTTCCAGATTTCTCTTTTGTTTTTTCAATTCTTTTTAATCTTTCTTGGATTAAGTCGCTTTTCGCATGGTTGTTCCCTCCATATTAATTGTTTAAAAATAAAATCAGGGAAAAATTTACTGAGAGAGTTTTTTGATTGGAAGTCGAAGTATCTCTACTGATTGCCACTGATTTTTTGAGCGAAATGTGGGAATTAAACCCCTTCTACTAGTTGGAGGCCAGCCGCTTTATCGTTAAGCTACATCTCGCATTGTAGTGGTTTTGTATTAACCTGTGACCACCAAACACCGCCAACATACGATTTGGAATGAGTGTGCAGCGGCTCTGAACCCGCTCTACGCCTTACATCATCTTCGTTCCCTTGTACTTCGGGCTTTGGAGCAGAAGACGGGGCTCGAACCCGCCACCTGGAGATTGGAAATCTCCCGCTCTACCAAATGAGCTACTTCTGCATTGGTGCCAGACATTTTGAACTTTTTCATTCACGGGCACTTTCGGGAAAACCCTATACATAACGCCCTGACAGCTATCTCGCCTCCGCTTTTTTAATTTAATTTCTTTTCGTAATATTTAATCCATTTTCTTACTGCATTATCAGAAACTCCATATTTTCTTCCGACTGCACTATAATTAGATTTTTTTAATTCTTCAACAAGTTCTATATAAGAAGGTCTCTGTGTTTTTCTTTGCCTAATTTCATCACACGATTTACATCTTTTCATACCTTTACCTATTTCATTTCCACATGCACAATAATTTTTATTTTTTTCTTTAATTTCTTTTATTTTATCAAAATATTGCTTTCCTATATTCTTTCCTCCATTAGTATTAAATGTAGCCGCACAATTTGGACAAACTATTCTTAAATTTTCCAATCTATTATCATTATGATGCCCATTTTTATGGTCAAGAATCAAACTAATTTTTTCCCCATTCCAAACTTCTCCTTGTCCACATTTCTCGCATATTTTTTGTTTAAGTTCTTCTTTATATAATCTTTCTTTTAAATTTGTCGTATGATTATATGTTGAATTTTCAACTAATATGTCGGACAAATCAAATTTTCCAGAAACAAATCTATTACCTGAAATGCCAAAATTAAAATGTGAAATGTCAATGTTGTATTTCTCTATATATTTTTTAATAGTATTTCTGTTACCACAATGAGTTGTAATTCCCAATCTCCTAGCTACATCAGTATAGCTTTTAGACTCACCCACAACTTTTTTAAATTTTATTTCATTGTATTTTTCATTCCTACATTCAAGATTAAGAGCAAAATGTTGTGCTTTACCTCTAATAGATGTTTTTGTCCTTTTTAATTCATTTGCACAAAATTCACATCCGTAGATTGGATAATTCTTTTTCAAGAATTCCACGTCTTTTTCTGTCCATTCTTTTTTCATGGTTTTTGTTTTTTCTTATAAATAGTTCAAAAAAACAAAAACTATAAATTTAACTATATAATTATCAACACACAAAAAAAGCGGAATGCGTGGGAATCGAACCCCTCCCTCAGCGTGACAAGCTGATATACAACCATTATACTGCGCACTCCATTTTGTATATCTACACTATTAAAATTACATTAATAGCGTAGATATACTTTTTGAAATCTTTTTTTATTCCCAACATGTCAAAGAACTTTCCAATAGAATAAATCTATAGAAGAGCGGGGATTATGGGATTCGAACCCATGTAAAACCTTTTAAGGGTCTCAGGCGTGACAGGCCAGCATCAACTCCAGACTTGACCAAACCCCCGTATTTTTATTTTAAAGAACGATATAAAAAAAGAAACCCGAATCTTTTTGGGATTCGGGTCTGTTTATTCCTTTTATAAGTTTACAACTTCATTAAGGTTTAGTATTAAACATACCCGTCCCACATCCATAATCGGCATCAATCGCTGATGGATAGCCGCCCATCGGAGTTACTTCTAAACGATATGTAAAATTCTGTTTCACCTTTAATTAATTTTTATACTGTTGTTACTATTAAATATCTCAAAAAAATGTTTTTCATTTCTCTTCTACGGCAAAGGTACAAAAAAAGTTACATCAAATGCAAGTTTTTTTTCGTTTATTTTTAAAATAATTTTTAATTGATTGATTTACAATACACTTATTTTTAAAATTTATTTTGCTTTATCATCTATTTTTTGAAATTTTCTTAAATCTTTTTGAAAATTTCTTGAAAAAGAGTTGTAGGTTTTAATCATTTCATCAATTTTTTCCTGAGTAATTGGGTCACCGTTTGAAGAATTTCTACCCTGTTTAAGTTTCAAACTATCTTTTACGATTCTTCTTCTTAGATAATGATATCTGACCAAATTCTTTGTATAGCTTGATATAAAAGGCCACTTCTTTATTATCTGATATGATTTTTCTTCGTGATTTGTAAATGAATAATTATATCCATCTGTCTTCAGTGTTGCTACAAAAGGTTTTCCAATATCATGCAATAGTGCGGCCACGCATAAGTCTGGCATAGCAAAGAGAAAATACCAAAACGCTCTTAATGTATGGACAAGTACAGAGTGTTTGTGATGGGTATTTTGTCTAATGAATAATGTGATAAAAAATTTTTTCATTAGGGCTTCTTTTCCTTCTCTTCTTTTTTAGACCATTTTATTGAATAGTCGTAATCATCATTCATCCAGATAGCATAAAACTTGTTGTCACATGAATCACATTTAAACCAATATCTTGTATCTATTGGATTCAAATCACCACCGCAGGTGTCAATTTTACCACCGCAGTCACATTTTATTTCCATGTTTATTGTATTTACAAAGCTTCAACTTCAGTTAGATATTTTTCATCAAAGACAGGAGTTCCTCTATCGTCATCATCCTGTTCAAATCCAACAGGCTTTCTCTTATTCATTGATGATTGTTCAGATGCATACTTCAAAATATTTTTAATATCATCCTTCATTCTTTCTTTTACAGTTTTTATAAGGCCAACATCTATATCTTTACCTTCACTTACGGCAAACGATGCAGATGATTGTGCCAACTCTTTTATTTCGGCACCAGACATCATGTTAATAAGCGGATACAATTCTTCTCTTATCTTTCTTCCAATTTTTGTTTTGTTGCCATTTTTATTGTTAAAAAGAATTTCATTAAAATAAATCTCAGCACACTTCATTGCATACTCTCCAGAAAGAACACCGAATTCAAGAATTCTATCAACACGTCCTGGTCTTTTAAGGATTCTAGGTTCAATTTTATCTGGGTGATTGGTTGTCATTATTACATAAGAACCAAGCATGTTTTTTGGTTGGTCTACGCCATCTAAGAAATTCAACAAAGCAGAATTCGCTTGTTGCAGAGTAGATTCTGCATCTTCCAGAATAACCAAAGTGCTTACTTTATGAGAAGCACATTTTGTCAAGTGCTGTGCAACATCTGATATATTTGTTGAGAACACTACACATTTATCAACTGCGAATTTTTTTGCAACTTTGATTGCTAAACTTGTTTTTCCTGTTCCTGGAGGACCCACCATTAAAGTCTTTCTTACACCCGTCATTCCAAACCTTGTAAATAAAGGAACATGTTCATAGTAATATGTAATGTCCTGCAATAAGGTCGCTGTTGATGGGTGAATTATTGGAGTTTCCTGTAAATCATCAAGTTTTTTATATGCAATGCCGCTTCCACCAGGACTAAAGATTCTATATATTCCATTCTTGGGTTTTGAACTCTTTTTTCTTTCTTGTTTTATCATTTTAAGGAATTGCAACCACACACCTTGTTCTGCTGCGTACATCCCTTCAACAGAACGACTCTTTCCAGCGCCGCTAATCCACTTTGAATAATACATGAAGGAACCGTCTGAAAAGATTATTTTAAACAATCCTGTGGTGTCCGTCACTTGTATGCTGTATGTTTTGTGTTTTACAAGAGATACTCCAAAAGAATAGTTGGTTATCATTTCTGACTGAATTCTTTCTATCTCTTCAATATGAAATGATTTTCTCCCATATCTTTTTGCTTCATATTTGGATTTGTTTAACATCGCAATGTCATAACTATCCGAATATTCAACAACTACAAACCCACAAAGTTCTTTTAACAATCCTGGGTTCTGTAAATTATCTTTCCATAGTTTTTCAACCTTTTCCTCAAGCTTCTGCTTCTTTTCTATGGTGAGGTTCTTTTCTTTTTTATAGAGATAGTCTCTGATTTTGTCTTTCCGATACCTGATAAGCAATTCCTTGTAAATTGATTCTCTCAATGTTCCCATGTTTTAAAAAGTTTTTTTGGTTAGTAGTTAGTTGGTTATTATCGTTTCCCTCTTTGTGCAGTAAACAATCTTGCTAGTAGAATTTCATTTTTATCATATAAGCCAGAAGGCCAATTATTGATTTTCCCGTTTACCATTATTTCGATTTTTTCATTATTAAACATAAGGTAATACCCACTGGGAATAGTATAACTATTAAAGTCACATATATTGTGTTCAGCTATTTGACACCGTAGGTCGTTACTCTCGTGTTCATTAAGAAATCCTAAAGATTTCCCTTCACTATCAAAATGTTCAACGCATAGAACATCTATTTTGTTTGGTTGTATCATTAAATTGTATTGTGAAATTCGAAAAGAGAAATCTTATACCCGCCAATATGAGATATTCTATTGTACATTCTTCCTGAATCTTCATCCATAACGGTATAAAGCTCTGTGTTAGATGAGGAAATAAAGCACTCAACTCCCCTATCTATTGCGCTTTTTACTTTCGCACCTTCTTCATTTTCTATTAACATTATTATTCCACAAATAGTTTTTTGGTCTCTATTCCAATAAACATCAACAATCATAAACGCAGGCTCTTTATCATCTTCGGCAACCTGTTCTCCATGTTCTGTAGGAATAACCAAAAATCCATCATTAAGCGTACCCACTGCTGCTCCTTGATCAACAAGGTCTGCTTTAAATTGTTCTATTGCTAATAATATATTTTCTTCATCAAGAAATGTATTGCCAGCTGGCCTTAATCTCTCAAGCTCCCCTTCGAGCATATATCCATCTTCTGACTTGTCAATTAATAATAATTTTGACATATTGTGGTTTTAGTTTAATATATTTCCTTTTAAACCGATAGGAAGTACGAGCTTACAACTGTCATTTTCAATAACTATTGTAACTGGCGCAATAGTTTTAGTTGCCATACTAAGGTTCACATAAGTCATAGTTTTCGAGCCATCTGCATTATCAGTTACACTCTTCAGTTTTAACTTTGACATATTAGTAAACTTGTTTGTGTAGTACAACTTCAACGTTGCTTTACCATATTTTTTAACATCCGCAGAAGCAGTGAATTTTATCATCATATCATAGTTCGCTGTCTTTCTTAAAGACTGCATGAATGACATAAAATCAGAACCATAAATAAATGCTGGATTTGAATACGGCTTTGTCTGTGCACTTGCATTGTTTCCTATCATTAAAGCAAAGATAGAAATAAAAACAATAATAACAAAATTTTTCATAACATTTTTTTTAAAGTTTCTATTAATAGTATACGAAAAAAAGTCAAAAAAGTTTCACTTTACTGTAATATTCTTTTCCCAAAAAGCAACACTTTTTAGATATTTATCTCTATCCAATGGTACGCCAGAGCCCCCTTCTTCCATACCCAAAGCATTTCTCAGCATCGTTTCTGGCTTCATCGGCTCTTCGTTAGGATGCGACTGTCCTAAAATAGCCACAATTCCCCAATCTGCGTCAAACCCAAAAATCCCCGTTGCATCATCTTTCCCCTTTGCTTCTTTTTCAATTTGTTCTTTGCTGTAAAGAACAAGCATAAGCCATTTGGCTTTGGGTTTTCCTAATGGCAATTCCAACCATCTTGAGAACACTGGGAGTTCGTCGTCTTTTCTTGCTGAATATCCAGTTCTAATATATGGATAATTTTCCAGTGTTATTGGAAGCGACCCAACCCTGGCATCAGTAAAATTTTTAATTGGCCAAAGCTTGCAAAATGAAGCATACCCATCTATCCATTCAAGCTTACCAAATCTTTGAATCTCGTAATCAACAATATCATCAATAACAACTTGAAATTCTTCAAGTGTACGGTCAAGAATTTTCGTTGCGCCAAACTTTGGGTCGAAATGTCTTTCTCCAAAGTCTGTTATTTTCATTTTCATAGATAAATGTTTTCCCCATATACGAAAAAAATCAAGAAAGGTTACAAATAAAAAGCCCCACTGGTCGGCGGGGCTTTCTTTTAGTCTATTACGTAAACTATTTCTTTGTTTACCTCAGTTACATACTGCGGCTCTCTAAACAAATTTGGTCCTGGGTGTTGTGTCATTTCTGATACAAATATTTCCACCTTTTCTTTCATCAAATTTTCTGCGATACAATACCAACCATCACTAATTCTCCTTGCATTCGTTAACGCAACAAGTTGATAATTATTATACCTTTCGCACTCAAAGAAAACGTCTCCTTTTCTAATGTTTTTTACTTCTAAATAAGTATCTGACCATTCTTCGTTTAGGTCAAAATTTTTTGGTCTTAAAATCTTTACTAATTGTTCCATAACTATTATATTTTTTGTTTTATATAAATAGTCAAATAATTCAGAAAAGACGGGGTTTTCAGAAGAAAAAAGTATTAAAAAATAAAATTTTATTTACTTGGTTTTCAACACTCTCACAGGTCTATCAATTGTTCTGTGAATATCCCAATACTTTGGCATGAATTTTGGTTTCATATTTTCCAAAAAATCACCTCTCCACATCTCCACAAATTTTTGTATATCGGTTACTTTTGACATGACTTCTCTGCCATGATTACTGTGAAATTCATTATAATCCTTTTGACTTATTTTAGAGAGCTTTTCTATTTCTTCTATTGGAACAAAATCTTCCTCATATCCTAATATTGAAGATATGTTTTCAAGAAGCTCCATTTTCCTTTCTTCTGGCATCATTGCACTATTCAGCGTGAAAGCTTTTGATAATTTTATGGCTTTTACAAAATTTGATTGTGAGTTGCAAAGCGGAACTACATACTGTTCAGATATTTTTTCTTTTAATCTTGAAGCATATATGTTTTCGTACTCATCGTGACATGGCCTGCAAATACAAACAACATCATGACTCGTGGCAACCTTTAACTTCTTAGGAAAATGCTTTTTGTATAATGAAGGAACAATATGGTGCTTTGTAAGCAAATCCAACTCTTCTACTCCGCAAACTACACAAATGTTTTTCTTTTGAGTTAAGGCAAATTCATCACCATGCCAACCTACGCCAGCGGGGGTAAAGTTCAATTTTATAATAGGGGGCTCTTCGGAAACAATGTCTGCTAAATCCCTAGACAAATACCAATTTGCTTTTCTAGTTGTACATCTGAACATTTCAAACCCCTGCGGATGAAGCACCAGCCAGTTACCATAAATCACATTTACTCTCTTAGTAGTTTCTTGCATAACCATTATTCGCTATTCTTAATAACTTTCCCATTAAGAGTGTGAGTGCAACAAGAACAAAGTGAAAGTTCACATTTTGCATTTTTATCAATAAACTGAAGAATTCCATTTTCATCTACTGTTAATGAGTGATACATTGAGCCTTCTCCCAAGCGAACAATAGGTGGCACTTTCCCATGAAGTGGATGAACAATTGTTAAATCAGGATATACCAAATAAAAGATATTTTTTTCGCCTTCTTTTCCATTAAGCCTAGAAACAGCCTCTGCATGCACATCATTCCATGGCTTCCCCACTTTCGATTGTAAAAATCTGTATAATGGAGTATAATCATATCCCAGATTGTTTTTTGGATTCATATTTTTTTTATTTCCTTGGAAATTTTTCATTTCCTTTGTATGCCTTTCGTGTCTGAAGTCACCACCTTTTATTACATAATAGTGTGTACTAAGAGATGATTTATTCTCTTTTCTAAACAACGGTTTTTTTCTATCTTGTTTCATATAGATTTATACGAGAAAAACTAGAATAAGTTTCAATCTTTTTCTTTGGGAAAAATACTTCCATTTCCTGCGGGAGGTGCTTGCGCTTGGAAATTACCTATTTCAATTTGGTTGGCTTCGTCAAATACTCCTCTTTTTATAACCTCTTTGTTTGCTCTAAACTCTCTTATAACACCTCTTACTGTAAACGGGTGTTCTAACGGTTCCCAGTTTTTAATTAATTTTGAATCTGATGGTGCATATTTAAATCCTAAAGTAATGTGTTGAAATTCGTTGTCAGAAAAATAGTCCCCAGAGACACCAAGAGCAACTGCATCGTCTGATATTCCAAAAGTTTCAATATTAAGCACAACTTCTTTATCTAAATCTCTTTTAAATCGCAACGGGAGCTCTCCTAAGCCTATGGTCATGTGATAATCTAATGTTCCATCTTTAAAAGCAGGCCTGGTAAAAAATCTTTCTGGAATTTTTCCTTGTGCTTTTAAAGAATCATAAACATCGCTTATTTTCTTTTTCTCGGACTCATCTTCAATTGAAACTGCTGTAAATGCAGCAGTTGGAATCTGCTGTTTTAGTTTGACTTCTCTTATTTCTTTAACTTTGTCAAAGAATTCTCGATGGAATTCATCATATCCTTTATCAGATAATTTTGCAATAGGATTTGCTTTTATTTCCAAATTAACACTTAATGGAACATTTAATATTTTTGCAGCACAATATCTGTGATGTCCATCTTCAATATAAAATTTTCTTCCATCAAAACTTACATCAATAGGTTCAGATAAATTAATCTTCTTAGCCCATTCAGTTTTTGAAATTCCCTTTTTTTGATTATTAGCAATTTCCCATATAACGTTTTCAAAATCGTCTTTCCATTTAATAGAAAGCTGTTTGGGCATCAAACTTTTCACACTTTCTTCTGTAAATCCAAAAGCAGCTAAATCAAGAGCTTCGGTTGAAAACCCTCCGCTTCTTAACAATTCTTCTGATGTATTATGTTTCTTTGCTTCTTTTTCTAGCATCTGAAACCCTATCGACTGTGGAGTGTTCTTTTTTTTTGTATATACTAATTTATCAATTTCCTCTCGTATAATTTGTTTTATAATGTTACGTGCTTCATTTGTTGTTCCATATTTATCAATAGCTCTCAGCACTGTTTCATTGTCAAACAAATCATATATAAAATTATATTTCCTGGTTTCTTTATAAACTCCACCACCGCCAGGCAGTTGTGTATATGGTTTCCCAGTTGGAAAATCTTGAAATAAAACTTTTGATAAATAATAGTCTTTTAAAAAAATATGATTTTTTGTTTTTTCGTGTTGTCTTGGGTCATGAGACTTAAGCCAATCTTTTTGTTCATCACTTAATTTGTTTACTTTAAAAACCTCTTTTGTATTATCGAACCCAACAAATCTAGAATCTGGATATTCATAAGCAACACTCAGTATATATAAATCTGCTCCTTTTTTGTAAAGAGCAAAGCCCTTATTTGTCATAATTTTTATTTACTATAAATATAACAAAAAAGGAGATTTTCATCTCCTCACATAATTGTTCTTTTTAGGTGTTGACCTTTTAATTAACGACTTAAATCCCCCAAATACCATATTGATTGGAATCCAAAATGGGGCGGTAAGCACAGCCCATTTGAGAATAAAAAAAATAAAATAAGCAACAGCTGACACCAAAAGACATGCATATAACCACCCTTGGCTAAATACATCAACGTCATATTGGAATAAGCTCCACAAAAGTTTAAGGTATTGATTAAAAATTTCTTCCATAATTTTGAGTTTTTAATGTTTACGCAAATATATGAAAAAAGTTGCACTAATCATATTTATCCATAAAATATTTTAGAAGAAGATAAGATACATAGCAAACAAAGCTGCTTGCAAATCCATAACATATATTGAATAAATCGCTCCACATAAGGTTTGAGAATTCCCCGCCGTGCCACATAAATAAAGCTCTAATTATTAAACCAATCCAAAACCCCATACATTGTGGGCATTTCAATAACTTTCCCAGCTTTGGGCTTATAGAGCTTGCTTTATCTCGTATAGGCTTGAGCAAATACGATATGTTAATTATAAATGTGGCTCCCAGACAGGAAAGAAAAAATAATAATAATTCCATAAATTTATTTAGCTGAAGTCTCTTCAGCATCACCTACGAACCGCCGCAACAATGTGTAACTGGCCTTAAGAAAAATTTAATTGTTACCATAATGTAAAGGTTTTTATATAAATATAGCCAAAAATAAAAAAAAGTAAACATTAAGCGGTCTTATTTTAAAAAAAACTACTATTTATATAAAACAAAAATCCTAATCCTATGAAAACAGAAGAATTAAAACAAATAATTTTAAAAGAGGCCATATACATCAAAAACCTTATCGAAGAAAAGAAACAAATTGAAGAGGCTTTGAAAAACCTGGAAGAAGGTAAAAAAATAGAAGACGAAGGTGTTGGAATCGGAAAAAGTCTTGCCAATAAAAAAAGTGTTAACAAAAGATTGGATGACCCACACAGATTAAAAGAAGAAGAAGAAGCGGTGGAAGATGAAAGCCTTGATGAAGTTACAGGCATTGGTCTTGGCGTAAGCAAAAGAGCAGAAAACAGAAGAGATGAATTGAACGAATCTATAATTCTTTGTAGAAAAGCTGTTAGAGAACAACTTTACGAGTCTTATGGACTTAATGACCTAAAAAAGTCTTAGTTAAAAATGACATTGGTAAAAACCCCCAACTAAGGGGGTTTTTTTATGCCATTAATTTATCATAAAGCCACTTTGTTCCCCTAGTCGCTTTGTCTACAATAAAAGTTCTGCCTTCTGCTGGGGCTAAGTTAACATTATTTGGGTCAATTACATAAATTTGTTCTCCATGAAAATATTTAATTAAATCTGCCGCAGGAAAAACAACCAAAGAAGTTCCAACTATAATTAAAAAATCCGCATTTTCCATTGCTTTCATGGCTTTTTTGAATTCTCCCGTAGGCAAAGACTCTCCAAACAACACAGTGTTGTGACGCAACTGAGAATTATCATCAGCTTTATCTCCAAGTTTAATATCGCCACTTAAAGGATATGTTTTGTTAGGGTTCATTGAACTCTTTGATTCAGCTATATTTCCGTGAACGTGAATTACATTTGTCGACCCACCTCTTTCGTGTAGGTTGTCTATATTTTGTGTGACAACCGTTACATCATATCTTTCTTCCAGCTTTGCCAGGGTTTTATGCGCATCGTTTGGCTCACACTTTGAGAACTCTTTTGCAAATTCATTGTGAAATTTTAAAACTTTCTCCTTATCTTTTTTCCATCCAGACATAGAGGCCACCTCATCAGCAATGTGTTTATTCCAAAGACCTTCATTATCTCTGAATGTCGGAATTCCACTTTCTGCAGATATGCCCGCACCTGTAAAAACTACAATTTTCTTTTTCATAAATTATTTTTTTTCTTATACGTAGTTAAAAATAAAAAGTTAAAAAAAAGGAACTATTTATATTCAATGGAACCTAGCATCACATATCTACATCTGAGAAATAACATTGCCCAACTTCCTGTCAAAGAAAGACATGAGTTGTTAATGCAACTCATTGAAAATGGTATAGACTTGACCAGAGAAGAGGAAGAATATCTTTCAAGACATGATATGAAATATTATGTTGGCAAATTATTCCAACGAATGAGCCATCCAACAGCATATGAATTGAATTTTGCCGATGATACTGAGAAGGATATTTATGTTATGAATCCCAAAAGGTTGGAAATTTTGATTCCAATTATGAAAGACTTAGACGATTCCTGGAGAAAAACAATTCTCACCATGGCCGTTTTTTCGAATAAAGGACTTGAAGATTCTGTTTTTAAAACACTACCAGACAAAGACAAAAGATTTTACGCCAACTTGTGTATAGTCAATTCGGATTATTCATCTGCGGAGGTTGTAAAATATATGAGCCCCAAAAATCAAAGACTTGTTATTAAACAAATTTTAGAAAGAGGAGAGGCATTTTCCAATGACCACTTTAAAAGTTTAACAAAAGAAAATCAAAGACTTTATCGAAAACTAGACAGAAAAAGAAAGAACATACAAGAGTCTGTTAGAAATTTTATTAGAAAAATTATCAACGAAACCGTTGAAAAATAAAGAAATTTAATTCTTGGCATGGTTGTTGTAATGTATAATGAAACAAAAGACCATGAAAACTATATTAATCACAATCGCACTCGTTTTAATGTCATTCGCATCATACTCTCAGTATGTCGATGATGTTTATTACACGTCAAAGGACAAGAAGAAATCTTCCCAAGTTATTGATACAACCGCTAAGGTTGTTGATACTACTTATTCCACAGAAAATAAAACATACGTAACAAATAATTATTTCGATTCTGATGATTATTATGATTACGAATACACCGCAAATCTAAGAAGATACTATTCAAATTATACATTTGGATATTATTCTGATTATTACACCAACTACTATTGGTATAATTATGACCCCTACTACTACGGTTATAACATATACGATTCATACAACTGGTATACTCCTTACTATCATTACTATGGATGGAACCATGGTTGGTATTACTCATATAGTCCATACTGGTACTACGGCGGATGGGGTTATTACAACTATTGGAGTTATAATAATTACTGGAATTATTACGCTTATAATGACCATTGGGGACATAATCATGATTGGAACCATGATGGACACAATCACGATGGACACCACAATCACGACGGGAACCACAATCACGACGGAAACAACGGTGGTGGAGGAGACAACGGATATTATGGTCCTAGACAAACAACTGCTACTAACAGTTCATCTTCTACGCAACCAACAAATAGTAATCCAAAAACATATAACAGTTCATCAACATCTATATCAACAAACTATAGTAAACCTAAAACTTATAGTAACACTGTTTCTGTAAAACCAAAATACAGTGCTCCAACCAATACAAATGTTGTGCAAAGTAAACCAAGGAACTATAATGCTCCAACGTATAATAAACCAAAAACATATACTAGTCCTACTTATTCTGCACCAAAATATTCACAAGAATACTATAACACACCAAAGCCAAGCTCAAACTACAGCACGCCAAAATCAAATTACAACTCTGGCTCAAATTACAGCAGCCCAAAGTCAAGCTCAAATTACAGTAGCCCAAAATCAAGCTCAAGTTACAGCAGCCCAAAGTCAAGCTCAAGTTATAGCAGCCCAAAGTCAAGCTCAAGTTACAGCAGCCCAAAGTCAAGCTCAAGTTACAGCAGCCCAAAATCAAGCTATGGAAGTAGGTCAAATGCGGGGAGCTCTAGTTCAAAAAGGAGATAATAAAAAAAGGGGAATTTACTTCCCCTTTTTCTTTTCTGCAACAGCTTCATCCATTGTTTTCCCCTTAAACTTATTGCTTCGAACAAAATTAACTTGGCACTTTCCAAGCTCTTTGCTAAAATTTTTCTGTTTTTTGAAACAGTCGCTTCTACTGTTATTTCCCCATATTTTATAATTTCTCAGAGCCTCAGTTCCGCAACACTCTGAATTACATCCAAGCTCCATAAAATCATTATCAGCTACAAAAAATTTAATATCATAGTGTCCACACAGCTGTTATCAGAACCAGATATGTTTCCAAATGTTTTATAATATTCAATAATGTTATGTCCCAAAAAATCTCCTATCTTATTCATAATTTTTTTCTCACCTTCTGGCATCGTAATACGAACTTTTAACCCCTCAATATTTACCGCCCAACAACCTGCTTCTTTTGCCATTTTAATGAGTTCTGGCAAATCTTCTATAATTTTTGGATATATGGCAGGCTGAATCTTAATCATTATTTTATAGCCCTTCTCTGTAAGTTTTTTAATTGCATCTAGTCTGCTTTTTGCAGAAGGAGCATTCGGCTCACATACTTTAATAAATTTCTCATCTGTTGAAATAAGTGTCACTGCAATAGTCCAATTGGGATTTTTGAAATCATCTGCAATGTCACAAATTCCTGCAGGATTCTTCGTTTGAATTTCTACTGGATAATCAAACTTGTGAAATACTTTAAGGATATCGTAAGTAATTTTACTTTTCCATTCGGCATAAGGAAAGGGGTCAGCCGTGGCACCAATCTTAATTGGAATTCTTTCTTTAAATGCCACCTCTTCTGGTTTGTTGTAATCGTATTCTTTTGTATTTGTCCTTTCTATCCACTTTTCTAAAAGGTCAGCTCTATTTCCGACCAAATAAGAGAATGATTTTTCATTTCCGATTTTGTTTCTTCTGCTGAATGTAACAAAGTCCCTGGCAAAACAATAAGAACAATTAAAAGAACATCCCCTATATGTATCCATGTGGTAGGGGATGGGGCAATGAATAAACTGTGATGTAATTGATGGTTTCCAAAATTTCTTTTCCATAACTTATTTAGCTTTCACTAAACTTAGTTATTTATTCTAGAAAAGTAAACAATTAATACATTGCCCCTGGAGGCAATGGTGGAGTTGGTTTATATTCACCACTTGTTACATTAAAAGCAATTCTCAGGTGAGAATTCTTATCAAATTCTTCTGGAAACTTATTTTTTAATTCTTCTATTTTTTCTCTAACCGCAGTTCTTAATGGGTCTGGTGGGTTAAAAGGAAAATGAAATCCACATGTTATACCAAGCAGATAATCATCTAGTTCTTTGCAAGTACTCATGGAATTAATTTTTTTTATTTCTTGATTCCTATATTCTTCCATTTCTTTTTCAGTAGGATATGAGTCATCAGAATCATTTTGCTTTGTTTCAAAAACTTCATCAATTGACTCTCTTATAAGTTTTCTTATTTTATCTTTCATATGTTATTTTTTATATAAATATAAGAAAACAATAAAAAAATATAAAGTGGTACCCTCACCCAGAATCGAACTGGGATTTAAAGTTTAGGAAACTTCCGTTCTGTCCGTTGAACTATGAAGGCATTTGTTACATAAATTTTAACCTCAGCTTCGCCTTATCGTACTTTGCCAAAGCTTTTTCATATTCTTCCTTAGAAACATTCTTTTTAAAGTTTTCACTTTGAACACGCTTTCTAAGAAATTCTACATATTCCTTATGTCTTTCGACATCATCTTTTTTATTTTCTTGTTTCTTTTTCATAACTTCCATCTGGTAATTCTGGCAACAGCTGCCAGTGTGTAACATTCATAATTGACCATCCTTTGCAATGCCCCGTTGGCTCATTCTTGTGACCATAGCCCCAAAAATAAGCTGTCACAATGCCAATTGGCGTTCCGCAAGCCAACACCTTTGTCCCAGGAGTTGGTAATTCATCCTTAATTGAAATCCATGTCATATTAATTTCTTTTAACCTCTCAGCAGAAAAATCAGGATACCTAACCGATATTGCGTTCGGGAACCTTTCAGTCCTCGGTGGTAAGAATGGGAAACTTTGGACATCTCCACTTACATACAACGGTATCCTAACCTCACTTTTTCATTTTCTGCCTTACTATTTTATTTTTAAATTATTTTATATGATTTTGCCCATTTTCTAATTGCATTGTCAGACACTCCATATTTTCTTCCAACAGCACAAAAAGACATTTTATTTAACATTTCTTGTAATTCCTCTTTTGTTGGCCTATCTTCTACCTTTCTAATATTTTCTCTAAGAAAACATTTTTTCTTATAAAAGTCAGGAGCATTCCTTTTTACAAAGCCTCTTACATATTCCATACTCAATCCAGTTAAAATTGTAGTGTTATATACCCAGCTTTTCTTTGAAAAATCTATATTAGAATTCATTATTATATCAATATCTAATTTTACTCTTTCTGTCTTTATATTCTTTCCAGCATATGTTTTGGTTTGAGAATGACAGTTAGGGCACAACAATTCTAAATTTTCTAATCTATTATCATTATGTGTTCCATTTTTATGTTCTAAGTGCAAAGAGATATAAAATCCATTCCATTCACTAATATTACATTTATTACATTTATATTCTAATAATCCTTCTTTTAATAATCTTTTTTTTAAACTCTCGTTGTTTTTATAGAGAGAATTTTCTATAAGAATTTCTTCCAAAGAATACTTTTTATTATTCTTTTCATAATTAAAATTTCTTTTAAAGCTTGGGATGACTACCCCAAGAGTTTTGCAGTGTGACCTAAATGTTCTATAGGCTCCAGACCCATTAGAGTTAATACCTAATTCAATAAAAATTTTTCTTAAAGAATCATATTTGTCAAAGAACGTTAAAAGCTCTTCTTTGGTTAAATTGACTATTTTTTTCATTTTTATTTATAAATAGTCAAAAAAAGTCAAATTAACCTGTAAAAAAATCTTTTAATTTGATGCTTATTTTAGCAGCCCAGGCAGGACTCAAACCTGCAACCAACGCTTTTGGAGAGCGCCATTCTATCAATTGAACTACTGACCTATTTGCAAGCATGGAAAGGTTCGAACTCTCGACTTTGGGTTTGGAAGCCAACGTGTTGCCACTACACCACACACCTGTATTTTGCATAGGCAGAAGGATTCGAACCCTCACAGTTTTCACCACGCTTTTGGAGAGCGCTTATCTCACCAATGAATGTGCCTATATCTTTTTTCTTTCTCTTCTTAAATTATCCAACTCTACCTGCAAAACATTTCTTTTTTTATACAATTCAATTACCTTATCAATTGTTTCAGTATAATCAAAATTACGTTTGGCAAGTCTTTCAATTACCTCCTTTCTATTTTCTACTATGTACTTTATTTGTAACATCTTTTTTATTATTTTGTACCCAGGGAGGGACTCGAACCCCCGACCAAAGCCTTAGAAGAGCCACGTTCTTCCACTGAACTACCTGGGCATAACCAGAAAGATAGCACTGTTCCCCAAAAACCCACCACCAAGTGCCCTGGCGTAGACCAACGGTTGGGGTCTAAATTATCTTTCCTTTGTCTCTCTGGCGGGAGTTGGACCCACAACCTTCAGATTAGAAGTCTGACGCTCTATCCAGTTGAGCTACAGAGAGAATTTTGGCGGTAAGTAAGGGATTCGAACCCCTGGTGCCCTTTCGAGCACACATGCTTTCCAAGCATGCGCCTTAAACCACTCGGCCAACTTACCATTTGCGGAAGAAAGAGAGAACGATTCCCACGCCCCTAAAGGCGCCAACGGTATTCGAAGCCGTGGTGTCGCCACCCGACACTTTTTCTTCCAGTTTGCGGAGAGTGCGAGTACCGACCTCGCTTGGGCATTACCCCATCCTAAGTTTAGCAAACTTGACTCTTACCTTTCGAGCAACTCTCCATTACGTAAAGCATGAATTGTGAAATATAATTTTTATTTTTTATTTTTTCCGCATATTTATTAATATAATACATTATTGTTTATGATACCACTATATACTAAAAACGAATTTGACTTAGCAAAATCATCTGATAAACTTCCATTGCAATGTGAACTTTGTGGAGAAATTTTTTATACACAAAAAAGAATAATAAAAGACAAAAGAGGCGTCAAAAAGTTTTGTTCTTTTTCTTGTCTTGGAAAATCTACATTACAAAAAGTGTTAATTAATTGTAAACAATGTAACAAAGAATTCTTAATAAAAAAATCTCAATTAAAAAAAAGCGAAAATCATTTTTGTAGCATTTCTTGCAATGCTAATTATAACAATTCTCATAAAACATGTGGATTTAATCGTTCTAAACTTGAAATTTATCTCGAAAAACAACTTGCGGCTTTATATCCAAATTTAGATATTCTTTATAACAACAAAGAAACAATTAATTCTGAATTGGACATTTACATTCCATCTTTTAAACTTGCGTTTGAACTCAATGGGATATTTCATTATGAACCAATATTTGGTAATGAAAAACTGAATCAAACAAAAAACAATGACAAAAATAAATTTAAATTATGCCAAGAACACAATATCTCTCTATGTATTATAGACACATCATCTCAAAAATATTTTAAAGAAAATACCTCTAAAAAATATCTTGATATAATTACAAACATTATTTCAAAGAACTATTCTGCTGCTTTTTCCTAACATTAAAGGCTCGCTGAGCCTATAATGATGTTTTTAAACAGCAATAACTACAATACGTCAAAGAACATTTTTAGCGGAGGGAGTGAGGCTCGAACTCACACACCCTTTTAATGATTGACGGTTTTCAAAACCGCTGCCGATAGTCCTACTCGGCTTACCCCTCCATTCAATTCCAAAGAACAATTAAAAAACCCCCTTCAACTTTCCTAGTCGAAGGGGGCTTTTCTAAAATATCTTATTACAAATTAGAAAATATTCGGCCAGGAACAAGTAATTCTACTTGAGCTTCTTCTCCTGGATGACCAACTAATATTTCCTACTTTATTTTTCATGCTATCAATAAATATGATAAAATTTTATTTCTCGTTATTTTTTTCACTTCTTTTTTTTCATCAGCAAATAATGGTTTTCCTTGTGTCTTTCCTTTCGTGGCTTTCATAAATATAATCCACTCTTTTAATACATCTGCTTTTAAGGACATTCCTGTTTTGCCATATCTTTATTTCTTTTGTACGTACAAAGGTATAAAAAAGTTACAATAAATGCAAGTTTTTTTTAATTTTTTTTATAATTTCTTTTTCTTTTGTTCCAGCTTCTTCATATTCCATCGTACTTCCAGCACTGTTTTTTTTATCCCTCCATTCTTGCATTTTATACAAATCTTCACCATAATTATTAATCAAATTTCTTACAGCAACACCCAGGTCATAATCGTTTGGGTATTTTTTTACTAATTCTTCTAATATTTCATTCATAAAAATTATGTTTAAATTATTTTTCTTCTATCTTAGGAAGTATCCTGCACCAATACGTTTTTACGTCTTTATCATCGCCAATATCTGTTATAAGACAATAATAAGTATACATATAAACAATTGCGCCTTGACCTAAAAAATCTTTTACAATTCCAATTATATCTCTTGAACCCAGCCTGGCATATGAGCGTGTTGGAAATTCTGCCACATATTCTCCTTCCTTATCAAAATAATCTTCGCATGGAGCTAGAGCGACGTAAACATTATCCAAAGAAAATAATTCATTTGCAATTTCTTCTAAGTTGTCTGGTACAATGCATTTGTCAGGCATATTATAATCTTTCACAAAGTCTTTACTGTTTTTAAGAAAGAAATAAATGGAGGCATCTTTACTCAACAACCTTTTGTTATACTTATATTGTTTGAGGGCAAACAATTCCTCTTCAAATTTATTCATCTTAATCAAAATAATCAAAATAATTTAAGTTATCTACATAATCCATTACCATAAAAGCTTTTTTCAATGCATCATTAAATTGAGAAAACGTCCTGCAGTCTTCTGGGTTAAATGCATCCACTTCCAGTCTCGTCTTCCCAAACTTAAGGAGCTTATATCCTTTGAAGCTCTCCAAGAACAACTGTTCACGCTCTTCTTCACTTGTTAAAGAATCAAACTGGTCTTTTATGTCTACCACAGGGTTCTTATTAAACATTGATAGCAGTGTAAAATTCTCTTCTATACACTCATTCAATTCATCAATATACTTTTGCCTTCTATAGCTACGAGTAATTAAAAGCATTAACTTCGTATAAATTAATTTTTTCAAAATCGTTCTTTTCATTTTTGTTCCCCCGTTGTATTAGTATTATAATAATGACAATAACAAATGTTTTCTGGATACTTGGTAAAATAGCTTGGTGCCGTTGGAGAGTCTTGATAATATCCTCCGTATGGATTTTCTTTTGCTGGTTCGCCTGGATGTTTATCTACATTTCCGAGCATATCCATAATGTTTCCCACTTCTGGTCCACTCAAAGACCTTTGCCCTATAACCTTAAAAAACCCTTCCAGATAATTTACAAACTCCAGCGGAGTAATAGTTTTTTCAGCTTTTTCTTCCATAATTTTTTTATATAATTCCTCGTTTTTTTAAATCTTTTACATAATTTATACAATAAATATAAACAAACTCTGCTTCCGCATCAATATGAATATTTGCAAATACATCTGAATAATCCAATTTAAATTTTTCCCACTTTTCATTCACATCCCAAAACAAATCCACACAATTTACAATCAAAAAAAACTTTCCAGGTCTATTAACTCCATCATATATTCTTCTAATAATTGGAAAAATAACATTTTCCGCTGGGGGGAAATCACTTGTAGAAAAAGAAGAAATTAAATATACAGTCATTTCTTCAAGTGTTCTTGCTAGTTCATCAGCACTTTCACTATTAAGTCCGTCTAATAAATTAGTCTCTTTCCACGCAGCTGTTATTTCATTCATTAGTCCAATTCCTTTGCCTTCGTATTTTCATTCTTTTCTATTTCTTCAATATAATCAAAGATTTCCTGTACATTCCTTAAATACTGAATGTTACTGTTAATCAAGTTCCTATTAGAAGGAATCTTTTCTGCAATAGTATTTGAAGGATAATTTACGTCAAGGACTCCAAACGGAACTGGAATAGAAAATGTATCATTCGTTGGTAAAGCCAAAGTTCCTTGCCCTATAACAATTGTGGAAGAAGTTGGCGTTGCTGTATTAACTTCAAGGGCACTTCCTTCAGGCATATCTTTAATTGAGTAAACTCTTTTCCCACTTCTATACTCTTTTATTTGCAAATACAACACCTGAGAATCTTCCCAAGCAAACTGAATAGTTTTTGTGTTAATCTTTTCTGTTATCTGTGCTTTCATAGTTTTTTGTTTTTTATACAATATAAAAAAAAATCCCCCCAAAATCAAGAGATTTCAGAGGAATTTTCAGAAACGAAAAGAAACGAAACGAAATTTTTGCCTCCCAGACAGGACTCGAACCTGCAACCAGCGGTACTAGAAGCCGCAGCTCTACCAAATTGAGCTACAAGGAGATTTTAATCTTCTTCTTCTTTAAAACATTTTTCAATCCAATTATCGGGAATTTTATCCAGCGGGAATTCTCCAACCATTTTACATGGATAATAACCACTTTTGTTTTTTTCTTCTCCAAAGCGATTTCCTGGCTGTGGTGCATCACTTTGAAAACCTTCATACGCTTCAAACTTCATTGTATCAAGATTTATAAGATAACCGTATTCACAATGTAAAGATTCTTTGAAAAAATCTTTTGCATTAGAAATGTGATGAAGATTTCCTTTGTAAATTTCAGCAAACGTAATAATTCCCTGAATATTTCTTAAAAGACAATACCAATCCTCTGGGGTTCTATTGGAAACTGTTACATCACAGTATCCTAAGTCTTGATATTTTTGCTGAATTTCTTCTGTTGGGGGGATTTTGTTATCAATTTCTTGAACTGTTTCCATGTTCTTTTTCAACACTTCCCATCCACCAAGACCAAAAATGTCTGCAAACTCACTTCTCTTTAATTCCTCGCACTCTTTAGTGTCTTTGACAATATTATCAATAACTTTTTTCGAGATGGTTTTCCCCTCGTATTTGGCGTATAAAGATTGAAATACACTTTCTAAAGAAGTGGTTTGAACTGCTTTGATAAAGTTTACAACTTCATCTCCTAGACAACCTGGGTCACTGTCACAGTGATTGTATACAGAATAAACATTGTTTTTATAAACAATTCCTGCGGGACCTCTTGTACTCATAAAATTATTTTTTAATTTCTACTTTCTATCTATCTATACGAAAAAATAGAAAAAAAGTTACACTACTGTATCTTTTCTAATATAATCATCTTAGCTGAGTGCCCATTAAGTCTTGGATTTGGGACAATAAATTCTGTTTTTATATCACAAATTTTGAATAATTTTTAATTTCTTCAAAGAATTCTCCTCCAGTATCATTATCATAATAATAGTCTTTTTGAGAATGGTCATAAATCATATTAGAATTGTGCCAGTCTAAGTCATTTAAAATTTCCTCCAATATCTGTTCTCCGTATCCATATTCATACTTTGGATTACCATACTCGGTTACAACCTTCTTGTCTGAAAACAAATTTATGGCCTGAGACACAATTTTATGCCTTGCCTCCAAACTCATCCTTTTTGCTCTGCCGACCCAATATTTAAAGAATTCATCTGGGTCATTTATTATTTTTATAGAGTTAGCATTTTCTCCTTTTTTATGTTTTAAAAGACTTTCGTTAAATCTTCTAACAAATTCTTTTTTCAGAGCACCGAAAAGATTTAAAACGGACTCAACCTGGAAATGCTGAACTTTTAAAAAATCTCTGAATACAGATAATTTATCCAACTCCAATAGGACTTCATCGTGGGATTTGGCTCCAAATTTTAACTTAAGATTTTCCATCTGATTATATGCCTCATGAACCCTTGCGCTCACCTCTTGCGGCAAACTCAAATAAAAGACCTCAATAAATCTTTTTAACTCTTCTACATCACCCAAATTGATTAAATCCTTCATATCATTTCTGGCATTATACAAGGCTTTGGAATAACCATTTTTATCAGTATCGACTATATACTGGAATGCATGAAATAGTTCATGAGAAAAAACCTTTTCAATGCTGCCCGTTAAATCAGTTTTATAATCCCAGTTTATTATATAAATTTCAAAATCTGCAGAATACCTAAACGCACTTTCAACAAAGTCTTGTTTCAGTTTCATAAATCTGCCTGAAACTTGATTTTTTTGACTGATGTTTTTCTTGCTTGGAATTATTTCTATATCAATGTTGCGTATTTTGGAAATCTGCTCATCTTCTTCAGACATTTTTTCCCTTATATACAAATTGTCAGAGCTGTTCAACTCCCTTTTCTCTTCTTGAAATTTATTTGACAATGTTCCCATTATCATCTTTGCATACTTGTTCGACACGCCATCAAGTGGTAAATAGTGACCAAGAACTTCTCTGATTAATTTTCTTATTTTGTTTTCCATGTTCCTTTTAATAATAAATATTGGCTTAAAAATAAAAAAAGCCTCTACGATTGTAAAGGCTTTTCTATAAATACTTAAAGTTCCTTTTTAATACTTTAATCCAGTAGTAGAATCATACAATCTTTCATTTTCCAATTTGTAAACTCCAAAGATATCATCATTCGCTTGGTGAAGGGATTCATAAGTTTTTTTTCTTACACTTATACAATTTTGTAAAACAACGCCCCTTATTTTTTTAAACTCAATGCCCTTAACATCTCTCTCTTTATAATCCACAACACCTTGTAACTCATTAAATAACTTTACAAAATCACTCCAATTCCCTTCGTTTTTCCCAACATAAATCGTATGAGATTCTGGGTCCCCTTGAATAAATTTGTATTTCCCTAAATTTTTAAAATTGCCATAAAGAATATCGTCTATTAAATTTTGTTCATCATTTACTTTCCCTTGCTCTATATGCTTGGACAATCCATAAAAATAACGCTCGCATCTTTCATGAAATTCTATTTCTGTCATTGGTGATATTTTGCTTAAAATATCGTTTCTAAAGCTATTAGACATCATGTTGGCGTAAACCATATTACAATCATAATAATCGGATTCTTCGTCTTTGTAAACGAACAGAAACGTGTTTATCATACCAAATTCCCCATGTCTATTCCCCCTCCCATTTGATTGAACCACGCTTGATGGTGGTGCCGCATCTCTATATATAGATGGGAAGCTTATGTCTACCCCTGCCTCTATTACCTGGGTGCTTACTACTAATATTTTTTTATTATCCTGCAGGTCTTGCTTAATTTTATTTAATATTTGAATTCTATCATGGGGACTAATGTGGGAGTTTAGCAAATACACCTTCTCAAAAAGAGAACCGCTTTGCTTGAACTTATAATACATTTTTTGGGAGGTCTTGATGGTGTTTAAAATCAGTAGCGTTGCAACATTGGATTTTCTTACCGTTTCATATAAAGATTCTGAATCTAATTCTCCAATAAAATTTATAGTATATCTATTAAATACTTCATCGTCGAAAACATCATTATTTAGGAGCTCAATTGGTGGATTTATGTTTTTTATTAGCTTTTTGAAGTTTGCGTTTGCTACGGTATTTAAATCAACATTCATATTTGGCATTGTTGCAGTGCTTATAATCGCATAACAATCATTCTTCTCGCAAAAATAAGCAAGAAGCTGTACAAATATTGCATATTGAGAAGGAGAAGTCGCCTGGTACTCATCAATTAAAAAGATTCTTTTTTTATAATTTTTAAGCCTCATTAGCTTACTCGTAGAATTATTCGCTAATGTTTCAAAAAGCTGATTAAACGTTGTCACTATAAATGGATGGTCAAAACAACTTTCTGAAAAAGCATATTCAGAAATTCCATCCAAATCTGTTCCTTCTTTTAACATAGATTGAAGCTTCTCACTTACATCGGAAGAGCTGGTGTAATTTAAAGTCTGTATTTTTAAATCCTTATTTATGATTTCTACTGTTTGGTCAATTATGGATAAAAATGGCAGCGAGTAAATAATATCATGCTCGTAGCTAAACTCCTTTAATATTTCAATTGCTAACTGAAGCATCATAAATGTTTTTCCACTTCCAGTGGGTGCCGTTAATGTAAAAACTCTTTGTTGGTTTATACAATTAAGCAATTTTTCTACTGCTTGCTTTCTTATTTTGTTCCTTGCTTCATTTAATTTTGTATCGGCCTTAAAGTGCAAAAATATCCACTCAAGATTATTCTCAAGAACATAAGCATATCTCTTTCTTGACTTCTCTCTATAACAACTCTTATTTCCAGAAGCGTCTTTTCTGTCTCCATAAACTAATTCTCCATAAGTTTGAATAGTGTCAAAATAATGTTTTATAGACTCATCTTCCCATGATTTCAAATCAGACACTCTCCCAAATGATTTATAAAAGTTATTATTTTCCAAATCATCCACGAAATTCAATTTACAATTTAATAAGTCAAAGTTGTCTTCAAAAAATGTATTCACATGCTCCGTCATATTGATTGTTTTCAAATATGAAACCATTTTATCCCACTCCTCTTGATTGAATAGTTCGTCTATATTTCTCAAATATCCATGGTGCCCAACTATAATATTTATCAAAATAATAAGTATACTTTCGTAATTATTATCATTAATGAATTTAAATCTGCCTTCTATTTCATCCTTATTGTTTACAAATGCATTAATGAGATAATATGATGAGATATATGAATGATTTGAATATCCATCAAAGGGCAATCCTACAATCTTTCTCTGAAAGTTGTCGTTCATTTTCCCAACATCGTGGAATGATGCCGCAAGCAATTTTAAATCATCTAAATCACAATTGCTCAACACCCCCCTTGTGTGGTCTATCAACAATTTTGTTGGATGGGATTTTGGATTATATCCTGACATAAATCTTTTCTTTATATAAATTATACGGCTTAAATTACAATTTGTTACAGATTACTTAAAGTTTTTAGGTGTGAACAATAATAGCGCAACAGTGTCACAATAAAGCAGGATTGTAATTACAAATAATTTACAAATGATGAACAATAACATTTTCTTGTACAGTGAATGCACCATTTTAATTGCAAGTAGCTTGTAAATAACAAACGGCAACAAACATTCCTTCTGATAAATATAATCAATTTTAATTACAAACAATTTATAGATAATAAACAGCTTTTACTGAAAACGAAACTGGTGTAGCTCCATTATAATTACAAATAATTTATAGATGATATGCCAATGTTTTCATTGGATTAACGGCTTCGCTGGATTGTAATTACAGACAATTTATAGAAGATAAGTAACAAGACACTATTTTTTATTATTGTGCAATACATTATAATTACGAGTAATTTATAAATGATGAGCATCAGCAACACTATATAGTCAAGCAGGCACTTGGTTGTAATTACAAATAGTTTGTAAGCGATGAGCAATTGGTAGCACAGCTACAGGATATTTCTTTGAGTTGTAATTACAAGTAGTTTGTAGGTGATGAATAACAGCGCAATTCCATACACGAAATATTCAGCAGTTGTAATTACAAGTAGTTTGTAGGTGATGAACAACACAAACCGCAAAATATGTAACAATCCAATCGTTGTAATTACAAACAATTTGTAGGTGATGAACAACTTATTGCAAATTTACTATTTATAACAACACATTGTAATTACAAACAGCTTGTAGGTGATGAACAACCCTGAGAGCGAAGCAATACGAGACGGCGGGTTGTAATTACAAACAGCTTGTAGGTGATGAACAACTGTCTAGTTGTATCTTTAAATATATTCTCGTTGTAATTACAAACAGCTTGTAGGTGATGAACAACCAATTCCTTTTAATTTAACCCACTCCAATAGTTGTAATTACAAACAGCTTGTAGGTGATGAACAACATAAGAATGTAAATATTGTGATGGATTCAGGTTGTAATTACAAACAGCTTGTAGGTGATGAACAACAATGTTGTGTTCTCCAAATCAATTTACAAAGTTGTAATTACAAACAGCTTGTAGGTGATGAACAACAAACCAGCATGATTCAGGTGTCAATGCATGTTGTAATTACAAACAGCTTGTAGGTGATGAACAACTTTTGAATTGGTTGGATAACCAGCCTTTCGTTGTAATTACAAACAGCTTGTAGGTGATGAACAACAGAACATATCAGACTGGCTGCTATCATCCATTTTTAATATAAAAATGAAATAAAAAAATGATATAAAACTCTATTTATTGTTAAATAAATTCTATATTTTCATTTTCTACTTTGTGATAGTTTCCATGAGCTTTAAGTGTTTCACAATTATCATTAAAATAAATGGTTTTAAAACTTTTTAAATCATGAGCCAAATAAGATTCGCTTCTAGTGGGTATATCATCAGTTCTTATGTGCTCAAATGATTGGACATCATCAAGAACAATATTTGTGCAAATAGCTGAGGTCTCAAAATTCCCATTACATGGCTTGGCATCATATGCCCCTATATATTTTATTTCTGCCATAAAATTTGCCATTCCCATATATGGAGGAAAGATAAATTCTTCATTTTTAATATTCTCAACAAAATTATTCAACATCGTCTTTATGTCAAAATCATCTTCTTCATATAATACATAGATACTGTAACTAACATCCACAAGCCTTTCAAACTTTGACGGCGTGTACATCGGTCTGTCAGGTTTTACAAGATTTCCATGATTGTAACCATATTCTGACCAATATTTTATTTGGAACGGTTTCTTTAATTTAACAGAATATCGAATTTTTTCTGTAAGAATTTTATAGAGATTGTTCGATTTCATAAACTCTTTTTCCACGCCAATCACCGCACAGATAATGCCTATTAAAGCTGATTTCGGCATAATGCAAAATGTGCTTGGATTGTTGTTGCTTTGTGGACGCTGGAACGCACCCAATGCACTATTAATATTAAATACAATTGCTTTTTCCATATTAATCAGAGCTTACAAGATTTATAAGTGCGTCAAATGGGTCAACAATTTTACAATTTTCTGGAAGACATGAAAAATGCTTTTGAACAAATTCTTCATCATCACAATATATTGTAACATTATCCACAACATTTTTTACTGTTTTTTCAATTTCCACTTTTAATGGAGAAAAATCTAACTCATAGTCATTCTTACAATAAATCTCATTTAATGAACTTTTTGGGACTAAATTAAATGGTATAAAATCTTTTCTTAATGTTCTTCCCAAACAGCCTTCTTTCGTTAATTCTGTTGGATGTTCAACAACAATAAAAGCGATTGGAGATTGTCCTTGCTTCGACCTTGAATTTGCTGAGCTTATCCCATCCCAAATTGCTGTTAACATAAGCGCAACATCTTTGTCTGATGCTTTGTTTAACTTTGCCACCTGAGCAGAAAACCTCCCTTTGATACAAAACAACCCATATTTAAGAAATGAATCTCTTCCCATGCTTCCTTGCCCCTTTTTTATATCTGATGGGAAAATACTTGTTATTCCTCTATTTATAATGTTTTTCCCATGAATTACTTCATTAATGCTTTCGTTTTCCGCATCAAATTGTAAAGCCCCAGTTATACTTGCTTTGTAATCTTTTGATGTTAATGCCGCCCCGAATATTCTGACATCTGAAAATTCTTTTAAAAGAATATCCATAGCCTTTTCTGAAGAAAATTTTTTGTCGATTTCATAGCCCTTATCTTTACAAAACGCAACAAATCTTGCGGCTGCCCCAGAAAGCTTTTTTCCATCTTGTTCGATGGATTCTCTATCGTAAAAATAGAAAACTTGTTCCCCAACGCTTTCAAGCTTGTCTCTCCCATATCTTTTGATTCTCAAATCTGAAACGACAGCTCTTTTGGTTGCTTCGTTATATCTCTGTTCCCCTTCGTTATCTGGGTCTCCATTTGGAGTACAATTCACAGTTTCATAAATTAAATAAATACTTTTGTTTTTCATGATTAATTTTATTTTATAACGTTAAATTTATTGCGTGATTTTAGTCTTTTTCTTCGGATTCAGCATTCTCATCACCCTCATTTTCTTTTGCATTATAAGTATTCTTTTCTGCAAAATAACCCATTATGAATTTGTTTTTTTCGAAACCTTCATCTTTCATAGATTGTAAAAGCACCAAAAGTTCATTATGTTCTCCTGGCGTTATTCTATTTCTTTGCATCCTCTCGCACAAGTCTATATAATAAAGGAAAACATCTTGTGTTTTATAAACACGTCTGCTAACATTCCCAGTAAACTGTTGAATTGTTTTTTTCAAGTTTTCTCTTCCTTTCTTCCACCCAGATTCAAATTTAGCTAGCTCTGCTCCTAATTTATAAGAGTTACTATCCAAAAGGTCTGATACAAAGCTTTTGTTTTCCATAGTTTTCAAAAATTTATATATTTTAAAAATATCATTCCATTTTTTTGCAAATTGCCCCTCGTCAGTTCTGGCAATGTGTTGTGAGTTATCTAAAAGGCAGAATTCTGCTTGGGGTGGAACTCTATAGTTTCCTTGGTAGATATTCTGCAGAGTTTTTAATATAAGAGAGTTATATCTATCATTTTTTTTATTATAGTCTTGATATATGCCCAAAAGAACCGCTATTAAAAAATTCCCTGGTATATTCTTCTCTCCATATATTAATTTATATGATTCATTTAAGTGGTCCCTTATTCCAATAATTTGACTATATCTAATCCCAGAAAGTCGGAGCATATTGCTGTCTCCCAACTTTGTTCTATATTTATAATATAAGTCAAATTTTAATTGTAACGGTATCATTTTTTTTAACTGTAAATCTCTTTTCGATTTACTTTCAATAAAGTTTTGTATGGTATTACAAAAAAGGTCAAAATTAAATATGTTTTTTCCGCAAGGAGATAAATAATCAATATCTTCATAAGTGATATTTTCATAATTTGGTAAAATAGAAACAGAGTAATCTCCAAACATAAATCCTTTTTTGTTAAACACGCTCCTTGCATAATAAAGATTCAGAAAATCGTCTTTGCTAAAATATGGAATAGAGCCTTCTGGCATTGTTTTAACCCCCCTAATTTCGAATTTTCCATAGTTAAACATATTGTAAAATGAACTCAAGAAAACATATCCTTTTCCCTTTATAAAATTTTTCTGAAGAAACATTGAATCCATTTCGTCCAAAAACCCTACAAATGATTGTAATTTGTCTCTTCTCCCATTCATGACAACATCAACACTTAATGAAATCTCTTTGACCTTTTTGTTCTCCTTTTCTTTTTCATATAATTCTGCAAACAAGTTGGAGTTTCTTTCCAATATCTTTCTATATTTGTAAATCAGTGAATCCGATGTTATTTTATATTGTTTGACATATTTATCTTCAAATAATCGAAACGACACTTGCTCTAAGAAATCTTCCACCTTAATAACAGTACTCCCGCACAAATAGCTAGCCACAGTGTCTGCACTACTAACAACAAATTTTATTGTTTTTAGCTTGGGAACAATTTCTGATGTGTTTATTTGCACTGTTTCATTATCCATATTTACAGTCACATCATAAGATACAATATCCTCTTTTACCTTCTCTTTTTCAGCCAAATTTCTACTAGAAATCATTGGATAGAATTCCGATTTGGCTATGTCGCTTTTCCTAATAGCTTTCCCTATGTTTATAAAAGTGTTGTCCATTTACAAAATCTAAAGATTAAAAATGAATCCAAATCCACACCCAGTTGACTTCCCAACACCAAGCCCATAAAAAAGAGATTTAACGTCTGCCGTTCCTGTTATTTTAATTTTTCCAGAAGTTGTAATGTTAAGACTCCCCTTATATGGGATTGCCCTTTCTTTTATTGGACTATTCAAATCGAATTCAATGTTAAAATCACTTTCAGAAAAATTATATCCCAACTTCTGCGTTTTCCATAAAAAGATTCTTTTTAAATACTTAGATGCCATCTCATTGCCGTGTTTATATGTTACATGTTCTCTCTTAAGAGAGTCTGCGTTCTGGCCAAGATATATTGGAGAAGTTCCTGTGGTAATTGTTCCTGGAATATCACCAAATTGTTTGATTGAGTATTCCACATCTTTAAGGATTAGCCCTTTTGAAAATTCTTTGGTAACAGCGTTTTTTCCCTTCAAATAAAAGTCTTTAAAAACATCAATGACTGGCGTTCTAATCAAAAGAATTGCGCCAGTTTCACATGACAATTCACTTTTAGATGTTAATTTACCCCCAAGCAGTGGACTTACGGAATATAAACTAACAGCATCATGATAGTTGTTGTCTTTCCCCAATACATGATTATGAAGGAAAGAGCTTATGTGGCTGATTTCACTTGGAACTGGCTGTTTGCTTCCATAAAAATAAAACTTTGTCGTATATATTTTCATCTCCTTTTTAATTTAAACAATTCTTCTTTTCAAGTCTGTTATACGGAACATTTCTGAATAAGTTTCAAATTCTATTAATTTTTTGATATTTTCTTTTCATTTTTCTATATTTATTCAAAACAAAATCCATGGCAAGAGAAAAAAAGAAAACAAAAGCTCTAAGCATTTCAATTCCCGCAAAAGTATTTCAAGAATTAGAAGAAAAAAAGTATAATAAAAACAAGCTGATAATCAGTTTGCTAGAAAAATATTTGCAAAAAAGTGAATAAATTATCAGTTATTTAACCGATTTTATTTTTTCTACCTATTTATAAGAAACAATTAGAGTTTTCCCTCTTTTTTAAGAGATTTGCTTTATATAATGATTGGCAAAGATTAAAGAGAGAATAAACCAAATTATAAAAACCATGGGACGAAAAAAGATATTACCAGAAGATAAGACAAAAACTGTCAAAATCTACATTCCAGAAGAACTATACGAAAAACTGGAAGAAAAAAACATTAAAAATAAATCCAAATTGTTTACCTGGCTCCTCGAACAGCATCTTGGACTTACAAAATAAAGCATAAATGATAAGGTCATATAAATACAAGTTGTATAATAATAGTCGCAGAAATGAGGTGTTGGTTCAGGATATAGAATTATATTCTGAAGTATACAACCACTGTGTTGCTTTATATAACAGGTATTATAAGCTATATAAAAAAACGATAAGAAAATATGACCTACAGAAGCATCTCACGAAGATTAAGGGACGTTATAAGGACGAATGGAAGCAATTGGGTTCTCAGGCCATCCAAGACATCACAGACCGCCTGGATAAAGCATATAAGCTGTTCTTCTCGAATTTAAAGAGGAAGGTAAGATGTTCTCCTCCATCATTTAAAGGACGACATCATTATAAATCATTCACCTTAAAACAAGCGGGTTATAAGTTTGACCAGAAAGAGAATGAAATTATCATAAACAAAAAGAAATACAAATATTTTAACAGCAGAGATTTCGAAGGGAATATAAAAACCTTAACTGTAAAAAGGAATCATAAGGGAGAGATTTATATCATTTTTTCTGTGGAGCAGGAAATGAAACTGAAAGTTGGATTCGAGACGGGTAAAATCGCTGGATTCGATTTTGGTTTGGGAACATTTCTTGTGGATTCAGAAGGAAAAGAATTTATTTCTCCTCAATATTTAAATAACTCATTCGAGAAACTGAAAACACTGAGCAGGAGCTTGTCCAAAAAAAAGAAAGGGAGCAACAATCGCAAAAAGGCGAAGATGCAACTTGTTTCTTTGCACGAGAAGATTGTCAACCAGAGAAGCGATTGGCAATGGAAGCTTGCATTGGAGCTTGTGCGTTCTTATGATGTGATTTGTTTGGAGAGTTTATCTTTTCTGCAAATGCAGAAGAACAAATCTCTGGAATATAAATCTCAGAAGCGAGCTCGTGCAAGAAAAGTTCTTGACCTGGCTCCTGGTTCTTTATTTGAGAAAGTTAAATATAAAGCAGCGGAATATAACAAAAAAGTTGTGTTTGTAAACAAATGGTTTCCATCCACCCAAATATGCAGCGAATGCATGCATGTGGTTGGAAAGCTGGATGAAAAAATTCGTGAATGGGCTTGCCCCATCTGCGGAACCAAGCACAATCGAGACCATAACGCTGCAAAAAACATTTTAAGAGAAGGGATATCTTCTCTTGGTATAGGCGACGTCAGACTTGAGGATAACAGCAATGTTGTTTTTGAGCAGTTGCCGTTCTAAAACCAGAATCTCCGAGGCTTCAGCTCGGAGAGTATGTCAATTTCTACTCACTTGTACTACAAAGTTACAAAAAAGTTGCTTTTCATTTTTTCTGTAACTCGTTGATTGTCACGTTAGAATTTTTCAATATTTTTAAACCCGTACTCAATAGAAACGATTGCTTTACATAAATCGTTTGATTTATTGCATCCACATTGGAATGCATCTACACTTATAACTTTAATATCTTCTAGTGTTATTTTCCTATTGAACCCATCTTTCGAATATATGCTTATTTCCACATTTTCTTCATCAGTGTTTTCTCCAGCATAATATAAATGTTTCTTTTTCATAATTTCATCAAACACATCCAATTCTCCTTCTCCTCCCAGAATAACTTCTAGCTCAACCAAGCTTTTCCCCACAAAAGAATATCCCTGAATTAACATTGATGGAACATTCTTCATGTTTACCGAGAAATTCGCCTCATGATAAACGTACACATCGGCTATTTTTTTATCTTCTTCTGAAACCTCTTTAATCCACGGCATCTTTTCTCCGTAATTTGATATTCTTTCACATGTTCTACGTATTTCCTCCATATATCTTTCTTCATCAAACCACTTTAATTTCTTTTCGCTCATTTTAAATTCGTGATGTGTTTTCTTCGAAAGTTTTCTCAATAAAAACTTTAAAAATCTTACCAGTAATTTTTTCATAACTTTATTTGTTTTTAGTTTCTTTTAAATATTTATAATAAAAAATTATGAAAATACAATTATTTAAAGACATTCTTAAAACCAAAGTAGAAGGAAGTATGAAATACTCCCAGGGAAGAATTTATCTTTTTGTTTTTATAGTGGCATATCTTGCAGTTTTGTTGTACTATATGTTTTTTCCAACCGCTGCATCAATGACCACAATTATAGATTCAGTACAATGGGCTATTTTATTATTTGCTGCATATGTTTTCGGAACAAATGGCGTTTCAGCTACAAAAGATATATTTAAGATAACAAATGGTAAAGATGCTGTTGCTGCAGTTACAAACGTTGCAAACAATGTAACTCCTACGGATACAAATACGGCACCAGCTGACGTTGCTAATCCACCAAAATAACTTATATCAGCTTAGCTTGTGCCAAAATCTGGCTGGAAGGTGAATGTTTAACACATTCTCGACTCCCTTGAATAAGGGAGCTATATCTTTGGGTTTATAGTTTGATAATCCACAACCAATTTCTGTAACAAGAAATATAAGTTGTGGATTTTCTTTTGCAAATTTTATAAAGTCATCAACATAGGGCTTTATCTCATTTGTTGAGAGAACTCTTTTAACTGAGGCATCTTTCGTGGGAATTCCATAAGTCCTTCCTTGTAGCCCAGCGGGCTGTCCATATTTTGCACCCCAGCCCATTGCTGTTTTGGCGGCACCAGCAGAATGTCTTCCTCCTTCATTCGACCCGAAAACGAATATTTGGTTGGATTTTAATGTGGTTATATGTTCAGGCGTTGTTCTATTTAAATTATTCATAATATTTTTAATTCTTTTAGTTTATTTTTATCGTATACTTCAATTACTATATTTGAATATTGCTCATTAAAAGCTTTAAATTTAATATATGCATCATCCCGCCACCATCCTTTAATCTCTATATATTTATTAGTTTTTATAAAATAAAAGTCTGGCGTATAAGTCCCATCTTTATTATCATAAATAATTGGAAATGTCTTAGGTTCATATAACCAATCAATATTGTTTTTATCCAAATAGTGTGCAAATTTTACCTCCCAAGAACTTCTCATCCAAACCTTAGACCCATCTATACAATAGTACCAATCGCCCCTTCCATGATATTGTTTGCCATATAGATTACATTCTTTCCCATGTTTAGCATTCTTCTTTGCTGCAATTTTCATTTTTTCTAATGATTTCTCTGTGTGTTTTCTGCCATAAAAAGGATTTCCGATTCCAGCGTTTTTTACTCTTAATTTCTCTTTAGTGCCCTCAAGACATGGAACCCCTATATGCGCATTGCTAATTGCTCTTTTAACATGTTCTGGTCTGTGAGTATTTAAAAGTGGATGGTCGTGTTTTGTATGCCACTCTTTCATATTCCCACTTCTCTGTTCAATATTAATATTTGCGTTTATTTTGTTTGAGCAATTTAAGCATAGATTATTCTCTTTGGCTAATCGGTACTTCTTTTCTACTTCAATTCCACATTCTTTACATTTCCAAATAACTTTCTTTTCACTACTTGGCTTTAGTTCATTTGAATAATATCCAAATTGTCTTTTTGTTTTTTCCTCTAAGATAATTCCCATAATTTATCACTATTTTTATATAAATAGTGATAAAAATGTTTATTTGAATACTGCCAAATAAATTATATCCAAAAACAAAGAAATTACAGTATTTTTAAAATTACTCTATTATTCATCGGTGCCTTTTCTAAATTTTATTTCATAAAACTCACCTATATCCAACAAGTGAAAGTTTGTCACATCATGCATTTGGGTATTTGTATGGTGATAGTGACCGTAAACCCAAAAGAGTATTAAGTTTACCTCATTCAGTTTGTCGTAAATTTTTCCAACCAATTCTCGTTCTGCAATCAACTCATTTTTTAATTCTAGGTCATACTCAGCCCACTTCAAAGCGGTGCCACCCAAAATTGGTGGATGAACAAAGTTTGGGCAAATATGTGTTATTACCACATCAATTCCTGCCAATTTTGCTAGTTTAGCCTTATTATAAACGACTTTCTCTGCTTCAGGCCACCAATCTATCCCTTCTTTCCTTCCAGGACAATCCTTACCCCTATAATCCTTAAAATTGGGATTGGGTTTTCTATCAACACTAGTCGCTCCACCAATTCCTAAAATTGCATGTTCACCAACCTCAACCACGTCATAATCTTGCATAAATATTAAGTTGGTAAAATTATGGTTACCATCAAAGAAAAGTGGGCTGTCATGGTTCCCCCTGACAACGTAAAGAAACAAGTTGCGTTTTTTAAGGAATAAATTTAATTCTAATAATCTCTTGCGTTCTTTTTTTGGTTCTCTGGGGTCATTGTATCCAAAACCAACTCCAAAGTCTCCTGCTTGAAATATAATAACATTTTCGAGGTTATAATATTTGATTTTATCTCTTATTAAACCCCATTCTTCATGAACGTCTCCCAAGACGCCAATAGGTAAGTCTTTGTGCTTTGCTATTACATTCATAATACGTTATACGAAATTATAAAATTTTTGTTATATCCAAAGTTGACCTTTCTTTTAAATAGCCTATAATTTCTTCTATTTCTTGGCAGGTTGATTTAAATTTATACACATCTTTCATAGATAACAAGAACCATTCTCCAGATAGGTTTTCAAAATCTTCTGGAATATATTTTTTTGGCTTCAACTGTCTATGCAATATTGTTTCTATTTTTTGATAAATTTCACTTTCATACCTTTCAATACATATAAGCTTTTTGGCACTACCAGTTTGTAGCGACTTCATTCTTTTTTCAACTGTCTTACTTGTAACTCCAATTTTATACAAATCTGTTCTTTCTATATTTATCAAATACACGTATCCCATGTAAAAAATATAGTTATATCGTATTAAAAAATCAAATTTTTATCTATTTATATAAAAATCATAAAGCTATGGATTTAAAGAACTATATAAACGAAGAGGTTAAAAAACTACACACCAGAGTAATGTTAGAGGCTGAACTAGAAGAAGTCAACAAACAACTGTCTGCTCTAAACGAGGAAGAAAGTGCTGAAGGAAAAACATATGAAAGCAATGTGTACGAATCTTATAAAAAAGACTTAGAAGAAGTAGTAAAAAATTTGGCAGAAGCTTGTAACAAGTTAGAGACAGCCACTTTAAGACAAGAATCACACATAAAAACTCTTCCACAAGTTGAAGGTAGGGTAAATGAGGGTGCTAGACAAAAACAAGTTATTTTAGATATTTTCAAAGAAGTTAAAAAAGCAAAACTTGCAGCCGAGCGTAAATTGTATGAAATGAGATAATGACGATGCGTTATCTTAAATAAAAGGGGCTTATGCCCCTTTTTTATTTTTTTGATTGTAGCTCCATCCAATCTACGATTTCATCAACAACTTTTTGGTTTCTATCAAGTAGTGATTTTGCTTGTTTGTAATCATCTTCTGATACAAGTTTTGGATTTAAACACTCTACTTTAGTTTCTTCTCTTGTTGGTATTACATAGTTTATTACATCCTCATCTTTGGGAATAATTTCTGTTTTAATTTTATGCAAATACTGAGCAACATCTTGTTTGCTCATATTTCCAACACTGATGTAGTGTACTAAAATAATTTTTTCCATAGTTTTATTTTTAAATTGTTTATAAATCCTCATCATCAATTTGCAAACTAACCCACTCCCAGAACGCTTCATCATCTAACTCTTTCCTTTTTTGAACATATGCGTCGGTGCCTGGCTTGTTGGGCTTTAAATCAAATTTTGTGGGAATCTTTGGATTTCCCCAAATCATGTGTCCAGTCGTTTCTTTATAAGAAAGAGTACAATAACCAGCTTCAATCAATTCATCTGCGGTCCTTCCATAAAATCCTTGCAAATTCCACGCATGTCCTTCATCAATTAAATATTGAAACAGCTTTATACAATCTTCTTGACTTAAATCTCCCATTTCCCATTGGAAGCAGTAATCAAACCAGTTGTCTTTATCTATTTCAATGTCTACAACAAATGGATATAATTCATCATCCACTCGAATGTCTACAAATCCCTGGTCTATTCTATCTGCAGGAGTATAAAGATTTATTGTTTCATAATCAATCTTTTCTTTTTCAAGAAAACACTTAATCTGATACGCTATTTTGTTTATGGATATATCATCGATAAGCTCCATTACAAAAGCATTAAGAATCTCTGCGATTTTTTTGTTTACTTTGATTTTTTGTCCTGTGTCCATCTGTCTTTGTTTATTTTGTTCAAATATAAAAAAAACTTGGACAAAAACAAATTTATTTATAAACTATTTCCATATCCAATAAAAAGGCAAAAAAAAAATGAGCGATTTATAAAATCGCCCATTAAAAAACAGAGACCTGTGGGAATTACCTTGGGTGCGCACCCCGTTTGCAATTTGCATTGCTACACAAGTTTGTTTTAGCTTTTAAAACTAAAATTCAATGTAGTTTTTGATTGTATTTATCAATGCTTTCTTGTCTTGTTCAAGAACTTTCATGATGTCAAAAACCTTTTCAGAGAAACCAGCAATTGCACAAACTTGTGATTCGGGGAATTGCATAGTTCCGTATCCATTCAAGTCAAAAGAGTAAATGTAAGGATTACATTTGAATCTTTCTTTGTATGCCTTGAATTCTGCCGCTGGAGTATAGTATCCCATCCATCCTTGCATATCTGAAAGAATAATAACTCTTGAGTATGCTTTATTCATAGTTCCAAATATTGCTTTGAAGTTGGTTCCACCTCCATGGAAGTGAATGCTTTTAGCAATCGTCAAGATGCTATCTGCAGGATTAAGATTTTGGTATCTTGCAGATGTATCAAATGTCAAAAAGTCTGCATTGTTACTTCTTACCAATATTGCTGCGAACAATCCTCCAATTTGTGATGGTTTTCCATTCATAGAACTAGACGTATCAAGAACTACAAGTGTTTCCCCTTCAAACACTGGAACATTTGAGCATGAAATATCAACAGCATGGTTCAACGCCAACATAACTTGTCTAACTTCTTTCGAACCATTTGACATAGCTTCAATTTCTTTCATAGCCGTATCAAATCTAAATGGCAATACCAATGAGTTTCTGATAGCTCTTTCTTCAACAAGCAATTCACATGCTCTCTTAACTTGGTCAGGTGCTTGTTCGACAATGTTCCTCAAGTTTCTTAACAAGTTAAAGTATGGCATTTTACCGCTGTTAAGCATTTCTTTCCATACGTCAGCCTTCAATTGAGACTTTTCAGCTTCACTTGACGCTTCTTGTCCAGCTTTTGACATCTTAGCTTCTGTGGTTGCAGTGTTTTTCAACATACCAGCCATTAAAGCGTCCAATGCTCCCAACTTAACAGTTGCTTTTCTTTGTCTCTTTACGGGAGCTAAAGCTTCATTAACACTTGCAATTTTTGCAGTATTTTTCTTAGCATTTCTGCTCAAACTTTTTAATTTAGCTTCAAGCAAAGAAACGTAATCTTCTTTTGCTATTTCAACAAAACCGTTGTGTTCAACTGGAACAGGGTGAACAAGGTTAACAACGTCAACCAAAGACACTTCTTTATTTTCCATTTTGTACTTAGCCAATTGGTAAGCATCAAATTTGTTGAATGCTTCAGCAAATCCTTTTTGCATTGCCTTTGACAATGATTTATTTTTCTTACTGAAGTAGTAAGCAATAGTTTCTACCATGTCATCTGGTCTACGAACAATAGCCTTGTAGAAATTTTTAGCCCAGCTTTCACCAGACAATTTCTTTGCAAGTTCTGCAGCCAATACATGAGTAATAGAACGCATTCCAAATTCTTGTCTTGCGTAAACTGCTGCCTTTGCTGCAAACAAAGGGTTAACACGGTTAATTACTTCTTGTAACCTTTTAAGGCCATCTGATGCCTTTTCGTAGAATTTATCTTCAACGAAAGAGGTTAAAAGAATTGATACCAATTCTAACTCTGCTGATTGTTTGTAAGCTTCGCCACCAGCTAAGTTATCAGTTTTGGTCACTGATTTTGGGGTTGTTTTGCTAAATTTTGCCATAGCATTTTGTTTTTGGTTAATATTAATTTAATTATAAAAAAAAAAGGGCATTACGTATTTCTACATAGTGCCCTGTATTGTGAGGGAAAATTAAAAAGCAGGTTTTTTCAAAATACCAATTTTCGATGAACTGCTCTTAGTTGCCACTCAATATCGTTAATACAGGGAATTTTTAAATAGAGTTTTTTCTTTTTTGGACGAAGTATCCCTATTTATTGCCACTATAATATCATTATGTTTAAAGAACTTAATATTGCTTATACGCAATAATTTCAAAAAGGTTACAAAAATAAAAGGGAAAGTTTTGAAGAGTGTAATCTCCCACGAGGGGAGAAATCACGCCCTGACCTTTCGGAGGGCACGATTGGAGTCAAACCAATGTAACCGAAGTAACTCTATCAATGGCCACTTTTTATTTTAAATATCTTTAAGAACGTTTCTGTTTAGCATTTTATTGCCTAACATTATAAATATGCACAAAAATATTAAATTCGAAAATAAAAAGCAAGTTTTTTCACTTTTTTTAAAAATTTTTTTTATTTGCCTGATTATCAGCAACAATAAAAATAAAATTAAATTAAAATATTATCTTTTTTTAAAGAATATACGAAATCTTCATACAAAACTTCGATAATTTCCAGTAGAGAAAAGTCAGATTTTACCTTAATGCCTTCTCTTAAAATTTCATCTCCGTCAACTATTGTTGGGTCAAGTACAACTTTTAAATTGTCTACACTTTGCGTTTTTCCTATACTATCGTAAGAACAAAGCTCTGATTTAACATTTATCTTCAGAAAATTTTCTGTTGTAATTTCTGCATTTTTAAATATTCTTAAATAATCATATCGCTCTGCCATCTTTCCAGCACTAATCAAAGACCTTCCTACCTCATACTCTTCGCAACAATATAAATTAACAAACTCTCTGATGTCATATAGAACATGCACTAAACCCCCAAGAGTCAATCCTGCTTCTAATTTAATAGGACAATTAAGAGATGACATTAAAAACTCTTTCATTGAGCCATCTCCGATATCCAACTTCTCCCCATCAAAATAAATTGACTTATTTGCTTTTATCTCCAGCATTTTTCTTTTCCTTTTTTGTTTTTTTAACACTACTACGTATTACTATCTCTTCGTTTTCCAGAACTAAATTATATTGTTCTTTTAAAACAAGGTCGCCTTTCAACACGGCTTTAGAAATAAGATTTCCTATTCTTTCTGAGACAGCTCTTTTAATTGGCCTCGCCCCATATTTTTTATCATAACCAACAGTGGCAATGTTTTGAACCACTTCTTTTTCTGCGGTTATTTCATATCCTTTTTCTTTAATTCTTGACAATATTTCATTCACTTCTATTTGCGCAATGACATCTATTTGTTCTCTACCAAGCGGATTGAACACGATTTTTTCATCTATTCTATTTAAGAATTCTGGTTTAAATTGTTTTTCCAATTCTTTAAAAACAAGTTTTTTGTCATTTTTAAGTGTGTCTGTTTGAGTTCCAAATCCAAGAGTGTTTTCCTCCAATATATTCCTTGTTCCTATATTAGATGTCATTATTATAATTGTGTTTTTAAAGTTGATTTCAGAACCCGTAGAATCAGTAAGCTTACCTTCATCAAGAACTTGTAAGAAAACATTAAAAACATCTTGATGTGCCTTTTCAATCTCGTCAAACAAAATAAGAGAATATGGTCTATTTTTTACCTTTTCGGTAAGTTGGCCTTTATTGTCATATCCAATATACCCAGGAGGAGAGCCTATAAGTTTTGACACAGAATGTTTTTCTTCATATTCTGACATATCAATTCTTATAAAAGAATCGTTTGTATGAAACAAGTGAGAGGCAAGAAGTTTTGCCATTAGCGTTTTCCCTACACCAGTAGGACCCAAAAAGAGAAATGATGCCAATGGTCTAAGCGGGTCTTGAAGTCCCAGCCTGGACCTTTGTATTGCTTCCTCTACCTTTTGCACAGCTTCATCCTGTCCAATAATTTGTTCTTTTAAATAACTTGATATACTTAAAAGCTTTTCGTTTTCTGAGTCAGTTAATTTATTAACAGGAATTCCCGTGTGAGAAGATATTATATAAGCAAAATCTTCTACTTGTACTTTAATTTTTTTTTCTCTTGCTTCCATTTCCAACCTCAATTTTTCTGCCTCTATCTCTTTTATTATTACCTTTTCATTGTCTCTGTGTCTTGCAGCATCTTCAAAGCTTTGTTTAAGTGCTGCTATTCTTTTCTTTTCAGAAACATCTTCTAACTTTACCTGCAAATCTTTAAGTTTATCTGAAGTTGATGAGTTTTTTAGCTTTACCCTTGCGCCAACCTCATCTAACAAATCAATTGCTTTATCTGGAAACTTTCTGTATGTTATATACTTGTCTGCATAATCGACACATTCTTTAATCACTTCAACAGAATATTCTACTCCATGGAACTCTTCATATTTTCCCTTTACGTTGTTTAGTAAAATTTCCGTTTCAATTTTTGTGGGCTCATTAATATAAATTTTTTGAAATCTTCTTTCAAAAGCACCCTCACTTTCTATATGTTTTTTATAATCTTCAAATGTAGTAGCACCAATGCACTTCATAAGCCCCTTTGACAACGCTGGTTTTATAATGTTTGCAGCATCCATAGACCCAGATGCACCACCAGCACCAACGACATTGTGTATTTCATCAATAAAAACAATTAGGTCTGTTGACTCTTCTATTTCTTTAATTAAATCTTCCATTCTTTGTTCAAACTCGCCTCTATACTTTGTTCCAGAAACCATGGAAGTCATATTAATTTCAACTATACGCTTATTTAAAAGCCATACTTCAGTTTCTTTTTTATAAATTTTGATGGCCAATCCTTCTACAACAGCAGTTTTCCCAACACCAGGTTCTCCAACCAAAAGTGGATTATTCTTTTTTCTTTTATTTAAAACTTGAACTATTTCTTCGATTTCCTTTTCTCTTCCATACACTGGGTCTAATTTTGATTCAGAGGCCTCTTTTGTTAGGTCTCTCCCAAAATAATCTAGCATTGGAGTAGAACTCTTGGTTTTCTTATTGCTAGAACTCAAATTTTTTTCATCCTTTTCGGCATCAAAAGCTTTTGGCATGTTATTTATAATTTTTTACAAATATAGTATTTTTAATTATAAATCACAAGCACTTTTGTAGTTCTTTTTCTCTTAGTGGAATAAGCTCCACATATATTAAAGTTTTTTCTCTATCTCTTTCAATGTTAAAAATTGCATATTTATCAATTTTATATACATTTCTGATTTTATCCCATAAATAATCAAAGCCGTCATTCTCCACCTCTTTCGTGTGAACTTCTATGACGACTTTACCCATAGTTTTCGATATTAGTCTCATAATAGTAATATTTTCTTTATATAAATAAAGAAAAATAATTACTATTCTAAACTAAAACTGATATTTTTTTAAAAGACTTTTGATTTTATGAACAAACTTCAAGTGTACATCAAGCAAATCTTCGGACGAGTCGTAAATTTTTGACATTTCTAAACCAATCTCTTCCGCAAAGAGCTCATAGTTTGGATTGTTTGTGTCCAATGAGCTAAGAAATGTTTTAATCATTTCCAAAAGATAGTCTTCCAGCTTTTTGCCGTTCTTAACGGTTTCATACTGTTCTGGAGTGTAGAATTCAATTGACTTTTCTCCAAACTCATAAAAAAGGCTTTTTTCAACGGAACCATTTCTGTTTTTTGCCCACGAAAGAGTTCTTGTATTTCTTTTCTTGTCAAATATCATCTCCATGTGAGAATCAAACATATGTTCGATTATGTTTTTCCCCTCAAATTCGCCATCTTTATTTACATGACCAACAACAATAAGGACTGCATCATTCTTTTCCGTCCAAGCTCTCAACATCTGTATAATATTAAACCCAGAAACATTAGCAGAAACATCTGCATAATCTTCTCTCATAATCACCTGTAGAGAATCTACTATAACAACCTTTGGACGCATTTCATCAAGCTCTTTAATGAAGGCCTCAAGAGTGGGACACATTTCTTTATCTGCAATGTAAGCGTTTTTGTGCTCAACGGGATATTGTTTCATTTGAGTCTTAACTCTTGATGCGCTCATTTCTCTTGAGTAAAGTGCTGTTCTGTACTCACTCAGCGACCTTTGGAGTGTTATTGCCAGTGTGGTTTTACCAGCACCTGATGTGCCTGTAAGAAAAATAGAACTTCCTACAACCAAACCCTTTTCAAAACTTAAAAATTCATCAAAATTTTTGTTTCCAATTTCGATTGTTAAATCAGCCTTGATTTTAACATCTGAATAATTTAAACTTTTCATTTTTTTCGTTTTAATCGTTTCTTATTATAGTATACGAAAAAACAGTGAAAAGGTTACATTTTTTTTGTTAAATTTTTGACATTAAAAACATGGCAGTTTGATAGTCTTTTTGGAAGTATCCAACATTTTGTTTAAATTCTGTTATTTTAAACAAATTACACACGACAAGAAAATCCTTAACGTCTTTTTCATTAATGTTGGGCATCTTATTATATATCATTTTTTTAAAGTCTGTGTAAATGGGAATTTCCGTTCCACTTCCGCTTCTGCCATTGTCATAAAATATTTCTAACAATTGCAGATACAAGCTTTGTCTATTTTCATCATTTATCACCAATTCTCCTTCTGCTGGCTGGGTCTCTGTAATTGTTTCTACTTTGTTATCAGATGTAGTTGCTGTAAAAATATCAGTTATAATCGTCCCTTCTTTTATGTTAAAAGATTTGAGTTCTTGATGTTTTTCAACAAGTGAGTCTTCTACAACTTCTTCTTCGGCAAACACTTCCTCTGCAGGAGACTCTTCCAATGGCAATTCTTCCACAACAAAGTTTTCTACAGCCTGGTCTTCTGTTGATACATTGTTGGAAATAGCAGGATGTTCAAATATTTGTTCTTCTTCTTCAACTGGCTCTTCTGTGTTTGAAGATTCTTCATTTTGTAGTTTAAAATTTCCCTGTTCATCAGATACATATTTTACTTTCTTTTTAAAAGCATCATTTCTATCGTTAATGTTTTTACCTTCTTTTTCTTTCCTAATCATTTTAATCATACTACTTGTAGCGATAACAAGTGCAACAGCCAATGGGTCAAAAACAAAAATTAAAAGCAAAATCAAATAATTTACCACAGTATCCATTGATGCCCCAGTAAGTTTTGATATGTATTTAAGTGGTCCCACCTCTGATGCAATATCACTGTCTGCAATATCTAATTTTTTTGTTTCATATTTTGAAATAGAATCATTTAAAACCTCTATTTTACCACTAATTTTGTTGATTTCCAGGTTTAAAGTTGCAATATTGTCATCTGCTTGTCCTATAACAGCCTCTGTTTTCTTTGCCGCAGCCATCCAACCCCTTTGATATAAAGAGTCTAACCTTGTTTCTTGCCCTTTTCTGAGCTGTGTTAATGATATAACCCTGTCGTTTTTTGTTTTTATTTGTTCATCTAATCTTGTTTTTTCTTCTCTTTTTGTTGCTATTTTTTTATCCAACAATTGTATTCCACCACTCATTTTATCTAAATCTGCGGACACTCTTGAATATGCATTTGATAAAAACCCATAAATACCAGCACTTGTTACAATCATTAAAACCACTATCGCCACAAACAAATAGGCCTTTAGTTGTTTAGCCATAGTATCCCAATATTGATGTAGCCAAGATACAACTACTATTTTTGAGAATTCAAGAGTCCCTGCCATTATGATTACAGAAAGAGCCGCACCAATGAATAATTTTGACAACCCGAATACGGAAAAATAAGCGGCTGTAACTGCCAACAAAATTGCTGTAAATCCTAAGAGTATTGCATAAAACTTTTTCATAAAATAAAAATAACAAAAAACTATTATAAAATAAATAGTTTATTATTTCTCCCCAGGTTTAAGGTCTGTGTGAGAGTTTGTTCCCACTTTATATTTTGTTTTAAAATCTGTTATTAGTTTTTGAAGGTAGATGGTGTCTCTCGCTTGTGTTTTTTCATTTGGTTTTAAGTCTTCTAAGTGTTTACGAGTCCATTTGTTTGGTTTTAATCTACCCTTCTTGTCTCTTACATAATATGGCTTTTCATTGTAAAACCATGGTCCTTGCTTATAGCTTAAATCGTGTTCTTCTTCATCGCCAACCTTTTCGTGCTCCACATCATCACTATAAAGGTGAGCATGTTTTTTGCCGTCATTCTCTCCTTCTGTTAAATCCTTGGCCTCATGTGGTCTTAATTCTTTAAATTCTTCTTTGTCAATCCAAACAAACAATGGGTGTTGTTCCCCATAAGAATATGCAACATACATTTTGTCTAGGTCTCCAATGTTTTCTCCGTAAGTATGAGAACCAAGAAAATTTTCCTTTTTGTTTACAAATTCGTCTGCATTTGGATTGGGGATTCTTTCTTCTTCAAAGTTGCTACTTATAACTTCACGAATTAATAAACGAATCTTTTTCTTTTCTTCCATAATATCTTTTAATTTATACATATAAATATTAAAAAAAATTATTACTTTTCTGTCTTTAACAAAATAAAAAAACCCCACGACTTGTGAGGTTTTTACTATTTAAATGACAACTTAAAATGGCAAGTCATCTGGAGAATTCATAGTTTGCAAAAACTGCTGATTAGTCATATATTGAGTTGTTTGCTGAACCGCTTCTTGTGCTGGCTGTTGTGCAACAGGGGCAGCTTGCTGTTGTGGCATAGGCTGTTGTTGATACACAGGTTGTGGAACAGGTTGTTGCTGTTGTTGAACAGGTCTCTGTTGAGGGTTTGGCTGTTGTTGAGGGATTGGCTGTTGCTGATAAATAGGCTGCGGAGCAGGTTGCTGAACTGGCTGTTGCTGATAAATAGGCTGCGGAGCAGGTTGCTGAACTGGCTGTTGCTGATAAATAGGCTGCGGAGCAGGTTGTTGAACTGGCTGTTGCTGATAAAATCCTTGGCCATTTTGTGGAATTTGACCTGTCTGCGTGGCAACTTGTCCATTCTGTCCTTCTGGCTTTTTACCATTTGGTAAAAAATGAAGATTATCCATCACAATTTTTGTTCTGTAAACTTTTCTTCCAGCAACTTGATTGTCATCATAAGATTCGGTCTTAATTTTTCCCCTGATGATAATGTGCGTTCCTTTTTTTACATAATTTGCGATTGTGTCAGAAAGATAATTCCATGCTTCAACATTGTGCCACTCTGTTGATTCTTTTTTTACACCGCTTTTATCAGTGTAGTTTTCATTAGTAGCCAAACGAAAAGTGCTGACTCTTGAGTTTTCATTTAAAATCTTAGTTTCTGGGTCATTTCCCACTGTACCAAGTAACAAAACTTCGTTAATACCGTTCATAAAGATTGATTTTTTGATTATTAATAATAAAAATTCAAGGCAAATATATAAAATCTTTTTGTAATAACAAAATTTTATTTCTCTTTTGTTTAAAATAAAATAACAATAAGTTCAATTGATGAAATTAATGACTATTTATTATAAATCAGGCAAAATTTTAACACAATATGGAACAATTAAGAAAATTGATAAGAAAGACGTTGTTGGAAAATTTCCTAATTAAGGAAAATTTAAAATATGTTGAAGACCATGCGGGCAATTCAGAGTCAGTCAAAGCAGGTGCCGAAGAATGGGCAATCGGCATTAATAATAGAGGAAAAAACATAAACTTCAACTTCACAAAAGACTCGTCAGATTTTAATAAAACGTCTTATATGTTGGAGATATTAATGTACGCAATAGCCTTCCAAAATGAAGGAAAATTTACATTCCCCACAATTAACGTAACTGTTACAGTAAATCCCACAAACATAGCAGAAGGATTATCAACATTCTTTTTCCCATCATTTAACTTAACTAAATTCGCCTACTTTATATCTAAAGGTGGTGATTTCTCCATAACAGCAGATGAATTAGAAAGACTTGACTCATATGATGTAATAGGAAAATTGGGGGATGTTTTAAATAATTTGCCAACAATTATAGAAAAATATTTAAAGACAAATTTTACTGCGGGGCAAAGCAATTTTTTCAACTACTTACAAACAGCATTAAGATACCCGCTGAGAGATTTAAGAAAAAAAGTTGTTAGACAACAGGCTTCGTCTTTAGATGACCCAATGGGTGACGGGAAGAAATCAAGGTCTGATATGATGGCTGGAGATGAACATGGAGAAGATTCATACAATGATTTTAGCGTGTATAATGTAGTTGACACTGAAATGCCTTATAGACCAGATATTGGTCAAAAAATCAGCCGAATTTTATCTTTAAATTACGATATATACGAATTAATTAGAAAACCATCTAATCATCAATTTTTTTATTATAGAATTATTGGAGAAGGCGGAACTTCTAGCAAGTTTGGTCAAACCGTTACATATAAAGGAATAATACAAAAATATCTTAATGGAGACCTTGAACAAAACGCTCCAGAATTAAAAGATGACATAAGTAAAAAGGCCAAAGCTGCTGCAGGAAGATTTTTTGGTAAAAATCCAGAATTATTTCAAAAATTTAAAGCACAAAGTCCGCAATCTTTTAACGAGCAAGGAGAATTGATTGCTGATAAAAATTTAATTGGATTTCTTTTAAACTATGCAAAAGGAACAAAAGAAACTCCACTTATTTTGTTAAAAAGAATAAGAAGAGATATTCAAGACTTTTTCGAAAATAACCCTATAAACACAGGGGCTCTTAATCAAATGGTTGCTGACGTTGGATTGGTAAATCCAAAAACAAATCAACCATTTTCAGGAATGGAATATCTGAATAACTTATTAAAATCAAGAACATCTGAAAAGGTGGTGCCAGAAAAGCCTGTTACAGTAAGTCCAGAAAAAGTAGAACTTGATGAATCATTGAATGAAGAAATGATATACGAAGAATTAATTGGTGAAGGAGATGGCGATGAATTGTTCTCATTTAACGATATTTATAAAATAGCTAAAGCTACCGTAGATGCAAAAGACAACGCAATCCAAGAAACCAGAAATGCTATAAGAAAGATATTGGTTAAGAATTTCATCAAATAAATTGTTTTATAATGTAACTAAATTCCATATTTTTCGTATACATTAAAAAAGAACATTATGAAACCATTTGATATAAGAAAATTTGCAGGACAATTTGAGTTTAACAAAGGAATCATCAGAAATAGAAAAAAAGCTGAAGACCTAATTAAGCTTGGTTATAAACCAAACAGATTGTTATTACACTTCGTTGTTGACAATGATAGCTTACAATTTATCTTAGCTCAAATTGAGAACGATAAAATAAAGTATAACTAAACAAAAACGTCAAATGACGCTTTTTTAATTATATAGGTGGATTTGTCACAAACCTTTCTTTATAAACAATCACCGTCTTAAAGTCTGGATTATCTACAGCCGCCCAACTACCATCATTTTGTAATTTGTACATATTCAAATTTGAGTCGAATCTCAAAAGCTTATCATAGTTAAGATTTTCTAAAATCCTATTTTCCTTCAAGCTTTTAACACGAATTACTGGAACTTCTTCATATTGTAATTTCTCTTCAAACATTTTATCCGCTTTTTCATAAAAAGTTTCACTCATAATCTTTATTTTTAAATTAACTTCTTTTTTCTTAATTCTTTTGTTGGTAAAAGCAATTCTTCGTATCCACCAAGGGGCTCTCCAACATATTCATAACTATAACTTATTCTATCTTTTCTCTCAGCAGTGTGCTTTCCCTTCTCCCTGGTGCCCTTCCCAACATTTGCCCCCTTTCCGTTTGTCCCAGTTGCTTTCCATGAAGAAGACTTGCTTCTGTAAATTCCTAGCGCAGGATTTATGGTTCTAGTATATATCCTACGTCCATCTTGTTTTAAAATTGACGCTGTAAAATCACATATTCTTTGTCCTATTCCCATTCCTTGATAATCTGGCATTACCACTGTTCTGCTAAAAGAAACTGCATTTGCCCTACTTGCTCCAGGAGAGGATAAAACTACAATAATGCCCACAGGCTTTTCATTCCATTCAAATAAAAAAAATTTAGACCCTTTATTTACAGCTTCAGTTAAATAATGATGCTTTTTAAAGAAGTCCCAAGTTTCATGCTCGACTCTACTAACTTGTAATTCGATTTTTGGCCTTCCTTGCCGAAGCCAGTCGCCTCTTTCGAGTACGCCTCCCTTTTGTGGTGAACAGGTCCAGTCTGGCATTAGCCACTCCAAAATATCATAGTGACAACTTGCCAAAATTATACGCTTCTTTTCTCTACGTACATATTTCTGCAAGGCATAACTCATTGCTTTTGCCACATCTCTATCCACAACAGAAGTATACTCATCTACTAAAATTACATCCCCTTCTTTTGCACTTCCAACCAAATATGCTAACATTGCCCTGTATTGTTCTCCATTACTTAAAACTCTAAATGGTCTTAACCATGTCGGAATAGAAGACAATCCCATAGATGTCAACACAAGAGCTGCATCTTTTGGGGGCAAAAAATTGAAATTGCTTATCAGCGGCTTTTCTGGGTCAAAATTTACTTTTTTCATATCACCCAGGTTTTTTAAAATAGCAGTTTTGCCACTTCCGCTTCCCCCCAAAATAACCCCAATATTCCATTCAAAATTCTTTGCTTCTCCTAAATACATAGGAATAGAGACAGACGTTTCTTCTCTGTTTTGAATATCAAATGTTTCATATACATATTCTGTATATTCATCATTGATAATTTTCGACCTTAACTCAATGTCTGCCATGTTATTTGCTAATAATTTTTATACTTAAATTTGTCAATCAACTTTTCAAGCAAATCTTTTTTTAAATCCAGCACTGTTACAACAGATGGGACGACTTTTTCATCATATTCCCACTTACAAGTTGTAGGAAACCAACCATAATCTACACTTTCATTTCCAATTTCACATTCACCTTTTAAATTTGGAACAAACTCATAGGGAAGAATTCCAACATAAACATAAAAATTTAAATGATTATCTTTTTTTAAATATAGGACTTCTTTTGAAATTTTAACCACTCCTTCATATCCAGTTTCTTCCCTGAATTCTCTTAATGCTGTAACTTTTGGATATCCGTCTTTTTCATCAAAAAAACCACCTGGAACACTCCAATAACCTGGAAATTTCATATCTTCTCTTCTTTTTAACATAAGAAATCTCCCTGTTTCTGGGCAAATAGCCATCAACCCTGCTGCTATAACTTTTTGTTCCATATTGTCTTTTATAATAAATAGGGTCAAAAATCATAAAGCATATAAAACAAACCATGCTTTGCCCTGGTCACAGCAACGTAATGAATATTCCTTGGCTCCACATCATCTTCATCTTTCAAATCGAATGATAATCTCAAAATTTGTTTGGGAGACAAAATTCTATCTAATCCAACTTCTTTTATTAATTCAGGGTCTACCGAGTTCACCACCACACAATACTCAAACTCTCTTCCCTTGCTTTTGTGTATAGAGGTTATAAGTTTTTTGCTTGTTTTATAAGTTTCAATAAAAGTAAAAACTTCCATTTCACTATCATTAAAAAACGGCTTTATCTTATCCAACTTCTCCTGTAGGCCGACGTGAATATTGCCCTTTTTATATTCAATAAAATCATTGGGGGTTAAATAATTAAAATATCTCATTGGATACTTTAATTTTAACAACTCAAACTCAAGCTTTTTTATTACCGCATTTGTCCTTACCAAAACTGCCACCTCAGAATGAGAATCCAATACAGTTATTAAATCCAACTTATTTTCGCCTTCTGGGGCTTTTATTTGATAGATAATGTATTTTTGGATGAATCCTTCATTTTTACTATTTGGCACTGCCATAAGCGACGAAAACCTGTTAGAATTTGAAATAATGCTCTTGTCGCTTCTGAAGTTTACAGAAAGAGTTTTTTCAATTGTTTCTCTTCTTGATTTTAGCATGGCCTCTATCTTCTTATGGTTTGACCCTCCGAACCCAAAAATTGCTTGATTTCTGTCTCCAATTAAATAATAATATTTAGCGTTTAATGCTAATAATATCTGCAACTGAATTGTGCTTGTATCTTGATATTCGTCAATAAAAATATAATCATATTTTCCCCTAAACATCTTCAGCCACTTATCTTCTTTCAACAAATCCCTTACTTCTATTAACATATCGGAAAAATCACGACTTCTTGTCTCTCTTAAAAACTGATTATATTGTGTCAAAAATAATGGCACCACGCATTTTATATTGTCAGCCGTTTGGAGTTTATATGCTGATATTGTAGAAGAAATATATTCAGATTCTTCATAAAGGTTTCCTATGAGTTCGTAAAACTCAGTTTTGCTTTCACGGGAAGCTGTTTTGCCTGGTTTAAATTTTTCTTTATACCATTTTATGAAATCATAAAAAGTAATAATAGCTTTAAATTTTCCAGCCTTTGCAAGTATTCCCAACGCAAAAGCATGAATTGTTGTTATTTTAACGTCATCACGGCCAATTCTTTTTTGGAGCTCTTCCGTTGCAGCTTTTGTATAACTAAAGAATATCATTTTATCGGGGGGAACACCACGATTTAAAAGTTGTTTAAGTCGTTGTACTACGGAAAACGTTTTGCCAGAGCCTGCTGTGGCAATAAGCATTATTGATTTGTTTCCGTCATAATCAACGAAATCTATTTGTTCCTCTGTGTAATTAATTCTATCAAGTGTGTTGATAAAACTAAGCTGTTGCTCGTCTTCAATAGAAAGATTTTTTTTTCTTTTAACCATTTAAAATATTCTGTTTAAGTATTTCTTCTATGTTTTTAATTTCATCTATTTTATAAAAAATCTTTTACAATTTCTCCTCCAAAAAAGCCACACCACTTTAGTTTTTAAAATTATTAATTTATATGAAAATAATTAAACAAAGTTACAAATATTTGTTAAATAAACAAAATTTTTATATATTTATAAATAAACGGATAAACAATTATGGCAAAAGGGACTCATTTTGTAATCAGAACAGACCAAATTTTTAAAGACAAATTTAATCGTTTTTGTAAAAAAAGGAATTATATTCCAACTAAAAGAATAAGGGCGCTTATACAAATGGATATGGATAATAAAATAAAGATAGACCAGTGCAAGTAATCCGCTCATATAAATATAAGTTGTATAATAACAGCCGAAGGAATGAGGTATTGGTTCAGGATATAGAATTATATTCTGAGGTATACAATCATTGTGTCGCTTTATATAATAGGTATTATAAATTATACAAGAGACATCTTGGAAAGTATGACCTGCAGAGGCATCTCACGAAGATTAAGCACAGATATATGACTAGGTGGGAAGATTTGGGTTCCCAGGCAGTTCAGAACATCACAGACCGTCTGGACAGGTCATATAAATTGTTTTTCTCGAATTTAAAGAGGAAGGTAAGATGTTCTCCTCCATCATTTAAAGGAAGACGCCATTATAAATCATTCACTTTAAAACAATGTGGTTATAAACTTGACCAAAAGGAGAATGAAATCATCATAAACAAAAGAAAATACAAATATTTTAACAGCAGAGATTTCGAAGGGAAAATAAAGTCCTTAACTGTAAAAAGGAATCACAAAGGAGAGATTTATATCATTTTTTCTGTGGAGCAAGAGATGAAACTGAAGATTGGATTCGAGACGGGTAAAATCGCTGGATTCGATTTTGGTTTGGGAACATTTCTTGTGGACAGCGAAGGAAAAGAGTTTATTTCTCCGCAATATTTAAATAACTCATTTGAGAAACTGAAGGTTTT